>ENA-UPSB01000047-UPSB01000047.1-bioreactor-metagenome-genome-assembly--contig:-NODE-47-length-212078-cov-142.961806_pt1 | contig 212078 bp, 216 predicted proteins | sample MGYA00238182_ERZ773286 | MGnify/ENA primary metagenome ERZ773286 (study PRJEB29026, sample SAMN07631240) | bioreactor metagenome | isolation source: Switchgrass digestor | place: USA: Dartmouth...
CTAATAGGTCGAGGGCTTGACCTAATATAACAGTGTTTGGTTTTGAAGGTGTAATCAAAAGATTTACGGTGGCGATGCGTCTGTGGGAAACACCCATATCCATTCCGAACATGATGGTTAAGCCATAGACGGCTGATGGTACTATGCGGGAGACTGCATGGGAGAGTAGGTGGCTGCCGTTTTTTGACGGGGTGTGGCTCAGTTTGGCTAGAGCGCTTGATTTGGGATCAAGAGGTCGCAGGTTCGAATCCTGTCACCCCGATACCTTATGTACCTGTAGCTCAGCAGGATAGAGCAGTGGCCTTCTAAGCCACGTGTCCGGGGTTCGAATCCCTGCAGGTACGCTTTATGGTGGGTATAGCTCAGTTGGTTAGAGCGCCAGATTGTGGCTCTGGAGGCCGTGGGTTCAAATCCCACTATCCACCCTACCCTAATGGGGGCTACTAGCTCAGGCGGTAGAGCACTGGACTTTTAATCCAGGTGTCCCGGGTTCGAGTCCCGGGTAGCTCATGATTTAAATTCAATGCGCGAGTGGCTCAGTGGTAGAGCATCGCCTTGCCAAGGCGAGGGCCGCGGGTTCGAATCCCGTCTCGCGCTTCACATAATATATAATTTTTTTGTTTATAATGATTACATATGCATTAATAATGGGTAGTCGCCAAGCGGTAAGGCACAGGACTTTGACTCCTGCATGCGAAGGTTCGAATCCTTCCTACCCAGTAAAAATAAAACCTGCTAATTAGATAGCAGGTTTTTAAAATATATTAAACATGTTTTTTTGATACAAAAAATAAGCATCCTGAAAGGATGCTTATTTTATTTATAAAATCTTATCAAATCTTCAAAAGTATCTCTTCTGCGTACAAGCATAGGGTCTCCATTTTCTTTAATAAGTACTTCTGCAGGACGCAGGCGGTTGTTATAGTTTGAACTCATAACAATGCCGTATGCACCTGCATCTAATACGCCGATAATGTCACCTTCAAATATTTCAGGGAGCAGTCTCTCTTTAGCAATATAATCGCCAGTTTCACAAATATTGCCCACGATGGTTACAATTTCTTTTCTGCTTGACGGTGTGTCATTATTTCTATAAATTTCAATGTCGTGATGTGAATCATACATAACAGGACGGATGAGAACATTAAAACCTAAATCCGTACCAATATATTTATCTTGATGATTGATTTTTACTGCATGAACTGTACCCAGGAGTACGCCAGCTTCTGCACTGATATATCTGCCTGGTTCTATTTTAAAAGTGATTTTTTTTCCGTAAGAAGCCGTCCAGTCATGGAGTATAGCAGCAATTTCTTCTCCTAATTTGGATAAATCGAGACGGTCTTGATTTTCTTGCTTTTTGTAAGGAATGCCAAAGCCTCCGCCAAAGTCTACAAATTCCAGGTTTTCAAATTGGCTGGCGACAGATAAAAGGGATTTAACAGCTTCCAGGTAAGCAGAGCCTTCTAAGAATAAAGAACCGATATGCTGATTGATGCCAACAAGTTTTAAATGGTATTTTTTCAGGATTTCTTTTACTTCAGGAAGAAAACTCGTATCAACTCCAAATTTTGTACCTTTTCCTGCAGTGATAACTTTTTGGCTGTGACCAGCACCAACGCCAGGATTAAAACGGATGGCTACAGAACCTCCGGGATTTATTTGTCCAAATTGTTCAAGCTGAGAGAGGGAATCAACACTGATGGTAATATTTCTGTCAATGGCAAACTGCATTTCTTCTTTTGATACGTTATTGCAGATAAAGAGTATTTGTTCAGGCTTAAAGCCAGCTTCCAATTCAAAGTAGATTTCACCTGGGGACATAGCATCAACATTTAAGCCTTCTTCACGGGCAATTTTTAAAAGCTGTAAATTGTTATTGGCTTTAACAGAATAATTGACCGAGATTTTAGGATAAGGGATAAATGTTTTCATTTCCCGGCATCGCTGACGGAAAATTTTCTCGTTATAAACATATAAAGGGCTTCCATATTGCTCAATTAATTCATAAGGATTTGTATTGCCATAAAAACGATTGCTTTGTGTTATTTCAGCATTAATGTACTGCATGTTAACCTCCTGAATCCTTTTGTAAAAATACTTAGCAATAAAAATTTATCAGACATTTTATAGCTACTATTAAACTATACCAAAAAATGATTGTCAAGTCATTGTCATTTAAGGATTAAAAAAATTTAAGAGCCTTTTTATAGTCTATTTGGTTTTTGTATTATATAATATTGATTAATTGAAGGAGACAGACAGCAGTTTTTTCAAAATTATAAGAGGTGATAGGATGGATCTTTTTGAATATAACAGAAAAAAAGCGATGGAAAAGGAATCTCCTTTGGCGGCAAGGATGAGACCTACTCAATTAGAGGAATTTGTAGGACAAGAACATATCATAGGAAAAGATAAGCTGCTTTACAGGGCTATTAAAGCGGATAAATTAAGCTCTATTATTTTATATGGACCTCCGGGAACGGGAAAAACAACTCTGGCAAAAATCATTGCCAATACGACCAAGGCAGAATTTGTCCAAATTAATGCGACTTCTGCCGGTAAAAAAGAAATTGTGGAAGTGGTAGAGGAAGCTAAAAGCAGATTAGGGATCAGCCTAAAGAAAACCATTGTATTTATTGATGAAATTCATCGTTTTAATAAGGCACAGCAGGATGCTCTTTTGCCTCATGTAGAAGACGGAACCATTGTTCTTATTGGGGCTACGACAGAAAATCCTTATTTTGAAGTGAATAAAGCCTTAATTTCGAGGTCGATGATTTTTCAACTTAAACCTTTATCAAAAGATAATATTAAAGAATTGATTTTAAGAGCTATTAAAGATGAGAAAAAAGGATTGGGAGCATACGGTGCCGAGATATCTTATGAAGCCTTAGACTTTCTTTCTGATATGGCCAATGGTGATGCCAGGGCAGCTATTAATGCAGTGGAACTGGCTGTTTTAACCACAGAAGCTTCAGCAGATGGGAAAATTTATATCGATTTGGAAGTTGCTCAGGAATGTATTCAAAAAAGAGCGCTTAATTATGATAAAGATGGGGATAATCATTATGATACTATATCGGCTTTCATAAAGAGTATAAGAGGTTCCGATCCTAATGCGGCAGTTTATTATCTTGCAAAGATGCTTTATGCAGGGGAAGATCCTAAATTTATTGCAAGGAGAATGGTCATTGCTGCAGCAGAAGATATTGGTAATGCCGATCCAAATGCTTTGCAGGTAGCTGTTGCGGCGGCCCAGGGAGTAGATTTTATAGGTATGCCTGAAGGCAGGATTTTATTGTCCCAGGCAGCCATTTATCTGGCTTGTGCGCCTAAAAGTAATAGTGCTATTGTGGCTATAGATTCAGCAATGGAAGATGTGATGCGTATTCAAATCAGCGGGATTCCAGCGCATTTGAAAGATGCCCATTATCCTGGGGCTTCGGAGTTAGGTAATGGTCTGGGTTATAAATATCCCCATGATTATCCGGGTAATCATGTCCGTCAGCAGTATTTGCCCGATGAATTAATTAATAGACGTTATTATCATCCGACAGAAAACGGCTATGAAGCTGATATAAATAAAATTCTAAATTCAATAAATAATAAAAATATTTAAAGAAAAAAACAGGCAATTTAGGAATATTTTTTGCACTATATTTTAAGATAAATAGTCAATACTAATAGAGGATTTCACATTTAAAGTGAAATCCTTTTTAAAGTTAAAGAAAGCTAAGGAGGAGTCAATTTATGCCTACTCATACGAAGCTCGAAAAAGCGCTTGCAAGTGCACAAGGTTTATCAGCGGATTTAAAAACCTTTTCTCAGGATACAGATGACCAGTCTGCAAAGCAAATGTTTAAGCAACTTGCAGATACAGCAGATAATATTGCTCAATCCATCCAGACCCGTTTAGATTTTGTTAAAGAGCAGGAACCTCAATACAAACAATAAGGATTTAATGGAAAAATATTATAATAAAGGCATAAATAATTCTGTTTTTTTTGCTTATACTAATGCTGTAATCATAATTAAATAATATAAGGAGGCTTTCTTTAATGAGCAAAAAGACTAATAAAACCAATAATAATAACAAGAACAATAATAATGTAAATGTAGATTTTGCAAATGAATTAACCCCTAATAAGACTAATAAAACAAATAACAACAATAATAACAACAATAATAACAACAATAACAATAACCGTAATAATTGCAAATAAGATAAAAAATCCCCGTGATCATCATGGGGATTTTTTCTGATTTTGAATAAATAAATAATATTAATAATTACTATCAATTAAATATTGACCTTAGATTAAAATAATTGTATAATAAACTCAACCCCTCGTAGGGAGGGGTATAAAAATTGAGCGGGGAATGATAGATATTATGGAAAAAAAACAATTTGATATATCTGGTATGACTTGCGCAGCTTGTGCCAGGGCTGTGGAAAAAAGTGTAAGTAAGCTGGACGGCATAGTAGAAGCCAACGTCAATTTTGCTTCTGAAAAATTAAATGTCCAGTATGATGAAAATAAACTTAAAATAGAGCAAATTATTCAAGCTGTTGAACATGCAGGTTATAAAGCTGAGGAATCTGTTGAAAATAAGAAAAAAGACGATAAAGATAAGGAAATAATAAGTTTAAGAAATAAGCTGATTTTTGCTGCAGTTTTTACAATTCCTTTATTGTATATTTCTATGGGGCATATGATAGGTCTACCTTTACCTGGATTTTTAACAGGGCATGAAAACGCTTTAAATTTTGCTTTGATTCAATTCATCCTGACCATACCTGTGGTCATTGCGGGTTATAAATTTTATACTGTAGGATTCAGGACTTTGTTTAAAGCTTCTCCCAACATGGATTCTCTTATTGCCCTGGGAACTGGAGCAGCCATTCTTTATGGTCTCTTTGCCATTTATAAAATTATGACAGGTACTCATGAAGAAGTGATTGCTTATTCCATGGATTTATATTTTGAATCGGCAGCCGTGATTATTACTTTAATTCTTTTGGGCAGATATTTTGAAGCCTTAGCCAAAGGCAGGACTTCAGAAGCAATTAAAAAACTGATGGGTCTTGCCCCAAAAACGGCTGTGATTATAAAAGAAGGCAAAGAAGTAGAAATCGCTATTGAAGAAGTAAAGGTCGGAGATATTATTGTCGTAAAACCTGGGCAAAAAATACCCGTAGACGGAGAAGTTATTAAAGGAACAACGGCAGTGGATGAATCTATGTTAACAGGTGAAAGTATTCCGGTAGAGAAAAAAACAGGGGATCCGGTCGTGGGTGCTACAATTAATAAAACGGGTTCAATACAATTTAAAGCAACAAAAGTTGGTAAAGATACTGTGTTAGCCCAGATTGTAAGACTGGTGGAAGAAGCCCAGGGGTCAAAAGCGCCTATTGCAAAAATGGTCGATGTCATTAGCAGTTATTTTGTACCAGTTGTTTTAGTCATTGCTTTTGCTGCAGGCGTACTCTGGTATCTTTCCGGAGAATCTTTGGTTTTTTCTTTAACCATGTTGATTTCGGTATTGGTGATTGCCTGTCCTTGTGCCCTGGGTTTAGCAACACCGACTGCTATTATGGTGGGTACTGGAAAAGGAGCTGAATATGGTGTTTTAATTAAAAGTGGTACAGCTCTGGAAACGGCTCATAAAGTCAATACGATTGTTTTTGATAAAACAGGAACCCTTACAGAAGGAAGACCAGAACTAACGGATATTATTTCTTATCATGGCATAACAGAAGATGAACTCTTACAGCTTTCTGCTTCCGCTGAAAAAGCTTCAGAACATCCTCTGGGAGAAGCCATTGTAAGAAAGGCTCAGGAAAAAAAACTTTCTCTTTTTGAAACAGAAGAGTTTAATGCAATTCCCGGTCATGGCATTGAAGTTAAGATAAATGAGCAAAAAATTATTCTGGGCAATAAAAAACTAATGCTGGATAGACAGGTGGATATCCATGAAGCTGAAAAAACGGCAGACCGTCTGGCTTTGGAAGGTAAAAGTCCCATGTATGTTGCTGCTGACAACCGTTTGCTGGGTATTATTGCCGTGGCAGATGTTGTTAAGGGAAATAGTATTAAAGCCATTAAAAAGCTCCATGATATGGGAATTGAAGTGGTTATGATTACAGGGGACAATAAAAGGACAGCCGAAGCGATTGCTAAGCAAGTTGGTATAAACAGGGTTCTGGCAGAAGTCCTGCCACAAGATAAGGCCAAAGAAGTTAAGAAAATTCAAGAAGAAGGTAAAAAAGTGGCCATGGTAGGAGATGGTATTAATGATGCCCCAGCCTTAGCGATGGCAGATGTGGGTATTGCCATTGGTTCCGGAACGGACGTGGCTATGGAATCGGCTGATATAGTCCTGATGAAAAGCGATATTTTAGATGTGGTAACGGCCCTGCAGCTAAGTAAAAGTACCATAAGAAATATTAAACAAAATCTCTTTTGGGCCTTTTTCTACAACAGTGCAGGTATACCTCTTGCAGCAGGTCTTTTTTACCTTTTTGGCGGACCCAAACTAAATCCAATGTTTGCAGCAGCAGCCATGAGTTTTAGTTCTGTATCGGTGGTATTAAATGCTCTGCGTTTAAAAGCTTTTAAGCCTGATGCTGATAAAGAAAATGAAAGTTATAAAAAAGTTTTAAAAAGTGAAGAGAAAGAGGGCGATATGATGAAAAAGAAGCTTTATATTGAAGGTATGAGTTGTCAACACTGTGTGAATCATGTGCAAAAAGCTTTAAGCCAAATTTCAGGTATTGATGCTGTTAATGTGGACTTGGAAAATAAATATGCTATAGTGGATATGAAAGAAGAAGTTTCTGATGATTTATTAAAACAGGCTGTTGTTGATGAAGCAGGTTATGAACTTGTAAAGATTGAAAAACTATAATTAAAAAAGTCCGCCTAAGAGGCGGACTTTTTTAGAATTTGAAATCTTCTGGTTAAACAAGAGATTTTTAATGATTTTTTCTTAGTAATTTTATATCTTCCATTGTAATGCTTTGAACTAAAAAGAGGAAAAAAACATACATAAGAGCAAGGATGACCAGAACTATAAATAAGCTGCTTTTTAGGGAAAAACGGGATAAAAGATAATGGTTCAGGATATATTTTGATGTTAAACCTGTAGCGGCAGCCGCCAGAGCAGGTCTTATTATCCACTTGTTTAAATCCAGGCTAATAGAGGTAAATTTTAAGACATTTCCTAAATGAAGCAGGGTAACGGTTATGGAACTGGCAATGACTGCCCATATAAAGCCTAAAAGACCTAGTTTGGGTATTAAAAAGTAGATAAATCCGATACTAATGAAAGAACCAATGATATTGTTTCTAAATAAAATCATTTGCTGGCCAAGACCATTTAAGATGCCGGACAAGGTTGCCTGAAGATAAAAAAAGGGGCAAATCCAGGCCATGGAATAAAGCATATCACCGACGTTTTCCTGATTATAAAAGGCAATGCCCAGTTCTTTTGAAAAAACTAAAAAGATACAAGTAGCACCAATTCCAATTAAAGAAGTAAAGTGAATGGATTTTGAAGTTGTCAGATGAATTTGTCTGGTATTTCTTACGGCTTTTGCTTCAGAAACAGCGGGAACTAAGGTCATAGACAGTGCTCCTGTAAGAATAGAAGGGAAAAAAATTAAAGGCATAGCCATACCGCTGAATTGGCCGTAAATACCAATGGCTTCATTGGCAGTCATGCCAAAATGTTGAAGCTTTTGTGGAATCATAATATTTTCAATCGAACTGAGAAAAGAGGTAATAAATTTGCTGACGGTTAAAGGAATAGCCATAGACAGTAAAAGATAGTATGCTTTCAGCATGCTGATAGAAGCTTTTTTTACATGTCTTTTTCTGTTTTTATCATAGCGATATGCAAAGAATATATAAATGAAAGAAATGATTTCTCCGGCACAGATACCAAGGACTGCAAGGGCACAGGCATAGGAAAGACCTTTGTGAATAAATAGTGAGGCCAGTAGAGCAATCACTGCCATTCTGCTTATTTGTTCTATGACCTGGGCTGCTGCTGGCTTAAACATTTCCTGTAAGCCATAAAAATAGCCTTTTATGGCTGAAGCAGCGGACATGAAGGGAATGCAAAAAGCTAAAATTTTTAAAGAAAGATAAGTTCTGGCTTCTTTTATAACTGAATTTGCCAGAAAGGATGCAAAAAAGAAGATAAAAAATGAAATCATAAGACCAGTTCCTGCAGACAGAATAACGGATGCCTTTAATATCCGGGCACTGTTGCCGTATTCTTTTTTTGCATTTTCCTGGGCAACATATTTTGAAACGCCTAAGGAGATACCAGAACTAGATATGGTCCAGGCCAAAAGATAAATTGGAAAGATTAATTGATAGAGCCCCATTCCTTCTGCACCAATTAAGTTTGACATATATATACGGTAAACAAAGCCCAGAATTCTTGTAATAAAATTAGCAGAAGTCAGAATCAGGGCTCCTGTAATAATGTTTTTTTTATTCATTCAATACCCTCTTTCCATGGGACGGTATTACAATTTATTCGTTTTCAAGTTGTACTATGACAAATAATATTCTATTGTTATTGTTAATTGACTGGATTTTCTATATAATTAAAATTGGAGTAACAGAGTGTGTTGAAATGTTTGCTTTAATAATTGAAATAAGGAAGTGAGCAACATGGATCTGAATGAGTGGAAAAGGTTTTTGATTCCTTATGAACAAGCGGTAGAAGAGCTTAAAGTTAAATTTATGGGTATTCGGGAAGAATATATCAGGTTAGAGGAATATTCTCCCATTGAATATGTCACTGGCAGGGTAAAAAAGATATCCAGTATTTTGGAAAAAGCTCAAAGAAAAGGAATTCCCCTCGAAGAAATTGAAAAAAAAATCGAGGATATTGCTGGAGTAAGAATTATATGCCAGTTTGTTAAAGACATTGATAAAGTGGTAAAACTCATTCGTGAAAGAGATGGAAAAGATTTAAGAATTGTTGAAGAAAGGGATTATATAAAAAATATTAAACCCAGTGGCTATAGAAGTTATCATATTATAATCAAATATCCCTTACAAACCATTCGTGGTGAAAAAGAAATTTTAACGGAGATTCAAATCCGTACTTTGGCCATGAATTTTTGGGCAACGATTGAACATTCATTAAGGTACAAATATAAAAAGGATATGCCGGATTACATTCATAAGAGACTGCTCAATGCTGCAGAAGCGGCATTTACTTTAGATAAAGAAATGTCTGAAATAAGAGAAGAAGTCTTAAAAGCGCAGGAACAATTTGAAGCCAGAAGTAATATGATTGCTGAAATCTTTACGAATATCCAGAATCTATCTAAAATCAACGAAATTAAAGAAGCAGAGAAATTATATCAAAAGTTTTGGGAAATTTGGGAAGAAGGAGACATAGAAAAATTAGAAGATTTTAATAGAAAGTTAGATATACTGGCAGAAATATATGGAGCACAAAGGCTCCATTAATTCGAAGGTTTTTGGCCGAAGTACTGGTAGTAATCTACTTTTATTCGGCCATTATAAAGCTTTCTTTTTTTATTGGCTTTTTTGCCAAAATACTTTTCAAATTCTTCTACAGAAGTTAAGAAATATAAAGACCAGGTGGATTCGTCTTTGAAGATTTTTCCAAGGCTTTTATATAGATTTTTGATTTCTTCTCTTTCTCCAAGCCGTTCTCCATAAGGCGGGTTAGTGATTAAAATTCCATAAGGCTCTTGAATGTTTATTTTTTTTGCATCTTTTACTTCAAACCGGATACAGTCATCAACGCCTGCTTCCCGGGCGTTTTCTTTTGCAATACAGATGGCTTCAGGATCGATATCATAAGCGGTTATTTTTAGCTGAACTTCCTGATCTATGGCTTTATAGGCAGCGGTTTTTTCTTTTTTCCATATTTCTTTTTCAATTTGAGGCCAGTCCATACAGGCAAAGTTTCTGTTTAATCCAGGAGCTATGTTTTTTCCAATAAGGGCAGCTTCTATCGGGATTGTTCCAGAACCGCAAAAGAAATCATAGAGGCTTCTGTTTTTATTCCAATAACTTAATTGTATTAAAGCTGCAGCTAATGTTTCTCTTAAAGGGGCTTCCACAGCTTTTTGTCTGTACCCTCTTTTATGAAGGCCAGTACCACTGGTATCAATGGTAAGGCTTGCCAGGTCCTTTAACAGGGAAACCTGGATAGTATATTCAGCGCCGCTTTCTTTAAACCATTCCACTTGATATTTGTTTTTTAATTTTTCAACAACGGCTTTTTTAACAATTGCCTGGCAGTCTGGAACGCTGTAGAGTTTGGATTTAACGGATTTACCCGTAACAGTAAACTTACCATCTATGGGAATCCATTCATCCCAGGGTAGGGCTTTGGTTTTTTCAAAAAGTTCTTCAAAAGTCAGGGCCTTAAATTCTCCCATTTCCAATAAGATACGGTCGGCAGAGCGCAACCAGAGATTGGTGCGGACAATATCTTCTTTTCCTCCCATAAAAGTAACTTTGCCGTCAGAAACTTTAAGGTCTGTATAGCTTAAATCCATTAATTCTTTTTTAACGATGGCTTCTAATCCAAAGCTGGTCGTAGCAATTAACTTTAAATTTTTCATTTGAATACTCCTTATCGTTTAGTTTAGACAGTAATATTCTAATGCATATTGGGAAAAATGAAAATAATTGAATTAAAATAATTGATACATTCATTAGTTTTACGCATTCTTTTGTTTTTATTTATGATAAAATCAGTGATTGGGACGATTGTAATAGAAAAATATAATATCTTATTGACAGTCAAATCATAAAGTGATATTCTATTATGGAAAACCGAGTAATAAACTAGGAATTAAATCTCGAGGTGAGAGTATGAGATTATCAACTAAAGGCAGATATGGTTTAAAAGCAATGGTAGATTTGGCAATTCATAGTCAGGATAAGCAGATTGCTTTAAGGCATATTGCGGAAAGACAAGACATTTCCGAGCATTATTTAGAGCAGTTAATTGCTGTTTTAAGGAAATCCGGTTTAGTGAAGAGTGTCAGAGGGGCACAGGGAGGCTACAGCCTGGCTTTACCTCCTGACGAAATCACTGTTGGAGATATACTCAGGGCATTGGAAGGTTCTTTAGCACCTGTTGCTTGTGTTGATGATGAGTTTGCTGAAAACTGCGCTGAGTGGGATTATTGTGTTACTAAATTTGTTTGGCAAAAAATCCGGGATAAGGTCAATGAAGTCGTTGATTCTATCACCCTTCAGGATTTGGCTGAAGAACATGAAAAATTAAATTGTGACAAAGAATATATGTATTATATTTAGTTTTAGCTTGCAAGTGAGGAGTGGTGTGAAAATGCATAAGATATATTTTGATCATGCTGCTACAACTTCTACGAGAAAAGAAGTTGTAGATATTATGTTGCCATATTTTACCGAAAGTTTTGGGAATCCTTCCAGTGTTTATGAAATTGCAAGAAAGAACAAACAAGCAGTTGACGAAGCCAGACAGAAGACTGCCGATCTTTTAGGGGCAGATTTTAATGAGATATATTTTACCAGTGGAGGAACTGAATCGGACAACTGGGCCATTAAAGGTGTAGCAGAAAGTTATAAAAGCAAGGGAAATCACATCATTACATCTGCTATCGAGCACCATGCAGTCCTTCATACTTGTCAGTATTTAGAATCTAAAGGCTATGAAGTGACGTATTTACCTGTTGACGAATATGGACAAGTTAATCCTGAAGATGTAAGAAAGGCCATTAAAGACACGACCATTCTGATTTCTATTATGTATGCCAATAATGAAATTGGTACCATTCAGCCTATAGAAGAAATTGGCCGTATTGCAAAAGAAAGAGGTGTTTTATTCCATACGGATGCGGTTCAGGCCATGGGGCATATTCCGATCGATGTGAAAAAAGCCAATGTAGATTTGTTGTCTTTTTCGGGACATAAATTTCATGGTCCCAAGGGAATTGGTGCTCTCTATATAAGAAAAGGCGTAAGAATTAAGCCACTTTTACATGGAGGGGCTCAGGAAAGGAACAGAAGGGCAGGAACAGAAAATGTTCCTGGAATTGTAGGCTTGGCTGCGGCTTTAGAACTGGCTATAAGAGATATGGAAGAAAATAATAAAAAAATGCTTGAACTTAGGGATTATATTATCAGAGGGATTACTGAAAGAATTGAACACGTGAAGTTAAATGGTCATCCTACAAAGAGGTTGCCCAATAATATTAATTTTACTTTTGATTTTATTGAAGGTGAATCCTTATTATTGTTATTAGACAGTAAAGGCATTTACTGTTCCAGTGGTTCAGCATGTACATCCGGTTCGCTGGATCCGTCTCATGTTTTACTGGCAATCGGGCTTCCTCATGAAAGAGCTCATGGTTCTTTAAGAATTACTCTTGGAGATGAAAATACCAAAGAAGAGGCGGATTATTTGCTTGAAGTGCTTCCGTCTGTTGTTCAAAGGTTAAGAGATATGTCTCCTTTGTATGAGGAGTTTAAAAGAAAAAACAAATAAGTAAAAAATAGATAATAATCAATTAGAAGAGGTGTATTTATGTATAGCGAAAAAGTCATGGATCATTTTATGAATCCCAGAAATATGGGTGAAATTGAAAATGCCTCAGGTGTAGGGGTTGTTGGCAATCCTAAATGTGGAGATATTATGAAAATATATCTTGATATAGAAGATGGCATTATTAAAGATGTTAAATTTAAAACCTTTGGCTGTGGTGCTGCTGTTGCAACGAGCAGCATGGCAACAGAGCTGGTAAAAGGCAAGACTATTGAAGAAGCATTAAAGGTAACCAATAAAGCGGTTATGGAAGCTCTTGACGGTTTGCCACCTGTAAAGGTACATTGCTCTGTTTTGGCAGAAGAAGCAATTCATGCAGCATTATGGGATTATGCACAAAAAAACGGAATAGAAATTGAAGGATTAAAGCCTCCTGTTGACCACGACGATCATCATCATGATATTCATGAGGATGACGAATAAGTTTTTGAGGTGAAAGAATGTCTAAAAAAAAAGTTGTTGTAGGGATGTCTGGAGGCGTTGATAGTTCCGTTACTGCTTACTTGCTTAAGGAGCAAGGTTATGAGGTTATAGGTATGACCATGCAGATTTGGCAGGATGAAACAAGAGAAGAAATGGAAAATCATGGGGGATGCTGTGGTCTGTCCGCAGTAGACGATGCCAGAAGAGTATGTCAAAAAATAGGTATTCCCCATTATGTGGTGAATTTCAAAGAAGTTTTTAGTAATAAGGTCATTGATTATTTTGCACAGGAATATTTTAAAGGTAAAACGCCTAATCCTTGCATAGCATGTAACCGCTATATCAAATGGGAATCTATGTTGTTTAAAGCCCTTCAATTAGAAGCAGAATATATTGCAACGGGCCATTATGCAAAAATTGTTTATTTGCCGGAAAGGAAAAGATATACCCTGAAAGAATCAGCTGCTTTAGGCAAGGACCAAACCTATGTCCTTTATAACCTGACACAAGAGCAGTTAAAGCATACTTTAATGCCCTTAGGGGACTATAATAAAGATCAAGTCAGGGAAATTGCAAAGAAGGCAGGGCTTATTGTGGCATCTAAGCCTGACAGCCAGGAAATCTGTTTTATTCCAGATAATGATTATGGTAAATTTTTAGAAGAAAATTTTGATATGCCAATTGTCCCTGGTAATTTTGTAGATACTCAAGGTCATGTCCTTGGAAAACATAAAGGGATTATTTATTACACGGTCGGACAAAGAAAAGGGCTTGGCATTGCCCTTGGAAAACCTATGTATGTTGTAGAAATAAGACCTGAAACAAATGAAGTAGTCTTAGGTGAACACAATGAAGTCTTCAAAAAGGTATTGTATGCAAATGAGCTGAACTTTATGGCTATTGAAAAGTTGGAAGGCAAGATGAGACTGACAGGGAAAATCCGCTACAGCCATGCTAAAGTACCTTGTACTATTGAGATGGCGGGGGATGATTTAATAAGGTGTGAATTTGATGAAGCCCAAAGAGCAATCACTCCTGGACAGGCGGTCGTCTTTTATGATGGAGATATTGTGGTTGGGGGAGGAACCATTTTGTATGGTGTAAACGAATAAAATCCTTGGATATCCAAGGATTTTTTTATAGGCTAAAATTTTAATAAATCAAGGACTTTCTTTTCAACTTCTCTGTTTTTCCCAATATAAGGGTAATCATGAATATGAAGGGCAGGATTAAAATTAAGTTCGATGATACTATAATTATCCTTTGAAGGTTTTTCATTAAGATTTTTAATGATAATATCTGCCCCACAGATTTTGGCACCCACTGCTTGAGCGGCTTTGATGGCAATTTTTTTATAGGCATCAGATATTTCATCGGTATAATCGATACTGTCGCCTCCAGTGCTGATATTGGAGTTTTTACGCAGATAAACAGTTTCATTTTCCTTTGGGATATAGTCAAAATCTTTTCCCTGGGCTTTTAAAAATTCTTCTTCTACATGACCTAAGTTAATCTTTTCAAGGGGGGTTACATAATTTTTTCCCCTTAATGGATCCTGATTTTTTATTTTGACTAATTCTCGAATGCTGTGGACGCCATCGCCTTTTACATTTGCAGGGACCCGGTGTAAAATGGCAGGCACTTCATCGCCAATCACTAAAAAACGATATTCTTTTCCTTCAATAAAATCTTCTATTAAAAGTGTCTTATCTTCTTTAAAAGCATACTGAACCGCATCAAGAAATTCTTTTTGTGAATTCAGTTTTTTTAAAATCGTTATGCCTTTACCAAAATTGGTTGATTTGGGTTTTACCACAATGTCTTTGGTCACGAATTTGGGATATGCAGCCATAGCATCCTCCACAGAACGGATGGTCAAAGATTCTGGGACAGACAACCCATACTCTTTTAAAATGATTTTGGTTACTTCTTTGTTTTCCATAATTAATGGGGCAATATAAGTATCTGCAGAGGTCCTGGTGGCCTGTTTGATATATTCAACCTTATCCCCTTTTTTCAGGCGGATAAAATTATCTTCCCAATCCAGGACTTCAACTTCTATCTTTCTTTTTAAAGCTTCTTTGATAATTAATTGTGTGGACAGTTCTAAGCTTTTATAGTCTTTTGAAATCATTTCATCCCTCCAAAGCATGTTTTTTTGCCCATCTTAATCCAAACTCAATAAAGCTTTCCTGTTTGTTTTTCATTTCGTTTTCAATTAAACTTGAGGGCAGTAAAGAAATATCATAAAGCTTTTCTTTTTCTTTTTGAACACTTTGTCTGTATTTATGGTCATTTATACCTTGATCCATTAAGAAAGCAATGCTTTCCAGTTTATCAAATATCTTATTTCCAAGCTCATGTAGGCTTTGTTTCTTTCTCTTGTCATCATATAGCATTAAATCTGTCTTTCTGCCAGCAAAAGCTACCAATTGTTGATTTATATTGATTATTTCTGAATCTTCTTTAGAAATAGGTCTGTTTTCTTCAAATAAGCAAAAAAGGATAAACACATGAAGAAAATATAATTGACTTAAACTTAAACCTGTTTTTTCAAATGGGTTTAAATCTAAAACTCTTATTTCAATATAGCGAATTCCTCTTTTTTCCAAGGCATCCAGAGAGTTTTCCCCTTCATGGAGTTGTTGCTTGAAACGAATGGGTGAATATAATTCACTTTCTTTTTGCAGTATATTCGCATTTAATTGTAAAGGTTCCCCGTTTGCAAGCAGCCCTAGGTCCAAATATTCTTTACAGGGCGTATTTAATAATTGACGCAAGCCTCTGATATATTCTTCAAGACTGTTGTATGAAATATGATTTTTTCCCTGAATTTTGCTGGAATAACCAAAAGGACTTACTCTAAGGGACGTAGCATATTTTTTAAAGTTACTGATAAAATGTAATTCTTTTGGAATAACCTCTTTTATAAATTTTGATTCTTTGGCTAATACTTTATAAGAAGAATCAAAGGAAGGTGATGCTCCAAAAAGATATATCAAAAGCCATTTATATCTTAGAAAGTTCCGGGCTAAAGAAAAATACAACTGATTGATAAATTCCTGCTCAGAGATTTTATTAGATTGTTGATTGTATAATAAATCAAGAAATTCATCAGCCAGAGAAAAGTTATAATGAATGCCGCAAATCATCTGCATCTTTTTGCCATATCTTAAGGCCAAGCCTTTTCTGTAGATTTCTTGTTCTTTTCCTTTTGGACTGTTGTTAAATTTAGCGATAGGAATTTTTTCTTCATCAGGAAGTCTTGGGGGCATACTAAGAGGCCAGATTAATTCATTTTTTAATGCTTTACCAGCTTTATTGTGAAGATTTAAAAGAAAGTCATAGCTTTGTTCTATGCTGGCAAAGGGTGGCGTAATAAATTCTAACTGACTTTCAGAAAAATCTGTTGTAATATAGGGATTGCTAAGCTTGTCACCAAAAGCTTCCGGATGAGGTGTAAGAGCCAGTTCTCCGGAAAGATTTATTCTCTGGGATTCTTTTTCGAGTCCCCAGGTACCTTTAACAAGTATTTTTTGATTTTCTGATTCAGAGAATAATTTAAGATATCCAGAAAAATTTTGATTCATAGATTCACCTTTTTATATTTATAGTTTTATTTATTATCATATCATATTTTTATTATTTGATGATAAAGTAACTGATTAATATTGTAAAGTAAATTATTTAAACCATTTTATATATTAATGAAATAATGAGGTAATTGATAATTTTTTTCATTATGACTTAAAGAACGACAAAAATAATTTAATAATATAAATATTTTTGTATATAAATAATAAATAAACTCTAATAAATTATAAAGGCTTGCTTAGCTTTTTGGCTCCATGATAGAATACTTCAGGAAGTAATAATAAATTGGGAGGTAAAAGATGGGAGAGTACATCAAGGTAATTTTTACCCTTGTCGGGGGACTGGGACTTTTTATTTATGGTATGCAAATTATGGCAGATGGCTTACAAAAGTCTGCTGGAAATAAAATGAAAAGACTGTTAGAAGCTCTTACAAATAAGAAATTAATGGGCGTATTGGTTGGTGCCGTTGTTACGGCCATTATTCAAAGCAGTTCAGCAACAACCGTTATGGTCGTTGGTTTTGTAAATGCAGGCTTAATGAACTTGTCACAAGCTGTAGGTGTTATTATGGGTGCAAATATCGGGACAACCGTTACCGGCTGGCTTGTTTCAAGTGCAGAATGGGCAAAATTTTTAAATCCTTCAGAATTAGCCCCTCTTGCTATAGCTGTTGGTGTAGGTATGATGATTTTTGCCAAAAGGAAATTTGTCAAACAAATTGGAGAAATTATTGCAGGTTTTGGGATCTTATTTGTTGGTTTAGACATGATGAGTGGTGCAGTAAAACCTTTCAGGGAATCTGAAATATTTAAAAATGCATTTCTAAGCTTAGGGAGAAGTCCTTTGTTAGGTATTTTTGCAGGTTTAGCAGTAACAGCTATTATTCAGAGCAGTTCAGCTTCCATTGGTATTTTACAATCATTAGCAAGGTATTCCTTAGTACCCAGGAGTGCTGCTTTTTATATCATCATGGGACAAAATATTGGAACTTGTGTAACGGCTTTATTTTCAAGTATTGGTGCCAATAAAAACGGAAAAAGAACGGCATATATTCACTTGCTTTTTAATGTAATCGGTACCATGATTTTTTCGATTATAGCTATTGTGTATTTTAAATATATCAACCAGGCTGTTGGAGAATCTTTCATCACAATGACAGAAATCAGTGCTGTACATACGATTTTTAATGTTGCCAATACGGTTATTTTATTCCCTTTTTCCGGAATGCTGGTTTTTTTAGCCAGTCAATTGGTTAGGGGTGAAGATGAAGAAGACGAAAGTGCGCTCAGACATTTAGATGACAGAATATTAGAAACGCCTTCCTTTGCTGTGGAAAGTGCTATTAAAGAAGTGGTACGTTTAAGTAAAATGGCAGCAGAAAATGCCAGGTTAGCCATGGAGGCTTTATTAGAAAAAAGTGATGAGAAAGCCGAGCAGGTTTATAAAAGAGAAAAAAGTATTAATGCTTTAGAAAAAGCTATTACTCCTTATCTGGTTAAAATATTAAATTCATCGATTAATGAACGGCAAAATTTAATCATTACAAGCTTATTTCATATTACGAATGATATAGAAAGAGTCGGGGATCATGCAGAAAATATTGCTGAACTGGCGCAATTTGCAATTGCTGAAAATGTGCAGTTTTCAGATATGGCCATAGAAGAATTAAAAACTCTGTCTGAGAAGAGTATAGGCTGTTATGAACTGGCGGCCAGAGCCATTGAAGAAGATAATCCTAGACTGGCCAGACAAGTTGAGCCTTTAGAAGAAATCGTGGACAAGTTGGAAGAAGAATTCAGACAGACCCATATTATAAGACTTTCCCAAAATAAATGCAGTGCAAATTCAGGCGTTGTGTTTTTGGATGTCATCAGCAATTTAGAAAGAATTTCTGACCATGCTTCCAATATTGCTTTTGCCGTTCTGGATCAGCATAAAAAAGCTTAAAAAATTCATAGTTTTTTTCTATTTTTTTCTTGATATTTTATCTCGTTTTCGCTACAATAGAAGCGACAATGAGAAATTTTTTTATGAGTACTGGGACGAAAATTGTCGCGCGGGACAAAAATAGTCCCGAGGAGAGATTATAATGAAAAATCTTTCTCTTACATTGCGAAAGATTATTCCTGAAGGGGTTTTGACTTTAGAAAGAAGATATGAAATATTAAGGGCCATCAGTTATTCCCAGCCTGTTGGCAGAAGACTGTTAGCCAATCAGTTAGGCATATCAGAGAGGATTATAAGAAGTGAAACAGATTTTTTAAAAGAAAATTCGTATATAAATGTTACTTCTTTAGGCATGGAAATTACTCATGACGGATATACTATTCTTCAGGGGTTGGAAAACCTTATATATGAATTAAGAGGTCTTACAGAGCTTGAAAAACAAATATCTGAACTATTAAATATCGATAAAGTCATTGTTGTTCCCGGAGATTCCGATAAAAACGAAATGGTCAAAAAAGATATCGGAAAAGCTGCTGCACAGATTTTCAGGGAAATCTTAAAACCAGGCAATACTATTGCCATTACCGGAGGGACAACAGTTGCCCAAATGATTCAGGCTTTTCAACCTTTAAATAATAATAATTATGAAGATGTTTTTGTGTTGCCAGCCAGAGGCAGTATTGGTAATAAAGTTGAATACCAGTCCAATACTTTAGCTTCTCAACTGGCTAATAAATTGGGTGCTGATTATAAGCTTTTAAATATTCCTGATCATTTAAGTAAAAAGTCCCTGGAGAGCATCAGCAAAGAACCGGAAATAAAAGACACGCTTCAAAAAGTATCTAACACAGATATTTTGATTTTTGGTATAGGCAATGCTCTTAAGATGGCTAAAAGAAGAGGGCTGTCAGAAACAATTATAGATTTTTTAAGACGTAAAGAAGCAGTAGCTGAAGCTTTTGGATATTATTTTAATCTTGAGGGCGAAATTGTATACAGTTCCCGTTCTGTGGGGATTCAATTAGATGAAGTTAAAAATATTTCTTATATGATTGCCGTTGCTGGAGGTTCCTCAAAGGCAGAAGCAATTATGGCAGTAAAACATCTTCTAAGAAAAGGCTGTATTGTTATGGATGAAGGAGCTGCCAATGAAATAGTAACATATAAAACGAATCGTTAAGCTGAATATTGTAAGCATATTTTTATGTCTTACAATTATAATAAATTAAATTTTATAGGAGGAATGAAAAATGGCAAAAATTGCAATTAATGGTTTTGGACGAATTGGAAGAAATGCTTTCAAAATAGCAATCGCAAAAGGAATGGATATTGTAGCGATTAATGATTTAACTGATGCAAAGACTTTAGCTCATTTATTAAAATATGATACTTGCTTTGGAAAATTTGATGGAACTGTTGAAGCTAAAGAAGGTGCTTTAGTTGTAAACGGTAAAGAAATCAAAGTTTTTGCTGAAAAGAATCCTGCTGATCTTCCATGGAAAGAACTTGGCGTTGATATTGTAATTGAATCTACAGGTATTTTCAGAAAGAAAGAACAAGCACAATTACATATAGATGCAGGTGCAAAGAAAGTTATTATTTCTGCTCCTGGAAAAGGAACAAAATCAATCGTTATGGGCGTTAATGAAAGTGATTACAATCCTGCAGAAGATGACATTGTTGACAATGCATCCTGTACAACCAACTGTTTAGCACCTGTTGCAAAAGTGCTTCATGAAAAATTCGGTATTAAGAGAGGAATTATGACAACTGTTCACTCTTATACCAATGACCAAAGAATTTTAGACTTACCACACAGTGATTTAAGAAGAGCACGTGCGGCAGCGGAATCTATTATTCCTACAACTACAGGAGCTGCTGAAGCAGTTGCAAAAGTTATTCCTTCTCTTAAAGGAAAATTAACAGGAATGGCAATGCGCGTTCCTACACCTACTGTTTCTGTAGTTGACTTAACAGCAGAATTAGATAAAGACGTAACAGTAGAAGAAGTAAATGCTGCTCTTAAAGCTGCTGCAGATGACAAGATTTTAGGATACACAGATGAACCATTAGTATCTATTGACTTCAGACAAGATTCCCGTTCTTCTATCGTAGATGGTTTATCCACAATGGTGATTGATGGCAACTTAGTTAAAGTTATTTCCTGGTACGACAATGAATGGGGATATTCTAACAGAATCGTTGACTTAGCAAATTATATTGCTGAACGTCTTTAATAATTGCTAAGACCTTTAGGTCCGGTTTTGTAGTAGTATCTATAGGACCGGACCTTATTTCAATTTTAATTATCCATATCAACTGAATTTGCCGAGGAGGGAATATTAATAAAATGTTAAATAAAAAGACTGTAGACGATATTCAGGTTAAAGGTAAAAGAGTGTTAGTTCGCTGTGATTTTAATGTTCCACTTGAAAATGGTAGAATTACGGATGAAAACAGACTGGTAGCAGCTCTTCCAACAATTAAGAAATTAGTTAATGAAGGTGCAAAGGTCATCTTATGTTCTCATTTAGGAAAACCTAAGGGAGAACCCAAACCTGAAATGTCATTAGCACCTGTTGCTAAAAGATTAAGTGAATTATTGGGAAAAGAAGTTGTATTTGCAAAAGATGATAATGTTGTTGGAGAAAACGCTAAAAAAGCAGTTAGCGAAATGAAAGAAGGCGATATCGTTCTTCTTGAAAATACAAGATATCGTATAGAAGAAACCAAAAACATCGATGATTTTAGTAAAGAATTAGCAAGCCTTGCGGATGTATTTGTTAACGATGCTTTTGGAACAGCTCACAGAGCACACTGCTCCAATGTAGGTGTTACTAAGTTTATCGAAGGCGATTGTGCTGTAGGATATTTAATGCAAAAGGAAATCGAATTCTTAGGTAACGCTGTAAATAATCCAAAAAGACCTTTCGTAGCGATTTTAGGTGGCGCGAAGGTATCTGATAAGATTAATGTAATCAACAATCTTCTTGATAAGGTAGACACCTTAATTATTGGCGGCGGTATGGCATATACTTTCCTTAAAGCAATGGGATATGAAGTTGGAAAATCCCTTCTTGAAGAGGATAAAGTTGAATTTGCAAAAGAAATGATGGAAAAGGCTAAAGCAAAGGGTGTAAACTTTTTACTCCCTGTTGATACGGTTGTTGCAAAAGAATTTAAAAATGATGCAGAGCAAAAAGTTGTTGAAAGAGGCGGCATTGAACCTGATTGGGAAGGTTTAGATATTGGACCTGAAACCAGAAAACTATTTGCTGATGCTGTAAAAGATGCAAAAACTGTTGTTTGGAACGGACCTATGGGCGTTTTTGAAATGCCAAACTTTGCAAAAGGTACCATGGCTGTTGCAGAAGCATTAGCACAAACTGATGCGATTACCATTATTGGTGGTGGAGACTCTGCAGCTGCTGTAAATATATTAGGTTATGGAGATAAGATGACTCATATTTCTACTGGAGGCGGTGCTTCTTTAGAATTCCTTGAAGGTAAAGAACTACCCGGAGTAGCTGCTGCAGATGATAAATAAGTGTAGGAGGTTATTATGCGTAAAAAAATCATTGCGGGAAACTGGAAAATGAATAAAACTCCGGAAGAAGCACAAAAACTGGTGGAAGAATTAAAAGCTTTAGTGAATACAGACAAGGTTGATGTTGTCTTTTGCCCTCCTTTTGTATGTCTTCCCGGAGTCATTGAAGCAGTAAAAGGTACTCATATTGCCGTTGGTGCACAAAATATCCATTTTGAAGAAAGTGGTGCCTATACTGGTGAAGTATCTGCTGAAATGCTTAAAAATTTAGGAGTAAAATATGTCATTTTAGGGCATTCTGAAAGAAGAGAGTACTTCCATGAAACCGATGAAATTGTTAATAAAAAAGTACTTAAAGCTCTTGAACATGACTTGATTCCTATTATTTGTGTCGGAGAATCTTTAAAGCAAAGAGAACAAGGGATTACAATAGATTTAGTCCGTCTACAAACTAAAATTGCTCTGAAAGATGTTCCTGCCGACAAAGCAAAAGAATTAGTGATTGCTTATGAGCCTATATGGGCTATTGGAACGGGTAAGACTGCAACTGCTGAGCAAGCAGAAGAAGTTTGTAAGGCAATACGTGAGGTGGTTGCTGAAATTTATGATCAGACAGTGGCAGATGCTATCCGTATTCAATATGGTGGCAGCGTAAATGCTGGAAATGCAAAAGAACTTTTTGAAATGCCTAACATTGACGGTGGCTTAGTCGGAGGAGCGAGTTTAAAAATAGATTTTAGCAAGATTGTGAACTATAACGACTAAGAAAGATGATAGAAGGAGTATTATTATAATGATGAAGAAACCAACAGTCCTAATGATACTTGACGGTTTTGGACTAAATGACCGCTGCGAAGGCAATGCTATTTGCCAGGCAAAAACCCCTGTAATAGACGAATTGATGAAAAAGTATCCTTTTGTAAAGGGTTATGCCAGTGGCATGGATGTAGGACTTCCTGAAGGCCAAATGGGTAATTCGGAAGTTGGACATTTAAACATCGGAGCAGGTCGTATTGTATATCAGGAACTGACAAGAATCACAAAATCTATACAAGATGGAGATTTCTTTAAAAATCCTGAATTGCTGGCTGCAGTGAATAACTGCAAAGAAAACAATTCATCCCTTCATTTATTCGGACTGGTATCTGATGGAGGGGTACACAGCCACAATTCTCATATATATGCCTTGCTGGAGCTGGCTAAAAGAGAAGGCTTGTCTAAAGTATATGTGCACTGTTTCTTAGATGGCAGGGATACACCTCCGGCTTCAGGAAAGGAATATGTGGCGCAGCTTCAGGAAAAAATAAAGGAAATTGGTGTAGGTAAAATAGCAACTGTTATGGGAAGATATTATGCCATGGACAGGGATAACCGCTGGGAAAGAGTTAAACTGGCTTACGATGCCATGGTTTTAGGCGAAGGAAACAGATGCGCTGACCCAGTTGAAGCAGTTCAATTGTCATATGACAATGAAATTTATGACGAATTTGTTGTGCCTACAGTGATCACAGCTTCTGATGAGCCTGTGGCTACCATTCAGGCCAGAGACTCAATTATCTGCTTTAATTTCAGACCTGACAGAGTAAGACAAATTACAAGAGCATTTTGTGATGAAGATTTTGCAGGTTTCGAAAGAGCAAAAGGTTTTTTGCCTCTTAAGTATGTTTGCTTTACTGAATATGACATTACCATAAAGAATAAAGAGGTTGCTTTTAAGCCTACAAGTTTAACCAAGACTCTAGGTGAATATTTGGCCGAAAAAGGATTAAAACAATTGCGTCTGGCTGAAACAGAAAAGTATGCCCATGTTACCTTTTTCTTTAATGGTGGCGTAGAAAAGCCTAATGAAGGAGAAGACAGAATTCTGGTAAATTCTCCCAAAGTTGCGACTTATGATTTAAAGCCGGAAATGAGTGCAATTGAAGTAACCGATAAACTGGTTGAGGCGATACTTTCTAATAAATATGATGTTATCGTAATTAACTATGCAAATCCGGACATGGTAGGTCATACAGGCGTTTTAGAAGCAGCCATAAAAGCTATAGAAACCATAGATACTTGCGTAGGCAGGGCGGTTGATGCCTTATTACAAGTTGATGGTCAGATGTTTATTTGTGCAGACCATGGTAATTCAGAACAGTTAGTAGATTATGACAATGGAGAGCCTTTTACGGCACATACAACCAATCCTGTTCCCTTTATACTAGTTAATGCAGGAGAAGGAATAGGATTAAAAGAAGGTGGAAGGCTTGCAGATATAGCGCCTACACTTCTTGATTTAATGGGTCTTGAAAAACCGGAAGAAATGACCGGTAACTCACTATTAGTTAGAAACTAAATTATATATATACTAATGTTGAAAGGAGAAATAAAATGAAAGGATACTTAGAAATTTTAGACGTATTTGCAAGAGAAATTATGGATTCAAGAGGCAATCCTACTGTAGAAGTAGAAGTAGTTGTAGATGCTGGTGGAAGACAAGTGGTTGGAAGAGCAGCTGTACCTTCAGGAGCTTCTACTGGTGCCTTTGAAGCAGTTGAGCTTCGTGATGGTGGCGACAGATATGTAGGTAAAGGTGTACAAAACGCAGTTGATAATGTTAACAACATTATTGCTGAAGAAATTATCGGAATGAATGCGCTTGATCAAGTTGAAATTGACAACAGAATGATTGAATTAGACGGAACACCTAACAAATCCAAATTAGGTGCTAACGCTATTCTTGGTGTATCTTTAGCTGTTGCAAAAGCAGCTGCAGAAGCATTAGATATGCCTTTATACCAATACCTTGGCGGCTTCAATGCAAAAGTATTGCCAGTTCCTATGATGAACATCTTAAATGGTGGAAAACATGCTGACAATACAGTAGACTTACAAGAATTCATGATTATGCCAGTTGGTGCAAAATCCTTCAGCGAAGCTTTAAGAATGTGTGCTGAAGTATATCACAACCTTAAGAAAGTATTAAGTGCCAGAGGTTTATCTACAGCAGTTGGTGATGAAGGAGGATTTGCTCCTGACTTAGCAACATCTGAAGAAACCATTCAGGTAATTATCGAAGCGGTTGAAAAAGCTGGATACAAACCAGGAGAAGATATCCGTATTGCGCTTGATGCCGCTGCAACTGAATTATATGATGAAGAAACAAAAACTTACCGTTTCCCAGGCGAAAGCAAAATGAAAGGTCAGGAAATCGTAAGAACCTCTGAAGAAATGGTTGCTTACTATGAAGATTTAGTAAATAAATTCCCAATTATTTCTATTGAAGATGGCTTAAGTGAAGAAGACTGGGAAGGCTGGAAGTTATTAACTGAAAGATTAGGCAAGAGAATTCAATTGGTTGGTGACGACTTATTTGTAACCAACACTGAAAGATTAGCAAAAGGTATTGAATTAGGCGTAGCAAACTCCATTTTAATCAAAGTAAATCAAATTGGTACATTAACTGAAACCTTTAATGCGATTCAAATGGCTAACAGAGCAGGCATGACAGCAGTTGTTTCTCACAGATCCGGAGAAACAGAAGATGCAACGATTGCAGACATTGCTGTAGCTGTAAATGCTGGCCAAATTAAGACTGGTGCTCCTTGCCGTTCTGACCGTGTTGCTAAATACAATCAATTACTCCGTATCGAAGAAGAATTAGGCGATACAGCAGAATATCTTGGATTAAAAGCATGGTTTAACCTTAAATAATTAAGCGGTTAGTCAATATAGAGCGTTTTTTATGTATATAGATTAGGATGCCTGATTTAGCCAGGCATTCTAATCTTTTTTTATAGACAATAAAAAATACTTCCAAATAGAGCATCTAATTATAAAACATTAGAGGGTCTAGTTTGGAAGTATATTTATGAGAGCTCGCTTATTTGGGTACATGTATTATACTTTTTATTATTGAGTGTTATTCATCAAAATGGTAGTAATCGAACTCTACATTAAATCCCGACATACGATTATCATCAAAATCAATCGTCAGAGTGTATTTTTCATCTTCTGTTTTATAGTCAAATGATTTTATTTCGTCACCCCACGCGCTCACATCATATGGTTTTCCATATGCTTTAATGACTTCTTCAGGGCTTGCTCCAAAGGTGATTCCTTTTGGTAAAACAATATCCACGTAGTCTTCTTCATCAAAGATGGAATGCATATAAATATTGAAAACCTTAGCTTCATTGAGACCAATAGGTGATGAATAATCTGGGTTATAGATTTCAACATAAACATGGGCGTTTTTTCCGTTTCTACTATGCCAAAAATATCCAAAATAGTCGGAGTATTCAATTTCTTCTGGAGGATCGGATAAAAAGTTATATACCGTATCTTCGATTTCTACCCACTTAAATGGCAATGTTAATTTTTTTCCGTCCATTTCTATTTCGAAAGGATCTATTGTAAAATAAGATTCTGAATCTGCTAAGTCAATTTCTAAATTTTCTGTATTCGTTTCTTCGGAGTTTGACTGTTCTGCTTCAGAATCTTTATCATTAGTATTCAGTTGATTGGTTTCTGAAATTTCATCAGTATTTGATTGCTGTACTTCATTTTTATTACAACCAGTAAAACAAATACAAAATAGTATTACAAAGAATAAGAAACAAATTAAGTAATTTGTCTTTTTCATTTTAATATTAGCCTCCTCCTTTGTTATAAAATTTTAAGCATCAGTTTTTCCTGGATTTTATGAGTCATTTTAAAATCTTTTTTAGCAAGCAAAAAGGATAGATGGTTGATAAAATAGTTATTATATTATTATATAATGCTAACTGTTATTGATGACCGCTCCTTTCTTTTTATAAATTAAGTATGGGTATAATTTTAAATCATAATTAACTTTAAATCAATAAAAAACTGTGGTTTAAGAACAGTTTTATATTAATTGCCAAGTATTTGCTTATTTTTATTGCACAATTTATTACTTTATGCTAAAATGTTGATGTTAAAAACTTAGGAGGGGTAGAAATGAGCACACTAACGATTGTATTATCAGTAGTTTATGTAATATTGGCTTTAATTCTTATTACGGCTGTAATGCTTCAGGAAGGAAAATCTGCAGGTTTAGGTACTCTTTCTGGATCAAATTCAGATACTTTTTGGGGAAAAAATAAAACGTATTCCTTAGAAGGTCAGCTTGAAAAGTTTACTAAAATCCTTGCAGTATTATTTATTGTTCTTGCTGTTGTTTTAGTTGTATTAATTAAATAAGACATTAAAATAACACACTTTGAAAATAAGTGTGTTTTGTTTTATTTTATGTTTACTTTTTTTAAGAATTGATATACTAAAGATAAATAGTTTTTTATACGAGGTGACTGGATTGGATACAATAGAAAAAATGGAAGAAAGAAAACAATTGATTCTGGATTTAATGAGTCATAAAGATTACAGACCGATGAAAATTAAAGAGCTTAGTATGTTGTTACAAGTACCAAATCATGAAAGAGCTGCTTTGGAAGAGATCTTAAACCAGCTCATTCAGGAAGGAAAAATTATCCGCACCAAAAAAGGTAAATATTCCCTCCCCGAAACTTTAAACATGGTAATAGGTATTTTTCAGGGTAATGCTAAAGGTTATGGATTTTTACTGTTAGAAGACAGTGATGCCAATGATATCTTTATTCCTGCCGATAAGGTCAATGGTGCTATGCATAAGGATAAAGTCTTATGCAAAATTATAAAAGCAGAGCATGGCGGAAGAAAGGCAGAAGGGGAAATTGTACAGATTCTTGAAAGAGGTTCAGAGAAAGTCGTAGGTACATACGAGAAAAGTAAGAATTTTGGTTTTGTCATTCCTGATGGAAAAAACTTTTCCAAAGATATTTTTATTCCTAAAGGAGACGATTTAGGCGCTGTTACAGGGCATAAAGTAGTTGTTAAAATAACCGACTGGGGTAAGGACAGAAGAAATCCAGAAGGCGAAATCATAGAAATTCTGGGTCATATCAATGATCCCGGAACGGATATTTTATCTATTATTAAAGAATTTGACATGCCTATGGACTTTCCTGAAGAAGTCATGAAAGAAATAGAATCTGTTCCAGATGAACTCAGTGAAGAGGATATCAAGGGAAGAGAAGACTTAAGAGCTATAAGAATGGTTACCATAGATGGTGAAGATGCAAAGGATTTGGATGATGCCATTTCTTTAGAAAAGTTACCCAATGGTTTATACCGTTTAGGAGTTCATATTGCAGATGTATCCCATTATGTAAGAGAAAATACAGCTTTAGATAAAGAAGCTTATAAAAGGGGAACCAGTGTTTATTTGGTGGACAGAGTAATCCCTATGCTTCCTCATAAGCTTTCCAATGGAATATGTTCTTTAAATGCAGGGGAGGACAGGTTAGCACTTAGCTGTATCATGGATATAGACAGTGCGGGTGTAGTAAAAAACCATAGAGTCGTGGAATCTGTTATTAATGTCAATGAACGGATGACTTATACAAATGTAAAGAAAATTTTAGTGGACAAAGATGAAGAACTTATCAGCAAATATAAAGATTACGTTGACTTTTTCAAACTCATGGAAGAGTTGTGTATTATTCTGAGGGAAAAGAGGATTAAAAGAGGGGCAATTGATTTTAATTTCGAAGAAGCAAAAATTATTTTAGATGAAAAAGGAAAGGCTGTTGATGTACAAATCGTAGAAAGAAATATTGCTACCAGAATTATTGAAGAGTTTATGCTAGTGTGTAATGAAACGATTGCAGAAGATTTTTATTGGAGAGGTGTTCCTTTTATTTATCGTACCCATGAAGATCCGGATTCAGAAAAAATCCTGACTTTATCAAGTTTTATTCACAATTTCGGCTATCGTATCAAAGGTGCCAGCAAAGTTCATCCAAAGGATTTACAAAAGATACTTTTTGATATTGAAGGAAAGCCAGAGGAAGCAGTTATCAGCCGCTTGGTACTGCGCTCCCTGCAACAGGCAAGATATACTTATACAAATGATGGACACTTTGGTTTGGCAGCAAAGAATTACTGTCATTTTACTTCCCCCATTAGAAGATATCCGGATTTACAAATTCATCGAATTATTAAAGCGGTCATTCATAATAAATTAGACGAAAAAACCACTAAGAGGCTAAATAAAATAATGCCTGAGGTTGCAAAACACTGTTCTATAAGGGAAAGAGTTGCTGACGATGCTGAAAGGCAAACAGAACAATTGAAAAAAGTGGAGTATATGATGGATAAAATCGGAGAAAGGTTTGACGGGATTATTTCTGGTCTGACTTCCTGGGGTATGTATGTGGAACTGCCCAATACGGTTGAGGGTCTTGTTCATGTGACAGAAATGGATGATGATTATTATATCTTTGATGAAGCGCATTATTTACTTATTGGAGAAAAGAGAAAAAAGATTTATCGGATTGGAGATAAGGTAAAAGTAAAAGTGCTTAATGCAGATCTTATTCAAAGAACAATTGACTTTTCTTTAGTACTGCCAGAGGATGATATTGAAGAGGAATAAAAGAAAAATAGCTCATTGAGCTATTTTTCTTTTATATACTTAACAGCATATTCTATAATATCATCCTCTGTATACCTAATATCAGGTTCAATCCCTGTTCCCTGGACATTTTGATTTTTAGGCGTATTCCAAAACATGGTTGTTGCCTTTACTGCAAAATTCTTTTTTAAAGGGATGATGATTTGTCCAGTTCCTTTACCATAACTGGTATCGCCTATTAATATAACATTATCTAAATTGTCTTTCAGAGCTGCAATAAAGCCTTCAGCAGAGCTGGCAGTATCATTATTTTGCAGAATAATGATTTTATCGTAACTTAATTGTTTTTTCTTTTTACTTTTTACGGTTTTACTAAATAATTTTGACCGGGTATTATCATAAGAAATAATATTATCTTCAGGCAGGAACAGATCGGCTATATAATTTAAGGCAAAAACATCTCCGCCGGGGTTATCCCTGAGGTCAATAATGATATTTGTGTATTTTTCCAAAGTCTCTTTTTCATTTTTTACAAAATTTTTGGTGTGTTTAGAGTAATTGGTGAGTTTGAGATAAACAATATTTTCGTCTAGCTCATCAACATAGGATTGATCCGCTTTCTTTTTTTCATTTTCCTTACTTTTTTTGTACTGTTCAGGTAAGTATTGATAAGTGTAAGGGTCAGGTTGCTCTTCTCTGATTTCCCGTGTTACAATAGATATGACAAGATTGTCAAAGTATTTGTAATATTGTCCATTAACATCTCTTTTTAATTCTCTCTCAAAGAGTTTGTCCAGACTGTCTGTGTAAATATAGTTTTGACTAATTAAATGTTTGAAAGCTAAGTAATCATAATTCAAATAAATATAGTATAGATTTGCAATAATCAGGAGAACTAAAATAGCCATTACAATATAAAATTTCCTTTTTAGCTTCTGGTATTTGGCTTCCATAGAAACAAACATGGTTTTTTTTCGTATTAACATAATAACCTCCTAATTAGTTCTATTAAATATAGTTTATTGCATCTAATAATAAAGTACAATAACCATTTTTATGGAATCAAATTATGATGAAAGATATTCAATTAATTGAAAAAAAAGGTTTCTGCAAAGACTTGAAATCGCTTAAAAATATGTTATAATAAATCTTGCACCCTAAATGGGAAGACGGGGGAGAATATTCAAATGACAAAGACAAATTCAGATATTAAGATTATTGCACAAAATAAAAAAGCATATCATGATTATTTTATCGAAGATACTTATGAAGCGGGGATTTCCCTTGCAGGAACAGAAGTAAAATCTGTCCGCATGGGTAAAGTCAGCATCAAAGAAAGCTATATCCGTATAAAAGACGGAGAGGTTTTCATATTGAATATGCATATTAATCCTTATGAAAAAGGCAACATTTTCAATAAAGATCCCCTAAGAACAAGAAAGTTACTGCTTCATAAAAGAGAAATCTCCAAGTTGATGGGTGCAGTTGCTCAAAAAGGCTATACCATTGTTCCTCTTAAAGTATATTTAAAAGGAAGCTTAGTTAAAGTTTTAATTGGTGTAGCAAAAGGTAAGAAATTATACGATAAACGGGAAGACATAGCAAAGAAGGATCAAAGGCGTCAAGCTGAAAAAGAATTTAAAGTTAAAAACTTGTATTAGCTTATTTACGGGGGTGTACTGGTTTCGACGGGAATCACGTATATCGGGGCAGCCATTCGCAGAATCCGGAGCTGCGTCAACAATCTGGAACTTAAATATAAACGCAGAAGAAAATTACGCTTTTGCTGCTTAATTAAAAGCAGCTGTCTCTCTTAGATTCCCGCAGTCTAAGAAGAGGCACCGACCAGGCGGGCAACTTTCTCTCTTAAGCTTTGCGGAGAGATCGTATTGATGAAGCTACCAAGGTAAAAAGCCTGTCGTTAGGCGTTTTACCAAGGGAATTTTAAAATAACGACTATAATGGAAGAGACCACGATATATGGATTTTCGGACGGGGGTTCAACTCCCCCCGCCTCCACCAACAAGTCCAAACTACTGCCAAGAGGGCCTGAACCGCTTTCTTGAGTAGTTTCATCATAACCGCCAGTGGGCCGACTGGCGGTTTTTTTATTTTTCTTTTCACTGGGGCTGTTACTTGGAATAGTTAGGATATCCATATCGATGCGATCATCATATACCGTGATACGCTCCACGAAAACTTGAACAGCCTTCTTTTGCTCCTCTGGGGGCATTTCTTTAATATTTCTATAGCGGGCCAAGAAAGAGCGTATCTGTTCACGGGATAGGGAATGGGTCTGCTGCTGGAGCTTTGCCTCTTCCAACCGGATCCGTAGGGTGGACTTTGTGGCTTCTAGCTCGTCCATTTTTTCTTTCATGGACTCGTGGAACATTCCGGCGGCAATGGCATTAACTATATTTCTAATCTCAATCTCCACTTTCCCTAGCTGCTTTTCAATAGTGGCTATTTGTTTAGGTATTTCCGTGTTTTGAGTGGCCGCATGGTTATAAATCATTTCTGTGGCCAAGTCGATAACGTGATCAGCGAAAAGATTTTCATAAAGAGCATCAAGGACCTTTTCTTCAATGAATGCCTTATTGACAGCCTTCATGTCACAGGTCCTTTTTGTCTTTCTATTACTGCAGCCGTAATAGGCATATTCAGTTTTATTTCTTCCCATCTTGGCCCGATTACCTACCATGGCCCCGCCGCAGCTGCCACAGAAGATACGACCGGACAATAAGTAAACAATCTTTGCAGAATATGCACCAGAGGCCCTTTTATTCGCTTTCAATCTCGCCTGCACCCTTTCCCATAATTCATTAGAAATAATTGCCGGACAACCACCCGGAATACGGATAATTTCATCATCAGGCTTTAATCTATGGCTGTTTCTTTTCCCGTTAAACATTTTAGATGCCTTATTGAATACGAAAGTGCCGATATACTTCTCATTAGTCAAGAGCTCATGAATGCTGTTTTTACCAAAAGTGTTGCCCCTTTTAGTTTTGTAGCCCTTGGAATTAAGGGTATCTATTATGGCTCCGTAGCCGTGGCCATCAGCATACATATTGAAAATAAGGCGAATTGCCTCCGCTTCAGTTTCGTTAATTACATATGTTTTGTCAGGACCGACATCAAAGCCAAGAGGAGGAATACCGCCGGTATGCTTGCACTGGTAGGCTGTTTCTTTCATTCCCTTCATGACTTCCCGGGAAAGGTTCTTGCTATAATATTCGGCCATGCCCTCCAGCACTGACTCAAGGATAATAGACTCGGGGCTATCGTCGAGGTTTTCCAGAACGGAGACTAGACGGACGCCACATTTTTTTAAGTGCCTTTTGTAATAAGCAGAGTCAAATCGGTCACGGCTGAAGCGGTCGAGTTTATGCACGATAACTACCTGAAAAAGACCGCTCTCTGCATCTTTCATCATGTCAAGGAATTGGGGTCGCTGGTCCGTGGTGGCTGACTTAGCCTCATCGGCATAGATACGAATAATATTATAACCCTCTCGAGTAGCAAAGTCTTTTATAGCCCTTACTTGGGCGTCGATGGACTCTTCTCTTTGATTGTCGCTGCTATAACGAGCATAAATAACTGCATTCAATTAACTACCTCCTTTTAACCTCCGAGTGGAGGTTTTTTAATTTTCAAATTATTCATTTTTGCTTTCATCTTCGAGTTTGTAAGCATAAGACAATAGAGCTGTCTGCCTTTTCACATCCAGCGAGTGAAATATCCGCAGAAGCTCCACTTCTTGATCCGACAATTCCCGCCCTTCTTTTGACTTCCCATTTTTAACAATCAACGTAGAAGCGTGGTTCCCTTGGACCACGGCACTATTGTGAATATTGCTGGCCATTATGGAAGCTGGCTCTTTGCCGGTTAGCAAATAATCGCAAGAAACCCCTAAAAACTCGGCTATTTTGGGAATTAGATCGGCCGAAGGATTTATATTTTTATTCTTCCAATCGGAAACCGTGTTGCTACGGACACCCGCATATTTAGCAAGGTCCGCCTGTTTTTTCCCGGTCTTTTGTAGAACGTTAAAAATCCTTTCACTGATTGTCATTTTTCTACACCTCCAAATAAAAAGAGATTTATGTATTGACAATCACGAATAACCGTTATACAATAGCGGTAAACCGAACAAAAAAACACAAAAAGAACACTAACCCACGAAAAAGCGTTATTTTTCGAGGGGTAACGGTAGCTATTCGTAATGTCTCCACAGCATAAGAATAGCACTAAACCGAACTAAAAACAAGTAGAAAGGAGGGAATAAAGTGGAAAAATATCTGACTCCCGAACAAGTCGCTGAAATATTCGGAGTTAAGACCCGCACGGTCTGGGACTGGATCCGGAAGAAAAAACTCGGAGCCATTAAGTCCGGGAGACTATACCACATCACTCCGGAGCACCTCAAAGAGTTTCAGGAGGCCAGAAAAACCAAGTAAGGAGGCAATGAGCCGGAAAGGGGGCAGAAAACAGCGTGAAGCTTGATGTTTTCAGAATAAGTCTGAACCGAAAAACTGGGGAACAGCTTGGAAAAGAACACATTGGACGCACCCAAATAGACCAGAGGTTAGTGGCAGAGGCCAGCGTCGCCTTACTCACGGGCATGACGCTGGACGAAACCTGCAAAGCCTTAACAAAGGCCTTTAAAGAAAGCTGCAAGGGGGGTGAAGGCGGAGCATACCTAGACCCGGGAGAGAAGTGCGAATGTCAAGAAAGGCAGCCAAGTAAACCCACAGAGCAAAACAAAGAAAATAAGGAGTTGATAGCATGCCAAGGAAACTAAAAAGCCTTGAGAGAGGACAAGTCTTTACAGCCGGCGGATTTAACTGGCTGGTAATTGAACGCAACCAAGAAGGAACGCTGGTCTTAATGGAAACTTGCTTAAAAAATGCACCCTTTGATGAAGATGACAGCAACGACTGGAGACAGAGCAGCAGCCGCAGATATCTAAACGAGAATTTTCTACAAGCACTCGAAGATAATGGACTGGACCCCGACGACATCATCGAAACCGAGGTAGACCTGACAGCAGATGATGGCCTAAAAGATTACGGTACCAGCAGAGACAAGGTATTCCTTTTAACAGCGGATATGTACCGCAAAAACAGAGACGTGATAGAGCCAATAGATGACTGGTGGTGGCTAATAACCCCTTACAGCACGCCAACAGCTGGATATGCCCACGACGTGCGGCTTGTCTACTCCGTCGGCAGTCTGGCCGACAGCTATGCTTCCTATGGTAACGGGGGCCTTCGTCCCGCTTTAACTCTGAAATCTGACCTCTTGGTATCTATCGAAGAAGACCATGAATACGCCGAGGTAGACGAAACCACCGCAGCAGGGATAGAACTGACAGCAGACTACTGCGTAAGACTTGTAAAATCTGCCGGAATAATTATAGAGATAATTACAGAGCAGCTAATCAGCATGGTGGCGAACGCAGCCAAAGAGAAAGGAGGAGACGAATGGAGAAACTAAACCCTCTCGGCTCGCTATTTAAGGACCATAGCAGCGTAGTCTTGTTTGACGTAGAGACCACCGGCCTCGACAGCGAGAACTGCGAAATCATAGAGCTGGCAGCTTTAAAACTAAAAAACAACACCCACGGCAGCCCAAGGATAGACCAGAAGCTGGAACTTTTCATTAAGCTGCCAGAAGGCCAAAAGATACCGGAGAAAATCACAGAGCTAACCGGCATCACAGATGAGAAACTACAGAGGGAAGGCATAAGCAGGACAGAGGCAGCGGCCCTATTCTCGGCCATGTTAAGCGACGGGCCAACCCTGATGGTAGCCCATAACGCACACTTTGATGTGAGTTTTGCAGGAGTCATGCTCCGGAAAGAAAGCAGGCTACCCAAGGCCAAGCTGAACGTTCTAGACACCCTGACTATTTACAAAGACCGCAGAGAATACCCGCACCGGCTGGAAAACGCCATCGAGGCCTACGGCCTAAAAGACAAGGTAAGGAACAGCCACAGAGCCATCGATGATGTGCTGGCCCTTTACGAAGTGCTTAAGGCCATGGCCGAGGAAAGAGACGACCTGACCGCTTACATAAACCTGATAGGCTACAACCCCAAGTATGGAGTAAACGGCAGAAAGCTAAAAAACCTGCGATACGAACCCCAGCCATACGGCCAAAGGGAAACCCTAGTGCAGCGGCTCGGGATCGCTTAAGAAAGGAGGATGGAGATGTCGAGCGGAGTCATAATCACCATCATTATATGCACGACCCTAATCATACTGGCCAGCATGAACAACCAAAAGAAAAAGTAAAAGGAGGAGGCCCTATGGACAAAAGTTTTAAGGAGACAGTGGACGAGCTTCTCGGGATAACGACGCCGGCCAAGGACTTTGAGGAGGCTGAACGCTACGCTAGACGCAAACTACAGATGGCCAAGGAAAGAGAGCCGGATGCAGCACACTACGACGAATACTACCTAGCCTTACTTACTGCAGATGTCTACAGAGAGATGATGTTCTCAAGATACACCATGGAATTATGCATGGCTCGGCAAGCAGCAGAGGCGGCCGGATCCGAGGCGACGTCCATCGGTTAAAAGGAGGGAAAAACAGTGCTAAAAACACAAAAAGGGCAGCTGCCCGCCACGAACGCACAGCCGCCCAGTGGAGCTCTCCGCAAAGAGCTTAACCACAAGGCCATTATACCACATATGGCCCAAAAGATAAATAAATACTCAATTACCATAGCAATATCCCTAGGAATATCAACAATAATCACTCCATTAGCAGTAAAGGCAGCATATATGCAGCGTGGATACTTCGCATTTGGAGGAGAATACCTGATCCCGATATTGGCGGTCGGCATAGGAATGGCCATAGCAAATGCACCGGAATTTATAGCCGAAATAAGGCCCCTGTTTACCGAGGCGGGGCAACAAGAAAAAGGAAAGGAGAATGAGCATGAGTGAAAACAAAACAGCCATTCAAGTCCTGACACAAACAATCGAGGAACTGGCTACTAAAGCGACCCAGCTGGAGCTGGCAAACCAAGAACTAAAGAGAAGCACCTACGACTGGTTTAAATATTACATCGACAAGAAAGAGCTGGCAGAAAAGCTGGCCAATGAGCTCGACCAAGTAAAAGCCGAGCTGGAAGCATTGAAACAGGAGAAAGGAGAATAGCCATGACGGAAGCATTAGAGAAAACCTCAATCTTTGACTTTGAGCTGGAGCTGCCGGGCGATGACGAGAACGCCCCAAAGCCCGAGTTTACCATCGATAACGACAAACTGGCTGAATGGGCCCTGAAGAAGATCCGAGAAGAAAAGGAAGAGTTTGAACGCATTAAGGCATTGGCCGAGGAAGTAATCGCAGAGGCCAATTTCAAGATAGAGCAAGCAAAGAAACGCTATGAGGCAAACAGCTCATTTTTAACCAGCAAGCTGGCCGAATACTTCGAGAAGGTGCCCAAGAAGGCCACCAAGACACAAGAGACCTACAGGCTACTTTCAGGAACCCTTGTCAGAAGATTTGCAACAGTAAAGCCAACACCGGACAAAGAAAAACTAGCCCAGCGGCTAAAGACCAACGGATACACCGACTACATCAAAACCATAGAGGAGCCTAAATGGGGCGAATTTAAGAAGTTGCTCAACACGGAAGGTAATATACCCATTATCAAGGACACAGGAGAGATTGTGGAAGGAGTAGCACTAGTCGAGAACCCGCCAGAATTTAAAATCAGGTTTGAGTAGGGTGGTGACAAAGGATGAATATAACAAAGGTGTCTCCGGAGTTTGCACAGGATCTAATAGAACTGGTCAATAGCTTAAAAGGAATAACCTACAACGCAAAAGTGAACTACACCAACAGAAGCGGCCAGACTATAGCTTTTGAATATGTAACACTGGACAAGATCTACTCCAAGATTAAAGAAAACAACAACTTTGCAGTCCTTCAGCCCCTTGGGACCGATGAACACGGCGAAAGTGCAGTGCAGGTAATACTCATTCACAAAAGCGGAGAGGCAATAACCAGCGATTACTACAAGATAAGAGTAAATGAGCACGGAAGCAAGCAGGATGAGGGAGCGGCCATCACATACACCAAGAGATATGCACTAGGCTCATTTCTCGGGCTTTGTACAGACGAAGATAACGACGCCAACCCGACCGGAGAAGGCATGGACCTAAAAAGCACACAGCAGCAGAAGGGGGCACCGTCGATAAGAAACAGGGCCCAGAAGGGTCGCACAGGAAGCCTGACAGACAAGCAGATATCAAGGCTCAATGCCAAATCTATAGCCGCCGGAGTAAGCCAAGAACAACTAGCAAGCCATATAGCCAAGAAATATAAAAAATCAGATCCAAAACAACTAACAAGAGAAGAATATGACGAGTTATGTGCACAGCTCGATGCAGCGGCAGCTAAAGGAGGGCAGTCTCAATGAATAAAGCCATACTGCTCGGGCGTCTCACACGAGACCCCGAGCTTAGATACACCACGAATGGAATAGCAGTAGCCAACTTTGACCTAGCAGTAAACAGAAGCACAAAAAGGCCGGACGGATCCAATGATGTGGACTTCCTGCCGGTGATAGCTTGGAGAGAGCGGGCAGAGTTTGTGGCCAATTACCTATCAAAAGGGAGACAAGTGCTAGTTGAGGGTCGCATTAAGACAAGAAGCTACACTGACCGGAACGGGAATAAACGGAAAGCGACCGAGATAGAGGCGACAGCGATTTATTTCGCAGACAGTAAGAAGGCGACAGAAGCGGAGCAAAGCGATTACCTCGACACCGGAGACTTTGAACCGGTATATGACGATGATGATCTACCATTTTAGAGAGGAGGAGACCAAATGCTTTATAACAAGCTGGCAGAACAGCAAGAAAAGCTAGATAAGCTATGCGAGGATAACGACCTTGAATATTCATTCAGTAGGGACGACTTCCCTATCATTTTCACATTCAGGCCAATGTGGGAAAGAGCTGCACAGACGAGGCTGGATCTAGGCACGGATGAGCCGACCACGGATCCAGAGGCAAGGATTGAGTTGGTATTTGGCAACGAGTTAACACTTCGCTCCTTTGGAGACTTTGTAATAGACGACGACCAGCTAAATAAGATAAAAAATTCGGCCAAGAAGATCCACTACCTCTACCTGCAGCTATTCTTTTACCAGCAAAAGCAAAAAGAGAAAGACAGGTGGAACACAGGTAGAAATCAGGTAGATAATCAACAGATTTATACAGATGGCCAACAGGAAGAAACAGAAGAAGAACAAGAGGATGTAGACGGAGAGGCAGAAACGGCATAAATAAAACGGTGGCCCGCTCAATAGGTCGGGCTGCCTTTAAAAAAGGGGGAGAGAAATGGCGTGGCTTGAGATACACCAAACATTAAGAGACCACAGAAAAACCTATGAAGCAGCCGACGCCCTCGATGTTAAGCCGGTCACCATGATGGGTATGATGGTATCCTTTTGGCTCTGGGCAATAGACAATGTGCCCGACGGAGATGTAAGCAAGATAAGGCCTAGAACCATAGCCAGAGCAGCTCAATGGGACGGAGACCCGGAGGAGTTTATAGAAGTACTGGTAGGCTGCGGATGGCTTGATAGATACGATGACTGCCTCCTGATACATGACTGGCACGAATATGTAGGAAAGCTACTGGAACGTAGAGAGCAAGAAAGCAACTATAAGAAGCGACAGAGGGCTTTGTACGGAAATATGCGAGTCATCAAAGAGGTTAGGAGGCGAGACGGTGACAATTGCAGATACTGCGGAAAAGAGGTCAACTGGGACGACAGAAAAGGGCCCGGAGGAGGCACATATAGCTTTATAGATCCCGAAGGTGGAAGCAGGGTAGAAAACATCATAGTGGTATGCCGGGGATGCAGCTCCAAGTGGAGCAACATGCCGCCAGAGGAGGCAAAAGCGGCACTATTGCCACCACGGACCACAGTTGCAGATATTGAGGCAACATCAGGTAGAAATCAGGTAGATAATCAACAGATAAATGGCAAAAAAAATCTACAATTACAGTACAGTACAGAACAGTACCTAGATATAGATATAGACCCTAAAGGGTCTATGGAGGACAAGCCTCCAGAACCACCAGCAGAAGATCCACCAGCAAGAAAGAATGTGCCATTTAAAGAAATCCAAGAGCTTTATTTAAGCATTTGTGTAAGTTTTCCTGAAATCATAGCCATAAACGGCCAGAGAGAAAAGGCTGTCAGGGCTAGATGGAAAGAGCATAAAGACATCAAGGTATTTGAGACCTTATTCAGGAAGGCAGAAGCAAGCAGCTTCATGAAGGGCCGCAACGACAGGAACTGGACGGCAGACTTTGACTGGATGATGAAGCCAACCAACTTTATCAAGATACTTGAAGGGAAATATGACGACGACCAGATAGGAGGTGTGAAGAATGGAGTCCATAGCAAACATACTAGGGCAGAAACAACCTCAAGAACGGAGGAGGCCCCGACTTTATCAGGCTTCAGAATGGCCACAATCCCAACAGAAGGAGGATAATGACTTGTTTATAATGGCCTCGGATCCGGAAGCCAATAAATACAACCCGCCGGAACCTAAACCCTGCCCATTTTGCAATAAACCAATGTATGCAAGAGGCGGCAAGTTTGGAGACAGAGTCCTGTGGTTTCCACACTCGGAGCAATGCAGCTGTGAGGCCTTTCAGGAAGACCTGAAACGCAAGGAACTGGAAAGACGACAGGCAGAGGAAAGACAGAGACAAGCGGAAGAAGCTGAAAGAGTGCGGCGGAAGATTAGAAAAATCATCGGCGAAAGCGGAATGAGGGAGCGGTTTTTAAATCGGACTTTTGAAAACTTCACAGTAACCGAACAAAATGGAGCGGCTTATGAAATAACCAAGGCATACGCCGACACTTTCGAGGAGAAACTCCCGGCCGAAGATAAAAAGATGGACCGGAACGGGCTGTTCATAATGGGTAGCATTGGGGTAGGTAAGACCCATCTAGTGGCCGCCATAGCCAATCAGTTAATGAGTCAAGGAGTGCCGGTAATTTGCATGACCATGATTGACCTACTAGACCGAATAAAAAGGACCTACGACAAAGGGGCTATATCAGAAGGGGAAGTGTTAAAGCTTTACGAGACAATCCCGCTCCTGATTATTGACGACATGGGCAAAGAACAGCCAACAGAGTGGGGAGTTTTAAAGATATACACCATTATAAATAGCCGGTACGAAGGATATATGCCAACCATAGTCACCACAAACTACGATGATAGGGCACTAATTAAAAGATTAACACCAGAGAGAGGTGACAGCATAACAGCGGAGGCCATAATTGACCGACTCCGGGAGATGTGCGAAGGAATTACCATGACCGGCCCTAGCTGGAGGAGCAGGTGATGAAGCGGGCCATAATTCTCATAGCAGCTGCAGCAACAATAACCATACTAGCAATCGCAATAACTCAAGACATAAAAGAGACGGCGGCCAGTGAAGAATTAAAGCTAGAAACACCAAAAGCACTGGCCCGGGAGCAGGAAGACGAACCGGACCCAGAACCGGATCCTGAACCCGGACCCAGAACATACAACGGCATAGCAGAGGGAGATGTTATCACCGGCGAACTTACCCACTACTGCGTATGCGAAAAGTGCTGTGGCAAAACTGACGGCATAACAGCGAGCGGACTAAAGATAGAAAACGGAGTGGAGCCAGAGATATCAGTAGCGGCCTGCAACTGGCTACCTTTTGGGACCATCATCGAGATAGAAGGAAAGGTCTATGTTATAGCAGATCGAGGGGGCAGCGGACTAGATAAAGTCGGAAGGCTAGATATATTCACGCCGGAAGGCCACCAAGCAGCTCTGGAGCTCGGAAGGATAAAAGGAGCTGAAATCAAAGTCGTAAGCTTCCCAGAAAAACGAGAGGAGTGGAGAGATGAGTGGAAAGGCAAATAGACTGATTTATGTAGCAAGTCCTCTACGAGGCGAATACGAAAAGAACATGGCCAAGGCAAGGCAATACTGCAAGCATGTAACCGACCAAGGATTTATACCATATGCACCACACTTATTATTTACACAATTCATGGATGACACCATCCCGGAGGAAAGAGAGGCCGGCATGGCCATGGGTAGGGAGATGATAAAGAGGTGCGACGAGCTCTGGGTATTCGGAGAGACGATAAGCGAGGGGATGGCCGCCGAGATAGAACTGGCCAAGGAACTGGGAATACCCATCAGGAGCATAAGCACAGAGGAGGTGCAGCATGGCTAAGATTAGCAAATATAACCATGAGGGATATAAGGATCTTACACCATATGAAGCATTAAAGAGGGTAAAAGATCCAAGAAGGCAGATCCAAGGGGCGCAAGCCAAAGTAGTAGGCCAATATTTCGAGAAAATGATAGACGCAGCCTGCAGATATTATGAGGACCGGCAAATCGCAGTCATTGAAAAGACACCGGAACCAATGAGGCCAATAAAAAGCCTCGGAGGCGGAAAATTTGTGGCCCACTATGAGAAGCAGGCCCAACCGGATTATAAAGGCACACTGGCCAATGGCAGAGCGATAGTTTTTGAGGCCAAACATACCAGTGCGGATAAAATAGAGCAAAGCAGGCTGACAGAGGAACAGTGCGAGAGATTACAAAAATACAGCGAGCTGGGAGCAATAGCATTCATCCTTGTATCGGTCGATTTGCAGAGTTTTTATAGGGTGCCATGGACTGTATGGAGGGATATGAAAGAAATATACGGCCATAAGCACATGACCATAGAAGAATTGGAACCTTTTAAAATCAAAGCCACTGGCGGAATTATAAGATTTTTGGAGGGGGTAGAAAAATGATAACCAATGAAACCAGAAGGGAAAGCTATGAGGCTATTTTACCAAAAATCACCGATAGAAAGAGCTTGATACTTGAGATTATGAAGGACCGATGTGTCGCTGTGTTTAAAGGCGGTGAGTGAAGATGATTAACTGTAAATATTATGTTCCTGCGTGGGAAGGAAGCAAAACTTCAGGAAAACAACCAGATTTTTGCCTAAAATACAAAGTATCTTTAAACGGAAATTGTATCAAGAATTGTGAAATTCAGACCAAATTGGTGAGCGAGGGGAAGGACAATGAAAGAAAGCCAGTACAGGTTCCGAGTGTGGGATGATTTCTGGAAAGAAATGCATTACTTTGATTTTTGCACGAATATCGAAGTACGAAATGGTTGTTTGTGGGTTGTTCATGATGAAGGTGCAATATGTTTAGATTATGTACCGCCAACACACGTAATGCAATACACTACACGCAAAGATAAAAAAATGCAACGGATATATGATGGCGATATATTGCAGCGTGAAGGATGTTGGAATGTAAGAATCGAGTTTGAAAAAGGCGTATTTTGGGTTAGGGACGCAAATAAAGTCAGATACAACAATAAAATATTGAATATACCTATTGCATCTTTCCAAATCGAGACATTTGAAGTGATAGGTAATGTATGGCAAAACCCAGAATTGCTAGAAGGCAGTTTATAAGAAGGCTATAGCAACATGGAGCCAAGGCTCGCAGATAATAATAACTTTTGAGGAGATGGCGGAGCTCCAGAAGGAGCTCTGCAAATGCCTCCGAGGAGAAACAAACATAGGCCATATAGCGGAGGAGATAGCCGACGTAGAGATTATGCTAGGCCAGATGAAACTTCTCTTTGACATAGAAGAAATGGTAGAGAGTTACAAGCGACACAAACTGGCCAGACTCGGAGAGAGGATAGAAATTGAGGTAAGCCAGCACAAAGGAGGCCCCGATGCATGAAAACCTATATGAACAGGATAGATAGAGAGCATCATATATTCATGCTTGTAGCGTGGGACTACCTAAACACATGGCTCGAGAAAACCAACTGTCTGTCACCAGAGGAAAGAAAAAGAGTAAAAACAGCAACGACTCACCTGCTCCGGGCCAGCGATAGCCTCGTGGCCAGAATGGATAAAGATTATGCGAAAAAGCTCCTCCGGGAAGCTGGCAATGTTGAAATAAACATGGGATATAAATCCAAGATAAAACGTGATGATCAAGAAGAAACCGTGAAAATAAAACTGGATGACCTATATGACCTTGCCAGCCATGCCTTGGCAGAGTGCGTCGATTGCAAAGACAAAAATTTTAAGAAGTGCGATAAATATAAGCTCTTTATGAAGCTTAATATACCGGTAGCCCAAGAGCAAACGGACGGATGCCCATATGAAAATTAGGAGGTGAAAGTAATGGCCAAATGTAGAGCATGCGGAGCCAACATAATTTTTATAAAGACAAAGGGCGGCAAAAGCATGCCGTGCGATGCAGAACCGGTTACATATTGGGAACGTAAAGGAGCAAAGGGAAAAGTAATCACGCCAAACGGTGAAATTATATCCTGCGACTTTTCAGGAGGACCAGATAAAGCAACTGGCATAGGCCATATACCTCATTGGGCAACATGCACGGATGCCGGAAGATTTAGGACAAAACAAAAATGAGAGGGGGACATTGATGGCAAAAAAGAAAAAACAGGTGGAAATATCTGAAATCAATTATATTACAGAAGCTAAACCAAGAGCCGTGGCCGATGGCATTCCGGTATTTTGTGCCTTCGATAAGATAGAACCAATAGGAAAGTTAGTGCCAAATCCCGGCAACCCGAATAAACACCCGGATAATCAAATAGAGCTTTTAGCTCAGATAATAAAGGCCCAAGGATGGCGGGCTCCCATTACGGTAAGCACCCGCTCCGGCTTCATTGTGAGAGGCCATGGAAGGCTAATGGCGGCCATGAAACTGCAAGTAAAAGAGGTGCCGGTGGACTACCAGAACTACGCAACCGAGGCGGAAGAATATGCTGACCTCATAGCAGACAACAGGATAGCAGAATTGGCCGAGATAGACGCCAAAGCACTGGCCGACATGATAGAACATATTGACACAGGAGAAATACCGCTGGAGCTGACGGGATACCTTGAGGAAGAATATGCAGAAATTATTGACGCTTTAACCGATGGCCTAGAGGACCAACTTAATGGATTGGATGCGGTCATAGATCCGCCGGAAGAACCATTCACACGACCCGGCGACCTATGGATACTCGGGGGGGGGCAGCACAGAGTCCTATGTGGAGACAGTACCAACCCGGACGACATGGAAGTGCTTATGGATGGAGAGGAAGCAGATCTCATAGTCACGGATCCGCCCTACAACGTGAACTACGAGGGAGGCACCAAAGAGAGACTCACCATCAAGAACGACAATATGGCCGATGCCGAGTTTTACAACTTCCTGCTGGAGGCATATATGCGTATGTATGAGAACCTAAAGCCGGGCGGAGCTTATTATATATTTCATGCAGACACGGAAGGCCTAAACTTCAGGAAGGCCCTGAAGGACGCAGGCTTTAAACTGGCATCATGTTTAATCTGGGTAAAGAACACACTGGTACTGGGCAGGCAGGACTACCACTGGAAACATGAACCCATCCTCTACGGATGGAAGGAAGGAGCTGCCCACTACTTCATAGATGACAGGACCCAGAGCACAGTAATCGATGACAAGATAGACCTCGACAAACTCAAAAAGGAAGAGCTGAAAGAGCTTCTTGAAAAAATATTCAACCAAGGAATAACGACGGTTATTTATGAGGACAAGCCCTTAAGGAATGCAGAGCACCCGACCATGAAGCCGGTGGCTCTAGTAGGCCGGCTCATACACAACAGCAGCCGAAGGGGAGAACTGGTGCTAGACCCATTCGGAGGGAGTGGGTCAACACTTATAGCAGCAGACCAGCTGGGCAGAAGGGCATACCTTATGGAGTTGGACCCGAAATACTGCGATGTCATAGTCAAGAGATACATCAAGGTAACCAAGAGATACTATGACCTAAAATGCATTAGAGACGGCAAAGAACTGCCAGTAGACGAAGTTATGGCCATACTCGGAACTTCTGACGAGGGAGGCGATAACAGTTGAACAAAACAACGAGAAGCCTCCAACAGAAGGAAGAACCAATAGGACAGAAGGAAGAACCAATAGGAGTAATGACCAAGGAACGATTGAGACAATATGTATATCTCATAAAAGAGATTGAAGCTCAAAAGGAAAGACTGGCCCAAATAAAGGCCTCACTCCTTCACCCAAAGCCATCAATAGGAGACGGAATGCCTCACTCAAATTATGCAGTGGATAGGATGGCAATAGCCATAGCAAATAAGATTGAACTCGAGGAATTAATAATCAAAAACATCAAAAAAGCACAACAAGAAGCTGCGGCCATTGAGAGAGCAATTCAGACGCTGGATAACCCGATAGACCGTGAACTTATGAGACTGAAATATCTGGACGGTCTGACTTGGGAAGAGGTGGCCGAGAGATTGTGCAGGTCAAGACAGTGGGTCACAGTGCTCCATGGAAGGATACTACAAAAATTAAAGAACACTTGCTTGTAATTGACAAAAGCCATATGTTAACATTAGCATGAAAAAGGCCATCCGGAAGAATAAAAAGCCGGGCGGCTTTGATATTTCAGGAAGAAAGGAGGTCAGACCCATGCCCAGAGGAATGATGGATATAAATTTTAAAGGTTTCGAGGAAGTGCAGAAAAAGCTCAAAAACATCGAAAAACAGAGCGCTATAGTAACCAAGAGGACCATCAGCGACATTAAGAAAAGAGCTCCGGGATGGGTAGCTACCTCCGTTACGAAAACATATAACATCAAGAAAGCAGAAATCCTAGGAAGCCAAAAAAACAAAAAACCAATTGGCAAAGTAAAAGTCGAAGGAGAGACAATAGACGAGCTGCAGCTTGTATTTGAAGGACGACTACTTACTCCGGTTCACTTTGGAATGACACCAAAGAAACCGCCTGCTGGAGGAAAGAGTTATATATTAAAAGCTCAATTCTTTAAAGGCAAACAGGTGGTTATTGGTAGATATAACAAAAAGAAAATCCCAGGAGGACCATATAGTGAAAGGTCCCATAATATCCTTATGCCGACTGGGGCATCATCACCGGAAAAAGTGCCATATATTCCGTTTCAAAGAATGAGCAAGAACCGGAAAGACATAAAGAAATTCACGACACTGTCCGTCCCACAGATGATCACCAACGAGGAAGTGTCTAAGGATATTAGGTCCACACTCAATGAGAACATAGAGAAGCGACTGGACCACCACATGCAATCGGCTATGAAAAGACTTTAAAAGGCTAGCAGGGAAGGCCCAGAGGCGGGCAAATCGGAGCGGAAAGGATAAGGGTAATAGTTTTAATCGAGAAGACAAAAACAAACGCTTAAAATCGAAATTAGAAAGCGTGAGTGAAAAAATTCTTCAGCGGTTCCTTTCAGAGACCAAAAAAGCCTGCGGTGCTGGCGAGCCCAAAAAAGGCCTAGTTAGTGAGAAAAAAATTTAGGGCATTTCGTTACGCCCGGAGGAGGAAGTCATGTCCGAAGCATACAAACCGAACCTACAAAAGACCCAAGTCATAGCCAAACTATTCGGCTTGACCGTTCGCCGGGTGCAGCAGCTAACCCAAGAGGGAGTTATATCGCAGGTGGACGGCAAAGGCTATGACCTGCTGCCGACAATTCAAAGATATATAAAATACCTCCAAGACAAGGCATACGGCCGAGAACAAAAGGCCCAAATGGTAGACCTTGAGACAGAGAAACTTAATGCAGAGATAGACTTGAAAAGGTCCAAGGCCCGGATGGCCGAGCTGGAACTTAAGGAGCTGGAGGGCAAGATGCACCGGGCGGAAGATGTGGAGGCAATGACCACGGATCTGGTGTTAAACATCCGGAGTATGCTGCTTGCTCTGCCCGGACTTTTAGCCGTAGACCTTGCAGAGATAGACAACCCGGCGGAGATATCGGAAAAGATAAAGGAGACTGTCCATGGCATACTGGAGGAGCTCTCCAACTACGAATACGACCCCAAGGAATATCAGAGACGGGTAAGGGAGCGTCAGGGGTGGGAAAATGAGCAGGACGAGGAGTAGTGAACTCAAAGCCTTAAACTCCGTCGTAGCTGCTGCAGTTAAAAACTTCAGGCCTCCCGAAGATTTAACCGTAACGGAATGGGCAGAGAAATACCGAAGACTGTCGCCGGAAAACAGTGCAGAGGCCGGACCGTGGAGAACTGACAGGACTCCATATCTCCGAGAGATTATGGACGCATTCACGGATCCGAAAATCCGTAGGCTGGTAGTGGTGGCCTCATCACAAGTGGGAAAATCCGAAATGGAACTGAACATGCTCGGATACCTTATAGACTCGGACCCGGGGCCGACTTTATTTATATTGCCGACAGTGGATGTGGCCCAAGACTTCTCCAAGAGGCGTATCTCCTCAATGATTAGGGACTGCAGGAGATTAAGACGCAAGGTAGCGGATGCCAAGAGCCGGGACGGAAATAATACCGTCCTTAAAAAGCAATTCCCCGGCGGAATGCTAACTATTACCGGGGCCAACAGCCCGTCATCGCTGGCCTCAATTCCGGCACGGTATGTGTTCGGTGATGAGCGGGACCGTTGGCCATTAAGTGCAGGAGCCGAAGGGGATCCGTGGGGATTGGCCGAGGCAAGAACCACCACATTCTACAACTCCAAGATGGTGGAGGTGTCAACGCCAACCATCAAGGGGGCCAGTGCCATAGAGGCGTCCTATGAAATAGGAACTAGGGAGCGGTGGTGCCACCAGTGCCCGGAATGCGGAGAGTTTCATAACATCGTATTTAATAATATTAAATTTGACTTTAAGACCAACAAGATAAAGGGCAAGAAGATTTATAAAGTAAAGGCCGTATGGTGGGAGTGCCCATCTTGTGGCCACGCAGCCACGGAAGGCATCATGAAGAAACAACCGGCCAAATGGATAGCAGAAAACCCGGACGCTTACCATCAGGGAGTCCGGTCTTTTTGGATAAATGGATTTGCTAGTCCGTGGATGTCATGGGACAGAATAGTCCTCCGTTTTCTTCAGGCAAAAGACGACCCACACAAATTAAAGGTGGTCTACAATACAATCCTTGGGGAGCTGTGGGAAGACAGAGGAGACCTCGAAGATGAAGACAGCTTCCTAGCACGCAGGGAAGAATACCCGGCCGAGCTACCAGATGGAGTGCTGGTGCTCACCTGCGGAGTAGACACACAAGACAACCGTATCGAGTATGAAGTGGTAGGTCATGGCCATTATGGAGAGACATGGGGAATTAAAAAAGGCTTTATAATGGGCCGGCCGGACAACCCGGAAGTGTGGGAACGTCTTGACGATGTCATAGACAGGACATACCGGTTTAAAGACGGCAAAGGTTTAAAAATATCCATGACCTGCGTAGACTCCGGAGGTCATTACACCCAAGAGGTATATGAGGCCTGCCGTGCAAGACAGCATAAGCGGGTATTTGCTATAAAGGGTAGAGGCGGCGATGGAGTGCCATACGTAGCACCGCCAACCAAGGTGCCAATAAGACAAAACAAGAGAATTACATGCTGGCTATACACCATAGGAGTAGACGCCGGCAAATCACTCATAATGTCATCGCTAAAGGTCCAAGAGCCCGGACCAAAATACTGCCATTTCCCGAGGGGTGAAGACAGGGGATATGATGCCCTGTTTTTTAATGGCCTTCTTTCAGAGCGGCTAGTCCTAAAAAGGTCACGAGGTAGAGATCGCTGGATGTGGGAGAAGATACCCGGCCACAACAGAAATGAGGCACTGGACTGCCGGAACTATGCTATGGCAGCATTCAGGATCCTTAACCCTGACTTGGAGGCAGTAGAAAAGAGGCTGGCCGGCATTCAGGAAAAGCCACAACTAACCCGGAAGCCGGCTAAACCCAAGAGGATGCGGTCGAATTATTATGATGACTGGTAGGAGGTGGGAAGGTGAACAGGGCAAAAATTAAAGAGCAAATCGAGCGAAAGAAAAAACGACTTCAACTCTACTACGACCGGGAAGCTGAAATGTTAAGCCAAGATGGTGTGAAAAGCTATGCAATAGGCTCAAGGAATTTAACCCGTTATGATACAGCACTAAAGGATATTCAGGATAAGATAAAGGCCCTCGAGGACGAGATAGAACAACTAGAGGCTGCCCTCCAAGGGATTAAGCCCAGAAGGGCAGTCGGTGTCGTGCCGAGGGATTGGTAAAGGTTATAAGCCATAGGGCTATAACATATAAAAGGCAGGGCAGGTTTTCCTCCTTTCCCTGCCTTGCTCCATTTAAAGCGAGGAGGTGAAAACCATCGAAAACAGCAAAAATATGAACCGCAGATATAGAGCTCCTACTGGACACGGAACAAGAGTCCTAAACAAAGGCTATGGCGACGCCGGGGCCAGCTGGAAGAAAAAAGCCCTTAAAGGTTTTACTGCAGAGTCCGGAAGCCCAACGGAGGATATAGACCAACATAATAGCACATTAAGGCAGCGGGCCAGAATGCTTTATATGGCTGCTCCGATTGCCACATCTGCCATCCGGACCAATAGAACCAATGTCATAGGGTGTGGCCTTAAACTCAAGAGCAGGATAAACAGACAGATACTGGGCCTAACCCAAGAACAGGCCGAGGCTTGGGAGAAGCGAGTCGAGGCAGAGTTTGAACTCTGGGCAAGCAAAAAGCAGGCGTGCGACGCTACAGGAATAAATGATTTTTATGCAATGCAGCAACTGGCCATGATGTCATGGCTAATGAGCGGCGATGCTTTTGTCATTATAAAGCGGTATCCAGAGACGCCGCTATACCCTTACGGTTTAAGGCTCCACATCATCGAAGCAGACAGAGTAAGCACACCAGCCGATATGCTGCAGCCGCTGGCCAATCTCACGGAAGGGAAGGCCAAAAACGGCAACCGTATATTTGATGGCGTGGAGATAGACGACAACGGGGCGATAGTGGCTTATTACATCAGTAACCGATACCCGGACAGCATAATAAATCCTGCAGATATTAAATGGACCAGAGTTGAGGCCTACGGAGAACAAACAGGGCTCCCCAACATTCTGCAGATAATGGATAGCGAGCGGCCAGAGCAATACAGAGGCGTGAGCTATCTCGCACAGGTTATAGAGCCCCTCCTACAAATGAGGAGATACACCGAAAGCGAACTGATGGCAGCATTAGTGGAGAGCTTCTTCACTGCATTTATTAAAACAGAAGCAAATCCAAACGACGTCCCTTTTAATGAGACCACTCCACAGGACCAAATAAGCCACGACCCCAACGAGTATGAGATGGGGCCGGGAGTCGTTAATGTCATGAACCCCGGAGAAGATGTAACCTTTGCAGACCCGAAACGGCCCACAAATGGATTTGATGCTTTTATGAGAGCGATATGCGAGCAGGTGGGAGCTGCCCTCGAAGTGCCGGCCGACTTACTGCTTAAAGCTTTTGATGCCAGCTACAGTGCAAGCCGTGCCGCCCTATTGGAAGCGTGGAAGGCCTTTAAAATGAGGCGTGAATGGTTTACCTCCGATTTTTGTAGGCCAGTATACGAAATCTGGTTATCAGAGGCAGTGGCCAAAGGGAGGATATCGGCCCCGGGATTTTTCTCGGACCCAATACGTCGCTCCGCATGGCTCGGATCTGAATGGATAGGCCCATCACAAGGACAACTGGACCCTGTGAAGGAAATAACAGCCGAAATACTGGCAATAGGAGAGGGCATAACCACCAGAGAGCAGGCAACAGTAAAACTAAACGGAGGGCACTGGGACTCAAACGTGGAGGAGCTGGCCAGAGAGAACCAGCGGCTCTCAGAAGCGTCGCCTAATAATCAAGCTGCAATTGGAGGACAGACGCAGCTGAAGACCTCCGAGATAATACGCAGCGTAGTAAATCAAGCGATAAAGGAAGGTGATAATGATGGAAAACATTCATAAAAGGCTCCGAATTATCAACGGAGCAGCACTGGCACCAGTCGCAAATGCACCAAAGTTTTGGAATATGGCAACAGTAAATGAAAACGAAGCGGAAATAACTCTTTATGGCGAGATATTATCCCGCAGACCTATAGACTGGTGGACAGGCGAACCAGAACCGGGACTTTTTATATGTCCAGAGGAGTTTTTGGAAGACCTAGCATTGATTAAAGACAAAGGGAAAATCACGATAAGGATTAACAGTGTAGGCGGAGACCTTTATACAGGAATGGCTATCTATACACAGCTGAAAGGACTACAGGGTGAAAAGACTGTCATCATAGACGGAATAGCAGCAAGTGCAGCGTCCCTTATAGCCATGGCCGGAGACACAATCAAGATACCGGCAGGAAGCTTGATGATGATACATGATCCGACTGTGTATTTGTGGGACGTTTACAACGTCAAGGCCCTAAAAGAAGTCATTAAAATGCTGGATGCAGCCGCCCAATCAGCGGCAGAAACCTACGCAGTAAAGACCAAGCTCGAAGTAGATGCCATCAGAAGCATGATGCACAAGGAAACATGGATGACCGGCAGAGAGGCCGTGGAAAAGGGCTTTGCTGACGAAATCTTGTATGAAGACGAGCCTCAAATGGTCATGTCAGCCGACAGGCAAGTCCTTATGGTGAATGGAGTAAAACAAAACATAAGAGGATATAGGAACATCCCGGACTATATACCGGTAAGTAGCCGCATTACCGCCTCGGCCAACCCGCAGGCAGTAAATAAAAATAATACCGAAGGAGGTAAAAAGAAGATGTTTAAAACCGTGGAAGAACTTAAACAGGCCTGCCCAGAGCTGGTGAAACAGATAGAAGACACAGCAAGAGAAGAAGGCAGAAAAGCGGGCATCACCGAAGAAAGAACTCGTCTCAAGGCCATCGAGGATATTCAGGCAGCTATAGGGGACGACAAAATCGTGGCAGACGCCAAGTATGGGGAAAAGCCATGCACAGCCGAGGAGCTGGCCTTCAAGGCACTGCAGCAACAGGCGAGCCTTGGAAAACAGTTTTTACAAAACCTACAGCAAGACCACGACAACTCCGGTGCAGCTGATGTAGGAGCCAATCCTAACGCCGGCAACCCTACAAACCTTGGGGGAACCGCAGAGGATGAAAAAGCAGCAGAAGCGGCCGCCGTGGCCATGATTGTAGGCAAAAACAAGAAGGGAGATGAAAAAAATGACCAAAAGAATGCTTAATGAAACCCTAGGCACCATGGAATATGACGGCCTTATTTACGATGGCAGACATCCAGTAGATGTCAAAACCGTCAAAATCAGAGCTGGTCAAGGAGAACTGGCAAGAGGAACTGTTCTCGCATTGAGCAGCGGCGCCGGTGGAGACAACGCAATGGTAATTCTCGGCACAACTGCAGGAGAAAATGAGACATTAACACCAGACTGCATACTTGCAGAACCAGTAGACACAGGGGGAGAAGCAGGAGATCCTGTAATCGGTGTAGCATACAGATCTGGCCACTTCACAAGGCAAAAGCTGATTGTGAAAGAAAGTTACACTTTAAGTGCGAGCGATGAGGCAGAGCTTCGCAAAGGCGGAATCTACCTCAGCGACGCCGTAATATAACATTATAAGGAGGTAAAGAACTATGAGCATTCCAGTTATTTATAGAACCACAACCATGATAGCGGCAATGGAGTTATTGCCTCCTCAAAATACATTTTTGAGGGATAGATATTTCCCTCATGACCCTAGCACTGACCTATTCCCTACCGAAGAAGTGCTGGTGGAATACAGGGAAGGCAATAAAAAGATGGCTCCTTGCGTGCTCCCTAGAAAAGGCGGCATAACCATCGAAAGAGAAGGCTACAAAACTACGAGATATACTCCTCCCTTCATTGCTCCGCAGAGACCTCTCACCATCGATGACCTGAATAAAAAGGGCTTTGGAGAAAATCTGTTCAGCGATAGAACACCGCAGGAAAGGGAAGCTGAAATCTTAGGCCAAGACTTGAGAGATTTTGAAAGAATGATTTCAGCAAGAGAAGAATACATCGCTGCACAGGCAATGTTAAACAACGGATATATCCTTAAGCATTATGCAGACAAATATGGATCCGGCGAATATGAGGAATGGGAAATTCGTTTTTATGATGGAACCAGCAATCCCGGAAAATATACTCCCGATGCAGACTGGGACAGCCAAAATGCTGACATCTTCGGCGATCTTCAGGCCATGATTAGATTGCTGACAGCCAAAGGGCTCCCTGCTACGGATTTAATCGTGGCACCGGACGTGGCCGATGTCCTTATCAATAACGACAAGATCCAGAAAATGCTGGATAATAGGAACATGAATATAGGCAGCATCGACCCCACTATGCTCCCAGCAGGAGCTGCACACATCGGCAGAATTAACGTATTCGGAAGAAGTCTCGACATCTTTTCCTATGACGAAACCTACGAGGACGAGACGACCGGCAATAACGTGCCTTATATTCCTGCGGGCAACGTTATCCTTACAGCTCCGGGAGCAGGTAGAAGCCTTTATGGTGCAGTAACGCAGCTGGAGCAGTCTGATGATCGCTTCCATACCTACATGGGAAGAAGAGTGCCTAAATACATTGCAAAATCCGACCAAGACATCCGGGAGATTAAAGTAACCAGCAGGCCTCTTTTAATTCCTAGAGCTGCCACACCATGGATTAGTGCCGAAGTTATCTCTGGTTAATGTCGGAAATAAAGGAAAGGAGGAAACATCATGATTAAAATAATCAACGGCGTGTATGGCATGAAAGTAGGCAACAGGGTAGTGCCAGTTACCGAAAAAGATGGTCCGATTGAACTCGCTCCAGAAAAGGAGGCAAGACTTGTAAAGAAAGGCGTCGCAGTTTATGTGGACTCACCCACTACTGACGACGCCTTCCCTTTCACGCCAGAGGAGCCAGAAGACAAGCTGCCCGAATACAACGAGGACATGACCAGAGAACAACTCAACAAAATTGCCTTAGAGTATGGGATTGAGGACCCTCAAAAGGCCAGAAATAAAGCGGAGCTCATCTCTTGGCTCGATGAAATCGTAGATGGGGAACTCGACGACGATGAGGACATGCCTCCAGTGTTTGATGCAGCTGATGCAGTAGGTGATTAAGCATGAAATCTTTTAAGGAGCAAGTGTCTGCAGACCTTAATAAATTTATCAATTTGGATCATTTTGCAGAAATTCACACTGTAGAGGGTAAAGAAATAAAGGTCGTCCTCGATGATGACAAACTAGTGGAACGGCAGGGTGGAGCCGAACTAGGAGTTGCAGAGGCCGACCTTTTAATGTTCGCAAAAGCTGCAGACTTACCACCGAGAAAAGCCCCGGGCTCGGCCATAAACATTGACGGCCGGGAATACATTGTAACCGACTGGCGAGAAGATATGGGCATGGCCACGGTGGCCTTAAGGCAAAATCGCAGCATATAAAAGGGGGTGGATAAGTTTGTCGATAGTAAATAACCTCGACAAAGTGGCCAAATGGGCACAAGAAAACATCTGCAGCAAAGTAAAGCTAAAGCTTCCGGATGATGACCGAAACGACGGCTCTTATAGCGTCCAGCTGGTGGCTCCGGAGGCTTTTGTGCTTTATGTACCGACCAAAGACCGGATGCCTCCAAAGGCTGCCGCCCCCATTCCTTCTATATGTGTGCAGCTGATGGAAGGCAAAGAAGATCTGAGCAGCCACATAGGAATAATGAAAATGCGTTTTTCCCTCTCGGCATGGAACCCGGGCCTTCATAAAGAAGGCGAACTATTTATGCCATATAGGGATGACGAAGGGAAGCTCTACTATAAACAGTGGACCAGCGATGACAAAAAAGAGAAATTCCAAAGAGATGCAGAAGGCTGGCGTGATGTCTGGAATTTCGCAGACACAACAATACGAGAGCTGGAATACGCAGAATATATCGAAGGCTTAAGGCTTGTCAAAGAGGAGGGGATAACCTACGGACCATACCAAGAGGATGGAGCTTTTACAGACTTCTACCCTTACTGGTTTGCATGGGTAGGTTTTACCCTTGAATACGGTATCAACAGGACAGCTAAAGCATATAAAGACCTCCTGTAGTAAATAACTTAGTGATATTTATTTGTAAATTACAAGCAAGTATAAAATAGAGAGGTGAAACGGAATGGCGAACCAATATCTATACGGTGCATATGGCCATGTCGGGGAAACCACAGCCAGAAGTGCAATACAGGCTGGGACCGTCCCTGTGTATGTGGGCACAGCACCAGTAAACCTAGTGCGTGGCTTCGCAAGCAGGAACCTAGTCAACTACCCGGTCAAGGTTTCCAACCTGCAGGATGCCCAGAACAAGCTGGGATATTCAACGGACTGGGAAGGTTTCACATTATGCGAGGCATTCGCCGCACACTTTAACAACCCTATAGGCAATGTCGGTCCGATATATGTAATTAACGTATTGGACCCGGCCACCATGAAGCAGGAAGAACCGACCACTAAAGAGCTTTTATTCAGTGGGGGCCGTGCAGAGTTTAAGAGCGACAGGATTATCCTTGATACCTTGGTAATCGAGGACAAAGTGGAGGGTGTGGATTTTGCAATCAGCTACAACTACACAAAAGGCACGGTTATTATTACATCGCTGGACCCCGAAGACCCTCTGACTGGAACACTCACGGCTACATTTGACGAAGTAGATACAGATAAAGTAAAAGCAGAGGACGTCATTGGAGGGAAAACTTCATCTGGAGAATATACCGGCCTTGGAGCACTGGACCTTTTATACCAAGAACATAATGCCGTAGCCAACATTCTAGCAGCTCCCGGGTGGAGCGATATACCGGCAGTATATAACGCTTTGGTATCTTCCAGTCAGAAAATAAACGGCCACTGGGATGCATTTGTGGTAGCAGATATCCCTATAAAGGACGCATCAGGAACAGTCGACACCATCGAAAAGGCCATAGCTTGGAAAAACAACAACGGCTTCACTGCAGAAAGGTCCAAAGTCTACTGGCCGATGGCAACAAATAACGCCGGCGAGAAATACCACCTTTCCACCATGGCGGTGGCCACCATGCAAAGGATAGACTACTCCCACGACTCCGTGCCAATGGAAACCCCGGGCAATAAGCCGGTGGCCATTACAAAGCTTTATTTTGGCGAAGAAAGCACTAACATGGGCTATGACCAGCAGACTGCCAACGAGCTAACCCAAAAAGGAATAAGTACGGCCGTATACTGGGGAGGCAACTGGGTCCTCTGGGGAGACCACACCGCAGCATACACATACGGAGCCGACGTGGACCCAAGGGCCATATTTGATGTCAGCATAAGAATGCTGATGCACATCACTAATAGCTTCCAGTTAGAGTGGGGAACCAGTATAGACAAACCAATGACCCGGCAGTTAAGAGACACAATCTTAAACAGAGAACAGGAAAAGCTCGACGCACTTGTAAGCATGGGAGCACTTATCGGAGAGCCAAAGGTGCTATTCATTGAAACGGCCAACCCGGTCACAGATATGATGAACGGCGACTTCAGGTGGGATATTGCCGTTACACCGACGCCTCCGCTCAAGAGTGCTACTGTTTACGTCACATATACTGACGAGGGCTTTGCTGCCTACTTTGGAGGTGAGGAATAATGTGGCTTGATATGAAGGGGCCAATAGTGGCTGACACCGTCTATGCAGACAACCAGCTATGTGCGAAAGACGTATCCGTGCAGCTCCCGGCAATCACACCACTGGTGGGAGATTTTCAAGCCATGGGCACCATGTCCCTCCCAATAGTAGGTTTGATTGAATCTATGGAGCTAACCATCACAAAGATAGGGGTAGACTTGGGTCTCGGAAGACTCGCAAGATTGCAAAAACAAAACCTAGAGTTTAGATGGGTCCAGAATGTAGTTAAAGCTGATGGAACCACACAGCCGGAAGGGTGTAAAGCTTTTGTGAGAGCAGTGCCAAAGAGCATACCCGGACCGGCTCTAGAAATCGGCTCTCCGACCGAAAACGAATTATCCTATGAAGTCACGAGATATCAGTTGTTTGTAGGCGGAACAGAGCTTATTCTAGTCGATAGATTAAGCCAAATCCTGCGAATAAACGGCATAGATTATTATTCAAAAATTCAAAGCATGCTATAAAAAACGCCTCCGGAAATAAAAGCCGGGGGCTCTTTTTTAGAAAGGAGAGAGTTAAATGCAACTTAAAGGTGAGATCATGCTCAACAATCCCATCACCATAAACGGGAAAAAGGTTAAAAAGCTGACCTATGATGCCAACGAAATCACACCCGCAATGTTCGCAGAGGCAGATGCCAGAAAAATGGTAGCTTCCGGGGCCAAAAGCGGCAACCTTTCAGGAGCTGTAGAACTTGACTATGGGCTCCATTTATATCTCGGCTTTGCTGCTATTACAGCAGTTAACCCAGAGATTGACATCGCTGACCTTGAAAGAATAAAAGGCAGGGATGTCATGCAGGTGATGAGAGTAGGTAGAAATTTTATTATAAGCTCGGCGGGATCCGAGGAAGACAGCTCAGGCGAGCAATCAGAGACTACGCCAGAGCTTTCCACACATCAGTTACAGAGCTCGAAAGAAGAAGAGTAACCGACTTTTTGACTGAATACTACGAAGCAGCACAAGACCTGCAGGAACAGGCCAGACGCAGAGAGCAAAGGATGGGGCCTGTTTTTAGAGGACCGAGGAGGAGGTGAGGTAATTGGCCAAAAATAAAATTCTGCAAACTATCGTCCAAATTGCCGGAGAAATAAGCCCAACACTAGGCAAGTCAATAGAGAACGCAACCGATAAACTAGGAGGGCTTAACCTGAAAGCTCTTGCTGTAGGAGCTGCAGTAGGTGGCATTGCTGTGACCACAGGCAAAGCGGTTATGGAAGCTGGCAAATACCTCACCGACCTCGGTTCTCAATTTGATGCAGCAACCGATGCTATACGAATAGGGACCGGGGCGACGGGTGAGGTATTGGATGGTTTATTGGAAGACTTTGATGAGATCTATAAGAGCGTGCCTACTTCCATGGAGGCTGTTAGCACTGCTGTAGCTGATTTTAATACTCGCCTTGGATTAAGTGGCCCAGTACTTCAGGAATTATCTAAACAAGCTATACAGGTAAGCGACATGCTTGGCGATGACCTTTCAGGAGTAATTAAAGGTTCATCTGAAGCATTTCAGATATGGAATATTGAAGCTGACAAAATGAGCGAGGCAATGGACTATGTATTCAAAGCCAGCCAATCTACAGGCCTCGGATTTACGGATTTAATGAATAAAGCCCAGCAATTTGGGCCACAGCTTCAAGAGCTCGGTTATAGTTTCGAGGAATCCATAGCTCTTATAGGCCAGCTCGAAAAAGCCGGCGCTAACACCGAAGAAGTGCTAGGCGCTATGAAAAGAAGCGTAGGCATGCTGGCCAAGCAGGGGATATCGGCAAGTAAAGGCCTGCAAATGTATTACGAGAAAATAAAAAATGCAGGTAGCGCAGCAGAAGCTACAGCTATAGCCAATGAAATATTTGGAGCACGAGCTGGATCCACCATGGCCGCAGCCATAAGAGACGGAACCTTATCAGTGGCAGAGTTGACAGCGCAGCTTAAAGCCAATGGAGAAACCATAAGCGGAACTGCAGAGGATACCTATGACTTTGCAGAGAGACTGCAACTATTCAAACAACAGGCAGAAATAGCGCTTAAACCATTGGCAAATACCATGTTTGACTCTCTCAATGCTTTAATGCCGGTAGTAGGGAAAGCCATGGAAAGCTTGACACCAATAATACAGCAAATCGTGGAGATAGCTGTACCACTCGTTGAGGACTTCTTCGGAAAAACAATCGAGTATCTGACTCCGTTGCTTCCAATGATTGTGGAGCTTGGAGGTACATTGCTCCAGAAACTAATGCCTCCTGTGCTAAAGATTATAAGCGCTATTATGCCGGTGTTACTGCAATTACTGAATGCTTTAATGCCAATACTTGATGTGATAATTACATTGTTAGGCCCAATTCTTGACCTCGTAGTCATGCTGCTTGAACCAATACTCGGATTGATTTCAAGCGCAATAGTGCCGCTTATTCAGGTTATTTCAGAATTAATAAACACAGCACTAACGCCATTGGGGCCAATTATTGAGTGGGTATCTGGTATACTTACAGACACCCTAGGCGGTGCTATAGCGGCAGTTAGACCTATAATTGACTCATTAACAGAGGTTTTTAATGGTCTTTTGAGTTTCCTTAAAAATGTCTTTGCAGGAAATTGGAGTGCAGCATGGCAAGATATCGTAAGGATATTTGGCAGCATATTTGATGGGATAAAAGCATTATTTAAAGCCCCAATAAACTTCATTATCGGAGGAATTAATAGCTTCATTAAAGGCATAAACAAAATAAAAATACCTGATTGGGTGCCCGGTGTAGGAGGTAAGGGAATAAATATACCGCTTATACCAACACTTGGAACCGGTGGATTTACAGAAGGAATAAGTATAGCTGGTGAGGCAGGCACAGAAGCGGTTATTTCCTTCGATCCGGCATATAGAGCCGAGAACATAGGGTACTGGATGAAGGCCGGAGAAATGCTGGGAGTGATGGATCCAGCAATGGTAAATGCAGCAAGGCTGGCCAATATGGACGACTTCTCCCTAACCGACATGACAGAAAACCATACTGTGGTCTATGACTTGGGAGGCGTCGTATTTGCTCCCCAGATTGAGATGTACGGAGACAGCAATAAAGACGAACTCATAAAGAAACTTAAAGAACACGAGGAGGACTTCTTCGACTATCTCGAAGAATGGCTCCGACAAAGGGAGGTCGGAAGATATGGCCCGTCGTATAGTGGCATATATTAACTACACCACCAAGGAGGGCGATACTTTCGACGCCCTCTCCTTGTCTGTTTATAACGATGAAAAACGAGCACATCATATCATAGCGGCTAACCCGGACTATGCCGATGTGATAATTTTTGAGGCGGGCATCAATTTAAGAATACCCATATTTGACGACACAGAACCGCCAGAAACACTCCCACCGTGGAGGAGAGCTGAATGAAGCTTATATATCAGGGCGTGGACATATACCCGGAGGTGTCAATTAACTCGTGCATTCACGAAATGTATGCGGAAAAAAGGAGCGACACCCTGAAAATCCGCTTTAATGACACCAAGGGCCTATGGGATAGATGGAACCCTATGCAGGGAGATATCATAGAGGTGGAAGACGGTCCAGCCAGAACTGGTAAAATGTATGTAACCAGCATAAGACCAGAGAATGGCCTTTATACCCTCCGGGCCATGTCTATGCCGCTGTCCGGGGAAGTAGTAAAGAATAGGTCGTGGGAAGCAGTGAGGCTCCTGCAGCTCGGAGCACAAATAGCCCAAGAACACGGCCTAACATTTAAACAATATGGTGTAACGGATCAGGTTTATCCCTACCTCTCCCAAAACAGCCAAACAGACTTTGAGTTTTTACAGAACCGCTGCATGCTGGAGGGGTGTGCCATCGTCATTTATGACGGGAACCTGATTATTTATGACGAACAACATCTTGAGAACCAACCGCCAACCGGGGAAATATATGTCGGACCTGATGGGGTGTTTGAATACCAAGACAACACGGCAAGATCATACGGCAGTGCAGAAGTTGAAAGCGGGGGCTTTAAGGGCCGGTTTGTCGCAAAAGGGAATGCATCTCGCATTATAAGGCCGAGAGAGCCTCTAAAGGTTACCAGCGACGCAGAGGCTACACGATACGCTAGAGCACTCCTGCGGATGGCCAACAAAGACAGCTATACAGGCTGGATAGATGAAAACATCCTACTGGAATATGCTGCGGCTAGTGTGGTGCAAATCAACACTGATAGGCAGGGCCTCTGGAACGGGCCGGTATTTATAACCCGTATCAGGCATGACTATGTCGCAAGGAAAAGCAAGGTATTTTTTAGGCGACCATTGGAGGGATACTAATGGCACAAATAGAAAAGGGCGTGATATTAACCATTGAAGGACCGGTAGATAGAAACGGAGACAATACGAGGGCGAGGGTGCAGCCACAGGCAAAGGCCGGACTGGTATCCCGCCCTCTTACAATTCCATGGTGGCTCAGGGGAGAAATGGGTAACCTCACTGAAGGAACCGAAGTGGTATATACGCTGTTTGAGGACCAGACCGGCGTCATCCTCTCCAGAATGGATGGCAACTGGGAAGGCACCATACCGGGACCAGTTAAAGCAACAGGAAAAATCACGGTGCCAGATATGGAAACAGACGAGGTCTCCAGCTTTAACAGTCATGTCCATGGAGGAGTAATGTCCGGACCATCTAAAACCAACGGTCCAGAGTAGGGGTGATAGAACATGGCAGTAATAGCAAGCTGGAAGAATAAAAAATGGGAGGTATCTCCCAGCAAAATATATAACCTAGAGGGATTTACGACAACATTTAAGCTCAAAGTAGACCAAAACGAGGATAAAGAGGGGTCTCCAGCCACGAATGTAAGAGGTAGAGAACTGGTACCTCTTAATTTTGATGTTACCTTAAGCGATGTGGTAGGCATAAATGTAAGGGCAGAAATAGAGAGCTGGGAGACACTAGTAGGAGAGACTGGACCCTTCTATCTTGGAGGTAAACGCTTTGGTCCAGAGCTCATGCAGCTGCAATCTGTAGGCGTGAGTGATGTCGTTATAGATGATCTAGGCAGGATCCGTTCCGCAAAACTTCGGTTAAATTTTGAGGAGTATGCAGACGAGGCGGCGAAGGCCAAGCCCGGGGCGACCACGACATCAACCAAGGATATAGGCCCAAGCTCGCAAGATAAGATAGCAAAGAAACCAGCTAATCCGCAGCTGGACCAAGCCACCACCACCGGAATAGAAACAGGTTCACGGATTAGGATCGTAGGCAATAACTATGCAACCGGAGAGCGGGTACCGCAATGGGTGAAAGACTCCATCTACACCGTGGCAAAGGTGAGTGGAGAAAGGGCTTTGATAAGCGGAATAAATAGCTGGGTATATATTAAGGACCTGTCTCTGGCTTAAGGAGGGATGAGATGAGAGCAAGTGGAAACGGCAGGCCGGAGCAATGTGCAGCCAACCTGCTAAAGTTAACAAGGGGAGAGGTGCCGTTTGACAGACTAAAAGGCATAGGCTCCTCCGTTATTGATAACCCCACACAGGAGGCCTCCATCTCTCTGGAGGCGGACGCAGAGTGGGTCATAGAAACATATGAGCCGAGGGTAAATATTAACCAAATCAACGTAAGGGCTCTATTAGAAGCCGGTTCCGTAGAGCCAGCACACATGATAGACGCTGATATTATAGTTAAAAAGGAGGGGGTGTAAATGCCAGATGTTAACTTTATAAACATAAATGCAGACGAACTATATCGTCAGATAATGGAGGAATTGGAAAACGGAGTAGGAGAGCCCCTCTACCCCGGAGATGAGCGGCGTATCTTTGGAGAGGCCCTAGTCCCGGTGTTTTTAGCAATACTCAGCTCCGCCAACGATGCCGCAAGGCAGAAAATGCTTAAATATGCCAGAGGAACAGTCCTTGATGCACTAGGGGAGAGAACTAACACCAAGAGGCTAGAGGCTCAACCGGCCAAAACAATATTACGCTTTATAGTTTCAACGCCGCAGCCAACCAACATAATAATCCCAAAATGGACCAAGGCGACCCCGGACGCAAATATATACTTCGCCACTGACGAGGAGGCGGTTTTAAAAGCGGGAACTTACTCCGTCGATGTCCCGGCCTCCAGTGTTACCGGGGGAGCTTTTAATAATGGCTATACTCCGGACACCATAACCACGCTCGTGGACTTAATCCCATTTATAAGCGGTGTAACCAATATAGTGACGACATACGGCGGAGACGATGGAGAACCATACACCGAAGAAGGAGACGACCACTACAGGGAGCGAATACGACTGGCCTCATCTAAATTTTCAGTAGCAGGACCCAGAAAGGCATATATCTACTGGGCCAAGACAGCAGACCCAGAGATTGAGGACGTGGAAGCCTTCTCGCCTTCGCCCGGAGTGGTGAAGGTAGTGCCTTTATTAAAGGGCGGGGAAATACCCGACGAGACAGTGCTCGAAAAGGTCGTGGCCGCAACCAGTGCCAGCGACATAAGACCACTAACAGACCAAGTGATAGTAGAGGCACCGACCATAGAATACTACGACATAGAGGTTAAATACTACACCACGGCCGGCGATGAAGGGGTAGTCATTAACAACATCGAAGGATCCGGTGGAGCTATAGAGCGATACATCCAATGGCAAGACACCGCCCTCGGCAGAGATATAAACCCAGACCAGTTAAGAAGGCTCATGCTCTCGCCAACATGGGCAGAGGTGCCCACCGGAGCATTAAGAGTAGACATTACAAAGCCGGTGTTTACCCCGCTTGATAAAACACAAGTGGCCCGCTTTAGTGGGAACATTGCAGTAACTCACGAGGTGGTGGAAGAATGAGACTATCTGAAACCGACCTCATGAAACTAATACCGGTATTTATGAAAAGTGACGGAGCTGTTCAGGGCCTAGTAAATGGGCTAAACCCTTTAATACGGGCTATAGCAGCAGAGATTAAAAAACTGCATGTATGGGACCAGATAGACGAGATGAGCGAGGAGGAACTGGACCAGCTGGCGTGGGAGTTAGACATCGACTGGTATAATCACAAAGCCGATATAGTCACAAAACGGATCCTGATTAAGCAATCAGATTTAATACATGCCAAAAGAGGCACCAAGTGGGCCGTGGAACAACTAATATCGGCATATTTTGGAGACGGAGAGGTCAGGGAATGGTTTGAATACGGGGGCGAACCTTACCACTTCAAGGTCATAACCTCTAATCCGGGAGTAACACAAGAGCTGGCCGCCCAATTCAAAAGAGCCATAGACAGCTCCTCTAATATCAGATCGTGGCTGGACACCATTCTTATATCGCTCACAGGGGAAATGAGGTTAAAATATGGCCTCGGTTTTCACGAAGCCACGAAAGAAATACACCAGCTAGGAAGGAGTGATGAACTGTGAGTGCTTTAATTTATAACGATATTACAACACAGGGCCTAGCATTACTGGCCAAGGCCCAGACCGGAACGGAGATAGTATACACAAAGATTGTACTTGGCGACGGGCACTTAAAAGAGGGCCAAAAACCCCGTGACATGACCCATGTTATAAATGGAAAAGTGGAAATGCCAGTCACGAAGGTGGTAACAACCGGAGCTGGCACTGCAGTAGTCGGCGGAGTGTTTAACAACGACGACCTGCAACAAGGTTTTTATTACCGGGAGCTCGGTCTGTTTGCACTAGACCCAGACGAAGGGGAAATATTATATTCCTACGGAAACGCTGGAGATAATGCCGAGTGGATCCCGCCGGCCGGCGGACCCACGGTAATAGAAAAAAAGGTCGATGTAATCGCCATAATCGGCCAAGCCACAAACGTATCGGCCTATGTTCGCACTGAAATATACGCAGCAAAAGAGGAACTGGACGAGGTGCGAGACATAGCAGAAACGGCTCACGGTAATGCCGATATGGCCATAAGTATAGCACAGCAGGCACAACAGGACGCATCAGCTGCAGTGGCAGCAGTTAACAGCCTTGAGGTCGAGGTGGCTAGTAATAAATCAAAAATAAACATACTCTGGGATGCATTATTCTCTGACATTACAGGAAACCCATTCCAAATCACATTTGAGGATCTGGAAGGGCTGACCTTAGCCTCCGGAGTATGGAATGAGGCACAGGCAAGGCTTGAGTGCTAATGCAGAAATTTTCATGTCCTATACATGAAGCGTCCTGCATGATTGGAAATTTAATAACAGAATTGGAGCCTCCCTGCATTTGTCCTGAAGATCATATAGCCCTCCGGGGCAAGGCTTATGATGGAACAAGAGTCTTAATCAGAATTAAGGATAGGGAGGTAGAAATATATGCAAAAGCAACCAAGAAAAAAGGCAGAAATAAACCGGAAGAACTACTGGTAATAACCAAGGCAAAAGATCTGGTAAAACATAGCTTTATTTTAACTAGCAACACTAAAAGATATCCGAAAAAATACCGCTTCACGCTGGTGAATAGGATACAGGATAAGGCAATGGCCGGTATTTATCCGGAGTTTTATCCTTGATAATTACGCAAGCCAAAGAGGCAAAGGAACTCACTTCGGGCTTGATAGGCTCCGGGAGTTTATGCGTAGATATTACCGCAAACATGGACCAGAGGGCTGGGTGTTAAAGGCCGACATCAGTAAATATTTTTATTCCATAAGACATGAGCCTTTAAGGGAAATGATCTACAAACTGATAGAGGACGACGGAGTAAGGTGGCTGGTGGATATGATTATAGACAGCACACCGGACCCGGGAATACCTATAGGAAACCAGACAAGTCAACTCTTTGCCCTGCTTTATCTCAACGGAATGGACCACTTTATCAAGGAAAAGCTGGGTATTAAATACTATGGACGCTATATGGACGACTTCTACCTCATACACGAGGACAAGGCGTATCTCAAGGAGTGCCTCGTACAAATTAAAGCACTGCTGGACCCGTTGGGACTTAAATTAAACTCCAAGACTCAAATATTCCCATTGAGGCACGGAATTGATTTCTTGGGATTTAGAACATTCATGACGGATGGCGGAAAGGTAGTGAGAAAAATCAGGAGAGATAGTAAGAAAAATGCTCGCAGGAAGCTGAAGAAATTCCACAGACTCGTACAGCAAGGGAAGGTAATTATGGAAACTGTGCAGCAATCATACCAGAGTTGGCGTGGCCATGCCCAACATGGCAATTCTTATCACCTGATTAACAGAATGGATAGGCTCTACAACGAGCTATTCAATAACACGAAGGGAGTGAAACCTAATGCCTCAATCAATATCGAACCTGAGCGTCGGAGCCAAGGTTAAATACGGATCGATTTACGGAGCTCCTATTACATGGCTTGTGGCGGATAAAAACCACGCAGGCTACCCATCAGGAGCCGTCACATTATTAACCGAGCGAATAATTAAAATCATGGCTGTAGATGCAAAGGAACCAAGCAACAGTAACAGCGAACGTAAAGATTTCGGAAACAACAGGCACATACACAGCAACATCTTGCAATGGCTAAACAGCCAAGCAGGAGCCGGCCAATGGTATCAGGCACAGCATGCAGCGGACGCACCGCCATCTTCAGCTAATGTATGGAACAATCATAACCCATACGACCAGCAGGCAGGCTTTCTAAACGCCTTCAGTGCGAATGAGAGAGAGGCCATTCTGGAGACCACTCTTACAGTGGTTAAATCGACCACTGATGGCGGAGGATCTGAAACTTTTAAAAGCAAGGTGTTTTTATTAAGCACCACGGAGGTAGGACTGGCTAACGAGAGTGGCATAGCAGAGGGCTCTCGCCTTGCAATGTTCACTACGGATAACGGAAGTAGGCTGTGCTATCCGACGGCGGCCGCAGTAAGTAACAGCACATATACAAGTAGCAGTTTAAACACAGGACAACCATGGTACTGGTGGCTGAGGACGCCATATGCGTCGCGTGCCCGCGACGTGCGGCTTGTCGACTTCGACGGCAGTCTGGGCTACTACAGTGCTTACCGTGGTGCCGGGGGCCTTCGTCCCGCTTTAAATCTGCCATCTTCCATCTTGGTATCTGACACAACCGACGCAGATGGATGTTACACGGTAGTATGGAACGCACCACCCACTAAACCCTCAAGCATTAATGTACCAACAGAGGTTATAGGGGGAGAAAACCTCCTAATCCAGTGGGGAGCTTCCACGGACCCGGACGGGAACCTCGCAGGCTATCGCCTCGAACGCTCGGTCAATGGTGAAGCGTTCACGCAGATAGCACAAACCAACACGGCCACAAGGCAGCATACTGACTCTATCACATGGGGCTGGAATACAGTACAGTACCGAGTAAAGGCATACGACAGCAACAACGCTGAGAGTGCATACGAAACAAGTGCTACGAGGACGGTTACAAACAACAGGCCGCCGGTCATATCCGGAAGCGACGGGGACCTCGGAACCAAAAATGAGGCTTTCAGTCAGAATTACACTGTCACGGATCCAGATGCAGGTGCTACCGTAACAGTGGTGGAAAAACTCGACGGCACACAAATAAGAAGCTACACCGCAACCCTCGGGGCTACAAATAGCTTCAGTATCACCGGGGACAGATGGACAAAGCTTCTGAATGGCTCCCACACCATAACGGTGACGGCCACTGACCAGATGGGGGCTAGTGTGACCAGAACATGGACATTTACCAAGAGTGTAACTTCAATCGACTTCACGCTGACAGAACCACTGCCGGCCGATGATATGCCAACTAAATGTATTATTAATATAACTGGTTCATTACCATTAGGCAGCGAGTTAACTGTTGAGGTATGTAATAATGGAAATGACGAAGAACCAACATGGGAGGATATCACTCAAAAGGTATTAGGCAATCAAAAGCATTTTTTCCAAAATACCACAAAAACAGCTGAAGAATGGGGCTTTAATTTGAGAGTCAAATTAGAAAGAGGAACGGCAACCGGGCTAGTGGCCATTTCGAGCGTAGGGGGGAACTTTGAATGATAAAGCATAGAGAGGATAGCATTAAGGAACTGAAGGAGAAACGCAAGGAAGTCGAGCAATTAAGACAAAAGCTCCAAGAACAGGAGGAGCTGAACGAGCTCCTCAAAGGCTGCATTATGGAGTTGACCGATGTCGTGTTTGGAGAGGAGGAGTAACAGATGAGCAAGCTGGCCATTCTTTATGCTAATGAAATCGAAGCAGGCAAAATCACCATAGAGAATGTGCCTGCAGGATTAAAAAGCTTGGTAGAAGCTGAACTCGACAAAAGAAAAGCAGAAAACGGAGGAAAGTAACATGCTGACCTCCGTTTTAATTTTCCTGTTATTACATCTTGGAGGAAAGGAGGGCGTAGGCATGCTAGTGAGATTATATGCCGGCGAGATCATTCTCGGGAAAATCACTCTGGATGATGTCCCGGTCAAGCTCCGCAAAAAGGTAGAAGACTACCTGAAGGACATGGGATACCCAGAGGAATAAACAATCCCGGGTCAATCCCCGGGATTTAGTATATTGCAAATGAGGTGAGGCAATGGACCAAACAACAATTATAACCCTAGTGGGAATGGCCGGCACCATTAGCGGTATTGTCTTCGGCTATATCGGATATAAGAAAGGACTACAAAAAGACGCCTATGGAGAGGGCATAGATAAGGCTACGCTGCGAACAGATACAGAATACATCAAAAGGCGAATAGACGACGTGTTGCTGGAGCAGAAGGACACCAATAAAAGTATAAATGCACTGGCAGAGCGAGTCACGAGAGTAGAAGAAAGCTCCAAGCAAGCACATAAGAGGATCGACCAAATAGAAAGGGCTACCTCCAGAAAAGTCGACCATTAACACGCTGGCCAGAGGGGGTGGAAACCATGAGGCGTAAGCGTAAGATGGAATTTTCTAAAAAAGATATTTACAGGTGTAGCGATTGGCACAGTGCTGGTCGTTATTTTTTCATTAGTTATGGTTTGGAGAACCGGAGACACAACACCACCTAAAAAGGCTATATGGCCATTACCCGAGCGAAACCGGAGGTGATAAAATATGAAGATTACAAAAAAGTTAAGCCCGAACAAATATAACGGCCGTAACGGATGGAAACCAGATATGATAGTGTGCCACATTACCGAAGGATCCTATGCAGGAGCAGTAAGCTGGCTAACTAACCCGGCATCTAAAGCATCGGCACACTTTGTAGTGGCCAAGGACGGCCGAATAACACAGCTGGTGGAGCTTACAGACGGCTCATGGTGCAATGGCACCAGCACAGACCCGAATAGCAAAGTATACTACGGCAAATCCACCCTGAAGAAGGTAAAGGAAAGAAAGACTAATGCCAATTATTACACTGTCACTATCGAACACGAAGGAATATGGTCACAGGGTAAAGGTAAGCTGACCGACGCACAGCTGGCGGCTACCATCGAGCTGATAAAACATATTAGAGCCGAGGTTAAAAGGATATACGGCATTGAGATCCCAATAGACAGAGAGCACATCGTGGGCCATTATGAAGTTAACCCGGTCACAAAACCGAATTGTCCCGGCTCTAACTTCCAGTTCGATGCCATTATAGCGGCTCTGAAAGGAGAAAACCCGGCCACAGAGAAGCCGGCACCGAAACCCGGAGCACTCTACAGGGTGCAGGTGGGAGCTTACTCCAAAAAGCCAAATGCGGACGCACAGGCGACCAAACTGAAGACTAAAGGATACGACACATATATAGTCATAGCCGGCGGACTTTATAAGGTGCAGGTGGGAGCCTACAGCCAAAAAGCAAATGCCGAGGCTATGGCCAAAAGACTAAAGGCCGACGGTTTCGACTGCTTTATAACAACCGAAGCGGGAACGCCGGCAGGGAATGCACAGGCCCCGGCTACAGCTCCGACTTTAAAAGCGGGATCCAAGGTTAAGGTTAAGAACACGGCCACGAAATACAGCACCGGCCAGACGATACCCAACTGGGTAAAGGGCAATACTTATACCGTGCAACAAATCGGAAACGGAAGGATCCTTCTCAAGGAAATTGTGAGCTGGGTAAATACAAGCGACGTAGAAGTCGTAGGATAGGAGGATGTTCATGGATGCTGAATTATTAAATACTATTATGACAGCAGTAGTACTGCCTCTTTTAATTGCACTTTCAGGATATTTAGTGGCTTACTTAAGAAAAAAGGCAACAGAAGCCGCTGCCAACATTGAAAACCAGACCATCAGGTTCTACATCGAGGAAGCAAACGAGATAGTGCTCCAAGCCGTAGAGATGTTGTTTCAAACCTATGTTGATGACCTGAAGAAAAAAGGGCAATTCACAAAAGAGGCCCAACTGGAAGCTTTCAACCGGGCCAAAGACATAACGTTGCAGTTATTAACTGCAGAGGCAAGGGAAATCTTAATAGAGATATATGGAGACCTCGACCTGTGGATTAAGACCAAGATAGAACAAGCAGTAAAGCAGGATAAGGACCTAAAACGATTATTATAAAGCAAACCCCGCTTCGGATATTGTCCGAGCGGGGCTGTTTTTATTCTGATAAATTATTTTATATCATAAACTACATAAAGCGAAATCTAGTCACGACGATACCCATCAAGGGGGATAGATATTTGTATTCTCAAGGGCTGCTGGCTTTTTGGACTTGACGGGTGGCGGGCCACCTCCATCGCATCTATCCACGTCATTTTTTGGCGTGGATTTATTAAATTTTGTTTCGTTTCCGGTATCTATATAAAGAAATAATGCCTTATTGGAGAAAAATTCTCTAATAAGGCTTTTTTGAACTCGTTCTGACAGTTAAGAAAGGTATTTATTTTATTAAATTTTATGCTAGACTTGATAAGAAAAAATTTATATTTTAATAAAGTGGTTAAAGAATAATTTATGGAGGGATAATCTATTGAAGACAATCGGTTTAATCGGAGGTATGAGTTGGGAAAGTACGATGGTATATTATCAACTGATAAATGAAGTCGTAAAAAATCAACTCGGAGGTTTGCATTCTGCAAAACTACTTTTATACAGCATTGATTTTTATGAAATAGAACAGTGTCAGGTTAAAGGAGAATGGGATAAAGCTGCTGATATTTTATCTGCTGTTGCGCAAAACCTTGAGAAAGCTGGTGCAGATTTTATTGTGATTTGCACCAATACAATGCATAAAGTCGTTCCACAAATTCAAGGCAGAATAAAGATTCCAGTTTTACATATTGCTGAAGCGACAGCAGAGGAATTAAAAGCTCATAACATAGTTAAAGTAGGTCTATTGGGAACAAAATATACTATGACCCAGGAGTTCTATAAAGAAAAATTAATGAGTGAAGGAATTGAAGTGGTGATTCCTAATGATGATGACATTGAACGGATTAATGATGTGATATATCATGAATTATGCTTAGGAATCATTTCAGACCAGTCGAAACAGGAATATTTGCGTATTATTAATCAAATGGCAAAGAAGGGAGCAGATGGAATTCTTTTAGCTTGTACTGAAATTGGAATGCTGATTAAACAAGAAGATACATCTTTGCCTGTTTTCGATACAACTCAAATTCATGCAAGAAGAGCAGCCTTGTTTGCCATTAATGATTAAAGAAAGAATAAAATGACATAAGAGCAGATATTTCAGAGATAGATTATATGAATCATGTTAAAAAGGTCTTTTAGAAACTTGATTTTGTTCTTGTTGTATATCATTTTAACGGATTTATTTCAAAGTACATTTAAATATCGGGCTATAGATTAAATTTGTCCCAGGCGCTATGTAAATCATTCTTTTGATAATAGCGTCTTTTTTTATGAACTACATTATTGAAAGTTTATTTTATTAAGATACAGTAACATCAATGAAATGCCCTAATCATAAAATATTAAATAGAATGTGTTTTATGGGGGGAAGAAATGAAAATAACAGAAAAATTTTTGGAGAAAAATGTGTATAGCAGACCAGGAACAAAATTAAAAAAAGTTGAAAAATTAGTTATTCACTGGGTTGCCAACCCAGGAACATCCGCTATGGCAAATCGGAATTATTTTAATAATCTGAGAGGGAAATATGCCAGTGCCCATTATATCATTGATATTAACGGGGAAATAATTCAATGTATACCCACGACAGAGCTGGCTTATCATGCAGGGAACAATGAATGGAACGAAGTTTCACTTGGGATTGAATGCTGTCATCCGGACTGGACAGGTCGCTTTTCTAAAGCAACGGTGGATAGTCTGATTGAATTATGTGCTTATTTGTGTCAGACTTTTAATTTAGATCCTTTGAAAAATATCTTCAGGCATTATGATGTGACAAAAAAAGATTGTCCTAAATATTATGTAGAAAATCCTGAGGAATTTAAAAAAATAAAAGAAAGCATAAAAGAAAAAATGCATTCCACTGGGGAAATTAATCTGAGAATTAATGGGAAGCTTAGGAAGGTTAAAGGATATGCTAAAGATGGGGTGAATTATATAAAAATCAAAAATTTTGATATCCCTATCAGAGATCTGGGAGAAAGTTTATCCTTTAATGTATCCTGGGAAGCGGAAACAAAAACGGTTATATTTGAAGATTAATAATACGCTTTTGAATCATCCTGTTTTTTGATTACACTTAACAAATAAGAGGCTAAAAAAGATGCAAAATTGTATCAATTTTAGCCTCTTATTATGTTATATTTGTAGACTGCAAATTTATAATCAGTGTGTATTAAAATGAACAATATTTTAATGAAAGAATAGAACTTGCGAAATGAATGTATTAGTCATAGGCGGTACACGTTTTTTTTGGTAAACACCTTGTGAATCTGCTTCTTTCAAAAGGCTATCAGGTAACCATTGCTACTCGTGGTCTGTCAGTTGATGATTTGGGGGATAAGGTCAAGCGTATTATTATTGAAAGAACGCATCCTGAGAGTTTAGAAAAAGCATTTGATATTATTTTTGATAATTTAGCATATGCTTCAAACGATGTCAGATATTTATTGGATATTGTCAATTGTGACCGATATATTATGACATCACCAGCAGCGGTTTATAATAAACATATGGATACTAAAGAAAATGAGTTTGATCCGGTTAATAAAAAATTAGTCTGGTGTAACAGAAGAGACTTCCCATATGATGAAGGTAAACGTCAGGCAGAATGAGCCTTATGGCAAAAATATGGGCATATTAATGCTGTGGCAGTCCGTTTTCCATTTGTCCTTGGGAAAGACGATTATACTCAACGGCTGTTGACTTATATAAAGCATATAGTTAAAGGAATTCCTTTGTTTTTGGATAATTATGACAACCCAATGGCATTTGTCCGTTCTGATGAAGCAGGAGCATTTTTAGCTTCTTTTGCAGAAAACAATTATTCTGGTCCTGTTAATGGAAGCAGTGAAGAAACCATTTCAATTCATGAGATTGCAAGTTATGTATAAAATCAAAAATAGGGAATCTCTCATTTTTTATTAATTTTTTTTATTAAGAATGTCTACATTTTTCTAAACATAATGGTATAATATAAGGTAAAGTTTATAGGATTTAATTCTTAACAAAAATCTTTTTTGGATAAAGTGTTAATCTTTTTTATTAAAATGACTGAAAGGGGTGAGTAAGTTAATCAATCCAAAAAAGATTATCTTTCATAAAATTTTTATTTCAAAATTTTGGACTAGACTTAACTTAAAATCTTATTTAAGGGGGGCTTTTTAAGTGTTAAAGAAAAAATTTGTTGCATTATGGTTAATCTTTGCAATGGTATTTGCATTCATGCCGAATGCAGGCTTAGCTGGAGCTGTTTATGCGGCTGAAGCAGAAGAGCAGTACTTACTGGTGGAACCAGCCATAAAACCATCAAAAGCAGGAGCATTAAAGGTTATGGAGAAAAATGGGGTTATGACGCTTTGTGATGCATCCGGAAATCCCATTCAACTTCGTGGAATGAGTACTCATGGTTTACAATGGTTCCCTGAAATTATCAATTCAAATGCTTTTGCAGCCCTTTCTAATGACTGGGGTTGTAATGTTATCCGTCTTGCCATGTATGTTGGTGAAGGAGGATATGCGACAAATCCTTCTGTTAAAGATAAAGTGATTGAAGGCATTAAATTAGCTATTGAAAATGATATGTATGTTATTATAGACTGGCATGTTCTTACGCCAGGTGATCCTAATGCAGAAGTTTACAGTGGGGCAATGGACTTTTTTGATGAAATATCCAGCCTCTTCCCAAACCATCCTTATATTATTTATGAATTGGCGAACGAACCCAATAGCACAGAACCTGGAGTAAGCAATGATGCTGCAGGCTGGCAGAGGGTTAAAGCATATGCAGAACCTATAATAAAAATGTTAAGGGAAAAGGGAAATGAAAACTTAATCATTGTGGGAAGCCCGAACTGGAGTCAACGTCCGGACTTAGCAGCTGATGACCCTATTGATGATGATAATGTCATTTATTCTGTTCATTTTTATACAGGTACTCACAAGCCATCAGACGATATTACAGACAGAAGTAATGTGATGAGCAATGCAAAATATGCTATAGAAAATGGAGTGGCTATTTTTGCTTCTGAATGGGGAACCAGTGAAGCAACAGGACATAATGGCCCTTATTTGGAAGAAGCCGATGAATGGTTAAGCTTTTTGAATAAAAACAATATCAGTTGGGTGAACTGGTCCCTGACCAATAAGAATGAAACATCCGGAGCTTTTACACCTTTTGAATTAGGAAAAACGGAAGCGACCAATCTGGATCCGGGCGCGGATCAGGTTTGGGATATGAAGGAGCTTAGCGTTTCAGGAGAATATGTAAGAGCACGTATAAAAGGTATTGCTTATGAACCCATTGACAGAACGCCTAAAGAAGAATTCAGTGAAATTGTATGGGACTTTGAAGACGGAAGCGTGCAAGGTTTTGGTATTAACGGAGACAGTCCAATAAAAGAAGTTAGCTTAAGCAATGAAAACAATGCTTTAAAAATTTCAGGTTTAAGTGTAAGCAGTGATGTTTCAGAAGGAAATTACTGGGCTAATGTACGTCTTTCTGCAGATGGAACCAGTGCAAGACCGGATATTTATGGAGCAGAACTGTTATCTATGGATGTGATTGCGGATAAGCCAGCTACGGTATCTATTGCGGCCATTCCACAAAGCGCTACTCATGGCTGGGCAAATCCGATCCGGGCTATTCAGGTAACAGCAGATGATTTTGTTGAACAAGAAAATGGTAAATACAAAGCAACTTTATCCATTTCAAAAGCAGATTCACCTAACTTTGAAGCCATTGCTTCTGACGCAGAAGACAGTATTATGACCAATATTATTCTTTTTGTAGGAACAGACGGTTTGGATGAAATTATGCTGGACAATATTACCGTTAGTGGAAATAGGGCAGTTGTAGAAGCGCCCATTGTGCATGACCCATTAGGAGAACCTGCTTTTCCATCTGATTTTGAAGACGGTACCCGTCAGGGATGGAATTGGGATCCAGCTTCTGGTGTTAAAGGAGAAATGAAGATTAAAGAAGCTGCAGGTTCTAAGATGCTTAGTTGGGAAGTAGCTTATCCTGAAGTAAAACCTGCTGACGGTTGGGCTTCTGCACCCAGAATGATATTGGCAAACATTAACACAACCCGCGGAACGAATGATTATTTGACTTTTGACTTTTATTTAGAACCTGTTCGTGCAAACAGTGGAAATCTTTCAATATATTTAGCTTTTGCTCCGCCTAGTCTTGGATATTGGGCACAAGCAGCTAAGTCCTTTGATATTAGTTTAAAAGACTTAGCTCAGGCTGAAAAAACAGCGGATGGTTTATATCATTATAAAGTGTCCTTTGATTTAAACGATATTGCAGATGATAAGGTACTTGAAGCAGATACTTTATTACGTGATATTACTATTGTTGTAGCAGATGTAGAAAGCGATTTTGCAGGCAGAATGTATATTGATAATATTAAATTTGAATCTAAGGCTTCTGCTGCAAGTTTAACAGAAAGCACAAAGCCTGTTATACAGGAAAAGCCTTCAGACAACTATTATATTGTTCAGCCTGGAGATGTGCTTTGGAAAATAGCTGAAAAGTATGGAACAACTTATGAAGAACTGGCAAAGATTAATCAATTGGATAATCCTCATTTAATCGTATCGGGACAAAAGTTAATTCTTCCTTAATTCAAACAGGCTGCCTCAAAAATTTGAGGCAGCTTTTATAACTGCCCCCTTTTGTATTTAAAAAATAAAATTTATGTAGAAAATTCTCATATCAGAGAGGAAAAAGTTACTTTATGTAGAATTATATAAATAGTGTTGTTTTTCAAACAATAAGATGGGGGGGTTTATTATGGCAAAGGAGACGTTTAAAGTTCTCATTTGTGATGATTCCATTTTAGTAAGGAAAAAACTTAAAGAGGCTTTATCAGCATTGGCTTCTTTTGAGTTTCTGGAAGCAGGGGACGGGCAGACAGCAATAGACGTTTATAAAAAAGAAAGACCTGATTTAGTTTTTATGGATTTAGTTATACCCGTCAAAGATGGAATAACCGCCGTAAAAGAAATAAAAGAATTTGACAATGATGCTTTAGTGGTTATCGCTTCTTCTTCAGGAACACAGGAGAATTTAAAAAAGGCGATTAAGGCGGGAGCTGTTGAGTTTATTCAAAAGCCCTGGGAACAAGAACAGCTTAGCAACGTGGTTAAAAAGTTTTTGAAGAAAGGAGAATAGCCCATGTTTACGCAATATTTTGGTAATTATTTATTAAATAAAGGCTATCTTACAGCAGAGCAATTACATGATGCCCTGGAAGAAATTAAGGACGCCCGGTTAAAGTTAGGGGTTCTAGCAGTCAATGCCGGTTATATGACTGCTGAACAAACAGAAGAGGTCAACGAAGCGCAAAAAAAGTATGACAAGAGATTCGGGGAATTGGCTATTGAAATGGGCTATTTAACGGAAGAACAGTTAAAGGAATTGTTGTCTTCTCAAAAATATGGACATCTTCTGTTAAGCCAGGTATTGGTTGATAAAGGCATTATGACCCTTTCAGAATTCGAAAAGGCAATCAATGAGTATAAAAGAGACTATAGTATTTCAGACAAGGAATTTGAGGCCATCCAAAGCGATGATGTCAATGAAATCATTAATAAATTTATAAAATTTGAAGGCAGTAAAAATGAAAAGTTACTCAAAGACTATATTGCTTTATTTGCAAGAAATTTAATCCGCTTTATTGACAGGGATGCAGTTATAAAAGAAGTCAGTAAGCTAGAAGTTTATGATTGTCAATTTGCTGCCAAACAAGACATTAGCGGAGCTATTGTATTAACGACATATATTGAAGCAGATGAAAATGCTTTTATTCAATTTGCTTCTAAATATGCTGAAGAAGAGTTAAGTTCTGTTGACGAAATGGCAGAAGCTTCTGTGGGAGAATTCTTAAATTTACACAACGGGATTTTTTTGGTGAACCTTTCGAATCAGGGAATTGAGCTTAAGATGACACCTCAGGAAGTTTTTAAGGATATAAAGGTGGAAAAACTTTTCAAAGTATCTGCTGAATTATCTTTTGGTTGTGTTAATATATTAATTCAAGAACATTAATTTCTTTTAACAAGCCTTCTTTAGGATAAAGCCTAAGGAAGGTTTATTTTTATGTATTTAAATAAATTTGCAGAAGATATTTATCTATTTGAGTATTTAGATAAAAAATATATAATAAAGTAAAAGCATTTAAGAAATTATAAAGAATAGTTTTATGAGAAAGCAATAAAAATCATTTGTATCTTTGGGAGAGATGAGATGAAATTTTATATTGCTGTTAAAAAGCTGGGAAAACAAAAGGAGCCAATTACAAAGAAAGAATTTATATGCAGTTCTTCAGTTACAAGTCTTAGGGATTTGATGACTTTTATCATTAAAGAGGAAGTTCACTGCTACAGACATAAAGCACAAGGAATGGAGATTACACCTTATCTTTCAAAAGCAGAAATAGAAGAAAAACTCGCAGCAGGAAAGGTGACTTTTGAGGAAGTTTATCTTTCAAAGGAAGTTCATTTGGATGAGGCATTGGAAAGTGCTTTTTTAGCTTTTGAAGATGGTCTGATTAGGGTTTTGGTCGGAGAAGAGGAAATTAAAAATCTGGATGCGCCTTTGGATTTGAAAGACGAAGAGATGGTAGTATTTATTCGTTTAATGATGCTTTCAGGAAGATTTTAGATATAAATGAGAAAGATGGTTTATGAGAGACAAGGGGGCTTTTTAATGTATTTATCAAATGAAAAGAAACATATCGTTGAAGGATACCTTCTTGAAAAAATACAAAATATCCATTCTGATGATGAGTGTTATGATTTGGTCAGGGCATTGGGTAAATTTGTCAGCTGTAATTTTCTTACCTATAATAAAAAATGTAATGAATTAAAGGCAAAGTTTTGGGCAGAAGAACGAGCATCTATACAGGAACTTTTTTCTGATATAAATGGAAAGGCTTATAAGGCTTTGCTTTTACTTCTTGACAAGTCTTCTGCCGATTATTTTATTCAGCTATGGAACAGATCGGTTTTATATTCTTATGTCCTGGAATCTCCTGCTAAACCATTCAGAAGCCTGCGCTCTTCTTATGTATATTTCAAAAAAATATGGGGAAGCTTATTCAATGGTTTTATCTTACTGCAAAGGAATTTTCCCTATTACATTATTTAGAAGGCTCAACAGAAGCTTTTGAGAATTTACCGGTCATATCGGATATGATAGCTTATGAGACAGATAAAGGTAATCAAGAGATAATAAGCAGGATTGAGGATATTATTTATCATAATAATCAGGCAGTAGTTACTAAAGAAATCATTCAGGGCTTGCTTAAGAGTACGAATGAGAAGGCTCATAAGATGCTTGCTGATTTACTCATGGCTGCTAATCTCCAGGAAGGATTAAGGCAAACGATTGTAAATTGCATGGCAGAGGCCTCAAAAGAAGCTTTTCTTTATATTTTAAAATGGATTATCGATCATCAGCTAACCCGCTTTTCTTCTATTGCAAAAGGCTTTAACATCTGGACGGGTTTAAGTCTGGATATGAATGATTCACAAAGGGTAGAAAAAGCCTTTAAAGCGCTTTATGACTGTTTATCGGATTCCCAGAAAGTAATGGATTATATCCAGGATGAAGATGAGTTTTATATCTATATTGGCTTTTGGGCTGCTGCCTTTAATGAAACAGCTGATCTTGCTCCTTTAGTAATGGAGCTTATTGAGAAAGAAGAAAAAAATAAAAATCTCGTGGCTTTATACTTTTTAGGTCAGAATTCTTTCAGTATATTAAAGCATCAGATGGCTTGCAAACTTTTAAGAAAAAATGATTATGAAATACTGGCCTGGGCAATCAACAGTCTTTATTCTTTTAATTGTTATTATGATATATATTTTGATAATGATATCAGGCTTGACCTGGAAGGATTTAAATTATATAAGCATTTAAACGACGGATTCAAAGAAAAAGAACTTTTTGAACTATTAAAGCAGATTTTAGAGACTTTTCCTCAGAAAAAATTAGTATTTAATTCCAGCTTATTTTCAGGTATTTTAGTGGAATTAACAGATTCAGAAATTTTGAATAAGATGATGTACTCAATTCTTTCAGAGCATGAAAAAGAACAAGTGGATTATCTGATTACTCAGAGGAAAAAAATGAGTCCTGAAGGCAGAGTATTTTTTATTGAAAATTTTTTAGCACATTCTAAAGAGCCTGTTCATAAAAAAGTTCTTCTGGAAGCATGTACAGACAGAAGCGAATGGGTCAGCAATAAAGCTTTTGAATTGGTCAACGGCTTGAATTTGGAAGCAGAAGACTATAAGGTCATCGAAGGTTTTCTTAAATATAAATCAGGGTATATAAGGAAAAAAACGATTCTTTTATTATTAAAACAAAATGACCAGGCTTTACTTGCCTGCATTAAAGGTTTATTTCAAAGCGGTGAAGAAGGTAAGCATTCTGCAGCAAGAGAAATGTTATCCCTTTTGAAAAAAGATACAAACAGACAGACCCTTTATAACGAATGTGCAGCCTGGATGGATGAAAATCATGAGCCTGATTTGGAAAAAGAACGATCATTAAAGGAAAAGATAAAAAATGAGGATATAAATCTGGCATCAAAGAAGGGCTTTGGTCTTTATGACCCGACGAAAGAATTAGAAATCCCTCTTATTGCAGCAGATGAAAATAATGATTATAAAGCTTTATTTTCTGCAGTTTTAAATAAAATGATAAGTGTCCTTCAGGCTTTTAGCGAAGAAATAACTATGCATCGAAATGATATGTATGAGTTTATAGATTTTGATGGCACAAAAAAAAGGGTTGTTTTGGGTGAATCTTCACGGTTACTTCCGTATTATGCAGGAAAGAGGGAACTGGATGCTTTTCCCCTGGCTGAAGAAATGAGAAATTTAAAAGATAAGCTTGCTTTAAATGCCAATGAGCTGATTGTTCTGAATTTTTATCTGAGAATGTTTTTGGCATCCAGGTTTGAAGAATATGATTTCTGGTATTTAAATCTGTTAAATGATTATTTTCAAGCCAATCTCTTTAAAAGTTTAAAAGAGCAAATTTCGAAGATTTCATATTTATCGCTTATTCACAGCTATATTGATTTATTGGTAAGAGAAATACCAAAAAGTGAAGGCTTTGGTATGGCTAAGAATTTTGCTGCTTATTTATTAAAAAAGATTCCTTTAGAGCAACATCAAAAAGAATACACTAGGAAAAGTTTATCGGATTTTGCTTTGCCAGCAAATATCAAGCTGTTTCGTAAAGAGAGATTCTTGGCAATGAGTCCTGAAATCAATTATTGGCTTTTTTTAATAAAAGATTTTATTTATGATGATAAAAGTTTTGAAGAATATTTTTGGATTGTCTATAGCTATTATAAATATGGCAAATATTCTGATCGCTTGTCTTTATTCTTGGATGATTTTGTTCAGGCATTCGAAAAAGGTCTTATTGACGAAAATGAAATTTGTAAAGAATTTCTGGAAAGGCGTACGGCCCCTGACAATATCTCAGAATTTACAAATCCCATTTTGCTAAGGCACAGGGCCTGGTCTGAGGCTTTTATCAATATCGGAAATAAGGTTGTAGAGACGATAGTAAATATCGAGATTCATAGAGGAGAAATGCATACACCGGTCAGTCACTTAGCGGCTAAAATCCAAAGATGTTATGGCTTAGAAATTATGGTGTCCATTTTATTAAATTTAGAAAAAAATGCTTTTGTAAGAGGATATAATTTTCTTATTGGGGATTTTACCAGGAAACAGATTTTAAGTCATTTATTAAAGGTTTGCTATCCAAAAAAGGAAGATACTAAAGAAAAACTCGAAAGTTTATTAAAAGGGAAAAAAGTCAGTGATAAACGTTTGATTGAGATTGGTATGTATGCACCCCAATGGTTGGATTTAATTTCCCATTATTTAAATATGCCAGACTTAAAGTCGGCCTGCTGGTATTTTCATGCCCATGTAAACAGCATTTTTTTAGGAGAAAAACAGGCTTTCATATCAAGATATTCTTCTATTCCTATAGAAGACTTAAAAGATGGGGCTTTTGATTTTGACTGGTTTAAAGAAGTTTATACAGGTTTAGGAGAAAAAAACTTTAAACTGGTATATGACAGTGCTAAATACGTTGCAGCTGGAAATCTGAACCGCCGGTCACAGCTTTTTGCAGATGCTTATTTAGGAAAACTAAGTTATGAGGAGGCAGAAAAAAAGATAAAGGAAAGCAGAAATAAGGATTATCTTCTTTGTCTTGGCTTAATTCCTGTTAAAGATAAGGAAGACCTTTTGAGACGATATGAATTGATGAATCAATTTAAAGAAGAAGCTAAAAAATTTGGAGCTCAAAGACAAGCCAGTGAAAAAAGATGTGCAGAAGTTGCCCTTCTTAATTTGGCACGTAATGCAGGTTTTCCCGATGCAAACCGTTTAACATGGAATATGGAAACAGAAAAGATGAATGCCGTAAAGACTTACATGAATCCATATTCGCTTGAGGATTTGAAATTATGGTTAGAAATTGATGAAAATGGGCAAAGTCAAATCTGTTGTACAAAGAATGGAAAGGCCTTAAAAAATATTCCGGTACGGTTAAAAAAAGATGAATATGTGGAAGAATTAAAAGCTGTGCATGATTCTCTGAGGAAACAATTTCAAAGGGTACGGCAGCATTTTGAAGAGGTGATGGTAAAAGAAGAGGATTTGGAAGCAGCAGAATTAATAAATTTAAGTAAAAATCCTGTCATAGCGCCTATTATCAGACACCTGGTCTTTTTACACGATGATCAGCTGGGATATTTTATGGATGGGAATCTGGTCAATGATAAAGGAGAAGTTTATATCCTTCAGGAAAAAGATAAAGTAAAAATAGCCCACCCAGTGCATTTTAAAAAATTAAATCGGTGGGCAGAATACCAGAAAGATTTATTTGAAAAGAAAATAAAACAGCCTTTTAAACAAGTGTTCAGGGAGCTTTATCTGCCTTATGAAGATGAACTTGGAGAAAAAAGCAGTTCTTACAGATATGCGGCTTATCCAATTCAACGGCAAAAAGCTTTGGCCTTATTACAGGCCAGTGGTTGGATTATGGCGTATGAACAAATACTGCAAAAAGTTTTTTATAATGAAATCCACTATAGAGATTAGAACGGTAATTATAGAAGAAATCGTTAATTTATTAAAATTAAAAAATGTTAAAGTGGCAAAAAATCGTGCATTTATTGAAGGAGCTTATGGAGAATATACGGTTCATTTAGGAAGCGGGATTGTTCACAAAATGGCTGCAGGGGCTATTTGTATTTTGCCTGTCCATTCCGAATACAGAGGTAAAATTTTTCTTCCTTTCCTGGATGATGATCCTAAAACCGTTGAAATTATTTCAAAAATCATTCTTTTATCAGAGGATCATAAGATTAAAGATCCAACGATTTTAAGTCAAATTCGTTCATAATTATTTTTTTAAAAGCAGTGGGGAAGGCATATTCTTTTAATTGTTCTGTTTTTACCCATTGGATTTCTGAAAGAACTTTGGGTGTGCTTTGTCTTGTACTTTGAAGAATACATTTAAACAACTGCATTTCCCAAACCAAATGGGTAAAGACATGTTTAGGGCCTTCCTCAGTTTTTTGAACGAAGACTTCCAGACCAAAAGCGTCTTTCATAAACTTTTCAATATTTTCATGGGCATTTCCATGAATATCTTCCACAACAGGAAAGCCCCAGAGATTTGCCATAAGTCCTGAGTCTGGTCTTTTTACAATCAGGATTTTGTCCTGATCTTTTACGAGGATGACTGCAACTTTTTGTAGTCTTTTTTTATTCTTTTTTAATTTAACCGGATATTTTTCTACCTTATTGTGGTAGAAAGCTTTACAACCTTCTTTAACAGGACACGCTGAGCATTTCGCCTGTTTTGGTGTACAAATCGTTGCACCCAGGTCCATCAAGGCCTGATTAAAATCTCTTGGAATTGCATCTGTCATTAAGGTCAGGACTTCTTTTTCAAAGAAGGATCTGTTTTTTGTATCTGCGATATTAAGGTCTAACATCTGATATCTTGAAAGGACCCGCATGACGTTTCCGTCGACAGCAGGAGCTGGTAGATTATATGCAATGCTTAAGATAGCACCAGCGGTATATGGTCCAATGCCAGGCAGTTTTTTAAGTTGATTCAGGTCTTTTGGGAAGACACCATTATATTCTTCTACAATCGTTTTTGCGCATTCCAGAATTTTTTTAGCTCTGGAATAATAGCCCAAGCCTTCCCAAAGTTTAAAAATATCCTCTTCTTTTGCCTGACAGAGGGTATAAATATCCGGATAGGCTGCAATAAAGCGGTTAAAATAATCAATGACTGTATTCACCTGGGTTTGTTGTAGCATGATTTCTGAAAGCCAGGTTTTATAAGGCTCATATTCTTCACGCCAGGGTAATTTTCTGGCAGATTTTTTATACCAGTTGGTAAGTTCTTTTGCAAAGGAATTTTGTTGCATGATGAATTCTCCTATACTTTTTTGTCTACACTTAGTATAACATAAATCAAAGGAATCACAATTCGTTGAGTTAATTTGTCAGTTCTTTACTTAGAAAGAAAAGTCAATTAGAATAAAAATAATATTATTTTATTTTAAATAATCTTTTACTAAAGGATGATTTCAATGAAAGAGCCGGTTAAAAAAGTAATATCCGCAATACTGGGACTTGTATTAGCAGCTGTCAATTATTATATGGGTACTCTGCTGGACAATTTTACGGGGATTTTTATTGTTTTCTTCATGAATTTAATCATTGGGATGACTGTTCTTAAGGTAACAAAAAATTATATTTATCATTTAATGATTACGGTATGCGAAAATATCTTTTTAGTATGGATGAATCTTTTTATTATCTTGTTCCGGCCTGCAATATTTATTGGTTATGAAGGCATATTGATTTTTTTAGCGGCTACAGTTGCAATGAATATGCCTTGCTGGATTAAGATTTATTTGGGGCAGAAAAATCAGCTTTCAGACATTTACCTAAAATATTTAACTGGCTTTTTTACGGTGGCTTATTTAATATTACTTGGCAATTTATTATTTGTTTCAGGGCGATATGGGGCTGCTTCCAGGCAGGTGAGTCTGATACCTTTTAAAACCATTGTTTCTTATTTACAAAGCATATTTTATTCTAAGAATTATGTAGCCATTGTCAACATTGTAGGTAATATCGTTTTATTTGTTCCCATTGGTTTTGTATTTTCAATATACATTAAGAATAGACTTTTAAATTTTATGATTTTATTCATGGTTCCCATATGTATTGAAATTTTGCAGTTTATTATGGCTTTAGGGGTAACAGATATTGATGATGTCATCTTGAATATTTTTGGAGAAATGATAGGGGCTCTTTTATTTTGGCTGTTGATTTTTTTACAGGGAAAAATAACTGGAAAAGTGAGCAATGATAAGAGAACAGTGTCTGAAGCATAAAAAGGACTTAGAGTCGATTCAGGGCCAATTGACAAAATAGAATTTCGAACAAGTATTAATGATAATAAAAAAGTAAGTACGGGAGGAAGAAGGATGAATATTTTTGTAACAGGAGGAACAGGCTTTATTGGTTCATATGTGGTTCATGAATTGGTAAGCCATGGCCATCAGCTAACGGTTTTAGCCAGGAATCCTAACAAGGTAAAAGGATTTATTAATCATCCCCAGATAGAGTTTATAGAAGGCAGTTTATATGATCAGGATCGGATAAAAGAAGGACTATACGGCAAAGATACCTGTATTCATATTGCTTTGGGCTGGGGAGACAGTCCTCTGGAAATGCTTGAAAGGGATACAAAAGCATCGGTATATATCTTTGAAACGGCTGCAGAACTTGGTGTCGGGCAAATCATCTATACTTCTTCCACAGCTGCGATTGGTGAATTCAGACCAGTGATGGCTGAGGATATTGACTGCCGGCCAGTTGATTTATATGGTGCGACGAAAGCCGCAACGGAAGCTTATTTGCTGGCTATTGCCAAAGTAAAGAAGATCCGCTGCAATATTATAAGACCTGGTTATGTTTTTGGCAATCCTGTTGTAGAAGGTGCTCCCATGCAGCCAGATGACCGCTTCAGAAAGATTGTTAAAGCGGCAAAGGCTAATGAGCCTATTCATTTGGTTAAAAACGATGGTACCCAGTTTATATGGGCAGGGGATCTGGCTAAAGTTTATTATCGCTTGCTTAGTTCCCAGCATAACCGGCAAATCTTTTTAGGACTTTCCACACAATTTATCAGTTGGGAAGAAATTGCCCAATATGCTGTTGGTTATCTTGCTTCAGAAAGTGAAATTGTTTTAGAAGATAAAGGATGGAAAAGAGATGATGACTACTTTGATGTATCTTTATTAAAAAAGGAATTTGGCTATAGTTTCAGTGCTTTTGAGCAGATTAAAAGACATGTAGAATATATTGCAAATCATGAATGATTAAAAAAGGTGCAGGTCTTTATAAAATGACCTGCACCTTTTATTGCGTAAGGTATTTTAGAAAAAATTTATTCATTGTTGCTATACTGGTAAAGGGCATCGCTTTTGATGATTTTATTAATGCCCAGATTAAATGTCCATTGAACGATGAAGTAGATAAAATTTAAAAGTAAAAAGATGCCTCCAATCACAAAGATATTGCTTTGAAAAGGCATATAATCTCCAATTTGCAGGGAGAGGGATTTTAGAATAAAGCGAACGATTTGCATCGAAGGCCAAAGACCAAGAGAGAAAATAAAGTATATAACAGGTTTATAGATATCCAAAAGCATTTTACGGATTGCGCCTGACTGGTAGCCCATCAGATCTAAAATGAGGATATCTTTTGTATTGTCCTGAAAGTTTAATAAAAGGGCGAGGAAAAGAAGGATTGAACCAATAAGACAGCCGACAAGCTGGTTGATAACTGCACTAATGCGGTTTGAAACAAAGTTTTTTTCAAGTTCATCCATTTTTTCGTACCTGGAGATGACTTTTGCGGCGTCAGAGATATTTTCTATACTCCATATGCCAGTATAGCTGTGAGGCGGCAGAGAAAGCATCTCTTCCAGGTCAGAAGGATGAATATAAACACTGTTTAGTTTTGCATTAAAGGCAATAGCGGAAACAGTAAAAGTTTTGCAATGATTATGGATATACAGCTCAATTTGATGACCTTCTTTTATATCATATAAATCTCTTAAAGCCGGACTTATGACTATTTCGCCGCTTGTTGGGCCAGGAAGCATATTTCCTTTGTCATCCATTAATTCAAACAAGGGGCTGTTGTTTTTAAAAGCAATAACTTCTTGTTGGATTGCCTGCTTTGCTGTCATAATATTTCCTGAAGTATTTAAATACGGCATGCTGTTGGGCAGTGGCTTTTCTAAAAGCCTAGGTTTATCAAAAAGATTATCATATAAATAATGATGTCCCAAGATTTGAGACTGATAAATTTTTTCACTGCTTAAGTGCAGGGAATAGGCTAAGAGGAACATGACAGAAAAAGCCGTGACTGCAAGAATGATTAGAATAAGTGCAAGGGGTTTTCTAAGGGCAAGACGGACAGACAGTTTGTTTTTACCAGGATAGAAATTGGCCAGTTTATTGGCAGCAGCCAATAAAAAAGGATTGGTTGAAGTATCTGTCTGGCTGGACAATAACAGGGCCGTTTCTTTCGTAGCCACAGGAAGATAAGTCAGATAACTGATGATGCAAAAAAAGAACGCAGGTATAAAGATACCAATAAAGAAACTGCTTATATGTATTCTTTTTACAAGTCCGCTCATCTGGTAAGATTTCATTCCTGACTTCAGTAAAAGATCAGAAGCAAAATATCCTGCAATAAGGCCCAATAAGCCACCAAGGACAGAAAGAATAAAAGTAAAAGCCCAAAATAAACTGGATATAACAGAATCCTTAAAACCAAGAGCCTTCAGGCAAGCTAAGCTTTTATAATTTTTTTTCATAAAGCGATGATAAAATATGTAAAAAACAAAGCTTGTTAAAATAACAGAACCTGTAAGCATATTGCGGGCAAGAATCGCATTGGAATGAAGGGCATTAAGATACAGATGTTCATTTTCTTTTAATGAGGGAAGGGACTGAAGGGTAGCTATATTTCCATCAACAGAAAAGTGAACAAAAAAATAAATAAAAGAAGTAAAAGATACCAATAGTAAAATCAAGACAAGAGATAAATAATTCTTTGATAGTTCTTTTGTCATTTGCTTATATAAGAGTTTCATTTTTTACCCCCAAATCATCTCATAAGCAGATATTGGATTTTGATTGATTTTATCCTGATGTATCAGACCATCTTTTATGGTAATAACCCTGTCAGCCGTTTCAGCAATTTGCAGGTTGTGTGTTACAAAGATTACCGTAAGACCAAGGCTTTGTTTCAGGTGGTGTAAAAGGGCCACAACCTTTTTACTATTGTTTTCATCCAGAGCACCTGTTGCTTCATCACAAAAGAGTATATCCGGTTTTTTAATCACAGCTCTTGCAATGGCCACCCTTTGCTGCTGACCACCAGATAATTCAGAAGGAAATTTATCCAACAGATGATGAATTTCTAAAAGATGGCTTAATTCATCCAGGGGCAGGCCATTATCTGGTGAAAACATACCAATTTCAATGTTTTCCCTGACGGTCAGATTATTTAATAATAAATAACTTTGAAAAATATTTGAGACGTTTTTACGCTTCCAGTCAGCTAACTGATTTTTTGAGAATTCCGTAATAGCTTTATCCTTGTAGTAGACTTTACCTGAACTTGGTTTTAACAGACCAGATAAAATGTTTAGTAAAGTTGTTTTTCCGGAGCCACTTGGGCCAAGTAAGACAGTAAAAGAATTTGGCATGATTTCTAAGCTTATGCCTTTTAATATTTTTTCCTGTTTAAAAATTTTTTCTATCTTTTCAGCTTTTAAAATGGCTTCCATCGTTTTTCTCCTTATAATGTTTTATTGGTTTTCCCTTAAATCTTTTAATTGTTTATTAATGTAGGTCAATTTGTTGCTCATTTTATATAAATCGATGATGTTGGCAATCAGAAAAACCAGACTGCATAAGAAAAGAAGCATCCAGAGAGGTGTACTGCTGTACCAGTCAAAAATGGCTGCAAAAATAAGGGCAATTGTAATAAATAAAGCAAATTCTACACTGATTTCAACAAGAAAATAACTGCTTTCAAAACGTGCCAGAAGGCTTAATGTCAGGTGAAGGATGATGTTGGCAAGAAAAACCTGATACACCGTATTGATACATAAATAACGACCTTCATATATACTTGCCAGGACGCACAAGAGTATTAAGGAAAGGGCTGTGCTGGCCAAACAGTTTTTAATTTTTTCTTTCATTTTCTTATCTCCCCTGTAATTTTTTATGTATTTCGGAGACATATTTTCTTGTGACATAGATATGCTCTCCATTGCGCAAAGTGGCTTGTAAGCGGCTGTTTATTAATGGCTTTATACTGTCAAGATAATGAATGTTTAAGATACAGGACTTGCTGATTTATACAAAACCAAAATCAGAAAGTTCGTTTAATAGCTGATATAGCCGATAATTTGTTTCATAGACTAATTTTTCGCCATAGACAAAAGTTCTTTTATCGACCACTTCTATGTAATAAATATCCGAAGCATTGACCCAGACAATGGAATTGTCCAGGGTACATTTAATGGTTTTATCTACAGATTTAATGATTTTTTCAAGTTTTTTAATTAAGGGGCTCATGCGTGCGTATTTAATGAGGACTTCGATTTCTTTCTGATTTTTGTGTTCTTCTAATTTTACAATCATTGATATACCTCCAGTATAAATGTTTTTAAAAGATGGGCAAGAGCCTGATACCTAAGATGCAAATCAGAGAGACTGAGATGAATAAGTATGACTTTTTAAATATTAAAAGGAAAATTCTTCCATACTTCATCCCGGTTTTTATAACTGGTTAAAGCATTAATAACACTGTCAATGGGATTGGCAAAAATGATGGGAATATTTTCTTCACCTAATTCTTTTCGTACAGGAAACGCCAGTTGTTCATGGTTCAGAGAAAACTGGGCATTGCCCCCTTCTTCGTTGCCCCGGGCATCTAAACGGATCCACTGATTGAATTCCTGAATATATACGCCATTCAGGCCGTGAAGAACCAGATAGGGATAATGGACATCATCTAAGATTAATCTCTGATAGCAAAAGCCTGACGGGATTTTCTGACAGCGGAGCAGGGCAGCCAGTAAATGTGATTTTGCAAAACAAATACCGTGTTTTTCTTTGAGTACCTCTGAGGCAAGTACAGGTGACTTGCTCTTCTGAAATATCAGCGGAATGAGCAATCTTATCCCGGACATATTCATAGGCATTTTTAATATAGTCCAGCCTGCTGCCGGATTGCTTATCAATTTTCTGGGCTAATTTTTTTATGTCTATATGGTCATAATCGATGATTGGCGTTTTTTTCAGATAATCATTTATATTCGAGGATTCCAGAGTAAATTTCATAACCATTCCCCTTTTTTTGTGCTATATGAATCATTTTACGTTGATAGGCCCTTATTATCAATCCATTTTTATTTTGCTGTTCGATATTATAAGCCGGATATGTTATAATTTAGAAAGTTATATTTAGATGATAAAGGAGGTATTGCTCTATGAAAAAACTTTTAGTGGTTGTAGATTATCAAAAGGATTTCGTGGATGGGGCTTTAGGATTTGAAAAGGCAAAAGAACTGGAGCAGGGGATTTATGAAAAAATAGAAAGTTATTTAAAAAATGGGGATAAGGTTTTATTTACCTATGATACCCATTATGATAATTATTTAGAAAGCAGGGAAGGTAAAAATCTCCCAGTTCCTCACTGTATTAAAAATACTGAAGGCCATAAACTGTATGGTAAAATCAATCAGTTTGCAAATGCAGATAATATACTGCATCTTGAAAAAGAAGGTTTTGGAATAGCACCCAAGGACATGATTAAGATTGCCAGTGAAATAGGGGAAGAGATTCAGGAAATTGAAATTGTGGGTCTGGTGACTAATATCTGTGTGATTAGTAATGCGATTTTATTCCAGTCCCAATATAGAAATGCTGATATTATTGTTGATGCCAGACTTTGTTCCAGCTTTGATGAAGCACTGCATAAAAAGACTTTAGATGTTATGGAAGGACTGCAGATAAAAGTTATTAACAAATAAAAAATAATTAAAAAAGAGCACTAAGTGCTCTTTTTGCTTATAGGGGCATATTCATAAAATCTCTTATGGCATTTATTGTTTCATTTCTTTTAAGAACGCCTAATTCAATTTTTTTATCATGGATTTCCATGATTAAATGGCATTTATCTTCGATAGTAAAAGTATCTATACATTTAAGTGCTTCTAAAGGATATTCTTCATATTTTTTGCTTTTCAGCCCTTTAGAAAAGATTTGAACTTTTGAATTTCCCCTGTCAATAATGACTTTTGAGACAGAGGGAAAAAGTGCATTGATGATAATGACGATTATAGATAACAGCGGAAAAAAAGCAATTCAAAAGGTTTAATATCTGAAATAGGTGTATTATAAGCACCAGAGAAAAAAAGTCCTAAAAAACAGCAAATGATAAAAAATAAAATGGGTGTTGACAAGGGAGTATGTATGTTTAATTCTAAGCTGTTGGGATGGATTTTTTGAGATATTTCTTTTCCCAGGAGGGAATTGTTTTTTATTTTATCAAATCTGGATGATGCACTTGCTGTATATTTTATTGTTTCTTCTGTGTTGTAGATCGCATGATCGGCATTGATTTGCTGAACGGGATTGTCTAAAAAATCATTGACAGAATCAGCTAACGCATTTATACGTTTTTGCAGGAGGCTTGAACCGATGATGATTTTTTCGTTTAATAAATCAATAGACATGTTATAAACCATCACATTAAATAGTCCTTTGTTTTCCATTGACATATCAATATTTATTCCCTTAATGGCATCTAACGGGAAATCATAACTGTTTTTTGTAAATAAATTTCTTTCAGTAATTGTAACTTTTTTCGTATATTTATCAAAAGTGACTTGGTACAGTCTTTTTTTAAAGGATAAAAACAGGAATAAAATAAATACTACAATTGCTGAGCAGGCAAAGAAAATATTGATCTGGTTTAAATTTCTGAAGGCCAGAAATAAAAAAATAGTGCTAATAAAAAAGCCAGGATAATTCTGAAGAGTAAAGAGATAAAATTGTGTTTTATGACGAGTTGTTCGTCTTTTAGAATGATTTTCATGGAATGCCCCCTATTATTTTTGATTTAATTTTATTATAAGATGATTATTTTGTAAATTATAAATATTCTATTAAAATTTTATTATACAATAAAAGAGCATTTCCTTAAGCTTTATAGAAATGCTCTTACAGATTATTTAAAAATTTATGACAACAGGATATTTTTCTTTTAATTCTTCCTGCTTTTTAAGATAAGCTTGTTTTTGTTTATATAAAAGACATTGATTTTTTACTTCCTCTTTTACTTCTTCAAAATTTCTGCTTTTTGCTTCATTGACTTTATCAACTTTAATAATATGATAGCCAAATTGAGTTTTTACAGGTTTGCTAATTTCACCAGCTTTCATAGAAAAAGCAGCTTTTTCAAATTCGGGAACCATTTGACCTTGTGAGAATTCTCCTAAGGCTCCACCTTTTTCTTTTGAAGGACAAGATGAATATTTTCTGGCTGCTTCAGCAAAATCCAAGGCATTATTATTAATCTCATCCAGGATTTTATTTGCTTCTTCTTCACTACTGATTAATATATGGCTGGCAGAAACGGTTTTTGGCTGGGAAAACATTTCCCGGTTACTTTCAAAGAATTCTTTAACTTCTTCATCGGTTACCGATACAGAATTCATTAATTTATTGACGGCGTATTGTATCAGCAGAGATTTTTTTATTTGATTAAAGGCAATAAGAAAGTCTTCTTCATTTTCAAATTTTTGTTCCAGAGCTTCAGAATAAAGCAATTCTTGTGCAATAATTTCTTCTAATAATTGTTGAAGGCCTAAAGGATTATTAAACTGTGAACCTCTTTGCCCTAAACTCTGCATAAAGGCAATGACATCGGATTGTCTGATTTCTCTTCCATCAACGGTAGCTAAAACACTATTTTCCATAATTTTATCTCCTATCTTTAAAAATTAATAACATTAAAAGTGTATCATTAAATCTGCTAATTGTAAAACTTAAAAAATATAATTGATTAATTTTTTTCCAAAAGCAGCTGGATTGTTTAATTAAATGGTTAAATTTTTATAGAATGCTTTATAGCTTTGATTTTAAAAAATTTACTTTTTGAATTATCGGTGTTAAAATATTGACTATGACGAAGAGAATGACTAGCAAGGAGGAATAATCTTGAATTTAATGCTGCAAACAGGGCTGGTTTTTTTTATTTGTTTTATAAGTGTAGGATTAAGCCAATGGATTCCTTTGCCTGCAACGATAATTGCCATGATAATCATGCTTTTGTTGCTTATTTTCAAGCTGATAAAGCCATCACAGATTAAAGAACAGTCAGATTTCCTTTTAAAGAATATGACGATTTTGTTTATTCCGGCAGCGGTTGAAATCATCAATTATACGGAATACCTTAAAGACAATTTCTTGATATTTTTATTAATTTGTCTGATTACAACCATTATAACCTTTGTTGTATCGGCTTATACGGTAATTTTTGTAATGCAATGGCAAGAAAAAAAGAAAAAATCTAATAACATAGAATAGAGATAGAAAGGATTTTCACAATGAATGAAGTATTTAATTCTCCTTTTTTTGGGATTAGCATCTGTATTTTGACCTATCAGATTGGACGTTATCTTAACAGAAAATTAAAAAGTCCTCTTGCAAACCCTATGCTTATTGCTATGATTTTGATTATTGCTTTTCTTAAAATATTTAATATCTCTTATGACCAATTTAATCAAGGGGGACAGTTTATATCCTTGTTTCTGGCTCCTGCGACAGCATGTCTTGGCGTGTCAGTCTACAAGCAACTGGATGTTCTGAAAAAAAATATTCTTCCTATTCTTTTGGGATGTACAGTGGGCAGCCTGACTTCTATTGTCAGTGTTTATTGCCTTTGTAAATTATTTAAGCTGGATGAAAAATTCATGATTTCGCTTATTCCAAAATCCGTTACCACGCCCATAGGTATCAGTATTACGGAGCAACATGGAGGCATGGTTCCTATAACGGTTTTGGCTATACTGGTTACAGGGCTTATTGGTGCCATATTTGCACCGCTTATGATAAGAATTTTCAGAGTTAAAAACCCTGTGGCAGCTGGGATTGCCATAGGAACTTCCAGCCATGCTCTGGGAACTTCAAAGGCTGTAGAAATAGGAGAAATTGAAGGGGCAATGAGCAGTCTGGCTATAGGGATTGCAGGATTAGTGACCGTTTTCTTTTCAATCTTTTTATAAAACGAGCTGTATCATTTTTTAGTTCATCCAATTTTTATGATCTGGATGATAGGTTGATTGCCGTTTGTCTTAATTTATCAACAAGTTTTGAGTTTTTTAACAAATAAATTAAAATATAGATAGATATTTTTTGAATAATAGTGTAAAATAGTTTAAGTATGACCATTTGCAAGGATAATGGAAGCTTTGCAGTGGCAGTTTTTAGCTTTATCTATCTTAAAAAAATGAAGATGGCGGTTATTTGTTTTTTAGACAAACTGACCGTCAATATTTTTTAAAATAATAAATGGAGGCAATAAAAATGGATTATAAAAAGCTGGCGGATATGCTATTTCCCAATATAACGAAGACAATCGATGATTTTGAAAAGCTTTTTCCGGAAAGAAATCTGGAAGAAGGTGCTATGGTAACCCGTTTGGCACCAAGTCCAACAGGCTTTATCCATCTTGGAAACCTTTACGGAGCTTTTGTGGACGAGCGCCTGGCCCGTCAAAGCAATGGTATTTTTATGCTTCGTATTGAAGATACAGATGACAAGAGAAAAGTTGAAGGGGCTATTGAAATAATTATTTCCTCTTTAGAATATTTTGGTTTAAAATTTGATGAAGGAGTCAGCCTTGATGGAGAAATAGGAAATTATGGTCCTTATTATCAAAGTAACAGAGTAGAAATCTATCAGACGGTGGCTAAATACCTTGTGGAACAAGGAAGAGCTTACCCTTGTTTTTGCAGTGAAGAAGAATTGGCAGAAATCAGAAAGCAACAAGAAGCCAGGAAGCTGACACCGGGTTATTATGGCGAGTGGGCTAAAGACAGGGACTTAAGCCTTGAAGAAATAAAAAAGCGTTTAGACAATGGTGAAAGCTTTGTACTTCGCTTTAAATCAATGGGTTCTGAAGACAGAAAGTTTGAAATTGAAGATGCCATAAGAGGAACTTTATCCATGCCTGAAAACTTTCAGGATATTGTGCTTTTAAAGACAAATGGAATACCTACTTATCACTTTGCCCATGTGGTAGACGACCATTTCATGCGGGTGACTCATGTTGTAAGAGGGGAAGAATGGCTCTCAACCCTTCCGATTCACTATGAATTATTTAAAACTCTGAATTGGAAACTGCCCATATATTGCCATACAGCCCATATGATGAAAATTGATAATGGTGTCAAAAGAAAACTTTCCAAGCGGAAAGATCCAGAAATGGGCTTAAGCTATTATATGGAATTGGGCTATTTTCCACAGGCTGTAAGAGAATACCTTTTAACCATTTTGAATTCAAATTTTGAAGAATGGAGAATGGCAAATCCCAATAGCAGTATAGAAGAATTTAATTTCTCATTAAATAAAATGAGTACATCTGGTGCCTTATTTGATTTGGATAAGTTAAATGATGTAAGTAAAGAAGTATTAGTCAGAATACCTGTTGAAGAAATATTCGATTTCTTATTAGAATGGGCAAAAAAATATAAAAATGAAATTGAACCCCTTTTACTTGAAAATAAAGATTCTGTTATAAAGCTTTTATCCATTGGAAGAGATTCTAATAAACCCCGCAAAGATTTAATTTATTGTGAGCAAATATTTGATTTTATCAGTTATTACTTTGATGAATACTTTAAGATGGTTGATCCATACCCGGAAAATATTGGTGAAGAAGAAGCAAAAATTATTCTTAAAGAATATTTGAAGACCTATGATCACAATGACGATCAAAGTCAATGGTTTGAAAAAATCAGGGTCATTTCTGAACAAAACGGATATGCAGCAAAGCCAAAAGATTATAAGAAAAACCCTGAACTGTATAAAGGACATGTAGGTGATGTAAGCACTGTAATCCGTCTGGCTATTGTCGGCAGGGCATCTTCTCCGGATGTTTGGGAAATTCAGCAAATATTAGGAGAAGAAAAAGTCCGTGAAAGAGTTCAAAAGGCAATTGGTGAATAAAAGTATTTGAGTGTAGACTTTTTTATTGTAGTTTACACTCAAATACTTTTTAATATTTGCCGATATATTTATAAAGAATGCAGATATCATTTGATAGCAAAGACTGGCATAAAAAAATAAATATTCAGGGTGATTTTATGTTTATTAATAATGTATTGGAAATCCGGATTATTAACCAGCTTAACCATATTCAAAAACAACAAAGTATTCTTGCTTACCGCCTTGCAACGGGGCAGCGGATTAATTCTGCTGCGGATGATGCTGCCGGTCTTGCTATATCTGAAAAAATGCGAGCTCAAATCCGTGGATTGAGACAAGCTCAAAGGAATGCTGCAGATGGTATTTCCTTAATTCAGACTGCTGAAGGGGCTATGAATGAAATTCATGCCATACTACAGAGAATGAGGGAAATTTCAGTTCAGGCGGCTAATGGTACTTATACAGATAGTGACAGGAGAAATTTAAATGAAGAATTTCAACAATTAAAAGAAGCCATTACTGGTATTGCAACTTCTACTGAATTTAATACACAATCTCTTTTGGATGGTTCTAAGAGTCATAAAGGTATCCGGCTTCAGATTGGTCCTAATGCAGGCAATAGCATGGAAGTTACTATTAATGATATGAGGGCTTCGGGGATAGGAATAGAAAATCTTGATATTTCAACCCAGGAGGGTGCACAGGAGGCCATAGAAACCCTGACAAAATCTATTGATTATGTTTCCGGAGAAAGATCTAAATTAGGTGCTATACAGAACCGTTTAGAACATACAATTCGTCATTTAGAAAATTATGAGGAAAACTTAACGGCAGCAGAAAGCCGTATCCGGGATGCAGACATGGCTGCAACCATCATGGAGTATATCAAATATCAAATCTTGTCCATGACAGCTCAGGCCATTTTAGCCCAGTCTATGTATTTAAAAAGACAGCAGTTGTTATTGCTGTTATCCAGTATACGCTAAATAAATCGTATCCATTTTTTTAATTAAGTTGTAAATAAAATGAAAAATTATGATATATTGAAATAATTTTAATAATAAGGTACAATATAACATGTTGGTTATAAGTATCTTTTTTTTTGAGCTTTTATGGCTCTATTTTATTGATAAAAGTTTAATAGGAGGAAGGTAATATGGATAAAACAAAATTAGGTATTTCAGTTACGCTTTTAGCAGCTGCCATTTATTTTTTAGGAGCAATAAGCATTTTACCTGCATTTATTTTGGCTGGGTATGTTTTATTATTCGAAGGTGACAGTTGGTTAAAAAAAGCAGCCGTCAGGATGGCAATGGTTGTTATTACCTTTGGGATATTATCTGTCTTTACAGGAATGCTTCAGGATGTCTTTTCGGTTCTCAATTTAACCGTTGGAGCCATTTTAAAAAAGCCTGTCGAGGTACCTTTAAACCTAGATAAAGTTCTTTTGACTGTTATTAATTTTACAAAAAATGCCTTACTGCTTGTTATGGGCTTTAAAGCATTTTTCTTTGGTACGGTTCAAGTTCCTTTTATAGAAAACTCTCTGGACAGGAATATATAAAGAAGTGTACAACAATTGTACACTTTTTTATTTATAGAAGAACTGATTAATCAGATTGATTTTTTTTAAAAGATATGTTACCATATTATTACATTAATGTATATACTAAACAATAGTGGACATACATATATTAGTATTGAGTAATCCTTTTTTATGAAGCATTTCATTAGAGGGGGAAATAAAATGGTTTTAGTAAAAGAGTTTTTGGGTTATGAAGAACTTCAGGAAAAGACAGTTAACAGATGGTTAAAAGAAAAAGGAGATTCTATTGAAATAATAGATATAAAATATTCTGTTTCATGTATACAATCCAGTTTAGAGACCATGTCTCCACCCAGAGAATTCAGTGGGATTTTAATTATATATAAAACAAAAAATAATTTTTTAAAATAAAAGATTTCTATTTTAAGAAGTCTTTTTTATTTGTCTCAAAATAAGGAGCCAAAAAGGAATTTAGTCTCTTTTGCTATTGATTAACGATTTTTGTTAATCTATAATAAGTGTAGTATTTTTTACGAAAATAATAAACAATCTAAGCAAATTTAAATATTTTTATGAACTGGGGGAAAAAATATGCCGATTACTGAGTTTTTGGAGAGAAATGCGAAATTATATGGAGATGAAATTTGTTTAACAGAAATTAATCTGGATTTGCAGGAAAAACATAATGTGATTTGGAAAGAATTTGAATTGATAGAAAACAGTCCTTTAGGTGAGTACAGACGGGATATGACCTGGCGTGTATTTGATGAAAAAGCAAACCGTTTTGCGAATTTATTAATAAAAAGAGGAATTAAAAAAGGAGATAAAGTTGCTATTTTATTGATGAATTGCCTGGAATGGCTTCCAATATATTTTGGGGTTTTAAAATCAGGTGCTATAGCAGTACCTTTTAATTTTCGATATTCTGCAGAAGAAATAAAGTATTGTTTAGATTTATCTGATGCAATTGCAGTTATTTTCGGACCTGAATTTATTGGTCGTATAGAAGCCATTTACGATCAGATTCCTAATGTAAAAATGCTTTTTTATGCAGGAGAAAACCGTCCCACTTTTGCAGAAAGTTATGACCGGCTAACTGCAAATTGCTGTTCCCAGCCCCCCAATATTCCCATATCCGATGAGGATGATGCCGCCATATATTTTTCTTCAGGAACCACTGGATTTCCCAAAGCGATTTTACATACCCACGGAAGTTTAGTATCTGCATGTTATACTGAAAGAGCACACCATCATCAAACCCGTGAAGATAACTTTTTATGTATTCCCCCTCTTTATCATACAGGTGCTAAAATGCATTGGTTTGGAAGTCTGTTAGCTGGCAGTAAGGCAGTTTTACTCAGAGGGGTTAAACCAGAGTGGATACTTAAGACGATTTCTGAAGAACAAATTACTATTGTGTGGCTTTTGGTACCCTGGGCACAAGATCTTTTAGATGCCATTGAAAGTGGAGCAGTAAAACTGGAAGATTATAAATTGGATCAGTGGCGGCTTATGCATATTGGTGCGCAACCTGTTCCCCCAAGTTTAATACACAGGTGGAAAAAGTATTTTCCTAATCATGACTATGATACCAACTATGGTCTGAGCGAATCCGTGGGTCCTGGCTGCGTTCACTTAGGAATTGAAAATATACATAAAGTTGGTGCTATAGGGAAACCGGGATATCAATGGGAAGCAAAGATTGTAGATGATAAAGGCAATCCTCTGCAGGCAGGAGAAGTCGGGGAACTTATTGTAAAAGGTCCTGGTGTTATGAAATGTTATTATAAAAATCCTAAAGCAACTGAAGAAGTATTAAAGGGTGGTTGGTTATATACAGGAGATATGGCGAGAATGGATGAAGATGGTTTCATCTATTTAGTAGACAGAAAAAAAGATGTTATCATCAGTGGAGGGGAAAATATTTACCCTGTTCAAATCGAAGATTTCCTTCGAACCCATGATTCTATTAAAGATGCTGCTGTGATTGGCTTACCAGATAACAGACTCGGGGAAATAGCAGCAGCTATTATAGAATTAAAAGACGGGCATATTTGTACGGAAGAGGATATTATACAGTTCTGTAAGGCCCTGCCCCGTTATAAGCGTCCACGAAAAATTATTTTTGATAAAGTTCCACGCAATCCGACCGGAAAAATTGAAAAACCAAAATTAAGGGAAAAATACGGAGCTGTCAGATTGGTAGAAGCACAAACTGAAAGTTAATGCCCCTATATAAATTAAAAAAGAAAAATTTTGTCTAAAAGATTTAGAAATTAATATTATTTCATAATAATCGTGTAAAATTTACATAAATAAATGTTGAACATTATTCGAATTTGTGAAAATAGTATAGATATCTTAAAAGATTTTATATATAATAGTATTAGAAGTAAAGTTTCTGGCAACTGGGTAAGTAATTTTACAAATGGTGGGGGGCAAAGTTATGGCCGATAAGAAGAAAGGATTTAAATTTTTAAAGAAACAAGATAAAGTTGAAAAAATAAGAAATAATAAAGTTTTAAAGGAGAGTACAAATAAAAGAAAAAGAAAAGATATATTTTTAAATCCGATGAAAAATGTCGGTATTGCTCAAAAGCTCATCATTACTTTTATTATTTTAAGTATTATTCCATTAAGTATAATTGCGTCTTTTGCTTATGAAAATGCTGAAACAACCGTTGAAAATAAAGTAGGTTATTATTCACAAAAAATGGTTGAACAATTGGCAGTTAATCTGGATTTTAAAATTGATGAATATGAAAAAATTCCAAGAATGATTATTGGCAACGATGAATTAATGAAAAGTCTTCTTAGGGAAAAATTTGCAACGATTAATGAAGAAAAGCAAAACGAACAAAGCATTCAAAAATTACTATTTTCAATGAATTTTTCAAACGCAGGAATGGAAGCACTTTATATCTACAAAACGAGTGGTGCCTTATACAGGGCTGGCAGCCGCTTAAATTTAACGAGTGAACTTAAAGGAACCAGTGAATTGGATATATTTAAAGATTTAGCTAAAATAAAAAAAGAAAGTAAAGAGAGTTTCCTCTGGATTACAGGTTATAACAATACTTACAAATATATTATTTTGGTAAAAGAACTTTCTACAACAGATGATGTTGGAATCATTGTGGTTTTGATAAATAGTGAAGAACTGGGTTCTATTGTTGATGCAGCAGAAATCAATGGCGAAACCAGTATCATGGTTTTGGATACGAACAGAAAAGTTATTTCTCATCAGGACAGTAGCTTGCTGGGAAGTGAATTAACGGATGGATATTTGGATAATATATATGGAGGAAAAGAATCCGATCACTTTAGAGATAAAGATGATGTAATCAGTTTTGCAACAACTAAGACAGGATGGAAACTGATTACAAAGCAACCTATGTCTGTTTTAATGGAAGAAATGCAAATTGTCAGACAAGGTATTATTGTAGTAGTATTTATTTGTATTATTTTATCCATTATTATAGGTATGTATATGGCATTTAGCATTTCCAAGCCTTTAAATGTCATTATTCGCTTAATGGGTAAAGTGGAACAAGGAGATTTAACCGTATCGTCACCTATTACCGGGAAAAATGAAATTGGAAAATTATCCTATAGCTTTAACAAAATGATTGAAAATGTCCGAGAATTAATTATTAAAACCGACAGTGTATCACAAGAAGTTGTTAAAGGTGCCAATATTATAAAAAGTTCTTCAGAACAATCTGCTGCGGCGGCAAGTCAGGTAGCTTCTGCTATTACTGAATTGGCTGAAGGGGCTTCAGAGCAAACCAGACAAGTAGAAAATACGAATCAATTAATGGACCGCCTGGCCAACAATATCAATAATGTTATTGAAAGAATTGAAGAAATTATGAAGATGATTGAAAAAGCAGAAGCTTCAAGGGATTATGCATCCAGTACAATGGACAGGCTTAATGAAAAAACAAAGAATGTAGTAGAATCATCAAATATTATTAATCAAGAAATACAACTTTTAAATGAAGAAACAAAAGAAGTTATTAAAGTTGTTAAAGTTATTGCAGGAATCAGTGAGCAAACCAATCTTCTTGCTTTAAATGCTGCTATTGAGGCTGCCAGAGCAGGAAAGGCAGGAAAAGGTTTTGCTGTTGTTGCAGATGAAATCCGTAAGTTAGCGATGGAAACAAAAGATGCAACAGGTATGATTAACAAAATTATTTCCAATATCCAGACAAAGACTCAAAAAGCAGTAGAAATTGTTGAAAGTTCAGATAAGATTTTTGATGAACAAAAATTAATGGTACTTGAAATGAATGACGCTTTTATTGAAATGGCAGAATCAACTCAAAAAATGATTGAGCAAATTGAAGAGATTAATAGTAAAATTGCAGACATTTCTCAACAAAAAGATCAAACGGTTAGTGCAATTAGTAATATTGCAGCGATTGTACAGCAAAGTGCTGCTTCAATTGAAGAGGTTACGGCAACCAGCCAGGAACAAACAACTGCAGCAGAACAACTGTCAATTCTTGCCAATAACTTAAATGAAGTCATTGAAAGCTTGAAGAAATCTTTAGCACAATTTATTATTAATTAATCATATTATTATCAGCATTGGAGGGATGACCATGGATAATTTTGTGTTTTACAATCCTACGAAGATTATTTTTGGTATCGATACTGAAAATCAAGTAGGAGAAGAAGTGGCCAGGTATAGTAAAAAAATATTGTTTGTTTATGGCGGAGGCAGTATAAAAAGAACAGGTCTTTATGACAGGATTGTAGCTTCCTTAAGAAAGTCGCAGGTTGAATTTATAGAACTTCCTGGCGTAAAACCCAATCCGAGATTAAGCCTGGTAAGGGAAGGAATAAAAATTTGCAGAGATAATCAACTGGACTTTATCCTTGCTGTTGGTGGAGGAAGTACAATTGATACTGCAAAAGCTATTGCAATAGGAGTACCTTATGACGGAGATGTATGGGATTTTTACAGTAAAAATGTTGCTCCTCAGGCAGCTTTACCAGTTGGTACAGTTTTGACCATACCTGCTGCAGGCAGTGAATCCAGTGACAGTTCTGTAATAACCAATGAAGAAGGTTGGTATAAAAGAGGGGTAGGGTCAGAACTGATCTATCCTAAGTTTTCTATTCTTAACCCTAAAATTGCTTCAACCATTCCGAAGAATCATGTTGCTGCCGGAGTAGCGGATATAATGGCTCATCTTATGGAAAGATATTTTACGAATACTAAAAATGTTGAATTAACCGACAGATTAATTGAATCCACTATGAAAACCGTTATTAATCATGCTCCGGTGGTCATTCGTGATCCTGATAATTATGAAGCCTGGAGTCAGTTAATGTGGTCAGGTACTGTTGCTCATAACAATCTTTTTAGTACTGGCAGGGTGGGTGATTGGGCTTCTCATAATATTGAGCATGAATTAAGCGGCATTTATGATGTTGCCCATGGTGCAGGTTTAGCAGTGGTTTTCCCTGCCTGGATGAAATATGTATATAAGCATGATTTAAACCGCTTTGTTCAATTTGCCGTAAGGGTATGGAATGTTGAAGAAGATTTCTTTAATCCTGAAAAGACAGCTTTAGAAGGAATCAAAAAGCTTGAAGAATTCTTTATTTCTATAGGGCTTGGTGTGTATTTAGAAGATTTAGGTATACAAGATGACCGTCTAGAGGAAATGGCCGATAAAGCAACCAATTCTAATCAACGTAAATTAGGAAATTTTGTTAAATTGGATAAGAATGACGTTTATAGTATTTTAAAACTGGCTAAAAGAGGATAAACTGTGTTTAAAGCATTAATAAAAGCCTGGGGATTCTTCCCTGGGCTTTTATATATGTAAAAAAAGTATATGCTCCACAATAAAGATTTGTTTTATTAGGCTGTTTTTTTTATATTTTTATGTTACAATGGGTACGGATAATTATACTTGTATTGAAAGGAGCTTAAAGGTGAAAAGAAAATTATCTCTAATGATGCTGGTCATTCTCTTGTTTATTCATATAATTCCAGTTTATGCTCAGGAGCCTTCATTTCTGGATTCGGAATTGCAGTCAGATGCAGTTATTTTAATAGAAGAAGAAACCGGAAGGGTACTTTTTGAGAAAAACTCAAATAAAAAAATCTATCCAGCCAGTCTGACAAAAATATTAACTGCATTAATTGCCATAGAATACTTAGATCCAAATGAAGTCATAACGGTTGGGAATGAAGTATATGCCGTACCTTTAGATGCCAGCAAGGCTGGACATAATCCTGGCGATGAGATTACTTTAAAAGACTTACTAATTTCTTTGCTGCTGCCTTCGGGTAATGATTCTGCTTTTGTGATTGCCTGCCAGGTTTCTAAGAAAGCCACTGGTAATGCAAATCTTGATGTCAATGGTTGCATAGCTCATTTTGCCGGTATGATGAATGAAAAGGCCAAGGAATTTGGACTTTCAGATACTCATTTTGTAAATCCTCACGGTTATCATGATGAAAATCACTATTCGACGGCTCATGATATAGCCCAAATGACCAGGGAAGCTTTAAAAAATCCCTTATTCAAGGAAATTGTAAAAATGCCATCGGCTGAAATTGGAACTGCAGGAAATCCGAAAGAGCAAAAATTAACTTTTAAAAATAGAAATTTACTTTTAGATTCGAAAAATAGTGAAACCTTTTACTCTTATGCGACAGGTGTAAAAACTGGTTTCACCAATGAAGCAGGTCAATGCCTTGTGGCTTCAGCTGAAAAAGATGGCATGAGTTTGATTGCAGTAGTACTTAATAATCCAACTTCTGTGGGTCGTTTTAAAGAAGCCAAAACTTTATTGGAATATGGTTTTCAGAATTATAATTTTCAAAATATCGTCAATGAAGGTGACACCATAACGACAGTAGTAGTAGAAAAAGCAGCTCCCAAAGGACCTTCTGAACTAGAATTAGTTGCTAAAAATGATTTTAAGGAACTCTTTTACCAGGATGATTTTTCGCGGGTAGAAAAATCCGTGACTTTGTTTAATGAGCCTATAGAAGCGCCTATTGTTAAAGGACAAGTAATTGGAGAAGTTAGTTTTATACTTGGTGGGGAACAATTAGGTGCTGTAGAACTGATTGCAAAATATGATATACAAAAACGCACCATCTTAGACCTTATTTTTTCTGTAAATGCCATTCCTTATTGGTGTGGTGCGGTTGGAATTATTTTTATATTGGTATCCGTTATTACTGCTATAAAAAAGAAAAGAAAAAGAAGAGGTCTTCATTTTAGATAGTCATAAATTCTACATTATATAAACTAAGGAGGAATTTTATGAGTATTGTTAAAACAAGCTTTGGAAAAAGCAAAGATGGAGTTGAAGCGTTTCTTTTTAAATTAACAAATTCTAAAGGGATGGAAGTAGGAATTACCAATTACGGCGCAATTCTTGTTTCCATAAAAGTGCCAGATAAAGCAGGTAATTTTGACGATGTGCTTCTTGGTTTTGATCAACTCGATGATTATTTAAAAGACCATCCTTATTTTGGAGCAGTGGTAGGCAGACATGCCAATAGAATTGAAAATGCGGAGTTTACTCTAAATGGAAAGACTTATCATCTTGCTAAGAATGATGGTAACAATCATCTCCATGGCGGGTATGAAGGATTTGATAAGAAGTTTTGGGAAGCAGAAATCATTAATATAAATAATAGAGAATCTATACAACTTAGCTATTTTAGTAAGGACGGAGAAGAAAATTACCCAGGTAATCTTGAAGTTAAAGTGATTTATACTTTAACAGAAGACAATGAATTAATTATTGATTATTATGCGGTATCTGACCAGGATACAGTGGTTAATCTTACGAACCATGCTTACTTTAACCTTAAAGGTCATAATAAGGGAGATATTCTTGATCATCAGTTAATGATTAATGCAGATCAATTTACAGTTATTAATAACGAATGTATTCCAACGGGTGAAATCAGGAATGTAAAAGGTACGCCTATGGATTTTACAAGCTTAAGAAGCATTAGGGAAGGTTTGTTGTCCGATGATGAGCAAATTAAATGTGGAAAAGGATACGATCATAACTGGATTTTAAATGTCAGTGGAAAAGCTGCTGAAAAAGCAGGGGAACTCTATGAGCCTGAAAGTGGAAGATTAATGGAATTCTTTACAACAAAACCGGGTGTACAATTTTATTCTGGAAACTTTATTGATGTCGTTGGAAAAGCAGGTGCAAAATATATTAAACACAGTGGGCTTTGTCTTGAAACTCAGTACTTCCCCAATTCTTTAAAGCATAAACATTTTCCTTCAGCAGTTCTAAAAGCAGGAGATAAATATCAGCATACAACCATTTATAAATTTTCTACCAGATAATGAAAAAGGATGCCTGAGGCATCCTTTTTTAATATTTAAGCAGGATTCCGATAACTGCAGAAGCAGCTATATATAATATAGGGTGTTTTTTGTATTTTTGTATAAAAAATAATAATAAACTAAAAAGAACAATAGCTTTAAAATTGAAGATATCCAAAAGGACTTTTGTTTCGTAGAATTTTTCTATATTAAATAAAGCAATTTTTATCACTTCAAAAGCCGCTACAGCAATAAGACCAATAACTGCGGGCCGGATTCCTGTAAGACCAGCCCGGACAATAGGTTCTTCACTAAATTTCATATAGAAATGGGCAATTAACAAAATAATAATAATTGAAGGGGTTATGATTCCTAAGGTAGCAACCAGGGAACCAAAAACGCCAGAAATTTTATAGCCTGTGTAAGTTGCTATGTTAATACCTATTGGTCCAGGTGTTGATTCAGATATGGCAATCATATCGATTAATTCTTCTATGCTAATCCAATTATAACGCTGAGCCAAATCTTGTATAAATGGAATAGTGGCCAGACCACCGCCTATGGCAAATAAACCAATTTTAAAAAATTCGTAATAAATTAAGAGATAAATCATTTTTCATCCGCCTTTTTTCGTGTATTTTTATATGCGCCTGCAATGCCTCCTAGAATAATCATAATAACCGGAGAAAGATTAAAAAATGTAACAGCAAGAAAAGAAATAATGAATAATACGATTGCAGACCAGTCTTTTATGGATTGCTTCCACAATTTAATAATTGTATGGACAATAAGGGCTGCTACTGCAATTCTAATACCTCCAAAGGCATGCTGGACGATGGCATAATCCTGAAAGTGTTTTATAAAGCTGGCGATAATTAAAATGATAATAAAAGAAGGGGTTACGATTCCAAAGGTTGAAAAGAGGGAACCAATAATTCCTTTTCTTTTATAACCGATAAAGGTGGCTGTATTGACTGCTATAATTCCAGGTGTACACTGACCAATAGCAAAATAGTCTAAAATTTCATCCCTGCTTGCCCATTTTCTTTTTTCTACAATTTCCTTTTCAATTAAGGGAAGCATGGCATAGCCTCCACCAAAGGTAAATGCACCTATCCGGGCAAATACCATAAATAATTCCATAAGTTCCTTCACTGTCTAGCTCCTTTCTGTCTAGTCTTAAGTATATAAAAAAGTTAAAAAATCTATTGGGATGAAACCAATAGCTTAATTTTCACTATTTTTAGACGATGTTTTTGTTAACAAGTTCACAATAATCATAATGATTATGATAACCACAAAAATGCCCAGCATACCTTTTCCCATGATTCCTAAAGAGATTAAGAAGTTTTCTATATTCATGATTCAATCCTCCTTACAAACCTATAATATTTGCGTTAGCAGGCTTAATATAATACCTCCTGCAACGACTGAGCCGATTTGTCCTGATACATTAGCACCAACTGCATGCATTAAAAGATGATTGGTGGGATCTTCTTTTAAGCCCATTTTTTGAATAACTCTTGCTGACATCGGAAAGGCAGATATACCTGCTGCCCCAATCATAGGATTAATTTTTTCTTTTAAGAAAAGGTTAAGGATTTTTGCAAATAATACACCGCCAATGGTATCAAATACAAAAGCAATCAGACCTAAAACCATAATAAGGAGGGTATCCAGTGATACGAAGGCGTCAGCAGTCATCTTAAAAGATATGGTGATGCCAAGCAGTAAAGTGATTAAATTGGCCAAAGTATTTTGGGCTGTTTCAGACAAGCTGTTAAGAACACCGCATTCTCTGAGTAAATTTCCAAACATAAGGAATCCTACCAAGGCCACAGACATAGGAGCTACAAGGCCTGCAATAAAAGTAACCACAATAGGGAAGAGAATTCTGGTTGTTTTGGAAACAGATTTAGGATTATAGGGCATTTTTATTAAACGTTCATTTCTTGTAGTAACCAATCGGATAGCAAAGGGCTGCACGATAGGTACCAAAGCCATATAAGAATAGGCGGCCACGGCAATAGGACCTATGTATTTTGAACCTAAAATTTGTGAAACAAGAATAGAGGTAGGACCATCTGCTGCACCGATAATTCCAATAGAAGCAGCATCTTTTAAATCGAAGCCTAATAAGCAGGCAAGGGATATGGTAAAAAATATACCAAATTGAGCTGCTGCACCAAATAAAAACATCTTTGGATTTGAAAGCAGGGGACCAAAATCTATCATTGCCCCGATACCTATAAAGAGTAAAATAGGCAAAGCCTCTGAAGCTTCAATACCTATATTAAATAACCATTCGATAATTCCATTTGTTTCTCCAATACCAGCAAGGGTTTGATTAAGAACCCCGGAGTTTGGTAAATTAACCAGGATAGCACCAAAACCCATTGGAAGCAATAATGCTGGCTCAAAGTCTTTACATATGGCCAGATAAATAAGTAATATACCAACGGCGTACATCACTAACTGTTGAGGTGTAATTGAACTAATACCTGATATTAAAAAATCCATGTTAATATTTCCTCCTTATTTTATAGAAAAAATTTTATAAAGCATTTTGTGGGTTAATAAACTAATAGATATTATAGCACAATCTTTTAAATTTTGTACACTTCAAATAAAGCGAATAGGAAAAATAATTTGTATTAATTTGTAATAAAAAAAATGAAAGTAAAAATGTAAAAAGCTTGAATTATTAATTAAATCGTATTAATATTTAGTTGGTGTTAAATAAAAAAGAAAAGGGGGCGTATTTAGTTTTCAAACTTATTCATTCATTAAGAAATATTTCGTTTTCAATGGGGGATGAATACAGTGGAAATGCAAGTGAACTTTTTTTTGGCAATTGCAGTTATTGTTTCAATTTTATCTTTTATCGAAGCTTATTGGCTGTATAAATGGGTAAAAAAGCAGCCAGCTTCAAATGCACGTGTTATAGAAATAGGAGAACTGATCCGAAAAGGTGCAAACACATTTTTAGCAAAGGAATATAAAAAATTAGCAGCGTTCAGTGGTATTGTTGTTATTTTTATTCTTTTATTACTTCCTTCTCCGATTTGGAGTGGCAATATAACAGACAATATGATTATGGCTGCAGCATATATTTGTGGAACAATTTTTTCTGCAATTGCAGGTAAAGTAGGTATAACTATTGCGACGATTGCTAATGTGAAAGCTGCTGAAGCTTCAAAAGAGGGTATTCAAAAATCTTTTATGGCAGGTTTTCGTGGTGGAGCTGTCATGGGGATGGCAGTTGTAGGAAGCAGTTTATTTGGTGTGAGTTTAATATATCTTTTAACCAGAGATACCACTGCTTTATTAGGCTTTAGTTTTGGTGCAAGTTCTTTAGCTTTATTTGCAAAGGCAGGGGGAGGTATTTTTACAAAGACTGCCGATGTAAGTGCAGACCTGGTTGGTAAGGTAGAATTAGGTATCCCTGAAGATGATCCAAGAAATCCTGCAGTTATTGCGGATAATGTGGGTGATAATGTAGGAGACGTTGCTGGAATGGGTGCGGACTTGTTTGACTCTAATGTAGCATCAATGGCTGCTGCTCTTGTAATGGCGGTTGCTTTGGACCAGGGAACTGGAAAAATGTTAAACACAAGTATGGTCTTTTGTTATGGAGCAATAGGACTTTTGGCTTCAATCATCGGCGTTGCTTCAGCAAGAATCGGCAAAAAAGGTAATCCTACAAGAGCATTAAATAACAGTACATATGTTACAACCGCTATTTTTGGCATTTTAACCGTTTTGGCAACCATAATTTTTGGATTTGAATGGCGGATTTGGGGAGCCAGCGCGGTAGGTTTATTGATTGGCGTTATTATTGGTATTGCGACCAATTATTTTACAGATGATACTAAAAAACCAGTTCATGCAGTAGCAAAATCATCAGAATCTGGTCCTGCTTTTACAGTTTTATCTGGGATTTCGTATGGTTTAATCAGTACTTTGCCAGCTATTGTAGGTATTGCTTTTTCTGCCTTGATTGCTTATAAATTGTGTGAGCCTTTAGGTAGCGGTTATGCTTTGTTTGGTATTTCTATGTCAGCATTAGGCATGCTTTCAATTGTAGGAATGATTATTTCTAATGATGCCTATGGTCCTATCGTCGATAATGCAAGAGGTCTCGTAGAAATGGGAAATTTAGGCGATAAAGCTCTGGAAGTAACAGATTCTCTGGATAGTGCCGGAAATACAGTAAAAGCGGTTACCAAAGGATTTGCTATTGGTGCGGCAGGTCTTACCGTTATAGCTCTTTTAGGTGCCTTTATCAGCGAAGTGAATGGCGCTGCTCTTGAATTAGGAAAAGAAGCCATCAGTAATTTTGATATTATGAATCCTTTAGTTTTCTTTGGTTTATTGGTTGGCTGTTCTATTCCAGTTGTTTTTTCAGCTATGTTAATGTTAGGTGTAGAAAAGAATGCACAGAGGATGGTTGCTGAAATTCATCGTCAATTTGAAGAAATTGATGGTTTAAAAGAAGGAAAAGAAGGCGTTATGCCTGAATATGACAAATGTATAGAAATTGCTACCGATGGTGCTATGAAAGAATTAATACCAGCAGGTTTAATGGCTATTATAGCAACCATTGTGGTTGGTATTATTGGTGGTGTCCAGGCTATTGGGGGATTTTTAACCGGAAATATTATAAGTGGTTTATTATTTGCCTTATTTATGTCTAACACAGGCGGACTGTGGGACAATACTAAAAAATTCGTTGAAGCAGGTAACCATGGTGGAAAAGGTTCAAGAGCCCATAAATCAGCTGTTGTTGGCGATACAGTAGGAGATCCTTTTAAAGATACAGCTGGTCCTTCCATTAATACACAGATCACGGTTGTTTCTTTAGTGGCATCCTTAATGTCAACCATCTTTTTAACCCTTTCATTATTTGGTAAATAGAATTATTCATTTAAAATTTTGATATGATATCTCCAAAGGATAGTCTGATGAATGATAATCAGTCTGTTCATTGGAGATATTTTTATATATGACTGTATATGCTCGGAAAATTATGGTATGATTAATTATAGAGTATAATCATACAGAGCAAATTTAGGAGGGCATCTATGGAGAAAAGACCAAGATATTTGTTTGTCATTTCCTTTGATGGTCTTTCAAGTATGGATTTTGATTTTATAAAGGAATTGCCAAATTTTAAAGACTTTCTTAAAGAAGCTTCTTATTGCAAAAAGGTTTATAGTATTTATCCATCACTGACTTATCCGGCCCATACAACGATTGTCACGGGAAAATATCCGAAAAATCATGGTATTGTTGACAATACCAGGCTTCAGATTAATAGAAGCTCTCCGGATTGGTATTGGTACCGTAAGGATATAAAAGGAGATACTTTATATGATTTGGCCATTAGAAAAGGCATGAAAGTTGTTGCTCTCTTATGGCCAGTAACTGCAAAATCCAAAATTCAATACAATGTACCAGAGATTTTTCCTAACAGGCCCTGGCAAAATCAGATAATGGTTTCTTTAATGAATGGAAGTCCTTTATATCAGTATAAACTCAATAAATTATTTGGAAATTTAAGAAAAGGTATAAAGCAGCCATATCTTGATGATTTTACGCATCAATCTTTTTTGTATAGCATAAAAAATTTAGAAGCCGAGCTCTTTTTTGTTCATTATACAGATTTAGATAGCCAAAGACATGATTACGGTTTTAATTCAAAAGAAGCCCGGGAAGCCTTATTAAGGCATGATAAGAGGCTTGGAGAATTTCTTAAGGTTATAAATGAAAAGGCTATTTGTGATGAAGCGGCTGTGATTTTGCTGGGAGATCACAGCAGTTTAGATGAAGACAAGGTGATTTACTTAAATAGCTGGTTAAAAGAAAAAGGCTTTATAAAGGTGAATGAAAAAGGAAAAATAATAAATTACCAGGCTGTTGCAAAAAGCTGCGGAGGTTCAGCTTATATTTATACAAAAGATAAAGATAAAAATCTATTGGAAGCTTTGCGTTTGATTTTTGAGGAAATCAATCAAAAATTTCATTGTTTCGAGTATATCTATAATCGCGAAGAAGCCTTAAAGATGGGAGCAGACCCAAACTGCAGCTTTATGCTGGAAGCCAATAAAGGTTATTATTTTTTAGACGAAATTACAGATAGTTTTATAAAAGAAATTTCAGAAGAGAAAGAAAGAGAAGATTCTTCTTATACACGTTCAACGCATGGCTATTCACCTTATAAAGAAAATTATACGACGGTTTTTATGGCTAAAGGGAAAGGGATTAAAAAAGGAATTGTTCTTGAAACAATGAATTTAATTGATGAAGGACCTACTCTGGCAAAACTGTTAAATTTAGAATTAAAAGATTCAGATGGCAGAGTCCTTGAAGAAATTCTGGAATAAAAATACATTAAGAATTGGGGGATAAAATGAAATTAACGAAAGTAGAAAAAAGCTGGGCTTTATATGATTGGGCAAATTCTGCATACACTATGACGGTTACATCAACGATTTTACCTTTATATTTTAAAAATATTTTTGCAAGCAGTGGAGGCAGTGCAGCGACTTCTACGGCTTATTGGGGTTATGCCAATTCTTTTGCAACTTTGATTATAGCCATATTAGCCCCGATCCTGGGTACTATAGCAGATTATAAAGGATTTAAAAAGAAATTTTTTAGTATTTTTTTGGGTTTAGGGGTGATTTTTACTTTCCTTTTGACAATTGTACCACAAGATTTCTGGCTTCTGCTTTTGATTTTTTATATATTGACTGCCATGGGTTTTGCAGGTGCCAATATTTTTTATGATGCATTTTTAGTGGATATTACATCCGAAGAAAGGATGGATAAGGTTTCTACCATTGGATTTGCTTTAGGTTATATTGGCAGTACCATTCCATTTATTATTTGTATGACTTTTGTTGTTTTATCTCAGCTAGAAATCATTCCTTTATCTTTTGAGATGGCAAGTAAGATTGCATTTGTGATTACAGCTTTGTGGTGGGGGATTTTCTCAATACCCATGTTAAAAACAGTAAAACAAGTCTATGGAATAGAAATGGAAGACCATCCCGTCCGCAATAGTTTTAAAAGATTATGGGATACGTTTAAAAATATTAAGCAGCATAAGCAGGTATTTATCTTTTTAATTGCATACTTTTTTTACATTGATGGAGTCGATACCATTATAAAAATGGCTACTTCTTATGGTGCGGATTTGGGCATTGGTTCAGTAACATTGCTTGTGGTTCTTTTGGTTACACAGTTTGTTGCTTTTCCCTTTGCCCTCTTATATGGAAAACTTTCGGAGAAATTTCCTGGTAAAACAATGTTATATGTGGGTATTAGTATTTACACGTTCATCTGTATTTATGGATATTTTTTAGACAGTAAGCTGGATTTCTGGATTCTGGCTATGTTGGTAGGTACTTCCCAGGGGGGCATTCAGGCGCTTAGCCGTTCTTATTATGGTAAAATTATTCCTAAGGAAAAATCGAACGAGTTCTTTGGCTTTTATAATATATTTGGCAAATTTGCGGCCATTATGGGACCAGCATTAATGGGTATGATCTCTCAGGCCACAGGTAAAACTAATTATGGTGTTTTGAGTGTTATCTTGTTATTTATCGTCGGGGGAGTGGTATTAATCATGGTACCCAATGAAGAAAGTGCATAGAAAAAATTGACTTGTAAAGAATAAAGAGATATATTAATAATATTGACTTAAAAATGGAAGGAGATCTATATGGATAAAAAATTGCTTGAAAAGTATGCTAGATTATTGGTAAAAACAGGGGTCAACATTCAAAAAAATCAGATTCTGGTTGTACAAAGCCCCGTTGAAGTAGCAGATTTTACGCGAATGGTTGTCGAACTTGCTTATAAAGAAGGGGCAAAAGACGTACAAATCTTTTGGAAAGATGAATTGTCTACCAAGATGAAATATACTTATGCTCCGGATGAAGTTTTCGAAGAATATCCGGATTGGCAAAAAGAATTCTATAATTCTTATGCAAGAAAAGGAGCTGCTTTTTTAAATATATATGCTTCAGATCCTGAACTGCTTAAGGACATTGATCCTGAAAGGGTTGCTAAATATCAAAAGGTAACCAATATTGCTTTAAAAGAGTACAGGGACAGAACTATGACCAATCAAAATGCCTGGTGTATTGCGTCCGTTCCCACAGTTGCCTGGGCAAAAAAGGTCTATCCGGATTTACCTGAAGAAGAAGCAGTGGAAAGCTTGTGGCAAGCTATTCTAAAGACTGTCAGAGTAGATCAGGAGGATCCTGTAGCTGCCTGGGAAGAGCATAAAAGGAATCTGGAAAAAAGAATGGAATTTTTAAATTCTAAAAAATTTAGATATCTTCATTATAAAAATTCTTTAGGAACGGATCTTGTGATTGAACTTCCTGAAAATCATATTTGGACTGGTGGAGCGGATTTTACGCAAGATGGTGTAGCCTTTATTGCCAATATGCCGACTGAAGAAGTCTTTACTTTACCAAAAAGAAACGGAGTCAATGGTAAAGTGGTTAGTTCTATGCCTTTAAATTATAATGGCAGCTTAATAGATGACTTTTCATTGACTTTTAAGGATGGAAAAATAGTTGATTTTACAGCTGCAAAAGGCTATGACAGTTTAAAACATCTGATTAATACCGACGAAGGTTCAGCATACTTGGGTGAAGTTGCCCTGGTACCCTATGATTCGCCAATTTCTAACTTAAAGATTCTCTTTTATAATACCTTATTTGACGAAAATGCTTCTTGTCATTTAGCCATTGGAAAAGCTTATTCCCCATGTATAAAGGGCGGGGAAAAGATGACGCCAGAGGAACTGAAAAAAGAGGGAGCCAATGATTCGCTTGTACATGAAGATTTTATGGTTGGTACCGCAGACCTTGAAATCATGGGAACCACTTTTGATGGGGAAGAAATTCCTGTCTTTATAAACGGTAATTTTGCTTTTTAACTGACTAAAAAATCCTAAGAGACCGTATTCTCTTAGGATTTTTTCTTTTTTAAGATTTGCCTTTTATTTCTTTTTTATATTCAAGGTATGCGTATAAAAATGTAAAGAATATAAAAGAGAAAAGTGAAACACCAAAAATAACAGCGCTAATCGAACCTCTTATAAATGAAGTTAAGACAAGGATAAGGCCTAAAAGCATCATTGCGATTCCACCAACTCTGTGAGTCTTTTTCCAGACGGTTTCGCTGGCGAGTGTCCAGGGTAACCTTATTCCTATAAAATAATTATAGCGTAATTGGGTCATGTAATTGCCCAAAATAACAAATAAAATACCAACCAATAGTTTTACAAAAAAGTCGGTCTGTCTAATGATATTTAAAGCAGCTAAAAGACTAACCCAATGAATAAGAATTGTAAATACGGCTAAAGTGGCTGACATAATACTGTAAGCTTTTGAATGTTTTTGATAGCTTTCTTTTTTTGGGTCAATTTTGGGGAGGTATGTCATCATAAGATAGATTAGTGCAGGGAGGACAGCCAGGAAGAGAGCAATATATTTTGAACTATAATTGTCAATTTCCCCGTGCATATTCCAATGAATTGGAATATGTTCAGGTAAGTGCGGGAAGATTGCAAGGGTGCCAATAAAAGAAAGAATCATTAAGGACCAAATGATTTTTTTATATTTCATTTTATCATCCTCCATTCTTAATATTTGAATCATCTTTTTCCTTGAAATCATAAATCCAGCTAATCAACTCCTGTATGGCAGTAGTATTTAAAGAATAAATGATATTTTGTCCTTGTCTTTCAGTTTGTACTAAATTGGCCTGTTTTAAAATATTTAAATGATGACTTAAAGAAGGTTTACTGATATCAAAATGTTCTGCAATTTCTCCTGCGGATAAATCTTTTTTCCGAAGTAACTTTAGTATTTGCCTTCTATTTTTATCTGATAAAGCTTTAAATACATTATCCAATTGATAGCCTCCTTTCTTTAGATGTTTAGATAATTATCTAAATATCTAATTAAATAATAACATGATTTTTATAATAATGCAATAGAAAAATCTATTTGGGGAATTTTTAAGGACTCATGATTAAAAGAGGAGACTAATATACATATTATGTATGATTTTTTTGGGAGGAATAAGAATGGAAATTGCTTTGAATTTTTTTGTTCCACCAGGACAGCACAAGTTGCCCCCACTACCTTATGATTATGACGCCCTTGAACCAATTATTAGTTCTGAAAGCCTTAAGATTCATCATGATATACTGCACAGGGCCTATGTAGATAATTTAAATAAAACAGAACTCAAACTTGTAGAATTAAGGGAAAAAGATGATTTTGATTTGATCAGTTATTGGGAAAATCAATTGGCTTTTAATGGCTCAGGACATATTTTACACAGCATTTACTGGACCAATCTGGCTGCTCCGGGAACTGGGGGAAGACCAGGAAGTCAGACATTAAATCAAATCAACCGCTATTTTGGCAGTTTTTTTAGTTTTCAAAAACAGCTTAGTCATGCGGCTGAAAAAGTTCAAGGGTCAGGTTGGGCTATAGTGATTTGGCAACCTGCCTGGAACAGATTAGAAATTCTTCAGGCTGAGAAACACCAGAATTTAACCCAATGGGGTGGCATTCCCATATTGGTTTTTGATGTTTGGGAACATGCCTATTATTTAGATTATCAAAACAGACGACAAGAATATATCAACCGTTTATGGCAGTTGATTAACTGGAATGATGTAGAAAGAAGGTTGTTATTGGCTATGAGGGGTTTAGTACCCATTGCTATGGAAAATTACAGATATTAATTAATTGTCATTGTTACGGTTAGCTATAAATGCAACAACGATAGCGATAAGTGCTGCAATAATAACAACGCCGCCTAATCCTAAAAGAAATAATAGTCCTACTGGTACAGGTGCTATTGCCATGTTTTTCCCTCCTAATGAATGACTTATAAATATAGAATAAAAGATAATAACTTATTTTTCAAGATATAGAATGAATTTTTAAGATTGCTTATAAAATGACAAAAAAATAACCACTACCTGATTGGTAGTAGCTATGAATATATGTGAATTGAAGGGGTATGTTACTGATTTGTTTTTATTATAATAGGAAAATATGAACTAGATGTGAACATATCTTTACAATTTAAATAAAAATAATTGGAAAAGGTAAACTCAGATGTGCAGTTTTCTTTTTATTTTTTCTTTAATCATTTCCGGAAGTTTATAATATAAACCCAGCAGCAATACAGCAAGGGAAACCAGTATTATAAATACAATCAGGGACCAGGATAAGTGGATTGACTGATTAGCCTGAAAGTCTAAAATACATTCCAGCCCTACAGATAGTAAAGCTACAGCAATAAATAAATATGAAGGTATAAATATAAATTGGTTTAAAAGTTTACTGCGGTTATAAAGATAGAGAAAAAGGTATATAATCAGCAAAACTAAAATTATGATGGGTAAAGCATATGTAAAAAACCAGTTCATTTTACCATCTACAGAGTCAAGAGCTAAGGTTAAACAACCTGTTACGATTCCGATACCTAATATGGAATAATAGAGGTTAGAAAGATATCCCAACAAGATAAGAATATAAAACCAGGCGGCAATGACACTGATGATACTATAATTAATGGCCAAAGGATGAGTCTCTATGATAGAATTAATGGTCATTAATACCAGGACGGCACTTAAAATCAGAATGGATAAGGTGAAAAATATCTGATTTTTAACCTTAAGAATTTCTTCAAAATATTTATTTTCTGGTCGGGGAAATTTTTCTACATTTATATGGTTATTTTCTTCTGGTATTTCTGGAATAGGGAATTGACATAGAGGGCAGTTTTTAATATGATAATCCAGTTCTACGCCGCATCTGGGACAATAAGGCATTTTCTAATCACTCCCTGTTTGTTTCTATTTTAACTGGAATATTCATTTTTCTTATTTTTCGAAAGAAAATTTTTTCTATTTCTGTATTTTTGGTTAAGCTTCCAAAAGATATGTATATTTTGTCTTTATAACTAATTGAGGTTACTTTGATGATATTACCCATACTGGGAGGGGGATATACTTCAAAACGTTCGACCAAATTTTCTATCGATTTTGGAAGCGTAATTAATCCTAAATTGGATAAGCCTGTTGTATAATTTCTTTCAGCAAATTTATTGTATAAAGCAGGCATCATAAGATTTTTTAAAAAAAGGGGAATTAAACGGATAAAAATTGTTTTTTCCCTTTTTACATTCAGATGTATATGTTGGCTGATATGTTTTTTATTTAGGGCAATTGCCATATAATTTCGGATATAATTGATGATTTCTTCAAAGCTATAGCTGCCCAGACGAAAGTCAATCTGTGGTGTAAGGCTAATAAAAAAATTTCTCATCGTTTTTGATGGAAAGATATTTCTTAGATTAACGGGCAAATTAATGACCACGGGCAGCAATTTACAAGGATGTAAGCGGATAAATTCCTGGATTGTATCAAAATAGAGGGCCAGTAAAAACTGGGTTAAACTGGCACTATATTTTTTGGCTTCTTCAAGAAGCATATTTACTGGGATAATTCCTGTAATGATATAGTATTCTCCTTTTGCATTTAATTTAAATGGAAAGTGAAAAGCTTTTTTTAATTTTGCTGGTTTAGGGATATTTTTAACATAATATCTTTTAAAGGCATCTTCTGCTTCTTCCTTCGAGATTTTTTCCTGAAACTCTGGCTGGATTCCAAGCAAACGGAAATATTCTATAAGGAGACTTTTTAAAAAATGAATACCACCCATACCATCTGTTATACTGTGAGAAAATTCAACACTAATCCGGTTATTGAAATACAATACCCTGAAAGGAAAAGAGTTTTTATTTTTATATAACATGAACATACAAGGATAATATGTTTCTTTTTGAACCTGGGGATATTTTTCAGTGTACTCAAAATAATACCAAAAAAAACCCCTTTTTAAATTAACTTTAAAATAAGGAAAACGACCTATGATGTTATTTAAAGCTTTTTGCAGGATTTCAGGATCTACAGGATTATATAGAGAGGCTGAAATTCTAAAAACAGTAGAGACTCTTGTAGAAGTAATAGAAGGATATAGTTTTCCGGCATTATCGAGCTTATACCATGCTCTTTTTTGTTTCATAATAATCACCAATTTGTAATTGAAAAATTTTTATCCTTAATGTTTCCTATTATATTATGTATAAAAATGAAAGACAAGAGTTAAATTTGTATATTAATTACTGAAATTTAAGGAGCAGGAATCAATATTTTATGATGAATAAAAGAAGCTGTCTTAAGATTTTCAGACAGCTTCTTTTTTGATTCAAAAATTTATGTTATGCTTAATAACATACAAAGCTGGATATATTATCTATATCCGTACCAAAATATATCCAACGGTTTCCAAACCATCGCCAGCCTGCAACAGAGCGCCTGCCTACAAAGGTAAGCCATGCCCAGAAACTTCTTCCATCTTCCAGCCATAGATAAACAAACTGGAAGGTGCAGGGACGGATGGCACCAGGATCGATCATATATAAACTTGGACTTTGCTGTGGTAAAAAAGCTGGAGGAGGGTTTGACGGAGGTCCGGAAGAACTGGATGGTGCCTGTGTGTAAGGCGGCCTTCCAGGAACCTGAGGCGGACTAAAAAAAGGAGGCATTTGTGGATAGCCTGGTTCATTATTATTATAATAAGGAGGTCTTGGCCTTGGACGAGGACCTGGTCTTTGCCGTTTCTTTGTGTCATCATAATAATCCATCATATCACTCCTAATAATTTTTTAGTGTATTATATGCAGTAAAATATGAAAATGCGACAGCAATAAAGACTAAAATTTTTATAAAAAACTAGAAGCATTAAAAAAGCTTTGTTAAAGAAAAATGTTTAAAGATAATGAATAATTCTATGTGAAATGAAGACAATAAAATCGCGTTCAGGCGATTAAAATTGCTTAAAAGATTATCAATGTTAAAAAAATGAAGGATATAATTCAAAAACTTGCAGTTTTCTTAATCAAATGATAAAATGATAATATCATTTGTATTATTAAAAGGTATTTTGATAATATAGATAAAATTCCTATAAGGTTAATTTAAGGAGGATTTATGAGTAAAATAAGAATTGGTATAATTGGTTATGGAAATTTGGGAAAAGGTGTGGAATTAGCACTAAAAAAGAATGAAGATATGGATTTAATTGCAGTTTTTACAAGACGGGATCCAAAAAGTGTTGTGCTTCAAAGCAGTCAGGTGCCTGTTGTACATATTGACGCAATTGATGATTATAAAGACAAAATTGATGTTATGATTTTATGCGGCGGTTCAGCAACAGATTTGCCTGAACAAAGTCCAAAATTTGCAAAACTTTTTAACATCGTGGATAGTTTTGATACACACAGTAAAGTAGAAGAGCATTTTGCAGCCGTGGATAAGGCTGCAAGAGAAGGCAATAAAGTTGCTGCTATTTCTATCGGATGGGATCCAGGTCTTTTCTCTCTAAACCGTTTATTAGGAGACTCCATTTTACCAGATGGAGTAAGTTACACTTTTTGGGGAAAAGGTGTAAGTCAGGGACATTCCGATGCTATAAGGCGTATTAAAGGTGTTAAGAATGCCATTCAATATACTATTCCTATAGAAGAAGCCATTGAAGAGGTACGCTCAGGTTCTAACCCTGAATTATCGGCAGGACAAAAACATATCCGGGAATGCTATGTTGTACTGGAAGAAAATGCAGATCAAACAGAGGTTGAAAAGGCGATTAAAACCATGCCTAATTATTTTGCAGATTACAATACTATCGTACACTTTGTTTCTGAAGTAGAGCTAAAAAAGAACCATTCTGCAATGCCTCATGGTGGCTTTGTCATAAGAAGCGGTCAAACGGGAAATGGTGGCAATAAGCAAATCATCGAGTTTTCTATTAAATTAGACAGTAATCCTGAATTTACAGCCAGTGTACTGGTTGCTTATGCCAGAGCTGTATACCGCTTGAATCAGGAAGGACAAAAGGGCGCAAAGACCATATTTGATATTCCTGTTGCTTATACATCAGCCAAATCTTCTGAAGAATTAAGAAGAGCTTTTCTGTAAGAAAAATATACCCCCCTTGTTTACAGGGGGTTTTTGCTAAGTTTTTATACTTTTATACGGCATTATGAACAAAGGCTACAATGCTGTCGATGGGGATATCTGCTACAGAACCTACGGTGTATACGGGATAGCCATTCCAGCCTCCTGCGGTAATAGCACCATTCTGATCCGCAGGAAGGATAGGTCCTTCTCCATATTCTCCCGAATAAGCATTGTATTCATTTTCATATTCATAGCCGTATTTTTTAGGACTTCCGCCATATCCCCATGGTGCTACATTAAAGTCATAGCAGGCATTGCCTAAGGAGCATCCTGGTGGAGGTCCAATTCTGGTTAGTAAACGGACAAAGGAATTATTAACGGATAAAATAACGCCTGTAAATCCTGACCCTGATTGTCCGCCGCTGGAAGTAAATATTGTAACTGTTTCACCAATATATCTTGCCAGTAAGGCTGCAAAGTTTGTTCCTGTAAGACCGTCCGGCATATGATTTCCTCCTTTTTAAAGGATAAATTAAAATATCTACTTTATAATATTCAAATTTAAAAAAAGTGTGTTCCATAGACAGGATAAAAATTATTAATCATATTAAAATAATGGAGATTTACTATGAAGAAATTATTAATTGCTTTTGCAAACAACCTTGGAATTGAATATGTTGGCATTGCACCTGCAGGACCTTATGATGATCTGAAAGAAATTCTTGAAAAAAGAATGGTCAGAGGATTAAAGTGCGAGTTTGAAGAGGATGAAATCAAAAAAAGGATAGACCCTTCCTTAACTTTGGAAAATGCAAAATCAGTCATTGTCTGTTTATTTCCCTACTATACAGGCAAAATAGAAATGGCCAATTTATCAATGTATACTTATGGCTTAGATTATCATAAAATTATTATGGAAAAATTAGAGCAGATAGGCAACTTTTTAACAAGTAGGATTACTGATTTTCGATACAAGGCATTTGTGGATTCAGGTCCTCTGGTGGATAGGTATTTGGCTTATAAGGCTGGTTTGGGTTTTTATGGAATCAACTCGCATCTTATTAATGAAAAGTATGGAAGTTATGTCTTTATTGGCTATATGATTAATAATTATCCGTTTGAGCCTGATCTGGCTATAGAAAAGACATGCATACAGTGCAAAAAATGTATTCAGGCATGTCCAGGGACTGCAATTAATGGTGATTTTACAATTAATCCTTTTCGTTGCAGGTCTTATATCAGTCAGAAGAAGGGCGATTTATCGCAAGAGGAAGAAGAAATCTTAAGAAAGGACAAATTACTTTTTGGCTGTGATATTTGTCAGGATGTATGTCCTCATAACGAGAGGATTGATAAAACAAATTTGGACGAGTTCCAAAAAAATTTAATACCTTTTATTGATTGTGATGAGTTATTAATGATATCCAATAAAGAATTTTTAAGACGGTACAAAAATAGGGCTTTTAGTTGGAGAGGAAAAAATATACTTATTAGAAATGATAAAATTATTAAAAAATAGCACCCGAAGGGTGCTATTTTTGACAGGTAAACTGGATTTGCCCATCTTCATATTTGATATGAACACTGGTTCCTTCAAGAATTTCTCCTTTAAGAAAGCGCTCAGCCAGTTCATCTTCGATGAGCCTTTGAATGGTTCTTCTGAGTGGTCTTGCACCAAATTTTTTATCGTATCCTTTTTCAAGGATATAGTCTTTGACTTCATCATCGACATGAATGCTGATATTCCTATCTTTTGCATCTTTTTTAACTTCTAGTAACATTAAGTCTACGATTTTTCTTAATTCTTCTTTTGATAGTTCCGTAAACACGATGACTTCATCAATTCGGTTTAAGAATTCAGGACGGAATGTATTTTTTAATGCTTCCTGAACTTTGTTTTCAAGAGCTTCATAGTTATCCTTTCCAAAACCAATACCATGAGCCTTAAGGCTCGTTCCTGCATTTGAAGTCATAATCAGTATGGTATTTTCAAAGTGGACGGTACGACCCTGGCTGTCTGTAAGGCGACCATCTTCCAGTATTTGAAGAAGCATATTAAAAACATCCGGATGAGCTTTTTCAATTTCATCCAGGAGGATGACAGAATAGGGCTGTCTTCTGACTTTTTCAGTTAGCTGTCCACCTTCATCATAACCTATATAGCCAGGAGGAGATCCAATGAGCTTGGATACAGTATGTTTTTCCATATATTCTGACATATCTAAGCGGATTAAGGCTTCTTCCGTTCCAAATAATTCTTCTGTGAGAGCTTTGACCAGCTCAGTTTTTCCGACTCCTGTAGGTCCTACAAATATAAAGGAAGAAGGTTTTTGTACTTTCTTAAACCCTGAACGGTTTCTTCGTATGGCTCTTGAAATACTTTCAACAGCTTTGTGCTGGCCTACAATTCTTTTATGAAGTCTGTTTTCTAAGTCTAAAAGTTTTTCTGCTTCCAAATGAGTGATTTTTTGTACAGGGATTTTAGTCCAGGCTTCAATGACGTGGGCAACATCATCTGTGGTAATTGCAACTTCTTTGTTTTGTTTTTCTAATTCAGCTATTTGGGCTTGCAGTCTGCATTCTATTACTTTATATTCTGCTGCTTTTTCATAATTATCCTGGGCTGCAGCTTCTTCTTTTTTATTTTGAATCATTTGCAATTCGTCTTTCAGAATTTTTAATTCAACTAAACCTTCATTTAAAAGATTAGCTCTTGAACTTGCTTCATCAATAATATCAATGGCTTTATCCGGCAGAAATCTATCGGGTATATATCTTTTTGATAATTTCACAGCCGCTTCAATCACTTCGTCTGATATGGATACCTTATGGTATTCTTCATAATAGTCTTTGATTCCTTTTATAATTTCTATGCTTTCTTCGATGGTAGGTTCTTCAACTAAGACAGGTTGAAAGCGGCGTTCCAGGGCAGAATCTTTTTCAATATGCTTCCTGTATTCTTCTAATGTGGTTGCACCAATCACTTGTATTTCACCACGGGCCAAAGCAGGTTTTAAAATATTAGCAGCATTCATTGCGCCTCCTTCGGCATTACCAGCGCCAATAATATTTTGTATTTCGTCAATGACTAAAATAATATTGCCAGATTCTTTAGCTTCTTTAATAATTCCTTGCATTCTGCTTTCAAATTGTCCCCTGAATTGAGTTCCTGCAACAACTGATGTTAAGTCCAAAAGATAAATTTCTGTATTAAATAGTTTTAATGGAACTTGCTTTTCGATAATTCTTACTGCTAAGCCTTCAGCAATTGCGGTTTTGCCAACGCCTGGCTCTCCAATAAGAATAGGATTATTTTTTGTACGGCGGTTCAGGATTTGAATGATTCGGTCAATTTCCTTTTGTCTGCCAATAATTCTATCAATTTCGTTATTTCTGGCTTTGTCTGTAAGGTTAATACCATAGGTATCCAGGTATTTTCTTTTTTTACGTTTTTTATTATTATGGTTATCCATGGTAGTTGATCCGGTTTTTTCTGAATTAGATTCATCTGTTGGCTGAAAATCCTTGTCTTTTGAGCTTCTAAATCCTGCAAAGGTATTATTAAGGAATTTTAAAAAAGGATTTTGATTGTCTTCATCTAATTCACTGATATCTGTATCTTCAAACATCTCGTTCATTTGCTCATTAAGATTATCTAATTCTTCTTCAGATAAACCAGTTTGCTGTAAAAATTGATTAACAGGACCAATACCTTGTTTTCTTGCGCAAGAGATACAAAGGCCAGTGATTTCTTCCTTGCCCCTTACCATTTTAGGAATGAAGATAATGGCTATATTTTTTTTGCAAACAGAACATTTCATCATAGAAACCACTCCATGTGTGTCAAGATTATTCTTAGGATATTATACATAAAAATTTATTATGTATAAATAAAATTATAATTACATTTTTTTTATAAATAGTATAACATTTTTTGAAGAATACAGGTATATGAAAATAATAATCCAGTCAAGTATATTAACATATTTTATTTCATAGTTAAATCAGAAATAAAAGATTTTTTCAATCTGGATTTTTATTTGGTTATGGTTTATTATTATATTATCTTAATATATTGTCAATTTACAGAAACTATAATTTTAAGGTGGAATGATAAAAAAATGCCTATTCGTTTAAATGAGCTTAATCCAACGAATGAAAATGAAAAGAAATTAATACAGTATCTTGCTAAATCAGATGACAAAAGAATAGAGGAGAGTCTTTTATTAATCGAAAATTATACGGGATATAAAATTAAGGATTTTTTCGGTGATTCAGCATTTGCTGATATCGGATTAATGCTCTTTATTGCTTTATTAGAAAAGTTGAGCGGGCAAAATATATTTAAAATATATAATAAAGCTTTTCAGGCTATTATACAAAAACAATATGATAATCAGCTTGTAAGAAATAAAATTATAGATGATATATCTGCAAAGCTTAAAATATCTGTAGATTTTTTAAATGAGCTCTTATTACAATTTAATGATTATGTTACTCAGTACGCAACTTTTTGTAGTAAAGAAGAAAAAGATACTGATGAGCTTCTTTTATATAATAATTATAATAGCATATTTGAAGTTTTTGAAAGTCCTTCAAGACACCTGAGCAACAGCTATGCCAATCATCCTGATGACAAACCTTCAACTGGTATGTCTGACAGCCATCCCGGCAATGTCTATAGTCATCGTTCAGATAATACATATCCTCAATATGGGAACAGTCCCAATGATTCACCTGAGGATAATTTTTATGACAGGGAATTATATCAGCCTTATAGAGGTGTAACAACCAAACAGAGAAAAGTCTATATTCCTGTGGCTTTATTGACTGTCATCATTGTGATATTGTTTTCTACAGTTTTTTTATCACCTGATCTGTTGAATATTCCTGCATTTATCCAGGATTCTCATGAACTTTTAGAAGTTAAAGGTTTAACTTTAAAATATGTTTTAGTAGCTGTAAGTTGTGAAATGTATGATGTGAATGTACGGATTCGAGGTGATCAATCGGAATTTTATAAGGAGTATGGAAAAGATTCGTATCATCATTATCTTTGGATAAAAGATACCTATCGGCAGCTTCCTAAAGACATGAAAAGGCATTTAGAAACGATCTATTGTGATGGGATATATGAAGGAGAATTAATCTATTTGCTGGCGGACTTAGAAGATGAAGCAGGTGTCAATCAAATTGTTTATGCAATCAAAACGAGCAAAGATATACCTGTAGAAGTTAAAGCAGCCGCAGAAGAATTTTATCCGTATTTTTATGAAGAGTATTTAAGAGAATATATCCGAATGAATAGGGTTATGTATGATAGGCATGCAGAAGAAATGAATAAAAAAATTCAAGAGGAAAAGCCTAATATTCTGGAGTTTATTGAAGAAACTTCAGGAATGCAATTTGAAAGAAAATATAAGCCGGTCATATATTACACGATGCGGCCTGGGAATGCTTTAGGTTTTATATATGGAGATCAATTTATATCGTTAATTCCAGGTACTGAGCACCATTATGAGAGTCTGTTTTTTATTCCCTACCATGAATTTTCCCATGGGATATTCAATCAAATAACTTCAACGAAAGAATTTAAGCAGGTTGCAGATACTTTAAAATCAAATAGTAAAATGCGCAGGACATGGGAAAATGGTTTTTATGACGTTTATTACAGTTGGTATGACTGGTGTGAAGAAAATCTGGTAGAAGGTTTTGCTATGTATTTAGAATACAAGGCAAAAGGAAAGCTTCCTGATTCCATAGAATCTATAAGACCTTATGACAAGGCATTTTTTCAGTATTTAGTTGATATAGATTTTAATCCTGAAACGATGAATTTGAAAGATGTGAGTATTGACTTTTTAGAAAGCATTGCTGACGAATAATTATCCCCCCAGTGTAATATCTTGATTTTGATACCATAAAAGGGCTTCATCCAGGTGATTTCTTTTAAAATTTGGCCATAAGTCATCAATCACATAAAAATCTGCATAAACCGATTGTATTGGTAAAAAACCGCTTAATCTGCGTCTTCCTCCCCAGCGGATAATCAAATCAATCCTGGGAATAGCTTTTGATGCATTATTCATTAAATCCCACTTCCATCCATAATTTACTAAAAAGTTTATGTTGATGAGTCCTTTACCAAAAAGGACTCTTTTATTGGCAAAAGGAAGGAGTTCTTTTGGGAAAAGGGGAGAATCTGTATTTCCGATGACCATTAAGTTAGCATCTCTGTCAGCCAATTTCATTACGGCTTCTACGCAGGCTTCCTGAAAGGCCCTGGTTTGAACTGCAGGCCTTTTTGTATTGTCCTGAGTAAAACCATAAAAAGTCATTTCTTTAATGCCATATTCTAGACAGATTTCATATAATTCAAATCCAGGTTTGATTCCATATTTATAGCCTTCGTGTTTTTCTTTATTGTGTGCCAGTGCCCATCTCCTGTTTCCATCAGGTATAATACCTATATGCTCAGGGAGTCTTTTAAAATGAATTCTTTCCATAAAAGCCCTTCTTTCTTAATAATAACATTTTATCAGAAGAGTTTATTAGTAAGATTCCCCAAATTCAATTTTTGTATTCAAAATAAAAAGCTGATAAGCCTGTATAACCTGTATAAAAAGTAGCGATTTAAATGTTTGAAGCCTCGCAAAACTGGATAAAATCTCAAATAAGAACTGATGAATGGAGGGAAGAATTTGAAATCTTTAGGTTTATGCGTTGGGGCTTCCAGTATTGGTGAAATTCTTATAGAAAAAGATAAGAATAATATCAGAGTTATTAAACAGGCTTCTGTTTCCCATGAAGGAAATCCAAGAAAGATCATTCAGGAAATCATGAATGCTTATAAAGATGACTTGCCTGAAAAAATTACAATAACTGGCCGGAAATTCAGGAAGATGATTCGGGCTTCATCGATTTCTGAAGTTGAAGCCATAGAATATGCATTTGAATTTATACGTCAAAGGGATAAAAGACTTGAAGAGGTAAATCTTATTATAAGCGGTGGGGGAGAGAGTTTTTTAGTTTATGAAATAGACAAAGAAGGGAAAATATTTAATCTGTATACAGGAAATAAATGCGCCTCCGGAACGGGAGAATTTTTTTTGCAACAGTTAAAAAGAATGAATATGACGCTTGAAGAAGCCAGGGATTGTGCAAGTCTTAATGAACCTTATAAGGTGGCTGGGAGATGTTCGGTTTTTTGTAAAAGTGATTGTACCCATGCTCTTAACAAAAATATAGATAAAGGCAGAGTTATTGCTGGTCTGTGCGAAATGATGGCAGATAAGATTGTTGAATTAGTCAGAAAGAGTTCTTTTAAGAAAATTTTATTCATTGGAGGTTGTTCACACAATGAAGGAATGCTTTATTACCTTAAGAAAAAGTTAGGAGAAGTTATAATTCCTTCATATGCTGACAGTTTTGAAGCTTTGGGTGCTGCTTTATGGGGCCTTAGTCATCCGACTCAAACAATTGATATGAGTGAAGATTGGTTAAATCAGCATAAAAGTTCTTTTTCATTTCTTGAGCCTTTATATCTGTTTAAGGATAAGGTGACTTTTAAGGAAGCTCCCAAAAAAGAAGCTTCTGCTTATGATCAGTGTATTTTGGGTCTGGATGTGGGTTCAACCACAACTAAAGCTGTTTTAATGAGAAAAAAGGATAATGCTATTGTGGCTTCTTGCTATCTGAGAACCATGGGTGACCCTATAAGAGCCTCCAAAAACTGTTATAAAGCCATTAAGGAACAGCTGACCTCTCCAGTTGAGATTATTGGTTTGGGTGTAACGGGGTCTGGCAGACAAATTGCTGCCCTTCATGCCCTTAGTCCGGGTATCGTAAATGAGATTATTGCTCATGCCAGGGCTGCTTTATACTTTGATTCGGAAGTAGACACAATTTTTGAAATTGGTGGTCAGGATGCAAAATATACTTACATTATCAAAGGAGTGCCTGCAGATTATACAATGAATGAAGCCTGTTCAGCCGGTACAGGTTCTTTCCTGGAAGAAGCTGCAAAAGAATCTTTATTTATCGATACAAAGGAGATAGAAAAGATTGCCCTGGAAAGTGAAAATCCGCCTAATTTTAACGATCAATGCGCTGCATTTATCAGCAGTGATATAAAAAATGCTATCCAGGAAGGTATTGAATTAAAGGATATAGTAGCAGGCCTGGTCTATTCCATATGCATGAATTATATTAATAAAGTTAAAGGGAACAGGGAGATCGGAAAAAAGATTTTTATGCAAGGCGGAGTATGCTACAACAAGGCAGTACCCATAGCCATGGCTGCCCTTACAGGAAAAGAAATTATTGTCCCACCGGAACCAGGATTAATGGGAGCTTTTGGTGCTGCCTTATATATTAAGGAAAAACTCCAGTTAAATTTAATAGAACCACAAAAATTTGATTTAGAAGAATTATTCCTAAGAGAAGTCAACTACAGAAAGCCGTTTGTATGTGCCGGAGGAAAAGAAAAATGTGACAGAAAATGTATCATTCAAAGAATTGAAATCAATAATCAGATATATCCCTTTGGTGGCGCCTGCAATAAGTATTATAATCTGACAGAGCAGCAGGAAGAAAAAAATACTCAAACGAATTATGTCCTTTTAAGAGAAAAAATGATTTTTGAAGAATATAGCAGGATGCGAGCAGTCAGATTAGCCCCAAAAAAAAATAAGACCATAGGAATTAACAAATCTCTTCTGACCAATACATTTTTTCCTCTTTATTATCAGTTCTTTTATGGTTTAGGTTATGACATTCTTTTAAGTGATGATAAGGAAAAAGAAGGTATGGAAAGGAAGGGAGCTTCTTTTTGTTATCCTGTTGAAATATCCCATGGGGCTTTGGAAAATCTGATTAAAAAGGATCCGGATATTTATTTTCTTCCTCATATAAAATCTATAGAAGTAAAAAATGGTTTCCCAGTTAGCGTCACTTGCCCTTTGGTACAGGGAGAACCTTATTATTTAAAAGCCAGTTTTGATGAGTTGGCTAAAAAGCCAGTTTTAAGCCCAGTTTTGGATTTTGCAAAAGGCTATGATGATTTAATGGACAGCTTTATAAAAATGGCTAAAGATTTAAATGAAGATGTCGAAATTGCTAAAAAATCTTTCCAGATTGCCGTGAACAATCAAATGGACTTTTATTACAAATGTAAGGAGATTGGAAAGAGAATATTATTAGATTTGGAAGATGAAAAAGATAAATTAGCCTTTGTTTTATTTGGCAGACCTTATAATGCTTTTAGCAGTTGGGACAATATGGGCATTCCTAATAAATTTGCCACACGGAATTATGTGATGATTCCCTTTGATTTTTTACCTTCTGATGGAGAAGAAGCAGGAGACAATATGTACTGGGCAATGGGACAACTTATTTTGAAAGCTGCCCGGATGGTAAAAAAACATTCACAATTATTTGGGGTGTATATTACGAATTTTAGCTGTGGTCCTGATTCTTTTTTGAACGGATATTTCAGAAGCATTATGGACAAAAAGCCTTCTTTGGTTTTAGAACTTGACAATCATACAGCAGATGCGGGCATTGATACCAGGATAGAAGCTTTTATTGATATTGTAAAGTCCTATAAGCAGCTTAGTGATCATAAAAGTTCACTCGAACAGGATGTCTTTTATCCTGCAGAGATAGAAATGAAGAAAGGCTTTGCCCAGGTTTATGATTCCAGTGGTCAAAGTTATTCTCTTAATGATCAAAGGGTGCATGTTCTTATACCTTCTATGGGAGACATGGCTTCTAAGCTATTGGCAGCAACGTTTAATTATATAGGGATTCAAGCCAGTGCCCTGGAGGAACCGGGGGAAGAAGAATTAAAAATTGGAAGAGGCCTTTCTTCCTGTAAAGAATGTCTTCCGCTTCAGTTAACAATAGGTAGTTTAATGAAATATTTAAATGAAAGAAAAAATCAGGATGAATTATTGGTGTATTTTATGCCGGATACTTCAGGTCCTTGTAGATTTGGTCAATACAGTGTCCTGATAAAAAGATTAATTGCTGAGCTTAAAATAAGAGATCTAGCAGTCTTTTCTCTTAACTCTGAAAATGGATATGCCGGCTTTGGGATGGATTTTTTGCTTAGAGGCTGGCATTCGGTGATTATTTCTGATGTATTGGAAGATATCAGGAGTGCCATATTGGTTTTAGCAAAAGATAAAGAAAATGGAATGAAAATATATGAAGAAGTCTCTCAGGAAATTCTTTTAAGTGCCCGTAAAGATAGCTGGAAGAAGTTAAAAGAGACACTGGAAGCATCTGCCTTAAAATTAAAAAGCATTGAAATTAAAATGCCTGTTGAAAAGGCTGTAAAAGTTGCTTTAGTTGGAGAAATATATGTAAGAAGAGACCGTTTTTCCAGAAAGAAGTTAGTCGAAAAGTTAGCCCAAAAGAATATTATGGTAAAAGTTGCTCCGGTTGAAGAATGGATGTATTATTTAGATTATATTCAGAAGCACCGTTTTACTTTAAATTCTACTTTCAGGGACAGAATCAGTACAAGTATTAAGGGTTTTTTTAAAAATTATTATGAAAAAACGATTAAACAAATCTTTGCTAAATCGGGCTTGTATGAATATAAAGTAATAGAAGTGAATAAAATAATTTCAAACGTAAAAGATTTAATCTCTCCAGCTTTAACAGGAGAAGCAATTTTAACTATAGGTTCAGCCATTACTGAAATCGTCGATGAAGTATCAGGGGTAATATCTATTGGACCTTTTGGCTGTATGCCCGGCAGGATAGCAGAAGCGGTTATCAGTGAAAAAATGAATACAAAGAAATTGCTCATATCTCCAAACAAGCAATTAATAGAGAAGGTGATGAAAAAGCATCCTGCTTTGCCTTTTTTATCGATTGAAACGGATGGAAATGTATTTCCACAAATCATTGAGGCAAAACTTGAGACTTTTTGTCTGCAAGTAGAAAGATTACATCAAAGCATAGAAAAAATTAAAAATAATATTGAAGAAATCAGTTCATAATACTCCCCCTTCAGGGGGTTATTATTTGTCTAAAGAATAATAAAACGTATAAACTCGCTTATTGAAGTAAAGATTCATTTTGTGATAAAATGTGTAAGTTAACAAGATAGATTTTTAAAAAGGAAAGTGGGATAAACGGTGATTCAAAAAAGAGAAGATATAAGAAATATTGCAATAATTGCCCATGTCGACCATGGGAAAACCAGTTTAGTGGATGAACTTTTAAAACAAAGTGGTATTTTCAGACAGAATCAGGAGATTGCAGAAAGAGTTTTGGATTCCAATGACCTGGAAAGAGAAAGAGGCATCACCATTTTGTCAAAGAATACTGCGGTTTTTTATAAAAATGTTAAAATAAATATTATAGATACACCAGGACATGCTGACTTTGGAGGAGAAGTAGAACGGGTTTTAAAGATGGTTAATGGAGTTATACTGGTGGTTGATGCCTTTGAAGGCCCTATGCCTCAAACGAAATTTGTATTAAAAAAGGCTTTAGAGCTTGAACTTCCTGTAATTGTATGTATTAATAAAATAGACAGACCAGAGGCCAGGCCAGAAGAAGTGATTGATGAAATTCTTGATTTATTCATTGAATTGGACGCGGATGAAAGCCAATTGGATTGTCCTTTTGTATTTGCTTCTGCAAAGAATGGTACGGCTTCTCTGGATATAAACAGTCCGGGAACAGATATGCAGCCTTTATTTGAAACAATTATTAAGCATATACCTGCTCCTGCAGGCAGCGAAGATGAACCTTTACAGTTGCTTATTTCAACCATAGACTATAATGATTATGTAGGAAGAATAGGAATCGGTAAGGTTGAAAGAGGCAGCATAAAAGTTAATCAGGAAGCGGTCATAGTCAATGCTATTGATGAAAATAAAAATAAGAGAGTAAAAATCACAAAAATTTATCAATTTGAAGGTTTAAAAAGAATTCCTGTAGAAAATGCCAAAATAGGAGATATTATTGCTATATCTGGCATAGAAGGTATCAATATTGGCGATACAGTTTGTGATGTAAATTTTCCTGAACCTTTGCCTTTTGTAAAAATATCAGAGCCAACCATTGCCATGACTTTTTTGGTAAATGACAGCCCTTTTGCTGGTCAGGAAGGGAAATTTGTGACTTCAAGGAATTTGAGAGAACGTTTATTCAAAGAACTGCAGACCGATGTCAGTCTGAGAGTAGAAGAAACCAGTTCTACCGATGCCTTTAGGGTATCCGGAAGAGGTGAATTGCACCTTTCTATATTGATAGAAACCATGAGAAGGGAAGGTTATGAGTTTCAGGTTTCCAGACCAGAGGTTTTATATAAGGAAATTGACGGAAAACTTCACGAGCCAATGGAAATGGTTACGGTAGATGTTCCTGAAGAATTTGTAGGGACTGTTATTGAAAAGTTAGGGAGCAGAAAAGGTGAAATGATTAGTATGAGCTCTGTAAAAGGCGCTTACACCCGCTTAGTATTTTCCATTCCTTCAAGAGGATTAATTGGATACCGTTCAGAGTTTTTAACCGATACAAAGGGAAATGGAATTATTAATGCAGTATTTGATGGTTATGCGCCTTATAAAGGGGATATTGAAAAAAGGCAATGGGGTTCTTTAATTGCTTTTGAGACAGGAGAAGCTGTGACTTATGGATTATATCATGCACAGGAAAGAGGAATGCTTTTTATAGAACCTGGAACGAAAGTTTATGAAGGTATGATTGTAGGACAGAATCCTAAAGGCGAAGATATCGAAGTGAATGTATGTAAAAAGAAACATGTAACGAATATGAGGGCAGCGGGCTCAGACGAAGCTTTAAGGCTATCGCCGCCAAAAAAGATGAGTTTAGAAGAATGTCTGGAGTTTATCGAAGACGATGAATTGCTGGAAGTGACACCTAAAAGCCTGAGGATAAGAAAGAAAATTTTGAACAGTGGAGAGCGCAAAAAAGCAAGAAAAAAATAGGAGTCTAATTGAGGTGGATTATTATGAAGAAAAAAAATTCCGGGGGAAAACTGGTTAAGCAAGCAGCGGTTTTGGCTATTGCAAGTTTAATTGTCCGCTTGATGGGTCTTATTTACCGCTGGCCTCTTACCAATATGATTGGCGATGATGGCAATGGTCTTTATGGTATAGCATTTAATATTTATTTATTCTTTTTTGTCATATCATCGGGAGGCTTGCCTGCGGCTATTTCTAAAATGGTATCGGAACGGATGGCATTAAAAGAATATAAAAGTGCTCATAAGGTTTTTAAGACGGCTTTAATGCTGGCTGCTTCAACAGGTCTTACTTGTTGTTTAATCCTTTGGTTTGGGGCACAACCGATTGCAAAGCTTTTAAATAACACCCGGATTGTTTATTCTATGAAAGCTTTAGCACCAACCTTATTGATTGTTGCTATTATGGGGGCTTTTAGAGGCTATTATCAAGGTATGAATACTATGGTGCCTACAGCGATTTCCCAAATCATTGAACAGCTATTTAATGCAGTTTTTAGTATTGTTTTAGCTGCTGCTTTTCTTAAAAAAGGAATAGAATATGCGGCAGCCGGTGGAACGATGGGAACAGGTATTGGTGCCTTGGCAGGGCTTATATTTCTTATTCTTTTATACATACTTTTGCGTCCAAGATTGTTAAAAAGAGTGAACCAGCAAACGGATAGTCATTTCGATGAATCCTATCAGGATATTTTGAAAACGCTTCTTTCAATAGCCATTCCTATTATTATTGGAACGGCAATATTTAGTATTACGAATCTGATTGATGCAAAAATGGTGATGTCTATATTACAATCTTTAGGAATGTCTGAAATGGAAGCCAATGAGTTATATGGTCAGCTGACGGGGAAATATGTTACTTTGACAAATCTGCCAGTTTCCATTTCTTCTGCTCTGGCAGCTGCAGTTGTTCCCAGTATTGCAGCTTCCATGGCTTTAAAAGAAAGAAAAGTTGTGATGAATAAAGTGAATTTAGCTTTAAGGGTTTCTATGATTCTTGCAGCGCCATCTATGGTTGGTTTGTTTGTATTGGGCGATCCAATTCTTAAAATGCTCTTTCCCAATTACCCCGGTGGGGGAGATTTGCTTAGAATTGGTTCAATAGCAATTATATTTTTATCTGTTGTTCAAGTTTCAACAGCTATTTTACAGGGTGTTGGTAAAGTTATGGTCCCTGCAAGGAATGCTGCTATCGGGACAGCTTGTAAAATAATTATTAATTATTTGCTCATTTCTGTTCCTTTGTTAAATATTAAAGGGGCAGTAATTAGTACAGTCATTTGCTATATTATTATATCCTTTTTAGATATGAAGGCTGTAAGGAAGGTTACAAAGGTTAAAATTGATATATTGGGTACCTATGTAAAACCTATTGCGGCATCTGTTGTTATGGGGATATTTTCCAGGATATTTTATAAACTCTTTTTATGGGGAAGTCAAAGTAATACTTTTGCTACGATGGGTTCTATTATCCTTTCTATTGTGGTGTACTGCAGTTTCTTAATTGTTATTGGAGGGATAACAAAGGAAGATATCTTTTTACTTCCTAAAGGAGAATTGATTTATAGCAAATTAACAAAAATGGGCATGATGCAGGAATGATAATGACTTATTCTGACTGACTACCTGAACCAGAATATGGCGCGGTTATGAATGAATAAATCAATTTTTCATACAGTGATTGGTATAAAATGATAAACAATGGAAAAGATATAAACAAATCACTGTATGGAGGTTTAATGTGATTATGCAAAGAAAAATATGGATTTTATCTGCCTTTGTTTTTTTAATCAGTTCTGTTTTTGCCTATGCTTTATATATGCATGGATATAATAAAGAAAACCGTAATCTGGACCATGGAAAAAAAATTTCTGAGTATATTAGTCCGGAAAAAGGCTCTCAGGCGGCCATTCCGGACAGGACTGTCCATGAGAAAGAGTTCGTTGCTGTACAAGGAAAGCAGGACAAAATCAATTCATCAACTTTGATGATTTATCAATATCACGATGAGGTCAGGAATAAAGTGATTGAAGAAAGAGTTAAAGCACCCTATTTTCTTATGGATTTAACAAGGGATGAGTTGCAGGAACTTTATTCCGACTGGCAAGTTAGTTCTTTTTCCAGTGAAAAAGTGGTGTTAAGAAAAAAAATCGATTCAAAATACAGTAATCAATATGTGTTAGGAGTTTATAACGGTTTTGTGACGATTTTTTCTAATAATGAAGAAGGTTATCCGGAAATAAAAGAAATTACAGAAACCCCGATTTCTTCTTTGCCTCTGGAAGAACAGAATAAACTGGAAAAAGGGATAGAAATCTATGGGGAAGAAGAATTGATCCGAATGTTAGAAGATTATACCAGCTAGCATGAGAAAATTTTTCTCATGCTATTTTTATGAGAAATGGAGTTAAGTTAACAAAAGCAATTTAGCTTGATGGAACGATTCTTATATCTTAAAATATTAATAAACAGCCAAATCAAGTTATAAAAAATAAGGAGAAGATCATGAGTAAAAAGTCTAAGGTATTAATTATTGGTGGTGGCGCTGCTGGCTTAATGGCTTCGATTGCTGCACAGTTAAATGGAGCTCAGGCCGTTATATTAGAAAGGATGAACCGGGTAGGGAAAAAAATTTTAGCAACAGGTAATGGGCGCTGTAATTTGACCAATGTGTGTCTGGATATTAAAAATTATCATTCGTCAAATATAAAATTTGTTCATGGGATACTTAGCCGCTTTAGCGTAGAACAAACTTTAGATTTTTTTAATCAGATGGGTATTGAATACAAAGTTGAAGACAAAGGTAAAGTCTATCCATTAAGTGAACAGGCTTCCAGTGTATTAGACCTGTTAAGATATGAAATTCAAAGGTTGGGTATTCAGGAAATTTGTGAAGCAGAAGTGGTTCAAATAAAAAAAGACAGGAAGAAAAACAATAATGCTTTTACTTTGTTTTTAAAAGATGGTCGGACCATAACCGGCGACAGGGTGATTTTGGCGACAGGAGGCAAGTCATCACCAAATCTTGGTTCTAACGGGAGTGGATATCAATTGGTTATTCCTTTTGGGCATAAGTTGATTGAGCCATTTCCTGCCTTAGTCCAGTTGAATCTTGAGGCATGGTTTTTAAAAAGATTAAAAGGGGTAAAGTTTAACGGGAAAGCTGCTATATTGGATAAGGATAAGTTTTTGAGGACAGAAGAAGGGGAAATACTTTTTACGGACTACGGTATTTCAGGTCCACCCATTTTACAGTTAAGCAGAAAGTATGGCGAGTTGTTGCATAAAAAGAATACCAGACCCTTAATTTCTTTAGATTTGTATCCGGATTTTTCTAAAGAAGAATTAAAAACGAAGATTTTGAGCAGATTTTATTATCATCCTGAAAAAACAATCGAATTTGCTTTTGTAGGCATGATCAATAAGCGACTTATACCTGTTGTTTTAAAAGAAGCGGGTTTAAATGATTTAAATATCATTTGTAAAGATATAAAAGATAAAGAGGTAGATAATTTGATTAATCTGTTTAAGGACTGGAGAATTCCAGTCAAAGGGACTCAGTCGTGGATGCATTCCCAGGTGACTGCCGGCGGAATAAGTCTTGAAGATATTCATCCGGCAACCATGGAATCAAAACTATTACCGGGACTTTATTTTGCCGGAGAGGTCGTCGATGTGGACGGGGATTGCGGAGGCTTTAATCTTCAATGGGCCTGGTCTTCGGGATATATTGCAGGAGAAAGTGCGGCAAGGACTATTGGCTGACCATACATAATTTTGCTTTAAATTCTTATAATATTAGGAACAAGAATAACGAAACGAAAAATATAATACGAAAGGATGCATAAGATGGATGCAATTTTCTCAATAAATTCCTTTCAATATAGCTACATTGTCCTGCCAGTCATTATTTTTTTATGCAGGGTTGTAGATGTAACGATGGGAACTATCCGTGTGATTTTTGTTTCTAAGGGATATAGAGTTGGTGCAGCCCTTTTAGGCTTTTTTGAAGTTTTTATCTGGATAACGGTCATTGGGGAAATTATGACAAATGCCAATAGTATTTTTTGTTATTTAGCTTATGCAGCAGGTTTTGCTACAGGCAATTATGTCGGAATAATATGTGAGAACAAATTATCCATTGGTCTTGTAGTCGTTAGGATTATTACACAAAAAAATTCAGATGAACTTATTGAATATCTCAGGAATGAAAATTATGGTGTGACGGTTTTAGAAGCCACAGGTTCTAAAGGAAAAGTAAAAATCATTTTTACGGTGATTAAGAGAAAAGATCTGAAAGCGGTTATTGAGAATATTAATAACTTTAATCCTAAAGCTTTTTATTCCGTTGAAGATGTGAGAACAGTGAATGAAGGTGTTTTCCCTAAACGAGATTTTGATTTAATGAAGGCTAAAGCCTTAACAAGAAAAGAAAAATAAAATAAAAAATAAAAGATGGGCTGTTGTATTAACATTTAAAAGCGTAATCAACAGCCTTTTGTTTTTTTACAAAAAAGAAAATGCCTTTTACTGGAAAGTCAGTTTATTTTTTGAAGTTATAAGTAATTAAAATGAGTAATATTATTTAAAGAAGATAAAAATCAGTGGATACTATGAGTTAAAAAACTATATATTGACAAAAGAAGCTTTTCTATTTTTAAATACTGTAATTTTTGAAAAGCCCGCCTTTTTTAGCATCTCATAAGCACAATCGAAATGGGAACAGATATCTTCCTTTCGGTGGGCATCAGAACCTACGGTAATAATTTCACCGCCAAGTTCTTTATACCTTTTTACTATAGCAAACTGAGGACTGGGATGTCCTAAGCCGTATCTAAAACCTGAAGTGTTTATTTCAATTCCTTTTCCAGCTTCAATAATCGTTTTTAAGATGGTATCAATGATATCTGAATAATCTTCATAAGAGAGTATTTTATTTTCATAATTGCCATAGCGGTTAATATAGTCTAAATGGCCGTATACATCATAATAATTATATTTTTTTACATTATCTAATACACATTCGAAATATCTTAAATAGGCATTTTTTTGTTCTTTACCTTTAAAAAAGTCCCCATTGTATAAGTCCAGCCGGTCACAGGCATGCATGGAACATATGATGAATTGAAAATTGTATTTACTAAAAAAATCATTTAATTCATTAACAATATGGGGCTGATAACCAATTTCTACACCTAAGATGATATTTATTTTATCTTTGTATTTTTCCTTTATACGGTCAAATTCAATCATATATTTATCATAATCAATCATAAAAGGAAACTGAGGATCAGGATAGTCAAAATCTACATGGTCTGTCAGGGCAATTTCTTTTAAACCAAGTTCAATTGCTTTTTGAATCTGATTTTCCATACTTTCCTGGCAATCACTCGAAAAAGAAGTATGAACATGATAGTCTGCAAAAAACATTTTATACCTCCATTTTTAATAAAAATATATTGTATAAGATAAGTGTATCCTAATTATACTATAAAGTAAAAGATAAAAATTTATATAAAATAAATAAAAATGTTTGAAAACTGCAGAAAAATGATATAATATAAGTGTCTTTTTTTCTTATTAAATAAAAAAGGAGAATGATAATGTCAGAACAAAATTTTAAAAACCATCAACATGATGATCAATGTGAATGTGGTCATGAAGAACACCATGATGAAGATGTAATTTATTTAACACTAGAGGATGACACAGAATTAAAATGCCATGTATTAGGCTTCTTTGAACTAGATAATAAAGATTACATTGCCCTTCTTCCTGAAGGCGAATATGAAGTTTTAATTTTTAATTATGTTGAAGATGAAGAAGGCATTGAAATCAACAATATTGATGATGATGAAGAATTTGAAAGAGTATCCGATTATTTTATGAATGAATTTAAAGATGAACTCGAAATGATGGCAGATGACTATGATTTCGATGATGATTTTGATGAAGACTATGATTTTGATGAAGAAGATGAGCAATAAATAAAACGCCGGTTTCCGGCGTTTTATTTATTTTAAAGGACGTATAAACATCTGAGTCCAATATTTAACTCCGCTTTTACTAACAGCTAAGCCAACACCTATCTCACTATAAGATGTACTTAAAATATTACTTCTGTGTCCCGGTGAATTCATCCAGGCATTCATAACTGCTGAAGGACTTTGTTGGCCCTTTGCAATATTTTCACCAGCTGAAGAATAGCGGATGCCAAAGCTTTCCATCATTTGGAAAGGAGAACCATAAGTCGGGGACTGATGAGAAAAATAGTTTTTATTAATCATATCCTGGGACTTCATTCTTGCAACTCTAGATAATTCCCAATTTGCTTTAAGAGGCGAAAGACCATTTTTAGCTCTTTCAGCATTTACTAATTTTATGACTTCATTTTCCAATGATTTTACATCATCAATATTAGGAATGTTGAGTTTTTGATTGGGATAGATTAATGCCGGATTTTTTATTTGCGGGTTTGCTGCAATGATTTCTGATAAACCTATTTGATGTTTTACAGCAATTTTCCACATACTATCGCCAGGCTGGACAATATATGTTTTTGTTTGTGACTGAGCAAAAGTAGGTACTGAAAAAATTATAAAAACAAATAATGACAAGAGAATTTTTCTTTTCATATGAACACCTCCTCTATTAGTTTGAAAAAAACTACAATAATTATCTATTGTATTTTATACTATTATTGGAACAAATACCCTCAACGATAGCGTTTGTAAATGATTAATAATAAATTTAAAAATAGACAAGTATTTCTTTGACTGTCAGGGAAATATTTGCTATTATTTAATTATCTAATTATTATTAATAAAATTAATTAAGTTAATTAATTTTATTTAGGGGGTTATTTATGAGAGAACAAGTATTATTCATGAAAAGGACCATAGAAAACAAAGAAGAACTCATTGATGTTTTCAGTAAGAATAAAATCGAACTCATTACTTCTCATAGTACTGAAGAAACCCTGGATATACTTGATGAAAAATTTGATAAAATTGACTTATTAATTATTGACATGGAAGAAGACCCTATATTTGGATTAAAAAGCATTAAAACAATTAAAAAAATAAATGATTACAAATATATTCCCATTGTCATTATTGCAAACAAAAAAGATGTTATGAAAGGTCTGACAATGGGTGCTAAAGAGTATTTTATTCCACCTTATGACTATGAGAAACTCTGTTCTTTTGTCCAGATTATCCTTAAAAATAAACGAGAAAATATGCATTTATATACCCCTGAGACCTCTATTGATATGAGTTTTGAACAGTATTTTAACAGTGAAATAAAAAGGGCTGAAAGAGGAGGATATGAATTAGCCATCCTGATACTCACCATTGTTTCAAAAGACCATAACCTTTATACTCAGGAAAGAACGATTTTAACTATGATTAATCAATTGGTGGATTTGGTACGACAAAACTTGAGGGCAACAGATACCATTGTCCGATATAATAGAAGTAACGTGATTGCTTTTCTTCCTTATACCTCCAGATTTAATGGAGAAATCGTATATGAAAAAATTTTAGAGATTTTCAACGAAAAGATTTTAGCCAATGTAGATAGCAAAAATAATTTTGAAATGGTTTATAGCATTGCTTCCTATCCTCAGGATGGAGATACAGTAGAAGATTTATTATTTAATGCTGAAAGATTTTTGGAAGATAATAAAACTTTTCTGACAGGGAAATAATAAAAATAAGTGTTTTTATTTGTAAAAACTATTGATTTTTAATAGAGTACAGTGTAATATATCCCATAAGTACCGATTGATTTATTTTGTTAAAAATGCTGTTTTGTAGAATGGAGGATAGGATGCCAATTAAAATTATTACAGACAGTGCGGCAGATTTACCAAAAGAAATCATTGAACAATATGACATAGATGTTATTCCGCTTTATGTTTATCATGAAGATGAAGAATTTTTGGATGGTCAGACCTTGCATCCTGATGAATTATATTCAGGAATGAGGGAGGGAAAGATATATAAAACAGGACAAGTACCTCCTGAAACTTTTAAAAAGGTCTTTACTGAATATGCTCAGAAAAATCAGGCTTGTATTTATGTAGGTTTTTCTTCAGCTTTGTCTGGCACTTATCAAGCTTCTATGATTGCAAAAGAAGATGTCCTGGAAATATATCCTGATTTTGATATCGAGGTCATTGATACGAAATGTGCTTCACTTGGCTTTGGTTTAGTAGTCTATAAAGCTGCTCAATTAGCAAAGCAAGGAAAATCCAAAAAAGAAATTGTAGAAGCTGTTCGATTATATTCAAAGCATATGGAGCATGTTTTTACCGTCGATGATTTGGAATATTTATATAGAGGCGGGAGAATCAGCAGAACCTCAGCGGTTTTAGGTGGCATTTTACACATAAAACCCATTATCAATGTAGAAGATGGAAAACTTGTTCCTATTGAAAAGACTCGTGGAAGAAAAAAAGCTATAAGACGTCTTATTGAGCTTGTAGGTGAAAGAGGTAAAAATTTAGAAAAACAGATCCTTGCTATTAGTCATGGGGATATTCCTGATGAGGCACAAGAGGTTAAAGAAATGTTGATGGAAAAATATAAATGTAAAGATGTTATTATTAATACAATAGGATGCGTTATTGGCGCCCATGTGGGACCAGGCACTTTAGCTTTATTCTTTCTTAATGAAGCATTGCCTTTTTAAACGGTTTTTAACCGTTTTTTTCTTTGAAATGATAAAATATTAGAGTATGAGGGGATTATCGATGGATGCAAGAAAAAAATTAAGAGAAGCTAAAAGAATTGTTATTAAAATAGGCACATCATCTTTAACCCATGAAAATGGGAGAATATATTATGGAAAGATGGAACGTTTAGCCAGAATTCTTTCTGATTTAAAAAATGAAGGAAAAGAAATTGTTTTGGTTTCTTCCGGAGCAATTGGCATTGGTTCTGAAAGATTAGGATGGACTCAAAAACCAAAACAAACAGAAATGAAACAGGCTGCAGCAGCAGTAGGGCAAGGGATACTGATGCAGACCTATGAGAAATTTTTTAATGAATATAATCAAATTGTAGCTCAGATTTTATTGACGAAGGATGTTTTAGAGGATTCAGTGAAAAAAACCAATGCACAAAATACTTTTAAGCAGCTTTTAAAAATGGGGGTTATTCCTATTGTCAATGAAAATGATACTGTGGCAACGGAGGAAATAGAAGAAAGTGTGTTTGGTGATAATGATACCTTATCTGCCATGGTTTCTGTTTTAATTGATGCCGATTTGTTAATTATTTTATCGGATATAGATGGACTTTATACAAAAAATCCCAAAGATTATGCTGATGGGGTATTAATTGATACTGTAGAAGAAATTACGAAAGAAATTGAAGAGTTAGCTGGTGGTAAAGGAAGTAGTTTTGGAACTGGTGGCATGATTACGAAAATTTGTGCTGCTAAAATTGCCAACAGTAATGGTGTAGACATGGTTATTGCCAATGGTGATGATTTGAAGAATATTATCAGAATTTTAAATGGCGAAAGAATCGGAACTTTATTTAAGAAAAACACTGATATAATTCCTTATACCAGTGTTATTTAAACAAATCCGTCATGCTTTTTATGTTTTCTAAAGCAATATCAGCTTTAATGGTGGTTAAGGTTGAATCCTTTTGCTCTATAACATCTTTTAATTCAATTAAGATTTGGTTAAACTGAATAGCGAGAGGTTCTTTTTTTTCAGTGATATCTGCCTGAAGTTTTGGCCAAATTTCTTCTATTTCTTTTAAGTCTTTATGGACGAGATCCCATTCACCCAGTTTGGAAGCAATTTTTATATCTCTGATAAGATATTTTAGTGTGAGAATTTCAGAAGGTGTTTTCACTTTGAATAAATCCGACATATAAGGCAGGTGCTTTGTAATTTGTACAGCTGCCTGGGCTATTTTTAATTCAGAATCCGAGGCAGTTAAAAGGGGATAATTTTCTGGTAATTCTTCTTCAGGAAGGGTTATTTCTTCTTGTTTTGTTTCATTTTTTTCCCCAGGTTTCTCATCAGAGGAACTTTTACTTTCTTCTTTAGACTTTTCTCCTTCCAGTTGCTGTTGTAATTTCAAACTGGCTCGTTTGTATTCTAATTCAGCTTTTTTTCTGCTTTCTTCCATGGCTTGTGCGATGACCAAGCTGGTTAATTGGTTTAAATCTTTATTAAACGCTTCAGCTTTTTCTGCAGACATGCCTTTTTTATGGGCTTCGCTAAAAAAACTGTTCCATGTTGAATGAAGGGATTTTACTTGTTGGGCAGAACTATTCCAGTCTTTTTTGCTTACGGATAACAATAGTTCTTCTGTCAGGTTTTCAATTTCTTCAAAAGCTTCGTAAGAATTGCTTTCTTTACTGGAATCTTTATTGTTTTTTTCTTGACTTCTTTTACAGCTAACCATTAAAATAATACATATAAATGCCAGTATATAGAATAATAAATATTTTTTCATAATAACCTCCTTCCCATGAATTTATAGATATACTTAAGAGAACATGGAATTATATATATATTATTACATATATATCTGTGTAAAATACAATTTTAATTCTGATGTTTTTGAAATTTGATGGAAAATGATATATAATGTAATAAAAAATGGACGATAAATCAATTGAGCTTTTTAGGCTAATGATGAGGATGGTATTAACCAGCCTTAAATAATAAAATAACAAACCTAGAAAGTGAGGGGTATAATGAATTATTGCCGTGAATGTGGAAAAATCCTTGATGAGAACCAAAAAGAATGTCCTTTTTGCGGTACTTATCTGGGAGATCAAACTGCAAAGGAGGAAACTGGTTTAAGCAGTAATCCTTTGAATCAAACCAATCCAGGTCCATCAACAGATAATAGTTTTAACTATAGCAGTTCCGGTCCAGGATCAAGTCAGGATTATGGATACAAGACAACAACAGATTACAGTTATTCTTCCATGGGGGGAACAGGTTCTATGAATAATAATCCTTATAGTCCAATGGTAACAGAACCTTTGAATAACTGGGTAAAAGTAATCTTATCCTTTGTTTCATCCTGGATTCCCTTGGTTGGAATTATAGCCGGAATCATTTTTATGGTTAAAGAAGATCAGGATAGAAAATCTTTTGGTCAAGCACTTCTTACCATGAGTATTGTTGTTTTCGTATTATGTTGCATTTGTTGTGTGATTTTAGCTTCTTCTGGCGCCTTAGCAGAAATGGAATCCTATTATTAAATGAAATAGGTGAGTTAGATGAGATTTTTTTTGTATTTTTTAGGCCGTTCGGTATGTCATCAGATACCCGAACGTTCTTTTTTTATTCATAATATTCAATTTCCTTTATGTGCAAGATGTACAGGAATTTATACGGGGATGTTTATGGGTTTTTTATATATCTTAATCAGAAAAAGACATAAGGGAAATAAGCCACCTTCCATAAAGTATGTAATTCTTATGATTATTTTTTTACTGCCTATGATAATTGATGGCCTGACTTCTTACCTTGGTTTCAGGAGTACAAATAATAATATCCGTATTATTACAGGACTTATGTTTGGTGTTATTATACCTGTTTTTATTGTATTGATAAGTAATTTTGATGTCCAAAAACATAATACCCTTCCAATTATTAAAAACTATATGGATATTTTAGGAATGCTGCTTACAATAATCCTTCCATTTTTTCTTATCCATTTTGAACATGTAATTATTTGGTGGTTGATTGCGTCTGTATCTGTATTGATTATTCCATTTATTTATGTGAAAATTTTTTATATAATATTAAAAAATCTTTTTAGTTCCCTTAAGAAAAAACAGGTCTATTTTGTGGCATCACTATTTTACTTAATTTTTATGGTCAGTTTGTCATTAATGAATAAATTTTTCCTGGCAAAGTTCAGATAGGAGAATTTGGATGGATGAAAAAAAGAACTTACGGACTGTATTTTTAAAAAAAAGAAATGAGCTCTCTTTCGAAGAAGTTGAGAAAAAAAGCGATAGAATATATAGAAAATTTATAAATTCCAATGATTATTTTCATTGTAAAGAGCTGTTTACTTATGTAAGTATGAAAAAAGAAGTCAGTACGGTTAAAATCATAAAAAAGGCACTGGAAGATGGAAAAACAGTTGCCGTCCCCAAAGTAGATGCGATAAAAAGAGAAATGTTTTTTTCTATGATTTATTCGCTAGATGAATTAGAGACAGGTCATTTTGGTGTCCTTGAGCCAAAAAAAGAATGTGTACGTCCTGTGGAGGCAAGTCAGTATACGCTTATATTAGTCCCGGGAGTTGTATTTGATTTGAACAAAAATAGAATAGGCTATGGTGGTGGTTATTACGACAGCTACCTGCGAAAATATAAAGATAAAGTAATGAAGACAATTGGTCTGGCCTATAACTTTCAACTTATAGACAGAATACCTGCTCAAAAACATGATATTCCCCTGGATTTAATTGTTACGGATAAAGACTGGCTATATTAGTTGTATTTTATTTGCAAATCGTTTATAATCAAAGAACAGATGTTCTTCTATTATTTGTGAAAGGATGAGTTTTTTGATAAACTATTTAAAAGGAACCTTAGAGTATGCTGATGAAGGTTCTTTAATTATAGAAGTAAACGGAGTAGGCTATAAACTGGCTGTTCCTCTTTCTGCGATGGAAAAACTTCCTCCTTTGGGCGGTGAATTAAAAATTTATACTTATCTTCAGGTTAAAGAAGATGAATTGTGCTTATATGGTTTTTTATCCAAAGAAGAACAAAGTGTCTTTGAAAAGTTAATAACGGTCAGCGGAATAGGTCCTAAAGGAGCAATCAATATTTTATCCGTTTTGTCTCCAATGGATATATATATGGCCATTGTATCTGCAGATATAAAATTGTTGTCGAGTGTCTCAGGTATTGGTAAAAAAACGGCACAAAGGATTGTTTTAGAGTTAAAAGATAAAATGGGAAACCTTCCTGTAATGGATTTAAATGAATTACAAACAGTATCTTTGGAAAATAATGGCCTTGTAGAAGATGCTTTATCTGCCTTAATGGCTTTAGGTTACAAAAGAGCGGAAGCTTTGCAGGCAGTCAGACAAGTGTATACTGAGGGAATGGAACTTGAAGCAGTTATAAAAGCTTCATTAAAGAAATTATCAACAATATAATGAAAACAGGTGAAATTTATGAAAGATCGGATTATTAGTGCTGAACTTCGTGCTGAAGATTTTGAAATGGAAGCAGGTATCCGTCCGAAGACTTTTGATGATTATATTGGTCAGGAAAAAGTAAAAAATAATTTAAAAGTATTTATTAAAGCAGCCATGAACCGGAAAGAAACTCTGGACCATGTCTTGCTTTATGGACCACCAGGGCTGGGAAAAACGACTTTGGCTAATATTATTGCCAATGAAATGAAGGTAAATATTAAGATTACCTCCGGACCTGCTATTGAAAAACCTGGTGATATGGCAGCAATTCTTAATAATTTAAATGAAGGGGATTTATTATTTATCGATGAAATCCATCGTTTGAACAGAAGTATTGAAGAGATTCTTTATCCTGCTATGGAGGATTATGTTATTGATATTGTTATAGGCAAAGGTCCCAGTGCCCGATCTATAAGATTAGAGTTGCCTAAATTTACTTTAGTAGGTGCTACTACACGGGCAGGTTTGCTCACAGCACCGCTCAGGGACAGATTTGGAGTTATTCAAAGACTGGAATTTTATACCCCTTCAGAATTAGCGGAAATTGTCAGTCGATCTGCTAAAGTATTAGGTATCGAAATAGACTCTTCAGGAGCATATGAAATTGCTAAAAGATCAAGAGGCACACCAAGAATAGCTAATAGACTTTTAAAGAGAGTCAGAGACTTTGCAGAAGTAAAATATAACAGTTTTATTGATGAAAAAGTAGCTTCTTTAGCTTTGGAAGCATTAGAAGTAGATAAGATGGGTTTAGACAGGATAGACAGAAAAATGATTATGACGATGATTGAAAAATTTGGTGGAGGTCCTGTTGGTATTGATACTTTAGCAGCAGCTATTGGAGAAGAAAATGATACCATAGAAGATGTATATGAACCCTATTTGATACAATTAGGTTTTATCAACAGAACTCCAAGAGGAAGAGTTGTTACGGATTTTGCGTATAAACATTTTGGAATAGAACAATTGAAACTGTAATAATTGAAGAGAAGAAAAGTGGCTCAACAAGCGGCTTTCTTCTCTTTTTAATTGACAACTGATAATATAATGATATAATGATAATAGAGTAGAACTCTATCCTCTATAGATATCTTATATAGGGTTAAATGATTAAATTGTTTAAAACTAAAGAAAGAGGGGTTGTATGGGTGGTAAAAAAGCCTTAAATGAAGAACGTCTGATGGAATTGGCAAAAAAGGTTTCAGAAAATGAACAGTTGATTAATTTTGAAACGTTTAATGAAGAGATGACAATTTCGCAAGTTGTCCGTTTTTTTAAGAGAAATGGTAAAAATTTTACTAAGACCATGATTCAAAATTACGTTAGAGTAGGTGTTATTCCCCCACCAGTTGATAAAAGATATTATACTAAGAATCATTTAATTTTGCTTACTCTTGTAGATAATTTGAAACTGATTTATTCTTTGGATGAAATAAAAACGCTCTTTGGTCCTATTTTAAAAAATACCACAAGCTTTGATGATGATATGATAAAAGTGTCGGATTTATATAGTGATTATATTCACCTTCATGCGAAAGCCTTAAAAGACTGGAAACAATATCTGCCCAGTACTCTAGAAGAAGTGAACAAAAAGCTGGAAGATTATCATATTAATGAAAATGAAAAAGATATCGCTTCTGTGTTTATGCTTGTACTTACCATTATGGCTGAAACGATAGCTTTGAAAAAGTTAATTGATTTAATATCTCAGGAATATTTAACAAATAATGAATAATAATATATTGTTTATCTGTTTTAATATGTTATAATACTTATAATAGTACTTCTTTTATACTAAGGAGCGGTCATATGGAAAAAAAGAATAAAATCGAAGTCATTATAAACGGCAAAGTATATACCTTGGTAGGCAATGAATCAGAAGAATATATTCAAAGAGTAGCTTTATATATTGATAAAAAAATGAATGAGATTAAGAATGCTGAAGCATCAAAAACCCTGAGTACAAGTATGATTGCTATATTGACTTCCATAAATGTGGCGGATGATTTATTTAAGTTATCTGAGTCAATGAATCATTTAGAAAAACGTATGAAGGATTTAGAAAAGGTATTAGAAGATAAAAACAAGCAAATTAAATCTTATCAAAGTGAATTGGCTAATTTAAGAAAAGAAAATCGGGAATTAAGGGATACTATCAGTAAACAGGAAGTTGAAATTAAAAAAAGTCAAATGGAGCTTGAAGAATATATCAATATATTTGATTCAAATGTAAATAACAGGATTTCAGGTGACAAGTAAGTAATTGAATAGAATAAACTTAAAAGGGGAGTAATATAATTATTAACTCCCCTTTTCTCTATACTAAATTTTTTTAACAGGGTGATAGAATTGGATAAACGAAGTGTAGAACTTCTTGCCCCAGTGGGAACGAAAGAAAGTGTAAAAGCTGCGGTCAGCAACGGCTGTGATGCCATTTATCTGGGGGGGAAAGCTTTTAGTGCAAGACAATATGCTGACAATTTTACGATTGAAGAGCTAAAGGAAATTATAGATTACTGTCATCTCAGGAATGTGAAAGTTTATATTACGGTTAATACCTTGTATAAGCAAAAAGAATTGGATGATTTATTTGATTTTTTGAACCAGTTATATCAATTGGGAGTGGACGCTTTTATTGTTCAGGATATAGGTACTGCGGTGGAAATAAAAAAAGTATTTCCAAAGATAAGTCTGCATGCCAGTACTCAAATGACCATTCATAATTTAGAAGGTGTAAAGTTTTTAGAGAGTCTTCGCTTTGACAGAGTTGTATTAAGCAGGGAACTTAGTTTAGAAGAAATATCTTATATAACTGAAAGAACAAATCTAGAAATTGAAGTGTTTGTTCATGGTGCCTTATGCTTTAGTTATTCAGGCCAGTGTTTAATGAGCAGTATGATTGGCGGCAGAAGCGGAAACAGGGGAAGATGTGCCCAGCCCTGCAGGCTCCCTTACCGTTTAATGGGTGAAAATCATCGTGAAATGATGTCAGGCTATCTTTTAAGTCCCAAGGATATTCAGACCTTAGATTATATTCCTCAAATGATTGAAGCAGGAATAAAATCTTTTAAGATAGAAGGCAGAATGAAACGGCCGGAATATGTAGGAGCAGTAGCAGGTATCTATAGGAAATATATTGATTTATATTTCGAAAAGGCTGATGATTACTTAGTCGATGAGCAGGATATAAAAATCCTTGCCCAGCTCTTTAACAGAGGTGGTTTTTCAAAGGGCTATCTTTTTTCTCAAGGGTCTAAGGAAATGATGAGTTTTGAAAATCCTAAACATTGGGGAATTTATGCAGGAAAGGTTAAGGATTATGATGTAAGAACAAAAAAATGCGTTATCGATACAACTGTGGATTTAAAAGCTGGTGATGGCATTGAAATATGGAGAAAAGAAAAAGAAAACACAGGTGTTGAAATTTCAAAAGCAAGTAAGGCAGGAGAAAAGATAAGTATATATTTAAATGAGCCAGTGAAAAAAGGCGATTTAGTATATAAAACCAAAGACAAGGAATTGTTGGAACAGATACAAAAGACCTACTCTAAAGATATTCGTAAATATAATATATATGGAAATTTAAGATTCAAAAAACATATGCCTTTATTGTTACAATTATGGGATGATCAAGGTAACTTTTTTGAATTAGCAGGTCCTGTGGTTGAAGAGGCAAAGAATCAGCCATTAACCGAAGAAAGAATAAAAGCTCAAATCAGCAAGACAGGAAATACACCTTTTATATTTAAATCTATAAATATAGATTGTGATCAGGATGCCTATTTAGCGATAAGTGAATTAAACTTGATCCGGAGAAAAGCTATTGAAGCATTTGCAAATATTATCATAGAAAAGTCCAGAAGAGATACATCTTTAAACAAACGAAATTTAATGGTCAATATAAAAGAAAGTATAATGAATCCGAATAAAGTGTTTAATGTCTTATTAAAAAATCTTGAAGACATAGAATATGCTCTTCATCCAAAAGTAAAACGAATTTATATGGATTTAAATCATTATACCAATGCAGACATTGAAAAAGCAGCCAGGCTTTGTCACAAACACAATAAAGCATTATTTTTAGCTTTGCCCAGGATCGATTTAAATTACAAAAAAGAAAAAATATGGTATAATTTAGAAAACAGTTCTATAGATGGATATTTATTAAGAACTTATGGACAAGTGTATCAGCTAAAAAATTCAAACAAGGAAAAAATCCTGGATTATACTTTTAATATTTTTAATCAATTATCTGTTGATTATTGGTTAAATCATGGCATGAAAGCTTTGACGCTTTCTCCGGAACTCAATTATGATGAATTAAAAGTTTTTTACGGAAAAGGTCTGGAAATTATAGGATATGGTTATTTACCTCTTATGGTTACTAAACAGTGCGTTATAGGCAATACTATAGGCAAGCGTTCATCTTCTTGCCCTTGTCATTGTAAAGGGAAAAAAGAAAGATACAAGCTTATGGACCGTAAGAACGAAGCTTTTCCGATAGAACAAGATTGTTCTTCTTGTTTGATGATGATTTACAATAGCAAGCCTCTTTTACTTTTAAAAGATTTAGATAAAATTTTATCTCTGCCGATCAGTTCTTTGCGCTTAGATTTTTATTTGGAAGAAAAAAATGAAATAAAAGACATTATTGAAAGTTATATTGACAAGCCAGAAATTTATTTTAAAAAATATAAAGATAAGGAATATACGAAAGGTCATTATTTCAGAGGAGTAGAGTAGGTGAAAAGACATGTTAAAGGAGTCCATCATTGATATCTTAATACTCATATCCAGATATGCTTTTGTTTTGTTTATTTTTATTTTTTTATGGTCGGGTTATAAGGCAATTATTTTTGAAAAAGAAAATGAAACAGGTGAATTTATAAATAAGATTTATATGCAGCGGTTTATGATTGTATTGACGCATGTTTTAGCTTTTGTCATATTAATGATGACTTCCAAAGATTCTGTTCAAATCATTGAAATTATGAAATTAAGTGCTTTTGGTCTTGCATTTATTATTCTTTTCATGATTTTTACTTCTCTCATTTATAAAAAATCCGATCCTGTGATATGGAATTGTATACTTTTTTTAATGGTTGTAGGACTCATTATGCTGGAAAGAATAGATCACGATTTGGCTAAAAAACAAATTATTTGGTTTTTGGCAGGAACCTTTGTAATGATTTTTATTCCCCTTGTCTTTAAAATTGTACCCAGGTTTGAAGCTTTCAAATATCTCTATTTAATTCTTGGTTGGATATTTATTCTTTCTCCTTTTATTCTGGGAAAAGAAAGATATGGTGCTTACAACTGGATTTATATCGGGAATTTTGCTTTTCAGCCTTCAGAAATCGTAAAGTTCTTATTTATATTTTATTTAGCATCTGCATTAAGAGCTTATCATTCTATAAAAGATTTAATTCTTCCAAGCTCGATGGCTGGTGGTTATGTACTGGTGTTGGTACTGCAAAGAGATTTAGGAGGAGCCCTGATATTTTTCCTTACTTTTTTAATATTGGTTTATGTCCGTACTTCCAGTTCCTTGCTGTTTTTTGGTGGCTTAGGAGGCGCTTCTTTGGCTTCAGTTTTAGCTTATAAATTATTCAGCCATGTACAGGTCAGGGTTCAGGCCTGGTTAAATCCCTGGAAAGAAATTGATACGAAAGGCTATCAGATTACTCAGTCTCTTTTTGCCATAGGGACCTGGGGCTGGTTAGGCAGTGGTCTGACGGCTGGATATCCTAAACATATTCCTGTTGTAGAAAGTGATTTTATTTTTTCGGCTATTTGTGAGGAATTTGGAAATCTTTTTAGCATAGGCATTATCCTGGTTTTCTTGTTAATCATTTTAAGGGGTACTTTAATTGCCCTCAAATCTAACAGAATTTTTTATTCTTTGCTTGCAATGGGTGCTGTAAGCCTAATTGCTATTCAGACTTTTTTGATTATTGGCGGAGTCATTAAAATGATTCCTTTAACCGGAGTGACTCTCCCTTTTATCAGTTACGGGGGTTCTTCTGTTATTGTCAGTATCATGATAACAGGCATTCTTCAATGGATACAAAGCTATTATGCGACCAGAGAGGAAGTGTTGGAATACGATGATTCCTTATAAAAAAAGCATTAAAAAAGTCTTTTGGCTCTATGCTTTAATGTTTTGTGCCTTAATTGGATATTTACTTAAATTTTTGATGGTGGACAGTTCCAGTGTTATTGTGAATACATATAATCCAAGATTAAGTGCTTTAGAAAAGAATATACACCGGGGAGAAATCCGCGACAGAGATGGGGAAGTTCTTGCCAGAACGGTCGAAAATGGTGATCGTTTAATCAGAGAATATCCCAAAGGCAGGGATTTTGCTCATGTAGTCGGCTATGTACAAAAAGGGAAAACGGGTGTAGAAGCTTATGGAAATTTTATACTTCTGGAAGTCAGTGACCGGTTCATTCAAAGAGTAAATCAAGTATTTACTGGAGATAAGTTAAAAGGAAATAATATTATTTTAACTTTGGATGCTGATATTCAGCATAAAGCAAGGGAATTGCTGAAAGGCAGGAAAGGTGCCATTGTGGTTATGGAACCATCTACAGGTAAAATCCTTGCTATGGTATCTTATCCGGATTTTAATCCTAATGAAATTGATGAAAATTGGGCAAAATTAAATCAAGATGAAGAAAATAGTCCTTTACTGAACAGAGCAAGTCAGGGTTTATATCCACCAGGGTCCGTATATAAAATTGTAACGGCTGCAGCAACCATAGAAAATATGGAAAACTGGCAGGATTTTCATTATCGATGTAGTGGGGAAGCAAATTTCAAGGGCAATTCTATTCGCTGTTATAATTCCCAGGCCCATGGGGAAGTAGATCTGGAAAAAGCTTTTACGGTCTCCTGTAATACTGCTTTTTCTCAGCTTGGTGTGGATTTGGGAGGCGAAAAAATGCAGCTCATTTCTGAAAGAGTTTTATTTAATCGAGATTTGCCTTATGAATTAGAATATAGTAAAGGTCGCTTTGCTTTAACCAGGAATTCTGAGGAAAAAGAAATTATTGAAACAGCTATTGGTCAGGGAAAAACCTTAGTTTCTCCTTTACATATGGCCATGATTACTTCTGCCATTGCTAATGGTGGAATTTTAATGAAGCCGTATATTATTGACCATGTAGAAACAAACTATGGTAGAGAAAAAAACAAACAAATCCCGCAAAAATATGATGTTTTATTTAGTCCGGAAGTTGCCAGTCAGTTGACTGAAATGATGGTAAGAGTTGTAAATGAAGGGACGGGTAGTCAGGCAAAGATTAAAAATGTTACTGTTGCTGGGAAAACTGGAACGGCTCAAAATGCTTCAGGAGAAGATCATGCATGGTTTGTTGGTTTTGCTCCTGCAGAAAAACCAGAAGTTGTTGTTGCTGTTATTATTGAAAACGGGGGATCAGGGGGAAGGATTGCAGGTCCTATTGCAAAAGAGTTGATGCAAATGGTTATTAATCAATAAGAAGGTGACCTTGGTGCTGACTTTATTTCAATTGGCATTGGCCCCTGTGATTATTACATGTTTTTATATTTATATCCGTGATAAATATGAAAAAGAGCCCTTGCGCTTATTGCTTTTAGGACTGTTTTTTGGCTTATTAATTTCTACTCCAATTATGGCGGTAGAAATCTTATTGACCAATATAACACCTGAGGGTAATCATTTAAGAGAAACTCTGTTTACTGCCTTTGTTGTTGCTGCCGGAACGGAAGAATTTTTCAAATATCTGGTTTTATATTTTTTGATATGGAAAAATAGAAATTTTAACGAGCCTTTTGATGGAATTGTATATGCCGTATTTATTTCTTTGGGTTTTGCTGGTCTGGAAAATATTCTTTATGTTTTAAATCCTTATTTAGGAGGTTTTCAAACAGCTGCAGCCAGGGCTGTTTTTTCTGTACCAGGGCATGCCTTGTTTGGTGTTTCTATGGGTTATTATTATGCCATAGCAAAATTTAATCAAAATAAAAAATCAATGCTTATTACGGCTTTTTTTGTACCCTGGCTGTTTCATGGTATATATGACTTTATTCTCATTTTAAATAATTCTTTATTAATGATTTTATTCGTTCCTTTTGTGTTATATCTGTGGATTCAGGGAATGCGAAAAATGAAAGAACATATACAACAATCTCCTTTTAAATATAAAAATTGATAAAAAAATACAAATGGCATTTTTCTTTTGCAATCTCAAGGTTGAAAAATATCAAAAAAAGATGTATACTTTTTCATGTTATAAGTAATTTAATTTTTTATGTTATAATTAAAATAATTAAAAATAGTAGTAAGAATTAACGATGCGTTTTGGTGTGCCATTTGTGTGCCCTTTCTGCATGAAGTTTTTATTCGTCAGGAGGAATTTATTATGATAGAAGCAGTAAGCTGCGGGGGTGTTGTGATTCATAGAGGGAAAATCTTGTTATTATACAAGAATTATAAGCATAAGTATGTTGGCTGGGTACTTCCCAAGGGAACGGTAGAACCCGGAGAAATGTACAGGCAGACAGCATTAAGGGAAGTATATGAGGAAACATCTGTGGCTGCAAAAGTTATACGATACATAGGTCATAGCCAGTATACTTTTCAGGGAAAGGACGATATTGTTAATAAAACTGTTCATTGGTATTTAATGCGGGCGAACAGTTTTTATTGTAAGCCTCAGAAGGAAGAATACTTTGTTGATGCGGGATTTTATAAATTTCATGAAGCTTATCATTTGCTTAAATTTAATGATGAACGGCAAATAATGAAAAAAGCATATTATGCTTATATGGAATTAGAAAAGAAGAAGCAATGGATAAGACCTAAATCTTACAGAAAAAATGTATATAAATAAACATAAAAAACTCAGCAAATGCTGAGTTTTTTATGTATTTTTCATGCGGATGAAGGGACTCGAACCCCCACGATGTCGCCACCGGCAGATTTTGAGTCTGCTGCGTCTTCCAATTCCGCCACATCCGCAGAAGCTTTTGCCTAACAATCTTATCATATTAAAATTTAAAAATCAAGAAATAAATTATTGAAGCGTTAGAAATGGAACAAATTATATTCGTAAAACGTCAAAAAATATAGTATGATTTTATTGATGATTATTATATATAGAAAGGAGAGAAAAAATGGAGGGGAAAGAAGAAAAGTTACTTGTTAAAAGAGCAAAAAAAGGAAATATATCGGCCTTTGAAGAGTTAATTATAGAGCATGAAAGTAAAGTATATAATATTGCTTACCGGATTCTAAATAACGAGGAAGATGCAAAAGATTTATCCCAGGAAGTTTTTATAAAAGCTTTTAACAGTTTACATAAATTCAGAGAAGACTCCAGTTTTTCTACCTGGCTTTATCGTATTGCAATGAATACATGTATTGATGAATTGAGAAAACGAAAAGGAAGAGAAAGCTATTCTATTGATAGAGACATTCAAACGGATGAAGGGACAATCCCCAGGGAATTTCAAGATAAGCAATTAAATCCTGAGGAAGAGCTCATGAATAAAGAACTGGCTTCACAAATTCAATGGGCCTTAAATCACTTATCGGAAACTTATAAAGAAGTGATTATCCTTAGAGATTTTCAGGGCTTTGACTATAAGCAAATCTCTCAAATATTAGGATGTTCTTTGGGAACAGTAAAATCCAGAATATCCAGGGCAAGAACAGAATTAAAAAACGTGCTTATAAAAGAGAAACATTTTGACTTTAAAAACCGTCTAAAGACTGGAAAGGAGGGTAACTAATGATTTGTGAACAGTACAGGGAATGGATTTCTTTCTATATCGACGGTGTGTTAGAGAATGAAGAAAAAATAGCCTTTGAAAATCATTTAAAGACTTGTAAAGAATGCAGACAAGAACTCGAAGAAATTCAGTTTTTAATTGAAGAAATACAAAAGATACCGGAAAAAACCTTACCTGAGGATTATCATAAAGATTTAATGTTAAAATTATATAAAGAAAGGGATGAAAAGAAATCAGAAAAGAAAAAATTAGATTTTAATCTTAAGAAGTTGACAGCGGTTGCTGCGAGTTTTCTTTTGCTATTTTTTATCATGACGTCCATTGGAAATATGGGAATGAAATCTGAACAAAACGGTGTAGCCGGAGAATTTGAAGCAGCAAAACAATCATATAGTAAAAATGAAATAGCTTCCAGTGATTCTTTTAAAAGTAGCGCTGAATTAGCAAAAACCGATATGGCTTCAGACTATGGCGGTATGGCTGCGGATTACAGTATGGAAAGTCTGGAAGAAGAGTCAATCAATCAGGCTGGAAACACTTTTAATGCAGTTTCTGTGGATGCCGGAGAAAGAAAAATAATATATAATGCTTATTTATCCCTGGAAGTAGAATTATTTGATGACACAGTCAAAGCAATCAGAGAATTAACACAAAAATCAGGAGGTTATGTTGAGAACTTTTCGAGCTATATTTATTATTCTGAGCCAGAAAGAGATATTTATTTAAAAGAAGGTACTATCGTCATCCGGATTCCGGTTGAGAAATATGGGGATGTTTCCAATGAACTTGTAAAATTTGGACATCTTATTAGTCAGAACGAAATGACAGAAAATATTACAGAGCAGTATATAGAAACCGAAAGCAGAATCAGAATGCTGGAATTAGAACAAGAGCGTTTGTTAGAAATCATGGAAAAGGCTGAAGAAGTTGAAGATTTAATCAAATTAGAAGAAAGACTTAATCAAGTCAGAACGAATTTAGAAATCTATAAAAGCATGATAAAAAACTGGGATAAGCTTGTTGAATTTTCTACCTTTACAATTACCATAAAAGAAGTAAAAACCATAGAGCCCATAAAAATGGCTGACCCCAATTTGATGGCAAGGGTTAAATCAAACTTTAACCGATCCATCAATGATGTACGGCAAACTTTTGAAGATTTTGTGGTTTCATTATCCTATGCCCTGATACCTTTATTGCTATTGATAGTGATTTTAGGGATTACTTTTATGATTGCAAGACCAATATTTAAAAAAATTATTAAGATGATACACAAAAGGAGAGATGAATAATGAAAAAAACAATAAAGCTTTTATCGGTCTTATTATTAGCTGTCTTTTTTACAACGGCAAGTTTAAGCAGTCCTGCTGTGGTTAAAGCCGAGACAGGCATAAACAAAATAACTGTCCGTGGAGAAGGGGCCATTAAAGTAAAACCAGATATGGCTTATATCACATTAGGAGTGCGTACAGAAAACAAAGATGCAAAGCAAGCACAAAAAGAAAATGCAAATAAAATGAATCAAGTTATCGCTGCAGTGAAAAATATGGGTATCGATGAAAAAGACATACAAACAAGTGGTTATTCTGTTTATCCACAATACGATTATGAATCTAAGACTGGAGAGAGAATTGTAGGTTATACGGTTACCAATACAATTTCTGTTACCGTCAGGGATATTTCAAAAGTAGGAGAACTCTTAGATTTAGCAGTAAAAGAGGGAGCTAATTTGTCAGGAGGCATACAATTTAGTGTATCAGATACAGAAAAATACTATAATGAAGCTTTAAAACAAGCCATTAAAAATGCCCAGGGAAAGGCAGCAGCAATTGGAGAGGCTTTAGGTGTGGTTATAAAAGCTCCGGTTTCAGTTGTAGAAACCAGTTATGGTGGAAGGTCGGTTGTGTATGCGGACGAAGTAAGTTTTAAAACAAATGCTGTTTCTACACCAGTTGAAATAGGTGAAATGGATATAAATGCCATTGTGGAAGTGACTTATCAGTACTAAAATGTTTGTTAGCAATATAAAAGTTTTTACTGAAAAAAATTATTTTATTACAAGTTCCGAATTTCTATTCGGAACTTTTTATGTTATAATACAAAAACGGAGGTGATAGGATGAAAAAATGGAATATTTTATATATTTTATCTGCAATCATAATTATTATATTGATATTTTTGATTTTTTGGAATCATTCATCTAAAAAAAGCTATGAGACAGAAATACATTTTATGGAAATTCCTATCGGCCACTGCACATTGATAAAAATTAAAGAAAGAAACATATTAATAGGAGAGGTCTCAGAAAAGGATACCAAACATATAAAGGAGTATTTAAATAGTCAAAAGGTAAATACTATTTCTGAACTGATTATTGCTTCTCCCAAGAAAGATAAAATACAGGGTTTTGAAAGTCTGTTAGATGATTATACAATCGAAAAAATATATCTTCCACATATATCGGATTTAGATAAAGAAACCGAACAGTTTTTATATAAGGCAAAAGAACAAGGGATATCCATTTATCAAATCAACAGCGGGGAAGAATGGTCAGTAGGAGAAGCTAAATTATTGTTTTTAAGGCCTTCATCAGATACGACAATACCTGTTAGTGAAAGAAAAATCATAGTAAAGTTAATTTTGCCGAAGAAATCTATTTTGCTACTGCCAGATATGGAAAAAATGGATATGAGTGATTTAATGCTCAGTTCTTCAAAGATTAGCTCCGATATTATTACTATTAATGGCAACAAAAGAATAGAAGTATTAGAAGAAGATTTCTTAAATGCTGTAAAACCTGATTTGATTGTGTTTACGAATAATGCCAGAGTAAAAGAAAAAGAACTGCAAAAGGTTTATAATTGGAATTCCTCTGCTAAAGTAATTTCTATCTATGAAGAAGGTTATGTGATTTTTTACGGTGGAAAAGGAAAGTATAGCCTTACTTCAAGAAGGACATTAAATATTAAAGTTCAATAAAATAAAAAGGAGAATACCAATGAATAAAATTATGCTGCTTGATGGAAATAGCATTGTTAACAGGGCTTTTTATGGAGTTCCTTTGTTAACCAATTCCCAGGGTACTTATACCAATGGGATATATGGCTTTTTAAATATTCTATTTAAATTAATAGAAGAAGACCAGCCCGATTACATAGCGGTTGCTTTTGATTTAAAGGCACCAACTTTCAGGCATAAAGTATTTAAAGAGTATAAGGGAAACAGAAAAGGGATGCCTGATGAATTAGTGGTTCAAATTCCTATATTAAAGCAGCTTTTAGAGGCAATGGGCATTACGATTTTAGAGATGGAAGGATATGAAGCAGACGATATATTGGGAACATTAGCAAAGGCTGCAGAAAAAAATGGTATGAGTCCTATTGTGGTATCAGGCGACAGGGATCTTTTACAATTGGCCTCAGACATTACAAAGATTAGAATCCCAAAAACCAGGGGTGGCAAAACTGAGATAGAAGATTATTATGAAAAGGATTTAATAGACAAGTTTGGTGTAACGGCTCAGGAGTATATTGAGGTAAAGGCTTTAATGGGAGATTCTTCTGACAATATTCCTGGGGTACCAGGTATTGGAGAAAAAACGGCTTATAAAATTATTCACGAATATCACAATATTGAAAATGCCATTGCTAATAGTGAAAAAATTAAACCTGCTCGTGTTTCAGAAAATTTACGTGTTTATGAAGAACAAGCAAGACAGAGTAAATACCTGGCAACCATATGCACCGATGTGCCCATTGAAATCAACTGGGAAAGTTTAAAAATGCATGAGTTAATGAATCCCAAAGTTTACGAATGGTTTAAGCAATTGGAATTTAAGAGTTTTTTTGACAGATTTAAAACAACGGTGGCGAGGGCAGCCAATCCTTCAAAAAACAGAAATCATAAAAAAGTAGATGGAATCAATGAATTAACTGAAGTCATAAAAGATATTCTTTTGAAAGGTGAGTTTGCTTTTCTTATTTTTAAAGAAAATCATAAGATACTGGGGATAAGCTGCTGCTATGACGGTTCTGATGGGATCTGGATTGAAGCTTCCCCAACTCTACCCATAGAAGAAATTATGAACAAAACAAAAGAACTTTTTGAATCAAGGAAAATAAAAAAAATAACACACGATGCGAAAAGTACCATGCATATTTTAAGCCGGTTTGGCATATCTTTAAATAATCTTTCTTTTGACACCATGCTGGGGGCTTACATTCTTAATCCCATAAAAGATAGTTATGGCTTTGATGATTTAGCTCATGATTATTTAGGAGAAATTTTCCCAAGCGAAGAAGAACTTCTAGGTAAAGGTAAAAATAAAAAATTACTTTCGGATTTAGAAGAAAATAAAATAACCGATATTACTTCTGAACAAGCCTGTATTGTTTTTCATGCTTCAAAAATCATGGAAGAAAAAATAAAAGAAAATAATCAGGAATTTCTTTATTATGAAATAGAGCTCCCACTTATTGAAGTATTGTTCAGTATGGAAAAACACGGATTTAAAATTGATATTAACCGGTTAAAAGAATATATAGAAGAATTAACGGAAAAAATTGATATTCTTACGAATAATATATATAATTTAGCTGGAGAAAAATTTAATATAAATTCTCCTAAACAATTAGGAAGTATTCTTTTTGAAAAATTGATGCTTCCTGTAGAAAAAAAGACAAAAACGGGTTATTCAACTGCAGCAGAAGTATTGGAAAAATTGAAAAATAAACATCCAATTATTAATCAAATTTTAGAATACCGTCAATTAGTAAAACTGAAGACGACTTACGGGGATGGTTTGTATGCTGCAGTCAATAAAGAAACAGGTAAATTGCATTCTACTTTTCATCAGACCATTACGGCAACTGGTCGTATAAGCAGTACAGAACCTAATTTGCAAAACATCCCTATCAAACTGGAAATGGGACGGAAAATCAGAAAAGTATTTATTCCTCAAAGCAAAGAATATCTGTTATTAGACGGAGATTATTCTCAAATTGAGTTAAGGGTATTAGCTCATGTTGCCCAGGATGAGACTTTAATCGATGCATTCCGTAGTGGGGCAGATATTCATAAAATTACGGCTTCAAAAGTTTTTAAGGTTCCTGTTGAAGAAGTTACTTCCTTACAAAGGTCAAATGCTAAAGCTGTGAATTTTGGTATCATCTATGGAATAGGAGCTTTTAGTTTAAGCCAGGATTTAAATATTAGCAGAAAAGAAGCCGAGGAATATATTGAGAGTTATTTTGAAAAATATCCAAAAGTGAAGGAATACATGAATAGAACGGTTGAAAATGCAAAAGAATCAGGTTATGTAACCACTTTATTCGGACGAAGAAGACCTATTCCTGAAATTAGCTCAAAAAATTTTAATCTGCGTTCTTTTGGAGAAAGAGTAGCAATGAATACACCTATTCAGGGAACAGCAGCTGATATTATTAAAATTGCAATGGTAAGGGTTTATAAGAAGTTAAAGGAAAGGAATTTAAGATCCCGCCTAATCCTTCAGGTACATGATGAGCTTTTAGTTGAAGTTCATAAAGATGAACTGGAAGAAGTAAAAGAAATTCTAAAAAATGAAATGGAAAATGCAGTAAAATTAGATGTTCCTCTTGAAGTTGACATTCATTTTGGGGATACTTGGTTTGAGGCTAAATAAAGGAGGACAAAATGAAGGTTATTGGTCTTACAGGTGGCAGCGGTAGCGGAAAAACTACAGTAGCTGTATTATTATCCCAACTGACATCTGTCTGTATTATTGATGCAGATAAAATTGGACATGAAATATTAAAAAAGGGTAAACCTGCATATGATGCTGTACTTGAGAGATTTGGAGAAGCTATCCTAAAGGCGGATGGAGAAATTGACCGTAAAAAACTGGGGCAAATTGTTTTTGCCAACCAATCTTTGCTTGAAATTTTAAACAAGATAACCCATCCCCTTATTATTCAGGAAATCATTGAACGGATTCATCAAATAAAAAGCAGTGATAAAGCCTGTAAATATATCATTGTTGATGCTGCACTTTTAATAGAATCGGGACTTCATAAAGCAGTAGATGAGATATGGTTAGTTTATGCTCCGGAAGAAATCAGATTAAAAAGAATTGCACAAAGAGATGGAATGACTACAGAAGAAGCAAAACGAAGAATTGCCTCTCAAATGCCATGGGAAGAAATGAAAAAATATGGAGATGTCATTATTGATAATGGGCATAATGAAGCCTATACCATGAAACAGTTAAATCACATTATTTCCAGTGGATAAATTATGATAAAGGAGTTCAATTATGTTTTATATTATTGACCTTCGAAAAAAGAAGTTCCGTTTTTTATTTTTTCTTATGCTTTTCATTTTCTTTTTTTATGCAGGTTTAGAATTGATTAAGATTATTTTTTACCCGCTCAAGTATGATCATTTAGTTTTAAAATATTCAGAGTTATATGATTTAGACCCTTATTTGGTTTTTTCAATAATAAAAGTTGAAAGCAAATTTGATCCAAATGCACAATCCCATAAAAATGCAAAGGGCCTTATGCAGATTACTGAAAAAACCGGTGAATGGGCTGCTGCAGAAATAGGGATAGAAGAATATAGCAGTGAAAAACTGTTTGACCCGGAAATCAACATTCACATTGGTTGTTGGTATATTAAGAAATTACTGGATCAATTTGAGGATATTGAAACCAGTCTGGCAGCTTATAATGCTGGCAGCGGAAATGTTTCAAAATGGCTGCAGGACAAAAATTATAGCAAGGATGGTAAAAAGGTCCACAACATTCCCTTTTTAGAAACAAAAGCTTATGTAAAAAAGGTGCTTGATAGCAGGAGAATTTATAAAAAACTTTATAAATCCATTTACAATAATCAGAAACTACAATAATAATACTTAGGAAGGTGCGGTAAGTTGAGTAGAAAATTAAAATCCTTAATGCTTGCATTTTTTTTAATATTGAATATGACAAGCTGTACATACAACGAAGATAATAATTCTATTGACCCTCAGGAAACAGAAGAAGAGCAAACCGTTGAACTGCCTGAGCCCACTAAAGGTGGAGAAATGATTATTTCCTTTAGGATGCCAAAAACGTTAAATCCTTTATTAAACGAGGATTATACAGTCGATCAGGTATTAAAATTGGTTTTTGATACCCTGATAGATTTTGATGAGTCTCAAAAACCCATAGCAAACTTGGCTACGGATTGGACTTTTTCAAATGACGGAACGACTATTACAATCAATCTCCGGCAGGGTGTTCAGTGGCATGACGGAGATCCTTTTACTGCCCGGGATGTCATTTTTTCTTTAGACGTTATAAAAAATGCACCCAGTACATCTCCATATAAGAAATGTATTGAAAATATTGTTTCTTACAAAGCTGAAGGGGATTATACGGTTAAAATATTTTACAACCAGCCTTTTAGTGGGGCAGTTTATGCTTTGTACTTTCCAGTTATCCCGGCTCATATTTATGAAACTTCCAGTGGACAAGCTTTGTTGGAGAAAGTGCCTGTAGGGACAGGGGCATATAAATTAGGAGAATATAAAGTAGCGAAAGAGTTACAGTTAGAAGTGAATCCTGCCTGGTTTAAGGGAGAACCTTATATAGAAAGAATTAAAGTTCTTGTTATTCCGGATGAAGAAACAGAGTTATATTCATTTGAACAGGGACAAATTGATTTAATTGGTACAAATGCTGTGGATTGGGGAAAGTATGCTCAAAGTGGAGAAAGCAGGGTTAAGGAATATGTAACTTCATATTATGATTTCATTGGTTTTAACTTTAACAAGGTTTTATTTCAGGATAAGAAGGCAAGAAAAGCCGTAGCTTATGCCATTGATAAACAAAATATTTTGGAGAATCAATATTTAAATCATGGTGTTTTAACCGATGTACCAATAAGCCCAACTTCCTGGCTTTATTGTGATGAAATTGAAAAATATAATTACGATATAGAAAAAGCCAAGGAACTTTTAGCAGAAAGTGGCTGGAGCGATTCAGACAATGATGGTGTATTGGATAAGACGATGAATGGAAGTAAAATCGATTTTATTTTTAATTTATTGGTAGAATCAGAAGATGAAACAAGAAAAGAGGCAGCCAGGGAAATTATTAAAATGTTAAGCGAACTGGGTATTAAGGTAAATCTTGAAGAGGTTTCCAAAGAAGAGTTTTTAATACGTTTACAGGAAAAGAATTTTGATGCATTTATTGGAGGATGGAAACTTTCTCCAATTCCTGACTTTACTTTTGCCTTTCATTCTTCACAAATAGAAAATGGCAGTAATTTTATTTCTTTTAGAAGTGAACAGATGGACAGTTTACTTGAAAAGGCTTTTACAGCCGTTGGAGAAGAAAATATGAAAATGGCCTATGATGAATTACAGAAATATATTGCTGATGAATTACCATATATCAGTCTTTATTTCAGGAATGCTGCTCTTATTACCCATGACAGGATACAGGGAGAACTTAAGCCACAGAGAGACTTTTATATTGGTAATATCAAGGACTGGTTTATTTATGAGCCGGAAAAAAATGAACAAAGCGGCCAATAGGGCTTGCTTTGTTCTTTTCTAATTTTTTCATTATACATTTAATTTTTAAAAATGTTGTATTTTTTTGTCTAAGAATAAAATTTATTATAGATTTTTTTGTTACATATGTTATCATTATATATAAGAGAATTTTTCCATCTTTGTAGCTCATCCAAATTAAAAAATGGGGGAGTAGAAAGTGATATTAAATTATAACATAAAGGAAGAAGATCTTGTTTTTGGATTAGATATAGGGACCAGAAAGGTCATGGGCGTGATAGGCTACCAGGAAGATGACAATTTTGTTGTTGTTGACAGTGCTGTTGTGGCACATGAGTCAAGAGCTATGATAGACGGACAAATACATGATATTTCTAAAGTAGCCAATGCAGTTATAAAGGTAAAAAATATTTTAGAAGAAAGAACAGGAATAGAACTTACGGATGTTTCTATTGCGGCTGCAGGACGGCTTTTAAAAACTTATTTAGTAAAAGCAGAAATTCATTTTGAGGAAGAAAAAGAAATTCAAAGAGATCTTATAAGGGAGTTGGAATTAAAAGGAATATCAGAAGCTCAGCAAAAAATTAAAGAAGACTATAAGGATGATGAAATAGAGTATTATTCGGTAGGTTATTCTGTTGTAAATTATTACTTGGATGACTATATTATTTCAAATCTGGAAGGTCATATTGCAAAAAGCATTGGGGCAGATGTTTTAGCTACCTTTTTACCTAAGGCGGTTGTCGACAGTTTATATTCTGTAATGGACAGAGTAGGCCTTGTTGTTTCAAATCTGACATTGGAGCCGATTGCGGCCATTAATGTGGCAATACCTGAAAAACTAAGATTATTAAATTTAGCTTTAGTCGATATTGGAGCAGGAACATCGGATATAGCCATTACAAAAGATGGTACGGTTATTGGTTATGGAATGATTCCTATTGCCGGAGATGAAATAACAGAGCAAATTGTTCATAAATATTTAGTAGATTTTAATACTGCAGAAGAAATTAAATATAAAATTGGGAAAGAAAGCGAAATTACTTTTACAGACATTATGGGTGTGAGTCATACAGTATCTTCAGAAGAATTATACGAAGTAGTAAAAGGTCCTGTGTCTCGTTTAGCAGAAGAAATATCAGCAAAAGTATGTGAAGTGAATGTGAATAAAAAACCCAATGCAGTATTTTGCGTAGGTGGGGGAAGTCAGGTTGTAGGATTGACCAAAAAAATTTCTGAAATATTAAATATTCCCAATGAAAGAGTAGCAGTTAGGGGTGGGGACTCTTTAATCAATGTTAAATATTTATCGGAAACCTTAAATACGCCGGATGTCATTACACCCATTGGTATATGTGTCACTGCCCTTAAGCAAAGAGGTTTTGATTTTATTAAAGTTCGTTTTAACAAGGAAGAAGTAAAGCTTTTAAATGCAAAACGTTTGACTGTATTGGATGTGTGCATGCAAAAAGGATTGGATCATACCAATTTACTGGGACGAAAAGGTGCTTCACTTTTCTTTAAATTAAACGGTGAAAGAAGACGGATTAAAGGTGGACCTGCAGAGCCTGCGGAACTCTTTGTTAATGGAAAAGAAGCAAGTTTAGATACAATTATTCATGACGGCGATGAAATTTTAGTACAGCCTGCAGTCAATGGAGAAGATGCCAGTGCTTTTATCAGGGATTTTATTGATCCTAAGAATCTAAAAAGAGTATTGATTAATGGCGCCTACATGGAATTAACCTCCATATGTTATATTAATGGAAAATTAGTAGATAAGAACCATGAAATATTTAATAATGACGATGTTAAAATCCTCAGCATTAATACCATAGCCGATTTAGCAGATTATCTGGATGTTCCTTTATACGATAAAGAGGTCTATGTGAATAAAGTCAAGGTAGATTCTTCTTATATAATAAGAGACGGGGATTCCATAGAATTTAAAATTATAGAAAACAAGTCTTTTTCTCAAGACGTGGTAGATAATAATGAGATTAAAATATCTGCAGAAGAGAATAAAAACACAGCTGGGATTAGCTATAATATGCGTTCGTCTCATTTAACAGCTTCTAATGAAGAAATAGAGCAAAAGGCTGTTAATCCAACTACAGTGACAAGAGATCATACCAGTGAAGGGTTAGTCTTTGAAGATAAAATGACTCAGGCAGATGAACTTGAAAATAAAAAAACCGATATTCCTGTGATTGTCACAGTGAATGGAGAAAAAGTAATTATGAAGAGTGAAAAAGCCGATTATATTTTTGTAGATGTGTTTAATTTTATCGATTTTGATTTATCACATCCCCAAGGCAATATTATTCTAAAATTAAATGGTAACAGAGCGGCTTTTACGGATTCAATCAAGAATGGTGATGTCATAGAAATATATTGGGAAAAAACAAATAAGGTGGATATTTTATGAGAAGATTTGAGTTTTCTGAAAAAAAGTATACAAACATTAATATTTCCCTTTTTTTACTGATTATCATTTATCTGGAAATCAATAAGATATCGGGTGTTTTAACTGATTTAGGTGATGCTTTAATCTTTCTTCTTGCTGGTATATTGATAATGATACTAAAAACTTATTTTATTGAAAAAGGTTATCTAGAAAAAAAATATTTATACCTTGCTTTTAAAATTGCAGAATTACTTGTTATCAGTTACTTAATTTATTATCATGAAATAATATCCTTAATTGCTTCCGTGATTTACTTATTAATTGTGGCTGAAATGATCTTGCAGGATTTCAGGCATAAATCTGTTTTTATATCCTCCTTTTTCCCAATAATTATGGTTGGCTTGTTGAAATTAAAGACCGAATTCTTTAATTATGAGATTTTAATTAATGTTAGTTGTATTATTTTAATTTCAATCATATTCATTTATGTTATTGATTCAACACTGACTAATTTTAAAGAAGATGCAGAAAAAGACAAACAATTATTAAATGAACTCCAGCAAAAAAATAAGGAGTTGTATAAGAAGAATAATGAAGTTGAGCTCTTAAATAAAGAACTTCAGGAACAAAAAGAAGAAATGAAAAAAACAGTTGAAAATTTCAGAAATAGTGTTGCTGAGTTATTTATTTTAAGAGAAATCAGTTCTTATATTGGCTCTATTCTTGATATTGAGCAGTTATTAGAAATGGTATGTGATATGATTATGGGAATTATGGGGGTTGATACCTGTTCCATAATCGTTTACAACGAAAAAGACGGTTCTTTAGATTTTCACATTAAAAGTATTTATAGCCAGGATGTTATTGAAAAGTTTAAAGAACAAGTATGGAGCAGTTTTATACATAGTAAAATTAAGAATAAAGAGATTATAATGGACAACAATTCCAGTAAAGAAAAATATGAATTTTTAAAGGGAAGAAAAGTAGGCTCTTTAGTGGCTGTACCCTTATATAAAGCCAATAAAACTTATGGTTTGATATTGGCTGAACATTCTTTAGAAAATTATTTTTCCGTTAGCAGTACCGATTTGTTCAAAGCTGTTTCGATGCAAGTTACTATGGCTATTGAAAATGCTAAACTTTATGAACAAATGGAGGATATTGCAATTAAAGATGGTTTGACAAAAATATATAACCGATTGTATCTGCAAAACATTTTACCGCAACTGGTTGGGGAAGCTATAGCGAATAAAAAACCTATTGCAGTTTCTATATTCGATATTGACCATTTTAAGCAATTTAATGACACCTATGGACATTTATTTGGAGATGAGGTGCTGAAAACAGTTGCCCGTTTTGGTCAGGAGATGGTTGACCAATATGATGGAATTATTGCGAGATACGGCGGGGAAGAATTCTTCATTATACTTCCTGATATGCCTTTAAGAAAGGCAGCCAAAGTGATTGAAGAATTCAGAAAGAAAATAGAAAACTACGAATTGCGATATAATGGTCAAAATGCCAAGATTACAGCAAGTTTTGGTGTCAGTGGTTATCCAGAAGTTGCTGATAATGTTGAGGAATTAATAAAAACGGCGGATGATGCCATGTATTTATCCAAGCGACAAGGAAGAAATTTGGTCAGTATTGCTCCCCCAAATTTAAAGATTCAAGAATCTTAATAAAAGATAAAAAAGAGGCTAAAATATATCTAGCCTCTTTTTTAATCAATTTGTGAAAAAATGGGTGGTGGTAAGCATAAATTGTTTAGATATTATCTCATTATTATCTCTGGAAGGAATAGGAAGAAAAAGGGTTGGTCTTATTCTTAAACAGTATAGAAATATTTCCTTATCCATAAAAGATATATATGAAATATTAAAAGATAAAAACTATTATTTTACGTTGAAAGAGCTTTATCAAGTTTATGAAAAAAGTAAAAATATAATCGAAGAATTAAATCAATCAAAAATACATATGATTGATTGTTTAAGTACAGCATATCCGGATTCTTTGAGAAAGATAGAAGATCCGCCTCTTTTGTTGTTTATTAAGGGATATTATGATTTTATTTACAATGAAAAAAATTGCCTGGCTGTCATTGGTAGTAGGGAACCAACTAAGAAGGGGAAGAAGACAGCTTATAATATAGCCCGGTATTTAGCCAGAAAGGAATTTTCTATTATTAGTGGTTTAGCTTTGGGTTGTGATACACAAGCACATTTAGCCTGTTTAAAAGAAAAAGGACGGACAGCGGCCATTCTTGCTCATGGTCTTAATATGATATATCCTAAAGAAAATGAAAAATTGGCTCAGGACATTATTGATAAGGGAGGTTGTTTGATTAGCGAATATCTGCCTTATGAAAAAGCAAAAAATTATACTTTTATAGAAAGGGACAGGCTGCAAAGTGCTTTAAGTCAGGCTGTGATTGTTATTGAAACTGAAGAAACTGGTGGAACCATGCATACAGTAAGGTTTGCAAAAAAGCAAAACAAGCTTTTAGCGTGTGTTCAATATACCCCAGAGCAAATGCAAGATTATAAATTAAGCGGGAACAAAATCATTTTAAATGAACTTAATGCGATACCTGTCAGAAATTACGAGGATTTAGATGATTTAATAACTTATTTAAGGGAAAATAAATCCTAAGACCAGTGTTAAGAGTAAAAATTCACCAGAAAAATATTTAAGGTTTTTTTAAAACATCATCAGTAATGGACAATTAAACATTGATAAAGAACAAACAATGTGCTAAAATTGTAAAAACATTTTAATCATTAGATGAGTAATGAAAAATGTTCAGCAGATGAAAGGAGCATTTAAGAAATGAAAGGAATTATTACTGTTGTCGGAAAAGACAAGGTAGGAATTATAGCAAAAGTCTGCACCTTGCTTTCTGAAAAAAACATAAATATCTTAGATATTTCCCAGACAATTGTTCAAGGTTATTTTAATATGATGATGATTGTTGATTTAACGAATGCAACAGATGACTTTGGTAAAATCGAAGATGAGCTTATCGAATTAGGAAAGCAGATCGGGGTTGTAATTAAACTCCAAAGGGAAGAAATTTTTAACAGTATGCATAGAATTTAATCACCAAGGAGAGAGGGAATAGATGATTACGCGATTTGAAGTCCAGGAAACAAATCAAATGATTGAACAAGCCAAATTAGATGTGCGTACCATTACTTTAGGTATCAATTTACTCGATTGTGCTGACAGCAATATGGATACGCTAAATCGGAAAATTTATGATAAGATTACAAAAACGGCTGAGCATTTAGTCAAAGTTGGAGAAGATATTGAAAAAGAATTTGGTATCCCCATTGTTAACAAAAGGATTTCAGTAACACCTATTTCCATTGTTGCAGCTGCAACAAATGCCCAATCTTATGTTCCTGTTGCTCATACCCTGGACAGGGCTGCAAAAGCAGTGGGGGTTAATTTTATTGGAGGTTTTTCAGCCTTAGTTCATAAAGGTTGCAATGCTTCTGATAATGTACTTATCCAATCAATCCCACAGGCTCTGGCTGAGACTGAGAGGGTTTGTTCTTCAGTGAATTTAGGCAGTAGTAAAACAGGAATTAATATGGATGCGGTCAAAGAAATGGGTAAAATTATAAAGGATACTGCTGTCAAAACGAAAGATAAAGATTCCATCGGTTGCGCAAAACTTGTGGTATTTTGTAATGCACCAGAAGACAACCCTTTTATGGCAGGCGCTTTCCACGGTGTGGGAGAAAAAGATGCAGTAATTAATGTAGGTGTAAGTGGTCCGGGTGTGGTAAAAAAAGCATTGGAAGAAGTAAAAAACAAAGATTTTGAAACCCTTTGCGAAACCGTTAAAAGAACAGCATTTAAGATAACAAGGGTTGGACAGTTGGTTGCCAGGGAAGCTTCACAAAGGCTTAATATTCCCTTTGGCATCATTGACCTGTCTTTGGCTCCGACGCCTGCTATTGGAGACAGTATTGCAGAAATCCTTGAAGAAATGGGCTTAGAATCCGTAGGTGCACCAGGCACAACTGCTGCTTTGGCCTTATTAAATGATAATGTAAAAAAAGGCGGAATCATGGCTTCTTCTTATGTAGGAGGTCTTAGCGGTGCTTTTATCCCTGTGAGTGAAGACCAGGGTATGATTAAAGCTGTTGAGAAGGGCTCTATCAACCTTGAAAAACTTGAGGCTATGACTTGCGTATGTTCTGTAGGTCTTGATATGATTGCAATACCTGGAGATACCAGTGAAGAAACGATTTCAGGAATTATTGCTGATGAAATGGCCATTGGCATGGTCAACGGAAAGACAACAGCAGTTCGTATCATACCTGTTATTGGAAAAGGTGTTGGAGATGTGGTTGAATTTGGTGGCTTATTAGGCTATGCACCTATCATGGCAGTGAATTCGTTTAGCTGTAAAGATTTTATTAACCGTGGAGGCCGGATTCCTGCGCCAGTTCATAGTTTTAAAAATTAAGAGAATATGTTATATTTATATTAAACCAAGTCTAAACTATAAAGGGCTTGGTTTTTTTAAAATAATAAAAGAAAGGAAATAAATATGGCTTCAACCGTGAAAGAATTAGAACCAAAGATGGTGTGGGAGTATTTTGAAAGCATTAGTCAAATTCCAAGAGGCTCAGGAAATGAAAAAGCAATTAGTGATTATTTAGTCGAATTTGCCCGCCAGCATCAATTAGAAGTAATACAGGACAAAGCCTTGAATGTAATTATAAAAAAGAAAGCTAGTCCTGGCTATGAAAATGCGCCTGTGGTTATCTTACAAGGACATATGGATATGGTTTGTGAAAAAAATAAAGATACCGTACATGACTTTTTGAAAGATCCGCTTGATTTAGTCGTAGAAGGCGATTACATTTTTGCCAGGGGTACCAGCCTGGGAGGAGATGATGGTATAGCTCTGGCTTATGGACTGGCACTTTTAGCATCGGATAATATTCCTCATCCTCCTTTAGAAGTTGTCTTTACAACCAGTGAGGAAACGGGGATGGAAGGTGCTGCAAATTTAGATTGTTCTCATTTAAAGGGCAAAATATTAATCAATCTGGATTCAGAAGAAGAAGGGGTTTTTCTTTCCAGTTGCGCAGGTGGTGCCAGGGCACATTTAATCTTAAAAACGCAATGGGTTAAAGAAGAAAAATCAGGACCTGTTTATTCCATTCAAATCAGAGGATTAAAAGGTGGTCATTCTGGTCAGGAAATTGACAAAGAACGTGCTAATGCCAATTTATTAATGGGACGGATTTTATACAGCCTGCAAGAGGATATGCATTTTGATTTAATATCCATTAATGGCGGGGCAAAAGATAATGCTATTCCAAGGGAAGCCGATGCGGTCATTCAAATCGAATCTAAAAATATAGAAAAGCTTATGAAGATAATAGAAAAGTGGAACGATATTTTAAAAAATGAATATAAAAAGTCTGACCCGGATATTGAAGTCAAGATAGAACTGGTAAGGGAAATAAGTAGTGAACATTTATCAGAAGAAATCAAGGGAAAAATTATTCATATACTCATGCTGATGCCCAATGGTGTCCAAAGTATGAGTATGGATATAGAGGGTTTGGTAGAAAGTTCAACGAATCTGGGGGTTGTTATTACAGACAAAGAAGAAATACGTTTTATATCAGCATTGAGAAGTTCTGTAGAAAGCAGGAAAAGGCTTATCATTAATAAAATTAAAGTTCTGGCAAGTTTTGTAGGTGCCGACTTTTTGCTAAAGGGTGAATATCCAGCCTGGCAATATGCAGAGGACTCAAAAATCCGTTCACTCTTTACTAATAAGTATGAAGAATTATTTGGTAAAAAAGCTGAAATAACAGCTATTCATGCAGGACTCGAATGCGGCTTTTTTGCAGAAAAAATAAAAGATGTTGACATTATTTCTTTAGGTCCTAATATGAAAGACATTCATACGCCCAATGAAAGATTAAGTATTTCATCTACTAAAAATACCTGGGAGTTATTGCTTGCTGTATTAAAAGAAATAAAATAGCTTTACAAGTCTTCGGATATCTGTATATAATAATCGTAATATTACATTAAAATGCAAATAACAACAAATCTCTAATAATAAGAAAGATGGGATCTAGGTGAAATTACCTTGGGATAAGCATTATTTAAAAATTTCATTTCATGTAATTTTTACACTGATAGTTATTTTTGGACTGGCTATTTTTATTTATAACATTATTCCTATTACAGCAACGATTGCTGCAATGATTTCCAGGATATTATCCATTTTGTCTCCTTTTTTTATTGGAGTAGCGATTGCCTATCTTTTGGATCCAATGGTTGATATCTATCAGAGAAGAGTTGTAGAGCCTTTAGGGAAATTTTTGAAAGATAAAAATATTATTTTTGGCAAAAAGGATAATAATGAAAAAAGTCAGGATAAAGAGAAAGAGATTTCAAGATTTCTTCCTACACTTCTGACATATTTGACGCTTATTTTAGCACTTACAATTATAGGGATATTATTATCCAAAAGCTTGGGTAATCATAAAGGTTTTAAAAATTTAGACAATTTGGTAAGCAGCATCAAAAGTTACGTCCAATCCTTTAATAATATGATAACAAATTTGCAACAAGGGCTTGAGGATATTGGATTTTTACAAAAGGCAGAAGAAACCCTGACTGAGTTTAGTGGTAGATTAGGAAATTATGTTCAAAATATTGCCTTATTTTTTATTGAAAAGATTACAAAGGCGGGAAACAGGGTTGTTGACTTGGTCTTAGCTTTTGTTATTGCATTTTACTTATTAAAAGATAAAGCCAAGTTATTAAGAGTCTTTAATCAATTTTTCAGGATCTTGTTACCAGAAAAAATTTATATTCGATTAAAATATCTTTGTATTGATATGGATACCGTTTTATCGGGATATATAAGAGGTCAATTAATAGATTCTTTAATCATGGGTGTTTTAATTGGAATAAGTGTGGCAATTATTGGAATAGATTTCCCGATTATTATTGGAATCATTGCAGGGATAGCCAATGTAATTCCTTATTTTGGACCAATTATTGGCATGATTCCGGCAGCGTTTATGGGTTTAATCAGTGACAATCCGATGAAAGCACTTTATGCTTGCATAACCCTTTTTATCTTACAGCAAATCGATGGGGCAATCATTGCACCTAAGGTTGTAGGGGAAAGTGTTGATGTTCATCCTGTAGCAATTGTGGTATCCATATTAATTGGAGGTTCTTTATTTGGATTGTTGGGAATGCTTATTGCAGTACCTATTGCAGCTTTCCTGAAACTCTTATTAATCCGCTTTATGGAAAGAAAAAGTGAAGAAAAAACCCCATAGAAAGTTTTTCTATGGGGTTTATATTTTAGCTGAATTTTATTATAAATAATAAACAGATGATTTACTTATATTAATTGAACACGGTGAAAGACTTTTTTACCTTTTTGAATCATTAAGCTACTATTTTCAAAGTCTTTTTCTGTAATAAGATAATCAATATCACTGATTTTTTGATTTTGAACTTTGATTCCGCCTTGTTGTATTAAACGACGCCCTTCGGAACGGGAAGGAACAAGATTTGTTTTTTGAAGTAAGGTCAAGATATCCATGCCTTTTACCAATTCTTCTTTGGTAATTTCTGTTGTTGGAATGGAACCTCCTTCAGCGCCACCTTTAAATAAGGCTTTGGCAGCTGTATCAGCTTTTATAGCTTCTTCTTCACCATGCACAATTTTAGTCACTTCATAAGCAAGGATTTCTTTGGCTTTATTAATTTCAGCCCCTTCTAAAGCTGCTAAACGGTTTACTTCTTCCATAGGAAGGAAGGTAAGAAGTGATAAGCATTTTTTAACGTCTGCATCGGCAACGTTTCTCCAATATTGATAGAAATCATAAGGAGATGTTTTTTGGGGATCAAGCCAAATGGCTCCGGATTCGGTTTTACCCATTTTTTTACCTTCGCTGGTTGTCAGCAGGGTAAAGGTCATGCCAAAAGCATCGTCATGTCCAATGCGTCGGATTAGTTCAACACCTCCTAAAATATTTGACCATTGGTCATTTCCTCCTAATTGAAGTTTACAGTTGTATCTTCTGTACAATTCTAAAAAGTCATAAGACTGCATGAGAGTATAGTTAAATTCTAAGAAAGACAGTCCTTTTTCCATTCTGGTTTTATAACTTTCATAAGTAAGCATTTTGTTTACAGAAAAGTGAACGCCAATTTCTCTTAAGAAAGAAATATAGTTTAATTTAAGCAGCCAGTCGGCATTATTAACCATAATGGCTTTATCGTTGCTAAAATCAATAAATCTGGAAAGCTGCTTTTTAAAACATTCTGCATTATGTTGTATGGTTTCTTCTGTCATCATTTTGCGCATATCGGTTTTACCAGTAGGGTCACCAATCATTGCTGTGCCACCACCTATAAGCGCAATAGGTCTGTGACCAGCTTTTTGCATATGTGCCATGGCCATAATGGTTACAAAATGACCAACGTGTAAACTATCTGCCGTAGGGTCAAAACCAATATAAAAAGTAACTTTTTCTTTTTCTAATAATTCTCTTATTTCTTTTTCATGGGTTGTTTGTTGAATAAAGCCTCTTTCTTGCAAAACATCAAAAACGTTGTTCATAATATCCTCCAATCTTTAAGTTTATCTTCGTATAATATTAAATTTTTACCTAAAAAAAGCCTCTCTCCTGTATAAAACATTTTATAAGGACGAGAGGACCCGTGGTACCACCTTAATTCGCATGAAATCATTCATGCCTCTGCTCTTTAACGGAGAGAACCGTCGGTTAAACCGAAGCTTGGGAGTTGTACTTCGCCGGTTCACGTACTACAAACCTTTCACCAGCCGGTTTGCTCTCTGATTTTGTAACCGTGACGACTACTTGGTCTCCTTCATCACTTTTATCTTAATTATTGTAAGATATCATACCATAATTCTAAAATTTACTCAAGTGTGATTAAAATAAAATCTATATTTCTGCAATTTTAACGATAACTTCTACGGCTTTTTCCATAGCTTCAACGGAAATATATTCATATTTACCATGAAAGTTATCACCGCCTGTAAAAAGGTTAGGGCAGGGCAGGCCCATAAAAGATAATCGGGCTCCGTCAGTACCGCCTCTTATAGGTCTTACGACGGGTTCTATGCCTACGGCTTTCATAGCATTAAAAGCTCTGTTTACAATGTCCATTTTGCTTTCCAGTCTTTCTTTCATATTATAATATTGGTCTCTTAAATCCAGGTGTATGGTGCCTTGACCATAACGTTCATTCATCATTCTGACTGTATCTTCTATAAATTCTTTTCGTTGCTTAAAATGCGTCATATCAAAATCACGGATTAGATAAGTTAATTCAGCCTTTTCAACATTTCCGTTAAAACTGTTCAGATGAAAAAAGCCTTCGTACCCATCTGTTTTTTCGGGAATTTCCTCATTGGGAAATAAATTGGCCAATTCAGTTCCTATACGGACTGCATTTTTCATTTTTTCTTTTGCCGTACCAGGATGAACGTTTTGACCATTAATGGTTATTTTGCAGTAGGCAGCATTAAAATTTTCATACTGGAGTTCTCCTAATAATCCACCATCGATAGTATAGGCAAAATCAGCCGCAAATTTTTGAACATCAAAAAGATCTGCACCTCTTCCGATTTCCTCGTCTGGTGTAAAAGCAATACGGATTTTACCATGTTTAATTTCCGGATGAGCAATAAGATATTCCATAGCCGTTAGAATTTCGGCAATACCTGCTTTATCATCAGCACCTAATAAAGTATTGCCATCCGTTGTAATAAGGGTATGACCTGTATATTTTTTTAAGTTGGGGAAAACTTTTGGAGATAAAATGATATTTTTTTCTTCATTTAAAACAATGTCTTCACCATTATAATTCTTTATCATTTTAGGCTGGATATTTTCGCCGGACATATCAGGGCTTGTATCCATATGCGCAATAAAACCAAGGGTTTCAACATCTTTATCCGTATTTGACGGTAAGGTAGCCATGACATAACCATTTTCGTCAAGTTCAACTTCTTCAAGCCCAATAGTCTGACATTCAGAAATTAAATATTTAGCAAACTCTAATTGGTTTTTTGTGCTTGGGCAAGTTGGAGAGGATTCATTTGAACTGGTTGGAAATTTAACATATTTTAAAAATCTTTCTGCTACGCTTGTCATTTTGCTTTGCTCCTTTACATTGAAATATGACTTTTTATCTAAAAAAAATATACGCTTAAGTTAAAAATTTAATTAATTAAAAATAATAGGACAAATCTTGATAAAAATATAGTAAAATATTACACGAATAAAGTATGCTGAACAAAGGAGTATTATTCATGAAGAAAAAGAGAATAATTCCTTTTAAATATAAATTAAGCATTATAATAAGTTTTTGGATTTTTTTAGCTTTTAATTTAATTGCCTTTAATATTTATCTTAACATAAATGATTCATTAGAAAAACAATATAACTTAAGAAAATATGCAGATACTAACGTAAGTTTATCAAATTATAATTTTTTATATTCAAATTATAACAATTCTGACTTTTATTTATTAATTATGTCTGTTCTTTTTCTTGTTATTTCTATCGTTTTAGGGGCTTTGATTGTTTTTTATATCTCAAATCCTATAAAGAAAATGATGATAGGTATTGAAGAGGTATCTAATGGCAATTATGATTACATGATTGAGATTAATACGACGGATGAATTTAATATGTTGGGAAAAAGTATTAATAATCTGTCCCGGAAGATGAAAGTTTTGATAGAAGAAAAATGTAATAAAGAGAGGGAATTATTGCTTAAAGATAGTCAAATTGAAATGCAAAAAGACGTTATTGCCAGTCAAAGTGAACAGATAAGTATGTTAAATGAAAAATTAGAAGAATTATTTAGTGAGAATAAAAATATTTGTATTGCAGCCATCAATGCTTTAACGAATTCACTGGAAGTAAAAGATGTATATACCAGAGGACATTGTGAAAGAGTCAGGGAATATGTCGTTAAAATAGGCCAAGCATTAAATTTAAGTAAAAATGAAATCAATGAGCTAGAATTTGCGGCATTACTGCACGATATAGGAAAAATAGGAATTCCTTCAAGAATTCTTAATAAAGAAGATGAATTAACAGAAGAAGAGGCTGAACTTATAAAAATGCATCCCCGACTTGGCTATGAAATTGTCAAAAACTTACCCTTCTTAGATAATGCTAAATATGCTATTTTACAGCATCATGAAAGAATAGACGGGAAAGGTTATCCAGATGGTCTGGTTGATGAGGAAATTAGTTTGTATTCAAAAATTCTGGCCGTAGCTGATGCTTTTGATGCAATGACAACAGGAAGAAAATACAGGATTATTCCATATCCTAAAGAAGTTGCTCTGGAACAATTAATTCATAATAAAAATATCCAGTTTGATGCGAGAATAGTAGATGTTTTTGTTGACATTATCAAAAAAGAAATGAATGAAGATAAAAATAAAATCCCCAGTTAGGGGATTTATTTTCGTTCGTTATTAAATCATATATTTATTTATATTCATTTACAATTATTTACGCGATCAAATAACTTTTTAAGGATTCGGGGATATCTTTATTTCTACAACTCATTCCAATTACGAAATTTACATTGAATTTTTCACCAACTTGTCTTAATTCTTCAATAAGATTATATGCTTCTTCCAGTGTAAGGTTGGTCATTTTCAATAATCCATCAATATAAATATGATCAATGTCATGATCCTGGGCAATGATACCACATATAAATCCTAAAAATTCCTTTGAGTTTTTCACAGGAAAATCGTCTACAACAATGAAGCGGATCTTGTAGTGTAACTGATACATGTGTTCACGGTCGTTGTTAAGGTATACGATATGGCCAGGTGTTTCTTTTACTTTCGTATTGGCCATATCGATTAAATGTTTTGTTTTACCTTCTCCTTTTTCTCCTGAAATGATTTGTATCATTGGAATCTCCCCCTTTAATATAATTGTACAACTTCTATATTAAATATATTCTTCCCCAGATTAAAAAAACCTTTTTTTAAAAAATATTTTTTAAAAAAAGGTCAATTTTTGTTGTTTTTTTATAAATATTATTCTCTTTCACCCAATCTTTCTTCATCAATTCTGCCAAAAAGACTTAATCCGTATAAACCCGCCAGTCCGACAAGGGCATAAACAATCCGACTTAACCAGCTATCCGTTCCACCAAATAAACTGGCTACCAGGTCAAATTGGAAAAAGCCAATTAATCCCCAGTTTAATGCACCGATGATGATAAGTAATAATGACAAAAAATCTAAGGGTCTTGTTTTCATAACTGTACTCCTTTCTTCTTACAGGTGCTTTGACAGCAAATTTCTGTTTTACACCAATAGTATTTTTAAAAATAGTTAATTTTATACAAGAATCTCTTTACTAAGATTTATATTTGAATTTTTTCCACGGAATAATAGATATGCATCATTTCACTTACAAGAATTGCCCGTATTTTTAATTGATAGTTACCATCCTGATATTTTAATATACGGTTATTTAAGGCATTATATATTAAATGGATATCGATATTTTTTACTTCTTTACCAATCTGGTTATTCAGTAATAGTTTTATATACTGATCAATTTCGTTTTTAGGAATAACAGGCTCGTCTTTATTCGTATTGACTGGCACGATATCCTTTAAGATTAATTTTTCTTTTTTAAAATCATTATTTTCTAATTGATTTAGTTTTATTAAACTGTCTGCCAATTTTGTGGATAAAATTTCATTTTCATTAAGAGATTTTTCTAATTCATGCATATAAAGCATATGATTGGACATCATTCCGCCTATAAAGCCCAATATAAAAATCCACAGAATCGAAGAGGTCTTTTTCATATTTTGCTAACCTCCTAAATGGTTAAGAATAATATATCCTGTATGGGCTCCTGCAAAAGCACTTAATATATATAAAATTTGTTTGATAACACTTTTTATTTCACCTTTTAAAATTCCCAGTTCTAAAACTTCAAAAGAAGAAAAGGTTCCGCCTAAAGCAACAATAATTGCCCATAGCTTTAATTGTTCTGAAAAAACCAGCATCATTTTTACAGGCTTCTCTTTGCAAAACACTGCAGCCATAGAGCCAAATAAGGATCCGCCTAAAATAACCCCTAAAGCAATAAAATAGTTATAAATCATTGTTATAATATGTTGATTCATTTTTACCCCCTGTTATGATAAAAGCGTGCTATTTAATTCTATGTTTTAAAAAAGAGAAATAAAATAAAATTAGAGAGTTGTTATTACTCATTTTCAAGACACCAATTTTAACGGAACTTTATAAAATAATATAAGAATAATATTTGAATAATAAAAAAGGGTGAGATATGTGAGAATTCTCAGGAAAGGGATGAGAGGATCAGACGTAGCTGAACTACAAAGTATTCTTCAATTAATCGGCTATAGACCGGGCGCAATTGATGGAATTTTTGGCAATCAGACAGAAGAAGCAGTGAAAGCTTTTCAAAGGAATAATGCTTTAACAGCGGATGGTATCGTAGGACCAGCAACCTATGCAAAATTAGAACCTATTTTACTTGGATATGACCTATATACCATTAAAAAAGGAGATACATTATTTAATATTGCCCAGCAATATCATACAACGGTTTATGCAATTACAACAGCAAATCCGGATATAAATCCCTTTTTTTTGAATGTTGGGGAAGAAATTATTGTTCCTTATGGAATTGATTTGGTTCAAACCAATATTCCTTACACTTATGATGTTATGGAAAAAGATATCCGGGGTTTACAAATGCGATATCCATTTCTGGAGGTTTCTACAATTGGCCAAAGTGCAGAAGGCAGGAATTTATATTTAATAAAACTTGGCAGTGGACCCCGCGAAGTCTTTTATAATGCCTCTCACCATGCCAATGAATGGATTACAAGTCCTGTTTTAATGAAATGGGTTGAAAACTTTTCTAAAGCTTTTGCAAGAGATGGTACGATGCGGGGATATCCAGCCAGAACAATTTGGGAACAAGCCACCATTTATATTGTACCCATGGTAAATCCTGATGGCGTTGAATTGGTTATAAACGGTGTATCTGCTGAAAATACAAGATATAGGCAACTTGTCGAGTGGAACAATGGGAATACGGATTTTTCCAATTGGAAAGCCAATATTCGTGGAGTCGATTTAAACAGAAATTATGATGCTTCCTGGGAAGAATATAAAGAGGTAGAGTCCCTTTTGGGCATTGATGGTCCTGGTCCTTATTTGTATGGCGGACCTTATCCGGAATCCGAGCCAGAAAGTAAAGCTGTTGCGGATTTTACCAGAAGCCGTAATTTCCGTCTTGTTTTAGCATATCATACTCAAGGAGAAGTAATATTTTGGAATTACAGAAATCTTCAGCCGCCGGAAGCTTTAAGAATTGGAGAAATCTTCGCATCGGTCAGTGGCTATAGTTTGGACGAACCAGTAGGACCTGCTTTATATGCAGGTTATAAAGACTGGTTTATTAAAGAATACAGAAAACCAGGTTATACCATTGAAGTCGGCCGGGGAGTAAATCCGTTACCTATTTCCCAATTTGATAAGATTTATGAAGATAACGAAGAATTATTACTTCTGGCAGCTTTGGTATAAGAGATTTACATTATTCTTGTCATTATATAAAAATTCATGCTATTGTAAGTTTAATTTATGGTATAATGAATATAATAACATAAGGTTATAGCTCTCCAAAGGGAGAGCTTTCCTGATTTTAAGAATTGGAGGTTTAGGGATGAAAGATTGGAAAATAGAAACCATTGCCGTTCAGGGAGGATATACACCACAAAATTCTGAACCCAGAATCTTGCCTATTTATCAAAGTACTACATATAAGTATGACAGTGCAGAACATGTAGCAAAGCTATTTGATTTAGAAGAAGAAGGTCATATGTATACAAGAATCAGTAATCCTACCCTGGCAGCCTTAGAAGAAAAGGTAGCCCAGTTAGAAGGAGGAGTTGGGGCTTTATCGACAGCTTCAGGACAAGCAGCTACAACTTTAGCCATTTTAAATATTTGTCAGTCCGGAGAACATATCGTTGCAGCAAGCAATTTATATGGAGGTACCTTTACTTTGCTTGCCAGCACTTTTAAGAAGTTTGGTATAGAGGTTAGTTTTGTCGATCCGGACAGTTCAGCAGAAGAGATTAAAAAGCATTTCAGACCAAATACAAAAGCCTTATTTGGAGAAACAATAGGCAATCCAAGTCTTAATATATTAGATTTTGAAAAATTTTCTTCCATCGCTAAGGAAATGGGAGTACCTTTTATTGTCGATAATACCTTTGCCACCCCTTATCTTTGCAAGCCACTGGAACATGGAGCCAATGTCGTTGTTCATTCAGCAACAAAGTATTTTGATGGTCATGCAACCAGTGTCGGAGGGATTATTGTTGATGGGGGCAATTTTGACTGGACCAATGGCAAGTATCCTGGATTTACTGAAGCCGATCCGACTTATCATGGTGTAAAATATGTTGAGCAGTTTGGAAAACAAGCATATATTGTAAAAGCCAGAGTACAACTTTTAAGAGATTTAGGTTCAACCTTAAGCCCATTTAATGCATTTTTAATTAACTTAGGTTTAGAAACCTTACATCTCAGAATGGAAAGGCACAGTGAAAATGCTCTTAAACTTGCCCAATTTCTTCAGGGTCATCCTAAGGTAGAGTGGGTGAATTATCCTGGTCTTGAGAGCCATCGTTCTTATGCTTTAGCGAAGAAATATTTACCTAGGGGCTGCAGTGGGGTATTAACTTTTGGTGTAAAAGGCGGAAAAGAAGCTGGAATGAAATTTATTAATCGTGTAAAATTAGCAGCTTTAGTCGTGCATGTGGCAGACGCAAGAACTTCTGTTATTCATCCGGCCAGCACAACCCACAGGCAATTAACAAAAGAAGAACAAATATCTTCTGGTGTAACAGAAGACTTAATCCGTGTATCTGTCGGGATTGAAAATATTGAAGATATTATTTCTGATTTCGATCAGGCACTTAATAGTTAAATTAAAAGTCCCCAAAAGGGGCTTTTAATTTAATCCTTGCTTTTATTAAAAATGAGGAGTGAATGAAGATTGAAAGAATCCGATAAAAAAGAAGTGATTAATTTATTAAAAACAGCAAAAGGACAACTGGATGCCATCATACGTATGACGGAAGAAGACAGATATTGCATTGATATCTCGAAGCAAATACTAGCTGTACAGGCATTACTTAAAAAAAGTAATCTTACTGTATTAAGGCAGCATATTCATGGCTGTGTAAGAAATGCATTATTAACTGGTGAAGGTGAACAGAAAATAGAAGAAATCATCAATATTCTTGATAAATATATAAAATAATACGCTTGTTTAAATTTTGTTCACAATTATTTAATATTTATATATTATAATATATATGTATGATTTATTGTATTATAGAAGGAATAGGATGTGAGCCCAATGAAGTGTCCTGTATGCCATCAAGATAATTTAGGTTTAGTAGGCCGTATCAGATATTATTGTCCCGATTGTAATGTTGAAATTGTTGTTAAGGGTAGGGTATTAGAAATATATGAAATTAAGAAAGATGGAGGTTTAAAGTTAGTAAAGCTACTGGCATCCTAATGGAAATGAAAGGAGATATTTTGTTATTATGGAACTTATTCAAAGCATTTTTTGGATTCTTGCTTTATGGTGGCTCTTATCTAATGTTGTCACGGCAATCAAAGTCATTCAAATCCAAAAAGCAATAGAAAAGAATAATGAATTAAATAGGAATCAGCCAAAAAATATAGAGCTGGATACGAAAGCAGATGATCCAGCAGAAGTTGAAATGGTAGAAGATAAGGTTTGTGGTAAAGTTATTGAAAAAAGCCGGGCTTATCAGCTCTTTCATGAAGGTAAGCTGTTTTATTTTTGCAGCTGGGATTGCCGGCAAACATATATTCAGGAGTATATCAAGCAGTCCGAATAATCAGGACTGCTTTTTGAACATAATATACTAAAAGTATAAAAGTACATGGAGGTCCATATGAAAAAAATTGCAATTGTAACCGGGGCATCTTCTGGATTGGGCAGTCATTTTGTACGACAATTGGATTTAAAATATGATTTAGATGAAATTTGGATGCTGGCAAGAAGAGAAGATAAAATGAAAGAAATTGCCAGTAAGCTAAAAAAAACCAAAGCCGTTTTAATAAAATGTGATTTATCCAATCTTGAAGAAATTAATAAATTAACGGATCAATTAAAAAAAGAAAAAGTATTAGTTAAATTTTTAATTAATAGTGCGGGTTTTGGAAAAATAGGGACATTTTCAGAATTACCACTGGAAGAACAAATGGCCATGATAGACGTTAATATAAAGGCTTTAACAACTGTAACTTATGTTGTTTTGCCATACCTGGCAAAAGGGGCAAAGATTATACAAGTGGCCTCTTCAGCGGCTTTTTTACCTCAACCGGGTTTTAACGTATATGCTGCTACAAAAGCTTATGTACATCATTTTAGTAAAGCACTGAGCATTGAATTAAAACATAGAAACATCCAAGTATTAGCCCTGTGTCCAGGACCAGTAAAAACAGAATTTTTTACAATTGCTTCAAAAGACGGAAAGCCCGCTGACTGGAAAACAAAATTTATGGTTAATCCCAGGGATGTTGTATCAAAAGCTTTAAAGGATGCTGAGTCTAATAAAATGGAATCTGTATATAGTTTACCGATGAAACTTTTAAAAATTATTTCAAGAATTATCCCTCAGGAGCTTATTTTAAAATATTTTAAATGGCGTTAAGATATAATTATTATAAACAATAATTTAGAAAGTGGGAGATGCAGAGGATGAAAGTTAATTCAAAAATTCATGGCTTTATTTTAATTGAAGAAAAAGAAATTAAAGAAATTAATTCTATTGCCCGTTTATTTGAACATGAGAAGAGCGGAGCAAAATTATTAAGTTTGCAAAATGATGATGAGAATAAGGTTTTTTCAATTTCTTTCAGAACACCTCCTCATGATAGTACAGGGTTGCCTCATATTATGGAACATTCTGTATTATGCGGTTCCAGAAAATTTCCTACAAAAGATCCTTTCGTGGAATTGGCAAAGGGGTCATTAAATACTTTCCTTAATGCTATGACTTTTGCGGATAAAACAATGTATCCTATAGCAAGCACGAATGATAAAGATTTTATGAATTTAATGGATGTCTATCTGGATGCTGTTTTTTATCCCAATATCTATAAATATCCTGAAATATTGATGCAGGAAGGTTGGCATTATGAGTTGGAAAATGAGGAAGATGAAATCACTTATAAGGGCGTTGTATATAATGAAATGAAAGGGGCTTTTTCTTCTCCTGAATCCATTTTATTTAGAAAAATCCAGGAATCTTTGCTTCCAGATACCCCTTACGGCGTAGAGTCAGGAGGTGACCCTGATTTTATCCCGGAATTAACTTATGAAGACTTTATTGCTTTTCATAAGAAGTTTTATCATCCTTCCAATGCCTATATTCATCTTTATGGAAATGGAAACTTAGAGGAGCAGCTTGAATTTATTGACCGGGAATATTTAAGCCATTTTGAGAGACAAAAGATTGATTCTTCAATTGAACTGCAAAAACCTTTTGATGAAATTAAAGAAATTCAGGCAGACTATCCGATTTCAATGGAAGAAAGCCAGGAGTGTAAAACATATTTGAGTTTAAATTACGTCATAGACCGTTCAACAAATCCGGAAATATATCTGGCCTTTCAGATATTGGAATATTTGCTTTTAGAAACACCTGCTTCTCCTCTGAAGAAAGCTTTATTAGAGGCTGAAATAGGAAAAGATGTTTTTGGAAGCTTTGACAATAGTATTCAACAGCCCATTTTTAGCATCATTGTAAAAAACAGTGATATAGATAAAAAAGAACAATTTGTTCAAATCGTAAAAGATACTTTGGCTCAATTGGTAAAGGACGGTATTGATAAAAAACTGGTTCAGGCTGCAGTTAATGCAAAGGAATTCAGCTTGAGAGAAGCAGATTCAAGAGGATACCCAAAAGGACTTATTTATGCTATAAAAAGTATGAGCAGCTGGCTTTATGATGACGATCCCTTTATGCATCTTTGTTATGAAGCAAGCCTTGCAAAGATAAAAGAAAGCTTTAATTCTTCTTATTTTGAAGCATTAATTGAAAATTATTTATTGAATAATCAGCATGCTTCTTTGCTCATTTTGAGTCCTAAAAAAGGTTTATTAGAAGAAAAAATGAAAAAAACAAGAGAAAAGTTAGCTGCTTATAAGGCCAAATTATCTAAAGAAGAAATAGCCGATTTAATTAAAAAAACAAAGGAACTTCAAAAAAGACAAATGACTCCGGATGATCCAAAAGATATAGAAAAAATTCCTTTGCTTTCTTTAGAAGATATCAAAAAAGAAGCAGAAAAACTTCCACAAGTTGAAAAAGAAGAACAAGGGATTAAAGTCCTCTTTCATCCTTTATTTACAAATAAAATTACGTATTTAAATCTATATTTTGATTTGAAAACGCTTGAGCAGGATTTAATCCCATATGGGGGAATGCTCGTAGGTATCTTGGGTAAAATGAGCACAGAAAACTATGATTACGGCGATTTATCGAATGAAATTAACATTCATACCGGGGGTATAAGTATTCACGCAGACACTTTTGGCATTAATGGATCAGACAAGGAATATGAAAGTAAGTTTATTATTAAATCAAAAGCATTAACAGAAAAAGTTCCACAGCTTATTAAACTGCTTAAAGAAATCATTGATTTAACTAAATTTGACGATGAAAAACGTTTATTAGAGATTATCAGGGAAATGAAATCCCGCATGGAAATGAATCTTTATGCTCAAGGTCATGTTGTGGCTTATGAAAGACTTATGTCTTATTTCACTGAAAAGGGTGCTTATAATGAGCAGTTAAAAGGTTTTTCCTTTTATCAATTTATTGTAGACCTGGAAGAAAATTTTCAGGCTAAAAAAGTAGATATTATATCCAATTTAAAGAAAGCAGCTTCTGCTATATTTAATATCAATCATTTAATCATAGGTCTTACCAGTGAAGAAAAAGATTATAAAGTATTTCAGGACAATCTTTCACTATTAACTGAAAATCTGAATAAAGAAAAACGGGTAAAACAAAATTATACATTTAATATTACAAATAAAAATGAAGGCTTAATGACGCAAAGTGATGTTCAATATGTGGCCAAGGGATATAATTTTCTGCCATTGAGTTATAACTATTCGGGCAGCATGCAAGTATTAAAAACCATTATCAGTTTAGATTATCTATGGAATAAAGTAAGGGTACAGGGAGGCGCTTATGGAGCATTCTTTAATGTTTCAAGAACTGGAAATATCTATTTTGCTTCCTATAGGGACCCTAATCTTAAGAAAACGCTTGAGGTCTATGATGCTGCAGCAGATTATATTCAAAATTTTGATGCCAGTGAAAGGGATATGACAAAATACATTATTGGTACGATCAGTCGTTATGATTTTCCATTAACACCTTCTATGAAAGGTGAAAAAGCGGTATCTTTATATATTAGTCAAATTTCTCAGGAAGATATTCAAAAAGAACGGGATGAAATCTTAAATACTAAAAAAGAAGATATCATCCAATATAGGCAGATGCTTAAGGAAATTACATCAAAAAATCTTTATTGTGTAATGGGAAATAAAGAAATCATTAAGGAAAACTCAGATTTGTTTGATTCTACCATTGATGTTTTTAAATAATTAAAGTGTGCTTTTGCACACTTTAATTATTGTTGATTTTTTGATAAACTTAAAAACAGAGTTTTATCTAAAGTATAGCTCTGTAAATTTTATGCATTTTGACTTGAAAGGAAGAATACGATGGCAAAAGTAATACAGGAAGCAGATTATATCCAGAAAAGAAAGAAAAAATATCTTACTTATACCCTGATTTTTTTTGTGATTATGATGATGATATTCTTAATAGGATTTATCATCACAAGGACAAGAAAAAATATTTTTACAGTTATTGCTGCAGTTTTTACTTTAGTGGTTGCTCAATATGGGGTTCAATTTTTTTCAATCATTCATTTTAAAGATGGGGATAAAAAAATTGCAGAAGTCATATCGAATCTTCCTGAGGATTATATTGTGTGGAATAGTGCCTTACTAGGAGACCAGATAGGAATGACGCTTATTGAACATATCATTATTAGCGATAAGGAAATTATTTGTCTATATGATGTAAAGAATAAGCATTATCAAAAAAATCTTGATACGATGAAACGTATTGCCCAAAATAAAGGATTAAAAGAGTATCTGAAATTTATAAAGATAGAAGAAGAACAATTAGAAAAATACATAGAACAATGGAGCCAGTATGAAATAGAGAATCATAAGAAGCAAGAAGAAATCCTGAATGCTTTAAAAACTGCAGCAATTGTATAAGTTTTAATAAATATTCCATATTATTCTTGTTTAGATTAAATAGTCATGTTATTATAAGATGGTAAGAATTAATTAATGAAACGGGGGATAATAAATGAAATGTAAAAAAGCTTTTTCGTTATTACTGGCATTATTAATGTTAATATCCGTTACAACTGCTTGCAGTAAGGCTGAATGGGGCTATTTTAATTTATCAAAAGAAATTAGTCAATTAGAGAGATATGCAACAGTGGGAGAATTTGATATTAATATTGATGAAATTGATTCTGGAGGAGAAGTATATAAAAAGTTATTTGATAAATATAGTTTTATGTATGAAATAAAGGTTGATATGAAGAATTTCATTATTGATTGTGATTATTATGCAAAAGATAAAGCAAATGGTCATATTATTTCAGTGATGAATCTAAAATGTGATGGCAATAATTATTATGTAAAGCTGGATGGATTTATTAATTTAATTGCTGACTTTACCGATATTGAAGAAAGCAATAATTTATCAGAAATAATGGGTGATGCTGAGTATATTAGCTGCAGCAAGGAAGAATTGACTGAATTGTTAGCACTTGCTTATGGTGATGACGATTTAGCAGAGCAAATGACTTCCCTATATTTCAATTTTGGCACTTCTGCTAAGCAAAACAGCAAATATCTCAAGCTTATAGAAGATGCTATGAAAAATGTTTATGATAATTATGAGACTGGTCTTATCAAGCAAAATGGTAATAAATATTCATTTTCTCTTACAGCAGAAGAAGCTTTACCTGTGTTAATATCTTTTGTTAATTATTCTATTGACAATATTGAAAAGTTAGGTCCTACTTTAAAAAGTGCTATAGATATTTTTATTAATCCTCTATTTACTGCCTTAGGTATTCGTTCAGAAGATTTGAATTTGAAAGATGGTGTTGATATAATTGTTACAGAAATCGGTGCAAATAAAGAAGAATTTAAAGAACAATTCAATGAAATGTTTGCTTTAAATGAAAAAGAGCTAAAAGCTGTAATGGGTAATTCTAAAATCGATTATACCCTGGAAAAAACATCTGATAATAAATATAATCAAACTATTAATTTAGTCCTGAATTTTAATGATAGGGATACAAATTTTGCAATATTTAAAGGAAAGATAAAAGCAAACACTTCAACTTATGCGATTAATCCCTTTTCTGTTGAAATTCCTGAAGAAAAGACAATCTCTGTCAATGCGTTAATGAAAGAATTAGGGATTGATCCAGATATATATTTCGCTACAGATTTTACTGGCAAAAGTGTAACCATTGATTTAGACAGTGGGTTTGCTTTTTCAGGTTCAGGTTTTAATGAAACGGTCGTAAATGTTAAAATAATCAATGGTGCTTCATATTTACCTTTAAGAGCTGTTGGTGAATTATTAGGTGAGGATGTAATGTGGGATAATGACAAAAAACAACCATATATCGTTAAGAACGGAAACAGCATATATCTTAATGCAAAAGTCATTGGAAATGCCTCTTATGTTCCAATGAGGGAGTTAGAAAAAGTAGGATATACTGTTTACTGGGAAGCTCAAACCAATATGGTAAAGATATTTTAATTATTACAAGTTAAATAAAAATAAATAAAAATCGCCCATCAGGGCGATTTTTTAATATAATTGTTTTATAATAATAATAAAGTAAAATCGAAAGAACAGGTGAACTTATGAAAGAAATTATTATTGGTGAAAAGGAAGCAAATCAAAGACTGGATAAATTCCTGATGAAGTATATGAATCAAAGCCCTAAAGCTTTTGTTTATAAAATGCTCAGAAAAAAGAGAATAAAATATAATGGAAAAAAAGCTTATGGGAATGAAAAACTGATAAGCGGGGATATCATCCAGCTTTATTTAAGTGATGAAACCATTAATCGTTTTCAAAAAGAAAAAGAAATAAAAGAAACCAGACAAAGCTTTTTGGTAATTTATGAAGATGAAAATATTTTAATTTGTAATAAACCCCTGGGAATTCTGGTACATGGCAGTCGGGATAAAGAAAAAGATACTTTAATGGATGAGATTTTATTTTATCTTGCACAAAAAGGAGAATACAGTCCCAGTACTTCCATAGCTTTTACTCCAGCTATATGCAATCGCTTAGACCGGAATACAAGCGGTATCGTTATTGTAGGTAAAAATTTAATGGCTCTTCAAGGAATGAATCAAATGCTTAAAGATAACAAAATTAAAAAATATTATCTGGCGGTTGTTAAGGGAATTGTCAAAAATTCAGGTGTTTTAAAGGGTTATCATAAGAAAAATAAAAAAACCAATGAAGTTAAAATTTTTAAAGATGCTATAGAAGACAGCAAATATGTGGAGACACATTACAAACCATTATGTAACAACGGAAAATATACACTTTTAGAAATAGAGATTATAACCGGAAGATCTCATCAAATCCGGGCTCACCTTTCCAGTATCCATCATCCTGTCATAGGAGATTTAAAATATGGCAATGAAGAGGTTAACAAATATTTCAGGGAGAAATATCATTTAAAACATCAATTTTTACATGGATACAAGATAACAATAGAAGATGCGGGAAAGGGATTGGAATATCTTAAAAATCTTTCTTTCCGGGCGGATTTTCCTAAGATTTATAAAGAAATATGCAAGGGTGAAAATTTGAATCTTCCAGATTATCTGCATTAAGCCGGATAGTTTTTAATAAATAAGTAATCTTTTATTTCTTTTGGGCTTTTTCCTGCCAACTGAAGACAGTTTATGCATTCTTCTTCGTTGTTATCTAATAAGTAATAACGGGCAGCCTGTTCAAAATGTCCGATTTCTTTAAGAATTTCTGCCGTTTTTGAGGCTTTTAATTGCTTGGCGAAATAGATAAGATAGTCTGTTTGGTTTTCTCTTTTAAAATAATCAACAGCTTCGTCTGCTTGATGCGTAATATCATATATCCAGGAAATTTTTTCATAGTTCTTATGACTTTTATAATAATCCATTAATATATCATAGTTATTCTTTTGCCTGGCAATTTCTATGGCCTTATCTTCCTGTCTATTTTTCAGATAAAGATGGATGGCTTCTTCCCATTTTTCCTGTTCCATCAGAAGTCTGGCAGCATTGGGAATATCATTATTTTGAAGATATAATTTAAAAGCCTTGGAAGAATCATACATCTCATAATATAAACAAGCTTTTTCAAAATCTTTTTCTTTTAAGGCCTTTTCTGCTAATTTTTCATAGAGCATCAAGCTTGCCTTTTTATCATTGATTTTATTAGCTGTTTCTAAGGCCTTTTCCAGGGCATTGATTCTCACATAGATTTTCAAAGCTTCTTCGTAGTTTTCTTTTTTGATTAATTCTGCTGCAATGTTTTCAATTTTTTCATATATTTCATTGGCTTTTTCTTTTGTTTTTATTTCATCTAAACAGTCTATTGCACGGATCCATTGATTTGCTTTTAAATAACATTCGGCTGCCTTATCCCATATTTTTTCCTGCTTATATAAAGAAGCTGCTTTTATATAATCAAATTTAGAGTACATATGGGCAGCTTTAATAATGGCCCCTTGTTTTTCGCATAAGGGTGCTCCCAGTTGATATAATTCGTATAATTCTGCTGTTTGCATAGCCTCATAAGTCTGATTATTTTTAACCTGATAAAGGAATACGCTTTTATAATCTCTGATTAAACGGCTTAATTCAATGACCTTTTCATAGTTTTTTAATTGGATGTATTTTTTTCTGGCCAATCGATATTTTTTTTGACTTTCTAAATATTGGGCTTGTTCTTCTAAAGACATCCGGAAATAATCGAAATATGGCTTAAAGAAATTAATAAGCATTTTATTCCATTTTGTTACACGCATTACAGATTCCTCCTCGTGAATTATAGTATAATATATTTTTCTTAATTACTCAATAATTATCATCACTTTATTGTTTATTATTATTTTAATGCATGCATTGAAGCTATTTTATGATAATATATAAATAAAAAACGGAGGATACTATGGGATATTGGAATACCAGAGGATTACGGGGAAGTACTTTCGAGGAATTGATTAATTATACAAATGACAGCTATCGTTCAAAGGGTTTAGGGCTTATTCAAAAAATTCCTACCCCCATTAAACCTGTGGAAATTAATCAGGCAAACAGGACCATAACTTTGGCTTATTTCGAACAAAAAAGTACAGTCGATTATATTGGTGTGGTGCAAAGCATTCCGATTTGTTTTGACGCCAAAGAAACCACTCGGAAAAGCCTGCCAATGAACAACATCCATCCGCATCAAATACGCTTTATGGAAGATTTTCAAAGACAGGGAGGAATTGCTTTTTTATTGGTTTACTTTCTGGCTTTTAATAAATACTATATGCTTCCTTTTCATATCTTAAAAGCATATTGGGATAAGGCGCAAAACGGAGGCAGAAAATCGATCCCTTATGAAGCTTTTCCTAAGGATCTGGAGGTTTTTAGTAAAGAAGGTGCGTTTGTTCATTATCTTGAAACCCTTAATATCCTTTTGAGCAAATATAAAAATGATATCTGTCTATGAATAATCTATTATATAATGGCAAAAATATCATATGAAGGAAGGGATTTTTGTGAAAAGACTTATCATTCATATGATATTTTTTTGCTTTATTTTAACTGCCTGTCAGATGTCAAAAAGTAATATCCAGCAGGCGACTTACAGTCAGGAAGAAGAATTGCCTTTAAGTGAGGACTTGTTTGAAAAAAGCGATTATAAATTATTTATTCTTAAAAATAAAAGTCTAAGTTTATATGAGCCAGTAAATCAGTGTTATATAGGAGCGTATATTTTATCCAATGCTGATTTAAATTTTGATATTGAGATATTTGAAGACAAAACACAAAAAAGTCATGGTATTTATTTAAGAAACTTGAAACTTGGTAAAGCTTTTCCTATAGATTGGGTTTTGGAATGTACGGCAAAAATGAAAACGCCTCTTGTTATACTTCACCCCCCATCCATACATTATCCTTATCAGGAATATCTTCTTGAAGAAACGGCCAAAGCCTTTGGAGAGTATTATATCCCAATGTTTGTCGAATGGTATCCGGATCCTCAACAATATGGGAATGCAAAAGAATATAAAGATTTTTTTATGAAAGCGAGGGAAATTTTTAAAGAATATGCGCCCAATGTAGCTTTTGTCTGGGGTGTCAATCATACAAATGTAAAAGATTCTATGCTTTATTATCCTGGAGATGATGCGGTTGACTGGGTGGCTGTCCACGTCTATGATATGATAGAAGACAAAAATTTAGCTGAACTGGATAGCAGCAATGAAAAAATTTTTCAGGATATAGAATTCTTTTATTTTTTATTTCAGGATAAAAAGCCTATTATGATATCTCAGTTGGCTATATCCCATTACTCTAAGCATAATCATGCCTATTATGTTGATGAAGCAGCTCAAAAGATAAAGGATTTTTATACAAGAGTAAAAAGTTATTATCCGGCCATCAAAGCAGTTAATTATATGGATTTTGATAATATAGAAGCAGCTCCGGAAGGAGAAGGTTATGATAATTTTAAAATAACGGCTCACAGGAATCTTTCAGAAGCTTATGCATTAGCAGTTAAAACAGATTATTTTACCGACTCACTTGATACACAGCACATTGGACAAAAAGAAAATTACTGGTTTGTGAGTTATTATCCTCTTTATAAAAAAGGTGAGGAATTTTATATTTCAGAGAAAGTTATAAGATATGAATGGAATACTCAAATATTTAATTTAAAAAAAGAAGAAGGGGTTATCATTGATGGTTCTCTTTATTATTCATTAAACAACTTGGTAAAGGATAATGGGTTAAATATTATCATTAATGATCGGGAAAAAATTATAAAAGTTCAATAAAAGACATGTGGAAAATGATATACTTTTGTAGTAAGCATTTATTATTAAACGGTTTGCTACAAAAGGAGCATATCAAATCCGGCATGTCTTTTTTTAATATTAAATTGACAAATAATTTATTTGCGAATATAATATAAACAATTCATCGATTTATAACTTTAAAACTTTAAAGCATTACAAAACTAAAGGAGCGGTTATGATATGAACTATAAACTTCATACGCCTGAAGGTGTCAGAGATCTGCTGCCAGAGGAATGTGCCAAAAAAAAAGAAATCGAAAAAAGAATAGAATGTGTTTTTAATCGATACGGCTATTATAATGTTGAAACCCCCACGTTTGAATATTACGATGTTTTTCTAGAAAGAAAAGAAGATTTACAGCAAAAGCATATCTATAAATTTGCTGACAGAGAAGGGGATATATTGGCTTTAAGACCAGATATGACACCCCCTATTGCAAGGATTGGTGCGACTGTTTTCAAAGAAGAAAGAAAGCCAGTCCGCCTTTGTTATCTGGGTAATGCCTTTCGTTTTTATGAAAGTTTACAGGGGAAAAATCGTGAATTTTCTCAAGCAGGTGTTGAACTTTTAGGAATAAATTCCGATGAAGCCGATGGAGAAGTGATTGCTGTAGCCATTCATAGTTTACTGGCTGCTGGCTTAAATGATTTTCAAATTGATTTAGGTCAGGTCGAGTTTTTTAAAGGCATTCTCCAGGAAGCAGGCTTGAGTGAAGATGAAGGAGAAGAGTTAAGACAATTAATAGAAAATAAAGATTTCATAGGCGTTGAAGAATTTATTGAACAATTTCAATTAAATCCAAATTTGAAGGAATTATTTTTAGATTTACCCAAACTTTGCGGTCCTATTGATATTATTGAAAAAACCAAAGTAAGAACAGAAAACAGCAGAGCAAGGAGAGCATTAGAAAAATTAGAAAATGTTTATTCTATTTTGCGTGATTACGGAATAGAAAAATATGTATCTTTTGATCTGGGGATGGTTAACCGGATTAATTATTATACTGGGATTATTTTTAGAGGATATACTTTTGGAACGGGTTCTTCCATTTTAGATGGTGGTCGTTACGACAGATTACTCGGTGAATTTGGTCATGATTGTCCAGCTGTCGGTTTTGGGATTATGACAGACCAATTAATTAATGCAATTAACAGACAAAAGATTAAGATACCCGTTTGGAAGGTAGATACCTTATTGGTTTATAATAAAGAAGGCAGGAAACAGGCCCTGATGACAGCAGATACCCTTAGAAGAGAAGGCATGTATATTGAAAACAGTTTATTGGATGGTGATATTGAAGCTCAAAAAGAATATGCCCGCTCTAAAAATATTGATGGTATTTTGTATTTTATAGATGAGCAAAAGATTGAACTGATTGACTTAAAAAACAATCAAAGCGTGAAAACTACAGTAGATCAGTTGCTTGAAAGATCTGAGGGGAGAGAAGAAAATTGAGATATTTAACATTTGCCCTTGCTAAAGGGAGATTAGCAGATAAAACAATGGAATTGTTAGAATCCATAGGTTTTAGCTGTGATGAAATGAAAGAAAAATCCAGAAAGCTTATTTTTACCAATGAAGATTTAAAATTAAAATTTTTTCTGGCAAAAGCATCGGATGTCCCTACCTATGTTGAATATGGGGCAGCAGACATTGGTGTAGTTGGGAAAGATACTTTATTAGAAGAAAAACGTAATTTATATGAAGTACTAAATTTGGGCATTGGTAATTGCAGAATGGTTGTTGCCGGACCGGAAGAAATGAAAGAAACCCTGAAATTTGGTCAAAATTTCAGAGTGGCTACGAAATACCCCAATATTGCAAAGGAGTATTTTCATTTCAATAAGAAGCAAAATGTCGAAATTATTAAATTAAATGGTTCTGTAGAGTTGGCTCCCATTGTAGGTCTTTCTGAAGTGATTGTTGATATTGTGGAAACAGGGAGCACTTTAAGGGAAAATGGTTTGGTAGTATTAGAAGAAATCTGTCCTATTTCAGCAAGGATGGTTGTAAACCGTGTCAGCATGAAAATTGAATATGAAAGAATCACAAATTTAATTGAAAAAATGAAAAAAATCATTGACAATGAATAGAGGTGAGAAAATGATACGGATTATTGATAATCAGGATTATAAAGCCAATGAATTAATTAAAGAATTACTAAAAAGATCACAATTGGATTATAAAGATATTCAAAAGACTGTTGAAGAGATTGTAAAAGACGTACAAATTAGAAAAGATGCAGCTCTTCTTGAATATACCCAAAAGTTTGATAGGGTTTGTCTAACAAGTCAAAGCCTTAAAGTCAGCGAAGAAGAAATGAATTTGGCTTATAAGAAACTGAATTCTGAGCTTGTAGAGACATTGGAAAAAGCAGCAGACAGAATCCGCCAGTTTCACGAAAAGCAAAAAAGAAACAGTTGGATTAGTCCCGATGAAGATGGAAACATTTTAGGGCAAATTGTAAGACCTATGGAAAGCGCAGGGGTTTATGTTCCAGGAGGTAAGGCAGCTTATCCTTCATCTGTACTAATGAATGTAATTCCAGCAAAAGTGGCTGGTGTTAAAAGAATTGTTATGGTGACACCTCCTCAAAAAGATGGCACTATAAATCCAGCGATATTAGTTGCTGCAAAAATTGCCGGAGTTACTGAAATTTATAAAATAGGTGGTGCTCAGGCGATAGCAGCCCTGGCTTTTGGTACAGAAAGCATACCTAAAGTTGATAAAATTGTAGGACCAGGAAATATATATGTAACTTTAGCAAAGAGAATTGTTTTTGGCTATGTCAGCATTGATTCTATTGCTGGACCCAGTGAAATTCTTGTTGTGGCAGATGAAACAGCCAATCCTGTTTTTGTCGCTGCCGATTTATTGTCACAGGCTGAGCACGATGAAATGGCATCTTCTGTTCTCATAACGACCAGCAGGGATTTAGCGGATAAAGTTAAGGAAGAATTAGTCCGTCAGACAGAACTTCTTTCAAGAAAAGCCATCATTGAAAAATCATTGAAGGACTATGGGGCAATCATCATTGTGAATAACATAGAAGAAGCAATTGAAATAACAAATCAAATTGCACCTGAGCATTTAGAGCTATGTACCAAAGAATCTATGACTCTGTTGCCCAAAATAAAGAATGCAGGGGCGATATTCTTAGGTCACTATTCACCTGAACCTTTAGGGGATTATATGGCAGGTCCAAATCATGTTCTTCCGACCAGTGGTACAGCCAGATTTTTCTCTCCTCTTAACGTAGATGATTTTACCAAAAAATCCAGTGTGATTTATTTTTCTGAAGATAGTTTAAAAGAATTAAGTGACGATATTATCCGCTTTGCTGAAGCAGAAGAATTTACTGCCCATGCAAATTCTGTCCGGGTAAGATTCCAAAATAATAATTAAATGATAAAGGGGAATCAAAAATGTTGGAAAGGAAAGCACAAGTTCATCGTAAGACCAGCGAAACCGACATCAAAGCTGCTATAAATCTGAATGGGACAGGAAAATACAGCATAAAAACAGGCATAGGCTTTTTTGACCATATGCTTAGTCAGCTTTCAAAACATGCTTTTATTGATCTGGATATAGCTGTTAAAGGGGATATAGACGTCGATTGTCATCACAGCATAGAAGATACTGGAATTGTCCTTGGACAAGTTTTCGCAAAAGCTTTAGGAGATAAAAAAGGCATAAAGCGCTACGGTTCTGTTATTTTACCAATGGAAGAAGCCCTGGTATTATGCGCATTAGACTTGTCTGGCAGACCATATCTTGTCTTCGATGCTCAATTTACGGTTGAAAAAGTTGGTGATATGGATACTGAAATGGTCGAAGAGTTCTTCAGGGCTTTATGCATCCATGGAGGAATTAATCTACATATTAAAGTCTTAAGCGGGCGCAATAATCACCATATCATAGAGGCTATCTTTAAAGCTTTTGCTAAGGCTCTGAATGAAGCCATTCAAACAGACCCAAGAATTGAAGGGGTTCTTTCAACAAAAGGTGTTTTAGAAGCTTAGATAAAATAATTTTAACCTGGGGGATTTAAGATGAGAATTTATCCAGCAATTGATATTAAAGACGGGAAATGCGTAAGGCTATCCCAAGGCCGTTTTGACAAGGTCACAGTATATAATGAAAATCCGGTTGAAGTGGCTAAAGCATGGAAAAATGCAGGAGCTTCCTATATTCATTTAGTAGACTTAGATGGGGCGCTTCTTGGTAATCAGGCCAATAAAGAAGTTATAAGGGAGATTGTAAAAGCAGTTAATATTCCCATTCAAACCGGAGGAGGCATAAGAAACCTTGAAGCAATTCAAGAAAGACTTTCTTTAGGGGTCGCCAGAGTCATCATTGGGACGGCAGCTGTAAAAAATCCTGAACTGGTTAAAGAAGCCATTGATTTATTTGGAGCAGATAAAATTGTTGTTGGTATTGATGCTAAAGATGGTAAAGTTGCTGTAGAAGGATGGGAAGAACTTAGTTCAGTATCTGCTGTTGACCTGGCCCTTCAAATGAAAAAAATGGGTGTCAGAACAATCGTTTATACAGATATTTCAAAAGATGGGATGCTTTCTGGTCTTAATATCCAGGCAACTAAGGAATTAATTGATGCAACAGGAATGGATATTATTGCCTCAGGAGGCGTAGCAAGCTTAACGGATCTTGAGAAAGTCAGCAAGATTAATGCTGAAGGTGTTATTATTGGAAAAGCCCTGTACCAGGGAAGTATAGATTTAAAAGAAGCAATAAGCTTATATGAGGGAGGATGTTAGATGAATTATAAAAGGATTATTCCGTGTTTAGATGTTAATCATGGAAGAGTTGTAAAAGGCGTTAATTTTGTTAATTTGGTTGATGCAGGTGATCCTGCGGAAATTGCCGCTATTTATAATGAAGCCATGGCCGATGAGCTGGTTTTTTTAGATATTACTGCTACAACAGAGGGCAGAGATATTATGATTGATGTGGTTAAGAAAACAGCAGAACGTATTTCTATTCCTCTTACCGTTGGAGGGGGTATCAGAACCGTTGATGACATTAGAAAAATATTGGCTGCAGGCGCTAATAAGGTATCCATCGGATCGGCTGCTTTTAAGTCACCGGAACTGATTTCCCAGGCGGCAGAAGAATTTGGGAAGCAAGCCATTGTTATTGCCATAGACGCTAAGAAAAAAGAAAATGAAGAAGGCTGGGAGGTTTATATAAACGGTGGTCAGCAAAGTACTGGAGTAGATGTTGTATCCTGGGCTCTGGAAGTAGAAAAAAGAGGTGCAGGAGAAATCCTTTTAACCAGCATTGATTTTGATGGTACTAAAGCAGGATATGACATAGAAATGACTAAAGCAGTTGCAGATGCTGTTTCCATTCCTGTTATTGCTTCTGGTGGGGCAGGTAAAAAAGAAGACTTTTATGAAGCTCTGACCAGAGGTGGGGCTGATGGCGCTTTAGCAGCATCTTTATTTCATTTCCGTGAAATTGAAATAAAAGATTTAAAGCATTATCTTAAAGAAAAAAATGTTCCAGTAAGAATTTAAGTTATTATAAAGATATAATAATGTTAATAATAAGTGGGGGAAATACGATGGACTTAATGAATAATATTAAATTTGATTCACAGGGCTTAATTCCTGTTATTACGCAGGACGTCAGAACAAAAGAAGTACTGATGATGGCATATATGAATTGGGAAGCCCTTCAGAAGACGCTTGAAACAGGAAAAGTACATTATTTTAGCAGAAGCAGGCAAGCCCTATGGCTTAAAGGAGAAACATCAGGGAATTATCAAAAAGTAAAAGAGATTTCCTTTGACTGTGACATGGATGCCATTTTAATTTTAGTTGAACAAGTAGGAAATGCCTGTCATACGGGAAATTATTCATGTTTTTACCGTTCCCTTAAGGGAGAAGATTTAGTGGATAAAGAAAAATGTAAATGTGGCAATGAGACATTTCAGATTTTGCAAGAAGTTTATAAAGTGATTGAAGACAGAAGAAAAAATCCCAAAGAAGGTTCTTATACCAACTACCTTTTTGACAAGGGTATTGATAAGATGTTGAAAAAGGTAGGAGAAGAAACTGCTGAAGTTATCATTGCTTCTAAAAACAACAGTAAAGAAGAAATTGTCTATGAGATCTCCGATCTATTATATCATTTAATGGTTGTAATGGTGCAAACAGATATTCAGTGGGAAGATATATGCAATGAATTGAAAAAAAGAAGATAAAGAATAAATAAGATTTACACGAAAAAAGAATTCTACATACAGGCGTTTGAATATGTAGAATTCTTTTTTTCAGTCTTAATTTCGTGTATTATATTAAAAAGGAACTTAGTCTGAGAGGAAAGAAACATATGAAAATAATAAGATTAGAAGATAAAAACAACCCTGTTTTTGAAAGAATATGCGAATGGAATTACAATTGGTGGGGTATCCGGGACGGGAGGAGTTATGAAGAAGTTAGATGTAATTTAGAGCATTCATTAAATAAAGACAGACTGCCACAGACCTATGTCGCTTTAATAGGAGAAGAAGCGGCTGGTATGTATCAATTAGCAATGTTTGATGATTTAGAAAGCAGGCCTGATATTTATCCATGGTTGATTAATGTCTATGTTGATAAAAAATTCAGAGGGAAGAATGTATGCAGGGAATTAATGAAAACCGTTAAGGAAAATGCCAGAAAAGCAAATTTAACTGAATTGTACCTGCATACAAGGCACATTGGTTTATATGAAAAATTTGGCTGGGTATTTATTGAGGAGGTTAAAACATTTAAGAAAGATTCTCCTTATGAGAGACTATATCGTCTGGAAATAAATGAGTAAATGATTTGAGAATATATGGGAACTGCTTAATAATAAATATTTACTGTCATTATAACAAAAAATAATGATTATGATAGAAAGATTTATTATATATGGATTAGCTGGATGGTGCATGGAAATCATATGGACAGGAATTGGTTCCTTTCTGGATGGAGACATTTATCTGAATGCAAGAACCTATATATGGATGTTTCCGATCTACGGTCTGGCAATTCTTTTTGAACCAATTCACGACAGAATAAGAGCCTGGCCGGTTATAATAAGAGGAGGTGTTTATACCCTTTTAATTTTTATCATTGAATATTTGGCCGGCTGGACTCTGCAAAATATTATAGGTGTTTGTCCGTGGGATTACGGGGACAGTACTTTTTCAATTGATGGTTTTATCCGCTTGGATTATGCCCCCGCCTGGTTTGCTGCTGGGTTGATTTTTGAAAGGATCCATGATTTATTAAACAGTATAGAAATAAGACGAAGAAGAGTATAGTTATTAAAGTATCCAGGGGATACTTTTTTATTTTTCTTAAAATATTGTTAAAAACTATTCTTTCAACATCAGGTGGCCTATAAATTCATAAAAAAATAAATACTGCTCATAATATGTATAAAGCAAATTTTTAATCTTTTTGAAGCATTTATTTAAGGAAAGAAGGAAGTTTATGGCAGATAAAATTTTTATAGGCCTTCCTGCATTCAATGAAGAAAAATCTCTTCCTGAGCTTTTATCAAAAATTATTGATTTTTCAAATAATATTGATGAAGAACTTGAAGTCATAGTAGTCGATGATGGAAGTACGGATCGTACAAAAAAAATTATAGAAGCATTTAGTGATAGTTATCATTTTATAAAAGGGCTTTATCATGAAAAAAATTTAGGTTTAGGGGCTGCTATCAATACTATATTTCATGCGGTTATAGAAAAAGCTTGTGACAATGATTTTTTAGTAACGATGGATGCTGACAATACGCATAATCCTTACCAAATCATCAATATGATTCAAAGGATTAAGGAAGAAAACCTGGATTTAATTATTGCCTCAAGATTTGTACGTGGAGGAGAAGAACGAGGTGTTCCATTGATACGGAGACTATACAGCAGAGGGGCAAAATACTTTTTTAAGCTATTTTTTAATATAAGAAATATTAATGATTATTCATCAGGATTTAGGGTGTATAAGGTAGGATATCTCAGACGTTCTATGCAGTTATATAACAATCAGTTAATTACGACGAACGGCTTTGACTGCATGGCTGAAATTTTAGCTAAGTTCAGTAAGATTGGGATTAAAGCAGCAGAATATCCGCTTAAACTACAGTATGATTTAAAAGCGAGTGCCAGTAAGATGAAAGTTTTTGAGACCATATTAGGTTACTTTGATTTACTGAGAAGGGTTAAAAAGCCTCATTAGCTTTATGAATATGGTAATTAAGAAATGAGGGTTATTATGAATGATGTATCTGTAGCTTTATTATCTGTTGTTTTAGGGGCCTTGGGCCAGGTTATTTTAAAAAAAGGTGCTGTTAAATCAGGGGACTTATCTTTAACTTTATTTTCAATACATAAAGAAATCATAAATCTTATGAAAATACCAGAGATCATCATTGGACTTATTTTATTTGGAATTAGTTTTCTATTGTGGATCAAGGTTTTAAGCAAAAACGAATTAAGTCTAAGTTATCCTTTGGTCAGCTTAAACTATATTATTATCCTGTTTATATCTGTTTTAATTTTTGATGAGCCCTTGACCTTTAAAAAAATTTTAGGAACCCTTTTAATTGTTATAGGAGTTGGCGTTGTTTATGGATAAAGTTAAAGATAAATGCATATTTATACTTATTCTTTTTTTTATTTTGCTCCTGAGAATACCTTATATCAGCAATTCGCCTTATGAACAAGGAGAAAACTGGAGACAGTCCGATACAGAATCGATAGCCCGCAATTTTGTTGAAGAAAGATTTAATATTTTTTATCCCCAATTTAACTATGACGGACCCTTGCCCAATTACGTCCAACTGGAATTTCAAATTACAACTTTTATCATTGCAATTTTATATAAATTATTTGGGTATCATTATATATTTGCTCGGGTTGTTCCTATAAGTTTTTTTATGGGTTCATGCATTTTTTTATATCTTATTGGCCGATTTTTTTACTCTAAAGCACAATCTTATATGATTTTAATCCTTTATGCTTTAATTCCTATTAATATTTATTTTTCCCGTGCAATTATGCCCGAGTCTGCTGCTTTATTCTTTTATTTAGGTGCCTTTTATTTTTATCTGAAATGGATTTATAAAGAAGAAAAAAAGTATATTTATTCTGGAGCATTTTTTACGGCCCTGGCAATATCTCAAAAGATTCCAACGGTTTTTATTGGTATTCCAATGTTTGTTATGGCAATAGAAAAATATAAAGAAAAGATTTATAAGATTAAAGAATTATATATATTTGCTGTGATTTCTTTAGGAAGTCCTTTCTTGTATTTTAAATGGATGGACTATATTGCAGAATTTAAATTTGTAAATAAAATAGCAGAAAAGCATATCTTTAAGCGTTTGTTTACAGATATTTTTACAAAAGAAGCTATCGATTTTTTTAAGACAAAACTTCCTCAGGAATTTACGCTGGAAGTTCTTTTATTATTTTTAACAGGCCTTTTGATGTTAAAATTAAAAAAAGAGCTTCCTATTGTATTCTGGCTTTTGGCTATGTTAGCAGAACTTGTTTTCATTGTAGCTGTTATCCGTTTAAATTATTATTTGATTTTTATAGGACCTTTAATGGCTATTATTGCTTCAAAAGCTTTGTATTTTATATGGGAACATAAATATGGAGGGGTATTTGTTACGGCTATCATTTTTAGTATTGCTTTTAATTCTTTTTTGAGGGTACGACCTCTTTATCAGGAAAAAAGTAATTTGTTAAAACAAGCCAATATGGTTAAAAAGTATACGGATGCAGAAAATTTAATTGTAGTAGGTACTCCAGATCCGGCCCTGATTAATGCAAGCGAAAGAAAGGGCTGGAGGGTTAATATTGATTATTATGATCATATACCAAAGGATCCAATTGAAGAAATTCAATATTATATAGAAAACGGAGCAAAATATTTTGTTCCTATGAAGGGCTGGATTCATAATGATACGGGCGAATATAGAAATTATTTGGAGGAAAATTTTAAAAAAATAGTCGATGAAGAAGGTTATTTTATCTATATATTACAGTAGAAGTCTTCTTGTCGTATCCATCATTCATCTTTATTGATTCTGAATTTAAAAGGATATAAAATAAAAGCATAACTTATTTAAAATACTTTATCATTTAATTTGAATATGGATATGATAGGAAGTGACCTTATGTATAAATCTTTATTTAGCAGATTGTTTATTTCTTTTACAGTTATTATACTGATGAGTTTTATTTTGCTTGGTGTTTTACTATCTCAAGTCTTTGAAAGTTATTTTATTCATCAAAAGAAAAATATAATGCTTGAACAAGGTGAAAAAATAACGATGCAATATGCAAAAGCCTATTATACAGGCGTCATTGATCTGGAACAGTTGAGTTTTGAGATGCAAGTACTGGATAAATATTTAGATGCTATGATTTGGATTGTTGATGCGGATGGAAGAATCTATGAAGTATCGAGAAAAGAAAATGAAGCCTGGTTAGGTCAGCAATTAACCATGGAACAAATCAATGAAGTCTTTGAAGGCAAAATCTTAACTGTTAAGGGTCGTTTTGGAGGCTACTTTAAGGAGCCAGTATTAACTGTAGGTTATCCTATAATTCTTGGTGATAAAGTATATGGAGCTCTTTTCATGCATACACCTATTCCTGAAATTCAAAAAACGGTAGGAGAATTATTCAGGATAACCGTTTTATGTTTGGGCATATCTATTTTAATCTCTTTTATTTTTATTTATTATTTATCGAAACGTATTACCAACCCTCTTAAAGAAATGAATGAAGCAGCTAAGGTTATAGCGGGAGGAGATTTTGATAAAAAGCTTTCTATAAAAGGAAAAGATGAAGTCGCACAATTGGCTTCAAGTTTTAACTATATGGCGCAGGAACTTAATCATTTGGAGGAACTTAGAAAAGCTTTCATTGCCAATATTTCTCATGACCTCAGGTCTCCTTTAACATCTATTCAGGGTTTTGTCCAAGCTATTCTGGATGGGACAATCCCTCCTCAAAAGCAGTCTAATTATTTGAAAATAGTTTTAGATGAGACAAGAAGACTGACTAAAATGACTAATGACATTATGGATTTGACTAAGATGGAAAGCGGTCAGATAGAACTTAATAAAGATAAATTTGAGTTTAATGATCTTGTAAGAAGGGTTTTAGCTCAATTTGAACAAAGGATTTTAGAAAAGAAAGTAAAATTGTATTTGATTCTGGCGGAGGAAGAAAGCCTGGTTTTTGCAGATAAAGAACAAATCCAGAGAGTTCTATACAATTTAATAGACAATGCAGTTAAATTTGTCAAAGAAGAAGGAAGTATTTGGGTTGAAACAACTTTATCCGGTAAAAAGCTGTTGGTTTCTGTAAAAAATAGTGGAGAAAAAATTCCTGAAGAAGATCTCCCATATATATGGGACAGATTTCATAAAACGGATAAGTCCAGAGGAAAAGATAAAACGGGTATGGGTTTAGGGCTTTCTATTGTTAAACAAATTATTAAATATCATGGAGAAACGATAAAAGTAGAAAATGTTGAAGATGGCGTTGTATTTACTTTTACAATTTCTATTTATTAAAAATAAGGCTGTTTGTTCACATAAAATCTATTAATATTTACAAATCGTTCATATTTTATTCAAAGCTAATTTTTATAATAAGATTAGAAACGAAAAAATAAAAAGGGAGGTAAAAGAAATGGATGAAGATAGAGTTTATAATGAAATCATAAAAGAAGATGGTTTAAGTCAAGAAATGAATCCTGAAGTCAGTGAGCATACCGATGCAGAACTAAATCAGGAAGTTACAAAAGAAGACAGAAAAGCAGAGCCTGAAATAACTAAAGAAGCGATAAGTCATGCTCCCGGAATTGAGAATAGCGTTCCTTATTATTCTCAGACCATCAAGCCAGTTAAGAAGCATAAATTGAATAAGATGAAAGCTGCAGCAATCGTGCTTTTAGTAGCCTTTGGCGGTCTGTGTGTAGGTTTGGGAATTGGACTTGCAGGTCCTGTTAACCGCCTGTTTGTTCAGCCTGCTTTAGAATCCGTATCGGAAAGATTTTTTAATGCAGATAAGAAAACAGAAGAAAATCAAGCACTTTTTAGCTTTGACAATCAAAAAGCTGAAGAAATGAATGCAGAAAATATGACTCGTTCAAATTTGCCTAAATATGAATCAATTATCCCGGAAATTGCAAAAAAAATCGGTCCTTCTGTTGTTTCCATCAGAAATACTTATGTTGTAACCGATTGGTGGAATCAGGAGCGTTTACAGGAAGGGATAGGTTCAGGCATTGTATTCCACGTTAATGACAAAGAAGTGCTGATTGTGACAAATTATCATGTTGTTGCGAATAATAATAAGCTTACAGTGACATTTCTGGGCAATTATTCTGTGCCTGCAACGGTTGTAGGGCTGGATTCTCCAAGCGATTTAGCCGTTATAAAAGTATTACAGGAAGATCTTCCAAATGAAATTAGAGGAAAAGTTAAAGCAGCACCTTTTGGAAATTCTGATGAGTTAGAAGTGGGGGAATTAGCAGTGGCAATCGGAAATCCTTTAGGTGATGCTTATGATAATACGGTTACTGCCGGCGTTATTAGTGCTTTAAATAGAAAAATCCAAATTGCTGATAAAGAATTGACCTTAATACAAACCGATGCGGCAATTAATCCGGGAAACAGTGGAGGTGCGTTAGTCGGTTCCAGGGGAACGGTTATAGGTATTAATTCTATCAAATTAGTTGACACTTCTGTAGAAGGTATGGGTTTTGCAATTCCTATAAATGTTGCAAAGCCAATTATAGAAGAATTGGTTAATAAGGGTTCTGTGTCAAGACCTTATCTTGGAATCATGGGACAAGATATTAATGAGGATGTCTCAGAATTATACGAGATTCCTATAGGTGTTTTAGTCAGACAAGTTATTGAAGGCAGCGGTGCTGATGCAGCTGGTATTCAGGCAGGAGATATTATTATAGAATTTGACGGTGAAAAGATCACCAGCATGAAGCAACTGACTAAGATTATTGAGTCACATAAAGTCGGAGATAAAATTGAAGTTAAACTGATTAGAGATGGCTCTTATAAAAAGACAGTAACCGTTACGCTTCAGCAAAAACCTTCTGAATAAAGATTATAAGGCGGTTTTACCGCCTTATTTTTTATGATGAGTTTGTGTTTTTTGAAAAATTGAAAACTTATTTTGTTTTAGATTATTATTTTTTACCCTTCTATTATGTTTTTTATTGGAATACTGGCATAAAGATAAAAATTTATGTATAATCATAACAACGGATAAAGGAATTTTGAACTTTTTGAATGGAGGATTTTAATGCGTTATTTAAAGGATATAAGAGATGGTGAGCAAATAATCGGTCACTATCTTTGTAAGCAAAAGCAGAATTTAAAATCAAGAAACGGTAAGCCTTACATATCATTAAAGCTTCAAGATAAAACAGGCTTTGTCGACGGTAAAATATGGGATATTAATTGTGATATTGATGAATTTGAGGAAAATTCCTTTGTTAAAATAGATGGTGTGGTAAGTGTTTATCAGGGAGAATATCAGATAAATATCAGAAGATTACGTTTAAGTATGGAAGGGGAATATGACCCCATGGATTATATTCCCTGTACAGACCAGGATATTGAAGGAATGCTTGAAAAGCTAAAAATTTATATTGATAAAGTTGAAAATATATATTTAAAAAAGTTGCTGCAGTCTTTTTTTCTATCGGATGCAGAATTTTTTAATAAATTTATCCATCATTCTGCAGCAAAAAGTGTTCATCATAGTTATATGGGAGGGTTATTGGAGCATACTTTAACAGTTGTTTCCATAGCTGAATTTTTAGCTTCAAAATATAAGCAGGTCAATAAAGATTTGGTCATTGCAGGAGCAATGCTTCATGATGTTGGAAAGATTAAAGAACTATCGGATTTTCCATCCAATGATTATACGGATTCAGGTCAATTATTAGGACATATTGTGATGGGGGCTGAAATGGTCGGAGAAAAAATTAAAAAAATCAGTGACTTTCCTGAAAGTTTGGAGTTGCTGATTAAGCACTGTATTTTAGCCCATCATGGAGAATTTGAATTTGGTTCTCCTAAGCGTCCTAAAATTATAGAAGCGATGATTATTCACTGTGCGGATAATTCAGATGCCAAAATTAAGCTTTTTGAAGAATCAATCCAGGCAGATAGTTTTCAAGGGGAATGGGTTGGCTATAACCGGATGCTTGGGAGAAATATAAGGAAAAGTGATTTTTGATGCGAAAGGACCATATAGAAAATAAAAGCAATACGATTTCTGCAGGAGAGATTAATAAATTTGTATATTGCCCTTATCAATGGTATTATCAGAGACTGTATGGCAGTAAAAAGCTCAGGGAATTGGCTAAAATCAGAAATGAATATTATGGTTATGAGGATTCGGATTTAAGTCATTTTAATAAGGGCACAGGCTTTCACAAGAATTACCATTTTGCATATAAAATAAAACAGTTTTTACTAAAGATTTTTTGGATTACCCTTTCAATTTTATTCTTCATTCATATTTATCAGGTGATAAAACATGTTTTATGATTATATCTATATTTTACCAGGGATATTTCTTTTCTTAGTAATATCTCTTTTTTTTATAAGAAGACCCGATATTGTTGTAAAAAAACCCAAACTCGGGATAAGGGCTGCCCGGCTTATCTATACAGATCAGCACGAGAGCAAAAAAGATCCCAATGTAGAGTACGGAAAGGTTTTATATTCCCCTAAATATGATTTAAGAGGCAAACCGGATTATATTTTTGAAAAAATTTTAAGTAAAAATTTGATACCAGTAGAATTAAAGAGTGCTACGATTAAAGAAGATAATATACAGCCCTATGAAGGGGATTTAATGCAGTTGGCGGCTTATTTTTTAATTATCGAAGACGTGTATAAAAAAAGACCTAAAGAAGGGCGCTTGATTTATAACAATTACATGTTTATTATAAAAAATACATGGTTTTTGCGGCGGAAAGTAAAAAATCTTTTAGCGGATATGAGAGATATGTTAAAAAACGGGGAACAAAATGTCAATCCTTCCTATGTAAAATGCCGATATTGTATATGTAAGGGAACGGTATGCGAATTTTATGGGGAGGATTGATAGGATGAATAAAAAAGAAGATAAAAACAGAAGATTAATTAACCAAAATAATAACACTTCTGAATCTATACCAGAAAAAAAGAATATCATTGAAGAAGCTCTGAAAGAGAGCAGCGATGAAGTACTGGCAAAAGCCATACGGGAATTATTAAATCAAGATAAGTTACACTGAAATTGGAGGAAGATTAATGGATTCACTAGCCATAAAGAAAAACACCAACTTTTTGATGACTATAGAAGATTTAAGTTCTAAAGGAGAAGGTATCGGAAGAATTAATAATTTTACTGTGTTTGTAGAAGGGGCGCTTCCAGAAGATGAGGTAGAAGCAAAAATTGTTGAAGTAAAGAAGAATTTTGCAATAGGGAAATTAATAAGGATTATTAAAGCTTCTCCTTACAGAGTGAAAGCTCCCTGTCCTTATACCAAAAGGTGCGGAGGCTGTCAGATACAGCATTTAGATTATCAGGCACAGTTAGAATATAAAAGAAAAAGAGTTACAGATAGTCTGGAGCGTATTGGAAAGCTTAGCAATATACAAGTACATCCGACTTTAGGCATGGAAAATCCTTTTCATTACAGAAATAAGGCACAGTTTCCTGTAGGTTTAAAAAAAGGACAAGTCCAGATCGGTTTTTATGCACCTAAAAGCCATGATATCATTGATATTCAAAGCTGTAAAATACAAGATACTGTATGTGATCAGATTCTTTTGATCATAAGGAAATTCATTGAAGACAATAAAATACCGGTCTATGATGAAGAAAAACATAAAGGCCTGATCCGTCATATTCTTATTCGAACGGCTTTTTATACTAATGAAATTATGGTTTGTATTATTATAAACGGAAAAAAGCTTCCCCATCAAGAAAAATTAATCAATGAATTAATTAGAATTCCTCATATGACCAGTATTGTATTAAATCACAATACGAAGAAAACCAATGTTATCTTAGGAGAAGAAATAACCACTTTATGGGGGCAGGACTATATCAGTGATTATATTGGAGACATCAAATTTGAAATATCTCCTTTATCCTTTTTCCAGGTCAATCCTATACAAACAAAGGTTCTTTATGAAAAGGTATTAGAATATGCCGGTCTTACCGGAGCAGAAACCGTGTGGGATGCTTACTGTGGTATTGGAACGATTTCTTTATTCCTTGCCCAAAAAGCTAAAAAGGTATATGGGGTAGAAATCGTCGAGGCCGCCATCGAAGATGCCAGAAGAAATGCAAAAATTAACAAGGTAGATAATGTTGAATTCTTTGTGGGAAAAGCAGAAGAAATAATTCCTCAATTTTATAGAGAAAAAGGCATCAAAGCGGATGTCATCGTTGTAGATCCACCAAGAAAAGGCTGTGATGAAAGATTATTAGAAACTATGGTCGAAATGGCTCCCAAAAGAATCGTCTATGTTTCCTGTGATCCGGGAACTCTGGCCAGGGATTTAAAGATTCTTACGGAAAAAGGCTATAAGGTCGAAGAAGTCCAGCCAGTAGACATGTTTGGGCACACGATGCATGTTGAGACGGTAGTAATGATGTGTGCGTCCAGCGAAGCTGGCAAATGCTAAC
>ENA-UPSB01000055-UPSB01000055.1-bioreactor-metagenome-genome-assembly--contig:-NODE-55-length-199155-cov-114.738820_pt1 | contig 199155 bp, 177 predicted proteins | sample MGYA00238182_ERZ773286 | MGnify/ENA primary metagenome ERZ773286 (study PRJEB29026, sample SAMN07631240) | bioreactor metagenome | isolation source: Switchgrass digestor | place: USA: Dartmouth...
AAACTACATTTTCATGTCGGAATAAAAACGCATTTTGATGTTGACATTTACAAACAGGAATTAGAGAATCAAAAGTTAGCGGAACTAATTGAAGAGTATGATGAACGCTTTGGTCATATCTTAGGATATCGTAGAATGACATCGTGGATCAACCATTTTAATCATACCAACTATAGTAAGAAAAGAGTTCACCGAATTATGAAGATTTTAAATATTCATTCAGTAATTCGAAAGAAAAAGAAGAAATATATATCTAGTTCTCCTGAAACAATTACTGACAATAAGTTACATAGAGATTTTTATGCAAGCAAACCAAATCAAAAATGGGTTACAGACGTTACAGAATTTAAGGTTCCTGGTGAAAAGAAAAAACTATATTTAAGCGTTATATTGGATTTATATGACAGATATCCAGTTTCATTTGCAATGAGCCTTAGAAATGATAATAATCTAGTATTTAAAACATTTGAGAGAGCAATCGACTCTAATCCGGATGCAAAGCCTATTTTTCACAGCGATCGAGGATTTCAATATACAAGTAAGGCTTTTCAAAATAAATTAAAAAAACAGGAAATGGAACAATCTATGTCTAGAGTTGGACATTGCATTGATAATGGCCCCACAGAAGGTTTTTGGGGAATAATTAAAACGGAAATGTATCAACTTTATGAGATTAGAGATGAAGCATCATTAAAATCTGCAATTAAAAATTATATAAGATTCTATGCTGAAGAACGTCCACAGGATAGATACAAGTGCAAAACACCTTTAGAAGTACGAACAGAGGCATTAACTACCGTTAATCCTAAAAAGTATCCAATACCAAAAAACAAACGAATTGAGAAATATAAAAAGAAATGGTGTGCATAGAAAAACGACCACATAATTTGCTGTGGTCGTTCTTGAGCATTTAGTTTTAGATATTTAACCTGTCTACTTGACAGGGGGCATATCAGAATCCCACCCCAACTATTGAAAAAGAACCAAATTTAATAAGCATATTATGATTTTAATAATTAATTTTTGAATACAACATTAATAAATCTACCTTATCCTTGTTATACTCTTTATAACATTTTTTATTCTATAATAAGTAGATTTCATAAGATTTTTATTTACCAAATAACTGAAGCCTGCTAAAAATAATCCATTAAATATCAATAAAATAGCTCCAAGCAAAAAGAAACTGTAGTAATTACTAATATCCGGAATAAATATAATTTCTAAAACAACAAGTAATACACATATTAATGATAAAGGTATAAGTATTCTAAAAAAAGTATAAATTTTAGTTTTAAAATAAATATTGTGCACATAACCAATTTCTAAAGTTGCTAATATAATTGCTGTTATCAATATTGCTGCTAAAATTCCATGTATGCCTATTTTATTACCTATTATAATCAATAAAACCAATATAATACAACTAATGGTCTGAATCTTTCGGCCTACTTTAAAATTACCTGACATATTTATTACATTTCCACTTGGTATGTGTATTACTTCAAAATAGGTAATTGCAACTAACAAAAGTGCAATTCCCCAATTTTTATATTCAATATCATTTATTCCGAATGTGTATATATTTATAAATGGCATTATTAATACTGCAGTTGTTGTAAGAAGTGTCAGCATAATATATATCACAATAAATTCATATTCATATAAAACGTTTAATACTTTATTGCTATCCTCTTCTGTTATTAATTGCCCTAGACTCATTCTAGGAGCATTAACAAATGAATAAATTGCGCTTTTTAATATAGAGAAAATGCTATTATAAACCGCATAAACACTAGCATAAGCAGTTCCTGAAAATGCTGATATGAATACAATAGGTGCTGTACCGTATAACATAGCTGTAAGCTTTTGAATAAAAACATCTTTTGTTCCTTTTATTGCCTCATAATCCGGGGCAACTTTAAAATCAATAAATTTAAACTCTTTTCTCGTTATTATTGATATTATCACTCCATTTATTATTGAAAAGCTCATAATAATTAACCTTATTAATAACATATTTTTTTTATTTATAACCAAAATTATTATTAGAGCTTGTGAAACTATATGTGATATTATATAAATATAATTTATAACATATTCTCTTTGACTACTTTGTAATAATATTTGAAATTTTGTAGTATATATTAAATTAAATGTTGTGGATGTTAACGTCATAAGAAAAATAAGAAGTATAAAGGTTTTGGGTAATGGACTTTTAATAATAAAAGTATATCCGGACGTAATTAATAATCCCAAAAAAAACACTAAACAACCAATTTTTCTAAAGTGATTTCGCGTTGCGGATAAAATTCTGTTAATTTTATCAAAGTTTTTCGTAGCAAGCGGCTTAAATAGAGCAACATTAGTCGCTAAAGTAAATCCTCCCTCAAAAATTAGCAGCATACTAATTAATTGATTTGCTGTAGCGTTAAGACCATTATAATCAGAACCGTAATTTAATAATATTAATCTTGTGACATACAGGCTTACCAAACCACTAATTAATGTGTATAGCACGGCTGTAATTGCTGTATGTAAACTTTTATTGCTCTTATTTATCATATTACTCCGTATATAAATAAGTTATATACGTATCCCTCCTATATGATGTTTTTCATGATTATTTGCTTATAGCTAATCATTTATTAATTCTTTCAATTTATTAGATGCATACTTTGAAGTATTTTGTATGAAAAGTGTTTCAACTTCTTTATAAGGTTTACAAGATTTCTCATGCTTAACACAAAAATTATAAAATTTTTCTGCATTTGCATCCATATTATCCCAATCGCTTTTTAAGCAAAGTGCCAAACCATATCTTTCAAGGTATGGTCTACTGCTATCAAAATCAATACTTTCGATATTAACAATTGGTAAACCCGTACCCATATATTCGAATATTTTTGATGGAACCATATAAGGTGACGTATTACCAATATTAATTAATATGTTTGCCTTTTTCATCGCATTTATAACCACTTCTCTTGGAGCAAAATCATGTATTATTAGATTTTCTCCTAATAACCCCATATACTTATTGATTATTTCTTCGCAATCCTGTTTTCCGCCATAAATAATTAGTCTTATTTTTCTTTTGAAATTTAACATCTTGATTCTTTTAAGAAGAGATAATAGGTACTCCGGATTTCGTATATCTTTAGATAATGATCCAATGAATACCAGATCGATAATATCATTATTCTTCAAAAAATCTTGCTCGACTTTTATTTCTTTGAGCAGTGGTATATCTATACAACTGCATTTATTTAAATATAGTTTTAAAATATTTGAACGATACTCTTTAATCAAATTAGGTAATATAGCAATTCCATCCGCATGCTTAATTGCTTTTTCTGTTAATCGTTTTGAATTATAAAGATGGAAATTTTTTATTCGTGGATTGTTTATCGGATAAGGATCTACAACATATGAAATCCATTTTGCATGTGGAAATTTTGCTTTTATTTTCATCGCAATTTTTTGAGTAGAAAATGTTCCTGAAGAACTGATAATACAATCATAATTATTTTCACTAAATAATTCAATTGACTTTTTATATGCTCTATTTATCCAGTATAAGCCATCATCCATCCAAAATAATGGTCGAATTAAACTGTTTATTTTTTCTTGTACTCTTTTTAATAAATTGCTTTTAAAGAACCTAAATGTCCTTCTAACCCTGAATACACGTATATTATTTATTTTTTCAAAGTCTTCTAAATATGGTACATCGTTTAATGTAACAACATCAATTGAAAACTCATTAATTAACTCTTTTAAAATACTTTCAAGGCAAATTGATGATGCCATATGTCTTGGATAATATGTATAAGTTATTACCAATAATTTCTTCACCTGTCAAACACCTTTCATATATTTTTGATACTATAGGTCTCAATTTAAACTTGTCCCAAAACTATAAACATTTTCTATACATATTGTACTTGACAATCAAAATCAAAAATTTCAATTGCAGTCATTTTAATTTTAGCTTTCTTAATATGGCATCTTTATATTCACTTATGCACAATTTTAATGCTTTCTTTTTTATCATGCTCGGATTTTCGTATTTTATTATATTTACCGATTGATACTTATTAATAAATTTCTGTGCTTTTGATAAATCGTATAAAAATAATTGATTTCCTTTTATATTATATTCAATATTTAATTCATATGGAACTAACTCTAAGCCCCATTGTGCAGCAATCTTGTAATCAAGTCTTTCTACTGAAAGAATATAGCCAGAATTACAATATTTTGCTTTTGTACCATAGTAATCTATTATTACATTAATTCCATACTCTAGTAATAGCTTTTCAATAATATTTATACTTTCAAAAAATGCATCATATTTAATAGAAGATGGATCATCAACTCTCTTAAATATAAAATCCCTATTGAAACTTCCCATAAGTATTGCCTGATGTGAATTAGAGGCATAAATATTATTTGTTCCCTTATCTCCCATATTAGTGCTAAGCGCAACTCTGGGATAAACAAAATATTTATTATTTACAGCTAGATATGCATGAAAAAACTTCTTCCATGATGATTCTTTCCAAGTCAGTATTTCATCTGGTACTAGCCCTCTGTAATTATATAAATCCAAATCTCCATTACCATACCATGTTCTAAAACCGAGCCATTGTTCTCTTGTCCACATTTGTCCCCATGATGATGGGACCTGTGCAAAATAAATATCACTGTCATCTTGCAATGGTATAAATGGTCGTAGTTGAGAAAATTCATTTACTCTATAATTATATAATGATATACCAGCAATTCTTTCTTCATTTTTGTAATATTCATATGCCTGTTTTGCATAGCGATAAAATGATTTTGAAACTAATAAGTCATCTTCTAATATGATAACAGCATCATTTTCTAATGCTATATCTCCACATTTTAAAATATGATTTCTCAAACCTAGATTTATATCATGCTTTATTATTCTTTTTTCCCCATATTTCCAATTAAAATCATCAGCAATTTTATATATCTCTTTATTGTTACTTTTATCAATACTGATAATTAATTCTATATTTTCGTTATCATAAAAGGCATTCGATAAGCTATTCAATAATCTTTTCAGAGATTTCTCTCTGTTATATGCTACTACTACAATTGCTATATTAACATCATTCATCAATCTTACTCCTTTTATACGAATAATTAATGCTATTTGATTTATATTTTGTATAGGCTATTAATGATAGTAAAATAATTATTACCTTTTGCTCATCAATAAGAGAATTTATTGAATATGCCATAAATCCCGGAATTAAAAACATAAATTTTGAAGAGTTCCATATATGTCTAAAGAAAAACCATAATGAAATTATGTATGCAATCATCCCATAGGAATACATAAATCTCAAATGATCACTATGAGGTCTAAATAAATCTCCATTTCTTAATAATATATACCCTTCACCAATTAAATTCGGAAGTTTATCTTTAAACATAAAGAAATATTTCTCTATTCTTCCTCCCCCAGTATTATTAAGCATTCTTTCTAAACTATATTTTCCTAGGAAAGTAAAATTATCTCTAAATAATAAAAATATAATTCCACCAATAATAATTCCTAGACATAATGTTAATAATCCTACGAAGATTCTTTTGTAGTTAATTTTATAATTCTGTAACATTCTTAATCCAAAATATATAAAAAAGAAAAGAAATGCCGATAGTAAAGCTCCAGTACTCATACTAAGCATTAATGATAATATTAAACTAAAGTATAAATATAATTTCTCAAATGTTTTTAGCTTTTCGTTTAGTAACATATAAAAAATAATCATTTGAAACATATAAGCTGAGTTATTTGGGTCAGCTAAAATATACGAATATCTAAAAAGTTCTACTCTTTGTCTTAGATACCAATCACTAACAAACGGATTGTATACTGATAATAAATTCAAAATTTTAAAATATAAAGCTATATTAAAATATGATATTATTCCAAGAACTGAATATACAGTCACATATATTATCAAAATATTTTTTATTTTGACATGTGATTTTAAATTAGAATGCTTTATTACAAAATAATAAAAAAATGATGATAATAATTGAAATGCTCTTTTAGTATTTTCTATCCAAACATTCATGCCATCAATGTAATTATTTTCATAAAAAAATGACACTAAAACACTTGTCAATACCAAAACTCCTAGTATAAAAAAAGCAAAGAATTCTTTATCTTTTGCTATCCTAACTTTTCTAAGAATTAAAACTAGGGTTACCACTGGTAATGACATAGGCATAATAAACAGGGGAAAGTTTGGCAGTAATAATATATCAATAAATATTAGTGATATAATTAAATTTGTAAATTTATGCTTTTTTTCTAGCATCATTATAAGTCCCCTATCTTTATTATCTCATTTACAAACTCATATATTTTCTTACTCTGAAGCTCCCATGTCTTATTATTAATAATAAATTCTCTGGCTTCTCTTGCTTTATGAATTAATTGCTCTCTCTCAAGACTTAAAACATGTTCTATACCTTGTCTTAATTCTTCTGTTGAATTATTTTCAATAACAAATACTTTATCTAAATAATCAGATGTTAATCCGTTTAGCTTAGTTGTCACCACAGGTGTACCTGATAACATATATTCTATCATTTTTGAGGGAAATGTATATAAACTTATTGCATCATCAATAGGTCTTGGATTTATAAGTATTCCTGCATTTTGCTGGATTATTAGCATCTTATCATTGGATACATTTCCGTGATAGACAATTCTACAATCCTCCTGTGATACTTTCTTTATATATTCTTTTAAGGGGCCTTCACCATAAATATTTAAACGTAAATAATCATTCTTTATAGATTTAAAGGCGTCAACTAAATTTATCAAGCCATTATACTCGTATAATCCTCCACTGAATACTATGTCTATTATATCTCCCTCTGAATATTTTAACCATTGCCCTCCTGGTTTATTTTTAGGTTTATCGTCTATATCAAAACCTCCGTCTACTAAAACATATTTTATATCTGGTGCGTATTTCTCAGCAGCTTTTTTATTTAGTACTACAATCCCATCGTATTTTTTTACATTTTTCTCCGTAGATTTTATTTCTATATATTTAGCCATCTTACCAAGTAATTTTCTTTTTACTACTTCTATTGGCGGGTCTGCAAAAATACATACTTTTTTTATATTAAAAAACTTAGAAACAAGTATTGTTGGTACCGAAATATATGGAAACGGATTGAATGTAATAATGATTTTCTTTTCTTTTTTATTTCTGATTGACCATTTTAATAATACAAAAAAAGCACAAATAATCATTGAAATTTGCTTTAAAAAAAATATATTTATAAATGGTACTGCCGATGCCTTAATATCTTCTTCAATCTCAATATTATTTGCTTTTATTATGACTCTACGCTCTCTGGGATAAGCTGCTATAGGGATTTCAGTTACAACAGAAATATTGGGATGTATTTTCTTTAGCCCTTTAATTATACCTAATTGCATCTTGTTTCCTGCAACCGAAGGCCCTAAATATTTTGTACAATCTTCTGGTTTTATTACACTTCCAAAAAATAATATCTTCAATGTATCTATCACCTCATGATAATCCCATTCTTTAGACGATATATTAATTCAATTTTTATACTGTTGTTTTATTTATTTGTGCTTTCATTAATTCTGCGAGTTCTAAAATGTTAAACGGATCAAAAAAATACACATTATCATATTCATCTAATATTTCATGAGAAAATTCACAATCTGAAGCTAATATTGGACACTTATGCATTTTTGCCTCTAACAAAGGAAGTCCATAGGTTTCAATATATGAAGGAAAAATTAATATTGACATAGAATAATATTCATATACTGCTTTAATATTAATTGAACCAATGAATTCTATGGGTAAATTATTATCAACTACAAACTTTTTCAGCTTTTTTATATGATTATATTCATCACCACTTATAGTGAAAATAACTTTGTAATTGGTTATCCCCTTATCTTTTAATAATTTACATGCTTTAACAATTATTTCATGGTTTTTATAAACAATTCCACTGGCAGGATAAAAAAACAAACAATCATACTCATTATCATTTTTATATGTTTCCTGGATTGAAATGTTTAGTACGGGCGGTTTTAAAATAAATTTCTCTTTGGTAACATTTGCTTTTTCTATTGCTGAATCCATCATCCATTTTGTTTGAACAATTACCTTATCAGCTTCTTTGATTGATTTAAAGATTATTCTACTTATTATATTTTGATATAACCAAAATTTAAAATTTTCAAATATGCTATACTTCTTATTAATAAATGGTAACGGTTGGTGTAAATATAACGTCTGCTTAACTTTTACTTTTGGAATGGTAACATTTTGCAGAGATAAAATTTCATTAACTCTATATTTATCAACTAATTTATGTGCCACAAACTTATCAAAATATAATCTATGAATCCAACTCCTTTTTATCCAGGGAAATCTCAAAATTTTAACATTCTCATATTCTTTTAACTGAGGAGTACTTACTACAAAAATCCACTCATTTTCTTTGTCATTTATTGCCAAATCATAGTACTGACTTAATATTGTTAAAGCTCCCCCATGTTCCGCTGCAACATCAAAAACCATTATTCGCATGCCTAATTCCCCCAGACCACCCTATTTACATAATCGGTATACGATAATAAGATTCTTAAGACTTTCTCAGACACATTCGGCATGCTATAATCTGCAACAAATCTTAATGTGCTCTTTTCCTGAGTTTCCAGAACCTTAAGTCCCTGAAGTATCCTTTCTTTCTTAAGGCCTACCATCATAACAGCAGCTTCTTCCATAGCTTCCGGCCTTTCATGGGCTTGTCTGATATTTAAGGCTTTGAACCCCAGAATAGATGATTCTTCACTTATAGTTCCGCTGTCACTCAATACGGCTTTTGAATTAATCTGAAGTTTGACATAATCATTAAAGCCTAAAGGCTTCAGTGTCCTAATCAGGGAGTTCAATTCAATACCTTTGGTCTCTATCATCTTTCTTGTTCTCGGATGGGTGCTGAATATCAGCGGCAACCGATATACTTCTGCCACAGTATTCAGGCTGTCAATCAAATCATAGAAATTAACTTCCGAATTTATATTCTCTTCCCTGTGGGCAGAGACAACAAAATACTTCCCTGCTTCAAGTCCCAATCTTTCCAGTATGTCTGATTTTTCAATATCTTCTTTTCTGGAATTTAGCACCTCATACATGGGGCTTCCGGTCTTTATTATCCTGTCTGCCGGTATCCCTTCACTGATTAAATATTCCCTCGCAATATCACTATAAGTAAGATTAATGTCGGCTATATGGTCAACTATCTTTCTGTTGGTTTCTTCCGGCACTCTCTGGTCAAAACACCTGTTTCCGGCTTCCATATGAAATATGGGTATATGTCTTCTCTTTGCTGCGATCGCGCACAGGCAACTGTTTGTATCCCCAAGTACCAGGAATGCATCGGGTTTAACTTCTTCCATTATGGGATCTATTTTTATAAGTATATTTCCTATAGTTTCAACTGCCGTGCCTGTAGCGGCATTAAGAAAATAATCCGGCTTTCTTAATTTTAAATCCTTAAAGAAAATCTCGTTAAGTTCATAGTCATAATTTTGCCCGGTATGAATCAGTATATGTTCAATTGCTTCCGACTCATCCAGTTTATTTATAACGGCTGACAGTCTTATAATTTCGGGCCTTGTACCCACAACTGTCATAACTTTCAATTTTTTCATGAGTTCTATACCTCCAGATAGTAAGTATCCGGTTTTTCCGGATCAAAAGGTTCATTTGCCCACATGATTGTAACCATGTCCGTATCGCCCAGATTTTCAATATTATGGGTGTAACCGACCGGTATATCAATAACTTCAAGCTTATCTCCGCTTACATAATATTCTATAATTTCATCGGAATCAATTTTCCTGAAACGAATAACACCTTTTCCGCTAACCACAAGGAACTTCTCATTCTTTGTCTGATGCCAGTGGTTTCCCTTGGTTATTCCCGGTTTTGATATATTTACAGAGATTTGCCCCCTGTCCGGTGTCTTTATAAACTCCGTAAACGAACCTCGGTTATCAATATTCATCTTTAATTCATAACTGAATTTATCTTCGGGCAAATAGCTCAGATACGTACTGTAAAGCTTCTTTGTAAAATCATCCGACATATCGGGTATAGAAATTTCTTCCCTGCTTTTTTTAAAGGAATGTATTAGTCGTACAATTTCACCCAAAGTGACCGTATATACTATTGGGACTTCGCAAAAGTAACCTTTCCTGTTTTCTTTTCCTTCAAGAGCATTGATTAGTTCATCAACCACATCATCTATATATACGAGCCTCATTACAACATTTGGATCGTTTACCGTTATCGGCAAATCGCGGGCAATGTTATGGCAGAATGTGGCAACGGCACTGTTATAGTTAGGTCTGCACCATTTGCCGAATACATTGGGAAATCTGTAGATAAATATTTCAGCTCCAGTTTCCCTGCTGTAACTTATAAGCAAATCTTCACCCGCTTTTTTACTTCTGCCATACGGGTTATCAAGTTCTGCCTGTATAGATGAGGAAATCATTACAGGGCAGGTATTTCTATGTTTTTTAAGCATATCAAGAAGATCCGATGTAAATCCGGCATTGCCTTCCATATATTCGTCCGGATTTTGAGGCCTGTTTACTCCGGCAAGGTGAAAGACAAAATCGGCTTCTTTGCAATATTTCTCAAGAACGCACAAATCCGAATCCATATCGTATTCAAATATATCCCTGTAATTTCTGTTCTTAAGTCCGGCAACAAGGTTTTTTCCTATAAATCCTTTTGCTCCCGTTACAAGAATTTTCATTAGTATCTATCTGCCTTTCATTGCTAATTGGAATTACTTTTTAGCTTTATATTCTTCCAGCTCTTTTCTTACATACTCAAGAGATAAAAGTTTTTCTTTAATCTGTTCTACATTTAATCGTTCCGTATTATCGGAATTGTACTCGACTTCAGTAGAAAGCTCTTCGGACCCTTCGACAAAATACTTATCATAGTTAAGATCCCTTTTATCGGCAGGTACTCTGAAGAATCTGCCCATATCTACCGCTTTTACATATTCTTCTTTTGTAAGAAGGGTTTCATATCTCTTTTCTCCATGGCGGGTGCCGATAATTTTTATTTCGTTATCTGCATTAAATAATTCCTTTATAGCCTGGGCAAGGTCGCCTATTGTTGAAGCCGGTGCCTTTTGTACGATAATATCACCCGCCTGCGCATTTTCAAACGCATATACTACAAGTTCCACCGCTTCTTCCAGGCTCATTAAAAACCGTGTCATATTCGGGTTGGTGACAGTTAAGGGTTGTCCCTTTTTAATTTGCTCTATAAACAGCGGTATAACGGACCCTCTTGAGGCCATAACATTGCCGTACCGGGTACCGCATATAAGAGTTTTATCAGGATCGACCGTCTTTGATTTAGCAATAAATACTTTTTCCATCATTGCCTTGGATATTCCCATGGCATTGATAGGATAAGCGGCTTTGTCCGTAGAAAGGCAAATGACTTTCCTGACACCATACTCGATAGCTGCCGTCAGGACATTATCGGTACCGAGGATATTGGTTTTAACGGCTTCCAGCGGGAAGAATTCACAGGAAGGAACCTGCTTAAGAGCCGCAGCATGAAATATATAATCCACTCCATGCATGGCATTCTTTACGGATTGTATATCCCTTACATCCCCTATGTAAAATTTCAGCTTATCGTTTTTGTACTGCCTTCGCATGTCATCCTGTTTTTTCTCATCACGAGAAAATATACGAATTTCTTTAATATCCGTATTTAAAAATCTTTTTGCTACGGCATTACCGAATGATCCGGTTCCGCCTGTTATTAATAAAGTTTTTCCTTTAAACATTGTTTTTCTCCTTATCTTTAATAAATTCTCTAATTTAAATACTTATCAAATCTATTAAGCAACATATTTTTATTAAAATTATTATCATAATAATTTTTCGCATTAATACCCATTTGCTTCAATTCATTTTTATTCATTGATGACATTTTAGCAATTATATTTGCCAGCTGTTCTGCATTACCGGCAGGACCGCACATACCTGCATTTGCTTCGGTTATTATATCATAAATCTCTCCGTTTGCAGATGCAATAATCGGAATCCCACAAGCCATATATGACTGAAGTTTTGCAGGGATTGTCATGGCAAATAACGGACTGTCGGTTAAGCATATCAAAGCTGCATCATTGGCAGCCATAAAGTCAGGTATTCTTGTTGCTGCCTGTTTAGGAATAAAGTTAAACATATCGTTTACCTTATATTCATTAACCAATTTAATCAGCTCGTTTTTATATCTGCCGTCACCAACTATATTAAATCTTATTTTATATTTTAAACTGTATTTTTTCAATATCAATGCTGCCTTGGGCAATATATCAAGTCCCTGCGCCTTTCCAATATTACCTGCAAAAATTATATTAAAAGTTCCATCATTTGGTATCTCAGGTACACTGATTTTTGACATTGGTTTATAAAAATCTTCCGCATATTGAGGCCAAAACTCCATTTTCTCGTTTGGTACGCCTCTTTTACTGATAACTTTTATAAAACTTTTAGATGTTGTAAATATTTTGGTACAATTAGAATATATATAATCCACCATTTTCCCTATTGCACCAATTATAAATTTATTTCTAATCCCAGTTATTATTTCAACATTTTCCGGCCATAAGTCCTGAACATATATATAACAAGGAATCTTTCTTTTCTTGGCATACCATACTCCCGGTAGGGCCTGCGTCATTGGTGATACTTCAAATATAAAAACATAATCTGCTTTAATCTTTGTAAATATCTTCCATGCATATCCTGATATAACAAAAGAGAAGTAATTAAGTGCCAACATAAAAGAAGTTTTTCCTCTCGGTATAATTGGAAGTCTTACAATTTGCACTCCCTCATAAATTTCTCTTCTTTTTTTTAATAAGCCATAACCTTCATAATATTTACCTTGAGGATAATTAGGAATTCCGGTAATAACAGTTACTTTGTATCCTTTTTTCACCCATTCTTTACATATATCATTTATTCGAAACTGTTCCGGGTAGAAATATTGTGAAATCACTAATATATGCTTTTGCATTGTATTTCCACACTTTCTGTTATTTTTCAGTCAAATCAATTGATTCCCTAAAACTTCTTATCCTATAATTACCCATATCATACTCACTCATTTTCTTATCATATACCAAATTTCCAAATAACTTACTTACCAAATTTAATCCATATATCATTTTAATAATCGGGTTGAATACTCGAGTTAACATTATTTTTCTTCCATGAGCCTCAGCTATCATCCTAACCATCTCGCTGGTTTTTACATATTCTTCGTTCTGAGGAAAGAATAATCCTCTTTCTTCATTATCTATCATCAATCTGATAAACTCACACAGATTGTCTATATGAAGCATACTCCGTTCATTATCGATATCAGGAAATATAGGAAGTATCTGTGCTGCTTTTGATAACTTTGGATAATTACCCTTAGACCCTTTGCCGTAAATCATCGGTGGTCTAAGTATAACTAATTTGAATGTTTTATCTTCTATTTTTTTCAATTCTATTTCCGCTTGAAGCTTACTATCACCATAAAAATTATTCGGTGCAGGTACAGTTTCCTTAGTTATAACTTTCTTAGTTTTACTCCCATCACCATAAACAATTATACTACTCATAAAAATAAACTGCTTAACACCTTCTGCCTTAGCTTTTTTAGCTGTTTCAATAGCCAAATCCCTGTTTACTTTATAATATAAATCTTTTAATCTGTGTTTTGATGATACATGAGCTATTCCTGCTACATGAAATACAACATCATATGAAGAGAAATCCTCTTCCTTCCATGAAATGTCAGTCATGTCTACTGTGTCAACCATGTATTTATCTGGGTGTCTCTTCACCCACTGTTCAAAGCTCGTTCCTATATAACTGTTGGCACCAGTAATTAGTATACGTTTCATTGTGACATACTCTCCTCATTAGCAGAATTCTTATTCTTTTCTATAGTACCTGTTCCGCCCTCTACAACACCATCACTCTTCAATACTGAGATAAATGAACCAAGAAAACATCGTAAATCCATTAAAAAACCAATTTTTCTTGCGTATTCCCCGTCCAGCTTCGCTTTTTCCTCAATTGTCAATTCATCCCTGCCATGAATTTGTGCCCAGCCGGTAAGGCCAACAGGAACATCATTTGCACCATATTTGTCTCTCTCTTCAATAAGGTCAAACTGATTCCATAAAGCAGGCCTTGGTCCAATAATACTCATATCACCTTTTATTATATTTATAATTTGCGGTAATTCATCTAAGCTTGTCTTCCTTAAGAATCTGCCGACACTGGTAATCCATTGCTCCGGATTCTCTAATAAATGTGTAGGTACATCCTTGGGAGTATCTATTCGCATGGTTCGAAATTTCAAAATATAAAAGTGAGTCTTATGTATTCCAACCCTTTTCTGCTTGAACAATATAGGACCTTTCGAATTTGCCTTTATTGCAATAATGATTGCTAAAAATATAGGAGAGAATATTACAAGTGCTAAAACTGATATAATAATATCCAGAGCTCTTTTTACTTTTAAGTAAGCCATTTCTGCTTCCTCACATTCCTATAAAGAATGCTTTATCTACCTATAACTCATTTGCCAAATTAATGATTTTCAAATACTTAACCCCATTAAGGTCTCTATTTATCTCATCATTTACATTCATATGTATCAGTACCGCAGATCTGAAATTTCTATCTATATCAACAATACTGTAGATTGGTATAACTTTTGCCTTCTTAATCATTGCCGTATACTCTGTTACTGCTGTTTTAATTATCTCACCTGTCTCATCATTCGAAATAAGAATATATATTGCATCATATTCATTATATATCTTTTCAAGGAAATCTTTTACCTTTTCTTTCATCTCATAAATCGCTTTATAATGTAACTTAAGGTATTTAACGGTCTTTTTTGCCTTCTCCATCATGCCTTTAGGTGTCAGCATATAAAGAACCTGCTTTTGTGATACCTGGGACATTTTTATAAGTCCCTCTCGTATCATCTTGTTCATAAGCAGGTTGACCGTACTTACAGAGACTCCTAATTTCCTTGATAGCTCGCGTTGAGTAACTTTATTATTCTCTGATACCTCTGACATTATTATAAATTCATTATCAAATATATGGCTTTCTTTATATATCAATATATATCCCTCTTTATCATAAAGTTCAATAAAGTAATATATAATAGCGTTCGAAAATCAAACGCTAATATAAGAATATATCTATAATCAAGTTATGTCAACAGAAAAACTCATCTGATAACATATGTGGGCACAATCTCCTGTACCTTCTTTCTTATGTCTTCCGATTCACTCATACATAGATCTTTTAGTTCCTCAAGTTGTCTAAGGAACTTCTCATCGTCCATCTCTATAGGCTTGCCTATGTATATTAGGTTGTTATCGGTTGCCTGAAGTCCTTCTTCCTCCATAAGTAGTTCCTCATATAACTTCTCTCCAGGACGTAGTCCAGTAAATTCTATCATTATATCCTCATAAGGCTTAAATCCTGATAACCTTATCAAATTTTCTGCAAGATCAAGTATCCTTACCGGCTCGCCCATATCAAGCACAAATATTTCCCCGCCCTTGGCAAAAGCACCTGCCTGAAGAACTAAGGATACGGCTTCCGGTATGGTCATAAAATATCTGATTATATCAGGATGGGTTACTGTTACAGGGCCACCTTCTTTTATCTGCTTTTTAAACAGCGGAATTACGCTTCCGTTTGAGCCCAGTACGTTTCCGAATCTTACGGCAACGAACTCGGTCTTGGATCTCTTGTTATATGTTTGTATTATCATTTCACAGATTCGTTTGGATGCCCCCATTATGTTAGTCGGATTTACGGCTTTATCTGTAGAAATAAGTACAAATCTCTCAGTTCCGTAAAGGTCCGCGGCCTGAACCACATTAAGAGTACCCAGTACATTATTTTTTATGGCTTCACCCGGGCTGTCTTCCATCAAAGGCACATGTTTATGGGCAGCCGCATGAAATACTATCTGCGGCTTGTATGTTTTGAATATGTAATTCATTCTTGTAGCACTTCTTACGGAAGCTATTAATACAACCAAATCCAGTTCAGGATGATGAACCTTCAATTCCTGCTGTATTTCATAGGCATTGTTCTCATAGATGTCAACTATTATAAGCTGTTTCGGCTTATGAGATGCCAACTGCCTGCACAGCTCACTACCGATGGAACCTCCTCCACCGGTCACAAGAATAACCTTGTCCTTGACATATCCCATTATGGAATCCAGGTCCACCTCGATGCTGTCTCTTCCAAGCAGGTCCTCAACCTGTACATCCCTTAACTGGCTCACACTTACTTCACCATTCATAAGCTGGTATACCCCGGGAAGTATCTTAAGGCTGCAATCCGTCTCCTTGCATATATCCACGATTTCACGGATGGTCTTCTTTGACACGGATGGCATGGCTATTATTATTTCATCTATATCATACAGGTTTACGGTCTCGACAATGTTCTCCCTGGTACCTACTACCTTAACCCCTTGTATATATGTACCCTGCTTTCCGGGATCGTCGTCTATAATGCACTTGACCGTTGTATTGTTGACTTTGTCACTAGTCTGGATTTCCTTGATAATTATATTTGCCGCGTTGCCGCCGCCAACTATCATTACTTTCTTCTTTTCGCTTCTGTTGACAATCATTCTTTTTATGTACCTCATGCCGCGATAGCCGAATCTGCTGCTCAGTGTAAGAAAGAACAACACTCCGCCATACAGGAAATGGTAGCTTCGCGGTACAGGCAGTTCCATTATTTTTAACCCTGCGTATTGAATCAATACCGACATAATACATGCGGCTGTTACATTTTGCATTTCAATAATCCCCGCAAAGCTCCATATGCTGTGATAAAGCTTTAGTATATAAAATATTACCAAAGTGCATATAACATTTATGGGCAGATAATGCCACACCGATTCAGCGAACCGCAGTTCCACCTTGCTTGGGTTCAAATCAAAGCGAAGCAGTAATCCTAATGCACTTGCTGCAATGATTACTGCTACATCACACAATATTAAACATATTCTTCTGAATGCCATCTTGCTGTCAATTATCTTTCGGACCATTGCTCTACCTCACATATTCTTGCATGTTCATTCCCATACGCTGTTTGTATAATCATGTCCTTCCGGCATAGGTTCAGCCCTGTCCCGGTATGCCTGCATTCTCTTAATGAAGCTTTCTTTGTATCTTTCTCTCTCCTGCTCGCTCATATCCACATATGTCACAAAATCCAGGTCGCTCCTAAACAGCCTGTCCCCGCAATGGAAACAAACCGCGTTAGGTTTCCTGGATACGATTCTATAGTTATAACATCTTGGACATATAAAGATATGCAGCATCGTATATTCCTTCCTTTTTACATAGCTTATTAATATGTGTTCCATTTTTGATGACACCTGTTGTACAGGCAACATGTTATCTTTTGTGCTTATCTCCATATGTTCCGTAATAATTGCCATAGTATTTCCCGTAATAGCGGCCATAATACTTTCCGTTATACCGTTTTTTGCTTACGGGGATTTTATTTAAAACCACTCCAAGGATACGGCACTGCGTTACCTCGAGCTGCTCCTTGACATACTGGGCATACTTGTAGCTTATTGTATTATGCTCAATTACAATGATAACCCCATCCGAATGCTTTGCAACTATGGCGCTGTCAATTACCGATCCAAGGGGAGGCGTATCGATAATTACATAATCATACTCTTCCCTTAGCTTTTTAATCATAAATGTAAAACGTTCATGGCTAAGCAATTCAACCGGATTGGGCGTATATGATCCTGTAAAAATCATATCAAGGTTGCGGATATTCGTATTATATATGATATCCTCAAACCCGCTTTGTCCTGATAGGTAATGGGTCAGGCCACACTCAATCCTGCCTACCTTAAGCTTTCCCATTATTACCGATTTTCGAAGATCAGCGTCAATAAAAGCAATCTTCTTGCAGAATTACTATTATGCCTGATATTAATACTGCTCCAAGTATACCGCCAATTACAATATTTAATTTAATATTAGGGCTTGACGGTTCTTTTGGCAGGTTACCTTCATCTATTATCTCAGGCTTATCGGTTGCCATAATTTTCGCTATCTGCTCGGATGAAACCTTCGCGAATTCATCAGCCAGTTTCTTCGCCATAAAGGCATCCGGGTATGTTATATTTATCTCAAGTATTCTTGTATTGCTAGGATTAGATGCTTTTACCGCGCCCGCCACCTCATTATAATCCAGGTCTAAATCCAGGTTCTCAATAACCTTGTTTACCACAGCTCTGCTCTTGACAAGCACCATATAACATTTGAATATCTGATAAGCTTGTCGATTCGGATGACCTATTAATTATGTATAATTGAGTCGTTGATGTATACATCGGTGTCCTCATATAATAGCTGAACAGCCCTGCTGCTGAAGCCGTCAATAAAGCAAACATGATAATTAGCCATAGTTTTGACCTTAACAGGTAAAATATATCCAGCAGATTGATTTCCACTTCTTCGTGCGTATTCAAGCCAGGTCCTCTCCTTATATGTAAAAATAAAATTATATATATTTATTTTCTATTATTTTTATGGTATTTTCAATGGTTATTTCCTGTAAGAGCTCCTTATCGCATTTACTCTCTAAATATGAAACCGCCTTTTGCATGATTGGAATCCTTTTAACGTCATCATGACAGTCGCTTGCTATCAGATGCACCAAACCATAGTTGATCAGTTTTCTGTTGTAAGGGGCTTTCAGCCTCATATACCCCCCTGTTACGCTTCGGCAGTTCATCTGGATGCAGCAGCCCATCTTTACCAGTTCTTCAATATTGGACATGTTTCGGTAAATATTGCGGTATCTTTCGATATGGGCAAGGATTGGTATGTATCCATGATAAATGAAATTGCTTATGCATAAACGGATGGACTTAAATGACGCGCTGTAAGCGAATTCCACCAGCACATACCTGCTTCCGGCAAGGGTTAAGGCTTTGCCTGATTTCAGCGCGTCGATAACCGCGTCTTTAAAAAATGTATCCCTGCAATATATTTCATTTCCAAGCAGTATCTTAAAGTCTTTGTTTATTTTAACCGCTTCCTGCTGCACCTGCTCGGCCAGTTTAACCAGTTTTTCCACCGGAGGGTTGTCCGCTCCGATAATATAATGGGGAGTTGCAATAATAGTTGTTATATTCTCAGCTGAAGCCATATGCAGCATTCTTACAGTCTGTTCCATGGATCTTGACCCGTCATCAATACCGGGCAGTATGTGCGAATGAATATCCGCATAATTATATTGCCAACTCATAATAACGCCCTTCTTCTTATCATATGGCGAAAGGTATAAAATAAACTTTATTACTATAAATTACTAAACTATAATTTATAATACGTCAATAATCTAACAGTGTCAAGTGACTGATATGAATATTTTACTAATTCTCCCATATTTGTATGTTTATCCCAATTCATTATCGGTTGCCATACATCTTTTTATAGTAATTCTGATACTCACCGCTGATGATATTCTGAAGCCATTGTTCATTATCCACATACCACTTGATTGTCATTTTAATACCTTCACTAAAATTGGTCTTTGGTTTCCAGCCAAGCTCCCTGTTAATCTTGGCAGGATCGATGGCATACCGTTTATCATGGCCGGGACGGTCGGTAACGAACCTGATAAGGTCTTCGCTCTTGCCAAGCTCCTTAAGTATTATCCTGACAACCTCAAGATTCGTCCTCTCATTGTGGCCGCCTATATTGTATACCTCTCCCACCTTTCCCTTTCTTACGACCAGGTCCACAGCCTCGCAGTGGTCCTCAACATACAGCCAGTCCCTTACGTTCTCCCCTTTGCTGTATACGGGAAGGGGCTTGTCCTTGAGCGCGTTGGCAATCATAAGGGGTATCAGCTTTTCCGGAAACTGATAAGGTCCGTAATTGTTCGAACACCTTGATATCGTAACCGGAAGGTTAAAGGTGCGGTAATATGCCAGTACCAGCAAATCCGCCGAAGCCTTCGATGCCGAATACGGGCTTGAGGCATGCAGCGGTGTTTCCTCGGTAAAGAACAAGTCCGGCCTGTCAAGAGGAAGGTCTCCATACACCTCGTCCGTGGACACCTGGTGGAACCTCTTAATTCCGTACTTCCTGCAGGCTTCAAGAAGCACTCCTGTCCCTATGACATTCGTCTGAAGAAAAACCTCCGGTTCAACCACGGACCTGTCCACATGGGTCTCAGCCGCAAAGTTAATGACCACATCCGGCTTCTCTTCTTCAAATACCTTAAATATAAAATCCTTGTCCGCAATATCGCCTTTAATAAACCTGAAGTTATCATTTTTTAACGCGCCCTCAAGGTTCTCAAGGCTTCCCGCGTATGTCAGCTTGTCTATGCAGATGAATTGCTCTTCCGGGTATTTACTGAGCACATAATATACATAATTCGTTCCGATAAATCCGGCTCCGCCGGTTATGATGGTTTTCACGGTGTTCCTCGCTTTCTTGCAGCTTTTCCGTAATACGGTCATGTAGCATAATGCTGTGATGCAGTATAATGCTGTCCGGCAGCATGATGTTTTTAAGCAACAAATACTATCAAGCAGCATAAGCTGTTAATCAGCAAAATACGGTCATGCGGCATAATGTTGCCAAACAAAATAATGTTGTCAAGCAATATAGGCTATCAGGCAACTGATGCTGTCATTCAACATTACAGAACTTTTATATAAAATCTATATCGCTGTCCTTTAGATAAGGCGCGTTCCTGTCCTTTTCAGATAGAATCGGATCTGTAATCCCCCATTCGATCCCAAGCTCCGGGTCATCCCAGCGGATACTCCTGTCTGCTTCCTTGTTATAGTAATTATCCACCTTATAAACAAACTCCACGTTGTCGGTTAGGGTCAGGTAACCATGCAGGAATCCCCTCGGAATAAGAAGCTGTCGGAAGTTATCCTGCGAAAGCTCTACAGCTATCCACTGCTTGTATGTCGGTGAATTCCTTCTCATATCCACTGCCACATCAAGCACGGCTCCCCGTGTGCAGCGGACAAGCTTTGCCTGCGCTGCATTCCCTTTCTGGCAGTGAAGCCCCCGAAGCATACCCTTCGTGTTAGAGAAGGAATGGTTGTCCTGCACAAAATCATAGTGAAGCCCGGCCTCTTCAAGCTTTATCTTCGACCAGCTTTCCAGGAACCATCCCCTGCTGTCCTTAAATACCTGAGGTTCTATTATATACACATCCTGCAGTTTGGTCTTTATGATATTCATGCCAATGCTCCTGTTTCATTATATTGGTTAGTATCTGATTTTCCCCTCGGCAACCTTGAGCAAATGCTCTCCGTATGATGATTTGCTGTAGTATTCCGCAGCTTCGATAAGCTTCTCCCTGGTAATCCAGTCATTTATATACGCTATTTCCTCAAGGGCTGCTATCTGTATTCCCTGTCTCTTCTCAACAACCCTGACAAACTCCGACGCTTCGCTTAAGGAGTCCGTGGTACCTGTATCAAACCACGCATACCCTCTGCCAAGAAGCACCACATTAAGAGTTCCTTCTTGAAGATACAATTTATTAAGGTCGGTTATTTCAAGCTCTCCCCTGGCCGAGGGCTTTAATCTCTTGGCAAAATCGCATACCCTGTTGTCATAAAAATACAACCCGGTGACGCAGTAATTCGATTTCGGATTCTCCGGCTTTTCCTCAATGGATATGGCCTTTCCGTTTTTGTCAAATTCAATTACACCAAATCTCTCCGGGTCATCGACATAATATCCGAATATCGTGGCGCCTTCCTTTCTTGCGGCCGCTTCCTTAAGATGCTTTGACAGGCCGCTTCCATAAAATATATTGTCGCCAAGAATCATCGCGCAGGAATCCCCGTCAATAAAATCCTCTCCAATGAGGAATGCCTGTGCCAGGCCGTCCGGTGACGGCTGTATCGCATAGCTTAAGTTTATTCCGAACGCGGAACCGTCCCCCAGCAGCCTCTCGAAATTCGGGATATCCTTTGGCGTGGATATAATAAGGATATCCTGAATCCCTGCCAGCATAAGGGTTGACAGGGGATAATAAATCATTGGCTTGTCATATACAGGAAGAAGATGTTTTGATGTAACCAATGTAATCGGATACAAACGGGAACCGGTTCCCCCGGCTAATATAATTCCCTTCATATAATGGGCTCCTTTAAATAATTATAATTTCTCCGATGAAATTGTCGATGGTAATATTGATGATATTATTGTTAATACCATGCTGTCTTTGAAGTGCTGATGGCGTTATTGATTTTGACAAAAAAATGGCTAATAGATATTTTAGTTTATTGCTGCATAATAGCTGATTAATCAGTTATTTTCAAGCTTCAGGTCGAATCCTTGCCCGACGATATCATTTACAATCCTCTGCCTGACAGGATTGACATTCTTAAGCTTCGTCACAACCTGGCTGCTGAAGCTGTCGACCCTCTTGTTGGCCTGTCTTAAGTCATAGTATGTCTGCATGATTTCGTCATATTCCTTGATTAATTCGGAGTAGTTATCAAAGCATTTGTACTTGTTCTCAAACATCCTAAGCCCCATGTCCATCCTGGGCTTAAGCTGCGGCTCCTGGTTAGGGTAACCGAATCCAAGTCCTAGTACCGGGAAGGTCAGCTTCGGAAGCCCCAGTATTTCTATGGTTCTTGCCGGGTCATTCAGTATGCTTCCATAGTACACTGTTCCAAGTCCGAGGCTTTCTGCCGCGTTTACAACATTCTGGGCCATCAGGCATGCATCGGTAAAGCCCTGGAAGAACCGGTCCATATCGGATATGCTGTCCTCATGACAGTCCTTTTCGGCCGCAATCCGGCCGTTCCTGTACTGGTCCACTATAAATATCCACAGTTCGGGCATCCTTGCCACATACTCCTGCTTGCATACGTCCGCAAGCTCCTTCTTTATACCGGCATCGGTCACCCTGATAATTGAACAGGCCTGCATGCTGTTCGATGTAGCCGTTCTTTCAGCCACCTTGATCAACAGATCTATTATTTCCCCAGGAACCTTGTCCTGTGTATACTCCCTTATTGTCCTATGCTCAAGCTGCGCTTTAATCATATCATTAATGTGTTCCATATGCTGCCCTCCTGATTCCTGCTCTGCTTTCTATACTTGGTAATTATACCATGAAAAGCCGTGAGTGTCAGTATAATTTTGCAATGATGCCAGGTACCATATTGTTACACCATTTAACATTTTTATAAAGGTGCCTGGCACCAAAAACAGGCGCCATCATCTGACGCCTGTAATTGCATAATTGTATCTGATGCTTAGGTATCAATCCACTGTCGTAAAACCCATCTTCACCCTGAACTGGTCCCCGTCAATCTCAACCTTGAAGCTTCCGCCGCATGCCCTTGCGAAGCTTTCGGCAATGGACAGCCCCAAGCCGCTTCCTTCGGTGGACCTGGACTTATCCCCTCTTGAAAACCGCTGGAGAACCTCTTCGGCTGTAAAATCCATATCATATGAAGCGGTATTTTTTATTGATACATCAACATTCCTGTCATGTGTCACCATGTCAATGAATACCCTGGTCCCCTGAAGCGAATACTTTAGCGCATTTCCTATTACGTTCTGGAACACCCTGTACAATTTCTTCCCGTCAGAGAAGATATAAACAGGCATTTCCGGCAGATTGGCCTTTATACGTAATCCCGATCTCGCAATGTCATCCTCCATATCGGCCAAGGTCTGTTCGACGAGCTTTTTCAAATCAAGCCTTTCAAGCTCGAGCGGCAGGTTACCGCTCGTGCTTTTTGCCAGGTCAAACAGGTCGGATACAATGTTCTTAAGCCGCCCTGATTTCTCAGCCAGTATGTTCACATAATCCCTTGCGCTCTCGGGCAGGTCCTCCTTCGCCAGCAAATCCACATAGCTTATTATCGATGTAAGCGGTGTCTTAAGGTCATGGGAAACATTGGTTATCAGGTCCACTTTCATTTTCTCGGATTTCATTTGCTCCGCAAGGCTTTCCTGGAAGCCCTGGTTTATTTCCTCGAACGTCCTGTTGTTCTCGTAAAAATACCAGAATATAATTATCCCTTCTAAAACCACCGGAACCAACGAAGCAAAAAGATTCCGGGTCGTCAAAACGAGTATGAATGTCATAAACACCATTCCGCCGCTTGCCGCCGTAAATATCGCTTGCCTTCTATAGAGCGATTTGGTCAGCGGGTAATGCGAAAACCTGCTGTCATTAAAGAAGCTTCTTATAAATCCGCTTATTCCGATAAATATTGCTCCAATCAGGCTGTGCTTCAGCAGTTTCCCGGCCTTGATCTTCCTGACCAGGCTGAGAAGGATCACACCACAGACGATTGTGGTCAGCGCGGTAATGGTTCCTGCGCAAACAAGCAGAATAACCTGCTGCATGCTAAGTATGGGTTTTTTCTCGGAAAGGTGGTAATCCCACAGGAAATTCTCCATTCCAAGCGCCCAGAACAGGCCTGTCAGTAATAGGACGCCAAGCTGAATGTCACTGTAAATCTTGTCCATATAAGGTGACAAATGCACCTCGTCATCCCCAGCCTTTCTTCCGGTTACTGCAATCAGATAAATAACACATATAAGGGAAACGATACCCGCCTGCAATAATGAAATAAGGAAAGAAAGCTGCAATTTTCTTTCTTCATTCCATTTCTCCTGCTTCTGATCCATGTATTCCTGCGGATACACCAGGTATAATGTTATATCATCACCGAGATATATTCTGACGTTCTTGGACGTGTTCTTGCCAAAAACCCATTTCCCTTTTTCGAACAGATACATGTAATCCTCTTGCGCGAGTATCTCTCCCAGGCCGGCGTTGCTTTTTACCTTTTCCCCGTCGGTGATGTAAAACATGTATTCCGGCTCCGGCTGAATGCTTTCGGTATCATTTACAAAATGATTTATTACATCCGCTATTGCATGCGTTAACTCTCCGTCCGTAAATGCTTCGCTCCGTACGTATTCCTTTACGAATATGGCCTCCGGATTCATGTCCCTGTTGCTGAGATATGTAACAAGGACCACTGACGCGGTTACCAGAATCACCGTCAATGCGAATGCAATGAATTTTGTAATATTGCTCCTGCTAAATCTTCTCAATTTTGTAGCCAATTCCCCACACCACCTTTAGATATTTCGGCTCCCTGGGATTGATTTCGATTTTCTCCCTAATCCTCCGAATATGGACCATTACCGTGTTTTCGACCGAGTATGCCGTCTCCTGCCATACCCGCTCATATATCTGCTCGGCTGAGAACACGCATCCTGCATTTCTCATAAGCAACTCCAGGATCTTAAATTCCTTTGCCGTGAGTTTCACCGGCTCCCCGTCCACATACAGCTCGGCTTTCTCCGTATCCAGGCATAATCCGCCAACTACAATCTTCCCCGATGAGTTTGCGTTGTACATATCTCCTAGCTGCATATATCTTCGCAGATGGCTTTTTACCCTCGCCACCAGCTCCTGCGGGTTGAATGGCTTTGTTACATAGTCGTCGGCTCCCATCGAAAGCCCCAGTATCTTGTCCGAATCCTCCGATTTGGCTGAAAGAAGAATGATAGGGATATTCTTTTCATTCCTGATCTTCATCATGGTGGACAGACCATCAAGCTTCGGCATCATTATATCAAGAATAATGAGCTGTACCTGGTTTGCCACCAGGGCATCCAAGGCTTCCATTCCGTCATAAGCCTTGACAACCTCAAAGCCCTCCATCTTTAACAGCTTCTCAATCGCCCCGGCTATCTCCCTGTCATCATCCACAACCAATATTCTCGCCGTGTCCATATTCATTTTACCTCCCAAGCAACCGTTGCCTTTATCTTATACGGTGATTCTTAAAACCACATCAACGAAAATCTTAAATTAATCTTAACAATGTGGGCGGTGAATGTCAAAGGTGCCAGGAATGCAGGTAATCCTTATAATCATCATCACATAGGAAAATATCATCCTTATGGTTGCCTCTGGTAACTACATGATAAATAGCACCAGGATACCATATCCTTTTCTTTCTGCCGATATGGCATACCTCCTTATGTATAATGTATAGATTATAGTGTAATCTGGGAAATAAATAATGAAATAAATAAGAAATGATTTTAGATTGGAGTTCATTGTGGTGCATATTATGGTAGCTGGCACCATCTCAGGCACCAGCTCATATGGTACCAGGTACCGAAATATGGCATGGTACCTGGCACCGGTAAATGATTATTACGATGTCATCAATTTCTCAAGCGTCAGCGGCTCAATATACTTGCCGTCCTTGTAAGCTCTCATGTTGCCGCCGGAGATTTCATCTATAAGTGCTATATGCTTGTCCTCACCGATTCTGCCAAACTCGAGCTTGATATCATACAGCTCGATGCCCTTCTTAGCCAACTCGTCCTTTACGATGTTGGATATCTTTATGGTTAATTCCTTTAATACTTTGTATTCATCCCTGGTAAGAATCCCAAGCATGTGAAGCGCATCCTCACTTATAGGCGGGTCCTGACGCTTGTCATCCTTTAAGGTCACCTCAACAAATGCATCCAGCGGCTGTCCTTCCTCAATGTATGCCCCATAACGGCGGATAAAGCTTCCGACAGCCCTGAACCTGCAGATAACCTCCAGGCCGTGGCCGAATATCGTGGCGGGCTTAACGGTCATCGTTGCGGCATCAATATCGCAGTCAATATAGTGCGTTGGAATACCTTCCTTTTCGAGCCTCTCAAAAAACAGCTTGGTAAGCTTAAGGCCCGCTCTTCCCGCACCGTCTACGGTTAATCCCACGGTATTTGCTCCGGGGTCAAATACACCGTTTTCACCGGTCATATCGTCCTTGAATTTCAGCAAATAATTGCCATCCTCAAGCGCGTAAACATCTTTAGTTTTTCCTTGGTAGACGAGCTTCATTATTCGTATCCCTCTTTCCTAAAAATGATATATCATCAGTGGAGCGCCGTTACCACTGATGATTTTCTTCGGTTATGTATAAAAAGTATATTATTTAAAAAGGCTTGTCAATAATTCCATTCCCTGTTTTTTCTTATATATAATATAATTACAGGTTATATATAACGCTATATATAAAATAATTTATTATGCAACCGAAAAATATTGGCATACTATAAAAATCATAACAGCGTCATATTTACCGTATCAACTTTATAATCACCGGCCAGCCATCAAGGCGCTTATCTAATAATGCTCTCCCCTCATGGCAAGCCTGCTTTTCCTGCTACCACCCTCTTCCCATATAGTCATCGCTGTGTTTCTTGTTCGTATGATAAAACACCACATCTCCTGCCATTAACTTAAATACTGCCCCCGAATCGTCCTTCTTCTCAATCGCTCCGCCTTCCATAACCCACATGGAGCAATGCCCGTTATTCAGGAAGTTGTAACCGTTCGTATAGGATAAATGCCTGCTGCCGCTTGCGTCATGGCTTTCTATATTGAAGTTTACAATTATATACCCGTCCTTCAGCCAGAAATCCTCATGATAAGTTATGCCGTGCCTGGCAAGATACCCCTTCACATCATACCCTGCCGGCACCGCATGGATATCCGACGGAAGCTTATAAGTGCCGTACCATCGCTGTATGTACTTTGACAGGCTTAATGCGGTCTCACCGGTCTGGGCCCTTACTTCCGCAAATGACGGCATCCCCGTCACAAACCGTGAATAGTCTGTTCCGATAAATGTCCGAAACAGGCTTGTAATCCGTATCTCATTATACGAATACATAGGCCCATACCCGTATATCAGCCTGGAGTACGTGGTACCCAAAACATTTGCCGTATGCATAAGCTCATTCACAGGTATCCTGCTGTAAGGGTTCCCTGCAAGGCCATACTGGACATTTATAAGGTCAATCCCCTCGCCTACCTTTACGAGATAACGATGTTTGCCGTCTATTTCCTCATCATAATAAATGTCCACCTTCTGCCTGTTACCGCCATCCTCATCCACATGGTAGAATGTCGGAGTAATCCTGATAGTGCAGCCGCTGCCGTACATATCCCCGATGGTGTCAATGAAAAAGCGGAAAGCGTATCCCGTCTTCAGCACCCCTGCATTGCTGTATTTCGGATGGCTGCCGTTTATAAGCGGCAGCGTATATTTCTCGTTTCTTCCGGTCTGATAACCGTACCGGTCCTTTAATCCTACGGTATAATAATAGGAATAATCCTCGTGAAAACCCGTTCTTTTAGTTCCGTCAGCCGCCCTTTCAAACAGCTTTATGTTCATGGAATCCTTTACACGAAACACATCCCGCCATCGTCCTTCGTCGGAAATATCATAAATCGTCAGCCCATACATCCTCCCGGAAATCTGGAAGGTCTTCGTATCCGTTGCAACATAATTGTCCATACTTAAGTTTTTGGCCGGCTCCGTCCTGTCTAGCTTGTCCGTGCCGTTTACCGCGACGGTGCGAAACTCTGCCGTGTACGTCCCTTCCTTCACCCATAAGGGGACATAAAACCTATATGTCTCCCTGCCAAGGACAATCCACGTGCCTGACTTGATAAACCGGTCATTAGACGCATCCCCGTCGCCGTCCACATCAATATATACGTCAAACGGCAGCCTCATCTCATTTCTTAACGCATCCTTATGCTCAGCAATATAGGAAACGTTCTCCGGGTCAATAAATGACCGCGAAAAATCCCTTTCATAATAACCAAGCCGCGGGCTGTGCTGCAGGGTGTTTGAAATGCTTACGGTAAAATCACATAATGCAGAATCCGGGTCAAGCACCAAATGGCAGGCCCATGCCGTCGGATTAACAAGCTGGACATATTCATCATTGTCGGTATACACCAAAGCCCTGCAGATGACCGGCGTGTGAATGATTACGTTATTTACCGCAACCGAATAACTCCTGCTGCTGTCATACGCATTTACACTCATGGGATGCCTTATATATGTGATGCTTCCGCTTGATGAATAAACCCCATTCTCTTTGACAGCATCAATGACAAGCCCTTCCGCAAAGAATGCCCTGTCATGGGTCATCCTGTTAGATTGAACCATCGGTCCTGCGCCGGGTGCCTGTGTTATTTTCTCCGCAGGCGCATCGGTCATAACCGTGGCACCGCCAAATGCCAGGTAATCATTCTTCACCATAAGCTCACCGGTAAGCTCAAACGCATATGGCGTCAAATCCTCATACTCCACTTCCGGCCTGCCGACGGTGTCCGATGTGATTGGTGTTTCATTTACAAGATGTATGCCCTGCGTTGCCTGTATGGGAAGAATAATATGATCCTCGATCTGGCCGCTGTGCCTGGTACTAAGCGACGGGATTGACAGAAAATTGCTGTTTAAGATGAGATTTACCCTGCCCTCGGGCAAGGAATAATTATAGACTGTTGCCGTGCTTGGCATGTAATACTCAAGGCTATCAATCTCCCAGTAAGAGTATGCCCTCTCAACCGTTATATACTGGGTATCCGTAACGGTTTCGGTAATAAGCCCGGCTTCCCCGCTCCCTCCTTGTACTTCTTCGTAATATTGCAAGGTGTAAGTCATCGACACGGGTACCGTAAATGCCACCGTCCCCGTTCTGTTCACCAGCCTGTATCCCAGCAAATATTCCTTCGTCCTTACAGTTACATACTGGCTCTCCGTGGTGGGTATGCCGTCCCTGGACGAGAAATAAGGCTGTCCGTACTTGTCACCGTTTATTATGCCCTGGGGATTCGGACTGTCAAATGGAAGTATTTTCGGCGGGGAAACGTCAGGCACCTCAACATCCTGCACGGCTCCATAATAAAGCCTTAATATAACCACGGTCCCGGTCTCCGTATCATCCGGTACGGTAAATGCGGCGGGGTTTGTGTTTCCTTCAATCGTGTTGCTGCCGGAGGATGTAATAAATGTATAATCCCATTTGCCCAGGTATCTGTATCCCAGGCCTCTCACCGTTCTTACAGCCTGTATCTGCTTGTTTACTAATTGCCCCGGGGTTACGTTTTCAGATGATATTTCATCTATCAGGGCCCCGCTTTGCGAAACCATAACGACCCTTAGGATTATCCCACCAGGGTCAGTATCACCAGGTATTTCTCCACCGGCTTCCTTCCTGTAATACGCATAAACAATTATCTCATCATCCGGCTCAATACTTGAAAATGCGGTAAATGATATCGGATCATCGTCATTTTCAGTTTGCCTGACTCTCAGTTTTGAGGGATTATTCTTAAGATAATAGAGGAAATGCTTTGTCTTGGAATAAACAGAATTGTCAACCGTAAGAGTTATTGGAATTGATTGTGTGAACTCATCACCCGGCATAATTGCTCCGGTATACAGGTTTTCTTTAATAATTTGCTCGGTATCATAATCTGCGGCGTGGATTTTGATTGGTATGTCCAACCTTTCATAAATCATGTATATGTCCATGCCGCCGTATAGGACTGTTACACTGTCATTTATAATATCAGTGACCGTGATTTGCTTTCCTCCGACCGTATCACCGACCATTTTGCGTACCCGGTCAGGCGTTCCGGGAGAGTCTTCTTTGCCTCTGGCGTAATAGCCAGTGAGGTTGTAGGTAATGTTATTTTCTATAATAGAAGGAGTAACATAATCCTTCCACTCCACTTTTTCACCGATTACCAGGCTTGCCAAGTGAGACTGTAAAATCCTGCTGCCGCCATATTCAAAATAAAGGTCATTATTTTGTAGACCGGGTTGAAACACAACCTCGATATTAAAATACCTATTAAAAATTGTTGGATCAACCCAGTCTTCTGCATTAACTATGTCTTTCCATGTTGACAGACCGCTCTTTCTTTTTATCTCATTTCCATTTACTATCTGATATGTTTCAAATACTCCATGCAAGTAAACACAAGTAATATCCGATATCCTATCCAGGTCAAGGCCGGCAATTTCAATAATTGCCGCCTTGACTTTTTCTTTTGAAACTTTAAATTGAGTCTTTACATAATTTTCTGTTCTATTCACTTCTATTTTATCATCAAAGGATAACTGCTTATTTGGATAAGGTGGGGCATCCGGCCCGGATATTCCTTTTGCCGTTACCGTATTAAACTGTGGAGATAATGATATAGTAAAACCTGTTGTCCTGTACCTTATACTGTTATCACTGGAAGCGGCCTTTGTGGTAATTTCAAAAACTATTTCCCCTTTTTCCATCCAAACACTAGGTGTATCACTATCAGCGTTAACTGTACCACTATAAAGTAAAGAACAAAGAATAATTATTCCCACAAGCTTTATGCACTTAAATATCATAAGTTTTTCCCGGAGTATCATAAAACCACCTATTTAAAACTGTCTCTGTATGCCCAATTGTCAATTATACCAAACGCAGCAGGTCCCCACTTGTATACATAATTGTTGCTTCTGTATTCTGCATATATATCAAAAATGTCTTCTCTCCACTCTCCGTTTTTTATAGTTTTAATAATAGAATTATATATCAGCTGTTCAGAATCCACGTTATTAACGTTATCTGCTGTTACACGATATCTTACATATGCTCTTACAAATATCCTTCCTCTGCTTTCATAAACAGCGCCGGGATCAATAGCAATCTTATCAAATTCAACGACGACATGATTCTTTTTTACATACGATATATATTTATCAATTGATTCTCCGACATTAAAGCAAAAACATGATTCAAGGCTTTTCTTCCATTTATCATTTACAGTCCTGTAATCTACATTAAATATCAACTGTAAGTACTTCTCAACATTTGAAAGAGCCTGATCATATAAATCGTATTTGCCTATCTCAACACTATTTATTTGATCGTGATAAAACTTATTATACAAGTAATCATAATCTGTATCCTTTGGATAAGCATATTCATCATCTCTTATGGTGCCATTTATATAATCAGTAAGATAGGTAAAAGCAAAATTCATCTCATAGTATTTATTCGGAAAGCTTTCGAGTATGTATCGATAATCACCCGCATTCTTGGGAAGCTTGGTAGTCCTGATAAGCTGACCGTCGGGGCTTATAAGCGCTCTAAGTTCCGGATGAAGCACTTTCTGTATTACATCCTTAGCTCCATCGGCAGATATCTTTTTGCTTCCCCTGAACTCCCTGTTTGTCGCGTAAGTACCGTTAGAATATCCTTTAATAATCCCCTTGGCCACAATAGCGGCAACAGCTTCCCTCTTGCTTTTCGGTATGCTGTTTATGTCAGATATTCTCTTTTCCAGTACGGCATTAAGCTTTCTTTCATAATCAATAATAGTATTCCATGCCTTTATTATATCTGAATCCTTATCAAAGGGGTCTATTCCAACAAAATTACCCTTGTTATCCGGCCTTACACCTACAATCATATAACGCTTTACAATATTTCCTTGGTCATCGTAAAGATGTTTATACCTTGATCTCAAACCGGTTGCTGGCCAATCATTTTCTTTAAACGCCTTTTCCAAAATAGGAAGGGCCACTTCTTCAAGGAATCTTTCTACAGGATATGTTTCCCTTGATGCTCCTTCAGGATAAAACTTTCCGTCCGTGTTATAGTACAATATGTTTTCATACAAAGTACATCCTTTTAAAAACTCATACACATCCTCCGGATACCCGCATTTTTGATGGACTAACTCATCCAGCCGATTGGCTATTACCGCAGCGTCCGTCCTTGTCAGATATGCCGAGTAATCCTTAAAATCATTCTTCTTTAATATTCCTTCTTTTATGGCCGCATCAATATATGGCCGGTCTGAATTTTCATCAACTGCCCATTCCATCTGCTGAACAATATATTTAATAAAATCCTCAACTTTAATGTACTTGTCCGCTGCCTTGGATTCTTGAACTCTAAAATATGACCCAAATAAGCACACTGCTATTAAAACAGCCAATAACCCTTTATTTTTTCTTGTATAAATAAACATACTCCAACCCCTTTACAGACTTTATATTTGAAAATAACACCCGGAATGCACCAGATAATAAACCCGAAATGCGGCAAGAATTCAAAGATGTGATAATAATATGGGCACTAACTGGCATATTATCACAAGGTATTATTTATACCTCATAATAAATGGACGAATTACTATTGTCAACACATTTTTACATATTTATTTATTTTATCCTTATTGTACAATTTTTCGTAATACTATTAGTGATAATATCTATCTGCCAGTAATAATATCATCTGCCGTAATCAGGATTCATGCCTTCCGTATGTTCACATAAAAAAGAACCACTTTCATTGATGAAAGTGGTTCTTTTTTTACAGCCCGTAGGGGAATCGAACCCCTGTTTCCGCCGTGAGAGGGCGGCGTCTTGACCTCTTGACCAACGAGCCTCGGAACATTCTTATATTATACTATTCCTAAATAAAAAGCAAGTCCTATTTTTAAATTTTTCATATTGTTTTGTCAATTGACACAATGACAGTATCTACTGCAAAAAATCCATCAGCGACATCTGGTTCGACTCCGGCAGGTCCGCAAGCAAGCCAAGCCTTACCATCGTATCGACCACGGTGGAGCTGACCTTGCAGCGGGTCTTAAAATCGTCGCGGGACAGGAAGCGTCCCTGCCTGGCGGCCTCGGCGACGTTATTGGCGGCGGTTTCGCCCATGCCGTCTATGGAGCTTAGAGAAGGCATGATTTTTCCGTCGATAATCTGGAACCTGGTGGCATGCGCCTTGTAAATGTCAATAGGGGTAAATGATATTCCCCTTGCGTACATCTCCTGCACGATTCGCATGTCGCGGTAGGTGTCTTGCTCCTTCTTGGTCAGCGTGTTCATTCTACGCTTGTAGTCTGCCATTACTCTTTCAAGATGCTGCCTGCCCTGGCACATGAGCTCATAGTTGAACGCCGACGCGCGTATTGTATAGAAAGCCGCATAATATGCCAGCGGATAATAAATCTTATAGTAAGCTATGCGGAACGCCATCATTACATAGGCCGCCGCGTGAGCCTTCGGGAACATGTACTGAATCTGCTTACAGGAACGGATATACCATTCCGGAACATTCGCCGCTTTCATGGCTGACTCCATTTCCGGAGTAAGCCCCTTGCCTTTACGGACGTTTTCCATAATCTTAAATGACAGCTTTGAGTCCATCCCTTTGTTAATCAGGTATGTCATTATATCGTCACGGGTACATATCGCCGTGGACAGTGTACAGGTTCCTTCTTTAATAAGAGTCTGCGCATTTCCCAGCCACACGTCGGTGCCGTGGCTTAAGCCCGATATCCGCACCAGGTCCGAAAATGTCCTGGGCTTGGCCTCCTTGACCATTTGCATGACGAAGTCCGTACCAAACTCCGGCACACCCAGGCAGCCGAGCTCGCACCCGTCGATATCCTCCGGCTTGATGCCAAGCGCGCTCGTATCATGAAACAACGAGAGAACCTTCTTTTCGTCAAATGGTATCGTCTTCGCGTCCACCCCGGTCAGGTCCTCAAGCATCTTTATCATGGTGGGATCATCGTGGCCCAGTATGTCAAGCTTCAGCAGGTTATGGTCAATCGAATGGTAATCAAAATGGGTGGTGATTACCTTGGATTCCGTGTCATTTGCGGGATGCTGCACCGGCGTAAACGAATAAATGTTTTCACCGTGAGGCAGGACTACAATTCCTCCGGGATGCTGGCCGGTCGTCCTGCGGACACCCACCAGGCCTTCAATCAGCCTGTCAATCTCGACATTCCTCTTGTGAATGCCCCTCTCCTCAAAATAATTCTTCACAAAGCCATAGGCGGTCCGGTCCGCCAGGGTGCCGATTGTTCCCGCCCGGAATGTATGGCCCTTCCCGAAGATAACCTCCGTATAATCATGGGCCCTGCTCTGATACTCACCGGAGAAATTAAGGTCGATATCCGGTTCCTTGTCACCGTCAAATCCCAGGAATGTTTCAAATGGTATGTCGTGCCCGTCCTTCTTAAGAGGAGTACCGCATACCGGGCAGTTTTTGTCGGGCATGTCACAGCCAGAGCTCCCGGCAAACGCCCTCACTTCCTCGGAGTCAAAATCACTGTAGTGGCATTTTTCACAGTAATAATGCGGCGGCAGCGGATTTACCTCGGTGATTCCCGCCATTGTTGCCACGAATGACGAACCGACCGATCCACGGGAGCCGACCAGGTATCCGTCCTCAAGCGACTTCCATACAAGCTTTTGCGCAATTATGTACATGACCGCGAACCCGTTGGATATAATAGAATTCAGCTCATGCTCAAGCCGTTTTCTTACCGGTTCGGGAAGCTCCTCACCGTAGATTTCATGAGCTCTCTTGTAGCATATTTCCTTAAGGTTTTCGTCAGAGTTCGGCAATACCGGCGGGCATTTGTCCGGCCTTACCGGTGAAATCTTTTCAATCATTCCGCAAATCAGGTTTGTATTGTCTATTACAACCTCCCGGGCCTTTTCCGGTCCCAGGTAAGAGAATTCCTCCAGCATTTCCTCGGTGGTGCGGAAATAAAGCGGCGGCTGCGTATCGGCATCCTTGTATTTCAGGCTTGCCTTGATGATTCTCCTGTATATCTCGTCCTCAGGGTCAAGGAAATGCACATCGCAGGTGGCCACCACCGGCTTGTTGTACTCTTCGCCCAAGGCCACAATCTTCCGGTTGATGTTTCTCAAATCCTCCGCGGACTTGATTCCCGCATGCTCGCTGCTCTCGCTGTTTATAAGGAACTCGTTGTTGCCGACGGGCTGTATCTCAAGGTAGTCGTAGAAATTCACCAGCCGCTCAAGCTGCTCCTCAGATTCCCCCGACACTATGGCGCGGAAAATCTCCCCGGACTCGCATGCCGAGCCCACAAGAATCCCTTCCCTGCACTCCATGAGCAGGCTCTTAGGTATCCTTGGCCTCTTGTGATAATACTCGATGTGCGACAGGGAAACCATCTTGTAAAGGTTAACGCGCCCGATATCATTTTTCACAAGCAGTATCGCATGGTATGTCGGCATTTTCTTGATGGCTTCCGCTGATAGCTTTGTGAGCTTATCGATATCATTTACATTAACGATATCCTGTTCAAACAGCATGCCTGTCAGCTTTAGGAAGATCTCCGCAGTAGCTTCCGCGTCGTCAACGGCCCTGTGATGGTTCTCTAGGGAAACTCCCAGGGCTTTCGCAACATTGTTCAGCCTGTACCTGCTAAGGTCGGGAAGCAGGATCCTGGACAAGCCCACCGTATCTATATATGTAAATTCCTTTTCAATCCCCAGTCTCTGCGCATTCTGCAAGATAAATCCAATGTCAAAAGACGCATTATGCGCCACCAGCACCGAATCCCCGCAGAATTCAAAGAACTCATCGATTACATCCTTAATAAACGGGGCGTCTGCCACCATTTCATCGGTTATGGAAGTAAGCTCCGTGATATGGTCCGGTATCGGCATCCCCGGATTTACAAACGTGCTGAACCTGTCAATTATCTCGCCCCCGGCAACCTTGACCGCGCCGATTTCAATAATCCTGTCATTAACCTTGCTGAAGCCCGTGGTCTCAATGTCAAATACCACGAATACGTCATCCTTAAGGCTTTGTCCCCTGCCGTTTATAACAACTTCCTTAACATCGTCAACCAGGTAAGCCTCCATACCGTAAATGACTTTGAAATTCTCCGCCTTCTCCTTCTCTTGCGGATCGGTAAAATTCTTCGGGTTAATGACCATATTGACCTGCGGAAATGCCTGAACGACCCCGTGATCCGTTATTGCGACCGCAGGATGCCCCCAGTCAAATGCCCGGCGGACCAGCTTCTCCACATCCACAACCGCATCCATGTCACTCATCATGGTATGGGCATGAAGCTCGACACGCTTAACCGGTGCCAGGTCAACCCGTTTGACGGTGAAATCCTCGATAGCCTTAATCCCCACCACGGAACCGATGGTGATCTCCTTCTCGTAGTTGTCCATCATGGCAACGCCCTTGAGTATATAGAAGGAGCCTTCCTTAAGCTGCTCCAGGATATCCCCGGCATTGTCCGCGTTGACATATATTTTAACCTTGATGGTGTCGGTAAAGTCAGTAATCGCAAATGTAATCAGGCACTTTCCATTGCTTAAGGGCCTGCTCTCCAGCTTTCTGACCTTGCCCCGTATGACCACCGCTCCCAGTTCATCGATAATATCACTGATGGGAATCACATTCCCATCGAAATTCTTCCCGTAAATAACCGACGGGTCCTTGGGAAGCTTGCGGAATTTGCTCTTGTCATATGTTGATTTCGTATTTGGCTTGGAACCGGATTTCTTGCTTCCGTTTCCGTTGCCGTTCCCATTGCTTTTCCCATTACTAGCACCGTTCCCATTGCTGCCGCCATTACCGGCGCCATTCCCATTGCTGCTGCCATTACTGGCGCCGTTCCCATGGTCATCATAACCGTTCCCGTTTCCAAGACCGTTTCCGTTCAAGCTTTCATTATCATATCTGCTGTCGTAACCGTTCCCATTACCATTATGATACTCGTATGCGTATCCTTCATTAAAACCGTTTCCGGGCTCATTACCATGTCCATTACCATTTCCGTATCCATTTCCATATCCTTTTCCATTCACTTTTTCATGCTCATATCCATTCCCATAGCCATTTATATATTCATGCCCAAAACCGTTTTCATTTCCGTTTATGTAACCATTTCCATTGCCCAAGCCACTGCCATATCCGTTACCGCCTCTTAACTCCCGGTTATTATTATCGTGGCTAACAATTTCATTTTCGTACTCATACTCGTAGCCGTTGTCTTCGTTCTCACTGTCGTCATCCAAAAAGGCTTCTTCCTCAGGCCTTAAGAAAGCGGGCAGCTTGGGTTTCCTCTGCTGCTTCGGTTTTATGTATTCGAACCTGACCGTAATATCCAGGCCGAACCTTTCCCTGAACATCCCTACAAGGTAATCCCTGAGCCAGTCGAATTTTTCTTCGGCGACACAGTTTTCCATGGTTTTTATTGTTATGGCGCTGCCCTTTACATCCGCCTCCGACTGCATCAGCAGGTAATAGGTCACTATGCTGACTTCCTTAAGCTCACTGAGTATGCTGTCAATATAGTCAGACAGGATATCAATCAGTTCTTTCTTTCCCTCAAGCTCAAAATACGGCGAAATGCATGCCTTGTTGCCTGTATGTGAAAAGAGCTGCCGGTTAAGCAGTTCCTCCATTTTCTTTATATCCTTCCATTGAATCAATGCCTTGCTTTTGATATGTATGGTAACGGTATTATTTTTCCTGGACGCGACAACCTTTACAACCTCAACAAGGTTGTAAATGCTCTTCAGTTCATTATCACAAGACAGCTGCTCAAATGCTTCGAAAAATAACATGCGTATTTCTCCCATCCTGATTTTCTGCCTGCAGATTAGAAATCCTATCGGTCATATCATAATTTACTTGCTCTTGTCCCAATTAACAAGCTCCTGCCTTAAGGCCTCCAAAAGCTCGCTCTCAGGCAGTCTCTTTACTATTTCGCCCTTCCTGATGAGAATCCCGACACCGTTTCCGCCGGCTATGCCTATATCGGCTTCCCTGGATTCGCCGGGGCCGTTTACGACACAGCCCATCACAGCAACCTTTATGTCAAGGTCGAATTCCTCGACCATTTCCTCCACTTCACCGACAAGCTTGATAAGGTCAATCTGTGTCCGCCCGCAGGTCGGGCAGGAGATTACGTCAATGCCTCCGCCCCTAAGCCCCAATGTTTTCAGTATGATCTTGGCCGATTTAACCTCCTCAATAGGGTCCCCTGTCAGGGACACACGGATGGTGTCACCGATGCCCTGGTATAATATAATACCCAGGCCCAATGCGGACTTGATATTACCCGCATTTACCGTGCCTGCTTCCGTAATCCCCACATGCAATGGGTACAAGGTTTTCTGCGCGATCAGCTCATAGGCCCTGATGCACATCATGGCATCGGACGATTTAATGCTGATAACCAGGTTGTCATAACCCATGTCCTCTATCCGCTTTACGTTTCGTAAAGCGCTTTCCACCAATCCTTCCGCGGTTACATGCCCGTGCCTTGCAAGGATGTCCTTTTCCAGGGAGCCGCTGTTTACTCCCACACGAATCGGGATATTCCTTTCCCTTACGGCGTTAACCACGGCCCGAAGCTTCTCATCGCCGCCGATATTGCCGGGATTTATGCGGATCTTGTCGGCGCCGTTTTCAATGGCCGCAACCGCCAGCCTGTAGTCAAAATGAATATCCGCAACCAGCGGTATGTCAATCTGTTTCTTTATTTCCTTAAGGGCTTTAGCGGCATCCATGGTCGGAACGGCGCAGCGGATTATATCGCAGCCAGCCTTGGCAAGCCTGTTTATCTGGTTTACGGTTCCAACCACATCCTCGGTTTTTGTATTCGTCATGGACTGGATTAATATGGGATTGCCCCCGCCGATAACCCTGTCTCCAATCTGTATAGTCTTCGTAATATTCCTGTGCATTCATGCCCGCCTTTCTATCATGCGGTAAATTACATAAACTTTCTCCGGATACTCCAGCCTTTTTTCTGCATGACTCAGCCTTTTTCCCCGGATGCTCCAGCCTTTTCTCCGCATGTTTCAACCCTTTTACAAGCCTTCTAAAAACCTGCTCTATAGCTTACCCGGATAATTTATATAACATTTCATATACATCAAATAAATTAATTAAACAGCTTCTGAATGTCATTATACAGTACCACAACCATCAATATCATCAAAAGCGCCAGGCCGATAAAATGCACCATCGCTTCTTTTTCCTTCGGAATCGGCTTTCTTCTGATTGCCTCAATCAGCAGGAATACCAGCCTTCCCCCGTCCAGGGCCGGGAAAGGAAGAAGGTTTATAACACCGAGGTTTGCGCTGAGCAGGGTTGCGAAATTGGCCAGGTTAAGGAATACTATCCCCGCCCCCTCGCTTTCGGTCTGTTCCACGATGTCCTCTACCGCCGATACGATTCCTACGGGGCCGCTAATCTGCTTTAAGTCCGCCTTGCCTGCCAGCAGGTACAGGATGCTGCTCAAGGTGTAGTTGATATTGAACTTGACCTCATAAAAGCTGTATTTTACCGCTTCCAGGGGTGAAACCTTTTCCCTGTAAAGGTTATAAAATTCCCCGATATCATACTGGTCATCCACCAGCCTGGGCTTTATGCGGACCGTCTTTTCCGTGTCGTTGTGCCTGTAGGTTACCTCGATTTCCTCCGCCGTCGGCGGATTCGCCTTGAAATAATCGGCCATATCCTGTCCGGTCGCAATGGGCGTACCGTTTATCTTCGTAATTACATCCCCGGGGACAATGCCCGCCTCGTAGAACGGAAATCCTATCTCAAGCCCCAATATCTTGGCCTCTTCGGTTTCCGTGCTGTACTGTATACCCAGCTTGTAGAACGCAGGCAGAAGTTTGGGATTTACCGTGGCCTTATAGGATTTGCCGTCCCTGACGTAAGTTATGTCAATAGGTTCGGCGGTTACGGGATTGAAAAAGAAATACATGTCAATTTCCTTGCCGAAATGTATCCTCTTGCCGTCAATACTCTTAATCCTGTCGCCTTCCCTTATTCCCGCCTCGTAAAGGGCGCTTCCTTCCTCCACGCGCACCACATCGGGATAATCCACGCCCACAGCCCCGATTACCACTACGGCCAGCGCGAATGCCAGCAGGAAATTAAAGAAAGCCCCCGCAAATATGACTGAAAACCTTGCCCATACTCCCTTCTTGTGGAATGCCCCTTCGTCCTCCACTTCCTCGTCCTCACCGAGCATCATGCAGGAACCTCCGATGGGAAGGATCTTAAGGGAGTACCTGGTACCGTTTTTTACAAAGCTCGCAAGCCTCGGGCCCATGCCCAGGGAGAACTCCGTAACGGTTATCCCGTTTATCTTTGCCAGCAGAAAATGCCCCAGTTCATGTATAAATATAATTAGCCCAAGTATCAGTATTGCAATAAATATATTCATAATCACTATCCTTTCAGTAAACCATAGGTTATATCTTCATTATGCCCTTTATAAAATCATATGTCTGTTTCTCCGTGTAAAGAATTTCGTCCAGCGAAGGGTTCCCGATAATTTCGTGATTATCCATGGCTTTCCCGATAATCCGCGGGATATCCATAAAACCTATTTCCCCTTTTAAAAATCTTGCCACGGCCCATTCATTTGCCGCATTGAATACGGTTGGCATGCTTCCGCCAAGCCTTCCGGCTTCAATACCCAGCCGCAGCCCGTAAAATGTCTCCATATCCGGCTCTTCGAATGTAAGAGTCCCGATCTTTGCGAAATCCGCCCTCTCGCCCAGCTTCATCCGTTTCCTTTCCGGGTAAAACAGCGCATACTGTATGGGAAGCCTCATGTCGGGCAGTCCCAGCTGTGCTATGACGCTGCCGTCCGCATACTCCACCATGGAGTGGATGATGCTCTGGCGGTGGATTATTACCTTGACCTGGTCTATCGAAAGGTTAAAAAGCCAGACGGCCTCCATGACCTCCAGGGCTTTGTTAACCAGTGTTGCCGAATCTATTGTGATCTTCGGGCCCATTCTCCAGTTAGGGTGCTTCAGCGCGTCCTTTGCAGTCATCGTTTCAAGGTCTGCTTTCTTCATCCCGTGAAATGGGCCGCCCGATGCCGTAAGCAGTATCCTGTAGACGTTTTTCCTGTCTTCGCCGTTAAGGGCTTGGAATATGGCCGAATGCTCGCTGTCAACCGGAAGCAGCCTGATATTCTTTTCTTTAACCAATGGCATTATAATATGCCCTGCCGTCACCAAGGTTTCCTTGTTGGCAAGGGCTATATCTTTTCCGGCCTTTATGGCTTCAACAGTCGGCAGGATGCCGATCATTCCCACCATGGCGGCCACAACCATATCCACATCCGCGTCCGTGGCGCATGCTATCAGCCCGTCCATGCCGGCTGTCACCCGGACGTCAAGGTCATTTACCCTATCCTTTAGAAGCCTTGCCTTGTCTTCATCATAAACACAGACAAGCCCGGGCTTAAACTCCCTGACCTGCTGTTCCAAAAGCTCGATATTTGAATGGGCTGCAAGTACCGCAACCCTTATATCATCCGCATACTCCCGGGCAATCTCAAGAGTCTGCATTCCTATTGAACCCGTAGAACCCAGTACGGCAATGTTCTTCATCAATGTCCTCCAGGCAAATGTGTTTCATCATTCATTTTTTGCTTTTACTTTTAAAAGTATACCGCCAGGTAATATACAACTGGCGCGGTGAATATTATGCTGTCAAACCGGTCCAGGATCCCCCCGTGACCTGGTATCAGTCTTCCATAATCCTTTATGTCATAGTTTCTCTTGATTGCCGATGCCGCCAGATCACCTACCTGGGATATGACACTGGCACAGGCTCCGATAACGGCAAACAGTATCTTGGGATTGGATATGCCGGTAATATGTACCCCTGTTGCCAGGGCATATATGTATCCGATAAGAGCCGCCCCGACTACGCCGCCGATACAGCCCTCAAGCGACTTCTTCGGGCTGAGCCTCGGGGTTATTTTGTGTTTTCCTATAAGCATGCCCACCGCATAGGCGCAGGTGTCCGAGCCCCATGCTCCTATGAATATCAGCCAAACCACAACGGCCCCGTCCTCCAGTGTGGTCACCCGGTACATGTACGACAGCATCACGGCCACATAGAACAGGCCGAAGAACGCCGTCATAATCTGTTCAATCCGGAACCTGGGATATGTCAGCACATATGTCGCCATCAAAAGGAGAAGGAAGCCTATGAAAAACACCATGAGGTAACTGTCGAGCCTGAAAAATATCAAGGCATAATAACCTACCGCAGCTATATAACCGATTATGCCGGGAACTGATTTCTCAATCTTGAGAATCTTATACAGCTCATACATGCCAACCAGTGAAATGACAAGGACCGCTCCGAAAAGAACATTGGAGCCAAGCAGCACTACCGTTATGGCGATGGCCAACAGAACAATTCCGCTTATTAGTCGTGTCCAAAACATAATCCTACCTCCACATGGGCTTTAGTTATATATTCCCGAATCTGCGGTTTCTGCCTGAGTAAAACTCAATGGCTTTAAGCAGCTCTTCCCTGGTGAAATCCGGCCATAAAACATCCGTAAAATAAAACTCCGTATAAGCCATCTGCCACAAAAGGAAATTGGATATTCTCTGCTCGCCGCTGGTGCGTATCAAAAGGTCCGGATCGGGAATATCCCCCGTATCCAGGTACCTTGAAAATGCTTTCTCATCTATTTCATCAATGGAAACCCTTTTTTCACCCAGATCCTTCGACAGGGCTTTAATCGCGCGGAGTATCTCATCCCTGCCGCCATAATTTATGGCGACCTGGAAATTCAAACCGGTGTTGTTCTTTGACGCTTCCTCAAGGGCTTCCATTTTCTTTCTCATTGACTCCGGAAGGCCCGACTTGTCGCCGATTATCCTTACGCGCATGTTGTTCTTTTCACTGGTTTTGATGCTCGTATCCAGATAACTGTCCAACAGCTTCATCAATGCGTCCACTTCCTCCTTGGGACGCTTCCAGTTTTCCGTGGAAAAGGCATACACGGTAAGGTACTTGATTCCTATTTTATAAGCATCCTCACAGATCTTCTCCACCACCTTGCTGCCCTGTGAGTGCCCGTAGTTTCTCGGCATTTTTCTTTTTTTGGCCCACCGCCCGTTGCCGTCAAGAATAATGGCAACATGCTCGGGTATTACAAGCTTGGTTTCACTCATACGTTCCTCGTTTCCATTATAAATATAAATTGCCGCCCGTCCGGATGACCCGGCGGACATCATTGGGAAGCAAATCTTTACGAATTAAGAGGTGTCCCAAAAGGGTCATAATAATTCTTTCGTGGACACCCCGGCATACACAATATTTTTATACGGTAAGGATTTCTTTTGATTTCTCCTCTACCAGCTTGTCGATTTCCTCAATAAATTCATCGGTCAGTTCCTGACACTCTTCCTCGAGAATCTTAAGCTCATCCTCGGATATTTCCTTGGTCTTCTCCATCTTCTTGAACGCGTCATTCGCGTCCCTGCGTATATTTCTTACCGCAACCTTGGCATTCTCGGCTCTTTTCTTTACATCCTTGACGAGCTCTTTTCTTCTTTCCTCGGTAAGCTCGGGGAATACCAGGCGGATAACCTTGCCGTCGTTGCTTGGAGTAAGCCCGAGGTCGGAAGCCATGATAGCTTTCTCAATCTCCTTTATCATCCTGCTCTCCCAGGGCTGTATCTGAAGGATTCTTGCCTCAGGAACAGTTATATTGGCAACCGCCTGCAAAGGAGAAAGCTGTCCGTAATAATCCACTCTGATCTTATCCAATAAATGAGGGTTTGCCCTTCCGGCACGTATTGCTGCAAATTCATCTTTCAGGTTTTCAACCGATTTCTTCATTCTTTCCTTGTACTGGTTCAGTCTTGCATCCATTTCCTCATCCCTCCCATTATATAGATTGTGTTATACTGTCATTATTGTACCGTTTGATTTACCGGTTGCTGCATTCACTATGCTGTTTTCCCCCGATAAGGCAAACAGTAAAATCGGCATTTTATTTTCCAGACATAAGCAGGCGGCGGTTAAATCAATGACACCAAGCTTCTTGTCAAGGACCTCCTGAATGGATATCCTGTCGTACCTTCTGGCATCAGGATTCGTCTTGGGGTCGGAATCATAGACCGCGTCAACCGCCCTTGCCATCAGTATTACATCGCACTCAAGCTCAATTGCCCGAAGCGCGCTTGGTGTGTCGGTGGAAAAATAAGGATGTCCTGTGCCTCCAGCCAGGAACGCCACACCTCCCGCATTCATAAGCGCAAGCGCATCATCCTTGGAAAACAGCTGGGTCATACTTCCGCAGGAAAACGGCGTGTATACCTTTGTCTTAATCCCAACAAGCCTGAGTATTTCAGACATGTATATGCAGTTCATAACCGTGGCAAGCATGCCGATCTGATCTGCCTTGGTCCTGTCGATAGCCGCACTGCTTCTGCCTCTCCAGAAGTTGCCCCCTCCGATGACTATTGCAACCTGTATCCCCTGATCAACGAGAGCTTTTACCTGTTTGGCAACATTCATGCATACGGCTTCATCACAGCCGGTTTTATTCTCTCCCGCCAGTGCTTCGCCCGACAGCTTAAGCAGAACCCGTTTATATTCAACCATGGAAATTTTGCCTCCGTATATTCAATTAAGTATCCGTATTATTCAAATATATTATCCAGATCAACATCGGCATAGCTTAACGAGCAGTAGCCGTCAACTACGGCACCGTTGTTTATCTGAACAGATTTTGCCTTGATATTGCCCTTGATTATTGCGGTGGAATCTATAACTACAGGCCCGTTGACATCAATCTCGCCCTTGACGGCGCCTGCGATAACGGCTGATGATGCGGATATGTCGCCGATAACAACCGTTCCAAGACCAATCTTGACACTGCCTTCACTGGTTATGGAGCCTTCAAGGCGCTCGGTGTTGACATAAACCTCGGCTGCAGTCGAATTGCCAATAATCTTACCTGTAATGGAAAGCTTGCCGAGACATTCAACATCGCCCGTGATGTTGCCCATGATATCCAGCGAACCATCGGAAGAAATGCTTCCGTTAATGGTTGTTCCCTTAGATATTACGGTAACCTCATCATCCCTCGCCGTGGAGGCAGCGCGAACCTTTTTCTCAGGCTCCTTGTCCTTTTCTGCCTGAACATCTTCAGCATTCAGCTCATCAAGCACATCAAGATCCACGTTGTCCTGAAGCTCATCAATAACAGTATCCATGCTCTCTTCATTCATGATATCAACCTTTTCATTCATAACCCCAACTTCATCCTCCATATTATTTTCTGATAATTCTTCTTTCTCATAACCTTCTATGCCTTCATCCGTATGAAGATCATTCTGATTATCCTGGGTATCCCGAATATCCTGTGTATCCTGTCCCATTATGTCCGGCATATCCCGCTCATCAAGGATATCGTTAATGTCAACTATATCATGGATATTATCGATATCCTTAATATCGTGAACATTCAGGATTTCCTCGAAGTTCTTGATATCTTCGATGCTCCTGATATCGTTGATATCATTAATATCATTATTATTATTGATATTGCCAATATCATCGGCATCATTGATACCCTCGTCGTCCTTTAAATCCTTCCCGTCTTCGACATCCTTTTTATCTTCCATATCCTTGGTATCATCCGTATCCTTAACATCAGAATCCCGGGCATCCGGTTCTCCCTTTATTTCTTCAAAATCCAGGGAAAACTGTAAATCCTGGATATCCGGTACATCATTAATATCATTAAGATCCATCTGTACTCTGAAATCATCCTCAATGGGTGCCGTCTCGGTATCGGAGCCGGTTTTCTCTTCTGCCTTTTCCTCATTCAAAAATCCATCCAGCCACTCCTTCATCTCATTCTCGGCTTCTTCGGTATCTGTCATGGAATCGGAATCCAGGGTGTTTACCATCTGATCCGAACCGTCATCCCGGCTGTCTTCACTCATCGGCAGCAGCTCATTGACAGCCTGCGACAAATCTTTTTTCAAATCCTTGAAAAACCCCATTAATTTGGTACCTCCCTATGTATTAGTTTGAACTCTTAGGCTTGACCTGCCTGATAAGCGGAGTGTTATCATCAATAGGCAGCAGTTCCGCTCCCCCCGATATCAACTCATCAAGTATGGCTGGCAAGGTTTTAACCGTCTTGGCCTTGCCGTATCCGTCGTGCATAAGCACGATGGACGTCTTCCTGTTCAAAACACCGTTCAGTACATTATCAATCAGTTGCTTATCCGTGTAATCGACTCCTTCGGCATCACCGTTTACGACATTCCAGTCATAATATGTTACCCCCCTTTGAACAAGGTAGTTGTTATATTTATCAATGTCCTTTTTTCTCATCAGGCTGCCGCCCGGAAAACGGTATACCTTAGGAGTAACTCCAGTAGTATCATATAACAAATTCCATAACTTTGTAAAGTCTTTATCAAAATCTTCTAGAGATTTGTAAATTTTCTTGTAGTTGTGCTCAAAGGCGTGCATGCCGAGAACATGGCCCTCGCTGACAATGCGCTTGTACCGTTCTTTCGATGCCTCATCATTATATCCGACTACAAAAAATGTGGCCTTGACACCGTACTCCGAAAGGATGTCCAGTATCTTGTCCGTATTGTCGGACGGACCGTCGTCAAAGGTCAGATAAACCTTTTTCCCATAGTATTTCCCGTTCGGATCACGGTAAGGCTGTCCATTTTCCGTACCATTGCCATTTCCAGCCGTCTCTTCCCCGTCAGGGTTCCCATCGCCTGTACCATTTTCACTAGGTCCCTCCGGGCCTGAATCTCCATCAGGATTTTCGCTGTCCGGGTTTTCAGATATATTGCCATCCTGATTATCCTGCGAGGGATCCATGCCCGGCTCATGGTCCCCGATGCCGTTCGTATGATCCAGATCCAGGTTCTCTATAAAATCAACCGAATATGGGTTTTCATCGGAATTCAAATCATCCCGCATATCCGTGCCGTTGTCTGTATTATTGCTCATCCCGTCAGGCTTGTCAGTGCCGTCTGAATTATCGTCGGGGTGGTTTAAGTCATCCTCTTTTTCATCGTCGGTGGAAGCATAGGCGTAATCTCCGTTATTCTTCCCGCCGTCTCCGATATCGTCATAGCTGCTGGAATATGTAGATATTAATTCTTCAACCTGGTTCTTAAGCTTGAATACCTCTATCCCAAGTATGATGCATAATATGGTAGGAAGCAGCATAAGAACAATAACGGTCCAGATTATTATGGTTTTCAGCCGCTGTATCCTTTTTTTCTTCTGCAAAGCATCTGCTGTCTTTTCAGCTGTACCTTCATTGCCTGTGTTGTTTTGCTGTTCTGACAAGTCCTCACCCCGTTCTGTCAAATAATCCCATTTATAAGGGAATCATTATCCTGCTTAATGTGTATATTGTAACATATTTTGATGCGAAAATACACATAAAAAAGCGCCACCGATAAAATAATCGGTATCCTAAAGGCCGATAACAAAAGTGCTCCGAAAACCCTTAAGCCGCTATGAAATATAGTGCTTACAGGCTTTCGGAGCCTTTATCAATTATACTGTTCTTTATTCTTTAAGATTCACTTACTTATTCATCTGCTTGGCAACTTCCGCAGCGAAATCCTCTTTCTTCTTCTCGATGCCTTCGCCGGTCTCATAGCGGATGAAACGCTTAATGGTTATAGGAGCGCCAACCTTCTTTGCCACGGAATCAAGATAACCGCCTACGGTCATGTCTCCGTCCTTTACATATACCTGGTCAAGCAGGCAGAATTCCTTAAGCTCCTTGTTCAGTCTTCCGTCTATCATCTTCTCGATGATATTCTCAGGCTTCTTGGCATTTGCAGGGTCGTTCTGTATCTGGGCCTTAATAATGCCTTTTTCATATTCGATAACGTCGTCCGGAACATCTTCCCTCTTGACATACTTCGGATGCATGGCTGCAATCTGCATGGCAACGTTCTTTGCCGCTTCCTTAACTTCATCATTTACAGCCGAAGTCTCAACCTCAACGAGAATACCGATTCTTCCGCCGCCATGGATGTATGAAGCGACAAAACCGTTCTCGGCCGTAACCTTTTCAAACCTTCTGATGTTCATGTTCTCGCCGATTATTGATATCATGGTTGACAGCTGTTCCTTGACTGTCTTTGTGGGATCAAGCTCCCATTTCTCAGCCAGGAATTCGTCAATATTCGCCGCGCTTGTCTTTGCGGCCTGTGCGGCAACAGCCGCAACAAACTCTCTGAATTTCTCGTTCTTTGCAACGAAGTCGGTTTCGCTGTTAACCTCAACTATGGCAGCAATCTTGCCGTCTTCGCTGACAACTGTATCTACAATTCCTTCTGCGGCGATTCTTCCGGCCTTCTTCTCAGCCGCAGCAAGTCCTTTTTCCCTCAAGTACTCTATAGCCTTGTCCATATCGCCATTGGTCTCGGCAAGAGCCTTCTTGCAGTCCATCATGCCCGCGCCGGTCATTTCTCTTAATTCTTTAACCATTCCAGCAGTTACTTCCATTACATTACCTCCAAATCGTTATTATTTTAAAAATGGGCCGCTGTAATGTCCGATACCAACCATCCGGTAAGCCATACATATGCAGCAGACCCATAGGAAATATTATTCTGTAAATGCTTCTTCCAAATCGGAATCATCAATATTTACTTCTTTTGATTCTTCGTCATCCATTTCGGCAGCTTCCATATCTTCCACATCATCAGCTTCCGAAGCTTCCTCGGTAGTATCTGTCAATTGTACGCCTTGATTTGCCTCAATGACCGCATCCGCCATCTTGGATACGATAAGCTTAACCGCGCGGATTGCGTCATCATTGCCCGGTATTACATAATCCAGTTCTTCTGGGTCACAGTTAGTATCTGCAATACCTATCAACGGTATTCCGAGCGCATGCGCTTCCTGGACGCAGATTCTTTCCTTCTTGGGATCGACTACGAAAATGATGTCCGGGAGCTTCTTCATGTTCTTGATTCCGCCAAGGTTCTTCTCAAGCTTTTCCCATTCTTTTTTCAGCTTGATAACTTCCTTCTTCGGAAGAACGTCAAATGTTCCGTCGGTGGACATTCTCTCGATTTCTCTCAGTCTGTCGATTCTGCTCTTGATTGTCTTGAAGTTGGTCAGCATTCCGCCCAGCCATCTCTCATTTACATAATACATTCCGCAGCGCTCCGCCTCGGATTTAATAGCGTCCTGGGCCTGCTTCTTTGTTCCTACGAAAAGAACTGTTCCTCCCTCGGAAACTACTTTCTTGATTGCCGTGTAAGCTTCTTCAACCTTGACTACAGATTTCTGCAGGTCGATGATGTAGATACCGTTTCTCTCGGTATAGATGTACTCGGCCATCTTGGGGTTCCATCTTCTGGTCTGATGACCGAAATGGACACCGGCTTCCAATAGCTGTTTCATTGAAATAACGCTCATTTTATACCTCCATTTGGTTAATATCTTCCGCACACCTCATTTTTCATGCAGACCGGATATCTCCGGCACCGTACATGAAATCAGCATGCGTGTTTTGTCTCAAAACATTGAAATTATAACACAACAATTTCCGGGTGTAAAGGATATTTATCATTTATTTTTTCGTTATTGTGTCCAGTATTGTCTTATAATCCGATCCCTTTGGCAGCTCGTATGTTCCCACCATTATAACGCCGGCCTTGCCCTTTTGAATGATATACCTGTCAAAGTCTTGCGCGTCCTCAACCAGGCCAGACTCCGCAAGCAACTCCGATACCATCCTGGATGACATGCCCTTTTTTATGGTAAATGTGACAAGCTCTCCGGAATCCTGCGGTTCATTTATATCGGCGTTATCCTGCCTGCCGCCGTCCTGATCTTCATTGTCCTGGCCTTCGTCCTGTCCGTGGGTTTCCGGTTCATCGACATCCGGCCCGGATACTGCGGGTTCACCGGTGTTTGTACCCGTTTGCCCGCCCGATGCCGTCCGATCTTCGTTACCGTTTCCGGCATATTCTACATCTGTAGAATCATCTTCTTGCCTGTCCGGGGCCTCATCCTGTAAACCCTCCGTATTCTCCTGGCTTTCATCCTGCCGACCGGTTCCATCACTCTGTTGATTTTCCTCCGGCAGGCTTTCATTATCCGGGGTGTCCAAGGAATCATCATGGGAGCCTTCCGTATTGCCCGAAGCCGATTCATCCTGTGGCTCCATTGATTCGTCCGTTTCTCCGTCCGAATCAATCCTGGCCCCATCCGTTTGGGAGCCGTTCGCGTCATTCTGCGCTTCGTCCTTCGAACCGCCCTTATTATCCTTTGAGCTGCCGTCGGTTCCATGCTTCATATTATTTATAATCTTTTCAAGGCTATCGGTATCATCCTTCATTACCATGCCAAGATCCTTGGCCCTGGCCATAATCTCTTCGTCGGTAAGCTTCTCCTTCTTACCGGCTGCGGCAAATATCAGTGTTGTTATTAGTATGCCTATGCCAAGGCCTCTCATATAATACTTAAGCTTCATATCAGTCGTCCCGTCCTATCTATCGGTAAACAAATCTATTACAAGCTTAACCTCGCCCTGTCCTATTCCCAGCTGCTTTGCGATGTTAAGCACGGAATCTCCCTGCTTGTACAGTTTGATTATTTCCGCTGTGTTTATGGAAACAGGCTGGGTTTCGGTTTCAGAGGCCGGTTTGACCGGTGGTGTTTTTAATTTCAGGTTCTGAGCGGGATTTGCCGGCTGCCCTGCTGCCAAAGTCTCCTTGGCCGGCTCATTTTCATCCGGGCTTTTGCTTATGATTTCCTTTAGCTGCTGCTGTGAGCTGTTGATTTTCCTAAGCATCTCCTTAAGCTCTTTTTCCTTGGTATTAAGCATGTTATATAGGAATACCACCTCTTCATGATTCCTGTTTATTTTCTCAAGAATCTGATCGGAGTATTCGGTAACAGCCATAATCTTTTCATTTGACAGCTTGTTTAGGTAATCCTCCGTTCTTGAGGTTATTTCATCGCTTACGGAGGATAATATCTCACTTTGCTGTTCCTTTAAGTTATCAAGCTTATCATGCAGCATGTCCTTAATCTCGCTGTCGGTTATCGAAGCTATCCTTTTCCTTTCAGGATTGGCAACAACCACACAGCTGAGCAGTATGACAAGTATCCCTATTATAAGCATGATTATTTCCAACAGGTTCATTAGTTATCCCACTCCCGTGCTGTAATTATGTAAACTGTTATATAAGTATATCTATTCCTCCAGGCCTTTTGGACATATTTGCGTGTTCATCCTTTCCGCCTTTCTTTCCCTTGTCCTGTTTCCCTTTTCTTCCTGAACCACGGTACTGATTGCCGCCTTCTTCCTTGGCATCATAACGAAACTCCCTGTGCTCGCTCCTGTTGGTCTCAACAGGCTTTGACTGCTCCGCCTGGACCATGTTCTGGAAGTTCTTGCTTATCTGAACCTGTTCGTGCTGGTATCTCTGGTTCTGAAGCTGCTTATACTGGGAAACCTCCTGTGTTTTAACGATATCAATCGGCTTCATGGTCATTTTCAATCCCCCTTGACATCTAAAACCATAACAACAGTTTCATTAAATTCCGGGGTTGTCATACGATTATGCCGTTATATAAGTCGCATGAATGCATTTTACAGCGGTATAAGCTTAATGTCAGCCCTTTCACGGATGAATTTTGTATGATGAATTATGTCCCTGACATAGTATACAATATTGGATATTACTATTTTTGTTCCCGGATATGCCACATCCTGGATCTTGATTATGCCTGACGCGCTCCCCTCCACTTCAAACTTAAGCGCATCATATCTTTGGGTGGCCTCGGCAATCTGTGTGTTAAACTGGATGCTGGCCTTGGTAAGCTTCTTGATCTGATCCAGCTTGTCATATGTAATGCCGGCCCCGGACTGGAGTTTCTTCCTTACCACCGCCAATGCCTGGTTTATCCTCTCCCTTTCGGCTTTTAGCGATACAATCATTTTTTCCAGTTCCTTGAATTCATCCATCACCGTGGGGTCGATACCGACCTCAAGCACCGTGTTTGTCCCCATATATGAACCGGCCGTCTTCAAGGATATCATCGTGCCCGAACGGACAACGCCTCCTGTAATCAGGCCCTTTTTCCCGCTTACCACTATGTCCCCCTTGGCGGACACCTTGCTGTGCATGATTGAATCCGTGTTGATATATCCGCCTGCAATAACCTCGGCATTTTCAATGAACTTGGATATGATATTCCCTCCGGCCTTAAGGATTCCCTTGTTCATCCCCTGCATTCCGCGCCTTAGTATTATCTGCCCGCCGGCTTCCAGGTAAGCGCCTTCAACCACGCCGTATACCTCGATATCTCCCTTGGCCTTCACTGAGAACCCCGTAATGACATTTCCCTTGACCACCACGTTTCCTTCGTACTCGATATCCCCGGTAGAGGCGTCCACATCGGCGGGAACCTCAAAGGTGTCCGAGACGAAAACTCTTCCGTCCACCAGGCTTACATGCCCGTCGACCTCGGAATAAATGCTCAGGCCGTCCTCCGAAAGCCTTATCTTATTTCCGAACCTGAGCACCTTGTTGGTCACCTTGTTGGGCTTAATAACCCTGCCGTATACGTCTATTCCCGGCTTTCCGGGATCCGCAGGGGTCAGGGTGGCCAGCAGGTCCCCCTTCCTGCAGTGGCTTATAATATCCAGCTTGTGAAAGTCCACGGAACCGTCCTCATTTGTCTTTGGCTTCATGGTAAGGTCCGTGTTGAAAAAATATTTTATTTCCGCGTCACGGCCCTGAATGGGCAGGGTTGCTTTTGCCATTACATAATCCGTGCAGTACTCGCGGTCCTTTAAAAACTGGGCTATTCTCACTTCATCCACACCGTACTTGATACCTGTCATGACCAGGGCATCCATTATATCGTCCTTGGTAAGAAGCTTTCCCTCCGTAATTCCGGTGCTGGGAGGATAGAACCGGCAAAGCGCGTATGTGGCTTCTTCATCTACCGTAACTTTAACATACTCATCCTGGGTCAAGGCAACCACGGAGGTCAGCTTGACCTCGGCCGTCTTATCCAGTGTTGCTATGCCTTTTCCCAGGGCAATCTTGTCAAAATCATATATTCTTTTATCCATCAGGTAGTTTATGATCTCGTCATAGCTCAGAGGTTTTCCGCCCGGCTCTGCGTTAATAAGCTTCAGGTATGTTCCGTCATCTTTTAGTACAAGCTGGAAATACGCATTCCTTCCGCTCAACTAAACCATTCCTCCTTCAATTGGTTTAGGGAAGCAATATATGACATCACTCAATCAATAAAAGCTCGTGAGAACATCAATATTAACTCCCAATTTTACTTTCAGTTTCTTCAAAGCTTTTGTATGAAGCTGGGATACTCTCGATTCGGATACCTCCAGTATCCGGCTTATTTCCTTCAGGGTCAGTTCCTCATAGTAATAAAGTACAATAACCTTCTTTTCCTTCTCTGTAAGTGTCTCAAGTGCCTTAACCAACAGCTCCTTAAGCTCGTTTTGTTCCGCTATTCTCTCCGGTTGATCGAATGATGCCGCAATATATTGCTCGGTTTTCGATTCTGAACCCTGTTCAAGAAATTCGTCCAGGGAAATAAGATTGGTTATGTTGGTCTGGCTTTGCCAATCCTCAAGCTCTTCCAGTGTGATATTCAATTCCTCGGCTACGGCTTCGTCGCTGAAATTGCCGCCGTATTTTCTTTCAAGAGCCTGATAAGCACTCTCTATCTTTCGTTGCTTCTGTCGAATGCTTCTTGGAATCCAGTCCATCTTCCGTATTTGGTCCAGAATGGCACCGCGGATTCTTAATGAGGCATATGTTTCAAACTTGTAACCCTTGCTGTAATCGAATTTGTCAATGGCATCAATCAGTCCGAAGGTCCCATATCCTACAAGGTCGTCATACTCCACGTTATGGCCCAGGTACATGCTTAATCTTCCGGCAACAAGCTTTACCAAGCCCGCATATTCAATTACGATTTTCTCGAAAAGATCCGGGCTCCTTTTCTTAGAGTATTCTTCCCAAAGCTTTTGCCTTGCGTCCGTCTTCATGTTACCTCCTAAAACTGCTTTCCCCTAACTCATGCAGCTTTCTGTAAAGAAGTTATCTGATGCCTTCATGCCTGCTTGTTTGCTTCATCCTTGTTTTCCTCCGCCGCATTCTCGTTGGCACCGGCTTCAGGATTCTCAGTCCCCTCATTGTTTTCCTCGTTGTCGTCGCCTTTTGGTTTGTATGTAATGGTCTTAAGAATAACCGATCTGGCTATCAGTCCCAGTATATAAAAAATTATTAATACCACAAGAAGCCGTATCAGGCTGGGTATAAGCCCGGACTTTTTATATATATCAATAATACAGGTTATTGCCCCCGCTATTAATGTTATCAAAGCAGGTATGTATCTGTCACGCATCCCTTCACCTTCCGTCCGAATGTCATAAAAATGCCGCTATAGAATCTTAAGGTCCCTGCCAAATGATTTTACGGTCATCAGTCCCGTTTCAGGGTCAAATTCGATAGTCCTACCGTAGTTCTCACCGGTATCCTCCGCAAGAATCGGTATACCCAGCTTCTTGAGCTTTTCCTTTGTGGCCTCCACATTGCGGTCCCCGATGCGCATCATCTCAAGATTGTTGTTGAATGCAAACATCTGCGCTCCGCCGGCAATCTTTGCTACCAGTTTTCTTTTGGATGCACCAAGCCTGGACATTTCTTCTATAAGCATATCAATCCCTGTGTCAGCGAACTTGTATTTATTTGAATTGTTAAGTATTTTCGTGCTGTCAGGCAGCATTATATGTACCAATCCTGCAATTTTCACCGATGGATCATATAAAACAATTCCGACACAGGAACCCAGTCCCAGTGTCGTAATCACATCGGGCGGTTTGCATACATTGGCATCTGCCATGCCGACTTTTATCAAATTGATCATTATTCCACCCTATAACCCCAGTGATTTTAGTATTGCTTTGTATGAGTCTGGAGTAGGTATAAGGATAAAATAACCGTTTACATAATTATCCTTGTCGCCAAACTCCGTTTCAATCAGGAGAGCTTTATCTCCGATCTTGCCAAATTCGATAGCCGGTACGCTTAATATTGCCCCGGCCATATCAATGGCCATGTAAGGTATGCTGGAAGTAATTGTCAGGTTTGTCAATGTAGACAAGGATGATAAATACGCGCCGGATATAATATTCCCGATTTCATTCAGTGCAGACAGCCCCATTTCACTGAATTCAGACTGCTCATCGCTCTCGGAATACTCTATTTTGCCTAATAGGATATTCACCAGGTGCATTGACGCAGCCTTGTCCATCATAAACATCATCATACCCTCGATATCTCCGCCGAGGGTAAACAGGATTCCGACAACGATTCTTTCCTCGCCGCCGACTACATTCGATATCTCCTTAAATTCCAGAAGCTCAACCTTTGGCACATTCATTGATACTTTGGCATTTATCATCTGCGATAAAGCCGTGGTCGCGTTTCCTGCGCCAATGTTTCCGATTTCACGGAGAACATCGTATTGCATGTTATTGATTTTGCTTAAATCCAAATCCGACATCCTTATCCCCCAATATCAAACTGAACCACTATTCATCCTTTCCTATAAGCTCCGGGACATTAAGTATGTTGATCAAGTCGCTTCCATACTTTCCTATGCCAAGGCTGTACGCCGCCTTGACTTCCTTGTCGTCATATGTCAGCGTTTCAATATCTTCGTCGCTTAAGTCAATAACCTCGTTTACCTCGTCCACTGTTATTCCTACCGGCGCGGCGGTTCTCTCCGGCTTTAGAATTATAATTCTTGATGTCGGGGTGAATACGTCCTTTTCCAGGCCTAATCTGGCCTTCAGGCTCATAACCGGGATAATCTCACCCCTTAAATTGATAACCCCGAGAAAATATGACTGAGCCTTCGGCACCCTTGTAATATTCTGCATTACAATTATATTCTCGATATACTTTATCTCTATTGCGTATAAATCATTACCGAGCCTTATACTGATATATTGTTTTGTACTAAGCTCCGCCATTGAAACAGCCTCCCTTGCATTTTTTAGACCCTTCCCTAAATCAACGGGTTGACATCCAGTATCAATGCCACCTCGCCGTTTCCAAGGATGGTTGCACCGCTTATTATCTTATGGTTCCTTATGTATTTGCCAATGGACTTGATAACAATTTCCTGCTGGCCTAACAGCTTGTCCACCACCATACCTGCGAATCTTTCGCCTTTCTTCACGACAACTATAAGAAGGTCGTCCTTTTCTTCGCCCTTGGGGCAGTCAAGGACCTCACCAAGGCGAACCACGGGAATAATGTCACCCCTGAGGTTGAGGACTTCCTTGCCGCTTACCTTCTTTATTTCGCTGCTCCTGACATTCTCAACGGTCTGTATATTGCCAAGAGGCAGCGCATACTTCTCATCGGAGATCATGACCATCAATGCCTGGATAATCGCCAGGGTCAGAGGCAGGCGGATAATGAAATTCGTGCCCTTGCCCCATATGGTTTTAGCCTCTATGTCTCCACCCAGGGCCTCTATCTTTGTCTTGACAACATCAAGGCCGACACCTCTTCCGGATATGTCGGTAACCTTGTCGGAGGTTGAAAAGCTCGGCAGGAACAACAGGTCTGTGAAATCCTTGTCGCTCATTCTCTCCGCCTGGTCTTCGGTTACTATGCCCTTCTCAATAGCTTTCTTCTTGATTTTATCAATATTGATGCCGGCTCCGTCGTCCCTGACCTCGATAACAACATTATTGCCGTCCTGGTACGCGTCAAGATAGATGGCGCCAACCGGGCTCTTGCCCTTCCTGATTCTTTCTTCAGGGGGCTCAAGGCCGTGGTCCGCTGAATTTCGGAGCAGATGCATCAGAGGATCTCCAATTTCATCAATTACGGTACGGTCCAGCTCCGTATCCTCACCGGTCATGTAAAGCTCCATCTGCTTGTTAAGAGACTTGGACAGGTCGCGTATCATTCTCGGGAAGCGGTTGACAACGCTCTCTATAGGAACCATTCGAACCTTCATAACCGATTCGTGAAGGTTGGTCGTGACTCTCTCCAGGTACTCAATCTGGTCAAAGAAGCTGCTTTCCAACTGGTCGCGAATGGCATTGCTGGAGACCACCAAGCTGTTCTTGGCTATAATAAGCTCGCTAACCAGGTTCATAAGCACATCCAGCTTTTCAATATCAACACGTACCGAACGGTTTGCCACAGGCTTTGAAGGCTGCTGCTTGACCTGTGCCGCGGAACCGACCTTAAGGGCATCCGCGTCAACCGCTTTCTTGAGCGAAGGCTCACCAAGCTCGTCCCGTTTGATTTCGGCAAGATAATGATTAAGCTCTTCTTCACTTAAATATATGTAATCCGCAACAACCTCCTTGACCTCGGAAACACCCATGACATATTCAATCAAATCCTGGGGCGTCTTCTTGGTTATCACGAATGCGGAATAGTCAAAATCATATTTTTCATCTTCCAGGTCCTGTGCGCTGGGATAAAGCTTTATAATCTCTCCATGCTCCTCTATGGTCCTGTTAATCATGAAGGCCCTGGCGCCTTTAAGTACGCAATATTCCTGGATATAGATGGTCATGCCGACAACATTCAGGTTCAGGGAAATGGCTTTGGCTATCGCCTTCTTCTCATGCTCCTCAATCTTGAGAGTCCTGAATTTTTCCTTCGGATTGGCTTCCGGAGCGGCAATAATTTCCTGGGCGCTGACACGGCCTGATGCCTCGGTTTTCGCGCCGGTCCCTCCCCGCCCTTCATTAAGAATTCTGGCCAGGGATTTAATTATATCCTCACAATCAATGTCTCCCTCGGTACCGTCGGACTGGATATTGGCGACAAAAGACTCCAACACATCAAGCCCTTTGAACACAACGTCCACCAGTTCGGAAGATACCTTCATCTTACCGTTTCTTATTTCTGAAAACACATTCTCCATGTCATGGGTAAGCTGCTGCATTTTCTTAAATCCCATGGTTCCGGCCATTCCTTTCAGGGAATGGGCCGCGCGGAATATTTCATTAATTGTGTCGGTATGCTCCGGATCCTTTTCAAGGACAAGAATATGCTCATTAAGACTCTGTAAATGCTCCTTTGCCTCATCAATAAATATTTCCAGGTATTGACTTACGTCCATCTATTGTACCCCCGCTTTCTTTATGATAGCATCGGATATCCGGTCCAGCGGCAGTATTTCGTTCACCAATCCTGTCAATGCGACCATCCTGGGCATCCCATATACTATGCTGGTGTTCTCATCCTGAGCTATCACATGGATTTTTTTGCTTTTGCTTAGCTCTAATATGCCGGCTGAGCCGTCACTGCCCATACCGGTAAGTACAACGCAGATTATTTCGGAATAACCCGTATCTGCAAGAGATTCATACAGCTTGTCGGCGCATGGAAGCAGTCCGAAACGCGGCTCTTCCTTGGTAAGCCTGATGACATGGTTTCCCTTCCTGTCCCTCGCAATGCGGATCTGCTTTCCGCCCTTTGCTATATATACCACGCCCTTTTTTACTACTTCATTATCCTCTGTTTCCTTAACGGGCATGGGGCATAGCGCATCCAGTCTTTCCGCCAGGGATTTGGTAAATCCCCCGGGCATGTGCTGCACGATAACAACCGCCGCGTCCAGATTCTTTGGCAAATTCGGGATTATGGAATGAAGCGCCCTTGGCCCTCCCGTGGAGCATGCAATGGCAACCAGCTTTTCTCCTGTTGTCACCGCTTGCTTTCGGGACTGCCGCCTCTTTTTGATAATAGGCTCTAGTACCTCGGCGGAAAAGACACTCTTATATTCAGCGCCGGTGTCCTTGGGCGGCGCCGCGCTTCCGGATTCACGCTTTTGTGCTACCGCAGTTTTCTTAGGCTTGGCGGCCTTTTTCGGTTTTTCTTCACTGTCCGCATTGGTGGCCACTGCCAGAATCTTTAAAAGCCTGTCGGCAAATTCATTGCTCCTTAACTCTTCAAGGCTCTCGGGCTTTGTTACGAAATCAAACGCTCCAAGCTCCAGGGCCCGGATTGTCTCCAGGGCTTCATTCGTGGTTACGGCACTTACCACGATGACCGTAACCTTAATGCCCTGTTTTTTAAGCTCCTCAAGAAATTCCAGGCCATTCATCCTTGGCATGTTGATATCCAGCAGAACCGCATCGACGTGGCCTATATTCTCCTGCAGCATGCTGATTCCCGCCACGCCGTTTATAGCCGCTCCAATAACGTTGAATCTCTTGTCAGATTCTATTATATCAGATATCACCCTTCTCATGAGTGCAGAGTCATCAATTATTAAAATATTTTTCATGACCATATCATGCCTTTCATGAAACGGAACTTTTAATCCAAACTCTTCTGCCTAAGCTTGCGCTCCTGCTCAAATATGTATTTTATGAGAAGATCTCTTTCATTCTGCGTTATGCCGGTGAATTCGACCCGGTGCTCATATTTCCCCGCCCGTTCGGGTTTTTTCTGTGACGCTATGACATCAGCAACTATATCCAGCTTTTTTAGGTCATTCTTTAGGACAAAGTCCAGCTTGATTCTTATCTTGTCACCCTGGCTCAGCTCTTCATCCGAAGTAAACTTGCAGCCGCCTCCGCTTAAATCTATAATCACACCGGGAGACCATTTATTTTCCATGGCAGCCAGTGCTTTTCTAATTTCGGTCCGCTCGTCAGGATGCAAATACCCGGGTGATATCAGTTTCTCCTTCAGCAAGTATTCCTCTTCGGATATTTTTCTGTAGAGAATTTCATGCAGGCACTCAATACGGAAATATCTTCTTCTTTGTACTTTTTCGGGCTCCGATATGATCTTGACCCGCTGCAATATCATCTTCTTCTCCCGGAATGTCTGCAGCACAATGCAGTCGCACTGGAACAAGCCTTTTTCCGCATAGAAATACAAACGGTAGTAAGCCCCTTTATGCATCACCATCCGCATGCCGTTATGAATTGGGGCCGCTACAATAATTACATTGTCCTCTTCAAAGTCAATCATCTGGCTTACATGGGTTTTTGATGACTTTGCGATTTCCCTGTTATTGTCAAGAAGTCTTACCTCAATTTTATCTCCAATCTTTACTATGTCCTGCAGCATTAATGACCTCCGTGCGCTACCTTATCCTGGATTTAAGCAAATTTGTGAATAACTGGGCAATACCCTTCTTCCCCTGCGTATTCTCCGGTTCCGCGTCGCATAGCTGCCTTGCAAAGCCTGTTATAAGCCTTGAAAACTCGGAGTTCGGATATTCAACAATGGCCGGGCGCTGCTTCATTACGGACTTTGAAACAGCCTTGTCGACAGGTATGTGTCCCATATAAACCATTTTAATTTTTAGGAACCTGCTGACAACGATATTCAGCTTCTCAAATATCTCTTCGCCGTCCTCGTCCGGTGTTACCTTGTTGGTAATCATTTTAATCGTTGTGTCAGCAATGGAAAACTCGGACTTTCTCTTCAAGGTCTTTAACAAGGCATAAGCATCGGTAATGGAAGTCGGTTCAGGAGTGGCAATAAGCAGAACTTCCGAGCTTGCAGCAACGAATTCCAGCACCGAGTCGTCAATGCCTGCGCCGGTATCTATGATAATTATATCTGCGGTCCTGTCAAGCTCGACCAGCTTGCGTATCATGTATACAATCTGGTCCTTTGTCAGGTTTGTCAGCTCCTGTATCCCCGAACCCCCGGATATGAAACCGATATTCTCCGGCCCCATGGTAATGATGTCCGAAAGGCTCTTGCCCCTGAACATCAGGTCCGCGAGGTTGAATATCGGGCGTATCCCCAGCATTATTTCTATGTTGGCGAGGCCAAAATCCGCATCCAGTATGACCACCTTCTTCCCGAGCCGGCTTAAAGCTATAGCCAGGTTGACAGCTATACTGGATTTACCGACGCCCCCCTTGCCGCTCGTGACCGTAATTACCCTTGAGGTGCGCCTGGGTATATTTTGCTCGCTGACAATCTTTCTGAGTTTTTCCGCCTGATCCATATTAATGCCCCCTTAACAACTGCTTCGCTATGCTTTGTGGATCAATCCTGTCGATGTCATCGGGCACATCCTGTCCGAACGTAACATAGGAAAGAGGCGCATTAGTCAACATTCTTATATTGAATAAATTGCCGACACTGTTGGTTTCATCCAGCTTCGTAAACAGCAGATTGTAATTGGTAATCTGGGAGTAGGCCTCCGTAATGCTAATAAGATCCCTATATTTTGTTGTGGCGCTGAGTACCAGGTAGACCTCTCTTTCGTCCTGGGGTATGGCCCTAATCAGGCTCTCAATATCGTCCCTTTGGCTCTTGTTCTTGTGGGAGCGTCCCGCGGTGTCGACAAATATGATATCATAGTCCGCAAATTCCTTCCTGGACTGTTCAATCTCTTCCGTACTGTAAATAACATTGAACGGAACGCCCAGGATGTTGGCATACGTCCTCAGCTGCTCAACCGCCGCTATCCTGTAGGTATCCGAAGTAAGGAATGCAATCCTGGCCTTCTTCTCAACTTTGAATTTTGATGCTATTTTTGCTATGGTCGTTGTCTTTCCGACTCCCGTGGGCCCTATGAAGAACACATACTTCGGAGTAGGCCCCTGGATGTCTATTGTAACCGGCTGTCCAAGCTTAAGGACGATCTTTTGGTATATGCTTGAAAGGATGTTGTCCATGGATGCATCCTTCTTTAAAGTCCCTTCAATTTCGCTTATTATCTGGTTAGCGTATTTTTCATCAACATCGTTCATAATAAGCTGGTTATAAACAAGCTGTATGCAGGCCAGGCTCTTGCTTAAGGTTTTCTGCTTTTCATCGCTGCTCTGCTGCTTTGCTTCCTTTTCAACTATCTGTTTTTCAATAAGGCTTTGAAGATTATTGAGCTTTTCCTCGATTGCGGAAGATTCCTTTGTATAATTCGGCTCGGTCTGGGGTGCGGGTTCCGGTTCATCATAAATAACATCCGGAAATGCCTGCTTTTTATACGCAGGTGTCCGGTCGGCCTTGTATGTAATATTGTCATCAATAGCCGCGGTGACCTCCACCACAGGCTTCTTGAACAGCTTGTAAATTCCCTTTGGCGATATCTTCTTGATGTTCATCACAATAGCGTCCTTGCCAAGCTCCTCCTTGGCAAGTATTATGGCCTCCGTCTCATTGTTCGCTTGAAATTTCTTGATTATCATTTAAATTGTCACCATCCCTACCGACTGTAATTCTACGTTGGAATCTATTTCATTGTATGATATTACAATCAAATCCTTAAAATAGTCCTGCATAAGCCTCTTAAAATACATTCTGACAATAGGTGATGTTACAATTATCGGGTTCTTTCCCAGGTCCTCCAGCTTCTGAATCTCGGTCTGGACCGATTCTATAAGCTCCCTTGTTATCTCAGGATCCAGCGCCAGATACGAGCCCTGCTCAGTCTGCTTTACGGAATCCATTATTTCCTGCTCAACCTTCGGGTCAAGTGTTACTACACTTGTAGTCTCGCCCTCGGCAAAGAACTTCCTTGATATTGCCCTCTTAAGGCTCTGCCGTACATATTCGGTAAGCAGGTCGATGTCCCTGGTTGTGGGGGCGTAATCCGCCAGGGTCTCCAGTATTGTTACAAGATCCCTTATCGATATCTGTTCCCGCAATAAATTCTGAAGAACCTTCTGGATTTCGCCTATGGAAAGCAGCTTCGGCACAAGCTCGGATATGAGCGTCTGGTTTGATTCCTGGATATTGTTGATGAGATTCTGTACATCCTGCCTGGTAAGAAGCTCATGAATATGGCTCTTGATAACCTCGGTCAGGTGGGTGGCTATGATGGACGGAGGATCAACAACCGTATATCCCAGGGATTCCGCCCTCTCCCTCTGGCTTTCGGTAATCCAAATGGCCGGAAGGTTGAACGACGGCTCAACGGTAGGTATTCCTGTGATTTCCTCCTCAACATAACCCGGGTTCATGGCCATGTAATGGTCGAACAGGATCTCTCCTTCGCTGACCTTTACACCCTTAATCTTTATAATATATTGATTGGGATTAAGCTGTATATTGTCGCGCAAACGGATCATAGGCACTACCGTGCCAAGCTCCAGCGCCACCTGCCTTCTTATGAGAACAACCCTGTCGAGCAGGTCTCCTCCCTGGTTGACGTCAGCAAGAGGTATGATGCCATAGCCAAACTCGAGCTCAATCGGGTCAACCTGCAGCAGGGACGCCACATTCTCCGGCCTTCTGATTTCGTCCGCTTCGGCTTCCTCCGAGGATACCTCCTTCTCTATGGATTCCACCTCAAGCTTCTGTGCCATGCTCCTTCCCGCCATCACAAAAGCCAGGCCGTATCCTGTAAAGAGGAAGATATTAAGCGGTGTTACAATGCCAAGCCCGATAAGGCTTGCGCCGACTATGTACAATACCTTCGGAATGGAGAACAGCTGTTTTACAAGCATGTTTCCGAAATCCGCCTCTTTGGACACCTTGGTAACCAGCACACCGGTTGCCAGTGATATCATCAGCGAAGGAATCTGCGTAACCAGTCCGTCACCGATGGTGAGTATGGCGTATTCCTGCAGGGCATCCATCGCCGTCATGCCGCGGTTCATCATGCCTGTAACAACACCGCCGGTAATATTGACAACCGTTATGATAAGGCCGGCAACCGCATCGCCCTTGACATACTTGGTGGCACCGTCCATGGAACCGAAGAAGGACGCTTCATCCTGGATTCTCTGCCTTCGCTCCGCCGCCTGTGCATCCGTTATGGCTCCCGTGTTAAGGTCCGCATCAATAGCCATTTGCTTGCCAGGCATCGCGTCCAGTGTAAATCTTGCGGTTACCTCGGCTATTCTTTCGGAACCTTTGTTTATAACAATAAATTGTATCATTATCAAAACAATGAATATGATTGCTCCGATTACCAGGTTGTTGCCGCCGACAAATTCACCGAATACCCTTACGACACTTCCTGGATCTCCGGTGGATAATATAAGCCTGGTACTCGAAATGTTCAAGGCGATTCTGAACACGGTCGTAAGAAGTATAATTGTCGGAAACGACGACATGTTCAGGACTTCCTTGGTAAACATTGCGTTGAACAGGATGACCAGGGAAACGGCTATGTTAAGTGCCAGAAAGAAGTCCAATAACACCGGGGGCATTGGTATGATTAAAAACAGTATTGCTGCTATTATATATAGACCGACAGCTATATCATTTCTTTTCATTCCAAGTCTCCCATGCCTTTCCGTAAATTAAATCTTCCCCTTCAGCCTGTATACATACGCAAGGACTTCCGCCGTCATCTGGTACAGCTCCGCGGGTATCTCCTGTCCGACTTCCACATTGTAGTACAGCATTCTTGCCAGTGGCTTGTTTTCTACTATTTCAATTCCATATTCCCTGGCTGCATCCTTGATCTTCTGAGCCAGGTAGTCCGCGCCTTTTGCAAGGAGGATGGGCGCTTCTGCCTCTTCCCTGTCATACTTGATTGCCGCCGCCAGGTGCTTGGGGTTTGTAATAACCACGTCGGCTTCGGGAAGCCGCTGCATCATTCTCCTTTGGGACACCTCCAGCATTTTTGTCCTGATTCTTCTCTTAACCTGGGGGTCTCCCTCGGTCTGCTTGAACTCGTCCTTGACCTCCTGCTTGGTCATCATCATGTCTTTTCTGAATCTGAACCTTTGATACAGGTAATCGGCAAATCCTATAACTAGGAATATCAGGCTCAGCCTAATTCCAAGGTTAATTACAATATCGCCGATTAAGGCCACCGCCTGAAACAGGCTTATATCGTAAAGGACCAGCAGCGTGTTCCATTCATCCTTCAATGTGTCATACGCCACATATCCAATAAGAATAACCTTTACAACTTCTACAACCAGGGCAAACAGCTTGTCCTTGGAGAATATTTTTCTGAATCCGGTTATGGGGTCGAGCTTGCTGAATTTTGGTGTCAACGGTTTTCCTGAGAGCTTCCATTTGACCTGTACCAATATGATAGTGAAGGATACCGCAAAAGCTATCAAAACTACGGGAAGTATTATGACAATAATCCTGGTTATGGAATTTCTCAGAATCCCTTCGGCCATAACTGTGGTAAATTCGCCGTCCAGCATCTTGTCCATGTCCCGGTACGAGCTATTAAATACTTCGATGAATCTGCCGGCCATGTACCCCACGAATATTTTCAGAGTCAGAAACAGTGCCAGCAGCTCGGTGGAAGTGGTCAACTCCTTGCTTCTTGCCACATGCCCTTCTTTTCTGGCGTCGTTCAGCTTCTTGGTTGTCGGCGGTTCCGTCTTGTCTGCCGCCCCTGCGAAAAACTGAAGGTTATAAGGAAGCAGGAAACTACGCTCTTCATCAATATCAAAATACAAATGCCTTTTCATCTCCCACCTGATCCTTTGCTTTGATGCTCAATGGTTTAGCCGCTCTGCATGACATTTATCACTTCAAGCAGCAGCTCCTTCATCTTGTTGAAGATAAAATCCGCAACAGACGGGGTATAGCCGATAATCAGATAAAATATTATAAGTCCTACCAATACTTTTAGCTGCATACCGATAACAAACATATTCATCTGAGGAGCTACCTTGGCCAGAATTCCTAGGATTGTGTTAACCACCAATATGGCTGCAAATATGGGTAAGACTATTCGCATTGCGATAATAAAGTAATCTATGATGAAGCGCACCATCATCCGGTACATGTCCGGAGGGAAATATGCTTCCCCAATGCCAATGACATAATAGGAATCAACCACAGCCTTTATAAAATAATGGTGCAGATTTGTTATTATCATCAGCAAGATGACAAGGTAACTGTAGAAATTCGCGGTTATCGTGGTTCTTATGTTTGTAACAGGGTCCAGCTGGCTTATCATCGAAAAGCCGATTTCCATATCCATCAGCTGTCCGGCAAATGACAGTATTTGATAAGCTATATTAGAAAACAGACCCATAAGGGCTCCTGCTATCGCTTCCTTGACCGCCAGGATCGCATAGCCGATAGTACCTGCATATTCAACATCCGGCAATGGTATGGTATAGAATAATATAACCGTAAGGAATAAGGACAGGCCCGCTTTAATCCTGACAGGCACATTTCTTAATGAAAATAACGGAGCCGTATATATGAACCCGCTTATTCTCACAAGTATTAATATGAATATTTCAAAATCCTCTAACCTGAACGTCATGGCACACTGATATAATAGCTAAAGTTTGAGAATAGATTTATCATGAATTCCTTTAACGTCGTAAGCATCCAATTGCCGAACAGTATGAGGACAATCAGGATTGCAATCAGCTTGGGGACAAATGTAAGCGTATGCTCCTGTATTGATGTCACCGTCTGAAGTATGCTTACGACTAGTCCGACAACCAGGGATACCACCAGTATCGGCGCGGATACCTTGATGATTACATATATGGCTTCTCTGGCAATGTCAACAACCAGGTTCTCGTTCATCGGCGTTCTCCTTTCACAGGGCTGTCGGTGTCAGCTAATAGAATGTCATGACCAGCTCTCCAATAATCAGGTTCCAGCCGTCCGCTACGATGAATAGCAATATTTTGAACGGCATGGAAATCATTGTCGGCGGCAGCATCATCATACCCATGGACATAAGGGTTGACGCCACCACCATATCTATAATGATAAACGGTATGTATATACAGAAACCGATTATAAACGCCTGCCTGAGTTCACTGATTATAAAAGAAGGGATTACAACAGTAATCGGGATTTCATCCACCGTTTCTACAGTTGCAATTCCTGCAATATCCATAAATAATCTTAAATCCTTAACATTTGTCTGCTCCAGCATGAAGGTCCTTACAGGAGCAACACCTGCCTTGAATGCTTCCTCCTGGGTAATCTCACCTCTTGAAAGGGGTTGGATTGCATTGGTGTTTATTTCGGTTATTACAGGAGACATTATAAAAAAAGTCAGGAACAACGCTAAACCGATAATAATCTGATTAGGCGGAGTTGACTGGGTGCCCAGTGCCGACCTCACGAAATGAAGCACAATTACAATTCTTGTAAACGAGGTCAGCATTATCAAAATTGAAGGAGCCAGCGTTATTACCGTAAGAATCATCAGTATCTGAAGTGTCGATGCCAGGCTTCCCTCATCCTCATCGGTAGTTAACCGAAATTCCAGCGGCCCCAATCTTCCGCTAATGTTATTCGTCGTACCTGAAACCTCATCAGTTGATTCGGAAGATGTGACGGTATCTGTTATATTTGCCGCAGATACCCTTTTTACTTCAGCCAAAAACGCCAGGCCTGCTGCCAGCAGAAAAACAGCTATTGTCATCCGTATACCAAAGCGTTTTATTTCAGATGCAATCATAAGTTATCAACCTTTACTGTTTTTTCCTTTCAGTTTTTCAAAAACCTCACGGAAGGACAGCTTCCCGTTTTCCTGCACATCATGAGTTACCACCTCGTTCCCGTCAAGCTCCGTAATATATGTAATCTGGTCCTTGCTGATGCCAAGAACCACATACCTGTTGGCTATACGCACAATCTGGAGCATCTTGTTCGGGCTTATCCTGAAGGCTTCTATTACCTGAATGTTGCTGTCTTTAAGCTGTCCCATTTTGTATCTTCCGATAAATCTTGATGTGTAATAGGCAGCAACCAAAATTAAAGCCAATATCAAACATAAACCGAGAAGCTGAAGCAGGTTGTCGGCCGATGAAAACCTTTCCGGCTCGGCATCACCGGCTGCCTCGTTCAGCTTCTTTGGCAGATCTTCCAGGCTGGAGCCAAGTATTATAGCTGAAAAACTCATGGCTTTCATTAATTAACCCACTGCTTTCTTTACGGCTTCCAGAACCCTGTCGGCCTGGAACGGCTTTACGATAAAGTCCTTTGCGCCCGACTGGATTGACTCAATAACCATTGCCTGCTGCCCCATAGCCGAGCACATAATAACGTTTGCCGCAGGATCAATCTGCTTTATTCTCTTTAATGCCTGGATTCCATCCATTTCAGGCATGGTAATATCCATCATGACCAGATCGGGCCTGATCTCGGTATACTTGTCGATGGCTTTAAGCCCGTTCTCCGCCTCACCTGCGACATGATAACCGTTCTTGACCAATATATCTTTTATCATCATTCTCATAAATGCTGCATCATCGCAGATTAAAATACTCTTTGCCATTTCAACTCTCCTATCATTATGATTATTGTTTTTGCTTAATGATTTCGGTAACCCTGACCCCAAATGCTTCTTCCATAACCACTACCTCTCCCTTGGCTACGAATTTGCCGTTTACGAGGACATCAATGGGTTCACCGGCCAATCTGTTCAGTTCGATTATTGTTCCGGGCGCAAAGTCGAGAATGTCTTTGATTGATTTGCTTGTCCTTCCCAATTCGACCGTTACCTCCAGCGGAACGTCCATCAACAGGTCGATGTTTTCAGGAGGTACCTGTGGCTGCACCGCCTGTGTAAATGGAGCGAACTGTGCCGGCTGTATATTGACATCCTGAACCGGCGGCGTGTAAGGGATTTGTTGGTTCATATATGGCATCGCATTTGGCATCATTCCGGGGAAATAACCATATGGTATACCTTGCGGCGGGACCTGCTGCTGCATATTCGCAGCCTGTTGCTGTGCAGGTGTTTCCTGTTGCGCCTTTTTGGATTCTTCCTTCGGCTTTGAGGCCTGTGGCCTTGCGTTCGCCTCATCCTCAATCGAATTGGCAGCGGTAAACTGCCTGTACAGGTTTCTGGCAAATTCGAACGGATAAAGCTGCATCAGTATGCTGTCAACCAAGTCCCCAATAATCATCTTGAACGAAACCTTGACGAATGTCCCTTTGAGGAAATCCGCTATGTCTTCGCCGCTGACAGACTCGTCCATGTCAACCTTTGTCGCTGTAGGAGGAGTGATAACAACCCTGGTTTCAAGCATGGAGGACATCGATGTGGCGGCGGATCCCATCATCTGGTTCATCGCCTCGCTTATGGCGCTCAGATGAAGCTCGGTGAGCTCACCGTCCAAATTGGTTCCGTCACCGCCCATCATGAGGTCGGCAATGACCTTGACGTCATTCTCCTTTAATATCAGTATATTGTTACCATCCAACCCGTCCTGATAATATATCTGAATAAACACACACGGTTTGTCATAGCTGTTCACGATATCCTTCCAGGTGGCATATTCTACAACCGGTGTTGTTATGGTCACTCTTTGGTTTACCAAGGAAAACAGAGTTGTAGCGGCTGTTCCCATACTGATATTGGATATCTCACCTATGGCGTCTTTTTCAGCATCTGTTAAATACTCCGTATCATCCGAATACGTATCACCGGCACTCAGACCATTCAACAGTGCATTTATTTCTTCCTGGGACAACATTCCATCCATATTCCGTTACTCCTCTCCTCGTATAATTGAAGAAATCTTGACCGCGTACACACCTGACGAAGCGCCGGGCAATGCGGTAAATTTATTGATGTTTCCGACATATACAACAAGTTCGTCATCCACCTTGGTATTAAGCTTTATAATATCACCCTTCTGCATATTAAGGAAGTCGTTAACGGATATTGTGCTTTTCCCCAATATGGCGCGAATCGGAACTTTTGCTTTTGATATGGCTATTTCAATAAGTTCCTTGTAAGACTTTTCGTCCCTCAGCTTCATTGTTGAATACCAGTACTTGGTATTCAGCTTGTCTATAACCTTCTCCAGGCACACATACGGCAGACAGATATTCATCATGCCTTCCACGTTGCCTATTTTAATGTTCATGGTTATTATTGAAATCATCTCGCTGGGAGATATAATCTGGGCAAACTGCGAATTGGTCTCAATCCTCATAAGCCTTGGCTCAATCTCAATAACATTAATCCAGGGCTCCCGAAGAAGATTTGTACAGATATTGAATATACGCTCGATTATCGACATCTCGATTTCGGAAAAATCCCTGACCTTCTCCAGCGGATATCCCGCGCCGCCAAGCATCCTGTCGATTATGGCATATCCCAGGTTGTCCGCAAGCTCAATAATAATCTGTCCGTCCAGCGGGGCGAAATCGATAATGCCCAGCAAAACCGGATTAGACAATGCGTTGGTAAACTCCGAATATGTAACTGCTTCGGCATTGACTACCTCCACCTGGACATTCTTTCTAAGATAAGCCGGAAGATTGGTGGCAAGCAGCCGGCCGTAATGCTCAAATATAATATTGAGCGTCCTTAAATGCTCCTTGGAGAACTTGGATGGCCGTTTGAAATCATAATTCTTTATCTGCTTTTCGGTAGTGGTATGCTTGAATTCGTCGGCATCCAGTTCACCGCTGCTAATCGCAGCAAGCAGGTTATCTATTTCATGTTGACTTAAGACGTCGCTCATACTTACCTCGCAATCTCCATACCATAATTGTTATCGTACAGATGTTAAAACACAACATCTAGTCATTTGCTTCTTCTATAGCCATAATATCACAAAATTATCATAAAATCATCATTTTTTTAATCATATAAAATATTACCAAAGGATACGTTGATTATGAAGTCCGACTTGAAAAGCTCCTGGATCCGGATGGTCACCTGCTCCCTTATCTTGTCCTTATTGGCTCTTGCTTCATCAATCGTGTATTTGCCGAACTCGTCGGACACGATTTCCTTTATATTGTTCTCATAGTTGCCGATAAGCGGCTGCAGCTTTGCATAATCGCTGTGGGTCTTGTTCAATGACAGGGAAAGGTAGAATACCGCATAATGATCTTCCTCGTCACTTTTAGCCAGCAGGCATGTCAGTCTCTCGTTTATCAGGTATGTCTCAATGTCCGATACGCCTATGTTTTCTATTGAGCTATCAGGAGACTCCAACTCCAAATCAATAATTTGGGCCACCTTATCAATCAGCTTTATTGTTTTATTTGCAGTCGGAACCATTACAAAGATCAAAATTGACGAAAGAACTATGTTAATCAGGCACATCGCCATTATTATGATGGTTAAAATATTCCTTCTCATCAGAGGTCTCCCCTTTTCGGTTTTTTAATGAATTATATGTAAAAATGAAAATCCTATCTTCCGCTGTATTCGTTGTATATCCTTATTTCAATCCGTCTGTTTCTGGCTCTTCCCTCTTCGGTATCGTTGCTGGCAATGGGCTCATATTCTCCCCTGCCGGAATATTTTAGGTTTTGCGGATCCAGACCGCTGTTTTTAATAAGGAATTCCGCCGCATTCAGTGCTCTTGCCGCCGACAGCCAGTTATTATCCTTGAATGTAGGGCTTGTCATGGGCACATTGTCCGTATGCCCTATGATTTCAATTATGTATCCGTCGAAGTTTTTAAGAATTTCCCCAATCTTGCCCAGAATCGGCCTTGCTTCGGGCAGTATGTCCGCTTTGCCCGACTCGAACAGGATTGAGCCCTTCATGCTGATCTGCACGTATCTATATTCAGGATCTATTCCAAGCTCGACATAATCGCCGAGATTATATTCTCCGGTATATTCTTTCAGCGATCCGTACATCTCGCTGGATACCTCTTCCATTTTCTCTTTTATGACCTCAAAGGCTTCGTCAACTGCCCCGTTTTTCGACCCTTCGCCGTCCTTTTCATCACCGCCCGGCTTATTCAACTCGTCCTTCTGTTTCTCGCTTTCCGAGAGCTTTCCCATGCTGGTAGTATACTCGTCAAGGTTGCTGAGCTGGGACATGCCCGAGGAAATCAACGGCCCATCACCAAAGGATCTTGCCCCGCCGTCAAATATTCCGAAGGAGTTGGACATCGATATGGCTATTTCCTGGAACTTCTCAGCGTCTATTTCGGACATGGCGAAAAGCATGACGAAAAAGCACAGCAGCAGGTTCATCAAATCCGCAAAGGTATTAAGCCAAGGCGCATTACTACCCGACGGGCCTTGGTCCCTTTTTTTTCTAGCCAACATTTTCACCACTTTCTTCATTAAAGGCTTCTCTGCGTGCCGGTGACAGGAAGGATTTCAGTTTTTCTTCAATGACTCTCGGGTTCTCTCCCGCCTGGATGGAAAGCAGCCCTTCAACCATTAATTCCTTGACCATTACTTCACTGGCGTTCTTTGCCTTAAGCTTGGTCGAAACGGGAATGCAAATCCAGTTGGCCAGTACCGAACCATAGAAGGTGGTAATCAGGGCAACCGCCATGGCAGGACCGATGGCCTTTGCATCTTCCATCTTCTGGAGCATGTTTATAAGACCGATAAGGGTACCGATCATACCCCAGGCCGGCCCCATCGCGGCAAGCGAATCCCAGAATCCGACGACATTGGAATGCCTGTCCTCGATACAGTTCAATTCGGTTTCAAGTATGCTTCGTACAAGCTCGGGATCTGTACCGTCCACTATCAACAGGACTCCCTTTTTCAAAAAATCGTCATCTATGTTATTGGCGGCTTCTTCAAGGGCAAGAAGGCCTTCCTTTCTTGCTATGTTGGACAATGAAATTATCTGCCTGATTGTTTCTTCCTCGTTCGTAACCTGGACCTTAAGTATCAATGTAAAGCTCTTAAGGTATTTGAAATATCCCTTCAGGCTTGGCGACATGATCATCACACAGCACAGCGCGCCGCCGAAAGTAATCAGGACGGAAGAAAAATCAAAGAAGTTGCTGATAACCGAAAAATCCTGTCCGAATACAATACCAAATATAACCAGAGATGCGCACAATATCAATCCCAAAATCGACGCTATATCCAAAACCGTCACCTTCCATTATATATTTTCGCTTTTGCAATCCGTTGCCATATTCCGTCATAATCTTATGTATTTATATATAATATGATAACCTACATCATATTAAACTACAATTCTCTGTTTAAAATTTCCCTTTTGTACAATATTACTAAATCTCTTACCTCTTGTCTACTTTCTTTTACAATAACTTTGTATCCTGTCGTCATTGTAATAACCGTATCAGGCAGTTCCTCAACTCTTTCTATGAGATCTGCATTTATCGTAAGCTTTGTATCGTTAAGCCTTGTTACTTCTATCATTGCGGTCCCTCCCTGCACCGGCTTATACAACGGGCGGCAGCATTCCTGCCGCCCGCCGTATATTCCTTCGCATCCGCGTATATTAACTGCTGCAGCAATTAGCAATACAAATCAGCGAATTAAGAGCCGGTATTATCTCTTGAGATTGATAAGTTCCTCAAGCAATGAATCCGATGTGGTAATAATTCTTGAGTTAGCCTGGAAGCCTCTCTGTGTGGTTATCATGTCGGTGAATTGTGCCGACAGGTCTACATTTGACATCTCCAAAACGCCTGTTGTAAGGCTTCCGCCGCCCTGGGTCGGATCCTGGCCGATTCCGTCAAAGTCACCGGAGTTCTGGGTGGCTGCAAACATGCTGTTGCCTATGGCCTCCAAGCCGGCCGGATTCGAAAACGTTGCAACCACTATCTGGCCAAGAAGCTTACTGTCGCCGTTGTCGTATTTGCCGTATATCTTGCCGGAAGCGTCAATGCTGATTCCCGTCAGGTTTCCGACCTGCTTTCCTGCTCCGATACCCTGCAGGCTTCCCTTATTAGCCTCCAGCGTTGATTTGCCGCTGTTGGAATACATCGTAATGCTGGAGAAGTCTATATCAATTGGCCTAAACGGATTTGCACCGCCGGCGTCGGCTATGATTTCAAGGGATATGCTCTTGTCGTTGGAATTGCTGTCACCAACACCGACGAATGAACCGGTGGAACCGTTAAATGTCAGCAGGATATCTTCTGTCGCGGTAAGAGTCACTTCACCGGTTGTCGTATTTACGGTGGCGGTATACTGGGCATCACCGAAGTTTACCCGGGTTATTCCTGATGCGTCATATGTTATGTTGCCCGCGCTGTCCATCTCTTCAACTACAAATATGGATTTGCCGTATTCGTCCTTGATATCAACCAGCTCCACCGTATAGACATTTGTTCCTTCGGTGGCCGACTGCTTAACGCGTATATCAGCCTTGTAGCTGTATCCCATGCTGTCATAGAAGCTGAGGTTAACCATCTTTCCTGACCCATTTGGCGCTATCTGTGAATCCTTGCTGTCAATATTGCCCGATATGTATGCTGCGGTCGTTGCTTCAGGCTTCGCGTACATGTTCTCGGGGGACATAATTTTAAGCGGAGATACTGTGTCCGCGATGGTCTTGGTTGGATCGTTCGGATCCACCTGCCAACCCATAACCGATGCTCCAACAGCCGTGCACAAGGTACCGCTTGCATCTATTCCGAATGAGCCTGCCTTTGTGAAATAATTGGTTCCGCCATAATTAACAATGAAGAAGCCGTCGCCTTCAATCATTACATCAAACGGGTTGTCCGTTCTTTGTGAAGCACCCGTAGTGTTAATGGATGTGGTTATTGCTGCCACGTTTGATCCTAAACCGATCTGCATGGCATTGCGGCCCGTGGTGCCGGTTGCCGCGTTGGGTCCCGATGCGCTTTGTGTTGTCTGATAAAAAACATCGGTGAATGTTACTGTGCTTGCCTTAAATCCGATTGTGTTAACGTTTGAAATGTTGTTACCGATAACATCCATCTTCGTCTGGTGAACCTTAAGGCCGGAAACACCAGAGAACAAAGATCTCATCATAATAAATGACCTCCTTCTAAGCTTATACAGTCAGTAATCATCATATCCAATCTGTCAGTCATGGATATATAAGCCTCCGGAAAGGTCCGGCTTATTTAAATGATTACTGCTCCATCAATATTTGTAAATACTTTTTCTTCACCTTCATTAACTGCCGTTATGACCGTGTTATTCTTAATGTTCACGATAAATGCAAGGTCGTCCACCATTACCAGTGATTCTCTTATACCCTTTTCATAAGCCATCCTGGCACCCATCTCAAGACGCCTGTACTGGTCTTCGCTTAAATCTATGTTCCTGCTGGCAAGCCTTTCATTGGCATGCTTTGAGAATTTAAGCTCCGATGTCATGGACACCTGTTTGCTCTTCAGTATCTCATGAAAGGGTACTGCCGCCGCCGATTTGGCTGCAGTGTTATTGCTTAGCCTGTTTGGTACCGGCAGCTGGGAAGGTATTTTGTTAACAGGTATGTTGCTCATTGTCAACCTCCATCTGCACTATCAGCTATTGTCTGCCGCCTCTTCGATGCCGGTCGCTTCATCGGCCTGATCCGATTCACCGGGTTCTTCAGGCTCTTCGGAACCGTTCTGTTCCGCCTTGGAATTCTTAACCGTTATCGTTACCATGCCGCTGACCGTTGTATAGAGGGGATCGTTGAATATTACGGTTGCCTTATAGGTACCGTTGGCAGCCTTTTCAAACACAGACTTTGATATGGTCACCGTATTGTCTTTCAGTGTAACCACCGAGCTGTCAAGCAGGGTCTGGTCTATCAGTACCGCTACATCACTCGCCGTTGTTTCGCCTTCTCCCATGTTTACCTTGAAGCTTAAGTCCTTGGGATCCTCGGCATCATATACCAGCTCCGCCTTTTCCGTAATACTCGGGCGGCCCTTTTCCAGTATGTAGTTATCGTCTATTACGGTGTCCAGGTCATCCATCGAGTAGAGCGTTCCGTTTATGGATATCTGCGCCTTTCCGTTGCTTATGTTCACGAAATCCACTCTTCCGCCGATTTCGTTGACCGCTCCCGTTTCACTCTTGGTCTTTACTATTACATACCTGCCCACCAGGTTAAGTGCCTGTGCGTTGGATGTAATTGTCCTTAAGTTCTGTATCTGCTCCAGTTGGGAAAATGTTGCCAGTTGGGCCACATACTCGGTATTGGAGCTCGGATTGAGCGGGTCCTGGTATTTCATCTGTGTTATCAACAGCTGCAGGAACGCATCCTTTCCCAGTTCATTGCTCTTTGCGGTATTGCCGGCGGCAGTTGATTTGCTCGTTTGTTCAATCACGCCGTTTTTGACTGTCTGAATCAGTTCGCCCATAGGCTTTCCTCCTTAATTTTTCATTTAACTACGCCGTGTAATCGATTGTGAGGCCCGTCGTACCAGTCGGTATTATATTGTCCTCATCATCGGGTTCCTCACTCATGGCCATGGCTTCTTCGAGGGTTATCCTGTGTACGCTTCTTTGACTGCCGCCCTCTTGCTGTCTGTCATCATCCGAATGGCCGTCCTGATTGAACGTGTAGCCGGCTACCGTAACCTCAATGGATTCCACCTTGATTCCCTGCTGGATAAGCGTTTCCTTAAGTGTTACCAGCTGTCCTTCAATCGCTTCCTTTGCAAGGTCGTTCTGTACCGTGAACTGTGCCGTCATTGCTCCGTCTTTTGAGCTTACCGTCAAGTTCACCCTGCCCAGTTGCTCCGGATGAAGCCAAAGCTCCATCGACGTCTGCTCCCGGCTGATGACAACCTTGATCCGGTCTATTATCTGCCGTGCTATCTCCCTGATGTCATAGACCCTTACATTGCCTTCCTCAATCTCAATGACCGGCTTGTCATAATTGGCATCAAGCTTGTCAAGGAATGATGAAAGGCTGTCCGGTCCGGGGCCTTCGGTCCTATCGGATTTCTCTCCGCCGTCACCGGTGTCCTTAAGCTCCTGTCCGCTTTTAGATGCAGCTACGGTTTTTTGCCCTCCTGCGCCGACTTTTTCCGCGGATATCTCCCTATATGCAGTTCCCTTATCTTTGCCATCATCCGTCTTTTCATCCGCTCTGCCTAGTGCATCAGGGGTCTGCTGCGGTTTGTCATCATTGCCTGCTTTGGCAGCCGGCATTTCACTGTCCCTTGCCGCTTCGTACTCCTTTAGAATCCGCCTGATTTCGTCAGCCGAAATCCTTATGCCCGTCCGGCCCATGATTTCATTAACTGCGGATACCAGGTTCTTAAAGGTATTGCCAAGCTGCTCATTTGTCAGTACGGCAAAGGCATCTGCTGAGCCGCTGGCCGCAAGCATCAGTCTCATTATTGCCTTGGGATCCGCCAGGTCCGCCGGCTCGATTCCCATATCCTTCATCATGGTATCGAGCTTTTCCGGTGTCAGGTTAAGCATCTCAAGAATGGCGCTCCTGATTTGATTAAGCATTGCCATTATTCTTTCAGCAAGTACCGCGGCATCCATACTATCCGTCTTCAGTTCATCCGCGGCTGTCGCTTCGTCAACCGGCTTTTCATCGGGCTTTGCGGAGAATAATCCGATACTCGGGTCGCTTTTCACATTGCTTTGCCCGGTGCTCTCCGCACTGCTTTCAATGCCTGTTTTTATGCCTCTGATTATGCTGTCCGGTATGCCGGTTTCGTTAGCCTGTTCCGTTTTCGGCGCGCCGCCCGTGGTTTGAATGCTTTTTTGGACCGCGCCTATTTGCTTTTCCCTGCTTACGCTGCCGCCAAACAACAGCTCGAAGTCTTTTACAGCGGAACCTTTTGAGGCGCTGGCGGAGCTCCTGACCGCAACTGCCATGCCAAAAGCTTGTATTGGTACGGTTTGTGTCGTCAAATTCTTCCTTCCCTCCTTTCGTTATATGATTACCATATAAATGCCATGGTGTCCTTTATTTATCTTCAACAGGGCTTTTTGCTCCCTGGTGAGATCGAATTATCGGGAAGCCAGTTTTTCTTCATCCATATCCAGCATCTTCTTGGTTATTTTTGCCGCAAGCACGTAATCCATCTCTGCAAGGATTGCCGCGCTTTCCTTCGGTCTCATGGCAAGCAGCATCTTGGCCACATACTCTACGTCCGCCGTCATGGTTTCAAGTATTCTCGCGGCTGCCTTTGGGTCCATGTTTCTATAAATGTTCGCCTTTTCCTGTATTGCATCGGAATACACCAACTGCTCCACAACCTGCCTGTATATTTCCTCCGCATTGGAGGGGCTTATGGATTCGTAGTACTTCTTGTATTCCTCTATGCTTGGAGCAGTTTCCGCAAATACCACATTCTTGTCAAACTCCTTTTTGACCTCCTCGAAATGGCTTTGCTGCTCCTCAAACACCCTCAACCTTTCAACCTCCGCCGTAAGCTCGGCGTTCTCCGCTTCCATGGCGTCCATATTATCCTGCATCTGTTCTATGACCGCCTGAAGCTCCTTGATCCTGGCCACCGCTTCGGTAAGGGAGCTGTATTCATAACCTTCTTCCTTTGCCAGCTTCTCATCTGATATGTCGGGAAGGATTTTATTTATAACAGGAACATCCTTTATAATGGGCCGCAATACTCCTGATCCGAAGCCGCCCACATCGAATTTTATTAAAAGGCCAAATATGGTAAACCATATGATGGTTATTAACAGGGCAATCAATACTGTTAATATCTTACTGCCTTCCTTTTCTGCCCGCTCCGCATTTTTTTGCCTTGCCATATTTAATCCTCCTTTTAAAGCAGTAAGTCGTTGTATTTAAAGCTGTTATGCTCGTCTATTTCCTTTTGCTCCTCGGCGTTGAATTCCGCGAGGTACTCCAGCCATGCCTTTTCCTTGAGCTTTTCCTGGGTCTTTCTCTCAATCATGGCGTTGTTCAAGCGCACCTTTGCGATTTCAAGGTTCTGAGCGGCAGTCTTTACGGCTATCTTTTGCTGTTCAACCTTCTCCTTCATAATATCTATGGCTTGAGAAAGCTGTCTCAGCTTGATTATGTCCAGCTTTTCATTGCCTGCCTGCCTCATTTCCTGCTCGTAGGAAGCTTTCTTATCCTCCAGGGACGTCAGCTTCTCCTCCTCGGCGGTCAGACGGCTTCTGGCCCTAGCATATGCAAGCTTGGCCTGCTCCTCAAGCTGTATCTTCAGTTTTAGCACGTTTTCCATGCTGTATCGGAATTTCTTCATTAATCAAAAATCTCCTTCAACATCTCAAGCTCCTGATCAAAGGTAAGCTTTTCATCCACTTCCTGCATAAGGAACTCGTTTACTTTTTTTATCTTGGAGATTGCAAAATCAATATCAGGATTTGAGCCGCTCCTGTAAGCGCCGATATTAATAAGATCCTCAGCTTCCTGGTACGTGGCCAGGACATTTTTCAGCCTTGCGGCCAGCTCTTTATGTTCATCGGTGATAATACTGCTCATCACACGGGATATGCTTTGAAGCACGTCAATTGCGGGATAGTGGTTCCTGTGGGCAAGTCTCCTGGAAAGCATAATATGGCCGTCCAGGATACTTCTTGCGGTATCCGAAATCGGCTCATTAAAATCATCTCCGTCAACCAGTACCGTATAAAGCCCGGTGATGGAGCCCTTTTCAGAAGTTCCGGCCCTTTCAAGCAGTTTCGGCATCTCCGTGTAAACACTGGGTGTATATCCCCTTGATACCGGGGGTTCTCCGCTTGCCAGCCCGATTTCCCTTTGTGCCATAGAAAATCTTGTCAACGAATCCATCATGAGCAGTACATCCTTGCCCTGGTCCCTGAAATATTCGGCTATGGCGGTGGCGGTTTTAGCCGCCTTCTTGCGTATAAGCGCAGGCTTGTCCGAGGTGGCCACGACAACCACGGAACGCTTCAAGCCTTCTTCGCCCAGGTCCCTCTCTATAAATTCCTTAACCTCTCTGCCGCGCTCTCCTATCAGCGCGATAACATTCACATCCGCCTTGGTATTTCTCGCAAACATGCCAAGAAGCGTACTTTTGCCTACGCCGCTTCCTGCAAATATACCGATTCTCTGGCCCTTTCCCACGGTCAGCAGGCAATCCACCGCCTTGACCCCCAGAGGAAGCACCTCACTGATTATCCTGCGTGACAATGGATCCGGGGGAGATGCTTCGGCTTCATAAAATTGTGTACAATGAATTTCATGCCCGTCTATGGGATTTCCCAGGCCGTCCAGGGTTCTTCCGAGAAGCCCTTCCCCTACGGGAACCTTGAATGATTCACCGGTGTTTTCAACATAGCTTCCGATACCCAGACCGGCCATGTCATCATAGGGCATGAGAAGAATACGATTTTCACGAAAACCGACCACCTCGGCCATTTTTCTCTCCTTGGCCTCGGTAATAACATAACATATATCATTCAGGTTTGACATGGGGCCGGTAGCCTCCAATGTCAATCCGACCATCTTTACAACCTTGCCGTATTCCTTATGATAGTTCTTATCTAAAAGCTGCCTGTATTTATCAAAGTTAACAACCTTCATAAACTCCTGCCTTCCGGATTGACATTTATCTGCCTATCATTCTATTTATCGGCATTTATGCGCGGATTCTAAATACCTGATAGGAGTTTTAAATCGGTAACCAGATTATTAAGCTGTACGTCCAAGCTGCAGTCAATCAGCCTGTTTTCGGTTTCAATGAGACACTGGTTCTTGCCAAGCTGTCCGTCGGCAACTATCTGTATCTCACGTTTGACAATTCCTTCGATATAATCCTTCTTTTCCGCCAGGATGTCATAATCCTCATTGCTTACCCTTATCATGCAGCTTCCGCCGCCGTTTCCGTTTGCGAATCCGTTGCCGTTTTCACTCCCCAGGGCTTTTTCAACCAAGTACAGGATTACGTCTTTTTTATCCTCCGCCATTATGCCCGTAAGCTTTGTCAACAGTGAAATGACAAGCTCCGCGGTTTCTCCCTCAATGCTCTCAAGAAGGCGTTTATACTCCGCCTGCTGCATTTCCTGCTGCTTTGCTAGGTTTTCTTTTATCTGCCGGATCTCCGCCTGGGCACTTTTCATGCCTTCCTCGTATCCTGCCTTCTTCCCCGATTCCCTGGCCTCCTGTTCAAGCCTTCTTGCTTCCTGTTTTGCGGATTCTATAATGGCTGCGGCTTCTTTTTTTGCCTTTTCGACAATTTCCGCAGCCTTTTTTTGCTGTTCCTGCTCATCAATCACCGGTTCAACCACGGCGGCAGCTATCCCTTGCGTAAAACCGTCATCATCCTGGTTAAGGGAAAGCCTGCTTATCCTTCTTGCCTGAAGCTCCTCATCCTTGTCCCTGTGGTCAATCGTCATCTTGTCCTTGGGTTCATAACGGATGGCATATGATTTTATTATGTTACTAGACAATAATCTCGTCACCTCCGCCCCTGGCGATAATGATTTCGGATGATTCTTCGAGCTTCCTGATAATATTTACAATCCTCTGCTGTGCCTCCTCAACATCCTTCAAGCGCACAGGACCCATGTATTCCATGTCCTCTCTTATCATTGCGGCCAGGCGCTTGGACATATTATTAAAGATGACATTCTGTACTTCTTCACCGGCTGCCTTAAGGGCAACGGCCAGGTCGTTATTGTCAACCTCCCTGAGCACTCTCTGGATGGATTTATCGTCAAGGTTGATAATATCTTCGAATACGAACATCTTCTTCCTGATTTCATCAGCCAGTTCAGGCTCTTCAATTTCAAGCTGCTCCATAATATGCTTTTCCGTTCCGCGGTCCACCGTATTGAGAATTTCGACGATGGAATCCACGCCGCCGACAATCGTGTAATCCTGGTTCATCAGGGATGCCAGCTTGCGCTCCAGTACCTTTTCGACTTCCTTTATGACATCCGGCGATGTCCTGTCCATCATGGCTATTCTCTTGGCTACGTCCGCCTGCTTGTCCGGAGACAGGGACGATATGATGGTGGCTGCCTGGGCCGGTGAAAGGTAAGCGAGAATCAAAGCAATGGTTTGAGGATGCTCGTCCTGTATGAAGTTAAGAAGCTGGGTGGCATCCGTCTTTCTTACAAATTCAAAAGGCCTTACCTGCAGGGATGCGGTAAGCTTTCCAATAACTTCCTTGGCCTTTTCCACACCAAGTGCTTTCTCCAGCAGCTCCTTGGCGTATGCGATACCGCCTTCCGCTATGTACTGCTGGGCCAGGCAAATCTCATAGAATTCATCCAGCACCTGATCCTTAACGGATGAGGATACGCTTCTTGTATTGGCTATTTCCAGTGTAAGGGCCTCTATCTCATCTTCCTTCAAATGCTTGAAGATGTTTGCCGAGCGCTCGGGCCCCAGCGTGATAAGAAGTATGGCTGCCTTTTGAATTCCGCTGATTTCATTGCTTTGTCTTGCCATTGCATTCATCCTTTCCTTGGCATGCCGCCTTAAGTCCAATCCTCATTCAGCCAGTTGCGCAGAAGCTGAGCCACGGCATCCGGCTTCTCGTCAACAAATTTTTCTATCATCTTGCGAACCTCGGATACCTCTCCAATCTCAATATCCTCAATTGTCTGGGCTTCCTTGGTTGTCGCCAGAAGCTGTTCAACGGACAATTCGGGCTCAAGCTCGGTGACCTCGACAGGCACCACACCCTTGAATACCACGAACAGCAGCAGCGCAACTATCAATACGGCCAGCACGATCTGCAGGTAATCAGTCCACTCCCGCACCTTGACCTCTTTCGGTATGAATACCGGCAGCTCGATAGCCGTTATATGTATGTCGTCTTCTGCAATTCCGGTCGCCATTGAAACCATTGATATAATATCAGGATCAACCTCGAGCTTGACTTCCTTGCTGTTGGCCCTGGCGTATTCATCAAAGGTCATTTCCTCAAGCAGTCCGGCCTTTTCAAGCTCCTCCTCGGTTATGGTCCTAATATTCCTTAAAACAATGCTGACCGAAGACTGATCATGGATAATGGCGTCTTCGGCATATTTTACGCTCGTCCGCTTTTCATTGGGCAGGTAGTCGTTCTCTTCAATCTCCACACTGCCGGTTGAGGACGAGGAATCCTCTATCATATAATCGGTTTCATCATTGGAGGATGTTCCGGGAATCCCTCCGCCGTATGTACCCGCATTTTCCGCCCTGTATGTATAGCTGTGGCTTAAAAGTCCCTGGTCCTGTCCCTCAGCGGGCAGGTACTCCACCATCAGCTCTTCAATTTCCTTGTAATTGTATGTCAAATTGGGCATGATAACCACATCATCATACCCTAGCTTAATCAATCCCATGTAGATGTTGTTGATAAAGGTGTTGCGGAGCATCTCGCTGTACTCTTCCTTGGTGCTTGCAACACCGGAATATAAATCCTTGCCGCCGCTGAAAAGCAGGTTGCCGTTCTGGTCCGCCACTTTTATATTGTCCGTTGATTTGTTGCCAAGAACAGCGGCCACCACTTCCGCTATGGTCTTTGCCGTCTCCTTTTTAAAATTGTCGTTCACCGTAAGAAGGACACTGGCGCTGGTATCCTTCTGGGTGTTTAAAATTGTATTTGTGTTGTCCACCGGTATGTAATAAATCTCGGCATCTTCAACGCCCTCCATCTTCTTGATGGAGTTCCGGAGGTTATTCTGTATGAACAGGTTAAGCTTCAGGTTGCGGTCACTGTTGGTCGTGCTGAGACTGTTATCCAGCAGCTCATCCAGTGTTATGCCGGTCGAAGGTATGTCATTTTTGGCCAGCAATATGACCGCGTCGGAAATCCGTTTCCTGTCCACATATATTGTGACATTGTCTGAAGCAAGCTTGTACTTGATCCCTTCGGATTCCAGCACATCTATGATCTTGCTTGCGTCCTTGGCGGTTTCCGCCGTTGTCAGCTCCTTGTACTCCACCCGCCCTGTAATATATATCAATACCGCAAACGCAATTATAATTGTGGCAACGACGCTTATCAGGACAGCCTTTTGCCTGGCGGTGTACTTGTTCCAAAACTCCAAAAGCTGCTTGGGTAATTGCTTCAGTCTCTCCAACATTATACCTACTCCTAAATAATAGATTTATCTAGAACTGTAAATTCATAATTTCTTTATAGGCGTCCAATACCTGGTTTCTGACAGCTATGGTGAATTGAAGCGCTATATTGGCTTTTTGCTGGGCAATCAGCAAATCATGGGTATTGTCCATCAAGCCGAGAGAAAATGCTATCTCCGCTTCCTCGGCTTCATTGGTATATCGGTTTGTTTCCTTAATCATGTTCACAGCCGCTTCGAACAGTGTCTCAAAAGCCGCATTCCTATTCTCCCTGACATTGGAGCCTGTACCAATGCCTGTTGCTTTTCCAAGCTCGTTAAGCGTGCCTATACTCTGAATGTTCATACCCTATTCCTCCCTGTTTTTTACTTGCCAATCTCCAATCCCTTCAATGCCATGTTTTTTGTCGCATTAAATGCGGTAACATTGGCCTCGTAAGATCTGGTCGCGTCAATCAGGTCGGTCATCTCCTGGACAACATTAACATTTGGATATGACACGTAGCCATCCTCATCGGCATCGGGGTGGGTAGGGTCATACACCTTGCGTAAAGGCGATCTGTCCTCTACAATCTTTGTAACCTTGACACCGCTGCCGATTATGCCTGCCGTTCTCATAAACACCTCCTGGAACGGCGTGGCGTTCTTCTCGGCAAATACCACCGCTTTACGGCGATAAGGCTTGCCGTTCTCGTCCCTGGTGGTTTGCACGTTGGCAATATTCTGCGCAATAATATCCATTCGCAGCCTCTGGGCGGACATGCCGCTGGCGCTTATATTCATCCCACTGAACAGTGACATTTAACTCCTCCTTGTTTTACTAAACCGATCTGCCTGGTTATATGTAAAATATTATTTATTCTGCAGCACCATCTTAAGCCTGTTGAATTCCTGTGTTATGGAATCCATCAGGGAGTAGTAGCGTATCTGGTTCTCCGCCAGTTTGACCGTTTCTGTATCAATATCGACATTGTTGCCGTCCAGGCGGTAGCTTAAGTTTGAATAATCCGTATAAACCTGCGGAGTTATCGTGTCCAGCCTGGCTGTTGCCACACGCTTGTCAAGGGAACCGTCGCCCACCAGGGCACTCATCAGGTATGTTTCGAACTCGACATCCTTCCTCTTGTACCCCGGAGTGTCAACATTCGCGATATTATTGGCAATAACCTCATTTCTCTTCCAACTGGCATCTGCCGCTTTTTGAAGTATGTTGATATAATTAAACGCATTGGATCCAATCATGCCGATATCCCTCCATTTATTTATTATTATAATAAATAAGCAAAAAAACACAAGATATATTTAAGTGAATAAGAATATTGTACCATATATTGTATCATTTTGTGTTGAATAATATAAAGAAATATATATTTAAAAAAAGGATTTATGGGAACACCCCACAAATCCTTTTGTGCGCGGTTAATTATTATTATTCGATATGTTTTTCAGTTCGTCGAAGACAACATCATTCAACACCTTGATATATGTTCCCTTCATTCCCGATGAGCGCGATTCAATAACTCCCGCGCTCTCGAACTTCCGCAGGGCGTTAACGATCACCGATCTTGTAATGCCCACCCTATCCGCAATCCTGCTGGCGACAAGTATACCTTCATTTCCTTTCAGCTCGCTGAATATATGCTGGATTGCCTCAAGCTCCGAGAATGACAGGGTACTTATGGCGGATTTAACAATCTGTATCTTGCGGTTTTCCTCGGCATTCTCTTCGTTGACTGCCCGCATCATTTCAAGGCCGACAACCGTTGTGCCGTATTCGCTCAGGATTATGTCATCTATCGTATACTGGGCTCCCGTCTTGTAAATGAACAGCGTGCCCAGTCTCTCTCCCGCAATGTCTATCGGTGTTATTATCGCCTGGTAGTTGTTGATGCCTTCAAATTCGAAGCCAAGAGTGGTGAGATTGACATTTTCCTTTGTTGACAGGATATTGAGGAGTCTCTCATTTAATTGAGTGTCTATGTATCTTCCCACAGCATCCTTGATTAGTTCCTTTATCTCAACAATATCCGGTCTGTTTTTTATGCCCAGCACCTTGCCTTTTTTACTGATAACAAGCACGTTGGAGTTAAGTATATCACTTAGAACGACACAGATGTCATTGAAAACCACCTTGTGGGAACTGTTGTTATGCAGCAAGTTGTTTATCTTCCTTGTTTTATCAAGCAACTGTACACTCATTAAACGGCTCCTCCTAAAATCCTTTTATAATATTAAATAAGGTAATACATTAGATTTTTCTAATTGTATTACCTTTTTTATTATAACACACATTAATCATGAAAACAAGAGCAATTTCTAAATTTTGACGCACATTTTTAATAGATTTTCAATTTTTTTATCTAATTTATTATTCTTATGCTATTTAATCAATTTTAATGACTGGCGTAATCCGGGTATTGTTCCAAGTATAAGCCGTTAATTGGCTTATGTCGGAACATTGGACGGCTTCTGCCATGACATGTAGCTGCACTCGGGATTGTTTATGCATCCGTAGTATCTTCTGCCCTTTTTTGTCTTTCTGATTACAATATCGCTTCCGCACTGCGGGCATTTAACGCCAATCTTCTCAAGATACGGCTTGGTGTTTTTGCATTCCGGAAAGCCGGGGCAGCCCAGGAACTTGCCGTGGGGTCCGTATTTTATAACCATGTTCCTGCCGCAGAGCTCGCAAACCTCATCGGTCACCTCGTCGGCAATCTTTATCTTGCCAAGGGTCTCGTCGGCCTTATTTACCGCTTCCTCCAGGTCCGGGTAGAAATTCCTGATTATCGTCTTCCAGTCCACCGTTCCGTCCTCCACGCAGTCAAGGAGCGCTTCCATGTTGGCGGTGAAGTTTACGTCAACGATGCTTGGAAACGCCTTAACCATTATATCGTTAACCGCTTCTCCAAGCTCGGTGGCATAAAGGTTTTTGTTCTCCTTTACAACATATCTTCTGGAAATAATGGTGCTGATAACCGGGGCATAGGTGCTTGGTCTTCCGATACCCAACTCCTCCAGGGTTTTTACAAGGCTTGCCTCCGTGTATCTTGGCGGCGGCTGGGTGAAATGCTGGCTCTTTTTCAGCTCCTTGAGACTAAGGACATCCCCTTCGCTCAGCGACTCATAGGTACCCTTAATTTCATCGGTATCGTCCTCCTGCTGATAAACGCTTAAGAAGCCTTCAAACAGCAGCTTGGATGCCGCGGTTGAGAACCAGTGACCGCTGCACTCTATCCTGATCGAAGTGGTTTCGTACCTGGCAGGCTGCATCCTGCTGGCCACAAACCTCTTCCATATAAGCTGGTACAGCCTGAACTGGTCCTTGCTTAAGGAATCCTTTATTTCCGCAGGAGTAAACCAGACATTGGTGGGACGGATTGCCTCGTGAGCGTCCTGTATCTTTTTGCCCGTACGTTCATTGGTTACTTCCCGGCTGACATAATCACCGCCGTATTCCTTTTCTATATATTCCTTGACCGCTGCGTCAGCTTCATCACTGATGCGTACCGAGTCGGTACGAAGGTAGGTAATCAAACCCGCGCTTCCATGGCCTTTTATGCTTATTCCTTCATAAAGCTGCTGGGCAAGCTGCATGGTCTTGCTGGTAGAAAAGTTAAGCGTCTTTGCGGCTTCCTGCTGCAGCGTGCTGGTGGTAAAGGGCAGGGGCGCTTTTCTTATTCTCTCTCCCCTCTTGATCTCCCTTATGACAAACTCGCCGTTTTCCAATTCCTTAAGGATCCGGTCGGCCTCAGCCTCGGAGCTTATGGTTTCCTTGTTCTTGTTCTTGCCGGTGTACTTGGCTGTAAGAGGGGTCTTTTTACCGTTAAGGTCAAACTCGGCCTCAATATTCCAGTATTCCTCGGGGACAAATGCGTTAATCTCCTCTTCCCTGTCACAAATCAGCCTGAGGGCAACCGACTGCACCCTTCCTGCGCTTAAGCCCCTTTTTACCTTGCTCCACAGCAGCGGGCTGATGGTGTATCCGACCATGCGGTCCAGCACCCTTCTTGCCTGCTGGGCGTTGATAAGGTTGAAATCCAGCTTTCTTGCGTTCTTAATGGATGATTTTACGGCGTTTTTCGTTATCTCGTTAAAGACTATCCTGTTTTCGGAGTTTACATCCAGGTTCAGCGTATTGGATAAATGCCATGATATGGCTTCCCCTTCCCGGTCCGGGTCGGTTGCCAGGTATACCTTGTCTGCTTTCTTTACTTCCTTCTTGAGCTTTGCAAGGAGATCGCCCTTGCCCCTTATGGTTATATATTTAGGTTCATAATCATTTGCGATATCGATACCAAGCTGGCTTTTCGGCAGGTCCCTTACATGTCCGTTGGATGCCAGCACCTCATAATTGCTTCCCAGGAATTTTTTTATTGTCTTTGCTTTTGCGGGTGATTCCACAATTACCAGATATTTAGCCATAATCAGACTCCTTTATTTGCGCACTTCTTCCAGTCAGCGCTAAAGCATTAAATAGCATACACTATTTTTTTCAGTGTTTCAAGTAAATATTTACACTATTATTTCCCACCTGTCAAAGTTTTCTCGTGTAACGGCTATTCACCGGCTGGCAAATGAGGTCCTTAAGCTCCAGGGAAATCAGGTGTTCCATAAGCTCTCCAAGCTCAAACCCGGTAAGCAGGGCCAGCTCTTCCACGTGCACCGGCGTAAGGCCTATAGCATCATATACGGCCTGTTCCCGGCTGTCAAGCAGCCCGGCAAGCTTAATTTGCCCGGATTCGGAATCCGTCCGTAAAACCTTAGCGTAATCAACAAGATCCTCCAGTATGTCCTGCGGTGAGGTGACCATCTTTGCTCCCATCTTGATTAGGTTGTTGCATCCCGCGCTCAGCTTATCCGTAATTCTTCCCGGAACGGCATATATGTTCCTGCCCTGTTCCAGTCCCAGGTCCACGGTAATGAGGGACCCGCTCTTTTCCTTTGCTTCTATGACGGCAATGCCGTCGCTCAAGCCGCTTATAATCCTGTTTCGCATGGGAAAATGATACGGAAGGGGATTTATGCCCGGGCCGTATTCGGATATTATGCCGCCGTTTTGCTGCATATCCATATATAGATTGATATTCTCCGGCGGATAGCATATGTCAATGCCGCATCCCATAATCCCGTAGGTTGTGCCATCGGCGTACAGGGCTCCTATATGGGCATGGGAGTCGATTCCCCTTGCCAACCCGCTTATAATTATAATGCCCTCCCTTGCCAGCGCGCCGGCCAGGTACCTGGCGGTTTCCATGCCATATACGGAGCAGTTCCTTGCCCCCACTATAGATATGGCTTTTTTGTCCGAAGGAAACATCATTCCCTTAAAGTAAAGCAAAAACGGCGGGTCGTAAATGTTTCTCAGCTTGTACGGGTATGAATCATCAAGTATTGTTACATATTTTATTCCATGTTCCTTAAGATATTCCAGGTTCCTCTTTATCGCGTCAAAATTCCTGCCTTGTATTATGGCCTTAAGTTCCCTTTCGGTAAATCTTATACCTTCTTCTCCGCATTTTTTAGCCATGTCTTCCAGTGCTTTCTCCGAAGCGTAAAACGCGTCCTCAATGCCGCCGAAGCGATCAATCATTGCCGTTATCTTGTCGGCCTTAAGGCCCGGTATGGTACCGGCCCAGTATTTATATAACTCCTGCATGCCATCCGTATTCATTTTATAACCCCTCACCGCCCCAGTACTTGCCATCGATGCTCCTGTAACAGATGGCCTCGCTTATATGCCTGACCGTAATCCTTTCGCTTGAATCCAGGTCGGCTATGGTACGGGCCACCTTGATGATCCGGTGATAAGCCCTGGCGGAAAGCTTCATCTTCTCAAAGGCCTGTTCAAGAAGGTTCTTTTCCCTGGCATCCAGCCTGCAGTATTTATGTATGCTCTTGGGCGTAAGCTGGCTGTTGAACCATATCCCCTGGCCGGCGTAACGATCCATCTGTATCCGTCTTGCCGCCTGCACACGTTTCCTTATATCGGCCGAGGTTTCTTCCATCTTTTTAATCTGAAGCTCCTTATAGTCAATCTGCGGCGCTTCTATGCATATATCGAACCTGTCCAGCAAAGGCTTCGATATCTTTCCAAGGTAGCGTTTGATCATGTTAAGGGAGCAATTGCACCTGTTGCGGTCGGGATAGTACCCGCAGGAGCAGGGATTCATGGATGCGACCATCATAAAGCCTGCAGGGTAACGGTACGTGGCGTTAAGCCTTGAAATGGTTACGGCTTTCTCCTCCAGTGGCTGCCTCAAAACCTCCAGTGTATTCTTGTTAAATTCGGGAAGCTCGTCCAGGAAAAGCACTCCAAGATGCGCCAGGCTGATTTCCCCGGGTTTGGGTGTCGCTCCGCCGCCCACCAGGGCTGTGGAGGTGATGCTGTGGTGGGGCGAACGAAACGGCCTTCCTGTTATCAGCGCCCTGTTTCCAAGCAGCCCGGCTATGCTGTATATCTTCGATATTTCCATGCTTTCATCAAAAGAAAGCTCCGGCATGATGGTCGGAATCCGTTTTGCCAGCATGGTCTTTCCCGAGCCGGGCGGACCAATCATAAGAATATTGTGCATGCCCGACACGGCTATCTCTATGGCCCGTTTAACCGCTGCCTGCCCCGCAACCTCCGAAAAGTCCACGTTTTCATCGGATAAACCGTCCTCTGAATGCCCGCCTTGGAAAAGCATGCTGATATCCACGCTGTTGGGTTTATAATCGTCAAAGCCATTCAGCATCCGCACGGCTTCCTTCAGCGTGCCTGCGCCATAAACCTTGATTCCGCTTACCACCGCCCCCTCGTCGGCATTTTCCTTCGGGACGATGCAGCGCAAGAATCCCCGCTGCCTTGCGGCATACACAAGGGGCAGGACGCCGTTAACCTTTTTGATTGTGCCGTTTAGGCTCAGTTCGCCGATTATCAGGGTATCTTTGAGATTATCCTCAAGAACATGGCCGAAGGCCGTTAGAATTGCGACAGCGACCGGCAGGTCGAAGGCCGTTCCTTCTTTTCTTATGTCTGCCGGAGAAAGATTTACGGTAATCCGTTTGGGGGGAAACATGTATCCGGAATTCTTAAGGGCGATACGGACCCGTTCCCTGGCTTCCTTTACCTCGGAATTAAGAAGCCCGACCATTTCAAACAGGGGAAGCCCGTCGCTGACATCCGCCTCCACGCTGACTATCAGGCCGTCAATCCCGTGGATTACCGCACTGTATGCCCTGCTGAACATAAAATAAGCTCCTTTCATTGTCTCTCCCACAATGAAGGAATCGTCCGCTATGGATAGTATATACAAATTTGTAAATAAATGCAATACATTTTTACCCGGACTAAATCCCGATTTGTGCATATAATGGTATATGAATCATATGCCAGTGGTTATTCACCGAATGGAGGTATGTATGCGTTTATGCGAACTGCGCGAGAAAGAGGTCATTAACTGCAGGGACTGCCGCAGGCTTGGCTATGTGTGCGATATTGAATTCGATATCTGCACAGGGTGCATCAGCCACATTATTGTGCCCGGCCCCTGCAAGATTTTTGGAATTATCGGAAGGGACCATGAATATGTCATCAGCAGCTGCCATATCAAGCAGATCGGTGTCGACATAATCCTTGTCGATGTTGACACGGAAAAATGCCTTGTCAAATGCGAATAAAGCCAATTCCCAGAATCTATTAATTTTTTATAATCCGCTTGACCGTATGAAAAAACTAAAATATAATCGAAGTATAGTATATAAAACCTAAATATGCGGTAGATCAATTGGGAGGATTTATGCCATGAAATGTCCGTTTTGCGGCAAGGATAACACCAGAGTCATTGATTCAAGGCCTGCTGACGATAACAGCTCTATCCGTAGAAGAAGACAGTGTGACAATTGTCACCGCCGATTCACTACATACGAAAAGATCGAATCCATCCCGCTGGTTGTAATTAAAAAGGACAACACCCGTGAACCCTATGACCGTGCGAAAATCGAATCCGGTGTCTTTCGTTCCTGTCATAAGAGGCCCATATCCGTGGACCAGATTACCAAGCTGGTTGACGAGGTTGAAACAATCATATTCAGCAGGGAAGACAAGGAAATCCCCAGCAGTGTCATTGGTGAGATTCTTATGGACAAACTGAAAGAGCTTGATCCGGTCGCATATGTTAGGTTTGCTTCTGTTTACCGCGAATTCAAGGATGTAAATACATTCATGAATGAACTGAAGAAAATACTTGATAACTGACTATTACCCCCATATTTGTATATAAGTGGCGACTACCCGGGGCTATCACCAGTAATGGCTCCGGGTAGTTCTTTACGAACCTTATTCTTTCTACTCCGCTAGACGATAGATTTTTATAATATCTTCCTTATTTAAAGGTCTATAGGACATTATGGTTCTATTGCCCTTGTCCGTGGTCATATCTGCGATTTTGTCATATTCAGAAGGACTAATTCCAAGTTCCGACATGGTTGTAGGCATGCCTATTTCCTTGAAATACCTCTTTATGGTTTCAATCCCTTCAAGCGCCGTCTTTTCAGGATGCGCCTCATCCATTACGACATCCCAGACCTTGACCGCAAACCTGCAGAACCTGGGTATATCATGATGATACATGTATTTCGCCCATGCGGGGAATAGAACCGTAAGGCCTGCGGCATGGGCTATGTCATAGAGGCCCGAAAGGTCGTGTTCAAGCTTGTGAACCGGAAACAGCATATTTCTTCCGCATCCGGTAAGCCCGTTGTGGGAAAGGCTTGACGCCCACATAAGAGTTGCCCTGGCCTCATAGTTGTCCGGCTCCTTGATTGCCGTAAGCCCCGCCTTCTTGACCGCCACCATCAGCCCTTCCGCAATAAGGTCGGTCAGCTCACTGCCTTCTTCTGCCGTAAAATACCGCTCAATGGTATGCATAAGGGTGTCGGCTATGCCGCAAGCGGTCTGGAATTTCGAAACCGTAAACGTGTACTGCGGATTGCAGAAGGCAACCACGGGCCTGAGCAAGTCATGGTTAAGCGAGCGCTTAATATTGCCATTGGTCACCACATGGGAGTTGCTCATCTCGCTTCCCGCGGAAGCTATGGTAAGGACTACACCCACAGGGAAGCCCTTTTCAGGCCTTATCTGCCCAATAATCATGTCCCACGGGTCCATTTTGTTGGCCAAACCCATACCTATGCCTTTTGCGGAATCTATTACGCTTCCGCCTCCAACCGCCAGTATGAAATCAACGGCTTCCTTTTTAGCGATTTCTATGCCCTTTCTTATCAGTTCTATCCTTGGATTGGCCTGTACACCTCCAAGCTCGACAAACCTGATTCCTTCATCCGTAAGCTGTTTTCTTATCTTTGCCAGCAGCCCGGACTTCTCAGCGCTTCCCCCGCCGTAATGGATTAACACCTTGGAATAACCGTATTCCTTGATAACCTTGCCTATTTTATTATCCGAATCCCTGCCGAAGTACACCTTCGTCGGAGTATAATAAACAAAATCCTGCATCCTGTCATCCGTCCTTTCCATAATTCTTTAATAAGTATAGCCGTTACCCCTGACAAATATCAGGGATAACGGCATAAATATCCTGTTTGTCCTTACTTCTTTATCATCCTGAATACCATGTTGTTCCCCGGTGAAAGGCGAAGCCTTACGACTGTATCCTTTCCTTCGGTCTCACCCTCGATTATTCTGCCGCTCACCAGGTCCTCCACTGCCGTATAGCCGTCTTTCAGTATTATCCTAACCTCGTCAATCCATGGCTGGAATGAATGAAGCGCAAAGGTGCCGTTATCATATGTGAAAAGTCCCACCTTCGGGAAGGAGTCGAACAGTATCGGACTGTTCTTCTGGAATACCTGCCTGATCGGGAACAGCACCTTGCGGGGAAGATGGTACAGGTCGCCAAAATCATCGGGAATGGTAAGGACATATAAACGTCCCTTGCCGTACTTCGTTTTAAGAAGAAGCGGGAAGCTGTTGTCCTCTCCAAAGCCTGCAACTATTTCCCATGTATCATTAGTCATGAACTCCAGCTGGGGTATAATAATTGATTTTGCCGATTCCTCCAGGCCGCCGAAACGCACGCCGCCGTCAACCGAATATCCGAAGCTGTTTACCAGTGCCTTGCGGTCGGTGTACCTTACGTTGCACAGGTGTTTCTGGAAACCAAGCTTGGTTGCTTCCTTTACAAAACCCGAGGTTACGATTACATCGGCGCCGTTTCTTAAGCTTTCGGTTATTTTCCCGATAATATCCCCGTCCATGGCCGCGCTTTCGGTTAAGAATACAGTCTTTGCGTCCTTCGGATAAAACGGGTACGGCTCCAGCGGGATGCCCAGCATGCCGACATAATTGTGCAGGTAATCCTCTCCGTGACTGTGATACGGCAGATAGCATGCAGTGCCTGTCGGATTGCCAAGCTCTCCGAGGAACTTATCCATATCTTTAAATACCTGTCCGTTAATCGGAGTGCTCATTGAGAAGTCCGGATGTATCAGCACGCCCAGGCAGAAAATCGTAATCTCCCTTGCCTTTGCAAACAATGTAAGATATGGCTGCTGGGCATATGAAGTCAGGTTATAGAAGCATTCAAAAGGATCATACCAGCCGCCCCCGTTCCGCCCCGGCGCAACATTTTCAAAATACCGCATTATGAAATAGCTTAGGTACTTAGGCAAATGCTGCTGGGTATACATCGGGTTCCTGGTTTCCGTGCCGGTATATATGGCGTCAAATATCTTCGATTCGTCCTCAAGGTTATAGCCCGCGTCCTGGAAATGCTCGTACCAGTTGGGATATTTTATAATCATTTTCACCTTCGGGTTCACCCTTTTTGCAGGACCCACTATGACCTCTTCGGATATCTTCTTCATAAGCTCTATGCGGAATTCAGCCCACGTCCGGTCCCCTTTGGCATTGACACAGGACTCGCATCTGCAGTTGGTGAAATAAAAATCGTCCAGAATGATTTCATCAAACATGGATGCCGTAAACTCCACCACTTCGGTCAGCATCTTTTTCATCTCGGGATTCGTATAACAGAGCGGGCTGAAGCCCCCTTCACCATCACCCATCCAATCGGTGGTTATGCCGCCGGAGATCTCGATGCCCCTATCCTTGAAGAACCGGATGCATTTTTCCATCTGTTCTTTTTCTATCCGCCTTCCCTGGCGGTATGTCTCCAGGTAAACCTTGTCGACTCCGATATGCTTCTGAATTTCGTCAAACTGCCGGCCAAATTTCTCAAAATCCTTAATCATCGCCAGGTTGCCTACCGGACAATATATCGCAACCTTGAAATTCTTATAATTACCCATAGATAATCTCCTGTCTTCTTTAGTTTTTAATAGTATATAATGTGTAGTATATATTACAGCCTGCACGGGCCCCCACCGACATCCACAGCGTAGAAGTCCGCCTTCAGTCCCGTCCTTTCACTGTAAACGCTTCCGACATTTTTTTCAAACGCATCAATATAATCCCTGTGAACAATGTTTACCGTGCATCCTCCGAACCCGGCTCCAGTCATTCTCGCCCCGATTACACCCTCTTGCTTCCAGGCAGCTTCCACCAGGGTATCCAGTTCGATTCCGGTAACCTCGTAATCATCCCTCAAGGAAATATGGGATTCGTTCATAAGCCTGCCAAACCTTTTCAGATCGTCGGCCTTCAGGGCTTCGACGGCATCAATGGTTCTTTGGTTTTCATAAACCGCATGTCTTGCGCGGCGGGTTAAAGTCTCATCCTTAATGGCATCCTTATAGGTTTCAAACTCTTCTCCCGTAAGGTCTCCCAGGGTATCCGCATCCACCACCGCATGCAGCCTTCTTAAGGCTTCCTCGCACTGGCTTCTTCTTTCGTTGTATTTTGAATCCCCAAGGCCCCTCCTTTTGTTGGTGTTGGCTATGACAATCTTGTATTCACCAAGGTTCAGCGGGGCATATTCAAAATGAAGAGTGGAGGTATCCAGGAATATGGCATGGTTTTTCTTCCCCATGGCCACGGCAAACTGGTCCATTATGCCGCAATTAACGCCCACATATTTGTTCTCGGCATATTGAGAGAGCAGGGCGATATCTTTTAAGCTTATATCAATATTGTAAAGCTCCTTTATTATGTACGCGGTAAGCACTTCAATACTGGCCGACGAGGACAGCCCCGAGCCATTGGGAATAGTTCCGTAGTACAGGATGTCCATTCCCCGGTCTATAAGCAATTTCCCGTCCTTCTTAACCAGCTTTTTGTAGTGCGGATTTTGTGTAAATGTCCATATGATGCCCTTCGGGTAGTCGGTCCACATTAGCTTCCTGTTCTTGTAATCAACGGCATTTTCTCCGGATACGACATCATCCAGTGAAGTCTCCGTCACCCCGGCCTCGGGGAAATTCGCCGAATAGAACCGAAGCTTTCTGTCATCACGAAGCCTTGCGGCGGCATATGTCCCAATCTCAAGGGCGCACGGAAATACATGCCCTCCGTTATAATCCGTATGCTCTCCAATAAGGTTCACCCTTCCGGGAGCAAAGAACACATCCGCTCCTTCGGCATCGCCATAAACTTCCTTAAACCGGTTCAACAGCTCGCCTCTCATAACATCTCCTCTTATATGTATATTTACTATAAGCAGTATGGCAGTGTACATACCGTCGGTATGACACCACCACTTATAGTATGACATATTTGGAAGGATAATTCCAGATGAATTTCATCCCGTAAGAGAATTTTTCATGTTTCTTAAAGCCGATTTTTCAAGGCGGCTTACCTGTGCCTGGGATATGTTGATTTCCTTTGCGACCTCCATCTGGGTTTTTCCTTCGAAGAATCTCAGCTTTATTATATTGTATTCCCTTGCGGGAAGCTTATCCATGGCTTCCTTAAGGGAAATTGCCTCTATCCAGTTTTCCTCCCTGTTCTTTTTGTCACTGACCTGGTCCATGATGTAGAGTGAATCCCCGCCTTCCACATATACGGGATCATATAAAGATACCGGGCTTTGGATCGCGTCCAGGGCATATACTATATCTTCCTTGCTCATACCTATCTCTTCCGCAATCTCGCTGATGGTAGGCTCCTTATCATTCTTTTTCATCAGCGCTTCCTTCGCGTAAATGGCCTTATAAGCGGTATCCCTGAGCGAGCGGCTCACGCGGATGGAGTTGTTGTCCCTCAAATACCTTCGTATTTCACCGATAATCATTGGAACGGCATAGGTGGAGAATTTGACATTTTGATTTACATCAAAGTTGTCGATGGCTTTCATCAGGCCGATACAGCCTATCTGGAACAGATCGTCGACATTCTCATTGCTGTTTGAGAATCTCTGAATAATAGATAAGACAAGACGCAGATTTCCTTTAATGTACAGCTCCCTGGCTTCCTTGTCGCCCTTTAAGATCCTCTTGAAAAGTTCTTCCTTTTCGCTGTTTTTGAGCAGCGGCAGCTTGGATGTGTTTACTCCGCATATTTCCACCTTATAAAGAGCCATAACGAAACCTCCGAATCATCATGTCATTATACTGTTGTATGCTAACAATAATGATTCACTTTTTGCGGGCTCTTTATACGATTTTTAACAAGTAATAATTACCATGAAAAATATTACTCGAAACGCACCATTTCCTTCTTTAATCTCTTAATAATCTTTTTTTCGAGCCTGGAAATGTACGATTGCGATATTCCAAGCATGTCGGCCACTTCCTTCTGGGTCTTTTCGGTTCCGTCATCATTGTTGAGTCCGAACCGGAGATTCACTATGATTCTCTCCCTCTCGCTGAGCTTCGACAAGGCCTTTCTGAGCAGCCTTTTATCCACCTCATCCTCGATATTTCGGTATATGACATCCTCCTCCGTACCCAGGATGTCGGAAAGTAAAAGCTCATTTCCGTCCCAATCCACATTCAGGGGCTCGTCTATAGAAACCTCCAGCTTCGTTTTGTTGTTCCTCCTAAGATACATGAGAATTTCATTTTCTATGCAGCGGGAGGCGTAAGTGGCAAGCTTGATGTTTTTATCCGGATTGAATGTGTTGATTGCCTTAATAAGACCAATGGTTCCTATGGATATCAAGTCCTCCACGCCCACCCCGGTATTGTCGAATTTCTTGGCTATATATACGACAAGCCTGAGATTATGCTCCACCAGAATAGCTTTCATTTCCCCGTCCTGCTCTGTGCCGAGCATGCTGATAACCTCTGCTTCCCTGGCAGCATCCAGGGGCGGCGGCAATATCTCCGACCCGCCTATGTAATGGATGTCTCCCTTTTGCCCGAATAAAATAGTCCGTATATCCGGAATCATCCTGATTTGAAACTTTTTTGGCACCGATATTTTCAGCAGCATAAATACCTCCCGATTTTGTATTTTCACAATAGTTCCCTGTGTAGAATAACCTGGTAATCCTTGCAGCGGCCCGTAAGACCGCTTTCACAGATGGCGGCCGTTACCCCCTCGTTGCATATGCATCCGTCCCCGGTATGTATCAGTATCTTATCCAGCTTTACTCCCATAAGCATTCCCGATTTTCCCACGGACCGGTACGGAATGAAACAAAAACGGAATCCCGGTCCGTTGTCGAACGACAGCCTGATGTCATCCGATTTCCCTTCAAGGTATTTCATGGTATCCTCCATGTCCTTCCTGGCCTTCGGCGTAAGCAGTTCATCCGCAAGCTTGCTTTCCACAACCATTACAGGTTTTCCGCGGACGGGATCATAAAGGCAGTTCCCTGTATCCATAAGCCCTTTAGCGCGGATCCGGCGCCCCTCAAAAAAGAGATCAACATCATATATAAGCGGCCTGCGGACCAGGTACATCCTTAAAAACCATATGACCAGCGTGACGGCTGCTGCCGAGGCGCATGCCAGCACAGCAAAATACGGCACCGGTATCTTTCCGCCGATAAACCTGCCGATGCTTAACAGGTAAAGCCTGAAATTCGTGTGATAATAAATGGAGTTCATAATTCCGCCCAATAAATATGTAATGAAATTCAGAACGACCAACTGCTTCAGCATATCCGACAGCTTCAGACGGCCGAAAGCAATAAGAATCATAATAAATGATGAAGCGCCGTATATCAGTACAAGCTTAAAGAATATGTTCATCCACGGAAACAGACTGTACACTACGGCGCACATTCCGCCTGCCGCGGCCGAAAGAACAAGCCTGGGCAGGCTGCTGCTTTTTTTGCCGACTTTTTTAACAAGGAAGATAAGAAAAAAATCAATGGGAAAATTAATTAAAAACACTATGTCCGGATATATTTCAAGATACAAAATTCACCTCCATACCGATTACGCTTAACCCGGTATATGACGGCCTTATTGGAATTTTCACATTGATTATAACTTGTATTGACTTAAATATTTGTCAATTTATGGTTATTAAATATTAATTTTTATTTACTATTTCTTACATTAATGCCGCCCAAATTGCATAAAAAAAGCTGCCATCCAATTCGTTTCCGAATAAGATGACAGCTAAGGTTATTTTATGTTTTCAGTTTACTTGTTCTGACGGTTTTTCTGCAGGAATTCCGGAATCTTTATACCATTAGGATCGGTATTGGTATTGATTGAGGGCTTTGCCTGCTGGCTTGCCTGTTTCTGATCCGGTTCACTGCTTGTCCCGCCCAGGCTGCTGGCCTTAAGGGGCGGTACATAGGGCTTGGTTCCCGGGAAGCTTGTCCTGGCTCCCGTATCCGGCTTCAGCATGCTATGTACGGGAGTGCTTGTCTGCGGTCTCTGCTTGAGGAACGAAGGTGTCTTGACCAGTTCCCTCATGCCGCCGTCCAACCCGGTTGCTATAACCGTGATTGTCGCCGTATCAGGTGTGGTATTGTCATACATTGCGCCGAATATGATATTAGCCGATTCGCCTGCCAGCTCCTGAACCAATGTGGCTGCCTCATTTGCTTCGATAAGGCTTACATCTCCCGAAATATTGATTATTACATGGGACGCGCCCTGAATAGTTGTTTCAAGAAGGGGACTTGAAATGGCCTGCTTAACGGCTGTAACGCACTTCTCCTCACCGGTTCCGTATCCGATTCCTATATGGGCTATACCCTTGTCCTTCATGACGGTCTTTACGTCTGCGAAGTCCAGGTTGATTAATCCGGGAACATTGATAAGATCCGTTATACCCTGGACACCCTGCTGCAGAACCTCGTCCGCCTTTTTCAATGCCTCCGGCATGGTTGTCCTGCGGTCGACGATTTCAAGCAGCTTGTCATTCGGAATAACAATCAGGGTATCGACATGTTCCTTCAAGCGCTCAATGCCTGCGATGGCATTGGTCATTCTCTGCTTCGCCTCGAATTTAAAAGGCTTTGTAACAATGCCTACCGTAAGTATCTCCATTTCCTTGGCTATCTGTGCGATAATGGGAGCCGCGCCTGTTCCTGTTCCGCCGCCCATGCCGCAGGTAACAAATACCATGTCAGCGCCTCTTACCAGCTCCGTCAACTGTTCCCTGCTCTCTTCGGCAGCTTTCTGCCCGATCTCAGGTATGGCGCCGGCACCAAGTCCTTTTGTCAGCTTTTCTCCTATTTGCAGGCAAATGGGAGCCTTGCAGTTCTTCAGGTGCTGCTTGTCCGTATTGACACAAATAAATTCGACACCCTTGATATTCTCTTCTATCATTCGATTAACGGCGTTATTTCCTGCTCCTCCCACTCCGATGACCAGGATCCGTGCAGTGTTTTCCGCCTCATTGGTTCTTATTTCGAGCAAGGTTTATTCCTCCTTCAAAGTAATCTTCTTGATATGAAACAACTATTCAAACCCTTATTTTACCGCTTTTAAACCACATTATCATGTGATGCAATTTCATAATTATACAACCTATGGTATTAATTCTATTATATATGATATATTTAAAACCTCAAATAATCAAGCATTATTTTATGAAAATATTAATTATTTGATAATTTTTTGTCTAATCTTCCGACATCTCCGGGGTACCAATGAAATAATCGGTTCCGCCTCTCATGTCGATGGTCAGTTTTTTCCCTTCCACTTCATCCATTATGCTTTTCAGCTTTGCCAGTATCTCATCATATGTGCTTCGTTTTCCAAGCAATGCCTTGATGCCGCCAAGATCCAGCGTTACCTCGTACTGCTTGTTAAAGCTGATCGTGTCCACCTTCAGCCCGCGTTTCTCAATCTGCTGCGTCAGGTTCAGTATCACGTCAAACAGTTCTTCTTTTTGTACCTCTAGCTTTTCATTCAATACGATTTTCTGGAATTTCAGCCCCTTAACCAGCGGAATGCCGTCAATCCTTTCGGATGTGCTTTCCACAACTATTCCATCTTTGTCAAAATAAAGATAATCTCCCATAAATTCGATACAGCCGGTTATTATCTTGTCATATACCCGGATGCTGATGGAGTTTCTGTCCTGAATCTTCATGGATATCTTCTCGACAAAAGGAATCCTGACATCCTTGAAATACTTGTATTTAAGGTAAAATATCAGGGTGTTGCCGTCTTCTTTTGAATTTACCAGCCATTCCAGTATCTGTTCCCTGTCATACCGCGAGCTGCCCGTGACAGTTATGTTCTTCAGCTGAAATGCATATATGAAGACCGCTGCCGGCAGAACCAGGAAAACAGCTATCTTAAGAATGCGCTTTGTTATTCTGCGAAGTACGCTATTGTTTTTCCTATGCACCAATTTGTCCATTGCTCACCTGTTTCAACGATTCGGCATATTCAACCTATGCGTCATCCGGCATCATCACCGCAGTAATGTATATTCGCGCCAAGATTGCCCAAATCCCTGCAGATATCCTCGTATCCCCGCTCAATGATGACCGCGTCATTTACCGTCGTTTCTCCCTCCGCAGCCAGGCCTGCAATCACCATGGCGGCTCCCGCGCGCAGGTCGCGGGCCTTTACCTCGGCTCCCTTAAGCTTTGCGACTCCCGTAATAACCGCCGTTTTTTCATTTCTCAGGAGTATGTCGGCTCCCATTTTCCTAAGCTCCTCTGCATTTTGAAAGCGTGAATCAAATATCTCCTCGACAATTGTGCTTTTTCCGTCGGCAATGCTGAGAACCGTCATAAGCTGGGACTGCATATCCGTGGGGAATCCGGGATATGGCTTTGTCTTAAGCAGGTCATAAGGAAGCAGCCGTTTGCTGCGGCTGATTTTCACATGCCTGTCACCGGTTATTATTTTGCAGCCTGTCTTTTCAAGAACCTTTATTACAGCTTCTACCTGGTGTACGGGAACATCAAACAGCACCGCATCTCCGCCTGCTGCAGCCACGGCCGCCATATATGTTCCGGCGGCTATCCTGTCGGGCGACAGAGTGTGTTCCACATCATGTAGCCTTTCAACTCCCTCAATCTCGATAAAGGATGTCCCTTTTCCCTTGAGTCTTGCCCCGGCTCCCTCAAGATAAGTGCACAGCTCCTGCACCTCCGGTTCCCGTGCGGCATTATATATACGTGTGATACCCTCCGCCAGCACCGCCGCAAGTATTATGTTCTGCGTGGCTCCCACACTGGGGAATTTCAGGAATATATCGGTACCGGTTATTTTGTCCGTTTGGCAGTTTATTATGCCGTTTTCCTCGTTAAGGCTTACATTCATCTTCCTGATCGAATCCAGGTGAAAGTCGATGGGCCTGTTTCCGATTGAGCAGCCGCCCGGATAGGCTATACTGACCTCATGGCATCTTCCAATCAATGCTCCCAGGAACAATATGGAGCTTCTCATCTTCCGCACTGAGCTTTCAGATACCTTGGCGGATTTAACGTCCGCCGTGTCAATCACCAGGGAGTTTCCTTCCCATGAAGCCTTGCACCCCAGTTCCTCAAGCACGTTAATCATATGGTATACATCAAGTATTTTCGGGCAGTTCCTAAGTACCGTAACGCCTTTGTTGAGAAGTGATGCGGCAATAACCGGCAATGCCGCATTCTTCGAACCCTGTATCCTTGTTTCACCCTTTAGCCTAACTCCGCCGGTAACCTTGATACTCGACACTATGCACCTCAGACATGAAGGAAATACAATACTACTATATGATATTTCCTTTGTCCGTGTGATAGCTAAGCCTTGTATGCCTTGATCTGGTTGGATACGCTGAGCACTATCCCCATTTCAAACAGTATGACCATGAGCGAGCTGCCCCCGTAGCTGATAAACGGCAGGGGTATACCGGTTGAGGGTATGGTGCTGGTTACTACGGCAATATTTATCAGTACCTGTGAAGCTATATGTATCAATACCCCGGTGGCGATAAGCCCGCCATACAGGTCCGGAGCATTAATCGCTATAACAAATATTCTCCATAGGAGCAGGATGAACAATAGTATAAGGGCAATGGCTCCGAACAGTCCCAGTTCCTCGCAAATTACCGAAAATATCATGTCGTTGTGGGATTCCGGTATGAATCCCAGCTTCTGCATGCTTTCTCCCAAACCCTTGCCGAATATTCCGCCGGAAGCGATCGCATACAGTCCCTGCAGTATCTGGTAGCCCTTTTCATGTGTCTCGACATTCAGCCAGGCATCAAACCTCTCCGACCTGAAGTCGACGAAGAAAATCATTACCGCAACCAAGGCTCCCATCGCAAGTCCGGATATGATGAAGTAAGCCTTCTTCTTGCTGGCGGCAAAGCATATTCCTACGAAAATAAGCCCTATGATCAGCCCGGTCGACAGGTTCTCTACTATTACCAGCCCCAGGAGGGGAGCAATGAATACGGCCACTCTCAGAAAGCCCCATATTTTATCCAGTCTTCTCGGCGCCAGGTTGACAATATATGCCGTAAACATAATGACGGCAATCTTTGAAAGCTCAGAGGGCTGGAAGCGTCCCAGGCTTCCGATTTCTATCCATCGCTTAGCTCCCTTTATTTCTTCACCGAAGGCAATAACATATATCTGAAGGAATACGCACAGAAGATAAAGTATGGTTACGGGTTTTAATTTTATAATCGGCAGTTTTTTTATATAAATCCTGTAATCGATCTTGGAGACAAAAAGCATGATAAGAATTCCCGCCCCTCCAAGCAGCGCCTGCCTGGACAGGTAATATGTGGCGTCTCCGTACAGCCTTTGGGCGTTGTAGGATGATGTGCTGTATATCATAACAAGCCCAAAGCATACCAAAAAAAGAATCAAAAACAGAAGACTATAATCATAATACCTATACAGTTTTTCCTTTTTAGGTTTGCCTGCCGTTCTTTCCATATACTCTCCCATCAACTATTGCGTAATTCCCTGACATACTCCTTGAACATTCTGCCTCTTTGCTCATAGCTGTCAAACATATCCCAGCTGGCACAGGCAGGAGACAACAGCACCGCATCACCGTTGGCAGCTCTCTTGGCACTAACACGAACTGCTTCCTTAAGATCGTTCACCATTACGATATTCGTAAAACCGTATTTTTTCGCGGTCTCGGCTATAATCTCCCTGGTCTGCCCCATTAGGACGAGCAGCTTAACCCTGCCGTGAAAGCACTTGACCCACTCGTCAAAGGCAAGCCCCTTGTCATAACCGCCGCCTATCAGGATGGTCGGAGCTTTCATGGCAAGGACGGCCTTTATTGACGCGTCCGGATTGGTTCCCTTGGAGTCGTTGTAGTAGCTCACCCCATCTATTGTATCGACATATTCAATTCTATGTTCAACCGCTTTAAACGATATGACCGCTTTATAAATAACCTCAATCGGGATTCCCATGGCAATGCCCGCGCCGACAGAGGCCATGACATTTTCATAATTATGCTTTCCCAGGATTCGAAGCTCGTTTACATTGCATATGTGTATGGTATTTTTATCCTTCTTATAGAATATATCGTCACCGTCAAGATATATTCCGTCATCAAGCACCCGTTCGCTGGAAAAATACATTACTCTCGCATTAAGCTCGGTTCCGATTCTTCGGGTGTGTTCATCCTCGTAATTTAAAATGGACAGGCTGCCCATATCCTGGTTCTTTGCGATATCCTTCTTTAGGCGGATGTAATTCTCCATGGTGTAATGCCTGTTTAAATGGTCCGGAGTAATATTAAGTATTACGCTTACATCAGGGCGAAACTCATGGACAGTCTCAAGCTGGAAGCTGCTGACCTCGATAACCGTTACCGAATCGTTTGTGGTTTCAAGGGCTATGTCCGAATAGGGATTTCCGATGTTTCCGCATACAAACACTTCCTTGTACCAGGCCTTCATGATTTCGCCTATCAGGGATGTGGTTGTTGTCTTGCCGTTGGTTCCGGTTACCGCTATAATCCTTCCCTTGGAGAAATGGTATGCAAGCTCTATTTCTCCCCATACGGGTATATTTCTTCTCTTAACCGCCATTACAAACGGATGGTCAACAGCTATACCCGGACTTAAAATCATCAGGTCGATTTGATCCAGCATATCATCCGGAAATTCTCCCAGGTATATCTCCGCGTTTTTATCAGAAACCAGCTTATCTTTCAAGCTGTCTGCTTCCTTTTCCTTATTCTCATCATATAATATGACCGGGGCACCAACCTTCTGAAGCAGTCTTGCCGCCGCAATACCGCTTTTTCCGGTGCCAAACACCAGTACCTTCTTATCCTTCAAAATCATATGGTAATCATGCCTTTCATGATGCCTGTGCTAACTTATTCCCATAAGGGCAATAAGGCACAGGATAGTTGTAATTATTGAAAATACAGCCACTATCCTGGTTTCCGACCATCCCATAAGCTCGAAATGATGATGTATCGGAGCCATCTTAAACAGCCTTTTTCCGCCTGTCAGCTTGAAATATCCCACCTGGAGGATTACCGACAGTACCTCAATGAAATAAATCATTGCCACAATTATAATGAATAAGGGCATCCTCAGCATATAAGCCGCCGATGCAACGAAGCCTCCCAGCGCAAGGGAGCCGGTGTCGCCCATTATTACCTTCGCCGGGTATACATTATAGAGCAGAAATCCCAGCAGGCTTCCTGCAACCGCTCCCGCAATTGGCGAAACACCGCTCTTTAAGCCTATGGACACAACCGTAAAGAATGTTGCTATCAACATGGTAACACTTGACTCCAGCCCGTCCAGTCCGTCGGTGAAATTGGAACCGTTGACCGTGCCCAGCACGGCAAAAAACAGCATGGGGATGAACAGGTATGATATATCCAGGTATTTCCCCCCTGAAAACGGAATCAGCATCAAGGTTGCGTCCTCAACATATGTTACGAGATAATAGCCGAATATTGCGGTTACAAGTATCTGTCCCAGGAGCTTCTGCCAGGCTTTAAGGCCTAATGAACGCTTCATTACCACCTTTATGTAGTCGTCCATGAACCCAATTATGCCAAATCCGATGGTAACAAACAGGACAGGTATGATTTCCTTATTGTCCTTTAAGAAGAAAAGGCTGGTTATCGATATGCTCAGGACAATAACGATTCCTCCCATGGTCGGTGTACCCGTCTTCTTAAGATGGGTCTTGGGACCGTCATCCCTGACATACTGCCCGATTTTTAATCTTCTCAAAAAAGGAATCAATATGGGGCACAGCACCACACATATGCCGAATGAAATAATAACGGGTAATATAACCTGCATATTCGCCAGTTCCATAGATACTCCTATCCGCCTTCATACCAGGCTTGATTCTTAAGTGTTGTTTATATGCCCGGTGTCCTTTGACACCTTGGCTATTATACTTTATTACCTTTAAAATAACAATATTATTTATGTGAAATATTTAATAGTATAATATTCATATTTCAATAATACAGCACAAGGCTGCTTCCCCTGTTCACACTCTCTCCGGGAAGGGGAAACTGTTCAGTTACGGTTTCGCCGTCTCCCAAAGTATAGACATCTTCGAAGTCATATATTCGCAGCAGGTCCTTCATTTCTTTCCTGGTCTTTCCTATGAAGTCGGGCACCTCGAATGTTCCAACCTCGTATTGCTTCAACTCTTCCTCGGTATATTCCGGCTCGATGCCCATGTATGGAAGAATGCTGTTAAACAGGTCCGCAATAACCGGGGCTGCAACCGTTCCCCCGTAATATATCCCCACGGGTTCGTCAATAAGTACCAGGGCAATCACCTGGGGATCGTCCGCGGGAGCAAATCCTATAAAGGAGGATATGTATTTACCCGATCTTCTTGGAAGCTTTTCGGATGTGGCCGTCTTCCCGCCGACCCTGAATCCCGGAAGGTACGCCCTTTTGCCGGTACCGCCCGATACCACCGCTTCCAAAAGCTGCTTCATCGTTTCCGATGTCTCCTTGCTGATGACATTCTCCTTGGTCTCATACGTCAGGGTTTTAATCAGCCTGCCGTCACGGGACCTGATTTCGCGCCCGAAATGCGGTGTTACCAAAGTACCGCCGTTTATTATGGCGCTGGCCGCGGTAAGCAGCTGCAAAGGCGTTATCTGGAACGACTGCCCGAAGGACATGGTCGCCAGCTCGACCGCGCCGATATCTTCGATATCATGCATAATCGAATTGGCCTCGCCGGGAATATCAACCCCGGTTTTATTGAACAGGCCCAGCTTCTTATAATACTCGTAGGTCTTTTTTACGCCCACCCTGGCGCCAACCTCCATGAATACCGGGTTGCACGAATTCATTATGCCTTCCACAAATGACTGGCTGCCGTGGCCTCCCGCCTTGTGGCACCTTATTATCCTGTCCTCGACCCTTTTGTATCCCGGGCAGAAGAACCTGTCGTCCAGGCTGAGTACTTTTTCCTCCAACGCCGCCGTCGTTGTTACAATCTTGAATGCCGAACCGGGCTCGTATGTATCGCTTATGCAGGCGTTTCTCCACATTCCGTTGAGCAGTTCGTTCAGCTTTTCGGAGCTTAGTGTTTCACCCACATAATCCTGCGCTATTTCATTTATCAGGTTATATGGATTGTTCAGGTCAAACTCCGGGGCATTAACCATCGCGTATATCTCCCCGTTGTTGGGGTTCATGACAATCAGCTTTACATTGTCCGCGCCCTTGGCCTCCATGACCTTGTATGCAGCCTGTTCCGCATACTTCTGTATGTTTACGTCGAGGGTCAGATACAGGTCGTTTCCCGGCTGGGGTGTAATCCTGTCCTCGGCTGCATTTTCTATTTCAACACCATATGCAGTTGTCAAGGTAAGAATTGTTCCGTTTATTCCCTTCAGGTATTCCTCGTACTTTACCTCAAGGCCTATAACGCCCTGGTTGTCGCTGCCGGTAAAGCCTATTACCTTGGAAGCCAGGCTTCCGTACGGATAATACCTCTTATAATCCTCGTCCACCATCACGCCGTCAAGCTTATACTCCCTGATCCTGTCTGCAGTTTCCTTGTTGACGTTGGACTTTATTCTCTCTATGGAGCTGACCTTTTCTACCCTTTTCCTTACATATTCCTCGCTTAAGCCCAGCTCCTCCGACAGCACCTTAATCACCCTTTCGGGTTCCGTTATCTGATTGTGGATGACGGATATTGTACATACCGGTTTATTCGTGGCTAGCTCCACACCGTTGATATCGTAAATGCTGCCCCGTTCCGCCTTGATTGGTCTTTCCCTTTCATGAAGCGCCTTAGCGCGGGCAGCATATTCCTCCGACTTGAAAATTATCAGATATGTCAATCTACCGGTCAGCAAAATCGCGGTAATAAGTATTACTACAATAATTATCAGGATGTTCCTTCTGTTGTATGTCCTGTTTTTTGCCATATCATCCGTCCTGAAACTCTTGTCGTTTTATTTTATTACCGATGATATGACTTTATTCTTGTTAACAGTGTCAGGCGGTATTTAAAAGCTGTTACGGTTCACCCTGTTCGTCCCCGTCCGGTTCATTGATTCCCTCATTGGTAATGAGGGGGTCTGACGGTTCGGGTTCTTCCTGACCGGGCAAAGGCGGCAGTCCGGTATCTGCCGTATTTTCATCCTGCGGTTCGTTTTGTCCGGTTTGCTGATTGTCGCTGGAATTTTGACTTGTATCCCGGCTGTCCTGTCCTCCGGTGTCATTGGTGCCGTTGGTACCGGTATTTTGATCTTCGTTACCGCCTGTACCGGCGCTTTGACCGCCGCTTCCATTGGTACCGCTGTTTCCGGTGCTTTGACCTTCGCCGCCATTCGTTCCGGTGTTTTGTCCGCCGCTTCCGTTGGTGCCGGTGGTGCCGGTACTTTGGCCTTCATCACCCTCGGTATCGGTCGCGCCGGTACCGTTGGTGTCCTGGTTATTGCCGGTCATTCCGTTTTCATTGCTTCCGGTGTTGTCTTCACCAGCGAGGTTTTCATCGATAAGGTAATCTATCTCTCCCTCAGGATAAATGCCCAATGCGGGAAGAAGCTCTGTCATTATCCTGTTGGCAAATTTGGTCGCTATTGAGCTGTCATCCTGCCTTGCGACGTTCTGGGGTTCGTTAATGACAACATAAATTACGATTTCAGGATCCAGCGCCGGAGCGCATCCTAAGAAGGATACCACGTACTTGCCCTTGCCTCTTGGAAATTTCTCGGCTGTTCCCGTCTTTCCGCCTATAGTATAGCCTTCAACCTTGGCAGGCTTTGCCGTACCCATTTCGACGGTCTTGTACATGGCTTCCTTGATAAACTCCGAGGTTTCCTCGGAAACAGTGCGCCTGACAAACACCGGTTCAACCTTCTTTACCGTGGCCTTCTCATCGTTCAGTATTTCCCTGACAACATGGGGCCGGTAATAGTAACCGCCATTGACAAGGGATGAAAACGCAGCCGCCATCTGAAGCATGGTAACGTTGAATGTCTGTCCGAAGCTGCTGGTCGCAAGCTCCGCCGCATTCAGGTTTTTCAGGTCTGTTATGATTCCGCTTTCCTCTCCCGGTAGGTCAATGTTGGTCTTTTCTCCGAAGGAGAAATATTTCTGGTATTTATAGAAAATATCCCGCCCTTCCATGGCTGCTATCTGCATCATCGCGTCATTGCAGGATCTCATGAGTGTTTCGGTAAGAGTAAGAGTGCCGTGTCCGTTTCTTGCGCTGCATTTAATGTCCCAACCGCCGGCATGCTCGACACCATCACAGAAAAACGTGCTGTTTTTGGGTACTATTCCTTCCTCCAATGCCATGGCGACCGTAAACGGCTTAAATGTCGATCCCGGTTCATAGCCGAAGCTGATCACGTCGTTTTTCCAAAGGGCGTTCATTGCCTCCAGCTTTTCTTCAAGGGTCATTGCGGCCAGCTCTTCTTCACTGTAAATACCGCTTAAGTCCCTCGGTGAGTTTAGGTTATACTCCTCGTTGGACGCCATTGCTATGATTTCGCCATTGTTGGGGTCCATGACAAGGACACCGATGCTGAAGCTGCCGAACTCTTCATTGAATTCCCTGATATGTCTTTGTATTATCCTCTGGGCATTTATATCAATCGTGCTTACTATCGTTTTTCCGTTCTCAGGTTCTTTAATGATTCTCTCTATATTCAATTCCGAATCGTAGTATCCGAATTCCCTGCCGTTTACACCGGTAAGCTCCTCGTTGTAATACCCTTCGATGCCATATAATCCCACTCCGTCGGCTGATGTAAACCCGATAACATCGGCTGCAAGGGTTTCATACGGATAAGCCCGGATGTATTTCTCTTCAAACCACAATCCCTTTATATCCGGGTTCTCTTCCATGTGCTGCTTAAACGGCTCCACCTGTGACAACTGCAGGTTGTCAAGCAGAATCTTATATCTGCTGTCCGGCCTTTCCTCCAGGATTGTGTTGACCGTTTCGGCTTCAATCCCGTAAAAGCTCTTTAAGGCCTCAAGGGTCGCCGGTATTTTATCCGAATTGTTCAGCAGGTTGTACGGATCCAGAATGAGCCTGTACCGAAGCTCGTTCCTGGCCAAGACCGTGCCGTTGCGGTCCAGTATTTCTCCCCTCTTGTATGGGATTACCCCTCTTACATATGTCTGCCTTGATAATACCTGCTTTGCGTATCTTTCCCCATCGGTCCGGGTTATGTATATCAATCTCCCGATCAGGCCTGCCAACATCAAAGTAATAATACAAAATACAAGCAATAATCTTGCTTGCATTCGTGAGTTGAAGGTTTTTATGTTATCTGCCGTTCTTTGCATAATATACTGACCCCGCCCGTAATATGATTATTAATCCGGTATATCCGCATATTGCCTTACATAGCTTTCATCCGTGCTCTTAAAGGTGATTACCTCGTTGTTGTTGGGATATACCATACCCAACTCGTTTACCGCGACATTATAAACATAATCAAGATCATATGCCGTCTTAATCTGTTCGTACGCCGCGTTGTTTTCGGATACCATTTCGTTGAGCGTATTCTCCAGGGATACGATTTCCTTCTCCATCTTATTTACCTGGTATTGCAGCTTTAAAAATTCAATGCAGCAATACAAGGTGGCAGCTATGGCAAGCGTGAGCACAAGCATTGTTGACTTGCCAATGCTGGTCATGTATCTTGGCTGACGGTAGGTCCGTCTTTCCGGCCTGGCAGTCGTCCGTCTTTCTGGCCTTACGGTCGTCCGTCTTTCCGGTTCCGGAATTTCTCTTATGGGCTTTTCGGGAACAGCATTATTATATCTCAAGGCGCGCTGCGCATAATCCGGCTTTCGCACCGTATTTCCCTCAATATGGCTAAACCTTGCCTGGTAATTAACCCTCTTGTTGTTTGCCTCCATGCCTAACCCCTCTTTCAACTCCATAATGATGCCTGATGAACTCCTATGTCCTTTCGAAAACCCTTAGCTTTGCACTCTTGGATCTGCTGTTCTCCTCTATTTCCTCTTCTGAAGGTAAAACCGGTTTCTTTGTAATTATTCTTCCCTTCGGTTTCCTGCCGCATACACACACCGGGAAATCCGGCGGGCATATACACGGGTTCTCATTTACTTTAAAATTCTCCTTTACTATCTTGTCTTCCAGGGAATGAAATGTTATTATTGCCAATCTGCCGCCCGGCTTAAGCAGGTCAATCATGTCATCAAGAGATTCCTTTAGCACATCCAGCTCCCTGTTAAGCTCTATCCTGATTGCCTGAAAAGTCCGCTTTGATGGATGTCCGGATGTCGCCCGAACCTTTGCCGGAATAGCGGCCTTTATAATTTCATTCAGCTGAAACGTGGTTTCTATGGGCTTGTCCTGTCTTGCCCTGACTATATGCTTTGCGATATTCTTTGCAAACCGGTCTTCTCCGTAGTCTCTTATAATCCTGTAAAGCTCAGCTTCACTGTACTCATTGACAATGTCCCTTGCGGTCTTTTTGTGTCTTTGATCCATTCTCATGTCAAGGGGCGCATCCTCACGGTATGAAAAGCCTCTTTCCGGAGTATCCAGCTGATGGGATGAAACCCCAAGATCAAGCAGTATTCCATTTGCCTTGTCTATGTTAAGCCCGTTTAAAACATCCTTTATCTCGTGAAAATTGCTTCTTACAATTGTGACCTTATCCTTGTAATCCTTTAGCCGCATGCCGGCGGCATCAATTGCCTCTTCATCCTGATCCAGGCCTATCAGCCTTCCGGTGGTAAGCCTTTGGACAATTGCCAGGGCATGTCCGCCCCCGCCTATTGTCCCGTCCACGTATATGCCGGATGGGTCAATATTCAAGTACTCTATAACTTCATCCAGAAGTACCGGTCTGTGTTCAAAGGCCATGTTAACCCTCCAAGATGCCGTGTGTGATATGCCGGCATCAAGCTGCATGTACGATTAGAAGTTGATTCCATACTGTGACATGTGTTCGGCTATGCTGTCCACATCATCATAGTAATTATTGCTTTCCCAGCGTTCCTTATTCCAAATCTCAATCTTGTTCAGTACGCCGACAAATACAATGTCCTTCTCCAGAGCCGCGCTTTCCCTTAGCTTAGCTGGTATCAGTATTCTTCCCTGCTTGTCCGCCTGGCACAAGGCGGCTCCCGCCATAAAGTAACGCTGCAATTGTCTTGCCTCTTTTGTTCCGGGGAGCGTCTTAAGCTTTTCAACAAACAGCTGCCACTCGGCCAATGGGTATGCAAAAAGGCAGCCGTCAAGTCCCTGGGTAATGACGAATTCATCACCCAGGCCCTCTCTGAACTTGGACGGTATTATTATTCTTCCTTTTGCATCAATCGTATGTATGAATTCACCCATGAACATAAGCAGCACCTGCGTTTCCACTTTGGTGGCCTAATCCACCACTTCACACCACTTCGCTCCACTTGTGACTATATTTTATTATAGTTTTGGGAATATATCAAGTCCCAAACCGGTAAAATAAAAGCACAGAATCCCCATAATTACTTGGATTTCTGTGCTTTTATTTACGGTTGACAACAATATGTTGTTGTATTAGGTGGTTATCGAACAAAATATGTCAATATATAGGCAGCCAAAAAGATTCCTGTCAATTATATAGGAAATTAGTCCTATATACATTATAATTGTGTACCTTCCGGTAAGACAAGGATGCAAGCGGTAACCCCTGATTGCTTAATTTGCTTTTGCTTTCTTTAGCTTGACCCTTTTTATTATCATCATTGTGACCGAGAATATTATCATGCATGCCGAGATAAGCTGGGATATGGGGATCGAGGTGCCCCACAGGAACAGCTGGTCTGTTCTTAAGCCTTCTATCCATATGCGGCCCAACCCGTAGCCCGCCAGATAAAGGAGCATGATTTCCCCGTCGAACTTCTTGCGCTTGGTGTATATCAAGAGGAATATCAGCAGGCACAGGTTCCACAGGGATTCGTACAGGAATGTAGGATGTACCTGGATGTACTCAACCCCATCCACAACAGCAATGTTGTTTCTTATCTCCATGATGCGCTCAAGGGCGGCCTGCTTTTCCGCATACTTTTCCGTTAACGCAATCTCCGACATACGGAAATCATAGGATACGTCCCTGAGATCAAGCTGCATGGCAAACAGACCGTTGGTGTACTTTCCGAAGGCCTCCCTGTTGAAGAAATTACCCCACCGGCCTACAACCTGGCCTGTAATGAGCCCTACACATCCCGTATCCGCAAGCAGCCAGAAGGGATACTTCTTAATCCTGGTAAACACTATGGCGGTCAGTATTGCACCGATAATACCGCCGTATATCATTAGTCCGCCGCTTCGTATATTGAAAATCTCAAGCGGATTATCCTTAAATTCATCAATAGCAAACAACACATAACCAAGCCTGGTGAAAATAACTGAAACGACAATGGCAACAAGGGCAAAATCCAGGTACAGCTCCGGGTTCTGTCCTGTCCTTTTGGCCGTCCATTCCGCCACCAGCCAGCCCAAAAGCATTCCAAGTCCGATTACCATGCCATAGAAAGCTATGCGGAAACCGAAGACGTCTATTCCCGAGGGAACACTCTTAAGCTCTATTCCCAGGTTGGGAAATCTTATGTTTGTCAAGGCATCACTGCTAAGCAGTATGTTCATTGGTCCACCTCATTTTTATATTATTATGAATCATTTGTCCAACCACCGGTGTTTTTCGTGCCAGACATTACTTGCTATACATTGAACTTGAACAATACGACGTCTCCGTCCTGTATCACATAATCCTTTCCTTCCGACCTTACCAGGCCTTTTTCCTTGGCCGCATTGAAGCTGCCGCACTGTACCAGGTGGTCGTAGTTTACTATCTCAGCGCGGATAAAGCCCCTCTCAAAATCACTGTGGATCTTTCCTGCGGCCTGTGGAGCCTTTGTCCCTATTTTAATCGTCCATGCCCTGGTTTCCTTCGGCCCGGCAGTTAAATAACTCATCAGTCCAAGCAGCCGGTAGCTGGCTTTTACCAGCTTATCCAGGCCGGATTCCGAAAGCCCCAGCTCCTGCAGGAACATTTTCTTTTCGTCATCGTCAAGTTCGGCTATCTCCTGCTCAATCTTGGCGCAGATAACAAACACCTCGGAATTATCATTCTTAGCAATTTCCCTTACGGTCTTGACATATTCATTGCTTTCCCCGTCATCCGCCAGGTCATCTTCAGTTACATTGGCTGCATATATAACGGGCTTTGAAGTAAGAAGGTTATATGTCATCAAAAGCTTTGCGCCGTCCTCGTCCGCTGAAAAGGTCTTGGCCAATTTCCCTTCTTCCAGATGGGCCTTCAAGGCTTCCAGCAACTCAAGCTCCTTGGCCAGATCCTTGTCATTCTTTGCGCCCCTGGCAACCTTGCTTATCCGTCTTTCGAGTATCTCCAGGTCCGAGAAAATCAGCTCCAGGTTAATGGTTTCTATATCCCTTGCCGGGTTTATAGACCCTTCAACATGGATAACATTCGTATCTTCAAAGCAGCGTACCACGTGGATAATGGCATCGACCTCACGGATATTGGCTAAAAACTGGTTTCCGAGCCCTTCCCCTTTGGACGCTCCCTTTACAAGCCCCGCAATGTCGACGAATTCTATCATTGCAGGAACGATTCTCTCCGAATTGTACAGGTTGGCTAAAATCTGCAAGCGCTCGTCCGGAATGGGCACAATACCGATATTGGGATCTATCGTACAGAACGGGTAATTGGCCACTTCCGCTCCCGCTTTTGTCAGTGAATTAAACAGTGTGCTTTTGCCCACATTGGGCAATCCGACGATTCCTAGCTTCATATGTCCTTTCCTTCCGTATATATGTAATCTTGGGCTTTAGTCCCTGGATTCTATCACGGTAAGAATCCCTTCATCAAATTCCACTATGCCTTCATCCGCAATAAGCTCATTGCTTATCCCCAGACTGATACCCTTGTCCAAGGTTATACCGTTTAAGGGATACTTAAATCCAACCAGCTTAAGCCCTGTAACCCGGTTGGAGAACGGAAGAAGCGATATGAAATTACCGTATTGCCGGGATTTTTTTATTGAAAAGCTTTTATCCTTAAGATAAATGCAGTTATTTTCATCAAGTATCCTGGCCTTGATATTCCTTTTTAACGCATTAATGAGAAGCTCTATGTTGGAAATGGCATGGTCCATCCTGCTTCCGGTCGCTCCCACAATATCAATGAACAGCGGTTCCAGGCCAATGGCCATGTCAAGGGCAATATGCGTATCCGTCTTGTCCTTCATGCTTGGAAATGTTTCAACCGGAACACCCTTTTCCTTATACTCCGATAGTACATCGGAAGGAACCGAGTCAAAATCACCGATTATATAATCCGGCACAAGCCCGATCCTTTTTGCCGCCGAAAGTCCTTTGTCAGCCGCGATAATGAATGAGTATTGCTCCTTGCCGGTCAGGGCTTTAAGGAGCCTGTCACTTACATATCCTCCGGTGAGAATCAGTATCCTTTTATTTTGATTGGACCATTTCATAATACTGCCTGAACTTCTCATTGTATTTCCTTATATTCTCCAATATGTCCCCGTGAAAGATACTGGTACCGGATACGATTACATTCGCACCCGCCATGAGGACATCCATGACATTGTCCACGTATATGCCGCCATCCACCTCAATGTCGATAACGGCACCGGTTTTTTCCGCCTTTTCCCTGAGATCCCTTATCTTCTGCAGGGTTGACGGTATAAATGCCTGTCCGCCGGCTCCCGGAACGACACTCATCAGAAGAACCATGTCCACACTGTTTAACACCGGGTCCAGCTTGTCCAGCGGTGTTCCCGGATTTAAGGACACTCCGGCTTTCAAGCCCATTTCTTTTATGCGGCTTATCGTCGCAGCCAGGTCGGAGCAAGCCTCCGCATGGACCGTTATTATGTCCGCCCCGGCATCCCTGTAGTCCTCAAGCATCCTGATGGGTTCAACCACCATTAAATGTGTGTCAAAAACAAGACTCGACCTGCTCCGGATTGATTTAATTACCGGCAATCCAAAGCTGATGTTCTTTACATAATTTCCGTCCATGACATCAATGTGCAGGTATTTTACACCCGCCTCTTCCACCATTTTGATCTGTTTTCCCAGTTCATAAAAATCCGCGGCAAGTATGGACGGTGAAAGTATTAATTCCATCATATAATCTCCATTCTGTCAAAAACACAACCGTTAGCCACAAAAGCAACAAACCTTCTAATATTTTTTTATATCCTTGAGCTCTTCATACAAAGCCCTATAATTATCATATCGGATGCTGCTGATTTTACCCTCACTCAGTGCTTCCTTTACAGCACATCCCGGTTCGTTCAAATGCATGCATCCGATAAATCGGCATTTGTCTTTAAATTCATTGAATTCATTGTAATAATTCTTCAGTTCCTCTTCCTCTATATCATCAATATATAGGGAACTGAACCCGGGTGTATCCATGACATAGCTGTTGTCATCCACGTAAATCAGCTCGGAATGCCGGGTGGTATGCCTGCCCCTTTTTATTTTCTCGCTGACGGTTCCAACCTCCATCCGAGCGTCCGGATTAAGGGTGTTTATCAACGACGACTTCCCCACTCCCGACGGGCCTGCAAGCACGGTGGTCCTGCCCTTTAGAAGCTCTTTGACCGCCGCTGTTCCATCCTGCTTAAGCACGCTGATGCCAAGAACCTTATGGCCGCTTCGGATATAGGTCTCTGTCAGCATTTCCATATCTTTCCTGTCAACGATGTCCTTCTTGTTGAAGCAAATAATTGTATGGATGTTCTGCCTGCCCATCGTTATAAGGAAACGGTCGAGAAGATTTAGGTTCGGAGCAGGCTCTGCCGCCGCAAATATAACCATTGCCTGGTCCACATTTGCGACAGCGGGCCTGATTAATTCATTTTTTCTGGGAAGAATACGGGTAATAACGCCTTTGCCCTTAGGCTGACCGCTTATGTCAAGCTCGGTATCGTCACCAACCAGCGGTTTTACATTTTGCAGGCGAAAGATGCCTTTTGCCTTACACTCAAAAACTTCGTTGATCTCGGGTACATGAACGTAGTAAAAGCCGGCAATTCCTTTGATTATCTTACCCTTCAAGCTATTCCTCCACTGCTTTGAATTTTACAACCCATACATAAGGATTACCTTGTTCGTCTCTGAATAATATGCCATCCACATACATTGTCACATATCCGTCCGACAGGCTTTCCCCTTCAATATTCCTTACAGTAAGCGGGAAGTCCACAACGGAAGTCATCTCATTGTAAATCTCGGTGCTGTAGCCATCCTGCTCCATCTCAAGTATGATCTCGGCTTCACCGTCTCCGTAATAGTCAAATGGATTAATATCTATTGTTACGGAACCGATATAAATGTAATTGCCTGAGCCGGGATTAACAACGGGTTCATCTTCTTCCACGGGTCCCGTACTTACGATAATGTTGATTTTTGTGCCCTTGTCGACCAGTTCACCGGCGGTGTTGTCCTGATAGGTAATCGTTCCTTCGGAATAGGTCTCGGACGCCTCATAGCTGATCTCTCCAAGAGCCAATCCCGCTTCGGCAAGAAGCTGTTCGGCCTGGGAAACTGTTTTCCCTATCAGACTTGGAACCGCTGCCTGAACTATTTCCGGACCTTTGCTCACATAAACGATGATATTATCGCCCGCCTTGACAATGGACTCCTTCGGAGGATCCGTAGACACCACGCTGCCTGCCGGAATGTCGGTGCTGAATACATCCTGTCTTTCAGGAACAAGACCGTATTCCTTAAGCTTCAGTTCGGCCTGCTCCCATGTATTGCCGTATACATACGGTATTGTAACAGGTTCGGCTCCTATGCTTATATACAGGACAACCTCGGAGTCAACCGGGTAATCGGTATTGGGCAGAGGATACTGCCTTATTACATAGCCTTCCTCATACTCCGACGAATACTCCTCCTTTGCAATTATCCGTGCATTCGGGTTCTTGGCCTTAATTGCCCTTTCGGCATCCTCCAGCCTGTGTCCGGTAACAGCAGGGAATGTATATGTCTCGATAACCGGTGTTGGCTCAGGTGAAGGTGTCGGAGGCTCCACGGAAGGTTCGGGGGTGGGTGACTCTGTAACCACAGGTTCATTGTCGGGCACCGTTGTATCCTTGTCATCCTTCGGAAGCAGGAAACGCACCACAATGAACATAATTACAACCGCCAGAACGACAATTGCAGTTATGGTCAACGCGGTGAATACCTTATCCATCTTCGAGCTTGCCGAATCCAAATCGTCATCGTCGTCATCCACGACTCTGCTGCTCTTTGTATTGCCTCTCGTATTGGAGAATTTGTCATCGTAGTATGCCGTACCCTTTATTTTCCCCAAATCATCGGAAATATTCTTGGTCGGCGAATCATTTGCCATAAATGAAGGAATCTGTACGAAATCCCCGTCGGGATTGGTCAGGGCTCTCTTCAAATCGGTAATCAATTCAGAGGCGGAGTGATATCTTCTCTCCGGCTTTTTCTGCATACATTTCTGAACTATTTTATCCACACTTGGCGGAATGCTCGGATCCAGCTCTCTAAGGGGCATTGCCTCTCCCTGGATGTGAAGCATTGCTACGGACACGGTATTGTCGCCCGCAAAAGGCACCTGCCCGGACAACATCTCATACAGGGTGACTCCAAGAGAGTAGATATCACTTTTTTCGTCACTGTATCCGCCCCTGGCCTGTTCCGGAGACAGATAATGAACGGAACCCATGGCATTACTTGTAACCGTATTGGAATTGGAAGCCTTCGCAATACCGAAATCCGTTACCTTTACCTTGCCTTCCCTGGATATGATTATGTTCTGGGGTTTTATATCCCTATGGATTATATTGTTGTCATGGGCGGCCTCCATACCCTGTGCTATCTGTATGGCTATGCCTACCGCTTCCTTAACATCCAGCTTGCCCTTTCTTTCAATGAAACGTTTGAGGGTTATTCCTTCAACCAGTTCCATAACGATGTAATATAATCCCTGATCATCGCCGACATCATATACATTAACTATGTTCGGGTGGGACAATCCTGCTGCGGATTGAGCTTCGCCCCTGAATTTATTGACAAAGCTTTTATCGCTTGAATATTCCGGCTTTAAAACTTTAATCGCAACAAAACGGTTCAGCCTTTCGTCTTTTGCCTTGTAGACATCGGCCATACCGCCCGATCCGACCAAATCAATTATTTCATATCGTCCGCTGATAATCATACCGGGTTTTAACATGCATTTTCACCTCATTTTCATACTTTAACTATTATGACTGTTATGTTGTCTTTTCCGCCGTTTTCATTAGCCTGCCTGACAAGGATTCCCCCAGCGGCCTGCAGGTCGTCTGCATTTTCCCTAATGATTTTCTCTATCGTATCGTCACTCAACATATTTGTCAGTCCGTCGGAGCACATCAGGACAATGTCTCCCTCTTTAAGCTCAACCTCAAAAAAATCAGGCTGGGCCGTTTTGCTCGTTCCCAGTGCCCGTGTAATTATGTTCTTGTTCGGATGGGTCTTAACCTCGTCCTTGTTCAGCTCACCCGTCTTTACCATGGCCTGGACCAGGCTGTGGTCCTCCGTTATCTGGACCATCTCATCGCTTATAACATACAGCCTGCTGTCTCCTATGTTGGCCACATACAACGTGTTGCCGCAAATGGTTGAAGCAACAAATGTGGTACCCATACCTTCCAGATCCGCCTGTTCCTTTGACTTCTCGTACAGACTTTCATTCGTTGCCGCAATTGCTTCTTCCATCAAGGCAATTGGAGCGGCAGTACTGCTGTTTCTTATATGTTCGGTAAAAAACTCAACGCAGAACCTTGAAGCATAATCACCCGCATTATGTCCTCCCATTCCATCCGCAACAATAAATAAGTTTGGCAAATTCCCGATGGGATTTACCTCGCAGAAGACATAATCCTGGTTTACCATTCTTTTTTCCCCAACATCAGTAATCGAAAATGCTTTCAAGCCTGCACCTCCTCGACAAACCCTATCCCCTCAGGTCCCAGGAAGGTTACCACCATGCTCCATGTATCTCTTCCTTAGTTGACCGCAAGCTGCATTGATATCTGAGCCCATTTCTCTTCTTATAGTAACATTTATTCTATTTTTTTCAAGTATATTTTTGAATTTTTGTATTTTATTGCTATTCGACTTGCTGAAGCTTTTTTCCTTTATCGGGTTGACAGGTATCAAATTAATATGCCCGTTTAGACCTCTTACCAGGCCGCTTAATTCCTCCGCATGCCCTTCCCCGTCGTTTATCCCGTCAATAAGGCAGTATTCAAATGTAAGCCGTCTTCCCGTCCTTTCAAAATAATATCCGGCGGCATCCATAACCTGCTGAAGGTCATATTCCCTGGCTATGGGCATCAGCTTTTTTCTGATTTCATTGTTCGGTGCATGAAGGGATATGGCCAGGGTCACCGGAAGCCCTTCATCTGCAAGCATGCGTATCTTATCAGGTATTCCGCAGGTGGACACGGTAATATTTCTGGCGCTTATGTTAATCCCGTTGGGGTCCGACAGTATACGTATGAAGCGTACCAGGTTGCCGTAATTGTCCAGGGGTTCGCCGGTTCCCATGACCACAACGTTGCTTACCCTTTCACCCGACAATGCCTGAATCCTGTATACCTGGTCAAGCATTTCCGAGGCGGCCAGGTCCCTTTCCCTTCCTCCGATGGTTGAGGCGCAAAAGGCGCATCCCATCCTGCATCCCACCTGCGAGGATATGCATACGCTGTTTCCGTGATGATATTTCATCAGCACACTTTCAATAATCCTTTCATCATATAGACGAAAAAGGTATTTTACGGTTCCGTCCTTTTCCGACACAAGGCTGTCCGCAACCCTCAGGGCTGTCAGGGGATACTGCCTGTCAAGCTGCTTCCTTAAATCCTTGGGCAGGTTTGTCATATCATCATATGAGGCGGCAAGCTTCCCATGCATCCACTCAAAAATCTGCCCGGCCCTGTATGCCGGCTGACCCAGCCTTTTCATTTCCTCCTTCAGTTCATCCAAATATAAGGATTTTATATCCATATACATCCTGCTTTCCATTTTGGCCGTCTTACAGACATCATTGCTTCCTTTTTCTCATTCTTGAAATGAAAAATCCGTCCGTGGGATTTATGCCCTGCAGAAGCTGTAAATATCCGGCCTTCGTAGTATCCGAATGCAGAGTATTGGGCAGGTAGTTATCCATGCTGTCGGGCTCAAAATCATGATTGGCAAGAAACCATTCCATGTTTTCAATGTTCTCTTCCCGGTTTATCGTACAGGTGGAATATACCAATATCCCACCCGGTTTTACATAATCCGATGCCACACTTAATATCTTCCTCTGCAATTCTACCAGCTCTTTTTGTTGGTTTTGTGTCATTTTGTACTTTATGTCAGGTTTCTTGCCTATAACACCAAGCCCGGAGCATGGAAGGTCCGCAATGACCACGTCCGCCTTGTTTATTATTTCTTCGTCTGTAACCGTTGCGTCCCACACCTTGGTTTCGATATTCGATATGCCCATCCGGTGCATGTTTTCTTCTATCAGCCTGATTTTGCCCGCAGTCAGGTCCCTTGCCGACACCTTTGCCGCCTTCTGGGCCGCATGAAGCGCTTTTCCTCCCGGGGCCGCGCATACATCAACCACAAAATCTCCTTCCCTTACCCCGGCCGCTTCGGCGACCAGCATCGAACCGACATCCTGAACAACAAAAAGGCCTTCCCTGAAGGCCTTTATATCCTCCAAACGGTCGAAATCCTTAATTACAAAAGCTTCTTCAAGGTACGGATGCTCACACACCGTTATCCCTTCACCGGCAAGCTCCCTCTTCAGTTCGTCGGGGGTGGTTTTTAACCGGTTACAGCGGACAGCAACCTCCTTTTCCTTTAGAGAAGCTTCCAATATCATCTCTGCCTGCTCCGGACCGTATTGGTCAAGCAGCATTCCGGCAAGCCATGCCGGCGCCGAATACCGTATGCCAAGGTACGCGCGGATATCGGCTTCCTTATCAGGATACTTGATTTCTTTCATGGCTGCTATCTTTCTTAAGTTAGCATTTACAAATCCCGACAGGCTGGCAAATCCCCGCTTTTTTGCGATTTTTACCGCTTCATTGCAAACCGCAAAGGAGGGTATGCCGTCCATAAAAAGAAGCTGATATGCGCTCATTCTCAGCAGATTTCTTATCTGCGGCTTCATTTTCCCGACAGGCAGGGTTGAAAACTGTTCAATTATATAATCAAGGGTTATACAGCGCTTTACGGTGCCGGTGAACAGCCTTGATATGAAGACTCTTTCCTGTTTGGTCCTGCTGCGGTTCCTTTTCAGGACCCCGTCCAGCACCTTATGGCTGAACTCTTCCCCGTCAACAACCTGAAGAAGCATGTCAAGCACGATTTCTCTTTCATTGCCTTGATTAGTCACGGCGTCTTCCTCCACCAAAGAGCAGAATCAGGCGCATAAGCTGCAGGATGGATGTCGCCGCTGCGGCAACATAGGTCAAGGCTGCGGCATTCAACACCTTTTTGGAATGCTCCACTTCTTCATAATGAAGTATGCCCGTATCCGCAAGGCACCGGACGGCTCTTTTGGAAGCATTGTACTCGACCGGCAAGGTTACCAGCTGGAACAATACCGCCGTCGCAAAGAGAATGATGCCCAGGTTAATCAGCGACTGGGAGCCTGCAAATAAAAGCCCGATAATTATTAACGGCCATGCTATGGCCGAACCGAAATTGGCCACCGGAACCAGTGCGTTCCTGAATTTCAATGGGAAATATGCATTCCTGTGCTGGATTGCATGACCGCACTCATGGGCTGCCACACCGATGGCTGCTATTGAATTGCTGCCATATACCGGTTCCGATAAACGCAGCACCTTTTTTCTTGGATCGTAGTGGTCCGTAAGCTGACCGCGCACCGGTTCAATCGTCACGTCATAAATGCCCGCGCGGTGCAGAATCCTTTCCGCAGCCTCGGCACCTGTAAGTCCCGACAGGCTCCTGACATTCGAGTACCTGGCAAATGTTGACCTTACCCTCATAGAAGCTGCCAGGGACAGAATTATGCCTATCAGTACCAGAAAATATGTCGGATCATAATAAAACGGATAATAAAAACCCATTTGATACATTATAATGCACCTCCTTCTTAACCTAACACTAATCCCTTTTTAACAGGGTATCCTCTTAAAAAAGCATCACAACCCAGCCGTTTCTTGCCTTCCAGCTGAAGCTCCAGTATCTCAAGGGCGCCTTCTCCGGTCATTACGGTAAATGTGTTTTTATCCACCTTTACAACTTCACCGGGTTTTCCGCCTTCCGGATTTTCAACTACCTTTGCCTTCCATATCTTAAGTATTTTGCCGTCCAGCCTGGTATAAGCGCTGGGCCAGGGATTCAACCCCCGGATAAGACGCTCTATCTCCACGGCCGGTTTTGAAAAATCTATGTTTCCCATTTCCTTGTCCATCATTTTTACATAGGAGGCCCGGGAATTGTCCTGGGGGATTCTCTTTGCCGTGCCTTCCTTAAGCTGTTTTAACACCTCGACCAGCAGCCTTGCGCCGAGCCCGGCAAGCTTGTCATGAAGGCTTCCTCCCGTCTCATCATCAGCAATGGGTACGCTCTCCCACAGAATCATATCACCAGTATCTATTCCCGCGTCCATGTGCATGATGGTTACCCCGGTTTCCTTGTCTCCGTTTATTATGGCCGCCTGTATTGGAGCCGCGCCCCTGTACTTGGGAAGAAGCGACGCATGGACATTAATACAGCCGTAAGGCGGTATGTCAAGAAGCTCCCTGGGGAGAATCTGTCCGAAAGCGGCGACTACAATAACCTCCGGATTAATGCTGCGCACGGTCCGCAAAAACTCCGGGTTCCTGACCCTGACAGGCTGGTAAATGTCCAGGTTGTGCTTAAGGGCGGTCTCCTTAACAGGCGAAAAGCTAACCTTTCCGCCCCTTCCCTTTGCTTTGTCCGGCTGTGTAACAACTCCGGCAACCTCATGACCTGCCCGTATTATTTCTTCCAGTACGACAGCAGCCAAATCAGGGGTGCCCATAAACAAGACCTTCATGATGATTCCCTCTTTCCGTCATTATTCTTCGTCATCCTCATCGTCGTCCGCGTCCCTGAGACCGTCAATGACCTTGTCGACATACAGAATGCCGTTTAAATGGTCTATCTCATGGCATATGGCCCTGGCCAAAAGCTCTGTTCCTTCCAGCGTAAATTCCTTCATATCCCTGTCATAAGCCTTTACCTTGACATAATTGGGCCTTTCGACGGTTCCTACCTTCCCCGGCACGCTTAAGCATCCTTCGTCGCCTACCTGGCATCCTTCCGTTTCAATGATTTCCGGGTTAATCAGAACAATGGGACTATTGCCTTCCTCGGACACATCTATTACAATTACACGCTTCAGCACTCCTATCTGCGGTGCGGCAAGACCAACGCCCTCCGCAGCGTACATTGTATCAAGCATATCGTCAATCAGCTCCTGAAGCCTTTTGTCAACCTTGTCGACTTTCTTGCTGACCTTTGTCAGTATGCTGTCTCCTATTTTTCTTATATTTCTTATTGCCATTGTATTCCTCCGATCTTATCAATTATCAAACATATTACAATTATAACTATACAATACGCCGATTAATTCCATTCAGTACAAAATATATGCAAATCAATATGTACCCATGGGGTTAAAGTCAAACTGGAGATTGCATCCTGAAAATTGTCCCGTGTTTCCGAAGCAGTCCTCCAAATGATTCTTTATTCCTACAAGTATATCATAATTGTTGTCCTTTATATAGATTACCCTTCTGTAAACATCCTTAATCCTTGACAGCTCCGCTGGAGCCGGCCCTATTACCTGGGAGGCCAGCTTGTTTCCGTCTATATATTCCTTTATGATTCCCGCGGCATATTTCACCGCGTTTTCAGATTTTTCCTCATCCTTGGAGGTTACGAGCACCAACAGGATATGCGCCACAGGGGGATACTGCATGAGCCTGCGGTAGAACATTTCCTGTTCATAGAATTCCTCGTAATTGCCGGTGGCTGCTGCGAGTATGCTGTAATGCCCGGGATGGTAGGTCTGAATTACCACTTCTCCCGGTATGGCATCGCGTCCGGCCCTGCCGGCGGCCTGGGACAGAAGCTGGAATGTCCTTTCTCCCGCCCTGAAATCTCCCGCATACAGGGAAAGGTCGGCAGCTATTATTCCCACCAGGGAAACCAGCGGAAAATCATGACCCTTTACAATCATTTGTGTCCCAACCAGGATATCCGCCTCATGCCTTGCAAATGCGGACAGGATTCTCTGATGCCCGCCCTTGTTCCTGGTCGTGTCCGTATCCATGCGCAGAATCCTTGCCCCGGGAAACTCCCTCCTGGCTATCTCTTCCACTTTCTGTGTACCCGTTCCGAATGCGGCGATGTACTTTGAACCGCAGGACGGGCATAATTTCGGCATCGGTTCTTCGTATCCGCAGTAGTGGCATAATAATCTGCCGTCCGCATGATAGGTCAGCGATATGTCACAGTGCCTGCATTTCATTACATGGCCGCAGCTTCTGCAGTTTACGAACCCCGAATATCCTCTTCTATTGATAAACAGCATTATCTGCTCGTTTCTGCTTAGCTTTTCCTCGATCAGCGATTTCAGCTTGCGGCTGAATATCGAGCGGTTTTTTTGCTTTAATTCTTCTCTTAAATCGACTATCCAGACCTTTGGCGGATTGGCGTCCTTTGCCCTCTTTGCAAGGGTAAAGAGCTTGTAATCACCGCTTGCGCATTTGCTGAACGATTCCAGCGACGGGGTCGCCGACCCAAGAATGACAAAGGAACCGGTAAGCTCAGCCCGTTTGACGGCCACCTCGACTGCATGGTATTTCGGGGTGGTCTCATTTTTATAGCTTCCCTCGTGTTCCTCATCTATTATTATCAGCCCGAGATTCTTAAACGGTGTAAACAGCGCGGACCTGGGGCCTATCATTATGTCTATTTCGCCTCTTTTAGCCCTTAAGCTCTGGTCGTACCTCTCACCGTCGGACATCCTGGAGTTCAGGATGGATACCCGGTCGCCGAACCTTTCGTAGAACCTGTTTACGGTTTGATAGGTCAGGGCAATCTCCGGTATCAGAACTATTACCTGCTTGCCGTCGGATACCACCTTCGAAATAATATCCATGTATATTTCAGTTTTCCCGCTTCCGGTAATACCGTGAATCAGATAGGTGCGGCGCTTCCCTTCATAATAATCCTTAAGGATTTCATCGACTATCGCCTGCTGCTCGGCGTTTAATTCCACCCGGTTTTTGGCAGTACCCTGATTATTTATTGGATTTCGGTATATTTGCCTGCTTTCTGTCTTAACTATGCCGTTATCGGTAAGCCATGCAAGGACGCCAGTATTCATATTGAGACTCTTTACAGCCATGTCATAATCGATGGCTTGCTCGTCCAGCAAGGCTTTCAGTATCCTGGCCCTTGCCCTGTTATTCTTTTTCAGCTGTTCCTCATAAATCCTTTCAGCCTCGCTGCGGTGCATTACAAGGGTTAACTGCCTGTGCTCCTTGATCCTTACCGCCTTCTTTACGGGCATTACGGTTTTTAGCGCATCATTTATTGTGCCGCCGTAGTTTTCCTTTATCCAATATGCCAGCCGAATCAAATGGCTTTCTATGACCGGTGCGCCCTTTATTACCGAATTTATCGGCTTGATCTTTTCAACCTCAATCTTCGGTTCGTTTGAAAGCCCCACGATATATCCCTTTATGGTCCTGCTTCCCTTGCCGAACGGCACGACAACAGGCGCGCCGATAACAGCCGACGACGCAAGATTATCGGGAACCGCGTACTGATATGTCTTGTCCAGGTTCTCGTGAGATATATCGATTATTATATCGGCATAGCTTTTGTAAGCCATTTCAGTCCTCCCCGGCACGAAGGGCGTCCATGACCAACTCCCGGTCATCCATGTGGTACTTAACACCCTTTATTTCCTGGTAATCCTCATGGCCCTTGCCGGCTATAATTATGACATCGCCTTCCTGCGCGTTGTCAATACAGTATTTTATAGCCTCTCTCCTGTCGGTTATCTTGATGTATTTGCCGGGCCCCTTTTTTACTCCTGTAATAATATCATTAATAATGTCCTCAGGCTCCTCAAACCTCGGGTTATCCGATGTAACCACCGTAAGGTCGGCCAACCTGGAAGAAATCTCTCCCATGAGGAATCTCCTGTCCCTGGAGCGGTTTCCGCCGCATCCGAAGACACATACCAGGCGCTTGGGTTTGTATTCCCTTATGGTGGTTAAAAGGCTCTCAAGGCTCATGGCGTTATGCGCATAATCAATGATGACCGAATAGCTGCCATTCACCGGGACTATCTCAGCCCTGCCCCTGACCTTGATATTGCTTAATGCCTTAAGAATATCCTTATCGCTTACGTTGAAATGCCTGCATATCGCAATGGCGCACAAGGAATTAAGGACATTGAATTTGCCCGGTATATCTATGGCCACATCAAAGTTCATCAGTCCGCTTACCCGGTAAGCCACACCCAGGTAGCCCGGCCTGTGTACCAACTGTACATCCTCCGCTCTTATATCGGCTTTTTCGGAGAATCCGAAGGTCTCAACCTGGCAGGTATGGCCTTCAAGAATATCCCCGGCGTGCTCGTCATCTATGTTAACCAGGCCAATCCTGCATTGCCGGAACAACTGCCTCTTGCATCTTAAATAATCGTCAAAGTCCTTATGCTCCTTGTCTCCGATATGGTCATAACCGATATTGGTAAACACTCCTATATCAAATACAAAGCCGTCCAGCCTGTTTTGCAGAAAGCCTTGCGACGATGCCTCCATGACAACACATTCAAGGCCGGCGTCAACCATCTTCGCGAAAGTCTCCTGGATAATATAGGACTCCGGTGTGGTATTGCTGGCCGGTATGACCTTGTCACCTATAATTGTCTCAATGGTTCCGATAAGTCCCGTCTTTATCCCCGCATTCTCCAGGATGGATCTGACCATGTAAGTCGTGGTGGTCTTGCCCTTTGTTCCCGTAATACCTATGGTCTTAAGCTTTCTCGCAGGATGCCCGAAATACGCTGCCGACATGCAGGCCAGAGCCTTTCTTGCATTTTCAACCCTGACGACAGTAACTCCGGCCGGCAAATCAATATCCTTTTCTATAACAATGGCTGCGGCACCCTTTTCAACCGCCTGGGGGATATAGTCATGCCCATCTGTCACTGTGCCCGTGATGCACACGAACACTGAGCCTTTCACAGTCTTTCTTGAATCATACACCAAACTTGTGACCAAAGTATGTACATCCCCCCGCAGGCAGGTATACTCCAGCCCTTCCAGTAAACTATCCAAATACATAATTCCGCCTCCTATAGCACTTTTACTATATTATATCCGCATTACATGCTTTATCGGTTGTACTTTCTGTCATATTTATAGCAAATAGTGCTTTGTTATCATATGGCAGCCCCGATCTTTTCTCCCATTTTAACCTTGGTTTCGATGCCTTTCATGGAGTTTTCCATAATGTCATTATCTATTATAACTCTTCCCTTTTCAATACATACAATTATGGTGGATCCTCCGAACTCAAACCTGCCTTTTTCCTCACCCCGCATAACATAAGCCTTTTCATGGTAATTAACAATCTTTCCAACCAGCAGGGCTCCCACTTCCATCACCAATAACCTGCCGAAATTCCTGCTGGATAATATGGTGTATTCCCTGGTATTCTCCTTGAATACCGGGACCGTTTCATGGGCTATGGGATTTACCGTGTGAAATACCCCTTTTATCCTGAAATTCTTTGATTTCATACCGCTGTCGATATAGCAGTACCTGTGATAATCATCAACCGAGAGCCTGAATACCAGGAGCGTGCCGTCCTCATAATGGTCTGCAAGATTCCTGTTCCTAAGCAGGCTTCTTAAGGTATAAGAAGTGTTTTTTACCATAAATCTTGTGTCCCTGCCAATGGGATATACGCTCAGCTTTCCGTCGCAAGGGGAAATCAAGTGATTTGGGCTTTGATCGATGATTCTGCGGCTTCTTATGATTTTCCTGATAAAAAAATCGTTAAAAGAAGTGTACTTTTTATTTTCATAATCCTTCATGTCAATCTTTTTCCACTTTATGAAAAAAGGTATAAATATTCTGGAAAGGCCACTGCTCAGCAAGATTTGCGCTAGCTTTGAAACCCACGGCTTTGCCAGCTGTTTTATGAGAACCCTCCCGGGCATGCTTCCGTATAAGTATTTCAAAACCCTGTCCTGCAGGTCATCATGTTCATATGTATTTCCGCTGCGGTCTGCATATGCCATCAGGAGCGCCTCCTACTCAAACAGCTCTTCGATGAGTGTTTTCTCTCTTAAAACTCTATGCCTGATGCGGTAATCAGAATACAGCAGAATAATTGAAACTATAAACGCAACAACCAGGGTTATAACGATAAGCTGCCTGTTTGTAGGCTTCTTTAACCGGAAGTTCGCAATAAACAGCGTGCCTACAATAAAAAGCATGGCAAGCAAAATCCATCTGAATGCGTTTTCCGGGATAACAAAGCTCAACAGGAACACGCCCGGCAAAATAATTGTTATGGATGTAATCGGCAGCCCCCGGTAATATTTATTTGCCCCGTCTTCATGCAGCTGCCTGTTTGTCTCAAGCACATTAAAGAACGCAAGCCTTATAACGGAAGCCACGCAATAATATCCAATCACAATTCCTCCAAGGATTCCGCGAACCCCAAGGATATAGCACAGAATTGTCGGAAATATCCCAAAGCAAATGACATCACACAACGAATCGATCTGCACACCGAATAACTTATGATCGAAGGTGCGGTTTTTCTTGGTCCTGGCCACCTTTCCGTCCAGCATGTCGCATAGGCCCGACAGTGCCAGGCAGACGATAGAGGTTCTGAATCTCCCGTCAATAGCCTGGGTAATACCGAATACCGAAAATAATAAGCTTACATATGTAAGTATGACAGTATAGTCGTAAAAACCGATCATTTTCCTATCCCCTTGCTTGTTTATCCGTATATATTCAACTTTGTATATTTAATATTAGTCCTGACCGCAAGCATCTATCCCAAATATTTTCCGGTTCAGGCCAAGAAACGCTTTCTCAATGTATAAGTATATCCGCGTATTGCATGATAAAAGGTAACAAAGCTCCGAAATCAGGATTCCTCCCAATACATCGACCATATAATGCTGTTTTGTAAATTGTGTCGATAGGCACACCATGACTGCAAATACACAGGAAAACACCTTATACCATAACGGAACCTTTTTGCTTCTTCTGATGCCTATGAAGCAAAACCAGCTCATAAGGCAATGCAAGGAAGGAAAAAGGTTGTCAGCCCGGTCAATATTATACAATAATCTCATCAGTATACTGAAGATGTCGTTTCCGGTTACCTCGGGACGGATATTTGTCGTGGGCACGGCTACGAATATAACTCCGCATATCAGCTTTGCCAATATATCTGCAAATGCGAACTTAAACCATTTCTCTTTTCCTTCCCGGGCCGCAAGTATATAATTAACACCCCAAAATACATAACACCCGAAGTAAATGATAATCCATTCCTTAACAAACGGGACCATCCTATCAAACCCGGTGGTAAAGTCATAATGATATCTGTCCATCGTAATTAACCGGCTTCCCCAATATACAAAACAGTTGGTCAGAAAGCAGGCTATCAGGGACAAAAAACCATATTCCGGAATCCATATCCCAAGTGTCTTGCCGTACCGCTCTCTTAATTTCCCTCGCTCCATGTCATCATCCATAGCATTTTCATAATGACATAAATATAACAAAAGCCGACAACAAATTCAACACTTATGTAATGGCACTTTCACAGGTACAGTCCCGGGATAATAAACAATGGAGGTCCGCTAAGCGACGACAGCGATTAATAACCCGATTAAATTAAAAGAATAATAAGATATAACAAAAATGACACAATATAATATTGTGCCGTTTTTATATTAAAAAAAAGACAAACAATATATATAAGACAATGCTGAAGCCTAGGTTTTCATATGCTTGAGAATCAGCTTTTGGTAAGGAGGAGCCACGAAAGTGCTTAACATATTGCTTGGACATGTTTTTTCCCTCAACAGGCCTGACGGATTGATAGCAATACTTGTCCTTACAGCTATTTTCTGGTGCTTTCTTCTGCTTTTGTACTTCCGCTTCAGGCATTTGAGGAGACGTATGCATTTTCAGCCGGAGGATGAAGACAAAGCCATCTTGTACAAACCCGGAGAAATAAGAAGGCAAATGCTTGCGCTGGCAGCGGAACACAAGGATGTCAGGCTGATGAGATATAATTTTGTCCTCGATGACTATAATCAGGTTGCATATAAAAAGCTGAATAAAATCAGAAAAAGCATTATGACTGTTCCGTCGGATATTATTGCCCTGATACCGGCGGCAAGATGGCTGTTTGACAATTACCAGATGATGTATCGGCAGATTAAGAAGGTAAGAAGTTCGGGAACCAGCTATGAGATACTCCCGATTCTGAAAGCCCAGCCATATCGCGGATACCCGAGAGTGTATATACTGGCCAGAAAAATGGTCGCGCTTTCCGGAGGCCATCTCAGCTATGAAAACATCTCCCTTATGCTGAAAGCCTACCAGGAGGTAATACCCCTGACCGACAAGGAGATATGGGTCCTTCCCGAGGTTATCGGCTTTTGCCTGTTGGAAAACATCATAGAGGTTGCCGACGATATTTTGAAGGTAATAAAAATCAAGGCCAAGGCTGACAAGCTGGTTAAGGAAAAGCTGCGCCAGGGGAAGGAAGTAACGGACATCGCATCCTTGCTGTGTAAAACAGAGCCCGACTGCAGGGACAGCTATTCCTTCCACTCCCATGTGATTTATTTGCTGAAAAACATGTCCTTCAGTGACGCCGATATTTTGCGCTACATCGAATATCATTGCGGCGGTGACGGCATTAAGCTTAACCCGACGCATGTATTCCAGGAGGAGGGCAAAACCCAGTCCCACCTTGAAGCCGTCATCCGCACCCTGGTTATCAGCCTCCGGGAAATCAATGAGATGGATGAGGAAAGATTCTTTGCCGAATTCTCCAGCCTGGAACATATCCTGTCAAAGGATCCGGACGGTGTATATCCCAGGATGGATTCGGAAAGCAGGGGATTATACCGCGGCAAAATAGTAAAGCTTGCCCTTAGGCATAAGCTGAGTGAGGTTGATATTGCCAATGAATGCTTAAGGCTTGCCGCGGAGGGCAATGCAGAACTAAACTTCCCCCATCATGTAGGAAGCTATCTTTTGGGCAAGGGCTACAAACTGCTGAGGGCAAAAATACTGCACAAGGCCATGCCTGATGTAAGCCGCAAAAAACTCAATCTCAAGGGCTTGCTGTATTTTGCCGCATACATTCTTGTGCTGGCCGCTTTCATTGCTCTTCTTGCACTAATTACAGCCGGCAGCCGCTGCAGGCACATGGAGGTTATGGGATTGGTTTCAAAGCGGGTGGCGGCCATCATAATGATAATTGCAGCCTTGCCTTTGCTTATGGGGATAGCCCAGGAAATAACCAATAACATCTTCACCAGGTGTGTTCAGACAAAGAAAATACCTGCCCTGGATTATCTTGACGGGATCCCGGAAAGCGCAAGAACCTTCGTTGTCATGCCTGTTATTGTCTCCTCAAGGGAGCAGGCTCTTGAGTATATGGAAAGGCTGCATAAGCTTTATCTTGCCAACCGGCAGGAAAATCTCTATTTTGCCCTTTTGGCCGACTACATGGACGCTCCGGCCGAAAAGACGGAAGCAGATGCTGTAATTGAAGAAGCGCTTATTAACCGTCTTAATGAACTGAATGAGCTTTATCCCGCACAGCGCGCTCGCTTTAGCCTTTTTATCCGATACCGCAGGTGGAATCCCTCGGAAAAATGCTACATGTGCTGGGAAAGAAAAAGAGGCAAGCTGGAAGAACTTAACAGGATTTTAGTTGGACAGGATGAGGCCGGTACCAGCTTTTCACATATCCTTTGCGACAAGCAGCTGCTGAAGAGCTTTAAATACGTGATTACCCTTGATGCGGATTCCGACCTGATCAGGGACAATGCCGCAAAGCTGGTGGGCCTGATAGATCATCCTTTGAACAGGGCGGTTATTGACAAGGAAGCAAAAAAGGTCAGGGAGGGGTACGTTATTATTCAGCCCGCGGTAAGAAATCATATCCCTCCTGTAAATTGCAGCCGATTTACCTTTATATTTGGCGGTCAATCCGGACTGGACAGCTACTCAACAGTGATATCCGATATATACCAGGATATTTTCGGCCAGGCAATTTACACAGGCAAGGGAATATATAATGTGGAGGCCTTCCATTATCTGCTGGACGGTATAATCCGGGAAAACACCGTGTTAAGCCATGACCTGCTGGAAAGCTGCTATACCAGGTGCGCTTTCTCAAGCGCGGCTAAAATAATGGACAGCTTCCCAAGCAATGTGCTTTCGTATATCAAGAGGGAGCACAGATGGATAAGGGGCGACTGGCAGCTTCTGCCCTGGCTCTTTTTGAAGGATAAAAGCGGCAGGAGCCTATGCACCTTGTCAAAATGGAAAATATTTGACAACCTGAGGCGAAGCCTTGTTCCTGTCAGCAAGATATTGCTTATCCTCTTTAATCTTGCCCTGTTTCCGGATGTGTTTTATCTCTGGCTGCCCCTGGTATTTTTCAATGATATCCTTAACCTGGTGATTTTGCTGGCAGCAATAACAGCGCAGAAAATCTGCCGCCCAAAGCTCGCCCTGCTGTACAGGCAGTTGTTTAAGGATATATATTATGCGCTTGAGCGAAGCTTTCTTGAGCTGGTGTTGACTCCTTACCGGGCGTATTCGGCCGCCGATGCGATTATCAGGACCCTTTACCGGCTGGCCATAAGCAAGAAGAACTTACTAAACTGGAATACGGCTGAAGCGGTGGATGCCTCAATACTGAATACCAAAAAGGGATACTTTTTGTCCATGTGGAGCTCCTTGCTGCCTGCAGCGGTTATTTTGCCCCTGCTTTTTTGGGCGGAACTGGATACAGCCGGCAATTTAATATACGGCATACTTGCAATTTTATGGATTTTGGCCTTTTATATTGCCTACTTAATAAGCAGGCCCAAAGAGCAAAAGGGTTTCTCTCTCAGTGCCGATGACAGGGAGTTTTTACTGGATGCCTGCAGGCACACCTGGCAGTTTTTCAAGCAGCTGTCCAACCGTGAAAACAATTGGCTGTGTCCGGATAATTACCAGATAACGAGCGGTGTAAAAATTACCGACAAAACCTCGCCAACCAATATAGGACTCCAGTTCCTCGCCATTTTGTCAGCCAGGGATCTGGGCTTTGAAAGCCTGAGCTCAACCATAAACAGGATTGAGAGGCTCCTGGATACGGTCATGCAGCTTCCCAAGTGGAAGGGGCATTTGTATAACTGGTACCAGATTAAAACGCTTGATGTGCTCAAACCGGATTATATCTCCACGGTTGACAGCGGTAATTTCCTCGGTCATATGATTGTATTAAAAAACGGCCTTCTTCAGCAGCTGGGCACTCCGGTTATAACTGGGAATATGCTGCGGGAGCTTAAAAAAACCGCAGTGTTATGCAATCCGGAATTTAAAATTAAAGACAGCTATGCAAGCTTTAATGAACTGTTCAAGGATATCGGCTGCATCTGGGATGATATCGCCGGAAGGAAGCCAAGTCCTGTGGAAAACCCCGCCTGGTTTGCCCAACTGGCTGAAAACCTGGAAACACTGATTGATGAAATATCCGGTTATAATCTTAAGGGTTATTCGGTTGCTTCATGTCCAAGCCTTATGGAGCTGACCTTGCAGGATAACAAAAAGGCAAAAGCAGCCGCGAAGAAAATCAATGAACTGTGCAAAAAAATTGACGGTATTATAAGCGGCATGGATTTTGGCTTCCTCTTTAACAGAAAAAGGCTGCTGTTTCATATAGGATATCATGTATCATCAAATACCCTTGACAGCGGCTGTTATGATTTGGCGGCATCGGAATCTGTCCTGACCAGCTTTCTGGCTATCGCCAGGGGAGATGTGCCCTTAAAGCACTGGTTCCGCCTGGGCAGGCCGCTTACCCTGATAAAGGGGATACCCTGCTTTGTCTCCTGGAGCGGAACCATGTTTGAATACCTGATGCCAAACCTGGTGATGAAGGAATATTCCGGCTCGGTTTTTGCCGACAGCGCCAAAGCTGCTGTATTGCAGCAAATGCGATATGCAAAAGCCATGAAGATTCCCTGGGGCATATCAGAATCCCAGTATTACCGCTTTGATTTGAACGCGAATTATCAGTACAGGGCGTTTGGCGTTCCCAAGCTGAGGCTGCAGCCGGTACGCAGGAATTTCCTTGTAGTATCCCCCTACTCAACCATGCTGGCCCTTGATTATGCAGGCAATGCCGGCATAAAAAACCTGAAGCAGCTGAAAAAGCTGGGGGCATATGGCAGGTACGGCTTTTATGAGGCGGTGGACTTTAACGGCCCTGACTCCATTAATATGACGCCTTACAAAATTGTAACCTCCTTTATGACCCACCATCAGGGAATGAACCTGGTTGCGGTCAATAATATTCTAAATGACGGCATAATGAGAAAGAGATTCCATGCGGAGCCCATGGTAAAATCAACCGAAGTCCTTCTTGAGGAAAAAAGGCAATCCTACCTGATTTCACTGGCCAAAAAGGGATATACGATAAATATAGACAAAAGCTATTTTAAAGAAAACCTTTACAGCAACAGGTATGTCAGCGGCCCGGCTCCGGACGTTCCGGTTGTATGCTATCTGTCCAACAACAAATACTCCGTGATGATAAACTCGGACGGAGACGGCTTCAGCAAATATATGAATATGATGGTTCATCGTTTCAGGGCCGATGTCCATGCCAATACCGGTCAGTATATCTATATAAAGGATCTGGGCTCAGGCAGGCTCTGGAGCAGTACCTATCATCCCACCAGAACGGAGCCTGACGAATACCAGGCCATATTCTCTCCGTATAAGGCAGAGTTCAAAAGAAGAGACGGGGATATATCCACCCACACCCAGGTGAGCCTGTCGCCCGGCCATAATATTGAAATCAGAAAGGTTAAGCTGTCCAATCATTCAAAGGAAGCAAAAAGGCTGGAGATTACCAGCTATCTTGAGGTGGTGGCGGACAGCCATCTGGCTGAGCTGAGTCATCCGGCCTTCAACAAGCTGTTCATTGAAAGCGAGTTTTTGCCTGAGCATAAGATATTCCTCTCCAGGAGACGTTCCGGCAAGACAGCGGAAAGCCTCTGCCTGATGCATACGGTAAAAACTGACAGAAGGCCGGTTAAAAAGGTTGAATATGAAAATGACAGGATGAAATTCATAGGCAGAAATAACAGCCCGGAAAATCCGGCGGCGGTCGTTGGCAGCATTCCTTTCTCCAACCGGGCAGGCTTTTGCAGCGACCCGATTATGAGCCTTCGTGTGGCCATAAGCATACCTGCCGGCCAAAGCGCATCCGTAAGCTTTATAACAGGGGTATGTGAAAGCATGGAGGAGGCGATAAGGATTTCCGAGGAGTTGGATACTGAATACAGGATTGATGATGTATTCGAAAAATTCAAGCTGCAGAGTGAAATAGAGCTCAAGTATCTTGAAATAGGCAGAAACCAGCTGACAGCCTTCCAGGATTTGATCAGCCCGATATTCTATCCTAATGCGGCCTACAGGGGTCCGCAGCAGAATATCATAAGGAATAATAAAAACCAGAGCGCTTTGTGGAAATTCGGTATATCCGGAGACAATCCGATTATGCTTTTAACCGTCCGTTCCGTCCAGGATGCTGCATTAATAAAGGATGTGCTGAAGGCTTATGAATACTACAGAATCAACCGACTGGATGTGGATTTGGCAATTATGATAGAGACCAGGCAAGGCTATTTGCAGGAACTGGATGAGCTGATAAATGACATGACCAGCTCGCTAAGGATTTATGACGCCGACAGCAAACCCGGCCTTTATGTCCTGCATACCTATGACATGAATGAGGATGAAATAAACCTGCTGTATACTGTGGCAAGAGTTGTATTCACAGAAAGAAGCGGCATTTATTTCAGAAGCTTCAGCGAGGAATTTTCCGATTCCGAGGACTAAGGAGGTGAATGATTTGTATACTGATACCGGCAAGCAGAAGACGCAGAATACTGCCGAATATGAGTTTTTCAACGGATTTGGAGGCTTTATTAATGACGGAAGCGAGTATGAAATAGTACTGTCGGGACAGAAGCGGCCACCCGTCCCCTGGATTAATGTTGTCGCAAACAAGAAATTCGGCTTTCAGATATCGGAATCAGGAGGAGGCTTCACCTGGGCAATCAACAGCCGGGAAAACAAGATAACCTCCTGGAGCAATGACCCTGTCTGTGACAGGGCATCGGAGGCCATTTACATTCTTGATGAAACCAGGGGCATAATTATGACTCCTATGTCGCTTGGCAGAACCGACCGGGGCCTTTACAGGGTCAGACACGGAATCGGCTATAGCATATTCCTGCATGAGGAGGAGGAGCTTGCGCAGGAGCTTTTGGTATTTACTCCCCTTGATGAGTCAATCAAGCTTTGGCTGCTGAAGCTGACCAATAAATCAGAAAAAGTCAGGTATCTGAGGCTCAGCTATTATCTTGAGTGGGTGCTGGGGACCAACAGGGAGCTTACCGGTCCCTATATATGCACCGGGTATGACAAGGAGCAGGATTACTTATATGCGAAAAATTTATATACCTTTAACTTTGGCGACTGCATTTCATATGTCTTCTCCAGTCTTCCCACCCTGGGCTATACAGGGGACAGGCAGGAGTTTTTAGGACTGAAGGAATCCATACAAAGTCCCGGCGGAGCGGATATGACCCTCTCCAAAAATTGCGGTGTTTGCAGCGACTCCTGCGGGGCTATACAGGTATTGCTTGAAATGAAGCCTGGTGAAAGCTCCACAGTCATTTTTGCCCTGGGCCAGAGCAACGATGAAAATGAGATAAAGCGGCTTCGCAGCAAATACAGGAATCCTGAAAATGCTGAAAATGAGCTTGAAAGGGTAAGAAAGCACTGGGATGAAATCCTGGGAATTGTCCAGGTAAAGACCGGTGACAGGGCAATCGATATTCTTATTAACAGATGGCTCCTCTATCAGACCATTTCCTGCAGACTGAATGCCAAGACCGCCTTTTACCAGTGCGGAGGCGCCATAGGCTTTCGTGACCAGCTGCAGGATTCACTGGCTTTGCAGCTGGCTGACCCCGATGCCTTGCGCGCCCAGATTTTGATATCCTGCAGCAGGCAGTTTGAGGAAGGGGATGTTCAGCACTGGTGGCATCCTCCGCATGGCATGGGAGTCCGCACTAAAATAAGCGATGACCTGCTGTGGCTGCCCTATGCGGTGGAAGTCTATATAAGGGCAACGGGGGATTATTCCATACTGGAGGAGGAGGTAAATTATATAAAGGGGCCTTTGCTTGATGAGAGCAGGCACGAAATCATGTTCATCCCCGAGGTTTCGCAAAAGTCCGGAAGCGTGTATGAACATTGCAGGAAAACAATAGACAGGACTCATTTTGGACAGCACGGTATCCCGCTGATGGGCGGGGGAGACTGGAATGACGGAATGAACGAGGTTGGCATTGGGGGAAAGGGTGAAAGCGTATGGCTGGGCTGGTTCTTCTACAAGGTACTGTCGGATTTCATTCCCTTATGTCTGCATATGAAGGACACTGAATATGCTGCACAGCTTGAAGCAAGAAGGGACGGGCTGCAGCGGAGCCTTAATGAAAATTGCTGGGACGGCGGCTGGTATCTGCGGGCTTTCTATGATGACGGCACAAAGCTGGGCTCCAAGGACAATGACGAGTGCATGATAGATTCCATCAGCCAGTCCTGGAGTGTCATTTCAGGGGCCGGTAGCAGGGAAAAAAGCATACAGGCCATGCGGTCGGCCTGGCGCTACCTGGTGAGGGAGGATGATTTTGTGTCTTTGCTTCTTACCCCACCCTTCAACAAGACAGAAAAAAATCCCGGCTATATAAAAAACTATCTGCCGGGTATCAGGGAAAACGGCGGTCAATATACCCATGCCGCCATATGGCTGGCTATTGCCACCGCCATGATGGGTGAGTATGACATAGCCTATAAACTTTTTACCCTGCTTAATCCCATCCATATCTGCTCAAACACCAGGGACGCAATCAGGTATGAAAAGGAACCCTATGTAATGGCGGCGGATATTTCCTTTTCTCCGCAATATGCCGGGCGCGGCGGCTGGAGCTGGTATACGGGCTCCGCAGGCTGGATGTACCAGGGCTTGCTGTTTTGGTTTTTGGGTATAAGGAAGGAAGCGGACACCCTTGTAATTGAGCCGGCCACACCTTACAGCTTTGGAGATTATACGGTATGGTATAAATATGGAGGTTCGGAATATGAGATAAGGGTGGAAAACAGGAGCAAGGACAGGACTGCGGCCGGGACGCTGTTTGCGGACGGAAAAAGGATAACCGGCAAAAGGCTTAAACTGGTTGACGACGGCAGAAAGCATGAGGTTATCGTTCTTGTCTGAAAAACCTTTGCCGCATAGGTTATTGCAAAATAAGGGGACAGAGGCCTGCCCTCATTAGTAACTCCGGAGCCGGGGACTCTGCCCGTATGCCTGCTGCAAGAACCAATTATTCAATAACATGCCTGGATGAGCCTACTTGCCGGACAGGTCCTTTATTTTTCCCTTTAAGTAATCAAGCCTTCTTCCTGTATATGCATGCTTATCATCTTCGACAAATGCGGACAGCACATATCCGTCATCCGTAACATAATAAAAACCGTATTTTGAGAAATGGTACTTTCCCTCATGCTGGTCCGAGCCGGCCATAACCGGTGTGACTATTCTCATGCCGGGACGCAGCTTTGGTACATACTCTCTTAGCTGGGCATTAGCCACAATGATGATATCACTGCCGGCTTTATCACCGGATGTATCACCGGGAATGTCCCCTGCAACAACCTCGCGGATTTTGACCTTGTACTGCAGGAAGGTTGCGGATGATGCCGGTTCTTTAACCATACCGTTTCTCTGCGCCAAATCTGCATAATATTCCGGCAGTATCTCAGTCACTTCACAGAAGACAACAGCATCCGCTCTTTTGTAGATATATTCCACACCCGGTATGGTCATTGATATATTGGGAGGATCATTTTCATACAGCGGATACTTCTCCCTGAGCTTTTCAATTTGCTCCTTGCTCAAAACCGGGGCTTTGGGCAATAATGCTTTGGCTGCCAATGCCGCTGCAATGGCCAGAAGCACTATCGATGATAAAAATACAAGATTCCGATTTGCCTTCACATTTCCAAAATTCATGGAATCCCTCCGCATACAAGCAAATAGTGATTATAACCAGATTATATAGTATTAGGCAGCGGTTTCTCAACAAAAAATATCAGGTGCTGCCGGGTGAATCCTGAACCTTTTCCCACAGGTACATTCTTGATGAGAAATCAGGCTGTATGCGGGTATCTTCATTATATCCCGTTCCTGCAAATGACGGTTTAAGCTTTACTCCCGCATTATTGAACACGCAGCCCATGGCCTTGCAGTCTTCCGTTTCCCCGGGCATTTTCTTCACCATGGCAATGACATTGTGAACCAGGGAATCCTTCTTAATGTGAATGGGTGATATCATGTTAATCAAATCCCCGAATATCTTGATGTTGAATGTCTGCCGCCGGTTCGTAAAATGATAGCACGCCCCGTCTTCCAGCCCTCTGGTCCTAAACCTTGCATGGGGGTAATTCGGTACAACCTCCTTATGCAGGTGCATCCCAACGGCCTCCGACTTGTCGGGAGCGACACACAGCCACTGGAATATCCCGTTTTCATTTATTTTAATACGGTAAAAATCACCGAACTGAAAAGTCCTGCGGTGCTTCTTGTAAAATTCTATCTGTTCCTTAACAATTTGATACTCTTCCCTGCTTAGCTCAGTTAGGTTGCATTCATATCCCAGCAAGCCGAAGGCAGCCACCTCAAAGCGGGTCTCGATGGATGTGTTGCGCAGGGTCTGATGGTTCGGGCACCCGGACACATGGGCTCCTATTACCGAAAGAGGGTAACCGTAGCTGTACCCGGACTGTATGGCAGCCCTGCATATGGCATCGGTATTGTCGCTTGCCCATACTTGGGGCATGTAGCACAGCATGCCGAGATCAAAGCGGTTGCCGCCTGAGGCACAGCTTTCAAAAAGAATGTAGGGGAAACGTTTTGTCAGGGTACCCAACACTTCGTATAATCCCATGATATAGCGATGGCTGAATTCCTTTTGCCTGTCGGCAGGAAGAGAGGAAGTATAACGGTCGGAAAATATCCGGTTCATATCCCACTTGACATAGCGGATGTTCGCGCTTGAAAACACCCTGGTCATTTCCTCAATTATATAGTTACGAATCTCTTCCCTGGTCAGGTCAAGAATCATCTGGTTTCTTCCAAGGGAATGGGGTGCATCTGGAAGCTTGACCGCCCAGTCAGGATGGCTGCGGTATAAGTCGCTGTCTTCATTCACCATCTCCGGCTCCACCCAGATGCCAAAATCCATGCCAAGGGCGTTTATCTTCTCCGCAAGGCCCTTCAGCCCATGATTGAGCTTGTTCCTGTTCTCATGCCAGTCACCCAGTGAAGATGTATCGTCATTCCGGTTGCCAAACCAACCGTCATCCAGGACAAAAAGCTCAATTCCAGCCTCTGCGGCAGCCTTGGCCTGCTTCAAAAGCTTTCTCTCGTCGAACTTAAAGTAGTTTGCTTCCCAACTGTTAAGAAGAACCGGCCTTTCACGGTGCTTCCATTCACCCCGGATAATGTGGTTTCTTATAAAATGATGCATGTTATGGCTCATTCCGGTATATCCGCGGTCCGAGTAAGTGAGAACCGCTTCAGGAGCTTCGAACGATTCGCCGGGCAAAAGCAAAAAGCTGAAATTCTCAGGCTGAATGCCGTTGATTACCCTGACCTTTCCCAGGCTGCTTAATTCAACCGCCGCGTAATGCTCTCCGCTGTAAATAAGGTTAAAGCCGTAGCAGTCCCCGTATTCTTCACAGGTATTCTTACGGCTGAGCATGAAGAACGGGTTGCTGCGGTTGCCTGAAAAGCCGGTCTTGGAATCATTGACAATTATGCCGGGCTTTACGGGCATGTCACAGCGGTTCATTTCTCTTGCCCATGCCCCATGGAATGTGCTTAAAATATAATCATCCTCATCCAGGTCCAGTTGGCTGCTCATAATGCGTTCCAGCCGTATGCTCCTGTCCGAGGTGTTGACAAGCCTTGCGCTCCTTGTTATCACATTGCTGTCGTAGAATACGGAATATATTAGAATCAGCGTAATTCCATGGTTGCCGTCATACAGCTCAATCTCAAGGCTTACCGGTTGGTCGCCCTGTTTCTCAATATATGCGGACGGCAGGGTTTCAAGCTCCTTTTTTTCATTTAGGACCCTTGCTTCCCTGAACCTGAAATCACTGGTGCCGGAGCCGTCTCCATGGATAATCTCAATAAAGGCTTCCCTGACGTCCCCTTTACCGTATGAGGAAATCTCCAGACACAAATCCTCCAGCCCTACATTCGGGAAATCCTTCGAGTAGGCAATCTGGGTGCCGCCAAGAAACCCTTCCTTCCGGATCAGCGGTTCATAACCCTGCCACGGATTGATTTTCCTTCCATAATGCAAATGCTCCAGATGCCCCTGGGGCATTACCCTGAAGCAATAAGCGGTTTCACGTGTCTCAAGGACAAATAAATCATCGATGCGGTATATCATGGGCAACCTCCTTTAGTTGATTGGTAATGCCAATTCATTGCTCAGACTTCTCCACCCGGAAATATATATGCTTCTCTTCCAGACCCACGGGACAAATGGTTAATGCTCCTTCGCCCTTCATGCCCCTGGTTTTTACAAAAATGCCGGCCGCACCGCCCCTCAGGCTTAAGACCTTGGGGCCGATTATTTCGATGGCTCCCGATGCCTTAAGAACAACCGGCTCCTGATAATAATACAGCCTGTTTCCGTTTCGGTCATGGGCGGTTATCCTGACCAGGGCCACGTCATATGTCTCCTCTTCCTTAAGGCTTGTACTGCTGACCCTGTACTTAAGTTGCGGTTTGCCAACGGGGCCTTTTACGACCTCCTTGACGACCCTTCCGTTCTTTATTGCCTCAAAACGGTAGCTGAAGCTCTTGCCGCCCCAACCTCCGGCATATTCGTAATAGAGGCTGACAGCCTTCTGCATGTCTATTCGGTTCTTAAGCAAGAGATACGCCATCTTAAGCTTGTATCGCAGGGGCAGGCCGGAAGGCCCATGCTCCTGTATGGCTTTGATAAGCTTCTTAAAGCCCTCCGCCGACTTGTGATCAATTTTCTCCTTCTTTTCCAGAAGCTCACCGATGAAGTCGTCAATTATAACAGGCGGGTGGGGTAAATTCTTAAACCTGTCTCTTGCAGGACGGAACTCCTTGATAAACGCATCCCCTTTATATAACCGTATGCAGTCGGCATTGGTGAACGCATACACCTCTCCCAGCCTTCCTGCGGGATGGTCTCCTATATCCATTGACGAGCTTAACTCACAGACCGGATAAATTTCGCTTTGGCTTGCATATACCGCTGCTGCCGGTTTCGGATTCCTGAACATATCCATGACACCGTGATAACAGATTCGGTCCCCGCTGCCAAAATCCTTGTGGGTATTGTAGTCGAACATGCACCAGCCAAAGCCTCCCGCTATATCCTCCTGTTCGAACAGGCTGTCCAACACCCTGGCATGCCTTAAAGCATGCTCAAGGCGGTGTTCTTCATCGTCGAAGGATTTTGTCGGATACATATGGCCGTTAAATTCCGATACCAGGTAAGGCACGTTTTTGGACGTCACGTCCTTCTTTTTGTCCAATCCCCTGTTTTTGCCGTTGTGAACGAAATCATTGTAGGTATAAACATCCTCAAGCAGATGGCTTTTCTTTATAAATCGGACTCCGCCGGTTTGTCTTGTGGGGTCAAGCTCATGGGCGATCCGGTTCGTTTCCGAATATAATTCATCATCGTCCTGGGATTCGTTAATTCTGACTCCCCACAGGATTATTGAGGGATGGTTGCGGTACTGCAGTACCATTTCCCGGACCTGCTCACAGGCCCTTTTCTTCCACTCTTCATCACCGATGTGCTGCCAGCCCGGAATTTCAGTAAACACGAGAATCCCCAGCTCATCGCAGCGGTTAATGAAATGCTTCGACTGCGGATAATGGGATGTCCTCACCGCGTTTACCCCAAGCTCAAACTTTAGTATCTCCGCATCAAGCTGCTGCATGCTTTTTGGCATGGCATAACCCACATAAGGGTAGCTTTGATGGCGGTTTAATCCAAGCAGCTTTACCTTCCTGTTGTTAAGGTAAAAGCCGTCCTTCTTAAACTCGCAGGTACGGAAACCGAAGCGGACATCCTTCTCATCCAGCAATGTGTCTCCTTCATATAAGGCAAGCTTCAGATAATATAAGTTCGGATGTTCCGTGTCCCACAGGGCAGGGTTGTCAATGGTAAACTCATATATAAAAAGGTGCTTGCCTGCGGACGAGCTTGAAGAATCCTTTGATGAATCCCCCGCATCAAACCTTCCGCCGCATACCTTTGTGCGCCGCCCATCCTCAAGTATGTATTCAAACAAATAATTGATTTCGTTTCTTTTATATTCTTCGCCTGACACGGATACCTGAAGCCTGACTTTATATTTGCCATCGCCGGCATCCTCCGTCATGACAAATACATCCTCAACAGCCACCGGTTCTTTTATCTCTATGTACGCCTCACGATAAATACCGCCATAAGTCAGATAATCAATGACATTGCCAAAGGGCGGCAGGTTGCGGTTTTCCCTGCTGTCCACCTCCATGGCAATGACATTTTCCCCCTCATAAACCAACCCGGGGCTTAAGTTTACGGTAAATGCCGTATAACCCCCGTAATGGGTGGCAAGCTTGCTTCCGTTCAGATAAACCGAAGCCACATGCGCCACTCCCTCAAATGTAAGAAGGACCTGCCTGCCCTTCCACTGCGGTTCCGCTGTAAATCTCCTTCGGTAGCAGCTTACAAACTGGTAAATGCCGTCATCGAAATAATTATATGGTGTCTCAGCATTTGCATGGGGAAGCCTTACTTCCTCCATCATACTGTCATCATAATCCGGATAAACCATCTCCGGCTCAAAGCTTTTGCCATACATCCAGCCGTCATTTAGGGGAATACGCCTTGTCATCATGACTCTCTCCTTTTATAAACCGCGTCACCGCCAGGCCATGCCAACACCGGGCAGTCACCTGTGTTTTGTTACGCAAAGTTTGACAAATCGATAACCGGAGCTTCCGGAAGCTTGTCGTTAAGCAGATCCGGCACAAGATTATACCAACTGCCGCACTTGTTAAGTATTATCGCATCGGATGTGACAATCCTGCTTTCCCCCTCCAGGACAACGTCCACATTGTTTATTACCTCAACCTCCACCCTGAAGGGGCACCCGTCAAGAAGCTCATAAATCAGGGTCTTCAGCCTTCCCGTGTTGGATACCGGGGCATCCAGGTAAAATACCGCCTCCTGAATATCCAGTCCCGATAAGTGCTCCCCAAGAATACGTATTGCGGCCCTTGTTTCATCAATTATCCGGTACGTCCCACGAAGTCCCGCCAGGTCCCGGATTGTACCATCCATGCACCTGACCAAAACACCTTTGGAAAAGGCAACTTCCAGGGTGATAATGGTATTCAGGCCGTCGATGACAACCCTGCCCGACAGCTCATTTCTTTCCAGCCTCTTTTTCTGCCGCAATTCAATTATGTCCCGGGAAGTGGTTGCCCTGACCAAGGCCAGCCGCTGCCGCTCGGAAAGAAGGTAATGATTGCCGACAAAAGTTGAAGCCCCCTTTATCGGATACCCTCTTTCAACAAGGTAAAGGATATCCTGCTGCGCTTTTTTCAACAACTCCATATTCTCCCGGTTAAAATCCCTTTCGTCCGTCGGTACGAAACCGCGCCTGGCATTCGGCATAGTAACCACTCTTCTTCAAAAGTATTTACCATTTATTACTTTTATTTTAATACTTGCTTTTATATCGGTCAATGCGGCTGTTAAACAGTTTGGCGATATACACTTATATGTCCTTTAAATGCCTTCTGATGCGCAGTCTTAACCCGTCTGTGATTAAAGAAACCGCACCGGTTTCATATGTTATATAAACTTCACTTCCCGATTTGACCAGCCTTTCAATAAGCTCGACATGCGGATGCCCATAACTGTTGCCTCTTCCGCAGGATATGAGGGCATATTCCGGTTTTATAATGCTTAAAAGCACCTCGCTCGTGGAATTCCTGGAACCATGGTGGGATACCTTGAGAACATCATAATCTGTCTGAACAAATGCCGCCGGATTACTTATCCGGCTGTTTATCATTTCCCGCTCCTTAAAGAACTCCACAAGCATCCCTTCCCCTTTGGCTTCTATATCACCGGTCAGAAGCATATCGAAGTCCCCATAGCTGATACTTAACACCATTGAGTAGTCGTTGCCCGATGACGGCTGATACCCTATTGGAGGATGAAGGACGTGCATTATCAAATTGCCGTCGGTTATCCTGTCCCCCGATGCCATATATACAAGCTTTATTTTCTTGCCCCTTGCCATTTCCTCAAGCTTGGCATAAGTCCTGTTCCTTGTGTTTGTTTCCGGCAAAATCAAGTGCTTTACGGTTACCCGGCCTTCTTCAATGAGCTCCATAAGCCCGCTTACATGATCCTTATCGGTATGGGTAACAATGGCATAATCCAGGGTATCCACCCCTATCGACAGCAGGTAAGGCGTAATCCTGCAGCTGCCCGCGCGGTTTACATCCTGGCTTCCTCCGTCTACAAGGTATGTTCCGCCGCTGCCGTTCCTGATGAATATCGCGTCTCCCTGACCAACATCAAGCATTGTAATATGAAGTTTTTTATCCGGCATTTGGACCGTAAGGACAGCCACGGCGGCGGCAAGGATTAATAAAACTCTTAACTTTCTAATCCTTCTTGAACATATGATAAATAACGTTACCATCCCGTAATACAATAAAATTCTCACAAAGCCGGACCTTCCCACGGTAATCGTATTACCGGGCAACTTACTTCCGACCTTACATACAGCTTCATAAATCTTAAGTATATAATTTGCTCCTCCGGCCAGGAAAATCCCAAGGGAAGAAGATATAACCCCCACCATCCCCGCTGCCGCCGCGGCAAGCATAAGCAATGATGTAAGCGGCACCACCAGGAGATTGACTAATACGCCGTATAACGGAACCTGAAAGAAATAATAAAGGACTGCCGGTAAAGTCAGTACCTGGGCGGATATACTTGTATAAAGCCCTTTAACCAATCCGTTTTTCGTGCCGTGCATGCTATTAAGGCACGGCAGTAATACGGCAATTCCCAGCACCGCTCCGAAAGACAGCAGAAACCCCGCCTGAAACAGCTCATAAGGGTTTTGAAGCAAAATAATAAATGCGCTTAGGGACAATGCCGATAGGATATCAAATGTCCTTCCGACAAGCCCTGCCAAAAGCAGAATAAAATACATTACAACCGCCCTGTTGGTGGAAACGCTGAAGTTGGTAAGTATTCCGTAGCAATAGACAAATGCCATGGATATAATGGTTGACGCATGGATTCCCAGCCCAAGCTTTTTAAACAAAAAATATATGGCTGCCCCCGCCATAGACACATGCAGGCCGGAAATGGCAAGGATATGGGAAATTCCGTTTTTCTGGTATAACGTTTTGACCTCCTCGTCCAGCATATATTTCTCACCGAGGACCATTGCCATTACAATACCTGCTTCCTTTTCGGGAAGAATTTTGCCATATGTATCTGCCAGCTTTTCTTTAGCAACAGACAAGGCATTACGAAAAAATGAATAATTGCCGTCTATGACGGTTATGTCTTTTGCTGAAACCTTGTATGAGATGTTCTGGGATTTGTAATAGAGATATTCATTGAATTCTCCGGGATTCGTACCGGTTCTGAATTTTATGATGGTGCCTGACACCAGGATGGTGTTTCCGACCCGATACTGATTTGAAATGCTTTTATTAGAGCTTGGTATTTCATACTCATTAACTACTACTTCTTCAACAAAATACGTTTTTTTATCCGGCAGGGTTATCCGGTTGTTTTTCAGATAATATGCGGTACCCCAGGGCTTCTTTACAATAATGTCGATTTTGCCTGTAAGGCTGCATTCTGATTTTTCTTCAAACACCGCATCGATATTCGGCGGCTTCATCCTGTCCTTCATGGAAAAGAAACCAAGGAATATCAGAAACGGCAGCCCCCAAAGGAACCAATCCCTGCGGTTAATATGCCTCTTTAAGCGAAACATGAGTAAATAAACAAGCAGACAACCCATGACGGAAATTAAGGCCGGGTATACAAGGGGTACTTTATACCAGGCAAATAATATTCCGCTTATAAATGCGGCAATCATCCAGAGGAAAGGCCTCTTTATCAACTTTCAAAGCCTCCCCTCTATTGGTTGTCCTCGTTAATTGCCAGGTTGCGTTCGAATAATACCTCAAGATTGGTATTATGAAAGGTCTTTACGGACTCGCCGTTTATCCTGAACTGGACCTTATTAATGCCCGGAAGCTCCACCAATGAATTAACTATGGAGTATATGGCCACCTCATCGGTCACCTCGGGAAGCTTCTCAAGGAACTTCTCGTTGAAGTCCACATAGCAAATGCCTTCCTTGGTTGACACGTTAAGAAGTGTTGTCCCTGCCGGAACGGTGGCATACAGGCCCACCTCCGTCGGCCCGTTTATAATCTGGTTGATAACAAGCTCTTCAATGGATGAGGTTCCGGTATATAAAATGGTTCTTGTTGTTTTCCTGAGCATGTCACCGGTTTCATTGGCAAAATACAGGGTGACCTTATAATTTGTCTCGGCTCCGGTGTTTTCAATAAAGGACTCCGCCGTCATAAGTCCGATCTGTACACCGTTGGAGTCTATCAGCGGCTGGCCGTTCACATTAAACAACACAAAGTTAATGCCGGGTATCTGGCAAAGGGTCTTGACAACGGTTGCCCTGCACAATACCTCCGGGATTCCCGTAAGCTCACCGTACTTTGTATCAAAGTTTATGGTAAGCTGGTCATTCGCTATACTGTAGTCAAGTATCGTAACCCCGTCAGGAATGCCCTTCCTGTATATCATGTTGGAGGGCTCCTTCTGTAGAACCTCCAAAAGCTCCTTGACAAGATCCTCCTTGGTAAGGCTTAAAGGAACATACGCCTCGCTGACAATCCCATAGGATTTACTGTCTATATAAAATATCTGGTATTCTTTTCCGGTCTTGTCCGTATTCTTCTCCTTCCTGCTGCAGGAAGCAAATACGGCTGTTCCCAGCAGCAGTATGAATACGATCAACAATCCAGCAAATCTGCTCTTCATTTATCGTAACCCCGTTTCTGAAAATAAGTGCTACATTTGCGAAATATAAGTCAGGGGGATCCTGACATTGAATGTCGTTCCTTCCCCCTCGACGCTGTAAACTTTGATGGCGCCCCTATGCATCTGGATAACACTCTTGGTAATGGCCAGTCCCAGGCCGGTACCGCCGGACTCCCTGGACCTGGCTTTGTCCACCCTGTAGAAGCGTTCAAATATCAAATCCTGGGCTTCTTCCGGTATTCCTATGCCCGAATCCGCCACCTTTATATAGAAATACTTGTGGTCCGCATTCAGGGATACCCTTACCCATCCGTCAGGGACATTGTACTTTATGGCATTTTCAATCAGGTTCGTAATGGCCAGCGAAAGCTTCACCTCATCCACCTCGGCTATTACCGGCCTGAAGCTTTCATATATCATTTCAACGCCCTGCTTGGTCGCCAGCGGGCGAAGCCTCTTAAGAATCTGTTCCAGGAGCTCATTGATATTGACGCTTGATATGTTCATCTCGCCGGCAGCCTTGTTAAGCTTAACCAGGGACAAAAGATCGTTTATGATGTCATTCTCCCTTTCAATCTCCTTGCTGATGTCAACAAGAAACTCCCGGTATACCTCTTCAGGAACATTCTCCTGCATAAGAAGCGATTCCGCCAGGACCTTTATGGATGTAATCGGTGTCTTCAGCTCGTGGGACACGTTTGAAACGAACTCCTGCCTGGTGTTCTCGATCTTTTGCATCCGGCTCAGCATCTTGTTGAATGAGTCCGAGATCTTCTCGATCTCGTAATACCCCTTTATAGATACACCCTCGTCCAGGTATCCCTCGGTCAGGTGATCGATGGAGCTTACAACCTTTTTAAGCGGCTTCGTCAGCCTGCCCGAGAAATATATTGCAAATATTACAATAAACATGGTCAAGGCCAGGATGAATATGGTCGCCCTTCGCTCCATGCCGGCCAGTATGCTCTGGATATCCTTTATGGATGAATTCATGACAATAGCACCCACAACCACCTTCTGCTGTTCGGTGGTATGGATGATCGGATGGGTCAGTATCAGATAATTGTTTTCCTCATCATGAACCTTGCTGATGCTGCCGTTAAAGCACTGGATTACTTCCTTGGAAATGAGATACTTGTTCTCATCATAAAGGCCGTAGGTATCCTCTACGATATTGAGATTATTATTGACGACAACGATTCTCCCTTGATAAAATTCGGCAACACGGTTTATCTCCGCATCTATCTCAGGTACATCCGCCAATGTCAGATACCCCGTTGGAAGCATCAGATTTGACAGCATGACAGCCTGGTTCTGCATCTGGGTAAACCTGTCGCCTACAGCTTTTTCCTTGTAATTATCTAGTAGAACATGAGAAAATAAATATAGCGGTACGACTCCCACAATTATAAATACAAACAGCGTGTGAATTCTCATGCTATTGAGGATTTTAAGCTTACTCTTGATTCTGGAAATAATATCCTACACCCCATTTTGTATGTATATATTTTGGTTCGCTTGGATTCTTTTCAATTTTCTCACGGAGCCTTCTGATATGGACATCGACCGTCCTGACATCGCCCGGATAATCATATCCCCAGACTATGTTAAGCAGGTTCTCACGGCTGTATACCTTGTTGGGATTAAGCACCATAAGCTCAAGCAGGTCATATTCCTTGACGGTCAGGTTTACCTCCTTGTCATGAACAAATACCCTCTTATTCTCAGTATCCATCCTGAAATCTTCAAACGCAATGATCTTGTCTTCGTTTGCCGATCCCGAGCTTCTGCCGCTTCTGCGCATAATAGCCTTAATCCTAGCTTTTACCTCAAGGATATTGAAGGGCTTGGTTATATAATCGTCCGCTCCGTATTCAAGTCCCAATATTTTATCCATGTCATCGCCCTTTGCCGTAAGCATTATAATCGGCATGGACGAAAATTCGCGAATCTGCTGGCATACTTCAAAGCCTGAAAGCTTAGGCAGCATTACATCAAGAAGCACAACGTCATACTCCTTCTTTCTGGCCATCTCAAGCGCTTCTTCCCCGTCATAGGCACAGTCCACTTCCATACCGTCCTGTTCCAGGCTGAAGCGGATACCTTTTACAATCAACTTCTCATCATCAACAACAAGAACCTTCCTTGCCATTTATACACCTCATTCTTTATATGGTAAACATAATCATTTTACAGTTATCATGTCTTCTATTCTGGCCAGCAAGCCTTCCTTGATTCCGGGTATGTTCGTCAAGTCGGTTATGGACTTGAAGCTGCCGTTCTTCTTCCTATATTCGATAATGCTTCTTGCCTTGGCTTGTCCTATTCCGGGAAGGGTCATGAGCTCATTCTCGTCGGCGGTATTTATATTTACTTTCCTGACAGCCTGGCTGTCGGCTTGATTTGACTTGTCTCCCGTAATATAGTCCTGTACGCTGAGCTCTTTAAGCTCTTCCTTCGTAGGAATATATATTCTCTGTCCGTCTTCCACGGCCATGGCCTGGTTGACATATTCGTCCGCCGCTTCAGGTACCAGTCCGCCTGCGTAATCAATCAGCTCGACAAGCCTGGTTCCCTTCTCCACCTTATATACGCCAGGATTTACCACGGCGCCGCACAGGTGGACATATATAATCCCTTCCTCCCGGTTTGTCCCGTCTTTCTCTTGATTTAACGGTCCGGCATCCGCATCATGAGAGTCCGGGCTGCCGTAAACCTTGTTTTCAGTAATGCCTGCCATATCATCCTCAGCTTCATTTTCCGCACATGTCAGGATTATTTCCTGTTCCCCTCTTCTGCGATGGCCGAAGCTGTAAACAGCTCCCGCTGCTATAAGAAAAACACAGGCGGCAGCCATGGCAATGTGTTTATGTTTCATCCGCATCGTCCTTTTGGACCTAAAAGTACCCTCCATACTCTTTGATGCTATAACCATTGTACATAAACTAAAGTGTGAATACAATAGTCATTTATACTAATTCTGTTAAATATTTTGCATGTTATTTCCACTTAAATGTAATTATGCCTATGATAATAATTGCTATTCCAATCAGCTTCCGCCACTCAAATTCGGCCTTTTCAGCCCCAAAAGCGCCAAACAGCTCAATTATATATGCCGCCACAAGCTGGGCGGTTATTATAAACATATTTGCCCTGGCCGCCCCTAGGGCGTCAACACTCTTAATAACCGTATAAGTTATTGCCGCGCCCATGACACCGCCCAGCAGCATGTACTTGTTGTCGATTTTCAGAAGATCCGCAAAGCTTCCCTGCCGGCCTGTAAAAACCCATGCGGCAAGGCACACCAGTAAAGCGGAAAACTGAACAAAACCGGCACATATCCATATGCCGGTCTGTTTCGTTACGCCCGCATTGAATACTCCCTGCATGCTCATCAGCACACCGGAAATAACCGCAATGATAAATCCCCACATAGCTTATACCAAACCCTTCCTTATATGATAGCTTATCCTATAAGCTATCCAAAATCGGGTTAAACTATGCAGCATTGCCCAGGCACTTTATTAATATTTCAATCATACTGTCAACATGCTTCTTTTCCGCAATTAGCGGAGGCACAAAACGAATCACGCGCTCTCCTGCCGATATCAGTATGAGCCCTTCTTTCAAGGCATCGGCAATTATACCCTTTACCGGAATAGAGAACTCCAGTCCCTGAATCAGGCCCATTCCCCTGTGATCCGTTATTATATCGAATTTGTTCCTGATTTCTTCAAGCTTTTCAAAGAGGTACCCTCCCACAGCCTTGACATTATCAAGAACATTCATGCTTTCAAAAAGGTCAAACACCATGCTTACAGCCTTTGCGGCAAAAGGATTGCCGCCATAGGTTGTTCCGTGGTCACCGGGCTGGAAAGCCGCCGCAACCTCTTCGGCAGCCGCAAACGCGCCGACAGGCACTCCGCAGCCCAGGCCCTTGGCGCAGGTTATGATGTCCGGCTTTACGCCGTAGCCCTGGTATGCGAACATATCTCCGGTCCTTCCCATTCCGCACTGTATCTCGTCGAATATCAGCAGAATGCCGTTTTCATCGCACAGCTTCCTTACACTATTTATAAACTGCTCAGTTGCGGGATAAATTCCCCCTTCACCTTGGATCGGCTCCATTATAATTGCGCAGGTGTTTTCATTGATATTCTTCTTTACGCTGTCCAAATCATTGAACTGCGCAAACCTTACCCCTCCGATCAACGGTTCGAAAGGCTCCCTGTACTTCTTCGTTCCGGTAACGCTCAATGCTCCCATGGTCCTTCCGTGGAAGGAACGCTCCATGGCGATAATCTCACCGCAGGCTTTGCCTGTCTTGCTGTAAAAATACTTCCTGGCAAGCTTTATGGCTCCTTCAACGGCTTCCGTACCGCTGTTGGTAAAGAAAACCCTGTCCATGCCCGAAGCTTCTGCCAGCCTTTTTGCCGCTTCCAAAGCGGGCATGCTGTAAAAATAATTGGATGTATGGATAAGCGTATCCAGTTGCAGCTTCAGAGCTTCATTATACCGCTCATTGTTGTATCCCAGGGCAAACACGGCAATTCCTGCCGTAAAATCCAGGTATTCCTTACCCTCGATATCATAAAGGTACATTCCCTTGCCATGGTCCAGCACAACGGGGTAACGGCTGTAAGTGTGCATTAATACTTTTTCGGCTTCTTCGATATACTGCTTCATTCTCTCACATCCCCGAATTAATTTTTATACTTGAACAACCTCGTTATCAAACAGGTTTTCACTGCGTATTATTGCGGTGCCGATACCCTTGTTGGTGAAGAACTCAAGCAGCAGGCAGTGGGGTATGCGGCCGTCCAATATATGAACCCTTGTAACTCCGTTTCTTACTGCGTCTACACAATTCTTGATCTTTGGAAGCATGCCGCCTCCCACGAAGCCGCTTGCCAAAAGCTCGTCGGCCTTTTCCAGGGTAAGTACGGATATTAAGCTGCTCTTATCCCCGGGATCGGCATATACTCCTTCTATATCGGTTAGGAATACCAGCTTTTCCGCTCCGATTGCCGTTGCAACCGCACAGGCAACATCATCGGCATTTATATTGTAATTTACATAGTTATCGTCAAGTCCTATGGGAGAAATAACTGGAACAAAATCGTTGTCAAGAAGGGTGTCTATAAGCCCCACATTAACTTCCTTGACATTGCCTACAAGTCCGATGTCCCTGTTGTTCACGTATCTCTTCTCCACCTTGAGGGTGGCTCCGTCCTTGCCGCTAATACCTACCGCTTTCACACCAAGCTTTTCAAGCATCTGGACCAGGCTCTTGTTAACCTTTCCCAATACCATCTCTGCGATTTCCATGGTCGTCTCGTCTGTAACCCTAAGTCCCTCCACAAAGGTGGACTCGTAACCGAGCTTTTTAAGCCAGCTTGTAATCTCCTTGCCGCCGCCATGAACAATGATGGGCTTCATTCCTACAATCTTAAGAAGAGCCACGTCCCTGATTACATTCATCTGCAGGGCGTCGTCAAGCATTGCGCTGCCGCCGTACTTGACAACAACCTTCTTATTATTGAATTTCTGTATATATGGCAGAGCTTCGCTTAGAATCTGCGCTTTCAGCAATATCTGATCCATGTTATCCATAGCTGCAATTTCCTTTCAATATATGTTAGTCATTTGTTTTATGAACGGTAATCCGCATTTATCCTGACATAGTCATACGAGAAGTCACAACCCCAGGCTGTAGCCGAAGCCGTTCCCTGCTTCATGTCAACAATGGCCTTAACCTCTTTGGCGGAAAGAATCTTTGTGGCAAATTCCTCGGAGTAATCGGCTGACATCCCGTCCTTGACCAGCTGAAGGCTGCCATCCTCACTTTCTATGGTCAGATCCACTTTATAAGGATCAAAGTCCACTCCCGAGTATCCCATTGCGCACAGGATTCTGCCCCAGTTGGCGTCATTTCCAAAGACGGCGGTCTTTACCAGGTTCGAACTAATTATGGATTTACTCAGGACAGCCGCCTCATTCCAGGTCTTGGCCCCGTTTACTGTTACCTCAATAAGCTTTGTCGCTCCCTCTCCGTCCGCGGCAATCATCTTTGACAGTTTTGTTGTAACTGTGTTGAGTGCCTTGCAGAATGTATAATAATCATCATTCTTTTCAGTTATCCCGGCATTGCCGGCCTTGCCGTTGGCAAGTGCCAGAAGCGAATCGTTGGTGCTGGTATCCCGGTCCACGGAGATCATGTTGAAGGTGTGCCTGACATCCTCACTGACGGCCTCCTGGAGAAGCTCCTTGCTGATTGCGGCATCCGTCGTAACCACACATATCAGGGTGGCCATGTTGGGATGTATCATCCCCGAGCCTTTCGCCATTCCTCCAATGGTTACCTCCTTGCCGCCAATAATTACGCTTACGGCACATTGCTTGGAATAGGTATCGGTGGTCATGATGGCTTCGGCCGCAAGGGTTCCGGCTTCCGCCGAATTATCCAGTTCTTTTGCAAGCTTTGGAATGGCCGCCCGGATAATGTCAATGGGCATCTGTTTGCCGATAACTCCGGTGGATGCCGTATAAACGGCGCTGACCGGGATATTGAGCTCCCTGGCCACCGTTTCCGCCATAATCAGGTTGTTTTTTTCTCCTTCCTCACCGGTGCACGCATTCGCAACTCCGCTGTTGATGACAACAGCCTGTATGTTGTCGCTTTCCTTTGTCAGCTTTATATCCCAAAGCACCGGTGCAGCTTTTACCACATTGGTTGTAAATGTACCGGCTCCCTTGGCAGGGACGTCCGAATACACCAGTGCCATATCCTTTCTCTTCTTCTTTATTCCTGCATATATTCCCGATGCGAAAAATCCCTTGGGTGCCGTAACACCGCCATTTATCTCTTTCATACAATTCCTCCAGTCGTGCATTTATTCAGTTTTTAATGATTATTCATAATTATACATCCAAATTAAATTTTATGCAACTACTTTTTTATCTTTTTTATATTTATTCCTCGAGCCAGCAATTCCTCGTATATCCGGGCTATCGGAAAACCTACCACATTATAGTAATCGCCGTGTATTTCCTTGATATAAATGCCGAATCCTCCCTGGATGGCATATGCTCCGGCCTTATCATACGGCTCCTTCGTATCCGCGTAATCCTCCGCCTGTTCCCTGGTCAAGGGATTTACATCAACCCGGGTGCATACACTGAATGATATTTCCTCCTCCCTTATGCCGTCACCGGTTTCATTGCCGATTCTTCTTATTATAATGCATACTCCCGTATATACTTCATGAGTGCTTCCGGAAAGCCCCATTATCATTTCTATTGCTTCGTTTCTATTCCTTGGCTTTCCAAGAATCCTGCCATTATGATGGACAATGGTATCGGCTCCGATGATAATCAGATCATCATCGGCTTTGATGTTATCGGCAACCCATCTTGCTTTAAGCCTTGACAGGGATTTGACCGTACCTTCCGGCCCGTTTTCGGCGGTAACTTCCTCAACCCTTGCGGGCATTACATCACAGGGTATGCCCATCTGCTTCATTATTTCAATTCTTCTTGGTGATTCAGACGCCAAAATTATGCGGTACATGGTATCTCCTTTCGGTTCCTCTGTATTATACGTTTAATTATGCTTACGATAAATATCCTTATCTAATTTGATACTATTTTTGTTTCATACATACGATATTATTATAGTGTAAATATCGGTTATGTAAAGGATAAAAAAACAGATAACCATAAGAAAAATACTAATTATTTACATATATTTTTAATTATACATTAAAAATTCTTGTTGCATATTTATTTATTTTGTTGTATATTTATCATATGATTTACTAACAACAATCATAATCATGAATCGATACCGAGGTTAGAAGACTTAATAAAGAAATGGAGGATACATTTATGAAAGAAAAAATCGTTCTTGCTTATTCCGGTGGCCTTGATACGACGGCAATAATACCCTGGCTCAAGGAGAATTATGATTGCGAGGTCATTTGCGTATGCGTGGATGTCGGGCAGGAAAGCGAACTGGACGGGCTTGAGGAAAGGGCTAAGCTCTCCGGTGCATCCAAGCTTTACGTTGAAGATGTGGTGGATGAATTCGTCAACGACTATATTCTCCCCTGCGTAAAGGCGGGCGCCGTATACGAGAACAAATACCTCCTGGGGACATCCATGGCAAGGCCTGTTATAGCAAAGAAGCTGGTTGAAATCGCGAAAAAGGAAGGCGCTACGGCTGTATGCCACGGTGCCACAGGAAAGGGAAACGACCAGGTACGCTTCGAGCTTACGATTAAGGCCCTGGCTCCTGAGCTTAAGATAATCGCTCCCTGGAGAATCTGGAAACTTTCATCCCGTGAAGATGAGATTGAATACTGTGAAAAGCACGGCATCAACCTGCCATTCTCGAAAGACAGCAGCTATTCCCGCGACCGCAACATATGGCACATCAGCCATGAGGGACTGGAACTCGAAGATCCGGCACAGGCTCCGAATTACGACCACCTGCTGGTGCTGAGCGTATCACCTGACAAGGCTCCCGATGAGGGTGAAACCATCAGCCTTACATTCGAAAAAGGAATACCCACTTCCCTGAACGGCAAGGCCATGACCCCTACGGAAATTATAAAGGAGCTTAATAAATTGGGCGGCAGGCATGGAATCGGAATCGTAGATATCGTAGAGAACCGTGTTGTCGGTATGAAATCCAGGGGTGTATATGAGACCCCCGGCGGAACAATCCTCATGGAAGCCCATAAGCAGCTTGAGGAACTGATTCTTGACCGTGATACCATGCTGGCCAAAAAGGACGTTGCAAATCATTTCGCTTCCCTTGTGTACGAAGGAAAATGGTTCGCTCCATTAAGAGAGGCTTACCAGGCATTTGTAGATGTTACACAGGAATATGTAACCGGTGAAGTTAAGCTTAAGCTGTACAAGGGCAACATAATCAAGCAGGGAACCACTTCGCCGTATTCGCTGTACAACGAGAGCATCGCATCCTTTACAACCGGCGAGCTGTACAACCACAAGGATGCTGAGGGGTTCATCAACCTGTTCGGCCTGTCCATGAAGGTCAGGGCTATGAAGTACAATTCATAAAGCAGTCAATTATTTGACAGATTGCCTGGTTGAAACAAACGTATACTGAAAGCATTTTCATATGCCATTCATATATTCGATTTCTCCCGGAAAACATAAAACATCAGAGGGTATCATATCCCCCTGATGTTTTAATTATATTCTATTAACATGTCGGCAAAGGCTTTATAATCGGATCATGCATGCCGGGAATTCATAAAGGGTTTCTTATGACACATCCCGAGTATTTCTCCAAAAACCTTCTCATCACTTTTTCGTAGCCGGCTTTGTTTACAGCACATGCCTGGGCATGGCCCGCTTTCGCCACCAGGTACAATCCTTTTTTGCTTCTTTTAGCTTTATACATCTCAACGGACATTTCGGTGGGTACGAACCTGTCCCGCTTGCCATGTATGAAAAGAATTGGCGTATCTGTTTCCTTTACAACCTTAATTGGCGCTACCTGCCCAAACCAGAAGCCTGCCCGAAGGAATGCAATCAGGCTTTCCAGGGGGACCAGAAAAATCGGTATATGGTAGTACCGCCCGGCCTGGTACTTCAATAGCTCCTTTAAGTCTGAATACGGGCAGTCCGCTATGACGCACCGCACCCTGTTGTCTATTTGCAGATGAAGAATTGCCGTGGCGGCTCCCATGGATTCTCCGTGAGTTACAATTTTACAGTCTCGGCCGTAGTTTTTAATGCACCAGTCCACAATTTTCTTTAGGTCAAACTTCTCATAATAACCCATGGAGGTATATGCCTTGCCGCTCAATCCATGGTTTCTGTGGTCGTATATGATTGCCCTGAAACCCATCCTAAGGAAGATTTCCGCAAACATAAGCGATCTGTACTTGCCTTGGGAAAAGCCATGGCACAAAATCACAATCTGGTTATGGCACTCCCCCTCCGGTTCCAGCAGCTCGCAGGAAATATAATAACCGTAATCCGACAGTATCGTAAAACGCTTCTTTTTTGTCCTGTAATAAGCATTTTCGTCAAATCTTCCGGTCTTGGCTCCTATCCGGAATATTCTTTCATTGGAAACCTTCCTGGGCTGCAGGATCATGTTCGAAAAGAACCATATGCAGCCTCCCAGCCATATAAGAAACATTCTGAGCATGGCGGACCTCCATATCAAGAGGGACTGTGACTATTCATGGATGTCAGGTTTAAAGCCTTCAAATATTATTTGATCAAAATAACCTTTACATTCATCCATTTCACTTTTTGACTTGACAGTCCAGGCTATCGACCAGGCCTTGTAGATCTTTCTGCAGATGGTAAATGAAAGCCCCTTCTTATATTTATGCTGATAAGCGATAAAATCCGGCTTTGTATAGAAGTTGAACAGCAAATTCTTCAATATGAAATGCTGCACCCTGCTGCCCTCTATCTGTTCCTTAACAAAATCTGTGGAGAGCTGTCCGCGGATAATTTCCGGATGATGTTTTTTATACCATCCAAGCCCTAAAGGGTTAAATGATTCAATGCAATACAAGCCTTTATAATTAGCAAGCTCCTTTTCCGCCGCCTTGCATGTATCTTTTGGATCCCAGGGTATCTTAAGCTCTATGATGAGGGGTACCTTCCCGTCCACACAATCAAGAGCCTCACGGAAGGTCGGGATTCTCTCCTCGGTGTTCAGCAGTCTGTACTGCTTCAGTTCTTCATAATTAAGATCGGATATTTTTTTATCCACACCGCAGATTCGATGCAAGTTGTAATCGTGAAATACAACGGGTACACGATCCTTTGTGATCTGAACATCCAGTTCTATGCCGTACCCTTTTTCAACGGCGTCCCTGAATGCTTTCAATGAATTCTCCGGCACGCCTTTTTTATTGTGATGCAATCCCCTGTGCGCGTAATACCATCCTTCGAATTTGGGACGGTCAGGATTTCTTCCAAGCCTGGGCATGACAGCCAGCAGGTAAAGAACGATAAGTACGGCTATCAATATGCAAAGTCCGACAAGCATGTTGCTTTCTCCTTTATTGCTTTCTCTTGTATTGCTTTCCCCTTATCTCCTCATTGATAACTATTCTGTTAATTGCTCCGCCTTTTCCTTGGCCGGACTTGGCGGCCTGGAATCCCCATGCTTGACAAAGAACATTGTACACAGCGATCCCAGTGAGAATATCACCGCATATGGGAACAGAACCTTGTAATCTATATTCTCAAGAAGGAAGCCTGAAACAATCGGAGTTATTATCTGCGCGGACATCGAGAAGGTATAGTAATACCCGGTATATTTGCCGGTGTCCGAGCTCTTGCACATCTCAACGACCATCGGATATGAATTGACATTAATCGCGGCCCAGGCAATACCCGTGAAAGCAAATACCAGGTTCAGCAGTATCGAAGGCTTTGTGAAGAAAAACCCGCTTAAATAAGTTAATGTTATCATCACGATACCGCCGATAATGGTCTTCTTCCTGCCTATTTTACTGGATATCATGCCAATGGGTATATAGCTGATCAATGCCGCTCCCATGGCTACCATTAACGGAAGCGTATAGGTTCCGTCGCCATATCCCCATACCTTGTCCGCGTACCTTGAAAATGCGGTCTTAACAGCGTTATATGCGAAAAACCAGAGAAAGATCGATGCCAGGATGAATGCGAAACTTCGCTTCACATCCCTGGGCATTTCCTTCTTTTCGCCGTCTTCCCCGGTTTTGCCGCTGTCAGACGGAAGCTCGTATTCCTCCGAGTAAACTTCCTCTCTCAGTTTGTTTTCGTTTATTGTCAGCATTAAGAAGGCAACGGACAGAATCATGATAAATATTACACTGGCAAATACGGGAAGGTTTAATCTTCCGTCCTCCTTGTATAGCAAAAGAGTCATGGCCAGCGAATATACACCGCCCAGGGTTCCCATCAGGTTGATTACCGCATTTGCCTTGCTCCTCAGAGGTTTGGGAGTAACGTCCGGCATTAACGCGACTGCGGGAGACCTGTATGACGCCATGGCCAACAGGACTATTCCCAGCGCTGTCATGAACAACGCAAGATTTTTCATATGCTCCGCAATGGGCAAAATGAGAATGAAAACGGAAGAAACCAATGTGCCCACCAATATGAACGGCATCCTCCGTCCAATACGGGTATTGACCTTATCCGACAACGCCCCGACAATCGGAAGGAAGAACAGGGCAAGCACATTGTCGATGGCCATTATTACCCCAACAGCGGTTTCCCCAAGGCCGAAAGTGCCGTCAAGCATTTTGGGAACAATTCCGTCATACATCTCCCAAAAAGCACAGATAGATAAAAACGCAAACCCCACAAAGAATGTACGTTTGTAATTAAGCTTCATCCCAAACCTCCTCAGTTAAGATATTTTTAAAGAATAAAACGGAGGTCATTAACCTCCAAACCAGTGCCTGTTTATCTTGTAAATTCATAAACCCCGATTCCCACCGCGATGGTTAGATTAAGGGAATCTACATCATCGGTCTGGGGTATCATCACGCTTGTGCCAACTTTAAGATACGAATCATCCAGGCCTGCCGCCTCGTTGCCGAACACCAGGGAAAAAAGCTTCGGCTTGGGGCAATCCCTGATACCCAGGGTGTTTACCCTGTTTATCATGAATGTAAAGATTTCGTGTTTTCCAAACTCCCTGCGGTAATCATCAAAGGATTTAAATAATTGGAAATTAAGCCTGAACAGCGCTCCCATAGACGCCCTTACGGTCTTTGGATTAAAGATGTCCGCCCCGGGGAGGATGATTCCAATATTATATACGCCAAATCCAACAATGGTACGCAGTATCGTTCCCAGGTTTCCCATGTTGCCCGGATTCACCAGGACAACATGAGGCTTATCCTCGGCCAGCCTGCAGTCATACTTCCTGAAAACTCCTATGACAAAGCAGTTTTCCTTGTCACTTAGCTTTCCGATAAGCTTGTCGTTTATTTCAATCGGAATATTGTTCCTTTCGCATAAAGCCCTTATGCCGTCGGTATCGGTATAGCTCGAGTGTACCAATACTTTTATGACCGCCTCAGGCCTGCCAAGAATAAGCTCATATGTTGGAAACGCACCAAGCGTGTATGAATACACGGCATCCTTTTTATATGGCTTTATCTGAATGCTTTCCATAAATCCGTCATTATCCATCCGTCCCATGACCGCTCCGTTCCTTGCCGGTTATAATACTCTTATACCTTCCTTCTCGGCTGTCGCCCTGATAAAGGAGGTTGCTTCAGTATATTCCTCATGGGTGTCAAGATGCTCCGCAAATACCGGTATATCCTCACCCAGCCTGTCAATCAGCCGGACAATCTTTTTATAATTCAGCCTGCCCTTACCCGGCATAACTTCTTTTATAACACATGGAAATGCCTTCTCCATGATTACATCCTTGGCATGGATGCTTTTCGTATACGGCCCCAGCTTGGTAAAGCATTCCTCTATAAACTCGTCACTTTTAAGGAACCGTATGGGGCTGTTTATCATGTTTGTAAAATCCAGGTGGACACCAAAGGCTTTCCTGTCTATATCCTTAATGAGCTTAAGGTAAGAATCCGGGGAATCCGGAAGCATCCACGGCATGGGCTCCAGGGTATAGCATGTTCGCTTCGGCTTGACACTGTCAATTATATCCCTTGTGGTGTCAACAATCAAGGCATATACATCCTCATCATAGTTTTCCCTGTAAAACCCGTCCCATATCTCTCCCCTTGCTCCCGTGATGTTTACGCAGCAGCAGGCGCCAAGCTCTTCCGCCAGGGCAAGCCTTTCCTTGCAGTATTCCAGGTTGGCCTTTGCTTCCTTCTCATCAAGGGATATGGGGTTTTTCCATACACCGACTTCTCCGATTACTATGTTGTTTTCCCTCGCGCAATCCATGTACGCCTTTTTAACCTCGTAAGGCGCGTCATATCCAATTGGCGCATGGACAGCGCTGTAATTCAGTTCTTTTACCCTTTGCAGCCACTGCACAGGGCTGTCATACGGTTTTTTGATATCTCCGCCTATTCTCATTGCTTACTCACCGCTTCTCCTAATCACATTTATTTCCCATATATACCAATGCCAGCATGCCCGGACCGGTATGGGTACCGATAATCGGGCCTATCTGTGCTATAACTACATCCTTTACAATATTCCTGCTGCGGATCTGGTTGGCCAGTTCCATGGCATTTTCCGCATTGTCCGCATGACCGACAATGACGGTCTGAGAAGCCAGATCTTCTCCCTCTGTCAGCATTTTGGAAATGAAGAAGTCCAGTTCCGCCTTAGTTCCCCTTATTTTTGACACCACCACAAGCTTTCCGTCCTTATCCGTGCTTAACACCGGACGTATCTTGAGAGCCGTTCCAACAACGGCTTCAATGGCGGTCACCCTTCCACCCTTCTTTAAATAAAACAAATCCCTTACGGTAAACCAGTGGCGGGATTTATACTTGTTTGCCTCAACCCAATCCCTCAACTCGTCAATCGAAAGTCCTTTTTCCTTTTGCATGGCCGCATGGAGCACCAGCAGCCCTTCTCCTATGGAAGCACATTTGGAATCAATGCAGTAAATCTTCCTGTCCGGATATTTTCCGCTTAACTCCTCCACCACCATTTGCGCGGCATAATATGTATTGCTTAACCCCGATGAGAACCCGATATATAATATATCGAGCCCTTCCTCCAGTATATTTTTGAAATATTCCTTGAATATCGGCGGTGTTATCTGAGTGGTATGGGTATTGGCGCCGGCCCTCAGCCTGCTGTAAAAAAAATCAATGCTGAGTTCTTTTTCATCAGGATGGTAGTTGTAAGCCACATCGTCAATATCGACTCCCATGGGGATTACTCTTATGTTATGTTCGGTAATTACTGAGTATGGCAGATCCAGTGTTGCATCGCTGACAATAACATAATCTCTCATAGTAACCTCTCCTATAATATAACTCTAGAAACATTTTATACGATAACAGCCCTATAAGCAAGCCAATATCAATCAACTTATTATTACAATAATTAACCATAAAACCATTTACATTTGTGACGGATTTGCTTTATAATGAAGATACATAAATGACGGAAGGTTATGATTATATGGATCTGCTGACCCAGATTCTCCTAAGCTTTTGTCTTGCGACAGACGCCTTTGCGGTATCTGTTTCAAATGGAATCTGCAGCATGAAAATTACCGGAAAGGATGTAATCGCCACTGCTCTAACCTTCGGATTATTTCAAAGTACAATGCCTGTATTGGGCTATATTCTGGGAAACGGGTTTTCCAATATTATTTCAAAGTACCAGCATTTTGCAGCCCTGTTCATACTGAGTGCCATTGGCTTAAACATGATTGCCGATGCCATAAAGGAAATCAGGAATCCTGAAGTCATTAACGGTTCGGTAAATGTATTTTCAGCAAGAAATCTGATTATGCAGGGCATAGCAACCAGTATTGACGCCCTGGCCGCAGGAATAAGCCTGTTGGCTATTGAAGCCAGTATTGCCGCAACCTCGTTCATTATAGGAAGCATTACCTTCATATGCTGTGCAATCGGTGTATACATAGGAAGAAGATTCGGCATGCTGTTGGGCATAAGGGCCAAGTTTGCCGGCGGTGTTCTTCTAATCCTGATCGGCATTAAAATATTTGCCGAAAACACGGCATTATGACGGGCTTCCTGGGGAAGAATATATAAGTAGGCAGATATGGGCAAGGAGGAGGTAAAAGATGAAAAGTATTCAAGACAGTTATGTAATGGCGAACGGAAACAAGATACCCTGTGTAGGCTTTGGTACCTGGAAGCTTACCGACCCTGGCACCGCAGCAGACATCATCAAGACAGCCATTGACTGCGGATACAGGCATATTGATACGGCCTTTGCCTATTATAACGAGACATATGTCGGCAAGGCCATCCAGACCTGCGGGCTGAAAAGGACCGAGCTTTTTGTCACAACAAAGCTCAGCAACGGTTCCCATGGCTATGAGAATACCTTGAAGGAATTCGAAATGTCGATGAACAACCTGGACATAGATTACGTAGACCTGTACTTAATCCATTGGCCAAGGCCATATGCCATTCGCGACACCTGGAAGGAACACCTTGAAGGCACATGGAAGGCATTCGAGGAACTGTATCATGCGGGGAAGGTAAAAGCCATCGGTGTCAGCAACTTCCTTGAGCATCACCTGGAAGCGCTCCTTGAAACCGCATCCATAGCCCCGATGGTCAACCAGATAGAGCTGCATCCCAGGTATGTGCAAAGGGATGTTGTACGCTACTGCAAGGACCACAGGATTGTCCTGGAAGCCTGGAGCCCTCTTATGAAGGGTGAATTCAATTATCCGGTTTTGGAGGAACTGTCCAAAAAGTACAACAAATCCATACCTCAGATACTGCTTCGCTGGAGCGTACAGCACGGCTTCATTCCTCTTCCGAAAGCATCGACAAGGGAAAGAATGCTCGAGAATGCCGACATATTCGATTTTGAGCTGACCGAGGAGGATATCGAAGCCCTGAAGGAACTGGAAGCTTACGGAATGACAGGGTCCCATCCCGACACGGCAACATTCTGACCTGGTTGCTGCTGCAACAAAGGGATGTATATAAGATAAAACATAACCCGGGAAATCTTGTGTAATCGTACACAATATTTCCCGGACTTTTTTATGCTGAGATACCGTTAATAATACGAGTTTGGATAAATAAGAGGGACTACCCTGTCAAAATTACCATTATAGTAATCATCCTTAGTTATATATCCTTCGCAATACTCTCCATTCTTGTCATAAAACGTGACATACACCTTGTCCTCAACTACTGCCGTAGGGCTTATTGCGGAGTTTCGCTTCCCCACAAGCTTTGCCTCTTTCTTCTTCTAGTCATAATACTTGTATGTTGTTTCGTTGCCATTAATGATAGTATAATTAAGCCTGTCCTTGTCAGCCAGGCAAACAGCTATATTAGGCTCGCCAACTAGCAGTTCCTTCTCTCCTGTCAGTAGGTTGAGTTCATAAATCTGCGTAGTATCATAAGCGCCCTCTATAAGATATGCATAATGTCCGCCAAAATCCGATATATTGTAATACCTCCCCGAATACACACAGGAATCCTCTCCTGTTTTTATGTCATAACACCATATGCTTGTAATCATATGCTGCCGGATATAGTTAAAAGCCTCTGGGGACGCGGGATTATACTCGTCATCATCAATCTTGTCATCCAAATAAACATAACTGTAATATATCTTATTTTTATCATAATGAAGCTTGAAAACCTCAGCCCAATAATCCTGCTTTTCAGGAACGCGAATTACCTTGCCGTTCTTTAAGTTTATAATAATCACGCCCGATACCGGTCTTTCAAGCTCTACGGCATCAAAATCCTCCGTTTCAAGATCGTAAATGTTTTTATAGGCGCATATTAAATAGTTCTTTACATAGATACCATTACATACAGCCTGCACGTTATCCAAACGGGCAAGTTCCCTGCGGTTTGAGCCGCTCTTATCCGATTCGAAAACCCTGTACTCATTTACTCTGTCGCTGTATACAAAATAAAGCTTATCATGATATATGGCCGGAAACCATGCGTCCGCAGGTATCGCCGCATTGCATGTCTGATCGTCGATTTCACCCCACACAGCATTGTGACTGCAATTCGGCCTATCACAAAGTACAACACAGCTTTGGCTTGCAGCATCAGCAAACCTTAAAAGCCCGTCCGCGCAAAACACTATTCCATCCTTGCCGTAACCGAATGCAGCCATAATTTTTACATTTTCATCCGATACGGCATCTTCGCTTTTATTAAAAAGTATAAAATAACCTCCTCCGGCAATTATGATTTGGGGACTGTATAGGTTATTCCGTCAACTTTCACGGAATCCCATAGCTTTTCATCATACAGGTCCACCAGTTTCCTGCCTTCCTCTGAGGCAAGCAGATCATCCAATGGCAGGAATAAACCTGATTTTATTAACTCAAAGGCCTTTTCACTATTTTCCGGATCAGCAAAACCTGCCGAGCAAACATCAAGAGGGCCTTTACTGTTCACATACTCCGCCAGCTCGGTGTAATAATTCATTGGGCTGAATTTTACAAACTCCAGGCAAAAGTCATATCCCCTTTTATATAATTCCCGGTTAAAGGATAATAAAGCTTCATCACTAATATTGTATAATGTTTATTATATACTATTATTTTACTTGATTAGTCACATAATGTAAATAACTTAATAATACTCTTTTCATAAACTTCTATTACGTTCATTATTAACTTCATAAAAATAACCCGCATTAATGCGGGTTATTTAGTGTTTCATAATCATTATAATAGAGGAATATTATGCTTCTCCGCCATCTCAACCACATCGTCGGGCCATATGGAAGCCTGGACTTCGCCGATGTGGGCTTTTCTTAAATAGAACATGCATATCCTGGACTGGCCGATTCCTCCGCCCACGGTATAGGGAAGCTCCTTGTTGAGCAGCGCTTTCTGGAAAGCCAGCTCGGCCCTTTCCATACAGCCGCTTATTTTCAGCTGTTCAAGCAGCGAATCCTCGTCTACGCGGATACCCATCGAGGATAACTCAAGGGCAATGTCCAGCACAGGATAATAAACGATAATATCCCCGTTCAGCTTCCAGTCGTCATAGTCGGGAGCCCTTCCGTCATGGGGTTTTCCGGACCTGAGCGCTCCGCCTATCTGCATGATGAATACGGCACCCTTGTCCTTGGCGATTTCATATTCCCTCTCCTTTGGAGTGAGATGCGGATACATGTCCTCCAATTCCTGCGATTTTATAAAATATATGTCCTCCGGCAGGATTTCTCCGGTATAGCTGTACCTGCCGCAGATGTACTTTTCAGTATTCTTTAAGGCGTTATATACCAGCCTGGCCGTTTTCTTCAACGTCTCCTCATTCCTGTCTTTCTTGTCAATGACCAATTCCCAGTCCCACTGGTCCACATATATGGAATGTATGTTATCGGTATCCTCGTCCCTGCGGATTGCATTCATGTCGGTATACAGGCCTTCACCAATTTTGAAGCCGTATTTCTTAAGCGCCATGCGCTTCCACTTGGCAAGGGAATGGACGATTTCGGCTACCGCTTCATTTTGCTCCTTAATTCCAAATGAAACCGGCCTCTCCACACCGTTCAAATTATCGTTCAATCCGGTCTCCGGCTTTACAAACAGCGGGGATGATACTCTGACCAGGTTAAGCTGTTTTGCCAGTTCCCTTTCAAAAAAATCCTTTACTTCCTTGATGGCAATCTCCGTTTCCCTGACATCCAGGTATGGCTTATAGCCTTTAGGCACCACGAATTTCATCACTAACCTCCCACAAACCTACGGATTTATCTATCGTAATATTAATGGATATGTAGCAAATTTTACATTTATCCGGCGGCTTTGTCAATAAAAAATAACCCCGGATGAATATTTATAAATACTTCTTATGTAACAACTTCCGCCGGACGGAATATGATGTAATGAATGACCGGTATCCGTGTATTAAAGAAAGGATGTACAATAATGCCCATTAAAATATTCATAGACCAAGGCCATAATCCCTCGGGATTTCACAACGCAGGCGCTACCGGCAACGGCTTGTTTGAATCAGAAATTAATTTCCAGGTCGGATTAATCCTGGCAAACATGCTTAACAATGATCCCAGGTTTGAAGCCCGCCTGTCAAGGCCCACTCCCACGACGGTTCTGGGGACCGACAATGCCTCCAGTGTTGCGGAAAGGGTGCGCATGGCCAACTCCTGGCCTGCCAATTATTTTATCAGCATTCACTGCAACTCCAATCCCAATCCTGCAATAAACGGAACAGAAATATATATTTACCAATACGGTACCCAGGCGAACTGGCTGGCACAGCAAATTATGAACGGAATTGTGACATATGCCGGCACGCGAAACAACGGAATCAGGGAAAACCGTATCTTTTATGTACTTAGACGCACCACAATGCCCTCACTGCTGATTGAGCTTGGATATCTCACCAATTCTTCGGATGCCGCCAAGCTTCGTGACAACCCGGGCGGATTCGCATACGGCATATATACCGGTATCCTGCAGTACTTCGGATTTTCTCCTGTATAAACAAACAAATAGCAGGCCAAATCGGCCTGCTTTTTCATTTTTTCACTTATGATACGGTTCATTTTTCATTATCCTGAATGCCCTGTACAGCTGTTCAAGCAATATCAGCCGCATAAGCTGGTGCGGGAACGTCATCTTGGAAAAGCTTAAGCGGTAATCCGCCCGGGCAAGGACCTCACCGGATAATCCCAGGGATCCGCCTATTACCAAGGTTATGTGGCTTTTGCCGTAGGTAAATAATCTCTCTAGCTCCTCTTTTAGTTCCTCTGATGACAGCATATTGCCCCTGATATCCAGGGCAACGCAATAGGAATCGCCCTTAATTGCTTTCAGGATCCTGTCCCCTTCTTTTTTCTTAATGGCTTCCTCCATGGCAGGGCTTGCGTTGTCCGGCGTGCTTTCATCGGCAAGCTCAATAATATCCAAAGTGCAGTACTTGCCTAATCTCTTCCTGTATTCATCAATTCCCATGGCAAGATACTTTTCTTTTATCCTGCCGACGCATATTATTGTGATCTTCATAACTTTCCCTGCCTTAATAAACTCAAACTACTATAAATTGTATATGACTAAGAGCCGAAACACAAGTCATTATTTCCCATTAGACAAGTTTCTACATAATAAATACCAATTATGACATAAAAATGAACCAATTTGTTAACAAAATGTCTTTATTCTATCCATACTTTAATCACATATTTGATTTATACTAAACTCAGAAGTGTAAAAATAATTTTTTTCACTCTCCTCCTCCCTACTTATTTATATAGATTTGAGGGTGTCTGCAGGTCGCACTGCCAGACACCCTCTTTTACATTCATCGGTTTTTTATATTGTTTATTTTCATATTAAGCAAAAATCAAATATTCATTAGTAAATTTATTTTTATTTTATAAATCATTCACAAAATAGACACATCTTTTTTGTAGACTATTACTATAGATAGTGATAATTCACTTTCTACTCCCACCCTATTATACGCTATGGTAAACTAACACCCCTGTTGTTTACCGAAAACGCCGGTGCAAACCGGCGTTTTCTCTTTCAGCTGCTTTGAAGCAGCTTTGATATGCGAACCTGTTCAATCATTTTGTTCATCGTCTTAAGAATATCGAACCTGTATCCGCCATACTCCAGGGTAGCTTGTTCCCCATCGGCGGGTATCCTGTCCAGTATTGATATGAGCAATCCGTTTAATGTATCGAAATCCTGATGGTCAATTGAAATATTAAGCTCGTCCTCAAGGTCCTCAAGGCTTATTGAGCCTTTGACCACGCACGAATCATTGTCAACAGACAAAATCATTTTCTCTTCCTGGTCGTATTCATCCTGGATATTTCCCACTATTTCCTCAAGGAAATCCTCCATGGCCACCAATCCAGCAGTCTGGCCATATTCGTCTACGACAATTGCCATATGAATATTCTTTGTCTGCATTTCATGAAAGAGAAGATTTACGCTTTGGGTGTCAGGGACAAAGAACGGCTCTCTTGCAATCTCCCGCAGGGTTTTCTTGTTCTTGCCGGGAGATATGTACGCTGCCGCAACATCCTTCAGGTGCAGTATTCCGATTATATTATCCAGGTTGTCTTCATACAGCGGGTACCTGGAGTAATTCTCGGAAAGCATGAACTGCAACGCGTCCTTCAGAGGCATATTGACATCCACCGCCACAATGCGCTTTTTGTGTGTCATTATATCGCTGACTTCCTTATCGTCCAGTTCAAATATGTTCGATATCATTTCAGCCTGGCCCGCATCAAACACACCCTGCTCATGCCCTTCATTAACCATGGATATTATGTCATCCTCTATTTCGCTCTCCTGGATCTCTTTTAGATTAATTTTGAATGCTTTTAATATCAGGTTTAACACCGATTCAATAACCAGGCTCAACGGACTTAGTATAAAGCAAAGCGGCCGTATCAGGAAATAAAAGACATAACAGGTTTTCTCGGGGTATTTGACAGCCAGCCTTTTAGGCAAAACCGCTCCGAGCAATGTTGCAGCAAAAACCAGCAGGCATGTAAGCAATACTTTATATACGATTGATTCAAGGCTGTTCAAAATCCGGTTATAAAAAAACAGGCCGGTAATTACGGGTATTATAATCATCAATAACGACATGGCATTTTGATTTTTTGAATCAGCCCCGATAAGCTTGAGCAAGACCGATGCTTTCCTGTCGCCTGCATCCGCCTTCTTTCTTATGGAGTTATCGCTGGCATATTCCAGCGAATATTTGATGGCGGATATGATTGCCATTATAAGGACAAGTAATAATAATATTACCGTTCCCCATAAAGGATTATCACTGTCCATTTTAAGAGTTATCCCTTCCTTCCGTTTTAAAAAAATATGTGCTTGAAATATGTATCTAAAGAAAAACTGATAATTAATGCCTTATCAATTTTCTTTAATACATCCTGATCCAAATGACAAACTTTTTCCTTCAGCCTGGACTTGTCAATAGTCCTTACCTGTTCCAGCAATATGACCGAGTCCTTGACTATTCCGTATTTTTCTGCATCCAGCTCTACATGCGTAGGCAGCTTGGCCTTGTTCATTTTTGATGTGATAGCCGCACATATGACAGTGGGGCTGTGTTTGTTGCCCGTATCATTCTGAACAATCAATACCGGTCTTATTCCACCCTGCTCGGAACCGATAACAGGCCTTAAATCTGCATAAAAGATATCTCCTCTTCTTATTACCACTTTATACTCACACTCCAATTAGTAGGCTATAACTTATTATTGCCAGTTTCTCCGTGTGTATTCCATAAAGTGATATGTTTCTTATTCAATTTGACTTGTCATCCGTGCCTTTAAAGGAGTTATCTTTCAGTCAGATTTTATATATATACCCTCGGTATCCTTTTCCCTACCGTACATACCAGCTCATACGGAAACGAATGCGACCATTCCGCCAGTGCCTCCACGCTGATTTCGCAATCCCCGTCTTTTCCAAGCAGTGTGACCACATCACCCTTGTTTACTCCTTCTATGTCCGATACATCCACCATGAAGTAATCCATGCAGATTCTTCCGATAATAGGCGCGTACTGTCCCCTGATAATTACCTTGCCTATGTTCGACAGGTTTCTTGAGTAACCGTCCGCATAACCGACCGGTATGGTGGCAACCTTCGTTTTCTTCCTTGTCACATATGTCAGCCCGTAACTGATGCCGGTACCTGCTTCTACTTCCTTGATAAATACCACATGGCTTTTTAATTCCATGGCGGGTACAAGGTGAAGTGAGCTGTGGTCAACTTCATCAGAAGGATATATCCCATAGGTTACTATTCCGCATCTTACCATGTCAAACTCCGCTTCGGGAAATTCAATGACTCCCGCGCTGTTGGCTATATGGCGAACCGGAATATGTATACCCTCGTTTTTCAGCATTTCGTCGAATTTTTTAAACCTGTTCAGCTGCATCAACGCGCTTTTCTTATCCTTTTCATCGGCCGCTGCAAAATGCGAAAACAGGCCTTCGATGGAGATTCCGTCAAGAGAAGCGATTCTTTTAATTATTTCGACACTTTCGCTGTTATCCTTAAATCCCAACCTGGACATGCCCGTATCCACCTTGATGTGGATCTTGGCCTTTTTGCCCTGTCTTACGGCTTCCTTCGACAAGTCCTCTGCCATATCATATTGGTAAACGGTCTGCATGACATCATTAGCAATTACCAGGTCAAACTGCTCCTTGGGTGTATAGCCTAATACAAGAATGGGCTTTGTAATGCCCGCATTTCTGAGTTCTATAGCTTCCTCAATGATGGCTACGCCATAGGCATCGACCAATCCGTTTTCAAGAGCCCTGGATACTGCGACCGCACCGTGCCCGTAGGCGTCCGCCTTGACGATAACCATCAGCTTGGTATTTTTGCCGATTTTGCTCCTGACATTGATAATATTGTTCCTTATTGCAGCAAGATTAATGTTTGCCTGAACCCTGTAATAGTCACATCTATCCAATTGTATTCACCTGGTTTCCTTCTTGATAAAATAATATGCTGTGCCGTGTGCGGTTTTATTCGGACCTTCTTGTCAACGGCAGGCCTTAAACACTTCGTGGATTGAATCAATAATATCTCCCGCCATCAGGGAATAAGTCCCAACCTTGTCTTTTGCGGCATCTCCGGCCAGTCCGTGAACATATACACCGAGCGCTGCCGCATCAAATGGGCCCATTCCCTGTGCCATAAAGCCCGCTATGATTCCGGCAAGGACATCGCCGCTTCCGGCTGTAGCCATGCCGTTGTTACCGGAGGTGTTGACGTATTTCCTTCCGTCAAATGACACAACAGTTCTTGCGCCCTTAATTACATATATCAACTTATTATTATAAGAACACCGGTTTGCAATGTCAAATAGATTATCTGCCATTTCATTTATGCCAATACCGGTAAGCCTGGATAATTCCATGGGATGGGGAGTTAAAACCGCTTTTTCCGGCAATATGTCAGCCAGCATGCTTATTCTTTCATGTACTGTTGAACCCGCAATCCTTTCGGCCAGGATGTTGATGGCGTCGGCGTCAACCACCAGAGGAGCTTTTTGCTTTTTGTCAATCACACTGCCGACCAGGTCCTTGGCTTTCTTTCCCATACCCAGGCCTGGACCAATAATTATGACATCCGCCCAGCTTAATGCGGGTGACAGGTCTTCATCCGTATCATAGGACGCAAACAACGCTTCCGGGATAATTGTCTGAACAATATCGCGGTTATTTGAAGCGGAAAGCACCTTAACCATGCCCGCACCGGCCCTCAGGCAAGCCTTTGCGGACAGATATGCCGCCCCGCTCATCCCTTCGCTTCCCGCAATAACCAATACCTTGCCGAATGTCCCCTTATGACCGTCATTTCTTCTCTTTGGCAGAAGGTTCAGATCCTCAAGGGTATAATAGAAGGTATCCGGTTTTACGCTTTGCAGTGCCTCCTGCGGAAATCCTATGTCCGCCACATATATTTCACCGGCATAATCCGCTCCCGGGTAAACCAAAAGGCCTTGCTTCATGAATCCGAAGGTGATGGTATAATCAGCCCTGACAGCCGTATTCAGAATCCTTCCCGTATCTGCCGATATTCCGGACGGGATATCCACCGAGAAAACCCTGTGACTGCCTTTATTTATATCATTTATTATATCAGCAAGCCTTCCCTCGATGGGTTTGGTTAATCCAATGCCAAACATGGCATCGATTATTATATTATATTCATTTATGTCTGCGCTGCTAATAATCCTCATGCCTAAATTCTCTGCTATTTCAAGCTGGGCTTTCATCTGAACGCTGCATCTCTCCCTCTCAAACGGCAAAAAAATAGCAACTTGGTAGCCCTGCATATGCAGTATCCTACCGGATGCAACTCCATCACCGCCGTTATTTCCCGGACCGCAGACCACTAAAATCCTCTCGTCAACAGATGTTTTTAGCTTTACAAGCGAAGCAACCTCCATTGCCGCTCTTTCCATTAGCACGAGTGGAGGTACTTTAATAATATCAATAGTATAATTATCAATGCTTTTCATCTTTGCCGAATCAACAGCATATTTCATAAAACCGCCCCGCTTCATGAGTCTTAGCTCTCGTTGTCCCTTGCACCGCCAGAACTTTCTCCTACAACGAAAGCAGCTGCATATTCCTTTGTATTGGTTATGGATACATGTATGTTCGTAATACCCTGATTTCGCGCCAGTTCGGCAGCCCTGCCGTAAAGATTGACAAACGGCTTTCCAAGCCCGTCCCTTAGAACCTCAATATCCTTAAGCGATATGCCGCGGAAACCGGTGCCGAACATCTTTGCAACAGCCTCCTTGACGGCAAAATTTCCCGCGGCTCTTTGCCATTTTCCATCTATGATACCAATTTCATCCTCCGTGAAACAGCGCTTTAAAAAGCTCTCTTTTTCACAGGCTTTGCTTATACGGCCAATTTCAATTAGATCAACACCTATACCCGTAATCAAACCCATCATTCCTTAGCGCCGTTCTTGATGATTCCTTTATTTTTTATCGCTGCCCTTACGCTTTCTGGCTCTCTTATTCATATCTTCATAGTTATTCTTCATATCAAAAACTTCGATTATATCATTGCCCAAAATGTCATGTAAGTTTTTATATATCATGCTGTTGACAGCCTGCAGATCGTTCTTTATAAGAATTTTACGCTTCAGCTCTTCCCGGGTCTGTTTTATCCATTCGGATACTTCATTAAGAGCAATTTCATTTCTGCGGAGTCTCTCATAACAGAACTGTATACTTTCAAGCAGAAGCTCTTCATTTGCTTCCTTTATTTGGTAAGGGAGCTCAGAAAGCTTTTCCGAGGCTTTGTCCATTTTACTGTTCATCTCATATATGATCTTCTTGTTTTGATCAATCTTCTTACCTTTCGACAAGCCGGCCCGGTCATTCTTGATGTCCATATTCTTTATGATATCCAACAATAAAGACTTTTTCAGCCTTTTCATATCCTTGATATTATTAACCAGCTTTCCCTGGAGTTTAAGCAAATTATTAACCTTGTCTTCAAGCTCCTTTATACGGGGCGTTTTTAACTCTTCCGGAAATAGCTCGTGCCACCTGCTGTCTAAAGCCAGAATAGGAATTGTCCTATTCTTTATTAAGCTTTTAAAATCACCATTCCTGTTTTTTTTCATATGCCGCCCTGCTTTCGGAAAGTGCTAAAATTCTAATCATCCGATTCCTGTATTTCAGAGAGCTTGTATGACAGCTTCATCAAGCTTTCTTCAAGATGAACATTTTCAACAATTACATGCTCAGGCAAATGCAAATCGGTAGGGGCAAAGTTCCATATACCCTTTATGCCCCACCTTACAAGATTTGAGGCGACCTGGGGCGCACCTGCCTTGGGCAGTGTCAAAACCGCTATATCTATCTGATTCATCTTAACGTATTCTTCCATTTCATCAATATGCCTGACTTCGATTCCCCGAATCTTAAGGCCAACCATCTTCGGATTTATATCAAAGATGCATTTAATAAAGAAACCTCTGCGCTCAAAATCGGCGTAGTTTGCCAGGGCTTGTCCCAGGTTGCCAGCGCCTACAATAATCAGATTATAGCTTTTATCAAGCCCAAGAATCTTTCCAATCTCGGAATGGAGATACTCGACATTATATCCGTATCCCTGCTGTCCAAATCCTCCAAAATTATTAAGGTCCTGCCTGATTTGTGACGCGGTAACCTTCATTTTCTCGCTCAGCTCTTTGGATGAAATGCGTACAACGTCCTTCTCCAGCAAATCTCCCAAATACCTGTAGTACCTGGGCAATCTATCTATAACAGCCCTTGATATACGTTTCTTTTCCAAAACCAAATCCTCCTTCCGGCGAACGAATCTATAGGATTATTATATTTGATTGTTAATAATAAGTCAATCTATTAGCTTTTACCATGCTTTACTTGATTTTGTGATTATGTTAGAATTATTAAGTTATGATTGTTATGACAAAGACATTCGAGAGAGGTATCGTATCATGGTGCTGTCATGCAATAATATATGCAAATCCTTTGGAACAACTGAAATCCTTAAGGATATCAGCTTTCATATAAATGAACGGGAAAAGGCCGCCATAGTTGGTATAAACGGAGCGGGCAAGTCCACCCTGCTAAAAATAATTGTCGGCGAATTGGCCGCAGACGAAGGTACTGTTACCATAGCCAAAAGCAGTACCATCGGATATCTGTCCCAACAACAGGATTTGACATCCGAAAACACAATATATGATGAAATGTATGGGGTAAAGCAGGAGCTGACCAAGCTGGACCAGCGCATCCGCAGCTTGGAGCTTATGATGCAGAACGCTTCCGGCAAAGAGCTGGATGACATGCTCAATACATACACGAGACTAACCCATGAATTTGAGATTCAAAACGGTTATGCCTATAAAAGCGAGGTTGTCGGCATACTTAAAGGCCTTGGTTTTGACGAAGAGGATTTTGACAAGAAGATAAACACCCTGTCCGGAGGACAGAAAACCCGGATTGCTCTTGGCAAACTTCTTCTTTCAAAGCCGGACATCCTCCTTCTTGACGAGCCCACCAACCACCTGGATCTCATATCGATTTCCTGGCTGGAGACGTACCTGTTGAATTACAGCGGCGCCGTAATTGTAGTGGCCCATGACAGGTATTTCCTTGACAAGGTCGTTACGAAGGTCATTGAAATAGACCATAAAAAGGCACAAACTTACCTTGGCAATTATTCGGAATATGTCCGGAAAAAGGCCATTATGCAGGAAAACCTGATTAAAGCATACAATAACCAGCAGCAGGAAATCAAAAGGCAGGAGGAAATAATAGCAAGGTTCCGAGCCTACGGCAGTGAGAAATCAATCCGCAAGGCCCAAAGCCGTGAGAAAATGCTCGAGAAAATAGAACGGATTGAAAAGCCGGCTGGTAACGCGAAGATTCGATTCTTTCTGGAACCGGATATCATGAGCGGAAACGACGTTTTAAGCGTGGAAGGCCTCGCGAAATCGTACGGCAGCCTTGAATTGTTTAATGACATCAGCTTTGAGGTCAAACGCGGTGAAAAGGTTGCCATTATAGGAAACAACGGTACGGGCAAGACCACCCTGCTTAAGATTATAACCGGCTCTGTGGAACCGGATGCAGGAAAGATCCGGTTCGGCAGCAAGGTCAGCATAGGGTACTACGACCAGGAAATGCAGCAGCTTAATCCGGAAAAAACCCTGTTTGACGAACTGCAGGACGCGTATCCCCACCTTGACAATACCACGGTCAGAAACATCCTTGCGGCATTCCTGTTCACCAATGACGATGTATTCAAAAAGATAAGGGATTTAAGTGGCGGCGAACGGGGAAGGGTCTCCTTTGCCAAGCTCATGCTCACCGGTGCCAACTTCCTGATACTTGACGAACCGACCAACCATCTGGATCTGGCTTCAAAGGAAATACTCGAAGATGTGATTAACTCCTATACAGGTACGGTCCTTTATGTGTCCCACGACCGTTACTTTATAAACAAGACGGCGACAAGAATTCTGGACCTGGCCGGTAAAAAGCTCCTAAACTATATAGGAAATTATGATTACTACCTGGAAAAAAAGCTTGACGTTGAAGCAGCCTGTCTTGGCAAACCGCTTAATGAAAAAAGCGCGGAAAGCCGGGGCCTTCCATGGGCATCCGCCAAATCACAGTATGCATCGGACGGTGAACAGACAAGCAGCAGGCTATCCTGGCAAAAGCAAAAGGAAGAACAGGCAAGAATCCGCAAGATAAAGAACGATCTGAAGAAGACCGAAGACGAGATACATGCCCTGGAGACCAGGAATGAGGAAATAGACTCTCTCCTGACACAGGAAGAAATATATACGAATCCCGACAAGCTCTTAGAGCTGCACAACGAAAAAAGCCAAATCGAAAAACGCCTTGAAGAACTTCTTGAAAAGTGGGAGCAACTCGCAGCCGAGGAGCAAGGACTGTAATGGCAGGAGTCCGCTGCCGCAGAATCTTAAATATAAAAGGCGTATCGATTGCTATATAAATGCGTATTGAGCGGAAAAGCTTCCAGTGAGGGTTTATAACCGTATCGGGATATGCATGCTTATATCACACACCCTTAGAAGAACAGCTGCCACATTTGTATGCCTTAATCGGACTGACGTCCGCTTATGGTCACCCAAATATGGCAGCTGTTCTTCTAAGGGTGCATGATATATACATGCATACCCTCCAGCTACTAAATCTCACTGTTTTTTAATGCTCAATTCGCTTTTTATTCAAATATTCTTAGGTTTTGCGGAACCTTGTTATTACAGTACTTGCTCCGTAATGTATTTAATTGTGTTCTTCATGTGTTCCTGTGCCAAGGTCTCCGCTAACGCGCCATCCCTTTTCTTAATGGCTTCCACTATGGCGGCATGCTCCTTGCTTGACTGTACGGCCCTGTAAGGCCTTGAGAGCGAAACCTTGCGTACCCGTTCTACGTACTGGTGAAAATCAGACAATACATGGTCCAGTATCTTGCTTCCCGAAGCCTTATACAGCAAGTCGTGGAACTTGTTGTCCAGTTCCACAAGCTGGTCAAAATGACTTCTTCTTGCGTGAAAATCGGACAGATAAAGTATTTCCTCCAATGCTTCAATCTGCGCGTTTGTTATGTTTTTACATGCCCATCTCGCGCACAGCCCTTCCAGGTAAGAGCGTATCGTATAAATGTCGTATATGTCCTTCTTGGTTATTCCCGTTACATATGCACCTTTGTTCGGAATTATGTTTACCAGGCCCTCAAGCTCGAGCTGCCTGAGAGCTTCCCTTACTGGGGTCCTGCTGACGCCAAGCTCGGAAGCAAGGGCATTTTCTTTTAGTTCTTCATTTTCCTTATATTCACCGGACAGGATCTTATCCCTAATCGTATTGTATACCCTGGCTCTTAGGGAATACGTGTCCGCTATTTCTTTCTGTATGTTGATTTCCACCAAGGATTTCCCCCTTAATACACATCACATTTATTATAACTTCTCTATTGTTTCCATTAAGTAATCTGCAAATTCCTCACCGGTTGCTCCCGTATCCCTGCCCGTAATCACAAGCTTCTTCTCCGTTATTGTACAAATGTCTAGGGCTTTATACAGCTTTTCCGCTTCTTTGGCATATCCTATATGGGACAACAGCATGGCCCCTGCACGGATTATGCTGCATGGATCGGCGTATTTTTCACGGCCTTCCTGGACCATCCTGGGAGCCGAACCGTGAATGGCTTCAAACATGGCATAGCGTTTCCCAATATTGGCACTTCCGGCTGTTCCTACGCCGCCCTGGAATTCCGCCGCCTCGTCTGTAATGATGTCGCCGTACAGATTGGGCAGCACAACAACCTGAAAGTCCTTTCTTCTCTTCTCATCCACCAGCTTGGCGGTCATAATGTCAATATACCAGTCGTCCGCGGTAATATCGGGATAATCCTTGGCTATTTCATAGAATATGTCAAGAAATTTGCCATCGGTGGTTTTTATTATGTTTGCCTTTGTAACAGCGGTAACCCTGGTTTTATTATTGTTTTTGGCATATTCGAAAGCCGCCTTAATAATACGCTCACAACCCTGGCTCGTAACCACCGTAAAATCCACCGCAAGATCTTCCGTCACATTTACGCCTTTGCTTCCTACAGCATATGCACCTTCTGTGTTTTCACGGAAAAATGTCCAGTCAATGCCCTGTTCCGGAATCCTTACAGGCCTGACATTTGCGAATAGGTCAAGTTCCTTTCTCATGGCTACATTGGCACTTTCCACATTGGGCCATGGATCGCCTTTTCTAGGTGTGGTTGTGGGGCCTTTTAGAATGACATGGCATTTCTTTATTTCCTCCAGTACCGCCGGAGGTATGGCAGCGTTCTCAGCGGCCCTTCTTTCAATTGTAAGACCTTCAATATTCCTGAAAACCACCCTGCCGGATTTTACATCGTCCTTCAGGAGAAATTCAAGAACTCTTTGAGCCTGTGAAGTTATCGCCGGACCAATTCCATCGCCGCCGCATACACCGATTATAATCCGATCCAGGGACTTATAATCGATAAAATCCCCCTGGCCCTTCATTTTCTCAACTCTTTCAAGCTGTTCTGCAAGAAGCTGTCCGAATCTTTCTTTGGCAGCTTCAACATACTCCGTTCTTAACATCATCTTCCTCCAAATCACCTTATTATATCACTTTTTATGTATATGTCAGATTTATTCTAAGTTAAGGAGCCAGGGTTGTCAACCACAATTCCCAGGTCCCGCATGGCGTTACCGACCACTTCAATCATTTCTTCATCAGTTATGACAGTTATTCTACCGTTGTCGTATTCCTGGTCGACCCATTCCTTAACCTTAGCTACAAGGGGATGATTCTTATCTAAGGCCCTTTCATCCTTCAGCTTATAGTAACTGTTAATCCAGTGGGCAATACCCGCCAGGCCGGATGTATTGGATACAGCCACCTTAACAGGACGGTTCAGGAATTTTTCTGTATTGAATATGTTGTATATTTCCTCGTTCTTTATAAGACCGTCGGCATGAATGCCCGCTCTTGTGACGTTGAAGTTCCGCCCTACAAACGGTGTTCTTGAAGGTATCCTATATCCTATCTCCTTCTCGTAGTATTCCGCAATCTCCGTTATTACCCTTGTATCCATACCGTCCAGCGTGCCTTTAAGCTGTGCGTACTCGAAAACCATGGCTTCAAGGGGGGTGTTTCCTGTCCTCTCACCAATGCCGAACAGCGAACAGTTAACGGCAGCGGCGCCATATAGCCAGGCTGTGGTCGAGTTCGTAACAGCCTTGTAGAAATCATTATGCCCGTGCCATTCAAGCCATTCGGAAGGAACCCCGGCATGGGTCATGATACCATAGATGATTCCCTGTACCGAACGGGGAAGTACTGCTCCCGGGAAGTTTACGCCATAACCCATGGTATCACATGCCCTTACCTTGACAGGTATATTGTATTCTTGACTCAGCTTCATAAGCTCGGAGCAGAACGGGATGACAAAACCATGAATGTCGGAACGCGTAATGTCTTCCAGGTGGCAGCGTGCCGCAACACCGGTCTCAAGGCACTCCCTGACAACGTTCAGGTAATGTTCCATGGCTTGCCTCCTGGTCATCTTCATTTTATAGAAGATATGATAATCCGAGCAGCTGACCAATATACCGGTCTCCTTAAGTCCTATCTCCTTGACAAGCTCGAAATCCTTCTTGCTTGCGCGGATCCATGAAGTAACCTCGGGATACCTGTAACCCCTTTCCAGGCACTTGTAAACCGCATCCCTGTCCTTCTTGCTGTACAGGAAAAATTCACATTGACGAATTATTCCCTTGGGCCCTCCCAAACGATGAAGGTAATCATAAATGGTTACAATCTGCTCCGTGGTGTATGGAGCCCTGGACTGCTGTCCGTCACGGAAAGTTGTATCTGTAATGAATATTTCATCAGGAAGCTTGTGAGGTACGATCCTGTCGTTGAATGCTATCTTAGGTATCTCATCATAGGGAAATAAGTTTCGAAATGTGTTTGGCTTCTCAACATCAACCAGGGTATAAATCGGTTCCTCAAGAGCAAGAAGATTGTTCTGCGGGTTAATATACACTCTCCTGTCATCCATATAAATACTCCATCCCTTCCCTTTATTATACGTTCAATTACATTTTGTATAATTGTATACACTTATACAATAGATGTCAACACTTAATTTATATTTATGCAATGAATCTTTTATTATTTATTTTAATAAATAAAATGCCGCCGGACAGCTTGTCCGACGGCGTATCGCGGCTATATACATCGCTTCATTGTTTTAATGCTTCATTTCTTTATGCTTTTTTATGCTTCCATTATTTCATCAAATTCAGAATAATCTCATATACCACGGGGACCAGTACCGAGGGCAGAAGGTTTCCCGTCTTGACCTTTTTGCCGGTAACCATGTTTATGCCTATTGCAAAAATAAGAACTGAACCGATAAATGACAGGTTTCCAATCAGCCTTTCGCTCAGGTATGGCTCAACAAATCCTGCCGCCAGGGTTATTCCTCCCTGGTATATTCCCACGGGGATAACCGAAAAGAATACTCCGATACCCAGGGTGGACGCAAAAAAGATTGCTACCACACCATCAATAAAGCCCTTGGCAAGAAGCATTGAAGGATCAGCCGACAAGCCGTCTTTTAGTGAGCCGATGATAGCCATGGCTCCTACGCAAAACAGCAGCGAACTGTTGACAAAGCCTTCAACAAAGCCTTTATCCTTTTCCTTGTTCACCTTCAGCTTCCTCTTGAGCCATTCACCAACCCGTTCAAGCCGGGTTTCTATGTCGATTGCTTCTCCGATAAAGCTTCCGGCAGCAAGAGAAACCACCATAAGCATTATATTTCTGCTGACTATCTTATTGCCTTCGATTGACAGCAGCCCCTCCAATGCTCCACTTATGCCAATAAACATAACAGCAAGTCCCATGGCCTTCAGAATGGTTTCCTGGAAGCGCTGCTTTAAACCGCCTTTTATCAGTATTCCTATTGTCGAGCCTAAAAGAACCAGGGCTATATTGCCCAATGTACCCAACCCAATCATTTTTTATACCGGAACTTTCCGTCTCCTCCCTCATTTATGTGCATAAATAATGTATTTATACCAAACCTGTTGTCTGCTCAACTTCGCGCAGCGCAAGGATAGTCTTTTCAATCAACTCGTCAAGCTCCCAGCCAAGCATTGCGGCACCATTGCTGATAACCTCCCTTGAGCAGCCCGCCGCGAATTTCGGAGTCTTGAATTTCTTCCTTACGGAGCTCACTTCAAGGTCCATGGTGCTCTTCGACGGTCTCATCAGAACACAGGCACCAATCAATCCCGTAAGCTCGTCCACCGCATACAGCACCTTCTCCATCTCATGCTCGGGCTTGATATCTACACATATACCGTAACCGTGGCTTGCCACCGCATGTATGAGCCTTTCATCATAACCCTTGTCCTGCATAATCTCCTGCACCTTAATGCAGTGCTGGTCAGGATACATGCCGAAATCCAGGTCATGCAGCAATCCTACGACGCCCCAAAAATCCTCTTCGCCATGGCCAAGCTCCCTTGCAAAATATCTCATGGCACCTTCAACAATCCGTGCATGCTTCAGATGAAATTCATCCTTATTATACTCGCACAGAAGCTCCCATGCTTCTTCCCTGGTCGGTATCTTTCCCATAGCTTACCCCTCCATAAATATTTTAAGCATAAGCTAACCGGTTAACTTATGCTTCGTATGGTAATTGTTATTTATGAATATACATCAACAAGAAAATAAATTCAAGTATAAAAGTAAATATTACCGTATCCCCGCTATGTCCTTAATTACCTCACCGGCAATGATAAGCCCTGCAACAGACGGAACAAATGATACGCTTCCCGGTATCTGCCTTCTGTCGGTGCATTTTCTTGCCGTACCCGGAGGACATATGCAATTACGGCGGCAGCCGGTTTCCGCACTTTCCATTGGTTTTATGACAGGCTCCTTCGAATAGACCACCTTCAGGTCCTTTATGCCCCTTGCTGCCAGTTCCTTGCGCATTACCTTCGCGAGCGGGCAGACCGAGGTTTTGTATATGTCGGCCACCTCGAACCTGGTGGGATCCAGCTTGTTTCCCGCACCCATGCAGCTTATGATAGGCACGTTCTTTTCCTTGCATCTAAGCACAAGCTCGATTTTGCCTGTTACGGTATCTATGGCATCCACCACATAATCATATGATGCAAAGTCAAACTGATCCGCCGTCTCCCTGGTAAAGAAGCACCGGTGTGTCACTACCTCCGCCTCGGGGTTTATCTCCAGTACCCTTTCCTTCATGACATCTACCTTGTACTTTCCCAAGGTTTTTCTGGTGGCTATAATTTGCCTGTTGAGGTTGGTCAGGCATACCTTGTCGTCATCTATCAAATCAAATTTCTTTATGCCGCAGCGGACCAACGCTTCAACCACAAAGCCGCCCACTCCGCCGATGCCAAAAATAGCCACCCTTGCTTCGCCAAGCTTCTTCATGGCTTCCGCTCCAAGCAATAACTCACTCCTGGAAAACTGGTTCACGTTTATGACTCCTATCTATTCTTACCTTATCTTTATATTAGGGTCCAGCAATATATCGGCTATTCGTTCACTGGCATGACCGTCGCCATACGGATTGCTGGCCTTTGCCATCTTATCATATTCTTCCTTGTCGGTCAACAGATTATAAATTGCCCGGTAAATCGGTTCCTCATCCGTTCCAACAAGCTTGAGGGTGCCTGCTTCTATGCCTTCAGGCCGCTCCGTCGTATTTCTCATAACAAGAACGGGTTTGCCCAGGCTTGGCGCCTCCTCCTGGATGCCTCCGCTGTCTGTAAGGATAAGGTACGACCTTGCCATAAAATTATGGAAATCAAGAACATCCAAGGGCTCTATCAGCCTGATCCTGTCGCAGTTGTCAAGGACCTGCCTTGCCGCCTTCCTTACGGCTGGATTCATATGGATCGGGTAAATAACCTTGATATCCTTCATGTCTTCCGTAATTCTTCTGATTGCCCTGAACATCTGGTGCAGGGGTTTGCCTAGGTTTTCCCTGCGGTGGGCCGTAAGCAGGATCAGCCTGCTGTCCGCAGCCCAATCCAAATACTCGTTGGCATAATCCTCTCTTACCGTGGTTCTTAATGCGTCAATTGCCGTATTGCCGGTAACAAATATCCTATCCGGCGACTTTCCTTCCCTTATCAAATTCTCCCTTGATGTATTCGTCGGGGCAAAATGGTAGTCGGCAAGTATGCCTACCGCCTGCCGGTTGAATTCCTCAGGATATGGAGAAAATATCTGGTATGTCCGAAGGCCTGCTTCAACATGGCCGATCGGGATCTGCATGTAGTAGCACGCCAAAGCGGTTACAAAGGTTGTGGTTGTATCACCATGCACAAGCACTACGTCCGGTTTAACTTCCTCAAGGACCTGTTTTATCTGCAGCAAAATCTTAGTGGTCAGGTCAAAAAGGGTCTGATTTTCCTTCATGATTGAAAGATCGTAATCCGGCACCACTCCGAATGCATTTAAAACCTGGTCAAGCATCTGCCTGTGCTGCCCGGTCACGCATACAATTACCTTGGCATCAGGCCTTCGCTTCAGTTCATTAACCAACGGACACATTTTTATGGCCTCGGGGCGTGTCCCGAAAACCAGCATGATTTTCTTCACAAGAACATCTCCTCGTTAGTGTTTAATATCTCATCCATATCAAATGTTATTACATTATCACATATCCGGGACATGAATATCAAGGCGGGATCCCTAGTCAATCACTATTATATCAATCTTTATGTCATCCGTCTCCACCGTTCTATGCTTTATGGAAATATCGTCTTCCGTTTTGTACACTTCAAAATTGCTTTCATCCGTCTTTTCTTCTTCTGTTTTGACTTCATCCGCTTCTTCCCGGGCTGTTTCTTCCGCTTCCTCATCCGGCAGTATTTCATCCATAATTTCGCTTACCGCGGCCGACATTTCACTGACAAATTCCTTGAACATGCCCTCATTGTATTTATCTTCCGGGGCATCATATATCTGAAGGTAATTGCCCAGGGCAAACGACATTCTGTCATACAGCCTTACAATACCGTTCCAGGCCAGCATTAATACCAGGAACAGCACTACGCCGACAGCTGAAATGATGTATCCAACCAAACCGTAAATTGTTATGCCATATTTAAGCTCAACCGTATGCCGTCCTGCGGGCAATGTCAGGGTTATAAGATGCTCCATTTGCCCTACCGGGATCTCCTTGCCGTCCACAGTAGCCGTCCAACGCGGGGTATATGTAACCGATACTATTACATCCTGCTGCATGTCGCTTTCATAAGTGAACGAGCCTCCGTTATAGTCCCAGTGGTGTTCGGTCACAGAGTCGAATATTTCCGGCATGTAATCCATATTTATGCCGTAATAGGTGAAGATGCTTTTATACATTTCCTCCACCCTGTCGCTGTTTTCTTTAATCATGTCCGAATAAGACGCCAACCCGAGATTCCGTGCATATACGGCGTCCAAATACTGGCTAAGATGTCCTCCTATAAAAATGACTTTGCCGTTACCAATATTTTTTGCCCCGATAATGTCCATCTCAACATTACTGTTAGGAACCCGGATACTTGCATAAACCTCATCGAGGAAATAAAGCGCACGAATCCTGGTTAAATAATTGTTGTTTTCGATATACGTGTATGGCAAACCATACGGATCATCAAGGGCGGGGCTGAGATTCACAGTATCCCCGTACACCTCCTCATTGGTTGTAACCCCAAACAAGTCGAATATGTAATTCTGCTTAGGTTCAATCATCACGACGACCCCTTTGTTTACAAGGTTCGATACCATGGTTTCAAACTCATTCTTCTCGCTTAGGGTTTTTATGTTTGGCTCAATTATATATATCAGCTTGTACCTTAACAGCTCTTCTTCTGTATAATCCATAAGGTTGCTGCTCCAACCCTGGATAAAATACGGGAAATGAATTGAAAATCCCTGCAACTCGTCACTTATTACCAGGGCATTGCGGGAGTCTGTCAGGTAATATGAAGAGGGGTAATCACTGATATATATCTTGCGCCATTCTCCCTCAGATAATTTAAACCCCAGTTCATTTTCTATACGCTCAATTAGGCTTTGGAATGTATCGGGAATATGTATATAACGTATATTCCAGAAAGCTATTTCCTTAAGAATGTAGTCATTTTTACTCAGATGTAACGCCAGATTGTCATTATAAAGCTTACGATTATGCGGCGTTCCTTCGATGTTCCATCCGGTACAAACATTATAATCATTTAACAGCATAAAATACAACTCATCGCTTCGTATGGAGTCGTGTGCCTGGTATCTACCCTTATCAAATGCACTTGCTTTATTTTCTATCATATCTTTTCTGGTAATATAAATGCTTAAATCATCTGCAGGATATACCATGGTAAATGGATTTAGCAAATATCCCAGGTAAATAACCAAGCCTAATGTAGCTGGCCTAAATAACCATTTCATTTTTCGATAATTCCACAGCATGTAAATCGCATATGCGCTGACAATTGCCCCTGACACTGATGTCAGGGTTAGAATTCGTCCGGGTACCATGTCGGATGCAAACGGTAAATACTTAAAGCCGGGAAGATTCAGACCAAAGGAAAAAATGGCCGATATTACCGTCAAAAAGATACATGCCAGCCCATAATACTCATGGCTTTCATTTTTTTTCTTTAACAGCGTGTTTATTATATGGCATGCCAACCCAATAATACATAAAGTAGAAATTTCAATTGGAAAATAAAAATAAGTATCCCCGCCGGGTATAAACCAATATATGTTAGCAGTGATTTCTGCAACCGAATCCGGAAGCAGGTATGGCGTGCCCGGAGTCTCAAGCTGTGTTGACCCAACGACAGACCAAAAAGCCGTAAGTATTCCTGAAAAGGCTATACTGCTGCAAGCTATAAAGAAATTTCTTAATTTTACTTTTCTTAATACAACACAGATAAAAATTACAACAGCAATATTAAGGCAAACCATGAATGCATGCATGGCATGGCTTAATATCATTAATGTGATTAGCACTGTTGTTCCGAAGTATTTCGGCCTTGAGGGCTTTTGGGCTAGTGACAGCATTAATAAAAGAAGCCACGGCATAATGGCAAATATAGGGGCTTGAGCAATAACCCCCAACCAGTATGCTGATTTAAGGAGAACCGGATTAAGGCAGAAAGCCACTATTCCTATCAAGCCACAGCCCCTGCCGATTTTACGGTAACAGAAGGCCCAAATCCCCAGCCCTCCGATTGTAAATAAAACCGCCCAATAGATCTTAAAGGTCAACATAATATTATTCGTAACCCAATATATAGGAACCATCAAGTAATATGACAGCGGTACATAATATTGAGTTACCGTCGAACCGTTGTACCAGTATGGAAACCAGCTTGGAATATGACCTTGCATAAGCTGTTCGGATATGTAAGCAACCTTTGTCATATGTCCCATAAAATTCGTGGCTGCAGGATACAGCTCATTCGATTCAAGTAATAAGTTGCTCATCCCTATCAAGCTGCACACAACCGATATTATAATTGCAAGAAATAATTCAAGGATAAACAATCCTTTTTTATTCTTCCGCATCTTCATGTTCACCGCTCTCTATCCTGCGCTTTTTGTCAAAAACGCAGATTACAGCCATCCATACAACAGTTCCGCCAATCCCGGCAGCGCTGACAATCATGCCCTGCGTTTCATATGGATAAACCAGCTTGATCTCCGTATGCCTTTCAGTTACATACAACAAGTTGTAGTTGTTTATTATTTTTGAGTCAGATACGAAATTATCCTGGTAAGCAATTGTGGTATTTACATTTTCCACCGGGGTGTCAATTATAATTCTGTCCTTTTCGTATTTTATATCAATAGGTACGAAAGTTCTTTCAGGCAGTTCGTATAACTCCGCGTTAAAACAGTCGTTTAATATTTTAAAGGCATTTTGGTCCGATGTCTGCAGACTGTAATAGAACATGTTCAAGCCCAGGAAAATGATGTTTTCATTTTCATTGGTCCCGATAAATGCAAGTTCCTGGTCATAATAATTAACCGTTCCCAGTACTTTTGCCGCACCTTCAATATATTTCGTATTCCATACGTAATGGTCTTCCGGGAAGTTTAAGAAATACATTTTCTCTCCCTTATATGTGACCGTGGGAAATGAGTCTGTAAATGATATGCTCTGGGCTACAACCCCGAGAAAATACATCCTCTTGGTTTCCCTGACAACCGGAATATGATCCATGTCTATTACAACACGGACCCCCCTGTCGGCAAGCTCGGTGATAATGCTTTCCGCCTTGATGCGGTCGTGGTATTCAAAACCTGATAAATATATGGTTTCGTATTGTGCCAGCTCTTCAACGGTATAGTCATCAATATGATGGGACGAGCCGATAAAAGTCGGATACGGAAACGCAACCTCATCGACATACTTACCTATTCCAAATCCCTTATACTTTGTTACAACTCCAAAGGATTCGGGTGTATCCATATGAAATATATAGGCCTGTCCAGTTTCTTTGTACAGATAATAATTCGAAGCCAAAGCCGCCTCAATAAGGTCCTCTTCCGTCATATGGGCTTTTGCCACCAGTTCCTTAAGAACAATAACCGTGTCATTGCCTAGCTCAATGCATCTGTCAAAAAGATACTCATATTTCCCCTTTTCAATGGCCGTGTTCAGCATGACGATATTAGGAGCGGTGGTGGCTCCTTGCCAGGCCCAGCCGTATGTGTACTGTATCGCATTCTCGCCTGTGCACAGCTCCCAGGACGGATATGAGCCAAGCATGCTCAAATCCATTAATGCAACCCTCTGCTTAGTTATATCCTTTGCAATTAACAGTTCATCTCTGAAGCTGCCCTTTGTCTGGGTGTAATACCTGCTGAGCATAAATGAAGGGATACAGTCTATTAAAATCAATGCCATAAGGAGTATGGTAACATACCTTTTGATATTCTTCCATTCTATAACCGACCACATAAAAAAGGAATAGGCGATTGTTGTAAATCGCATCATCCATAACAGCTGGCTCAAAGGAAGCTTTGACAAAATAGGCACCATTGCCGGAGTCGTGCAAAGCAGGATTATAAGATTTGTATAATAACCGGCCTTGATTTTTCTGTTGGCCAGAATTATGCCTATAACTGCTATTGATATAATTGATATTCCGTAATAATAGGTATCGGTAACTCCCGTTATTCTTGTAAATGGATTTAAAGTGGATTTAAGTGCATATGTCAGGGACTCCATAACGCTGGCGCTGGCTTCCTGGTTCATACCGACCAGCCCCCCAATCAAAGCGGGGATCAGCCAAATACCTATGACCGCATAACCAAGAAGCATGCTGACAATTACCTGAAAAGCCCTTAAATACTTCTTGTTTGCGATAACATAGAAAACCAAAAAAATAAACGTGCAGATGCCCATCATTGCAGATATCATCAGGTGCGACAGAGCCATCATCGACATCAGCAGGGTAATAAAAACCGCAGTTATTTTTTTTTCCTTCTCAACAAACAACCATATGCAATAAGCCAAATAAGGTATGATAATCGCGGTAATTATGCGGGGGACATTTCCTTCACAGAAAAACACACGGATATTATCGGGCAGGAAAAACCACATAAAACCTAAAAATATGCAAAGCGCCATTCTCCTGGTAGATAACCCCCACAGCAGCCATCCGCATCCGCCGGCAAAAAAAGAAAAGCCCACAAAATAGTAATATGTTGCAATAATATCCCCTTTTGCCAGCCACTCAAAAAAAGCCAGAATATAATACGGAAGCGGAGCCCAGTAACGGTAAGGCTGTAAACCGTTATACCAAAGGTTGGTATGCAGGGGATAATAATCTCCACTCAAGATGCTCCGGTACATCAGGTCCGATTTGAAAAAATGTCCCCATGCGTCATTTCCGGAGATATAATATCCCTTTTCCCTGAGAACAAACATCAAAATAAAAGCCCCTGCTGCCATAAGCAATATTGAAAATATAAGCTTTATTACAACCGGGACACCTTTTTTCCGGGACTTGATATTAAGTTGTGCCATATCATGCTCTACCGGTTTTTGCCACATTCTTTATAAGTCCCTTCCTTCCAGAATCTGCTGAAGTATACTGTCAGCCACGCTTTCGCAATCATCCGGGCTATATAAACTCTCCTCATACGGGTGTAAATCAATAATATAAGCCCTGGTCGGTGTTTCGCTCATTTCTATGGACAGCAAAATCCAGCCTTCATTGCGCAGTATGACTTCAAGCTTGTCCTTGAAGTAATCACAGCAGTTCTCCAATGTGGGATTAATCGTGTCGAATGGATCCACCTTATTAAGGAAACTGTCCTGGTACCTGTTCATCCATTCCTTGACCTTTTCTTCAACAATATTGAATTGGATAAAATCCTCCCTCTCCTTTAAAACATGAAGAGTTATTTCCCATGTGTGAGGATGCCTTTCTCCCAAGGCGCCATTTATATATATTGCATGACTTGCGTTAAGGTAGAATTTGAATTTGTACCTTCTGAATCTCATAATATATCCCTCTATCAGCAAATAAAACATGTATTATCGCTTTTTATTAATCAAACTGAAAATGAACCTGCGAATAAAATACATCACAAAAAACGGCAGTGCCACGGATATTCCCTTGCTTAACAGGAACCTGACATTCTCGCCGGCTTTGACGAACAATTCGTTCTCCCCTATGTATATCAGCCAGTCAGCCAGGAATAATCCCAAAAGAAAGGTTCCAAGGTAAACAATAAAGCTTACCATGTCATATTTAGATTTAAACACGGATTTGACAGTCAATATGTAATGCAGGATGAACCCTGTGACAACCCCTATTGTATTCGATACCACGACATGAATATGCAGAACCCGGTACAAAAGCCAGACCAGCGCCACGTCAATAACCGTAACGATAACCGAATTCAGCAGATAATTAAATAACGGAATATTCAATAACCTTTTTGCCAAATCCTTAATCATTGCCCTGTTCCTCTTGACACTTCCTTACATATAAGGTCAAAAACCTTTTCCACATCGGCATTGTAGTCTTCTATGCAGGAAACGCCCATTTGTATAAAATAACCCTCTTTTTTCAGGGGAACCGCCCATTCGTTAACAATCTTGTCCTTCATTTCACCTATACCGTCAGCTTTTGTATTGAACAGGAGTATTGTAAAAATGCCCGCTTCTATTTCCGCTACGATATGCTTTTGATTAATATAATTCGAAACGGACGACATAACCCCATATGGTATATTCCGGTCTCTGTCTTCTGTTGCCATTACAATTACAATAATTGTTAACGGTACAATATTTTCTTTCTGTATTTTATCAAGCAGGGACATTAACACCGCCCTGCTATATACCCTGGTATTGCCGCTGTTAATACCGTTTTGTGAGTATAGCCTTTTTAAGCTGTTGGTCAGCCTGTCGATTACCTTGTTTCTCTCAATAGCCTCCTGTTCCAGTTCATATATTCGTTCCTTTCTCTTGCCGATTTCAAACACCGAATAAAACAGGACTACCAGAATTACCGCACCGATTACGGTAATTGGTATGGCTATATAGATATTATGCTGATTTATCCGCCCTTTTTCAATAACATATATTTCCTTTGCGCATATACCTACAGCGTATTGATTTTTCCGGACTGTTATGGTGCTGTATGAAGCGATAATACCGTTGCTTTCGCAGATCTCAATAAACTCAGGCAGTGTTATTAACGAAAATAATTTCGAATAATTATAATCCCTGACAAACAGCATATTGTCATTTTCAGCAAAAAACCAATACCTGCTGGCACTGGTTTCAACTTCATTAATTATCGTGCCGATGGCCTCCGATATGTCCATTCCTTCCGATTCCATATATAGTTTCATCCGCAGTGAAACCTGTTCGGTCAGCATCTGCTGTTCATTTTTATAATTCCGGATATAAGCGGCTCTGTTATTACTCAGTTCTATATAAATAAACAAGATAACAGCCGATACCACAAGAGAAACAGACGCAATAATAATGATTTGCTGCACTATTCTTTTTTTCCTTGTTTCCTTATTAATTGTCATCTACTCCCTTTATCTGCCGCATACAAGTATTCTCTTTCTTGTCTTTCTTAGTCTGAAAGCAAGCTTTATGCTGTTTTTCGCCGTCTTAACAACCTTCATTTTGCTGCTGCCCTTCTTAAAATCATACCTGAGCACAAAAGGTATTTCAGCAAAGCGGGCACCGACTATGTACAGCTTATACAACAGCTCGGCCATACATGTAAATCCTGATTCTTCAATAAGATCATCCCCGAATTTACCGTACCCGCGCCGCAATATTTCCACCGAGTAAAGCCGATAGCCGCATGTATAATCCCTGACATTCTCCACCGGGATTATTGCTGAGAATACATACCTGGCCCCTTCACTGGTAAGAAGCCGCAGCCTTGATACGCCCTGTACCTGCGAGCCTTTTCTGTACCTTGAAGCAATAATAACATCAGCCTTTGTCTCCGGGCCATTTGCTCCGATTCTTTCGAGCATATCCTTGATATACACAGGGTCCTGGGTGTTGTCACAATCCATTATGCATACGTACCTGCAATCCGGACATTCCTTGACCGCATAAAAAATGCCGGTTTTAATTGCCTCTCCCAATCCTTTATTTATTGGGTGATTAATGAGTTTAAAGTTATCATATTCCTCCGCAAGCTGCTCACATATGCTTTTGGTTTGATCCGCACTTCCATCATTTACAACCACAATACGAAGAGCCAGTCCGTACCCGTTTACTATATCCTCCTGTTGCTTCCATGATTCGACCATCTGCCGGGCATTTTGCTCCTCATTATAGGCAGGAAGCAGTACAACAAGTTCTTTTCCCATGACTTCACTCCGCTGATATTTTTCTTTTTATTTTATTGATTTTCCCGATAACGGTTTGAAAATCATTTTTTACAGTTTCTTTTACCAGCATCCGTTCCTGTGTCAATGTTCTGGTCTTCCAGCTTCTGTCTTCCTTTATTGAATTTATGATTCCCGCAAACCGGAACCAGAATGTTATGAAGTTATAAATAGGCATAAGCAGTATAAAGTACCATTTTTTCATGTAAAATTTTCGTTCTTCTTTGAACTCGCCTAAAAAGCTCAATACATTCAAGAAGAACAGAAATGACGAGAATGTATACAACGCATATATAAGCACTGTGGAAACAATAATAAGCTTCAGCGGATAATTCATGAAAATCAGGCATATAAGGGCAAAAAACCATATCATTCTCGGAAACGTAAATGTATGGTCGCTGATTAACAGGCGGACTGCAAAGTTTGAGGCAAACCCAAACACCGCCTTAACATCCTTCTTCAGGAATATATGGGCAACCTCAATTTCACCCCGCTGCCATCTCTGCCGCTGGGTGTATAATTTATTGAAGCTTTCAATCGGATCTACATAATATATCGCATTCTCACACAGCTTCACCTTCAGGTTCAGCTTTTCCCTGACCTGGAAAGTAACATGGGTGTCCTCACCGACGGTATCGGTATTATACATCTGTGTCTGAAGTATGGCTGATTTGCGGAATGCTGAAAACGCCCCCGACATTGTAAATATCTTGTCAACCTCGGATTGATAATTCCGGCCCGCCAAAAACGCCTGGCAGTACTCGAAATATTCAGCCTTTTGCAGTAAACGAAGCCAGAAATTCTTTGTTTCGTTTATCATCCTGGGATTTGTAAGGATAACCCCTGTCAGGCAGTGGGTTTTCGGGTCATGCTCAAATCTCTTGACAACATTCTTGAGTGCCTTCGGATGAAGCTCACCGTCACTGTCTATATGGATAATGTATTTCCCATGGCTGTTGAACAAAGCGAGATTTAGAGCCTTTGATTTTCCCTGCTCCGAATCCATCCAATTCATAATCAGGTCGGGGTGTTCCCTCTGGCACTCCTGGAAAACCTCGAAGCTGTTGTCAGTACTCTTGTTATTAACGAGTATTATATGAATCGCCTCATGGGGATAATCCGATCTTGCTATTGATTCTATGCATTCTTTAAGAGTATCCCCCGTATTGTAAACCGGCAGTACCAGTGTTATTTCCGGATAGAACTCCAGCTCCCTGTTGGCTTTTGTTATTTTCAGCTTTATTTTCTTTTTGCACAGCACGCAGAAATTACAAAAAGCAGGTATTATCTCAACAACTAAAGGTATAACTATCCATACCATCCAGAAGGCAATTGTACTTCCAAGATATTTAATTATCCTCTTCATAGCGAAAACTCCCTATCTTCTGCCGCAGAACCTGTGCCCTGGTGAAAACCTGGTAGTAAAGGAATATCGACAGTACATAAAAAATCAACCTTCCAAAGATGGTATGCGCAAAATAAAAAATATTATTTCCAAAATAATATATTAAAAGGCATATGACAAAAATACGCAGGACATTCGACATGAATATCCACATAAAGCCAAAGACATTTATGATTATCTTTTCATAAAAGTTATACACCGAATAAAACCACAGCATGGCTGTGAATGCCATAATCTCGATTATTCCCGAGCATTCATAATCTATTAACAGCGATATGCTGTAATCTTTGCTGTTTACAATTAATATTCCATACTGGAAGTATGATTGGAATATGCCCGTAACCCTGCCAAGGAATCCTGCTATTACCGCCACTCCCTTTGTCAGCGGCCCGACCAATACCGGTTCCAGCCATATCAGCATGAAAACAAAGAACCCAACGCTTCCGAATATAAAGTACCAAAAGTTCATCTTGTTGCGCCTGAATACGGACAGCAGATACAGCCAGATAACAACACAAATAATTAAAAAGAATTTCACTTTGCCTTACTCCTGTTTCTGCGTTTTCTCCAGACAAACGCACCGCCCGTGACCGCCGCGCACGACATGATACCGAATATAGGCGAAGTCGATATGCCGGAGCATGCTATTTTCCGGTACATCATACTGGGAGCAAAGAATTCTACTGTTTGAATATTGTCCAGATCTATATTGTTATTCTGCATCTTCATGGCGCTGAACGGTACCTTTACCTCTATTTCATCATTTAAACCGTCCGGTTTCCTGGTATAAACTGCGGAAGCTCCTTCCACCACGGAATGGCTTAATGCCGATCCCGTATGTCTGACAACAACCGGATAGATACCCGGAGTATTTGACTTGGTCAGACTGTCACCATTAGGATATGTGATACGGAATGCAGCGTCTTCTCCGTCCACTGAAAACAGGAAATGGTCCAGGTACATACCCGCTCCCGAATTTGATGAAACCTTTATATATAAGTAAACGTATTCTCCATCAGACAAGAGTGACATCTTGTGGCGTATTTCTATATTGTAAGGATTGCCGTATTCATCACGGTACTCCTTGGTTATATTCTGTTGCAGTTCGGGGTCCCAGTAATTAGGAATCTGCCAGGGGTTGTCCCAAACGTATTCCCATGAGTAAGGCTTCCCTTCCCAGTCATCATAGTATCCGTCGATTGAAATATCCGATGTGAATGCCTGTACATGCGCAGAGTTGATGTTAAAGATTACCAAGACAATCAACAATGACAGAATTGTTGCGTACTTTAAGTAAGCCTTCATGTGTATACTCCCCCTTCTTTTACCAAAGACGATCTGAAATAGAGTAAATTTTAAGCGGATTTTCACAGATGTCAAGTTGAATCAAGGAATAGTTATGATTGGAAAGCATCTGTCTGAGGTCCTCGTAAAACAAGTCTCCCATATGCTCTATAGTCGGTATCTTATCTTTGAATGCAGGCTTCCGATTCAGCGATTCGCCCTTGTATTGTTCCAAATAGCTGTTTGCGACATGATTTATTTTTCTGACATCAAGTAAATCTTCATTATTCCTATCCTGGATGTAAAGCACAATTGTAAAGGTGTGAGAATGCTCGTTTTCCGGAGAATTATCCATACTGTGCCGCGCATTCAGATAATAACCCAGTTTATATACCTTAAACTCCATTAATATACACCCTTTTTAGTGCCTTAGTACTATATATATATTACAACATTGAACATCTTATTGCAACATAAATAACTCAATTATTGAAAAAATATACAAAATGGGTAATAATTCCAGCATTTCATCAATAATTGAGTCCATATAAAAACATTAAATGGTGCTGTCATATGTCGGAAT